>Ga0209580_10000010_pt1 | contig 515850 bp, 471 predicted proteins | sample Coa_R1_5_FD_187153 | JGI IMG/M metagenome (GOLD analysis project Ga0209580, IMG submission 187153) | Surface soil microbial communities from Centralia Pennsylvania, which are recovering from an underground coalmine fire - Coalmine... | ecosystem: Environmental > Terrestrial > Soil >...
AGGTTCTAACAGCGAAAGATGGGGTGGATGGCCTAAACGCACTCAGCAAGTCACTGCCTGATTTAATCATTTCCGACTTAAATATGCCTCGAATGTCAGGATTTGAATTTCTGGCGATAGTTCGGGAACGATTTCCGCACATTGCCACGATTGCGATGAGTGGAGGCCACAGTTCCGGCGAAATGCCAACCGGAGTCCTGGCGGACGCTTTCCTACAAAAAGGGAACTACACCATCAAAGAGCTTTCTCAGCAAGTAGGGAAGCTCTTGGCTGCTTCTCCCCTTCGCTCGGAGAAAAGGAAGACTGACATGGCCCCCCTCTTCGTCCCCAGAGACAGTGCAGGGTATCTAATAATTACTTGTCCCAAGTGCCTGCGTCCCAACAAACTAGAGGCGATGAGCCTGAATGGTGGCTTACACCAAACGAGATGCCAGACATGTGGCATGCCAGTGAGATTTGAAATCAATCACGAGATTGAGCCGCTAACGGAACGCAAACACGCCTGAACGCAGACAATGCGCCCCGCTGTCGGCGCTCTTAAGAATCGGTTCTGTCATTGACTCCGATTCGTCCCAGTCCGACGGTCAAAAGAGACCATGACTATGGATGCCGCTCTTAAAGCGAAACTCGATGAAGCACGGAACCGCATGAACAGTCAGCAGGCTGGAATCAATGCAGATCGCAAACATGATGATCCGGCAATGCGTGAGTGGGCGAGAGGAAAACAGCGTCCAGCGAATGCAGAACGGGCTCAGTTCAGGAACTCGCTGACGGTTGAGGATCAGAACCAGATTGAAGAGCGGATACAACAGCTTCTCGATGAGAACCCGGCATTATCCGCTGCAACACTCGATTCGAAAATCGAGCCGCCTTCTGTTTCCTTCGAAGTCCTCGCTGAATACTACTTTCTGAGAGACATACTCGGTGGATAGATGTCGTCACGCTGTCCGCTCAACTCAGCATCCGTCCAGATTGGCGATGCAGAGGCTGCATCATTTCTTGGGGGTTGTGTCTTTAGAATCGGCTTCGACGGTGACTTCCACGTGCGCACCCTGTTTGAGGCTTACTTCCTCGCCCATGTCATTCGTCAGGGTGTTGTCGATGCGTATTTCTCGATACAAATGATCCCCGCCTTCAACGGTTATCTGTGCCTTTTCGGGCATGCTTGGGAATGGGGGCTTGATGATTTTTTCTACCGTTCCCGGCAGGATGGTACTCGTTTTTTCGTCCATGGTCTCCCTTTGCACAAATCGGTTTGCAAATCACTTTCTTAACCCATCTGTTTTTCTCAGATCGGCTTGGAAGCTTAGTGGCCACGAGCACCGCCAATAGAGTGGCAGTGTTGCGAACGCTTCCCGCAATCGTTATCAGTGCTTCCGTTATTGGGGCGTGCTGTTCCGCCAGTCCCTCAGACGAGTGCTGACGTTGTGTAGTTGATCGACCTCATCCAGAATAGCTTCAAAAGCCATGATACACCGCTCTCTGGCGAAACCTAAGGTGAGAGAACTTCAGATGGACTGGCTTAGGTCAGAAGACCTGAAAGAGGAGAAGGTGATAACCAGCCCGATCACTATTGTAAGCGTTCTAGTCGTGGAGCACAACGCTGAGAAGTGAACTGTGGACTTCAAGTTCACCGTTATAGCGAATGAAGCCCAACTTCCGAAACCTGTTCATGAAAAAACTGACCCGTGACCGGGTTGTGCCTATCATCTCCGCTAGCGTCTCCTGACTGATCTTGGGAATTGCAACCTCTGGTTTTCCGTCCTTACCGAAGTGAGCCAGCAGGAGAAGAATACGAGCGAGGCGTTTCTCACTGGAATTGAAAAGCTGGTCAACCAAATCCTCTTCGTATCTGATGTTTCGTGCCAGCAAATATGCTACGAACACATCGGAGAATGCGGATTCCCGGTGCAGCACTTCCATCATGGACTTTTTTTCGATTCGCATCACGGAGCAATCAGTCATTGCGGTTGCGGAGCACAGGCGCAGAAGTTGCCCTGTAAGGCAACCTTCTCCGAAGAAATCGCTCTCATTCAGAACGCTAATGGTGGCTTCCTTCCCGCTCTTGGACACAACTGTAAGTCTCACTTTTCCTTTCTGTATATAAAAAACAGAATCGGACGGATCGCCCTGAACGAAGATCGTTTGCTTTTTGGAAAACATTACGACCTTCCTTCCACCACCGTCGATGGTCGAAAGGAATGTCTTGGGATCGAATTCGCTACGTTTTTTGACCGCTACCTTGGGTCTCATGGTTGCCCCCGTGCGCAGAGTTCCGAATGGAACAGAACGCAACTTCCTAGAATGAAAGATGAATAAATGCGGATGAAAGGCGAGAAGAACGTCAACTTGCGAGCAAGGCTGCAATCCGCTCGACACAAAAATGTTTGCACTCTTGGTATCGAAAGTCAATCCTCTTATCGGGCTTAGAAGAAAATGTCCAACGTCGGAGTTTCGCCCGTTCGGGCCTCTGATCGTTTTTTTCGATGAATTGCTAACCTTGAGCTTTGGGCTGCTTGGCAAGTTTGGCTTCAAACGTGGCTTGCTGCTCGGCCAGCAATGTGCGCAGTTCTTTGATGGGGGCGATAAGCTTCTGAAGGTCGGTCTCGCTGCTGATGGCGGTACAGAGTTCCTGAATTCTGCCGACTTGCATGCAGTCCTCTCCTGCATGATTGTATCCCTCCTCGGTGGTTCAAAAGCTATGCTGGCAAAGCTATGCTGGCTGACCACCCACTTTTCACAGATTTTTCTGCGAAAATGCCCAGAAATTGAAGGCGAAAACAAGACCCTTCCAGACCACCCCAGTGCGTAAGGGCTCCGGCTCGACGTTGACCTATCCGTTGAACGCTTCTAAGCTGTTGATGATGGTGTTTGCCAGAACAATCTTTAGCGCCGTGCTCACCGTTGCACTGGTGGCGTATGGATTCGATTGCAGCCCAACTGCCACTGCCGAGACCTCCATGCAGTGCTGCAAGTCAATGGGGTGCATGCGGCATCAGCATCAGGGTCAAGACTGTTGCAGGACAATGCCGACGACACGTGTCGTCATCGGACAACCCACGCCTGCGAGTGTTCCGTTCGCACCTGTCGTCTTCGGAGTAGTGCAAGCGCACAGCGAATCCTCTAACGCTTTCGTCTTCGCTCGCCTGATCGCAGACCAGTCACACGCCCCACCCGTTTTGGTTTCACCTACACACGTGCCTCTTCGAATCTAGCCCGACCTCCAGTCGGCTTCCGGCTGACGCATACCTACGCTCCACCACGTCCTCACTGGAGGGAAAGTCTTGATAATCCGAAGTCCATTCCGCAACCCTTGCGGAAAAGGGGCGTTGCTGTTTTTCGCCGCTTTGCTTTATGTTCCATTGGCAAATGGACAGGGTGCTGCGCCGGAAACGGCACCGCCATTATTTCCCGGTGGCGCACTCATTTCGTACAGTTCCAACTTCAACACAAGGGGTGTGATACCGGACTCGCTAGGAGGCATCCCAGCGACTGCACGTCCCACGTTTGCGCACGAAGGTGATCTCAACTTCACGTGGGGCTTTCATGCGAATTTCGATCTGACCATCATTCTTCCAGTCGTCACGAATAACTTCCAAATGCCGAGCACATCGACAGTCGGCGGAACGGGCGTTGGAGATGTCATGGCTCTGGTGAAATACCGTTTCTATCGTCGGGATTCGCAACGGGGGACAACGCAGGCGTCCGTCACTGTTGGCCCTAAGATTCCGTCAGGGCGAACGGACTTGAGGGGCACAAACACCACTTTGCTTCCTGCCACTTTGCAGCCCGGCTCAGGTTCCACCGACTTCTTCCTCGCTGCGAATTGGACTTACACCGGACTCTTCAATCTTCGCCGTCTTGTGGCTGACGAAGATTTTCACTCCCTGCTGCGCACAGAAGGAACGCAACAGACTCGGCTTGGAAGCGACATCGAATCTCGCTTCTGGCTCTCGTATAGACCTTATGAGTCGAAGAACGTTGCTCGTGAATGGTTCATCGGCCCCGTGCTCACATGGCAGCATTCTGGCAACGACCGAATTGCTGGAGTCAGTCAGGCTGGAAGCGGCGGCGAGACTTTACTTGCAGGAGCGACAACCTATGTCGGGTTACGCCCCGGAATGCATGTTTGGGTAGGGTTGGACTGGGACGTTGCACATTCCACTGGAACGCCATTTATGCCAGTGCGGCGTCACGTTAGTTTCGGCATCACACAGCAGTTTCGACTACATCGTTGAGAAGGGAGGAACAATGAATCGAAAACGACTCGTGCTGTTGCTGTTCACTGGCAGCCTTTTTGTGCCTCGGTTGCAGGCTCAGGTCAAGCACATCGAAATGCGTGTCGAGGGCATGACCTGAAACTTTTGAGCATACGGTGTGAAACAACACCTACAACGCCAGTCTGGCGTTGCAAATGTAGATGTCAGCTTGATTGATGGAAAAGTCGAAGTGACCCCCAAAGAGGACGGGAAGATCGACCCGCCTCAACTTCTGAAGGCGACCTACGACAGCGGTGTCAGTGTTGCCGAACTCGATATGACGGCAACGGGAAAGCTGGTAAAAGACTCTTCCGGCAATCTCGTTTTGCAGGTCAGCCCGAATCAATCCTTCGTACTTGCTCCGAATGAGTTGTCAAAAGGACTTGAACCGCTCATGGATTCACCAAGCGTCATCACTGTTCGTGGGCAGTTGTACAAAAAGCCTCCCGGAAAGCAGAAAAAGACCGATGTTCCGGCCACACTGAAACTGTTGGTTCTCGAAGTGGAGAAGAAGGAATAGATGCTAAGGCAATTGTTGCTTCTGGGTCTCTGTCTGGTCGGACTCGTCGGGTGCAATCAGCACTCGTCGAGTTCGCCTCAGCCGCCAAAACACGCCGCCGCAGGCGAAATAGGTTCGAGCCTGCCCGATTTCTTCCTCAACGACCTCCAAGGACATCCTCTTTCATCGCCTGATTTTCGTGGAAAGGTGGTGCTCATTGACTTCTGGGCGACATGGTGCCAACCGTGCAAGAAGGAAATGCCCGGCTATCAGAGCCTCGCAGACCGATATGGCTCCAACGGGCTTGTCATAATCGGATTCAAATTAGACACAATGCCCGACGTGGAAGACCCACTGCAATTTGCGAGAGGAATGGGCGTTCACTATCCGCTCGCTGTGGCGGCTGACGACCTGAAGCAGAAGTTTGGCGGCATCGAAGGACTGCCCACAACCATGCTCTACGACAGGCAGGGAATCCTTAGGCTGAAGGTAATTGGATTTGAGTACACGGCCAATATCGAGGCTGCTTTGAAGCCGCTCCTCGTGGGTTCTTCCTAAATAGCGTAAGTAGGATCATTGCGGAAAGATATATTGAGGAATGAACGACAACGCTCCGATCTCGCTGTATGGTTTCCCCGATGCTTGCGCCGACTTTGACCGCCGTCACCCGCAGTGGTCGGCGGTGTTGTCCCGGCTCTGGGGTGTTATCAACATGGCCTTCAGCCGAACGCAGATCATGGACACGAAGATCGAAAAGTTCGTGTATTTCTACGGCAACCTTGTTGCTGAGGATTTCATGGAACTTTTCCTGATGGCGGTGAATGGATACGGCTATGGGGCGATGAAGCTGCTGCGTTCCATGTACGAGCACACCGTCACACTGAAGTACTTGCAGGATCATCCCGACGAGCTTCAATCGTTCTTCGATTTCGACCGGGTTCAGCAGTACAAGCTGATGAAGCCCATTTTGGAGACGTTTGGAGAGGGGGTACTGCCAGCCAACATCGTAGCGGAGACAGAACGAAGGTACGAGGAAGTAAAAGAGAGATTCATCGTGAAGTCCTGCAAGTCCAAAACATGCAATGAGAAGCGTGTGGGCCACACGTGGAGCAAGCTGGACTTCGTTTCGATGGCAAAGAGAACTGGAGCAATCGGATCGCTCATTGTTCCCGGCTATTTCATGCCGTTGCGTCACGCTCATAGTACGGTGAGGGCGATGGCTGAGCGGCTGGAACATGGTGATGGGCACATGGGGTTCAACCGGGAGTTACAGCCGGGTGAAGCAGACCAAGCTCTGATGACGGCACACAACTGCGTGCTCGTGGCGTTGGAAATCCAAGAGGATCGGTTCAAGATTCCGGGTCTGAAATCTGCTGTCGAAAAATGTGTTCGGGATTGGGCGTTGATTTGGTCGCCGGAGTCCCTTACTCAAGAAACTGAGGCTGGGGACGCCACGTAGGTTGGACTTCAGCAACCTCGACGGATGGGAGGCAGAAAATGCCGGGGCGTAACGGTGTTCACTCTCAGCACTTGATTCTGCGCATGCATCAGATGGTTCTGCGCATGGCTGAAAAACTGTTCGAATGGGGCTGAGTGGATACTCGGAAGCTGTTCCCACGTTATCGTGGTGACTATCGCATTTACGTTCGACATCGCACCGGAGGCAGTCAGACCAACGAACGTTGGGAGTTCGCCCGAACCTTCACCATGTGGGGCGTGATCCCCAAATGGCTCAGGCTTCTCATCTGGCAGCCGAACAGGTTGCCGGGCGGCTGGTACGGTGAGAGTCGCAGTCGCCGCTGGCATTGAACACGGCAGGACGAGTGAAATCACCAGCGAGATTTCCTTTGGGTTCACCATTCATCCCTTTGCCGTCCACTGAGCGGTGCTGGCTGGAAGGCGATGGCCGTGTGAAAGCCGATCTCTTTTGCATCGACATCGAACGCTATGGACATACCTTGCTCGGTGGACAACCCTTTTGCCGTGAGCATTCCCATCAGTTTCGGGCCGTCTACGTCTTCCTCAATTCTGGTGAACTGGTCGCCGCCGTGGACGTGGAATTGATCGTCGCCAGTCTTTTGGATATGCCAAGTGGTCATGCAGTGAACGGGAAGAAGCCTGTCCTCAACGGCGGGAAGCGCCCGTTTGCAGGTGGTGCATTCGACCTCGTTGACGTACACACCGCCCACGCCAACGTGTTTAGCCATGAACAAACGACCAGAGCATTCTTTCCCATGCAGATCGGAGTGCTTTCCAAGATCACCGCCAAACTGTACTGTGCTGGCCAACTTCATTGCGGTCGCCCCCAAACACAAGTTGATTTTACGCTCCCGCACAACGGATGTCTCTGGCGTCTGGGAGTTTCGCCGTGCCGTTTGTGAGAGAATTTGGGTTTCGGAGACGGTGATGTTCGGAACCGTTCAGCCCTCTCTGAATTCTGCTACAGCCGTCACATGAAGAAGGTGAATCCGAACTGCCCGGTGCCTCGCTGCAAGGCGAAAGCTCCGCACATCAGTGACCCAGTTGTGGCGGCTCTTGTCCAGAATTTCTCTAACTTGGCGAAAATCGCACACTGGACATGCGCATGTATAGCCGAGATTGGGAAGTCGATGGCTGACGACTTAGCCGCTGGACGCCGCCTCGCACTTATCACCCGTACCCGCCAGCAGGAGGAGCTTTACATCCGTGCGCTCTACGCAATGTTCCTTGCCGATGCCGATGAAGTGGCTCACATCATGTCGGACGCAACGCCCAACAGCTTCAGCGAGATGTACCGGAAGGTCAACGAGACGATATTCGGCGGGAAGGGATTGCTGGAGGTAGAGCAGCCGGGACTGAAATCCGGTACGTTCACGGCGATGGGCACAATCAACAGCGGAGCACACGCATCGTTCTCCACCATGCTGATGGTGATCGGACTCGGCAAAAATCCCGAATATTTTAAGGCGTACACCAACGGAAAGTATTTCGACCACATCTCCATCTACTGCTCGTACCTCAACCATGTGGGAAAACAGTTCGCAGCGGGTAAAGACAAGGCCACTGTCATGGCCGAATTAAAGGAACTGCACCTACCCGAAAATCTTGCGGCCTCGATGGAACAACTTGCTACTATCAGAACCAAGAAAAACAATCTGGGTGCACAGTGCTTTGAATGATCGACGCTGCTTGCGATCTGGAGTAATATTTGGGCGTGGAGTAGGCCAAAAAAGGGGAAGACCAGCCGTGCCGAAATCGGCTGCTCAAACTTGCTGCACGAACTGCTGCACGAAAGGTGCTCAAGAACACCCAGAAACGCTCCAAAACTGAAAGTGGTCACCTACAGTCCACAACAACATACGCAGGGTTGGGTCTTTTCGTAATCGGCAGGTCAGCGGTTCAAGTCCGCTCGTCGGCTCCATCCTAAAAATCCTTCAGAATCGCTCGATCAACGGATCGCGCCTGCCGGCGCCGCCAGGAGCCTCAAGTACTGTTTCGGGAAAACGCGATTGGTTTGTGACACTCATCACACGACTTCCTCCACCCGCAGCTTTAACATGAATACCTCCCGTCAGAGAGCTGTCCGTTTACGAGGCTGGCGATGCGTTTTCTTTATTCGATTGCCGTGCTGGCCCTTATCCCTGCCTTCCTAACGGCAGAAGAGCCTCTGAAACCGGGTTTGCGGGGCGGGCAATCAAATCCGGCGGTGGCGGTGCAGCCGTTCGCAGGAAGGACGCCCCAACCTCCGACTGTTCAACAAATCGTGCGGAACTCGGCGGTAATTTTTTCCGGCACAGTGCTTTCGGTGGAACATCTGGGTGAAGCGGGCGCGCCCACCATTACGCGAATCACCTTTCGCGTGCAGAACGCAATTCGCGGTGTGCGGTCCGGCCAGGTAATTCAGATATCGGAATGGGGATCGTTGTGGAATGCCGGCGAGCGCTACCGGCGCGGAGAGAGAGTCGTGCTGTTTCTGTATCCCAAGAGCAAGTTGGGACTGACGAGCCCTGTGGGTGCGGCTGCCGGACGTTTCGAAGTGGATAAGACCGGGAACGTGCAGATTGGGAGTGGACAAGCGTCCCCTTCCCCTGTTCACAGACCAGCCATCAACGTGAGAGATTTCGCGGCTGCGGTCAAGCGAATTGCCAAGGAATAGGCCATGCGCTGCATTCTGTCGTTCGTTCTTGCAATGCTGGTGAGCCGGGTTGCCAACGCTGGAGGGCCCGCGTATGTGGCGGGGGCGAGCTACTTTGATCCCACAACGGTGGGAACGCCGCTAACCTGGGCGCAGGGGGCGATCAGCTACTATACCGACCAGGGAAATCTGAGCGCGAGTCTTCCCGGATCGAGCGCCGATTCGTTTGTGGCCACGGCTTTCGCGTTCTGGACTTCAATTTCCACCGCGGCAATTTTTGCAACCCGCGCCGGACAACTAGCGGAGGACGTCAGTGGCGCAAACGTAACGCTAGCCGGCGGAGTGCTCAGCCTGCCAGCCGACATTCAGCCAAGCGCTGTCGGGACTCCGGTTGGAATCGTCTACGACGCGGATGGCACCGTGACAAATGCGCTGCTCGGAGCCGGCGCCAGCAACTCCGCGTACTGCGCCACCAATTCTGTGTCTGGCGGCGTCGATAATTTCGGGACCAACGCGCACTTCCAGCATGCGGTGATCGTTATAAACGGCAACTGTGCAGCGACCTCGGCGCAGTTTCCCGATCTGCAGTATCACCTGGTCCGCATGATTGGCCGCGTGCTGGGGCTGGATTGGTCGCAGGCAAACCTGAACGTCATCACCAGCAAACCAGCGCCAGCGGCACCGGACTATGCAGGATTTCCAGTCATGCACCAGATCGACCCACCCGCGTGCGTGCCGGTTTCCGTTTGTTACTCGAATAATGGCGCCGTGAATCCCGCTCTGCCGAAGATGGACGATCAGGCGGCAATATCGCGGCTCTATCCGGTTACCGCGCAGAACCTCTCGAGCTTTCCCTCGAAAAAAATCCTGGCCCAGAATACGGCCCGCATTCACGGCAGCGTCTACTTTGCCGACTCCAACGGTGCGCCTGGCCAGCCGATGCAAGGCGTGAATGTTGTCGCGAGATGGATCGATCCCAAGACCGGAACGCCATCGCGAACTTATGTCGCCAGCTCGGTTTCTGGATTTCTTTTCTGCGGAAACGCAGGGAACGTTGTCACCGGCTTCACGGACAGCACTGGGCAAGACTTTAACCGTTACGGTGCGAGTGACGCATCCCTGGAGGGTTTTTTTGAGCTTGCCGGCTTGCAGATTCTCAGCGGAACCAGCGCTCAATATCAGATTTCGGTGGAAGCGGTAGATCCGCTTTGGTCGGAAAGCGTCGGACCATACGGCTCCAGCTCGCAAGTCAAACCATCAGGCACCGCTTCGCCGATTGTGGTCACCGTTTCGTTGGGCGGAGACGTCGCGCAAAACATTTTGATGAGCGGAGGAACGGTGCAACGGAATCAATGGTACGCGCCGACCAGCTATGCATCACCGGCGCAAGCGCCAAAATCGGGCAATTGGGCCGGCGCCTTGAGTCCTTATGGGACGGCTGATTACTTCCAGTTCTCCGCCCAGGCAAATCGTACTTTGTCGGTCATTGTGAATGCGGTCGACCAATCTGGAAAAGCGTCAGTGGACGAGGCCCTGCCGGTCATTGGGATATGGGGGATCAGCAATCCCGAACAATCGCCAGCCCCGGCCAACACGCCTTCGGCATTTAACACCCAGTTCCTGGGCGAAAGCCGCCTCGATGCGACGGTTTTGCTGAATTCGACGCTGCGACTCGGGATTGCGGATTATCGCGGCGATGGGCGACCGGACTATCGCTACAATGCGAGGATCTTTTACGGCGACAACATCAGTCCTGCGAGGTCCAGCGTGGCTGGCGGCACTGCGCTGACCGTTCAGGGAATGGGGCTGGACGCCAACACGACTGTGCAGGTTGCGAATACCTCCCTGCCAGTTCTGGCGTCTTCAGACACACAATTGCTCGTCAACTCGCCTCCGGCCGCGGATGGAGCCTACGACGTCGCGCTCTCCGATATGAGAACGGGAGGCAACTCGACGATGAGTGGTGTGCTGACGATTGGCGCCGGTCCGAGTGACAGATTTAAACCGCTGTCGGTGGCAAACCCAGCCACTCCGGTGGGAGGGCAGGCGGTATCTCCATTCTCCGTCGAGGTACTTGCGCCCGATGGGAGCACACCGGTAGCAGGAGCAAGCGTGCAGTTCTCGTCCTCACCGGCGGTGGCGTTCTCGGCATGCTCGGGAGCTGCGAGCTGCACGATTTTAACGGACCAGACGGGCCTGGCCTCGACCTACATGACCGTGCTGACAGCCGGCGCAATGACGCTGACGGCGAAACTTGCGCCGGCGTCATACTCGCCTCCGCAGCAGGCACTAGCGACGCTATTGGGAACTGCATCGGCCTTGGATCTGTCGCTGGCGTCATATTCAGTTTGGGTGGCACAAGACGCGACGGTCAGTACTCCGCTAACGGCGCGCGTGCTTTCGAATGGAAGTCCGGTGAGCGGAAAGACGGTCAACTATCAAGTAATGCAAGGCGTAGGCACCCTGAGCGCGGCGTCGGCGATTACTGACTCGGGTGGATATGCGACCGTGGACTTGCAGCTGAATTCAGCTTCGGTTGGGCCGCAGTTCAGCGTTTGCGTCGCTCCGAATAATGCGCCGTGCCAGACATTCAACGCCACCGTCGTGCCAACCTCGTCGCTTCAGCTTCAGATTGTCTCCGGAAATATGCAGATTGTTTCTCCTGGGCAAAGCTTTCAGCCAGTGGTGGTTCGCGTGGTGGACTCGGCCACGCCTGCTCATAATGTGCTTGGAGCCGGCCTCTTCTTCCAGAGTTTTGTCGGGCGCGCGGCGAAAAATCAGCCGATGGTCTGGATCGGCGAGGCGGGCATTTCGCAGCCAGTCATGCCGGTGATTTTGGCGGAGAAACAGCAGACAATTTTGTCGGATGCGAATGGTCTTGCAAGTTTTCCGATTTCAACTGGCGGAATTTCGGGAAATGTGGAGATTGCCGGATCAGCCAGCATCGGAAATGCAAGTGTGCAGTTTGCGGCGGAACAGGTGGGGCCGTAAACATATCGGGCGGCGGCAATTCATGGTCTACGTCTCCAGGCAGTCTCGTATTTCGGCCTCGCTGAGGGTGTGGTCGGAGCTTTTGGCGCGGCGGTAGATGCGGTCCACTAAATCGTCCGACGCCGGGATACTGTGCCGCTCGAGCCAAAACAAAATATTGGATTTGCCGCTCATTGGGCCGATGTCAATGATCTGCTCCATCCCAAACAGCTGCGCCGGCACGCCGGAATAGACAGCATTCGCTAGTTCCACATCATTTTTCTTGTATGCCTTGATCACTGCCGAAGCATGAACTCCGGTCGCGGTACGGAATGCGTCTTCGCCGACCACAGGGTAGTTGGGGGGAATCGCAACCGCGGTTGCCCGCGACACGGCTTCGCAATAATCCCGTAGCTTGGTCAAATCCTGCTTGTCCCAAGGAGGCACACCCATCAGCTTGAGATTGACGAGCATCTGATCCATCTGCGTGTTGCCGACGCGCTCCCCAGTGCCCAGAGCGCAGGCGTGAACGCAATCGGCTCCGGCAGCCAGCGCGGCCATTGAATTGGCGACGGCGAATCCGCGATCGCAATGCCCATGCCAGTCCACGCGAATCTTTTCGCCGGACGGTTTCACAACTTCGTCGATCACGAACTTGGTCAGCGCATAGGCGCCCATGGGCGTGGAGTGGCCCGCTGTATCGCACACAACAATCGCGCGAGCGCCGCAGTCGATCGCGGTCGAGTACAGGCGCTTAATCATCTCCGGATCGCAGCGGCTCGTATCCTCGGTCACGTACATGACTTCGAGGCCGAGAGAGACTGCATAGGTAACGGCCTTTTCGCTGGTCTGAAGCAGGAACTCTTCCGTCCAGCCCTCGGTATATCGGCGGATTGGACTCGAACCAATAAATGTGGCAGCCTCGATTTTGAGCCCGGTGCGATGAGCAATTTCGGCGATCGGACGAATATCGTTCTCGTGGGTGCGGGCGGCACAATTCGGGCGAATCTTCATGCGATTGCCAGCGATCTCGCGAGCCAGCGTCTCGACGTGCTCGACCGCACGCGGACCCGCCCCCGGCAGGCCAAGGTCGAGTGAGTTAATTCCGAGAGATTCCATGAGGTGAAGAATCTGAATTTTTTCTTCCGATGAGGGATCACGGACTGACGGTGATTGCAGACCGTCGCGCAAGGTCTCGTCGTTCAAGAGAACCGGGCCTTTAGGTATAAGGTTTGCCGGCAGCGCCCGGTTCCAGTCGTAGATCAGCTCAGCAGGATTCATTGATTTCGCTCGCGGATTCGCGCTTGTGCTCCTAACCGCACCGCGGGAGCGCCAAACCGCCTATTGTAGCAATCCGAAAAACCGCGGGATAACTATGGACATCTGCGGTAGTGTCTAATTTCACCGCAAAGGATACGAGGCAACACCAACAAAGCTTTTTACCTCTAGCCGTTCGTGGAACTTCGTGACCTTTGTGGTAATGAATTTGGGACACCCCACATTTGCTATGCTCGACGCAGGCCAATGCGGGTTTTCGTGGGTTTAGATATTCAGGATGAAATTCGGGAGCGCATCGCGCGATTCATCGCCGAAATGCGAGGGCTTGCCCCCGATGTGCGGTGGGTCAAACCGGAATCGCTGCACGTGACGCTGAAATTCATTGGCGAGAAGCCGGATGAAGTCGTGAAGCAAATCGAAGCGAATCTGCGAACCGTATCTGGCGGCAGTTTTGAGTTATCGTTTCGCGGCGCTGGTTTTTTTCCGAACCCGCGCTCAGCCCGCGTTTTTTGGATCGGAATCCAAGCGGATGAGGCGCTGGCGAAACGGGCAGGGGATATCGAGCACACACTGGTTCCCCTCGGCATTCCCAAAGAATCGCGGGCATTCAGTCCGCATTTGACTCTGGCGCGCGCGGGTTCGGGCGACCCTGGCCGGAGCAAGGCCGATAGAGCAAATCGGCGATTTGCTAAGCTGCAACAGAAATTGGCGGAAATTCCCGCACCGGAGTTTGGTAGGATGACAGCCCGCGAATTTTTCCTGTATCGCAGCCAGCTGTCGAGTCAAGGTTCGCGGTATACGAAGATCGCCCGCTTCGATTTGCGCTCGTCGGAAGAGTGAGCATGCACCCAGCCGTGATCAGTGCCATCATCGGTTACCTCCTCGGGTCCATCCCGTTCGGATATTTGCTGGTGCGTGTGTTTCGCGGCGCGGATGTGCGGGCCACCGGAAGCGGCAATATCGGCGCAACGAACGTGGCTCGAACCTCGCCGTCCTTAGGGGTGGCGACGCTCGTTCTCGACGCGATGAAGGGTCTCGCCGCGGTACTCTTCGCCTCGATGATTTTCCCGCAGCAAAAGACGATGACTTTCATCGCTGCGCTTTCCGCCGTAGTAGGACACATGTTTCCGGCGTGGCTGAAATTCCGCGGCGGGAAAGGGGTTGCCACCGGGCTCGGATCCTTTCTGCTGCTCACGCCCAAGGCGATCCTGGCCGCTGTCGCAATTTTTCTGGTGATCACGACGGCTTTCCGGTTTGTCTCTCTTGGATCGATTGCGGCGGCAGCATCGCTGCCATTACTGGCAATTTTGCTCCGCGAGGCGTCCAGGCCAGCGCAAGGCGCCTTGATTGCGGCGGCTTCCCTGCTCATCATCTTCAAGCACCATGCGAACATTCGCCGGCTCATAACCGGCGTTGAACCTAGATTTCAACTAAGACCGAAATGAGCGAAGTCGCAATTATCGGCGCGGGGGCGTGGGGGACCGCGCTCTCAATCGTATTGGGGCGCAAGCAGCGGCACCGCGTGCGCCTATGGGCTTATGAAAAAGAAGTCCGCGAATCGATAAACGCCAGTCGTGTTAACTCGCTCTATCTGCCCGATCATCAGATCCCTGATTGCGTTTTCGTGAGCGGCGATTTCTCGGACGCGCTGACTGGCGCCGAGATTGTCGTTAGCGTGATGCCTTCGCAACATTGCCGGCGCGTATTCAAGGAAATGCTGCCGCATCTCCAGCCGGGTGCGCTTCTTGTCAGCGCCACCAAAGGATTAGAGCAGGACACTCTTTTGCGCATGAGCGAAGTGATCGGTGAACTCGCCGGCTCACGATTCCAGGTGGGGGCTCTAAGTGGGCCGACGTTCGCTACCGAAGTCGCTCGCGGAGATCCCACTGCAATAACCATCGCTTCCAAAGACACCCGTCTTGCATCCGCAGTGCAGAGTGAATTCAGCGACCCATCATTCCGGGTTTATACCAACGATGATGTTATCGGCGCGGAACTTGGCGGCGCCCTCAAGAACGTTATCGCCATCGCGGCGGGAGCATGCGACGGGCTGGGACTCGGGCATAATTCTGTGGCTGCGCTTATTACGCGGGGGCTGGCGGAAATGACGCGGCTGGCGACAGCCTGCGGAGGTCGCGCCGAAACTATGGCGGGCCTGGCGGGCCTGGGAGATCTGGTCCTGACGTGTACCGGCGCCTTGTCACGCAATCGGAGCGTCGGCTTCGAACTTGGCCGCGGGCGCAAGTTGCCTGAAATTATCGCCAGCATGCATGGCATGGTCGCCGAAGGAGTTTTCACCACCACCGCCGCGGTTCACCTCGCCAAAAAGCACGGGGTTGAAATGCCAATCACAGAGCAAATTCACGCGATCCTCAACCAGAGCAAGGCGCCCCGGCACGCGATCCATGAATTGATGACTCGCAGTTCGAAAAGCGAACTTACTCCCAACCACACTGCGCGCCGATCGTAATGCAAAGTAACCAGACGATCGGGAAACTCCTAATTGTTTCAATGCGTTCAGTCCAAGTACCTTGGTAATGAAAGCGATCTTCGGATCTGCCGGTCAACCCACGCCAGCACCGTAAAATTGAATATTCACAGTTCTGGTGGGGAGCGATTCGGAGAAAAGCCGCGTTGGACGCCAGTTTTCTGCCAAAACGCATACCGATTCTTTACGTTATTCTCAGCGTGCTGGTCCTGATCAGCGTCGTGCCCATGTATTTTTATTCGGCACAGGTGCAGTCGATCAACCGCGACCGCTTAGTCACGAATGAACGCCTGTTGCAGAACACTGTGACCCACTCTATTGCGGAAGATATTTCTCAGCGGCAGGAGTCGTTCCGTCTGATGCAGGCTAATCTTGCGTCTGCATTGCAAGTAGCCAGCGGCAATGATTTAACCGGAGACCACGTTCAGGCGCCGGAATTGCGCGCTTTGCTCGAAAACTTCGTGTCTTCATCCGGAGACTTGGATTACGCCACCCTGTTGAACTCCGAGGGCAAGGGAATTTCCGCCGGCCGTATTGAGCCCGATGCTTTCCTGCAGCGTGAACTCGAGCAGGCGTATGCCGCAGCGCGCGATAGTCGGGCTTACAACGGGCAGCCGTTGGTGGTTGGCAGCGGGAAATCTTCCCACACCGTCATGTTAGTCAGCACCCCGATGATGTACGGCGATCGCTTTCTGGGGATGATTGCGTCCGTGGCGGATCTGGGGTTCCTGATCCAGCGTTTGCAGGAAATCAGCCAGGGCGGACTGACGCCCTACGTGGTGGACAGCCAGGGACGCCTGGTTGCGGCCGCCAGTCCCGAATACGCTACCGGTCAGGACATGTCCAGTCTGGAAATTGTGCGTAACTTCGTCGAACAAGGCGGCAAGGCGCAAATGGTGGCCGCTACGCGCGAATTCGAAATTCGCTCCGGCCATAAGAGCACGGTCATGCTCGGCACTTATAGCCCCGTGACTTCTCTAAACTGGGCGGTAGTAGTACAAAAGCGGGCCACTGAAGCCTATAGCAGCGTTTATGAAATGCAACGCACGGCCCGGTTGCTGGCTATTTTTGCCATTGTGCTTAGCATCGGAGTCGGAATTATCGCAGCCCGACGCATCACCAATCCGCTCGAGGTCTTGACCGAATCCAGCCATGCCATTGCCCGAGGAGATTTCTCACAGCGCGTGCAACTCACCAGCCGGACAGAAATTGGCGAACTGGCCTCGACCTTCAACTTCATGTCGCAGGAACTGGAACATTTCGTTCTGGATCTGAAGAGGGCCGCTGCCGAAAACCGCGAGCTGTTTATGAGCTCTATCCAGATGCTGGCCGGCGCGGTCGACGAAAAGGACCCGTACACCCGCGGTCACTCTGATCGCGTTACGAAATATTCTGTTCTGATTGCGAAAGAAATGGGCTTACCTGAGGACTTTCAGGAGATTGTGCGCGTTTCGGCGCAGCTGCACGACGTAGGCAAGATTGGCATCGAGGACCAAATTCTGAAGAAGCCGGGAGCGCTTACCGCCGAGGAATTCGAGATCATGAAGACCCACACCACCAAGGGCGCGAACATCCTGCGGCCCGTTGCCCAGCTGAAAGAAATGCTTCCCGGCATTGAACTCCATCATGAGTCGCTGGACGGTCGGGGATATCCGCATGGTTATAAGGGAGATCAGATTCCGCTGCTGGCGCGGATCATTGCCGTCGCGGATACGTTCGACGCAGTCACGACCACGCGTCCTTACCAGCAGGCACACGTACCTGAAGATGCGTTGCGGATAATCCGCGGTCTCTCCGGCAAGCGTCTCGACCCCGCTGCGGTAATTGCTATTGAAGCGATCCATGCGCGCGGCGAGATTCAGGTTCCAAAGATCGTTCCGATCAAGGCCACGGCAGCTGCCGCGGCAAGCGCTACATCGCCGATTCTCGACAATACCGCTTCTGCGCCTGCTGTTGAAATGGATCGCGTCTAGCCTTCCACAAGCCATCCCAGACGCATCGCTATAATGAAACTTGCCCGGTTTCGTGGGCAACTTTCATGATCCAGACACTTTTCGGCAGCACCGAAAAAACATCCGGCCTTTTTGAGCGAATGAAGGACGCGGTGTCGCGCACTCGCCAGAATCTGAGCGAGCGCATCGACGAAGTTGTTTCTTTCAGCAAGGAAATAGACCGAAACACGCTGGATGATCTTGAGGCAACGCTGATCGGAGCAGATCTGGGAGCGGCCACGACGCATCAGGTGCTTGAAAAACTGCGCGAGCGGGCGGACCGCAAACAGATTCGGGATGTCGAAGAGCTGAAACGTCTGCTCAAAGAGGAACTGCTGGCAATTCTGAATGCTGCGAATACGCCTCCGGTGGAGCGCGCGGAGGGCGTGCCGGAAGTCGTTCTGGTCGTAGGCGTGAATGGCACAGGAAAGACTACAACCATTGGCAAGCTGGCTCAAACCGTGCGTTCTCAGGGAAAAACGGCCCTGTTGTGCGCGGCCGACACCTTTCGCGCCGCGGCCATTGAGCAGTTGGAAATCTGGGGACAGCGGACCGGGACCGAGGTCATTCGAACCAAGGCCGGTGGTGATCCGGCGGCCGTGCTCTACGACGCGTTGCAAGCCGCCAATGCGCGCCGCATCGATTGCGTCATTGTGGATACCGCCGGGCGTTTGCACACCAAATCAAACCTCATGGCAGAACTGGAAAAGATGCGCCGTGCCGCGCAGCGCCTTATTCCGGGTGCGCCGCACGAGGTTCTGCTGGTGATCGACGCAACCACCGGGCAGAATGGACTGCAACAAGCAAAGCAATTTACTGATGCCGCCGCAGTCACAGGTGTCGTACTTACAAAACTGGATGGCACGGCAAAGGGCGGAGTTGTCATTGCGATCGCGCGTGAGCTTGGCTTGCCAGTGCGCTATGTTGGAGTGGGCGAGAAAGCCGGAGACTTGTTACCTTTCGACCCGCAGGAGTTCGTCGATTCGCTCTTTTCTTGATCTAAGTTTGGAGGGCTCACAAGGTTCCGCATCTGAGCCGTTAAACGCAATCACCTTCTGAATTGCACACACCGCACAAATCCGACGAACTGCTTCTCCGGCGCGCGCTGGATCTCGCTCAAAGGAGCTTTGGCTTATCATCACCCAATCCGAATGTCGGCGCGTTGCTCGTAGATGACAATGGCGAAGTCGTGGGAGCAGGTTTCTACAGCTACGATGGCGTTAAACACGCCGAGGTTCTGGCCATCGAACAAGCTGCCGGCCAGGCCCGCGGCTCGACGCTTTACATCAACCTGGAGCCTTGTTCTCATCAGGGCCGCACGGGACCGTGCGTCGAGGCGCTGATTCAAGCTGGGGTGAAGCGCGTTGTGGCTAGTATTCCCGATCCCAATCCAGTGGTCAGCGGGCGCGGCTTCGCGCGACTAAGGCAGGCGGGAATTCAAGTTTCAACCGGACTTCTCGAAGAAGAGGCACGGGCGTTGAACGACGCCTTCGCCAAGTACATTCGCTATCGCATTCCGCTGGTTACATTGAAGGCGGGAATGACCCTTGATGGAAAAATCGCACCGCCTCCGGAAGACATGGCAGCAGGCGCGACCCTGGGGGCAGGTGGCCCGACTGGCGGCTGGATCACCAGTGACGAAGCCCGCGCGCACGTGCACGGCTTGCGTCATCAGCATGATGCGATTCTTGTGGGGGTGGGCACGGTAATTGCTGATAATCCAATGCTCACCGACAGGACCGGCCTGCCCAGACGGCGGCCACTCCTGCGCGTGATTGTCGATTCGCATTTGCGCCTGCCGCACACTTCCCGCTTAGCACAGACCGCGAACGATGACGTGCTGGTGTTTTGCTCGTTCGCAGAGGAAAAAAAGAAACAACAGCTGATTAAGCGAGGCATTGAGGTCGAGCAAGTTGCACCGGCGGGCGTGGATGGCAGGCCGGAATTGGCGGCGATCTGCCGCCGCCTGGCGGAGCGGGAGATCACCAGCGTGATGATTGAAGGTGGGGCGCTGGTGAACTGGGCGGCCCTGGCTTCTGGTGTGGCGGATAAAATCTTCTTCTACTACGCTCCCAGGATTTTGGCGGGAACTGGATCAGTCCCGTTCGCCGCCGGCCCGGGTTTTCGGCGAATGAGCGAGGCGGCGCATTTGAAGTGGTTTCGCCTGCATCGTTTTGGTGAGGACTTTGCAGTGGAGGGGTATTTAAGGGATCCGTATTTAGATTGAAGGTTTGAAGGTTTTGACTCTCAGGTTTGGAAAATTCGACGCCTTGTAACTTCTCAGACGCTTGACGCCTCCAAACTCGAAACCCGTGAAACCTTGAAACCTCGAAACGTAAGAGCATATGTTCACCGGAATTATCGAAGAAGTCGGACGAGTCAATGACATCGAGGTGAGCGGGCATAAGCGCCGGCTCACGATCGGGTGCTCGAAACTATTATCTGAACTGAAGCAGGGGGATAGCATTTCCGTCAGCGGGGTTTGCCTGACAGCAGTTGACATTGGCCGAAACTCATTCAGCGCTGACCTGGCGCAGGAAACCTGGACGCGCACATCGTTTTCACGGTTAGGACGGGGGGCGATGGTAAACCTCGAACTGCCGATGCGTGCGAATGGGCGCTTTGACGGCCACGTGGTGCAAGGTCATGTGGATGGAACCGGCACATTGGAATCGCTGCAGCCGATCCCCGATGGAAACGATTATCTACTCGCCATCGCGGTTCCTTCGGAACTCACACGTTATATCGTTGCGAAGGGATCGCTGGCGATTGAAGGTATCAGTCTCACGGTTGCTTCGATCGATGGAGTGCAAGTGTGTGTGGCCATCATCCCGCACACGGCGGAGATGACAAATTTGCGATCTCTCAAGCCAGGCGATCCTTTGAATCTGGAAGTCGATGTGCTCGCCAAATATGTGGAGAAGATGCTTAGTTCCAGGCAAAGCGAGAACTCAATCACGCTAGAGAAGCTGGTGCGAGCCGGTTTCTAATTCCTGGATAGCACTGCCGCAAGTTTCAAGCTCCCAAGTCCAGCGCATCCAGCGTCAAAAATTCCTGAATGATGGGCTCGTCGCATCGTTCCATGTCGGGATATCTTCCGAAGAAAAGGACCTTGGCTTCGTAAAGGAACACAACGCGGTCGGCAAGTTTTTTTGCCAGCCGCATGTCGTGAGTAACTACCACGCTTGTGAGGTGAAGCTGGATCTTCAGCCGCTTCATCAGATCGCCCAACAGTTGCGCCATGAGGGGATCCACCATGGTCGTAGGCTCGTCATAGAGAACGCATTCGGGCTGAGACGCGAGGGCGCGGGCGATGGCAACTGACCTTTTCATGCCTGTAGAAAGATCGGCGGGGAACAAGTCAGCCATATCTTTGACGCCGACCATCTCCAGCAAACCGGAGACAATCTGCAGAATTTGCTCTTCGGTCAGATCGCGGCGTTCGCGCAGGGGAAACGCAACATTTTCTCCAACTGTGAGCGAGTCGAATAACGCCCCGCTTTGAAATACCATTGTGACTTTCTTGCGGATTCGCTCCAGTTCTTCTTCCGGAAAATCCGTGATGTCTTCGTGAGCGACAACGACGCGGCCTGAGTCTGGCGTCAAAAACCCGAGAATATGCTGCAGCGAAACCGATTTACCCACGCCGCTCCTCCCCAGGATGCAAACTGTCTCGCCGGGATTAACGCTAAAGCTGACGTCGTCTAGAACCCGGTTCTCGCCAAATGCCTTGGACACGTGCTGGAACTCTATGTATGCGCCCGAGTCAGTTGCGGCCACTGAGCCTGCGGATGCGGGTTGGACGATAGCCTGGTCGCTCATTCGTGTGTCAGTTCATCATAAATGCTGGGCGGAAGGATCGAGAGCGCGCTTAGCTTGCGCCCATTCCTCCGGAGTATTCACGTTGTGGAAGGCTCGTGGATCCAAGCCGCGACGTGCGAGCTCCGGTTCTTCAATAACTCTTATAGCAATGCCTGGGAACAGAGCGTCTATCTTGTTTTGACCATGCATTAGGGCGCCCTCTGCGATTACCGAAAATTGCTTTTGATAGATAGCGCACAGCGTCTGGTAATGACCGGCAACGAACGGAACCGTCACGACTGCATTAGATTTCTGGGCTTTATCAAGTAGAAAATTCAACAGCTGGGCATTAACCAAGGGAAGGTCAATGCCCAAAATCAAATTTAGTTTCGTTGGCGAACTGGCGAGTGCTGCGTGAATTCCACCCAGCGGGCCTTGGCCAGAAAACACATCAGGAATCACAGGTCCGAACGATGCGAATTTGGCAGGATCACCCACAATTTTCACCAGATCCGAAATACTCTTCGCAAGCTCAAGTGCACGATCCAGCATAGAACGTCCCTCTAGCTCCAGAAAGGCTTTATCGGAACCCATCCGGCTGCTCTTTCCGCCGGCCAATATGAATGCTGAAATTTCGCGCACGCCATGATGATACAGATAGTTCTCCTTCGGATTGGAGACCGTCACATCGAACAGTTTTAGAACGAACCTGCATTGTCGGTTTGCAGGTGTGGAAAGCTGCACGAAAGTAACCTACCGGATTTTAGTTTTACAGGCGATGATGACGTTTGCCGGGTTCGATACACCGGCTGAGCGAACTCCCATGCCGCAAAAGTTGCTCGATGTTCTCCTCCTGGGCCGTTGCTCCCACGAGTTCTCCTGGCCACGCCGTGCCGCGGACGGACAGTTCTATCAGGTTTGCCTGTTGTGCGCCGTCGAATACAAGTACGACTGGTCGACCATGCGGCGCACGGAGCGTGTCAGCCACGATGCGGGGGAAAGTGCGTCATCCACGAAAAGACGGCAGCACGTCAAAAAGCCGACTTGGGTGCCGCGCGCGCGCCGGATCAAATTAGACGCTCAGGTCCGCTATCGGGTGAAAAACCTCGGCACCTGGAGCGAGGGCATTATTAGAAACCTCAGCCAGTCTGGCGCACTGGTGCGTGGCCTGCAACGCTTTCCGGAGAATACGCTGGTGGAGATGGTGTTCGAGATGCCGGAAGAAATTTCCGGCCAGAAGAACAGCAAAGTACTTTGCCAGGGACGCATCACGCGAATGAAAGAGCCGGCCCAGGGATCGCAACAATATGAGTTTGCGGCTTCGATCCTTGACTATAAGTTTCTTCATTAAATCGTCAGCCTGGAAATACCGCTCGGCGATTTTTTCTTTATAGAAACCGCTACTCTGCATCTAAACTTATAGGTATCCGCTCACATAGTCAGGAGTAAATACCATGAACGCGAAATCATCACTCCTCGCACGTCTCATCGTGCTTGGCTCATTAGTTATTTTTGCGGTCGCGTGCACCAAAGCACCGAACGATGCCCAAGTCACAGCAGATATCCAGTCCAAACTTGGTGCCGACTCTGGATTGCAGAATAAGCAGATCAATGTCCAGGCCGCGAACGGGACTGTCACGCTCTCAGGCAACGTAGACACAGATGCTCAGCGCGATGCTGCTTCCAAATATGCGGCATCGGAACCCGGCGTGAAGCAGGTGATCAATAATCTGCAAGTGGCCACGATGGCAGCATCGGCCGAACCTGCGCAATCTGCGGCTGCCGGACCTGCGCCGACACCAGAGTCAAAGCCATCTCCCAGGAAGCATGCACGGAGGTCAAAGGAAGATTACCGGTCTCAGATGTCGCAGCGAGCTACTGCTGATCAGCAGCCCACCACACAGCCCCAACAAATGGCACAGGCGCAGCCTCCGGCGCCAACGCAGCAGGCACCCGCGACGCCCCCGCCACCGCCTGAGCCGCAAAAAGTTACGGTGCCGTCGGGCACCGCATTGCCCGTACGTCTTGTGGACACGATTGATAGCGCCACCGCGCAAACAGGCGACACCTTCCACGCGACCCTCGACAGCCCCATCTCCGTGGATGGAGATGTCGTGGTCCCGGCGCATTACGACGTCGAAGGGCATGTTGTCGCGGCACAAGCTTCAGGAAAGTTTCAAGGGCGCGCGCTTCTTGAACTGCAACTCGACCGCATCAAAGTCGGCGACCGGTGGTACAACGTCGATACCGATCACTTCAAACAGCAGACCGGATCTCGCGGAAAGAACACGGCTGAAAAAGTAGGCGCCGGAGCCGTGGCTGGAGCGATCCTCGGCGGCATTTTCGGCGGCGGCAAAGGCGCAGCCATCGGCAGCGTAGCTGGCGCTGGCGCAGGTGGCGGCGTGCAGGCAGCCAGCAAGAAGCCCGACATCAAGTTATCTTCGGAGCGCCTTCTGAACTTCACGCTGCAGTCGCCAGTTACTTTAGTACCCACGACGAAGCCGCCTCGCGGCGGACCACGGCTCGACGCCGGCACGGAGCAATGAAATTCTTTCGTTGATCTTATTGCGCGGCCTTTAAGCCGCGCATTTTTTTTGCCCAGACGTGTGTAGCTGGTTTGGAATTCGTGCTACATTCTTTTCAAGAGTAAGTCGTACCTTCCGCCGCTTTCTCTGAACGCCACTAGCAGCGCAATGATTAAAGGGCACATCTCGTTTTCCAGGTTTGAGCCACGATGGTCGGACCGTGTGGCATGGTACGCGTCAGCGATCGCGGCAACCGCGCTTTCGTGGTGCATATGGTCCCTGTCGCCGGTCATGCATAAGGATCCATTCGTGATTTTCATCCTGGCCGTGGTTTTTATCGCGCGCTTTTATGGGTTTGGGCCGGCTGTGGTCTGCACGTTCAGCTCTGCGCTGGTGCTGGACTATTTCATGTTTCGTCCGCGACTGGAAGTCCCCATCTCTGCGGTGGAACTGCAGCGCGTTGGAATTTTCGTTCTCATTTCGGTTCTTGTCGCCGGATTGGCCCGGCAGCGATCGCGGGCAGAAACCTTAGCCGACGAAGTGCGCCAACAGCTCGCCTCAATCGTGACGTCTTCTGAAGACGCTATTCTGAGTTTTAGCGTTGACGGAATTGTTACCAGTTGGAACCGCGCAGCCGAGGTACTTTACGGCTACGCCGCGGCTGAGATCCTGGGAAGACCGCTTGCCGTGCTGGTTCCAACCGACCACCTGGGCGAAATCGAGCGCAACCTCGAATCGTTGAATCGCGGGGACCGCATCGGGAGTTACGAGACGGAACGAGTGCACAAAACCGGGACTCGTTTGCAGGTCGTGCTTTCCATCTCACCCATTCGAAACGAAAAAAACGAGCTGGTCGGAGCTTCCGCGATTGCGCGCGACATTACCCAGCGCAGGCGGACAGAAGAGGCACTGCGCCGCAACGAACGGTTGGCCACGGCTGGCAGGCTGACCGCCGCAATCGCGCACGAAATCAGGAACCCGCTCGAAGCGCTCATCAACCTCGTTTATCTCGCGCGACGCGATGCGGCGGGGCGCGATGAGTATCTCAGGCTTGCGGAACAGGAAATTGGCAGGCTGGATTCTATCGCGCAACAGGCACTGGGATTCGTTCGCGAAGCAACCTCGCCAGAGCGGCTGGATCCGGCGAAAATCCTGGACGAAGTATTACAACTATATTTGCGCAAGCTGCAGCAGAACCGCATTGCCGTATCCAAACGGTCACAAGAAGACCTGGGCGTTTTCGGATTTCCCGGGGAACTGCGCCAGTTGTTCTCTAATCTGATCCTTAACGCAATGGAGTCGATGAAGGATGGCGGCACCCTGCATCTGAGGGTGACCCGAGCGCACGAGTGGTCGGGAGAACAAAGGCCCGGCGTGCGGGTCACTATCGCGGATACCGGCAACGGCATTCAGGCGACAGATTTGCCGCACATCTTCGAACCCTTCTATACAACCAAAAAGGAAAACGGCACCGGCTTGGGTTTGTGGCTGGCGTACGGCATCGCGCAAAAACATACGGGCTCGATCCGAGTTGCCAGCCGCACGACGCCCGGGAACAGCGGCACGGTATTTAGTGTTTTCCTGCCTGAGTCGCCGGCGATCGCTGCGACACAGGCTGCATAAGTAACTTCTTTCGAGGAAATACCTGTATTTCGGCTGGGCCGGTGTCACTCGGCAGCGAGGTGCGTTCGTTACAGTCCTGAGGCCGGCGCCCCGCGCTTTCGCTGGGCTACAAACCGATGAAAACCGCGCCAGCGGCCGCTTTGATATTGCGATGCCGAGCGATTTCAAGACCTACAATGAATGGACGATGCATCGCGGCTGACGCCGGGCCGCAGTACAATGTCCGCCGCTGCGCTCTCGATTCGTCCTATGGCTCTCATCGTCTTCCTTCGCGGTGTTAATGTGGGCGGGCACAAAACTTTTCGGCCAAGTATCCTCGCCCGTGAATTAAGCGACTACGACGTCGTCAATGTGGGCGCCGCGGGGACGTTTGTCGTTCGCAAACCGGGGTCGCGAGCGAAATTCTGCGCTGCGTTGCGCCGCAAGCTGCCCTTCGAAGCACATGTTCTGGTGTGTGAGGGCCGCGATCTTCTCCGCCTGGAGAAGGAAAATCCGTTTGCCACGGAGCCGTCGAAGTCAGACATTGTCCGCTTCGTGAGCATCCTGTCGAAAGCCGGTGCTGTTCGGACGCCGCTTCCCGTCACATTTCCGCCAGACGGCGAGTGGTTGGTGCGAGTCATGGCCTCGAAGGGCCAGTTCGTGTTCGGAATGTACCGCCGTCACATGAGGACGATCACCTATCTTGGAGAGATCGATAAGCTCTACGGCGTGCCGGCGACGACGCGCAATTGGAACACGATCATGGCAATTCTCCGCATCTTGAAGGCCCAGAAGAGTTCCCGGTAGAAAACCGCCGAAGGGGCTTTTGAAAACGCGGATATCCGGTATCCAAGTGTCCGGCGGCTATGCCGGAAATACCCGCCCCTAACGGCATTGTCCTTCCGGCCAATGACTTCAGTACCTACGGGCCGCCGCGGCTTGCGACATATAATCAGGCCAAAGCGTATTTCTGCGCTCGTGCGGAAGGGGTGAGGATCAGTGGATCCTGTCATCGCATCAGGGGTGTTCGTCCTCGGGCTGGCTTTCGGCAGCTTCCTGAACGTGTGTATCTATCGGCTGCCGCGGGGCTTGTCGGTGGTGCACCCTCGTTCGGCTTGTCCGCACTGCGAGAAACCTATCCGCTTCTACGACAACGTGCCGGTTCTGAGCTGGATCATTCTGCGCGGCCGCTGCAGGCAATGTAAGGGCCCGATTACCGCGAGGTACGCGGTCATCGAACTGCTGACAGGGTCGCTTTTCCTGCTTTGCTATTGGCACTTCGGGCTCACGCTCGCGATGCTGAAATGCGCAATATTCGGCTTCTTGCTTTTAGGGCTCATTTTCACTGATGCGGAGACCCATTTGCTTCCGGACAAAATGACCTTGACGGGTCTGGCGATTGGTCTCATCTTCAGCTTGTTCGTGCCGGTGAACGATCTGGCGTCGTTAATACTTCCGGGGGTGCTGCAGTTTCCGGTGAGCTCTGAACTTTCGTGGCGTCTGTTTTCGCTAGTCGATGCCGTGCTGGGCGCGGCTGTTGGCGCGTCCTTCCTCTATGGAGTCGGAGCCATCTACCTGCGGGCTCGCGGCGTGGAGGGCATGGGGTTTGGCGACGTCAAACTGATGGCCATGATCGGCTCGTTCGTCGGTTTTCGGCTCACGATTTTGACCATTTTCGCGGCCTCCATTGCCGGATCACTGTTCGGGCTCTGGACCGTTCTTGCGGTTTGGATCAAGCGTACGCAGCGGCGGAGACATGTGTTTCATGAGTCCGGGCCGGCCGCCCGGAAACGCGCATGGGGCTCTGCAGTAGTGGCGCTGCGGCGTCACCAGATGCCGTTCGGGGTTTTCCTGGGCAGCATGGGGCTGGTGGCGTTTTTCTATGGCCAGCAGTTTCTGCACTGGTATTGGAGGGGCATGTGAAGCTGCTGGCCAATCCATTGGTGATGCGCCTGGGCCTGGCGATGCTGTGCAGTTTCGCGCTGTTGGTCGTTGGCTGGCTCGCGATCCGCGCCTTGCGCCGGCGATTCGTTGAGGATGAAACGCTCGCAGATTGGGCAGCACAGGACAGCGTTTATCCCTACTCAGCCGTCATCCAGGAGCTCAAGCAGCAGAAGTTTGCGCTGCAACACGAGCAGCAGGAGCAACAGCGGCGGGCAAAAACCTCAGAGCATGTGACGGCTGCCGTGATCGCAAGCCTGCCGTGCGGAATTTTATTCGTCGCTCCGAACGGGCTGATCAGGCAAGCTAATGCGGCCGCGAAGAAAATTTTGGGCTTTGCCTCGCCGCTGGGAATGAGCGTCGAAGAGGTGTTTCGCGATGCTCGCGGAATCGCCGAATCAGGCGCGTGGCTGAGGGCCGCTGATGTGCTTAAGAATGCGCTGCAGGGCCACGTCCGGAGTACAGATCTGGAATTTTCTTACGGCGCACCGTCTGGAGCTTCAAAATCGCTGAGATTAATGCTCATTCCTTTGAGCGCCCCGGCCGGCGAGTCGCTGGGCGTTGCTTCGGTGATTATCGATGAAAGCGCCGCTGCGGATCAGCGCACGTCTGATTTGTTGCGGTCCGAGACTTCGGCGGAAATGGCTTTGGAACTGCACACTTCGCTATCCACGATTCGTGAATGTGCCAGCCGGATCGCAAGCACGGATGACCGGGAGTCTGTAAAAAATCTGGCCAATGATATTTCGATTGAAAGCGAACGGCTGGGAAGAGCAGTCGGAGGCTATCTGGCAGGGCCACGCGACCGAAAAGTGTTCGCGGCCAAAGCCTGACCTGTTCGGCGGAAGCAAAAACACGGGGAGCAACTATGAAACGCTCATTCATTTGGATGGTGGCAATTGCAGTAACGGCGGCGGCGAGCACGCTTGCCCCGGCGCAATCCCAAACCGGGTCGCAAAACCAGTCGTTGGGCGACTACGCGCGGAATATCAAAAAGGCCAAGCCCGCGCCCGATTCGAAAACTACCTCGAAGGTGTACGACAACGACAACCTTCCTTCCAACACGAGCATAAGTATCGTCGGAAACTCCAAGCCGGACGCCTCTTCCGATGCGAACAAGGGCGACAAGCCGGATCAGGCGACAAATCCTGACGACAGCGCCAAGAAAGATGAAAAGAAGGACGAGAATCCACTAAAGCCCGGCCAGTCCGCCGACGAGCGGCAACAGGCGTTGAACGAATGGAAGGACAAGCTGGCTGCGCAGAAAGACAAGATCAGCCTGCTCTCGCGCGAACTCGATGTCTTACAACGCGAACACAACATCAAGGCAGCGGAATTCTATGCAGATACCGCCCGCCGCACGCAGAACCCAAACGGCTTCATCGATGACGACAACAAGTACAAGAAGGAAATCGCCGACAAGCAAAAGCTGCTCGATGACGCTAAGGGCAAACTCAGCGACATGCAGGACGAAGCTCGAAAGTCGGGCGCGCCGAATTCGATAACTGAATAAACGTCAGCTCTTTTTTCTTAGCCGGAGAATCTGGCGGGCGTGGTGCTTTCCGTGCGTAATATGAAATCCACGCCATTCTGCCGCCGTCAATGGACCCAGAATGGGATGTTCGGCAATTGGCCCCATCGAACGAAAGCGAGATTCGCATTGGCAAATGACTTCCTCCATGCGGGCAATGTTGCCGAAAATCTCTTTACTGACCTGCGCGAAGGGAGTGCCGCGAGGGCGCACTCTCTCAGGCGATTCCCGTCCGCCCGGGAAATAGCCCAATCGAGTAACCAGTAATCGCGCCAAGCGGTTCTTGCGCCGGTCTCCAGTCGCTCCAGGCTTGCCGGCCGCAAGACAGCGCTCCAGATTTTTGATAGTACCGAGATAGGTGAGGTTCAGGTGGTCCAGAATTTCAGCGGCGCACCACTTGCCTTCCGGATGTGCGGCGAGTTCTTCGGCGGTCATGCCGCGGATTGCCTCAGAAAGCACGTCTTGTAATTGCGCCATCTTGCGGTGCATGCAGTTTAGTAGAATGATGCGCAGTCCAGTTCGGTCGCAGAAATTTTGCGGAAAGGGCCTTATGAAAAAGCTCACGCTGATGCTGCTGGCGCTTGCCGTGATCACAGGTTGTACCTCTGAACCGAGCCAACCGGCTCCGAAAGCGGAGCCTCCCGAGGCGGTAACGGGCAGGAGCGCATTTCAGAAGCTTTACATAGCATCGCGCGGCTGGGCGGCTGATGTGCGTCCCTACCAGCTTGAGTCGCAAGTTTTCGGCGACAACAAGGGGAAGGACGGCAAGGCTGCGATATGGCGGGCGGCGTTTGCTTCGGCAAGCATGCGTGCCTCGAAGCCCTATACCTGGTCGGGAGTCGATTCCCCGGATGCGCCCTCTCGCGGCGTGTCGCCTGGGACCCAGGATCCTTACACGCCCGGCAACGATTTCGACATTCAGTTCTTGAAGGTTGACTCCGACAAAGCTCTCGACGTCGCTCAAAAACATGGTGGCGACAAGATTTTGGCGCAGAACCCGGATACGCCGGTGCTATATCTGCTTGATTGGAACCGCGCCGGCAACAACCTCGTCTGGCACGTCATTTTTGGAAACAGCCGCAACGATGCCAAGCTGGTGGTCGATGTGGACGCGTCTACCGGTGAGTTTATCCGCAAAGAAAAATAAATCCTGTTCACCACAGAGACATAGAGTCACAGAGGAAGTCCTTCCCCTCAGCGGAATCGTCGCGCATGAGCTGGAGATTTTTGGTGTGGCAAACTGGTGGCAAACAGACAGACAAGGTCCTCGGTTGATTCCGACTCCTATATTGATTTTTCTGTCTCCCTGTGGCCCTCTGGTGAAAACGCCTCTGCGGCGAAGCGTTTTTTAGCGAGCAACGACCGCGCAGTGCTGATCGAAAACACGACTCAGCTCCGCAGCGAGGTCAGCGGAGTCGCGGTGCTCGATGTCGCTGCGCTGCATCATGTGCACGAGTTTGCCATCGCGAAAGATGGCAATCGAAGGCGAGGACGGCCGATATCCGACAAAATAGGTGCGCGCTCGTTCCGTAGCTTCGCGGTCCTGACCGGCGAAAACGGAAAACATTCGATCCGGCTTGGCGGCATTCTGGAGCGCAAGTCTGACCGCCGGGCGCATCCGGCCGGCGGCGCATCCGCAAATTGAGTTTACGATCACCATGGACGTGCCCTGCTGCACTTCTAGTGCTTGATCCACTTCGGCGGCCGTGCGTAATTCCTGGACTCCCAAACGCGTCAGTTCTTCGCGCATGGGCACTGTCATAATTTCCGGATACATGTTTTCTCCCACAAATATCAATTTTCCTAAATATTAACGTGGAATGAATGGTGCGTCACGTGTCGTATGGAATGCATGTCCGTATATAGTTGAAAGCCCATGCAGCTTGAGATCGAAGAGAACGTGCCGCTGGCCCCGCTGACTACGCTGGGCGTGGGCGGAAATGCGCAATTTTTTGTGCGTGGGACTAGCGAGAGTGATGTCGAGGAGGCGGTGGCTTTCTCGCAGCGCAGGAAACTTCCTCTTTTCGTCCTTGGCGGCGGCAGCAATCTGCTCATCTCGGACCGCGGATGGCCCGGGCTGGTTGTACAGATCGCGATTCCAGGAATTCAAGAACGGCCGGTCGAAGGGAAGATAGTTTTTGACGTCGGTGCCGGCGTCGATTGGGATGAATTTGTCTCGCACTCAGTCTCGCTCAACTGCGCGGGCGCGGAATGTCTGAGCGGTATCCCAGGCAGCGTGGGCGGAACTCCGGTGCAAAATGTCGGCGCGTACGGGCAAGAAGTTTCAGAGACCATCATCTCGGTCATGGCGTTTGATCGTAGTGAGAATCGCGTGCGCGAGTTACAACCATGCGAATGCGAGTTCAGCTATCGCGCCAGTGTGTTCAACACTACAGGAAGAGATCGTTACATTCTGCTGCGGGTCAGTTATTCACTCACTCCGGGCGGCGACCCTGCTTTGCGCTACGCTGATTTGACAAAATATTTTGCAGGAGGGACTGAAACACCGACGCTGAATGAAGTGCGCGCGGCCGTCCGTCAGACACGCGCGGGCAAAGGCATGCTAATCAGCCCCGGCGATCCCGACAGCAAAAGCGCCGGATCATTTTTCAAGAACCCGGTCGTCTCTGCTTCGCAATACGAGAATCTGCAGGAGAGGGCGAGACAACGAAATCTGACAATACCAACTTACCCGGCCTTATCTCGACAAAGAAAAATTTCTGCCGCGTGGCTGGTCGAGAACTCGGGATTCCGGAGAGGCTACGTCAGAGGACGAGCCGCCATCTCCAGCAAGCATGCATTGGCAATCGTGAATCGTGGAGGCGCAAGCGCGGCGGAAATCGTGGCCTTGCGTGATGAGATTCAAGCCGGTGTCGAACGAGCCTGGGGGATCCGACTGGAAGCGGAGGCGGTTTTTGTCGGCTTCTGATGCAAATTTACGATGGGCTTTATAATCCCAATTCCGGTGCCCTATTGCGCGTACTCCTTCTCAGCGACATTCACAGCAATTTAGAAGGATTGGAAGCTTGCCTCGCTGCCGCCCCTCCTTACGATGCGGTCGTGAATCTCGGCGACATCGTTGGTTACGGCGCCAGTCCGAACGAGGTTACGGCGCGCGTGCGGCAACTCGGTGGGACGTTTGTTCGCGGCAATCATGACAAGGTTGTGTCCGGCCTTGATAATGTCGAGACTTTCAATCCAATTGCTGGTCTGGCCGCATTGTGGAATCGAGAACAGCTAACCAGCGATCACCTCCAGTGGCTGCGGAAATTGCCAAAAGGGCCAGTGACCGTTGATGGTCTCAATGGCCTCCAGTTTGTGCACGGTGCGGCGGAGGATGAAGACCGGTACGTAGTCAGCCTACAGGATGCGCTTGCGACCCTTGCGGCTTCAAACGCGAGTGTGACTTTCTTTGGCCACACGCACATTCAGGGACTCTTCTGGCTACATGCGGGACTCGCCGAGAACGTCAATCCCGAATACCCGAGTATCGGAAATAAGGAAACCTGGGACTTTCAGCTGGAGACTGGCACCACGTACCTGATCAACCCCGGGTCGATCGGACAACCTCGCGATGGCGATTGGCGAGCGGCATTTGCGGTGTTCGATTCCGACAAGCGCGTTGTGACCTTCTGGCGCGTTCCTTACGATTTGAGATCGGCCCAGGAACGGATCTTCTCCGCGAACCTTCCCCCGAGATTGGCGACCAGACTGGCTGCAGGAAGATAACATTGAAACTTCCTCCCCCAAAATATCTGATTGCACACACCGACGGCGGATCGCGCGGTAATCCCGGGCCGGCCGGCTATGGTGTCGTCATTCACGACTCCGACGGCAACAAAGTTGCGGGCTTGAGTCAGTACCTCGGGCGTCAGACGAACAATTTCGCCGAGTATCAGGCGCTCATCGCCGCGCTGGAATATGCAATCCAGCATGGGCCAAAGGCTTTGAAGGTGATCAGCGATTCTGAACTCATGGTCAGGCAGCTGAAAGGGATCTACAAGGTGAAAGATCCTTCGTTGCGTGACCTGTACGAGCGGGCGAGTGAATTAATTGCGCATCTTGATTGGTTCAACATCGAGCACGTTCTGCGCGGTCAGAACCGGGAAGCCGACGAACTCGCAAACCAGGCCATGGACAAGGGTTCTGGACGCGTCTCAGTGCCGGCTTCCCCGCCCCGGCAGGAATTTAACGGCGTCGTACGGCAAGGCAAAATCGAACTGCTGGATGGAACTCTTCCGGAAGGGACGCAGGTGCAAGTTCGAATCCGGCGGCCGTGAACAGGCATTACTACCCGCAGCGCGCGCCAGCATCATCCCATGACCTGATTACCGCGGTTTTGAACGAGAAAATTACTGGTCTGCTACCGGGTTTTTCAGTATTCCGATTCCCTGCACGGTCACTTCGACGACATCTCCTGCCAGCAGCGGACCCACGCCACTTGGTGTCCCGGTTGCGATTAGATCTCCCGGCAGCAGAGTCATAAACTGCGCAATATGGCGGATCACGACATCGAGCGAAAAGATAAAGTCACGCGTATTCCCTTGCTGCCGAATGGCGCCATTGACCCGGGTTTCAACGGCCACACCGGACCATGGATCAATCTCATCACTTACTAGCGGACCGACGGGGCAGAATGTGTCGAACCCCTTCGCTCGTGTCCACTGGCCGTCCTTATTCTGCAGGTCGCGCGCGGTGACGTCGTTGACGCAGGTGTAGCCGAGGATGTAATCGCGCACCTCTTCATCGTCACGTAAGTTTCGGCAGCGCTTGCCGATCACCACGCCCAACTCTCCCTCATGATCGACACGGGTAGAAATTTTTGGCCGAATAATTTTCTGTCCGGGATCAAGCAGTGCAGAAGGCGGCTTCAGAAAAATCAGCGGCTCCTTAGGAACTTCATGGCCCAACTCCGCCGCGTGCTCGCGATAGTTGCGTCCGACGCAGACGACTTTCGAAGGCTGGACTGGGGCGAGCAAGGCTGCATCGCACAAAGCGAGGGAAGGAATTTTCTTGGACTTCCCGAATTTGTATGCGGCTGGATCAGCGATGATTGCGGTGATCGCGTCCTCCCCGCCGACGGATTCTATCAACCCAAACTGGACATTGCCAGATTGTTGGAAGCGGCAACATTTCATGAGCAAAAGTTAGAAATTACTGTTTCGGTTGGGCACCAGCTTACCAAAACATAGGCGCCGCGATTGAGTGTGTCTCACTTCTCCGGAACCGTCTCGCTGGCCTCTTCTGAGCGAGCGCTCTCATTTCCGCGCACATCCACCGCGGACACGGAGTAAGAATACTCATGGCCTGGTAAAACTGCGTTATCGCGGTACGCCGATGATTTGACCAGATCGGAATTCAACTTAGCAGGCTGGGCGCCTTGCTCGTGGCGATAGACGTTATAACCCGCGAGATCCGGCTCAGTGTCTGGCGTCCATACGAGGTCGATAAATGGCTTTTGCCCCGGGCCGGAGAACACTGCCTGCAATCCCGTGGGAACAGCGGGCGCGAATACATCGTGGGCAAACACCTGCACAGATTGACTGTCGTCGCCTTCGACCTGTTGCTCGCTTCCATTTGATGGCGCAATGATGGTAACGACGGTTATGCGATAAAGGTAGGTTTTCTCCCATTCGAAGCTGCGATCCAGCAGCGCGGGCGAGGGTTGGCCCTCAAGCGGAACTTCACCCGCAACGGCGTCGGTGTTACTGGTCTTGTCCCGTCGATAGACGCGATAGACGAATCGCAGGCCGGGAATTTCTGGCGCGATTACGGCGTCCCATGACAACTGTACTCCTTGGTCATTCAGTTCGGCATGAAAGTTTTTTGGAGCGGCCAGAGCAGGCGCTGCGGGAATTTCCACCTGGTTCGAAAGGCCGGCGCTGCGGCCATAAGAATTCACGACGCTCACCGCGTAAACAAAATTCGACGCGGCCGAGTTTGGCGCAGAACTAACGCGATCGGTGTAGCTTGCGGCTTTTTGATTTTCCGTAGCGCTCCGCGGAACTGGCTGGAACGGTAGCCGAGCGACTGGTGTTCCGCAGTTTTTCATAGCGCTCGTCGCGCGACATACTTCCACGATGCCCCCATGACGCAGATTCTGGTGTTCGGTGGTCTGCGTTGGAATCGTCCATATGAGGTGCACATCGTCGCCTTTGCGAAAAGCGCGCAGGTCAATCACAGGTCGCGCCAGCTCTAACGAAGGCGGCAAAGGCACGCCCGGCGTGCCGCAGCCTGCAAATACAGCAGTGAGGAGTATTGCCAGCCACGGTGTTGGTCGGTTGTGCAGCATTCAGTGCAAGAAGAGACTAACAGAGGCAAAGTGAGGCCCAATCTGCGCGGTCCGATCTCATCCGACGGATTGAGCGCGCGGAGCGACTGCCAGCTCCTTCAAAACCTTGCTCGCAGCCTCCGACCCCGAACGCACGCAGTCCGGCACGCCAATTCCGCCGTAAGCGTTGCCGGCAAGCGCAAGACCAGGCGTTTGCGAAAGGATCTCCTTCGCCCGCGCGATTCGTGAACTATGCCCCACACTGTATTGCGCCATCGAATCGCTCCATCTGTGAATGCGAATGAACAGTGGCTCAGCCTCTATTCCCAAAATACTTTGCAATTCACCGCGAACGATCGACTGGATCTCGTCATCAGAGTTTGCGAGGATGGCAGCGTCGCGCGTACCTCCTAAAAAACAGCGGATCAGCGCGCGGTCCTCGGGCGCACGATGGCGAAATTTATTGTGAACGAACGTGACCGCAAGTGTCCTCCGCTTCTCAGTTCGCGGCAGCAGAAACCCGAATCCAGCAGGCAGCGCGGCACGCACTTTTTGATCGAATCCAAGTGAGACTGTTACCGACGAACTGTAGGAAATCGCACCAAGCTCGCGGGCGAGTTCCTTGTTCGCTGTCTGCAAACACGCGGCAGCTGCGAACGCCGGCGCTGACAGAATCGCTGCGTCAAACTCCTCGGTGCGACCATTAGAAATCACCAGCCATTTACCGGATTCCGGCTTGACGGCATCGACCTTCGCATTCAGCCGATGCGCGATCGCAGGAATTCGCGCCACCTGCGCATCAACCATCTGCTGCATGCCATTCTTCAGCGATGTGAAGAGTGCGGCGCCGCGGCTGAGGTGGTGTTTACGCGCGGCGACCATTGCTTTTCCCAGACTTCCGTATGAGGCCTCCATGGCGATGAACCTTGGCAGAACCGATTGAACACTGAGTTCGTCCGCGCTCCCGCCGTACACGCCGGACAACAAAGGATCTGCGATGCGTTCGACCATTTCGCGCCCGTAATGACGCTCGACAAATGCTGCCGCCGAACTATCCGCATCATTCGGTTGCGGCCGGAAGAACCACTCGCGTACGATTCGGAGCTTGGTATGCCAGGAAAATAGCGGAGAGAAAAAAGTCGGCGCCAGCCGGGTCGGAACCATGAACATGAGGCCGTCGGGAATTGGCACGAGTCTCCCGTTGACCAGCATCCCGGTCTTGCGCTGAGCGTCGTTGGAGCCGATCAGTTGATCGCCCAATCCCAACTCGCGGCAGAGGTCGGCAGCCCACGGCTTCTCTGTCAGAAAAGAGTCAGGGCCCGCTTCGAGGAGGCAACCATCCAGGCGCTCGGTCTGAATGACTCCACCGAAGCGTGTGCCGGATTCGAAAATCACATATTCGATTTCTGTTCCGCGAACACGCTCTTTTTCAAGCGCAAACGCTGCGGAGAGGCCGGAAATTCCGCCGCCGATAATCGCGATTCGCTTCATACCGGACGTTCCCGCGAGGCGCTCAGTCGGGCGGTTGCGATTTCCGCCAACGCACTGGTGAGAAGTGGTGAATCATTCAGCGACTCCGCTCGCCAGAGCCGCAGCCCTTCGTTTTCAGCAAATTGCTTGAAGCCCACGTCGATGTCATACAAGACCTCAACGTGATCACAAACGAATCCGATCGGCTGAACGAAGATGTTGGAAAAATTGCTTCGCGCCAAGTCCATTATAGTGGCTTCGACCGTCGGGCCGAGCCACGCCCCTCCCGACATTCCCTGGCTTTGAAATGCGAACCGCCATTCCGATCGCCCCAGGCATGCCGCATCGGCGACCAGCTCGGCGGTGCGCTTTGCCTGCACTTCGTAAGGATCGCCTTCAAGGATGGTACGTTGTGGAACGCTGTGCGCCGTAAAGATTACCGGCGGATTCTTGCGTGCTTCTTTGCGGACTTTTTCTCTTCCAGCTTTCAGTTTTTCGGCAAAAGCCTGAATGAGGAATGGCTGATCATGCCAGGCTTCGACGAAATCGAAAGTCAGTTTCGGGTCAGCGCAACAGCGCAAAGAAGCACGATATAGGCCTACGCTGGTTCGCGAATTTTGTGGCGCCATGCAAATCACTACAGCATGGCGTATGCCATCCTTGACCATTTGCCCAAGGGCTTGCGAAATGAATGGGTGCCAGTTGCGCATGCCCACGTAAACCGGAATTTGCAGCCTCGCCGCCAGCAACTCGCCTTGCTTCAGCGTAATTTCCGTTAATGGTGAGCGCCCGATGGATTGGTACCTCCGCTTCACCTCTTCCACTACCTCGGGCGGAAGCGGGCGGCCGCCAGTCACCTTCAGCAGGAATTCCGGCACGTCATCCGGCGAGGCCGGACTACCGTGTGCGAGGAGCAACACGGCCGAAGGCGTCGATTTCGCTGTGTGACTCACTGATGCGCCGCCGTGCTCTGCCCAGAATGTTCCTGTACGTACGCAACCAGAGCTTTTACGTTTTCGACCGGAGTTTCGGGCAGAATGCCATGTCCTAAATTAAAAATGTGCCCGGGCCTTCCGGCGGCGCGATCGAGAATTTCGCGCGCCCGAACCTCTATTCGACTCCATTCCGAAAAGAGTGCCACCGGATCGAGATTTCCTTGCACGGCACCACGGTTTCCGATCAGGCGCCAACCCGCATCGAGAGGAATGCGCCAGTCAAGTCCAATCACGTCCGCGCCGGTCTCCTTCATGGAAGCCAGCAGAGCGGCGGTATCAACACCGAAATATATGACCGGGCACCCGGTTCGCCGGATCCGCTGAACGAGTTCCGTAGTCCTTGGCAGCACGTATTGCCGGTAATCGCCGACCGAAAGGCATCCCACCCAGCTGTCGAAGACCTGGATCACATCCGCGCCCGCGCGCGCTTGCTGTTCAGCATAGGCGCCTGCTACGCAAACCAGCTTGTTCAGCAGCTCGTCGAACGCTTCTGCCTCTGAGAACATCAACTTTTTTGTGTTGATGTAATGACGCGAACCGCCGCCCTCAATCATGTAACTGGCCAGAGTGAAGGGAGCTCCGCAAAATCCGATGACAGGCAACTTGCTGCCGAAATGCTTGGCCACAAGGCGAACCGCTTCGGAAACGTAGCCCAACTCGGCAGCAGCGTCGCTACGCAACCGCGCAACATCTGACCGACCGCGAACAGGCTGTTCAATGATCGGCCCCTCGCTGGCAGAGAAATGAAAGGGCAGGCCCATCACCTCGAGTGGCAGGAGCAGGTCTGCGAATATGATGGCTGCGTCAACTTTCAGGATTTCGGCGGCGGTGATGGTTACTTCAGCGGCGAGCGGCGGATTCTTGCAGATTTCAATTAACGTATGCCGTTTGCGTACTGCTCGATACTCCGGCATGTAGCGGCCTGCCTGCCGCATGAGCCAGACCGGAGTGCGATCTACGGGCAGACTTCTACAGGCGCGGACCAGGCGTGAATCAGGAGCGGCCATGAAGAATTACTGTAGCACCTGCGCGCCCGGGCTGAGGCTTGTACAGCCTTCAGAGGCTCATCTAACGGAGTTCGTCTCGAAAGGTTCATCTTCGGGAAGCCCGAATCCAACCTCGACGCGATTGCGGCCGTTGCCTTTCGCCTGGTACATCGCGGTATCGGCCTGTGCGACGAGAAATTCAGGATCGCTGTCGGCCGTCCCGAGCGTAACTCCCAGGCTGAGAGAGATGGCAGCAAACTCGTCTCCAACGTCGATGGGCTCGTCCCCCACAGCCGCACGGATGCGCTCCGCCAGCTTCTGGGCCAGATCCAGGTCGCAACCCGGAGCAATAATCAGGAACTCTTCGCCACCGTAACGTCCCAGCAAATCGTAGGAACGTAGTGTTGATGTTATGCGCTGGACCACTGCCACCAGAACCGCGTCACCGGCAGCGTGGCCGTAATGGTCGTTGACCTTCTTGAAGTGGTCTACGTCGGCCAGAATCACGCCCAGGGTATTTTTCTCTCGGCGGCAACGGGCTAGTTCTTTGCGCAGCATGTCGCGGATCGAACGCCGATTTTTGACTCCGGTTAGAGCATCGTGCTCGGCATGGAACCGCAGCGACTCCTGTGCCTGCATCAATTCCGCCTTGGTTTTCTGGATCGCCGAAAGCATCTTATTTACCGTGCGGGCCAGACTGCTCAGCTCATCGTTCCCACCGGGATCGAGCCTCAGGGACAGGTCGCCGCTGACCGTCACCTTCGCGACTTCGTTGCTCAGCGACGAAATCCTTCCCATGAGCAGTTCGTCTACGAAAAAGAAGAGCGCTCCGCAATAAACGGCCCCGGCCAGCATCAGCAAGCCCCAGAATAGTCGTGTTTCTTTTTTTCCTTCCAGGTAAAGGGATCGAGGAGTTCGTCCCACCAGAAGCCGGCAAATATGCCCTGAAAAATCTCGAATCACCACATAGTCCAGCATGGTGGCTTCGCTCTCTACGCGAGCTGAATTCACTCCGTCGGTCCAGGAGACGCTGTGCGTATTGCTCTCTGAAACGCTGTCCGCGGGTTCAAGCCAAACCGGAAATCCGACTGAGCGCCCCAACGTCGAGACAACTTTGTTGTCGAACTCGCGAACCATCACTAGTGTTCCTCTTGGCGTTCCCGCCCCACGACTTGTCAGTATGGGTTGATATGCCAGCAGCAACAACCTGCCGTTCAGATCGAGGATTTCATTCAACGGAACGTCGTGATTAGTGTCAGGACCCTGCTGAACCGCTACGATCTTCGCCAGATCACTGTCATCAGGCCGCCAGTCACTACCATTCTTCTGAAGCACGACTTGCCCCGTCGTATCGATCAGAAGAAACAGGCTAATGTTTATGATTTTGAACGTATCGCTGGTGAGCTCGGTACGAACATAGGCGGGATCATGACTCTGCATGTAATCATAGGTCCGGTCCCATTGCGCATAATCGCGCGCCATAATTTCTAGTTGGGATTGTTCATTCTTGAGGCCGTTTTGCAGATGACGGATGTTGCCTTGGGCGGACTCGCTCTCCAGGCGAGCGAAGCCGTTCAACAAAGCGAAGCGCGAGACCAGATAGACCGCTGCCAGGAATGCCCCCAGGGCTAGAGTGGAAAATAAAAGAATCTTCCTGCGGATGGTCATAGAGCAATCCTGGAAGCGAATTCCCGGCCAACTCCGGCCTCCAATAGGCTCCGGGCTAACTGCTCCCCCACGGACAACAGTACTTTCCTATTGAATCTCCGCCCTCCCGGCTTTAGGGGCGAAACTGACGCCCTGCAGGATCTACTCGGACAGCGTTCTCAACATAGCATCGCCGGCGGACTTGCTTAAGCGGTTAACGGCGGAACTGCAAAACTTTGGTAATCGGTGTTGAGGTGTCTTCGGAAGCGGTGAAGAGCGATTTGTTTGGTAACTATTACCGTTTTTGGCGGAGAACAGACAGAATCGCCTTGGGAAGCCTTTCCAGCAGCTTGCCCGGCGAATTCAGCCGATCGGTCAGCGCTGACCATGGCTCAGGGTGCACGAGCGAGAGCGGTTCAGCGGTCGCCGGCAACTCAAGCGCACCGCGGCGTGCGAAAATCAGGCTATTCTGGGCGTAATACCAAAGCACCCGCGGATTGCTCCAGATTCGGGGACGCAGCACGTCGAAACAATCGAAGCCAAACTCACCGAACAATCTGGCCCAGTGACCCGGCCATTGCTCATTTAGGTGACGCCGTCCGCCTTGGCCGGGAATAGCTGCCGAAAAGAAGACCTTGTCAGCCGCTTCACATAGCGCCTGCACGAAGGTCCGCGCGTTCGAATCCGGCAAGTGTTCCGCAACTTCCAGGCAAACCGCCAGATCAAACTTGCGATTCAAACCCAACGGCGTAGTCAGATCCTGTACCAGAAACTTTTCGCGTGGGATTGCGAGTGCGGTTTGTAGCGCCCACCTCCCCTCGACCCCAAGCACATCTGTAACGCCAAGATCCATCGCTGCGGCGAGCCAGTAGCCGGCACCACATCCAATATCGATAATGCTCTTCGGCCTCAGCAGGTCCAGAACGATGGGCATGACTTGACGCGCTGACTCTTGCGTAGATTCCAGCTCGCGATAGAACCTCGCATCATAAAAGCGTTGTGCTTTGCCCATGAGTGCGAGCGATTATAGAACGTCGATCTCGTAAGTGAACGGTTGCCTCAGGCGTTAGCGGTCTCTACAATGGAATTCACATCGCGTGACGGGTACCGAGACCCGATCATGCGAAAGCCCGCGATCATCCAATAAATTTATGATTCATTTTCCTGTCCCCGAGGCTCTTACCTTCGATGATGTGTTGTTGCTGCCCGCCCGCTCTGACGTCGTTCCGGCAGACGCCAACACTCAGACTCAGCTCACCCGGAACATCCGCCTGAATATTCCGCTGGTCAGCGCTGCCATGGACACCGTCACCGAGTCGCACATGGCGATTGCGCTCGCACAACAAGGCGGTATCGGAATCATTCATCGCAATCTCAGCGTGGAGCAGCAAGCCGAAGAGGTCGACAAGGTAAAGCGGTCGGAAAGCGGCATGATCGTAGACCCGGTCACAATGAGCCCGGACGACAAAGTGTCGGATGCGCTGGTGGTGATGCGAAAGTACAAAATTTCCGGCGTACCGATCACAAAAAACAAGAAGCTGGTTGGAATTCTCACCAACCGCGATTTGCGCTTCGAAACTCGGGTCGACATTCCGATCAGCAAAGTAATGACGAAGGAAAACCTGATTACTGTTCCGGTGGGAACAACGCTGCAGGAGGCCGAGAGCATCCTGCACAAGCATCGTGTGGAGAAGCTGCTGGTTGTGGACGACAGCTACAACCTCAAGGGCCTGATCACGGTCAAAGACATTCAAAAAAAGCTGAAATATCCCCATGCCGCAAAAGATTCTCAGGGCCGCCTCCGGGTAGGCGCGGCCATCGGCGCAACCGGCGATTTCCTGGAACGCGCGCAAGAATTGATCAAGGAGAACGTTGACCTATTAGCCGTCGACAGCGCGCATGGGCATTCAGGCCGGGTCTTGGACGCAGTCAGAGCCGTCAAGCACAAGTTTCCCGATATCGATTTAATGGCTGGTAACGTAGCCACATTCGACGGCGCTTGTGAACTGGCCCGTGCCGGCGCCGACGCGATCAAAGTCGGAATCGGTCCCGGTTCAATCTGCACCACCCGGGTAGTCACAGGCGCCGGGGTGCCGCAAATTACCGCAATCGCCGAGGCTTACCGCGCGACCAAAGACGCCGGTGTGCCTATCATCGCCGACGGCGGAATCAAGTATTCAGGCGACATCACCAAGGCTTTAGCCGCGGGCGCCAGCGCGGTGATGATTGGCTCGATGTTTGCCGGCACTGACGAGAGTCCGGGCGAACTGATCCTTTACCAGGGCCGCACGTTCAAGTCGTATCGCGGTATGGGATCGCTGGGCGCGATGGCGGCAGGATCGAGTGAACGATACTTTCAAAATGCCAGTGGCGAAGCCTCAGCGGCTATACCCAACATGGGCGCAGATCCCAATCGGCTGGCAAAACTGGTTCCTGAAGGCATCGAAGGACGCGTTCCCTATCGTGGCTCGGTCGCGATGATCCTCTATCAGATGGTGGGCGGCTTGAAATCCGGCATGGGTTATTGCGGGTGCGCGACGCTTGGCGAGTTGTTGCAGAAAACGCGGTTTGTTCGCATCAGCAACGCCGGCCTGCGTGAAAGCCACGTGCATGATGTGATGATCACGCGCGAGGCGCCGAATTACGCGGTGGAGTGAGCTGGATAACTTACGCCTTCGTAGCTGCGCATCAATAACCCAAAGGCGGCTTCGGGCGAAACCGGCGGAGAATAAAGATACCCCTGGGCCATTTCGCAGCCCAGTTTCTTGAGCTCGGCAACCTGCTCCTCGGTTTCTGATCCCTCGGCAACAACCTTCAGGCCCATGCTGTGGGCCAGCATGATGATCAGCCTGACGATTTCGTAACTATCCCGGTCAGTGTTCATGTGGGAAATAAAGACGCGATCAATTTTGAGTGCGTCCACCGGGAAGCGCGGCAGGCGGCTCAAAGACGAATAACCCGTTCCGAAATCATCAATGCTCAGGTGAACGCCAAGAGACTTCAGTGCTGACAAAACGGCAAACGCCTGATCAGCATCACCCATGGCGATGGTTTCTGTTATCTCCAGGTGAACTGTATTCGGGTCTGTTCCATTTTGCAGGAGAATCCCCCCGATTTCTTTTGCCAAATCCGGCTGGGCAAACTGTCTCGAGGTGATGTTCACGCTCATGGTAAGCGGCGGATCACAGCTGAACTGCGATTGCCAGGTTTGCAATTGACGGCACGAGTCTTGTAACAACGCGCGATTGATAGGAAGGATCAGGCCGGTTTCGTCAGCGATGGGAATAAACTCGGCGGGCGACACCATGCCTTCGGGACGGCGCCAGCGGCTCAGAGCTTCAAACCCGGCAATTTTGCCGCTCTCGAGCGATACGATGGGTTGGTAGTACACGATCAACTCGCCGCGATCCAATCCCTGGCGCAGGTCGGTTTCCAGCGTCAGCCTGCGGACGGCGCTCGAGTGCATTGCCGGATCGAACACCTCGCAGCGCGCCTTACCCGTCCGCTTGGCACGGTACATCGCCAACTCCGCGTCGCGGAGAAGATCGTCAGGTGCATTGTAGGAATTGCTGCTCAATGCGATTCCCACGCTGGATGAGATCACGATTTGCTGCCCGGCGATTTCAAACGGGGCCGCTAATTTTGTCTGAATTCGTTGCGCTACCCGAATGGCATCGCTGGGTTCAAAGACGTCTTCGAGCAAAACCGTGAACTCGTCACCGCCTAATCGGGCCAATCCATCGGCGGTGCTCGTCGTCGAGGTCAGCCCGCCGTCGACCGATCTGGCAATGGTATCTGTATCGCGAAAAGACAAGTTCAAGCGTCTAGCCACTTCAACCAGCAGCATGTCGCCGACCGCGTGTCCCAGGCTGTCGTTTACGACCTTAAATTCGTCGATGTCTACAAAGAGCACCGCGAACTTGTAATCAGAGTGGCGGCGGGCACGCATTAAGGCATGTTGCAGGCGATCAACGAACAGAGCGCGATTAGGAAGGTCGGTCAAGCCGTCGTGAAACGCGTTGTGGGCCAGCATGTCTTCTGCGCGCTTACGCTCCGTGATATCGCGGTTCACAATGACCAGGCGCTCGGTTTTCCCGGCAGTATTCTGAATGGGACTGGCCGTAGATTCCAGGATGCGCCAGCTGCCGTCTTTGTGACGCATGCGGTATTCCAGCCTTTGCCCGCGCATGGTGGTGCGGGCCTTGGCCGCAGCCTCAGCAACTCGCTCTCGGTCCGACGGGTGAACCTGATCGATGGACGACCCGCTGCTCAATTCCTCCATCGTGTATCCGAGTACCTTCTCGTAAGCCGGGCTGTTGTACAGGCGCCGGCCGTCGACATCGACGACCGCAATCATGTCGGCAGCGTTTTCTGTGATCAGCTGAAATATTTCGTCCCGCTCCGCCAACTCTTTCCGGATATTTTGCAGCTGGAAGTGCTGATACACCGTGTAAATGTCGAATAGCAACACCAAAGCAGCCAATCCGCGTACCCAGTCTCTCAGGTCGGACCAATATTGTGCGTTTGCGCCAGCATGTTCATCGGTGAATGTCAGAAATACGATTCCGGCGGTTAGAGCGACGGTTACGGTGACCGCGAAGCCCCACAGCCACCATTCCCTGCCCTCGATTTGGCGGGGTTTAGGCAGACTCTTGCCACTTAACCCCGGGGAAAGACTCTGAGTTCCGTGAGACATCACCGAAGTCGATTCTAGATCGCCCACACCTGGAACCAAGTTACAGAAGTCGGTTGGGCTTTGGTTCTGTTCCGTTTTCGTAACAGCCCCGAATATGAGCGACACACGATCCCTGTGATCCGGAGATTAAGCGGCGGAACTGTGGCTGGCAGTCGATGCCATGGTTGCCGAGTAATAGCGGAAGTGACTGTCGTCACCTCCCAACTGTGGCTTCACGCGCTCCTGCAGCTTAGGATATTGTCTAATGGCGATCTCTTCAGAACTCCGCGCTCTCGTGGTGACGCGGGATGCACGCCTTGGTGCGTCATTTCGTGAGATCTCCCGCGAATTCGGTATCGAAGCACAAACCAGCGCTACTTCCGGTGGCGTTCCCGAGGAACTGCGTCACGAAAAATATGAGGCGCTGGTGGTCGACTTCGACACCATTGCTGACACGGGGCCAATCCTTAGTACGCTTCATCAGAGCCCGTCGAACAGAAGCGCGATCGTTCTCGCGGTTGCGACCGGTACTGAACAAAAAGAACAGGCGCTCAGTCTAGGCGCGAACTTTGTATTTGCGCGTCCGCTTGAGATCGAACACGTCCGAGTAGCCCTCAATACCGCACATAGCCAGATGGTTCGCGAACGCCGGCGCTATTTTCGCTGCCCTGTCGAGCTCTCAGTTCAGCTGATCCGTGCGAACGCCGTGGTCGTCTCTTGCACCACCCTTAACCTTAGCCGCAGCGGGATGGCGGTGCGTAGCCCGGAGCGCTTCGACCTCGGCGAAAATGTTGACGTCGCATTCAGCCTGCAGGAGGGGGCATCTGTGCTCGCTGAAGGCACCGTAGTCTGGGACGACCGTCACGAAAAAGCTGGAATTAACTTCACCTGCAAAAATCCTGAAATGCAAAAAATGCTTGATTCCTGGTTGGGCATTCGCTTCGCCCGCTCGCTATCCTAAGCCGGCTTACCTGGGGCTGTCGCGGTGCGCCACCTTCACGCGATAACCCGCGCTGCGCAACCGCTTGGCAACATCTTCGGCGATCATCACCGAGCGATGCTGGCCGCCGGTGCAGCCAAAAGCGATGGTGAGATAACTTTTTCCCTCGTGGATGTAGTGCGGCAGAAGATAAATCAGCAGCTCCGAAATGCGCTGCACAAACTCGGTTGTTTGGGGAAACGAACGGATGTATTTCGCAACCTTGGGATGCCGTCCGGTCAACGGACGGAATTCCGGCACGAAATGTGGATTCGGCAGGAACCGAACGTCGAAAACCAGGTCAGCATCATCGGGCACCCCATGCTTGAATCCAAAGCTGACGCATGAGACCAGAATATTCCTCCCCTTCTGCTTCTTCTGGAACAGCTCGATCATGTGCGCGCGCAGCTCATGCACGTTGAACTTGGAGGTATCGATCACCAGATCCGCCAGCGCACGAATGTGCTGCAAATGGCGGCGTTCGGCGGCGAGCGATGTTCTCACCGGCGCGTCAATACCCAGAGGATGCGGGCGCCGTGTCTCGCTGTACCGTCGTAAAAGCACCGAATCCGAAGCTTCAAGAAAAATCATGCGCGTGTGAATGATCTTCCTCACCGCTTTCACGATGACCGGCAGCTCTTCCAGTTGCCTGCCTTCGCGCACATCGACCACTAGCGCAGTGCGCTCAATTTCCGAGGATTGTCCAATCAGTTCGGCAAAGCGCGGGATCAGCCCGACAGGAAGATTGTCTACACAGTAGTAGCCAAGGTCTTCGAAGGCTTTTAGGACAGAGGCCTTGCCGGAGCCGCTCATGCCCGTGATAATCACCAACTCGCCGCGGCGGCGACCATCGCGTGGCAGATTTTTGCGTGCCAGATTGCTTTTCGTCAGCTTCCGCGTGGCGTCAGTCAGTTTTGTGGCGACTCGGCGAAGGACCATCTTGAACGGATGTTAGCAGCGGAAGGCTTGCGTCGCCAGTTCTCGGCTATATACTCGAAACCTCGGGCACTCCCTGTCGACGGCGTGCCTCAATAGCGTGAGCGTCGCAGAACTCAATCTCAAGGGGAGCATGGACCGTGAACGAGCACAGCAGGCGCGAGTTTATAAAGCTGTCAGGTTTGGCGGCGTCCACATTAATTGCAAAAGGCAAGCTGGGCGCTACGGCGGCGGGAGAAAATTCGAGTAAATCCAAAGGACCGATCTCGGTTTGGGTCACCGACGATGCTCACCAGCTCGCCCGAGCTCCGCAACTGACGTGGCAACACGCCTCCGGCGCGGCTGCCCAGGACGCCGTCGTCCTTCATCCTGAAAAGAAATTTCAGGAGATTCTCGGCTTTGGCGCGGCATTTACCGATGCGGCCTGCTTCACCTTCAATCGCCTGGATGCATCTCCCAGGCAAGAGCTCTTTTACCAGCTGTTCCATCCCTCCGAAATGAATCTCAGCGTCTGCCGGACCTGCATCGGCGCAAGCGACTACTCCACCAAGGTGTACAGCTACGACGAAGGCGCGCCCGACCCCGATCTGCAACGCTTCTCCATCGATCACGACCGCGAGTACATCTTGCCCATGCTGCGCGAGGCGCGGCAAGCCAATCCGGATCTGTTCCTGTTCTCCTCCCCCTGGAGCCCTCCCGGGTGGATGAAGTCAAATGGTTCCATGCTCGGCGGAAACATGCAGCGCCATTCCATGCGCGCCTATGCCGAGTATTTTGTGAAGTTTCTTCAGGGGTATGAGGGCGCGGGTGTGCCGGTCCAGGCCGTCACCGTTCAAAACGAGGTCGACACCGATCAGGACGGCCGCATGCCAGCCTGTACCTGGCCAGAGGAGTATGAAGCCGACTTCGTTCGCGGCAGTCTCGGTCCGGCCTTTCAGCGAAACGGCATTCAGTCCAGAATCTGGATTATCGATCACAACTACAACCTCTGGGGCCGCGCCATCGCTGAACTCGAAACCCCGGGCGTTCGACAGTTCACCAACGCGATCGCGTGGCATGGATACGTGGGCAAAGTCGAGTGGATGGATCGCGTGCATGAGGCCTTTCCAGGTGTCGAAATGTACTGGACCGAGGGAGGCCCCGACTACACCAACCCGGGCTACGCGAACGATTGGGCAAGCTGGAGCGCTACTTTCAGCGAAATACTGCGCCACTGGTGCCGTTCCATTACCGCCTGGAATTTCGCCTTGGACGAGAAGGGCAAGCCTAACATTGGGCCATTCAGCTGCGGCGGCCTCGTGACCGTTGATTCGCAATCACGAGCGATTTCCTACAGCGGGCAGTATCACGCCTCCGCGCACTACTCGCGATTCATCCGCAGAGGAGCTCGGCGCTTTGATTCTCAAAGCCAAGCTCCCGGCCTCAGCCACGTCGCCATTGAAAACCCTGGGGGCGAGTCCGTGCTGGTGCTTACTAATCCGGGCGCGGCGCGGATGTGCCAGCTCCGAGTGCAGGATCAGGAGGTAAACGCTTCCCTGCCGGCCAACTCGGTATCGACGCTGCTGTGGTGATTTAATGCCCGACGCGTCTACGCGCAGGCGTCACGCCAGCCGGCTATTTCCTTCAGACCGGCTTTGCGGGTCTGCTCAAACAGGCGAACGCGATGGCGGGAGTGCTCGAACTCATGGATGTCGGCCCACACTTCGGCTTGCCAGCCGTAGTCGTGGATGGCGGATTCGCCGCAGCTGGCACACCGGGTATGAAGTTTTGGTGCAAGGTAGCGCGCCCCTGGTTCAGATTCGAGTTCGATGAAGATGCAGCGGACTTCCTTGATGTTCTCGTCCTCGCCAATCAGGTGTTCGTAACGTAGAAGATATCCGAACCCCAGCTTATTGGCCTCGCGCTCCGCCTCACCGCGCGTGTGGAATGGGCCATATTCGGCGCGCAATTGCTCGGTGGAATCGCAAGCCATCCAAAAAGTCTCTTTGTAGATCATTGTCCGCTGCCCCGGGAGAATTAGACGGCTAAACCATCTCCGGATCAGAAACGCGAATTCCTGGTCCGGCTATAATCATTAAGCAATTTACTTTCCTTCGCGCCTAAGTTAAAGCCTCATGTCTCAGTAACTTAGCTTGATGCGCACTGACACACCTGCAACCATTTGCAGTTCGCCTCCAATTTTGTAATCGCCGATGGGGCGCCGCCCTTATTACCGAATACAAACTAGATTTTTGAATAAGATGTTGATTCTGCAGTACTATACGCCCAGCAGAAGCCTAATGGGCAAGCGTTGTGAGCCCCGTAAACAAGTGCAGGTTCCGGTGCGGATTTTTGGCACTGACGAGCAGGGGCATATTTTCTCTGAGAACGTCAAGACCGTTGACGTGAGCCGCAGCGGCGTGAAACTCGCTGGCGTTAGAGCCCAGATTAAAATCGACGAGGTCATCGGGCTCACTTACGGGCAGAACAAAGTCCACTTCCGCGTGAAATGGGCAGGACCGCCGGGTACCGCCACCGCAGGCCAGCTTGGGCTATTGAACCTCACACCTGAACGGCCGCTCTGGGATTTCAGCCTGCCCGTGGGCATCATGGACAACTTTCGACCGGAGTTGCGCGGCGAGCGTCGCCGGTATCCTCGGGTCAAGTGCGACCTTCCGGTGGAATTGAAGCCAGAGGGCGCAGCCAACATGTGGGGCAAGGCTTCCGATCTCAGCGTCGGCGGGTGTTTTGTTGAGATGCCTATCCCTCTGAACCATGATGCCAAATTCGAAATCGCGCTATGGCTGGGCGAGACCAAGCTGCACCTGAAAGGCGAGGTCGCCAGTTGCGCACCGGGATTTGGCATCGGCATACGTTTTGTTGGCGTCACCACCGAGGGCGCCGAACTGCTGCGAAAGTTCGTCGAAGCCACTGCCAAAGCGCTAGCTTGAGCCCGAAACGCCCGCAGTAGCCGCATTTGCCATTTCGTTCGGCGCTGCATAAGCCGGCAGAAGCTCCGCCCACTTTTCTCCGCCGTGCGCTGCCACATAGAGCGCCAGTTCCAACCGGCTCCAGACGCCGAGTTTGTCAAAGATTGCTCGCAGGTGATTCTTGATCACCTGCTCCGTCGTGCCCACCGCGAGCGCAATTTGCGGGTTGGTTTGACCTAGCCACACCCGGGTGGCGATCCTAATTTCCGTGTAGCTCAACTGTTCCCTGGGGGCCATAATTCACCTGCTCCTTTTCGAATAAAGCCATCGCTAAAATCACGCGCTTGCGGCCCTCCCTGATCCCGGCGCGAAGGAAGAGCGTGCGCAGATGCTGTTTCACGGTTCGCGGACTGATGTTGAGTTCCGCGGCAATCTCCTTATTACTGCAGCCTTCGACCAGCAATTTCAGGACCTCGTGATCGCGGCGGGTGATCTTGATATGCTCCAGATCCAACATGATGATTGCCTCTTGGACCGCCTCTCTATTTAAAAGCGGTCAGTCTGAATCAAAGCACTTTCTTCGCCAAACTTTCGCCCAAATGCACAAAGGGACAACTGCTTAAGAATCGCGTACTTCGGGAGCCACTTGGGCCCGGGCTTGAGCACGCTGTTTTGCAGCTCGGCCTTTTATGGAAGAGTTTGTGCCACAATGAAATCGGGCGTTCCAAATCTTCTGCAGGAGAAGCGCATGAGAGCACCGCGACGTCGGGCAGGCAAAGTCGTTTCGGGAAATCTGTTGTGGATTGCCGTTCTGCTGATGGCCTCGCCTGCATTCAGTCAGCAAGCCAATCAGGTAACGACAGCGTCGAATGCAGCCGCTCCCCTAACCATCACGTTGCCGGACGCGCTGGCGCGAGCGCGGGCCAATGAACCGCAGTATCGTTCCGCGGTCATCGCATATGGCGTCGCGAAGGAAAACACCGTGCAGAGCCGCGCCGCCCTGCTGCCGAATGTCACCTACACCGGCTCCTACATTTACACCGAAGGAAACGGTACGGCCGCAGGACGCTTTATCGCCAATAACGGCGTGCATGAATACATCAGCGAGGGCAACGCTCATCAGGCCTTGTCATTCCAAGGTGTCGCCGAGTATCGCCTGGCCAGGGCGCAGGAGGCGTTAGGGAAAGCGAAAGCCGAGATTGCCACGCGCGGCTTGAATGTCACCGTCGTGCAAGCGTACTACGGCTTTGTAGTGGGGCAGCGCAAGTACGCTACCGCGCAGCGTGCCGCCGGCGAGGCGCAGCATTTCTTCGACATCACCCAGAAGCTTGAACAAGGTGGAGAAGTCGCACACTCCGACACCATCAAGGCGCAGTTGCAGCTTCAGCAGCAGCAACGCGCGTTGCAGGATGCGCAGCTTGAAATGGACCGCAGCCGGCTGGAACTCGCGGTGCTGATCTTTCCCGCCTATAACGAAAATTTCACCACCGTGGACGACCTCGAAAATATTGAGCCGCTGCCTTCGTTTCAGGAGGCCGAAGCAGCCGCCGGAAAACTGAATCCGGAGTTGCGCGTCGCCATCGCGTCTTTGCAAGCTGCCAACCAGGAGGTTGCAGTAGCCTGGAACAGTTTCTTGCCATCACTGACGCTCGACTACTTCTATGGAATCGATGCCAACCAGTTTGCCGCCAACGGAAATACAAGGAGCTTCGATCCGCTTACCCGCACCCTGGTCGAGCAGAGATTTCGCAACCTCGGCTACTCTGCCGTTGCGACCCTCAACCTGCCAATCTGGAATTGGGGGGCAAGCCGCAGCAAGGTGAAAGCGGCACACCTCGAGAGCACTCAGGCGAAGCTGGAATTGAGTTTCGCGCAACGCAAGATGGTCGCCGATTTGAAAACGCTGTATGCCGAAGCCCAAACTGCGCGTTCGGAGCTTGAGTCACTGCGCAGCTCGGCCGATTTGGCTGCCGAAAGCCTGCGGCTTACGACGTTGCGTTATCAGGCAGGCGAGGCAACCGTGCTCGAAGTGGTGGACGCGCAGAATACTCTGACTACAGCGCAAAATGCGCTTGGCGATGGCCAAGTCCGGTTCAGGACCGCAATTGCCAATCTCCAGACTCTTACGGGAAAATTCTAGCGGGCGGGACTCCAGAATGCGCTCTCCTCATCGCAATATCAATCGCAGAGTTCTCGCAGCCTTCGCGGTTGGAGGCTCGCTTTCAGCCCTGGTCGGCTGTTCGAGCCAGGCGAAAGACACGGAGCAGGCTGTGCCTGTCCAGATCGTCTCCGTGGAGAAGGCCACCATACAGCAGAAGATCACCAGCGATGCAGTGCTGTTTCCAATCGCACAATCCGCGCTGGTGCCGAAGCTCAGCGCGCCGGTGAAAAAGTTTTATGTGAATCGCGGAAGCCGGGTTCATGCCGGGGAACTGCTGGCGGAATTAGAGAACCGCGATCTGGCCGCCGCCGCCCAGGACACCAAGGGCAGTTATGATCAGGCCGAGGCCGCCTATACCTCGACAACTGCTGCTGACCTGCCGCAGGAACTCCAGAAGGCGCAACTGGACGCGCAGGCCGCCAAGCAGCAGTTCGACGCGACGCAGAAGGTCTATGACAGCCGCAAGCAGCTCTTCGAACAGGGCGCTCTGCCGCGCAAGGAACTGGATCAGGCGGGCGTTGATCTGACCAATGCGCGTAATCAGTACGAAATGGCGCAAAAGCATCTGGACGCGCTGAATGCTGTCGGCAAGCAGTCGACATTGAAATCGGCGAAAGGCCAGCTGGAATCCGCGCAGGGCAAATACCAGGGCGCGGCCGCGCAGCTCAGCTACTCTGAGATCCGCAGCCCCATCAACGGCGTGGTCACCGATCGCCCCCTCTATCCGGGAGAAATGGCCTCCTCGGGAACGCCAATCATTACGGTGATGGACACGTCCGCGGTGACCGCGAGGGCGCATATTCCGCAGCAAGATGCCGCGCTTCTGAAGATCGGGGACAAAGCGACCATCGTTGCGCCCAATTCCGACAAACCGTTGCCGGGAAAGATCTCTGTGGTTAGCCCGGCGCTTGACCTCAACAGCACCACGGTCGAAGTGTGGGTGCAGGCGAATAATCCCCGCCAGCGCCTGCGCCCGGGGACAACGGTGCAGATTTCCATGCTGGCGCGCATCGTCCCGGACGCGCTTACGATTCCTAGCATCGCCCTGCTTGCCGCGCAGGACGGTACCACGTCGGTTATGGTGGCCGGGAGCGATGGCCGCGCGCATCAAAAAACCGTGAAAGTTGGCATTCGAGATGGTGATCGAATTCAAATCCTCGACGGTCTCCAGGCCAGCGATCGCATTGTGGCATCCGGCGCCTACGGGCTTCCGGACAACAGCAAAATCACCGCAGAGAACAATGCGCAAAACCAGGGCGAGAAGGAGTAGCCGCGCTTGAACGGGCCTGGGAACTCATTCTGGTTTGCGCGCTTCTCCAAACCGCTCATCTTCCTGATCCTGACCGTCGCCGCGATGGGGGTATATCTTGCCTTCACCATCCCCGTCGCAGTTCTTCCGGAAACAAATTTTCCCCGCATCCTCATATCTGCCGAGAACGGCGTGATGCCTATCGACCAGATGATGGTCACCATCACCCGCCCGATCGAGGAAGCCGTCAACAGCGTTCCTGGACTGGAAGAAGTGCGTTCGATCACGAGCCGGGGATCTGCAGAAATTGACCTCTTTTTTAACTGGAACGTGGACATGTTCCAGACCCTGCAATATGTGAACGCGGCGATCTCGCGTGTGCAGCCCGAGCTTCCGCCCACCACGACGGTTGTGCCGAATCGCATGACCTTCGCCAGCTTCCCGATCATTGGCTACAGCCTGACTTCCGACACGGTGCCGCAAACCCAGCTGTGGGAGCTCGCGACCTATGAACTGAAGCCGCGACTCAACCGGCTGAATGGCGTGGCTATGGTTTTTGTGCAAGGGGGAGAGGAGCCCGAGTATCAGATCGAGCCCGACCCGGCGAAGCTGCTTAGCGCGGGCGTAACCGTTACCGACATTCTCGATGCCATGAAGCGCACCAACCTGATTGACTCGCCCGGCTTGTTCGAGCGCAATCACCAGCTGGCGCTGGGGCTTATCAGCGGACAAGTGCGCACCGCGCAGGACATAGCAGCGGTTGCCATAAAAACCACGCCGGCCGGCGTTCCCGTGCGCATCGGTGACATGGCAACCGTTTCCCCGAGCATAAAACCGGTATACACGATTATCACCGCGAACGGAAAGCCGGCGGTTTTGCTCAACATCATGCGCCAGCCGGACAGCAACACCATGGAAGTGGCCAACGAAGTCCATGCCGAACTGGACAGCATTCGTCAGTCCCTTCCGTCTGGCATCCAGATTCAGCCCTTTTATGACCAGTCGTTGCTGGTGAGCGACTCTATCAAGAGCGTACGCGACGCGATCCTCCTGGGCCTGGTTCTTGCGTCCATCATTCTGGTGGTTTTCCTGCACGATTGGGGGACGTCGCTTGTTGCCGGATTAGTGATTCCGGTGACGATCCTCGTGACCTTCGTCGCCCTCAAGGTATTAGGTCAAACATTCAACCTGATGACGTTGGGCGGTCTCGCCGCCGCCGTCGGGCTTGTGATCGACGATGCCATCGTCGTAGTAGAGAACATCGTCTTGCACCGCGACGCGGGTCAAGGAAGATTGCAGGCGATTCGCAGCGCCCTTCGCGAGATCACCGTGCCGCTGATCGGGTCAACCGTAACTCCGGTCGTGGTTTTCGTTCCATTGATATCCATCACTGGCGTGACTGGAACTTTCTTCCAGGCGCTCGCGCTGACGATGGGGGTGGCGCTGTTCACCTCGCTGGCGCTTGCCTTGACCTGGACGCCTACGCTGAGCAGCTACTTCATTCGCAAGCATCGTTTCGAAGACGAGGCGCCCGCAGCCGAGGAAGAAAGCTTCTCCCAGCTGCTGGCGGCCGAGGAAGCATCCATCGGCCCGTTCTTCCATCGCATTATCGACTTTCACCAGCGCTGGGTGCGGCGTGCTCTTGCGACCCGCTGGTGGCTGGCCGGATTCAGCGCTGTGCTGATCGTGCTTTCCTATATCTGCTTTCATTACTCTGGCACCGATCTCTTGCCGGCAATGGATGAAGGCGGCTTCACGCTCGACTATTTAACGCCGGCGGGTTCGTCGCTCGCCGAAACCAATCGCATGGTCCTGCACATCGAGCAGATCATTAAGTCGATGCCGGAAGTGCAAGGCACTTCGCGCCGCACCGGGGCGCAGCTGGGACTGGCGGCTGTGACCGAGGCCAATACGGGTGACATCCTGGTGAAGTTGAAACCGCTGTGCGGCATCGTCGGACGGCTGTGGTCGTCAGGTTGCCGCACCCGTGCGATTGACGACATCATGCAGGACATCCGCGAACAGGTTGCGGCGCAGGAACCGGCGGTCGATATGGAATTCATTCAGGTCTTGCAGGACATGATTGGCGACCTGACCGGCGAACCCGAACCGATCGTGGTGAAACTTTTCTCGCAGGATCCATCGGTGCTTCAGAGCTGGGCGCCGAAAGTTGGCGATGCCATCAAGTACGACGAAAAAACCAAGAAGGGCGTTGAAGGCGTTACGGATGTTCTCAATGGGATCGAGAACACTATTTCCGGGCCGGCTGTGAACTTCCAGATCGATCCTGCAGTGGCTGCCCGGGCCGGATTCACCGCGGAAGAAATCGCCACCGATGCCGCCGCCATCGTCGAAGGCGAACCGGCAGCCACTCCGGTTGTTTCGAATGATCGCGTGTACACGGTGCGCGTTCGATTTCCCGCAAACAAGCGCGCCTCGCTCGATTCAATCGGAGGCACCCTGTTGACCAGTGCAACCGGCCACACCGCGACCCTGGGATCGCTGGCAAAAATAACTGAGTTGCCACCCCAAAATGAAATCCGCCGTGAAAACCTCCTTCGGGTTGTGAACGTCACGGGCAGAATCGAAGGCACGGATCTTGGCAGCGCGATCGCAGGCGTGCAGAAGGCGGTTGCATCGTTACACCTTCCGCCATCGATTCGTGTTCAGTATGGCGGAACTTATGAAGAACAGCAGAAGTCATTCCGGGACTTCGCGTTTGTGCTGGCGCTCGCGATCGTGCTGGTTTTCATCGTGCTGCTGTTCGAATTTCGCACGTTTGCGGCTCCGGTCGCGATCCTGGCCTCCGCGCTGCTTTCGACCTCCGGCGTATTTATCGCCCTGTTGGTCACCGGCACGACCTTCAACGTTTCCTCTTTCATGGGAATGATCATGGTCGTGGGCATCGTCGCCAAGAACGGAATCCTGCTGCTGGATGCCGATCAGCGAATCCGCGCCACCGGAGCTTCCGCCGAAGAAGCCATGCTGCAAGCCAGCCGGCGGCGATTGCGCCCGATTGTCATGACCGCTCTGGCTACGATTGCCGGCATGCTGCCGCTGGCATTCGCCATCGGCGCCGGCTCGCAGATGCTCCAGCCGCTCGCGATCGCGGTGATCGGCGGAATTATGATCTCAATGGTCTTGTCGCTTATTATCACTCCTGCAGTTCATTTCTATCTGAGCCCCGGTGAAAGAACGCCTGTCCCAGAAGCTACGCCGGTGGCTTAATTTGCTAACCGATACAGTTCAAACCTCCCACGGGGTGGCGCGAACTCCAGGAAGAAGGGGGCCGCGGTGCCCCTGCACTAAGCATTTCTTGACTCCCCCAATAGTGGGGGTATGTCTCTTGAAATGCTGATTTACAATTGCTCTAGCGGAGTACCAGCCTTTGACCTTAGCGCCTGCATGTACGAAGCAGAGGCCGATGCTGGATGAGGGGTCGTTCCAGCAACTGCTCGCAGCGGCCTACGTTGTCCAGGAGCACAATCGCACCCTGCGCACCAGAGAAGTCCAGCCCAGAACTGCGCCCATGTCATCTGAAATCGCAGAAATCCAGGCTATAGCACGCGTGGGCGCCTTGAATCTGCACCAAGCGGCGAAGTTGATCACGAATCGCTTGTTGACGTCCCTCCGTTCCGGCGGCGTCAGCATCAGCCTGGTCAGCAATGGATACCTGGACTGCGTTGCCGAGTCCGGTGCGCCCGCCAATGTGCCCGGCAGTTCGCTGGCCTCACATTCGCTGGTGGCGACAGAACGGCTCAAGTCGGGGCAAATCTTCGATAGTACGGACTCACAAACCGACATTCGCCTCGACTGCAACATGTGCAGCAGGTTGCGCGTCGAGTCGCTTGTGGCTGCTCCAATCTTACGCTTTGGAGAAATTGCGGGATTGATTGAGGTCAGGTGGCAGCAAGCGAATGCGTTTCAGGAGGAAGACCTTTCCACCATCAAGCTCATGGCGGATCTGATGACAAAAATGCTGGAGCAGCAAGCTCCGGCAGATTCCGTGGGTGAAGACAGGATCGTGCCTCAGGAGCCAACATGCGCGCAACCCATGGCTGAACCGCCAGTCGAAGCAGTGCCGATTCCTGAAGCGCCGCCGATCTACCAAGATCATTTGCGCCCGGATTCACCGGTCGAAATTCGAGAAGACGTCTCATCTGAGCTAACGAGTGCTGCCGACCCAATCTCTGAATCCATTGCGCCTGCCTCCGGCCTAAGCTGCCGAGTTTGTGGCCGCCCTTTTCGCGCGAACGAAGCCTTTTGCGGATACTGCAGTATGCCGCGCGTCGCGGTTACCCCTTCCGAAGGACTGCAGAGCAAGTGGGCATCACTGTGGTTTATTCAGAAGGCGCAAAGTGCGCTCGCAGACGAGGGGGAACGTTCTCCCGATGCCAGCTTCCCGAGCGAGCAGGTTGCTTCATTGCAGGAAGATCCTTTGAACCCCGAGACGAACATCGAAGGGCTCACGCCGCTGCCCGCGGCCGCGTCACACCAGGACAATTTTTCATACTTTATGCCGGCGACGGACAAGGACTACGACGCCGCTGACCTCGATTCGCTGGCTGATGAGCCGTGGCCGGGCGAAGCCTGGTCCCGGACAGTACAATCCCTCCGAAACAGGTTCCGCCTGAGGGATGTTGTATTGACGCTTGTGGCTGCCGCTCTCACTTTCGGCGTAGTTTCAGCGTGGCCGTCTTCTACGGGCCAGCTCACATGGTTTGGTTCGGCGATGGTGCGTTTAGGGCTGGCGCAACCTCCCGTCTCCTCTCCCGTCTATGGCAATCCCGACGCCAGCGTCTGGGTCGACCCGCAGAGTAAGCTCTATTACTGCGACGGTTCAGATCTTTATGGCAACACCTCTGACGGCCATTTTTCCACTCAGCGCAAAGCACAATTGGACCGTTTCGCGTCAGCTACCGGTCTGGCTTGTCAGTGAAAGTCGGATCGCATACAGCTTTCCACTCCGCATGCGATCCAGATAGGTCAGAAGATTGAAGATTGTCGGGTTACGAGAACTAGTGGCTTTGGGCCAGGATTAGCCCTTCGTGCCGGCGCGCTTCATACCATAGCGCCAGCTCTACGCGGTTCCAGAGCCCCAGTTTGTCATAGATGGTGCGGAGATAGTTTTTGACGACGTGTTCGGTAGTCCCGATTTCGTCTGCGACTTCCCGGTTTTTAAGTCCTTGAGCGACGAGTTCGATGACGCGTTGTTCTCGATCGTTTGGCGCTCCGCTGAGGCGTCTCCCTCTGAACATAGCTGTCTCCTGTATAAAAGTGTTGCGAGCTTTACCCGTTTGACTCCGCCAGTAATGCCGAAGCGTTGAAACAGACGGTTGAAATGCGCTTTAACTGTCCTTCGCGCCATATTCAACTGCCTGGAGATTTCGTCGTTGTCGCATCCTTGCAGGAGCAGTTCCACGACCTGCCGCTCCCTCGGACGTAACGATTTTTCCTCCATATCAACCCCTTACTTGGAATATTCTGCGAGCCAGGCCAAACCTGCCCGCAGATTCAAACAAAAAAGATCACATCAGAGATTTAAGTGATATTGATTGCACATCTTCTGCCAGCCGGGGCCAGTCGGACGTAAAAGATTGATCAGATTTCCACAAACGGGAACAGAGACCGCCACTATGTCCCTGCTCTGAGGATTTGTGAGGCTTGCGCCTTTCTGAGCACAACCGACGAGTGGCGACGTCTGTCAAAGTGTAACAAAACACGGCCAATATGGAAGCCAGAATGTTAATTTTTCTTCGTGAACATGGCTGCATTGAAACGTTTTTTCACAATGAGGCCGGGCCGGAGAGATGTGTCGGTCAATTGCTCGATCGTGCTAAGGGCCCCTTAGGTAAAATACCTTAGGTCAAATTTTCTCGTTACGCGCAACTTGTAGGAAGTATTTACACCTTGAGGAGTCCTCTATGGAGACCACTGTATTTAGGCTCCGAGATCGCTGTGCGGCTTGCCTGTATTCCAGCTAAGGCGTTAGTCACCTTTTGTGAGTGTTACGATTTCATGTTTTCACCTCCCAACGATGGCGCAATTCTGCGATGTTGCCGTGCCTGTGCCTCTCGATACGCTGTTTTCCTATCGGGTGCCTGATGGCATTTGTGTAGAACCGGGAACGCGAGTCATCGTTCCATTTCGCCGTCAGCGGTTGGTGGGAATCGTTACCGAGGTACATGATCGCGTTCCCAAGGTCGCAGCCAAAGACCTTCTGGAGTCGCTCGACGAAATCGCCGCTCCCTCCCTTACCAGTGATCTTGTCCGTTTGGGCAAATGGATCAGCGAATACTATCTCGCTCCGCTCGGTGAAGTCTTTCGCATTATGCTGCCGCTAAGCGCCGAATTTCGCCGCGCGGTGGTTTACCGGATCACCGACGAAGGTCACATGGCGCTGCACCTCGCGGGCGAAGCGGGATCGTCGCGTAAATCGCAACGAACTCCTGAAGACCAGTACGCCGAATATCGGGTGTTGGACTATCTCGCGGGTCGCGATCAAAGCCGCGAAGAATCTCTGCGAGGCGCCACCCGCGTCTCGCGGCAGTTGCTCGATGGCATGTTGCGGAAAAAATGGATTACCCGCGAGGACGTGTCTCATGCCGCAGAAGCAGCGCGAGTTCGGCAGGTCGCGATTCTCAGAAGCGGCGAGGGCAAAACTAACGCCAATCAGAAAATTCTGATCGAAACACTCGCGGCCGCTGGGGGCAGGCTTGCGGTTGAGATCCTGCGCGGGATGGAAGTTCCGCGAAGCACGCTGGGAACCCTGGTTAAGCGCGGGCTCGTTGAACTCGAAGACGAACCGATCGAACTTACCAGACCTGGCTTGGCAGCGAGAGGTCCCGCGTTTGATTTCAACATCGCCCAGCGGACAGCACTGCAGAAAATCTCTGCAGCCGTAGACGCGCGCAGCTTCGGCGGCATCCTGCTGCATGGAGTCACCGGATCGGGGAAAACTGCGGTCTATCTGGCCGCGATGAAGTCGGTTCTCGACTCCGGCCGCTCAGCAATTCTTCTGGTTCCAGAAATTGGTCTCACTCCGGCGGTCGCGGCCGATGTGCACGAGGTTTTCGGCGATGAAGCCGCAATCCTGCACTCCGCGCTCTCCGATAAGGAACGCGCCGAGCACTGGCGCCGCATTCGGCGCGGAGAAGCGCGAGCGGTCGTGGGCACACGCTCTGCCGTTTTTGCGCCGGTTTCGAATCTGGCGCTGATTATCGTCGACGAAGAGCAGGACTCCTCCTACAAGCAGGAGGAGACGCCGCGCTATCACGCGCGCAACGTCGCCGTCGTGCGCGCCAAGTTCGCACACGCGGTGGTTGTGCTCGGCTCAGCCACGCCTTCGCTTGAATCTTATTTCAACGCCAAGAAAGGCCGCTATGCGCTACTGGAAATGCCTGACCGGGTGGAAAAACGCCCGTTGCCTGAAGTCGAACTGGTCGACATGCGCCAGGAATTTCAGGAGACCGGACACGAGCAAGTCATCTCGCGCAAGCTGATTTTAGAAATCCAATTGCGGCTCGAACGCCAGGAGCAAGCAATGGTTCTGCTCAACCGGCGCGGCTATTCACCGGTGGTTCTATGCCGGACCTGCGGAAAGACCCTGGAGTGTCAGAACTGCGCCATCGCGCTTACCCACCACAAGCAAAAGCGGCGAATGGAATGCCACTACTGCGGATTCATGGCGCCTGTGCCCCAGCACTGCGCCTCGTGTGGCAGCGAGTACGTTTATTTTCTCGGCACGGGATCGGAAAAACTCGAAGAACTGCTGCACGGCTTGTTTCCGCAAGCGCGCATCGCGCGACTCGACCGCGACACCGTCCACAGCCATACCGATTTTGAACGCGTGTTGAACGCGCTGAATGCCGGCGAACTCGACTTGCTCGTCGGCACGCAGATGATCGCCAAGGGCCACGATGTTCACGGCGTAACACTGGTGGGGGTGGTAGGAGCAGACATCGCCCTCGGGCTGCCCGATTTCCGCGCTGCCGAGAGAACGTTTCAACTATTGACCCAGGTCGCCGGCCGCGCTGGCCGCGGATACGTCCCTGGCAAAGTGATTCTGCAAACTTATTTTCCTGAACACTACGCCGTCCAGTACGCCGCCCAGCACGATTTCATCGGCTTCTATGAAAAAGAGCTGCGCTTTCGCAGCTGGATGCACTATCCGCCTTATAGCTCGTTGGCCAACGTGGTTCTCCGCAGCGACAACCTTGACGACGTGCTCAAATGGGCGGGAGCGCTTGGCCGCTGGTTTGAAAAAACGCGGCATGAAGGCGTGCGCGTGCTTGGCCCGGCCGCCGCCCCTATCCAGCGCTTGAAGCGCGATTACCGCTATCACTTCATCTTGAAATCCGCCAGCCGCGAGAAGCTGAACGCAGTCCTGCGCGCCATGCTGGCGGAGGGAGCAAAGCAAAATATTCCGCGCACAAATGTGATTGTGGACGTGGACGCGCTGTCGTTGATGTAGTGATGTTGCCAATCGGCTTGCTGCCACCGAACGGCGATACCGGCTTTATGCTGTGAGCAGGATTGGCTTGCCCTTGGTGATTACAATCGTGTGCTCGTAGTGCGCTGACCGCTTGCCATCTGCAGTTCTGATTGTCCAGCCGTCACGTGCGTCAACCGATCTACCTGAGCCTTCCGCGATGATCGGCTCGACCGTGATCACTAAGTTTTCGGTAAGAATCTCATTCGCGCCTGGATCAGGAAAATTAGGAACGCGTGGTGATTCGTGAATGGTACGCCCGATCCCATGTCCCCCGAGCTCCCGGATAACCGAAAATCCATTGTGCCGCACCTCGCGCTCAACTGCCCGGCCAATGTCCGTAACGCGAAATCCGGCACGCGCAACCAGCATGGCTTTGTCAAATGCACGCTGCGCACATGCAATCAGGTGCTTGGTGCTCTCATTCACTTCTCCCACAGCCACGCTTTCCGCGGCATCGGCCATGAAACCGTCCTTTTCAATCGTAACGTCGAGTTTCACGACGTCGCCTTTCTGCAGTACTCGGCGCCCGGGGACTCCGTGCACTGCTTCGTCATTCACGCTTATGCAGTTCACGCCGGGAAATTTGTATACCAACTGTGGAGCGGAGCGTGCGCCATGTTCGCGCATCACGCGCGCGCCAACCTCATCGAGCTCAGCGGTTGTGACACCGGGCCGCACAGCGGCCTTCATAGCATCGAGCATCTGCCGAACTACGGCGCCAGCGGCACGCAGCGCGGCAAGTTCTTCGGGGGTCGTTATTGACATATCTTTAGGTGGGATTAGGCAGTCCTTCGGGCCGCCTCGGCGCAAACAGCAGCATCAGCAAGAATCCCGCGACGAAGAAGAGCGCTGCCTCTCGCATCGCAAATCCCATATATCGCAGGACCAGTCCGAAGAGGGCAATGGCCTCGCACAAGGCCCAGGTCACAATACATGCGCTGCGCCAATTGGCAACCAGTATTTTAGGATCCGGTTCCGATGAGGAGATCGGCCGCTGGTGCGGCAGCAGCTTACTCCGAAGCACTAAGATCACACCCAGATCTGCCACGCACACTGCCGCTACCCCGTACAGAACCACGGGTTGCGGAGCAGGACGCAACGGCGCACGCAAAGATATAAACGCATATAACACAATGCTGATGAGCATCGTCGCGTGGATAATCCGCAGTTGACGCAGCGAGGTTTCAACGGATTGGTTGCTGCTTGTTTCCATGCAGGCGTTTTAGGAACCCGTCAGCTTCATGCGAAGCTCTTCCGGCAGCCGATCGCGGATTTCCGCAGGCAAACGGTCATGGACCTGGCGCGCGCCAAAGCGGGCGATATCCACCATGGTGGTTGGCGCCGGCGTCGCCACGGCGACGATCAGCCAGATCAGCGCCGAGAGTGCGAACCCGCCAAGCGCGATCAGTTCGAGAATCAGCGTGTGCCGTGGTTCGAAATGGTGAATCACGCCGAAGGCGAGGAGAAATATGCCTGCAGAAACTGAAGCCAGCACGATCAGAGAGATGTCGATAGCGCGATGCAGGCGCTGGCGCGAATGGCAACGTTCACAAGCCGCGAAATGCGCTTCGTAGTCGCCGCGCATCTCCGGCGCCAGGCTGGAAATATCGTACCGCCAGCCAGCCAGAATCTTTCCGACTACCGGATCAACGCAATTACTCATAAACTACAGGCGAATGCACTCGGTGGGCGCGTCTTGTGCGGCCAGCATCAACCGGTTCTCCAGCAGCGTGATCTGCGGTCCCAACGCGTTCTCCGCCGCCTGCCTGGCAATCTCCGGATGATTGTTCTGCTCCGACAGATGCGCCAATACTATGTAAGATGCACCTCTATCATAATCTTTCGCAAAAAATTGGGCGAGAGATTCATTTGACAGGTGCCCGACGCGGCTCATAACCCGCTGCTTCACCGACCAGGGATAAGGGCCGACACGCAGCATTTCGAGATCATGGTTGGATTCGATCATCAGCACATCGCATTTGCGCAGGTGATCGCAAATGCTCGCCGGAATATAGCCAAGATCGGTGGCAATTGCGATTTTCGTGCCTTCGGCGCGAAAAGTGAATCCCACAGGATCCGCGGCATCATGCGGAATAGTGAATGGAGTGACGGTGATGTCGGCAATCTGAAATGATCGCCCAGCAGAGAAAATTTCCAGCTTGGCGAGTTTGGGCAATTCTCCGGAATCATCGCGCAGCGTCCGCGCCCAGGCGTGGTGGGTCGCGCCCGTCATAAAGACGGGCACATTCAGCTTTCGGGCCAGCGTCGCTAATCCATAGACGTGGTCCGAGTGCTCGTGGGTAATGAGAATTGCGGTGAGGCTTCGCGGATCGAGTCCGGCCGACTTCAGGCGCTTGAAAGTCTCGCGGCAGGAGATGCCGGCATCGACCAGAATGCGCGCTCTGGAGCTTTCGACCACAGCAGCATTTCCGCGGCTGCCGCTGGCCAGCACCGAAACCGAGACTCCCATGCTCGGAGCATACATTCAGTGACTGTGGAATTGGGAGTAACTTTTGGGTTAAGCGCAGACTTTCGGGCTGCGTATCTGGGAAAGCTTCATATCGAGACAAAAGGAATGGAATGATCGACGGGGCCACCTTACCGCGATAGCACGTAGATGACCCAGGGCGCGATGCGGGTTTCGTTGACCCAGATATACGGTTCGTCGCCGTGCGCCAGCGGCTTGTGCATGGCGGCGACGCTCAGACCCGCCTCTTCGTAAACGTCCCGATATGCCTCGTCGGTGAAGAGGATGTCTTCTGTCGGCCTGCTGTCTGGAAAATCGGTAGTCACGATGCGGACGATGTCGCCGGCGCGCGCGGACCGGTTCTCTGGGAAGGCCTTCGTTGAAAAGGATGCCCACTCATTGACGTAGATTTCTGGGGCCGAAACAACGCTCACCAACGTTCCCGAAGGTTTCAACAGCCCGCGCAAATCCCGCAGAATCTCTAACTTTGTCTTCCGTCCAGGAATGTTGTCGAAGGTGAACATCGAGAGAACCAGGTCAAACTGCTTCGCCGCTAACGGCGAGAAATCACCCTCCGCGAGCAGGCAGTATTTCCCGTCAGGATCGAACTCGCGCGCCTTGGCAATCATTTCGCGCGAGATGTCGACGCCGGTAACAACGAATCCCAGGGAGCGGAGAAACCGGGTCGAGCGCCCCGCGCCACACCCAAAGTCTAAGGCCGTGTTGCCCGTGCCATGCTCGCGAAGGATTTGCGGCACATCGCGATAGGCAAGGTAGTAGGTGTTCGCAAATTCAAGCTGCGCGTATGATTCAGCGCGAGTGAGATCGGCGTATGTGTTTTTGAAGCCCATGTGCTGCCCGCTTTCTGAGGGCCTTCACGGTTCGTGCGATCTGCAAGTGAACGTAAAGTTTCATGCCCTAACGATCCCAAGTTGCGTATTGCGTTATGCTCTTAGCTTAAGTCTCTTTGCGACCCCGCGTCTCACTGAGTTCTTCGGCTTTATGCGGACGAAAGAGCTCATCTACTCCTCTTCGCCCTAGCACTCCCGCGTAGGCTCCCACGGTGCCGATCAGGAAGGCGAATCCCGACTCCCACATCTGCGCCCGATCAGATTTTTGCGTCAGCAGCAGGTAAGCAGTCAGGCGAAACAGCGGCACAAACACCGCAACAATAACCATCCATCGCCATGCATGGCTCGGCCGAGCGAAGCCCAGCGCCATGGTCGCTATCATGATGAAAATGGCGGTGACCAGCAGGTCGCCGATGGTGATCTCGAGGGTCCCGGCTGCAAGCCCAAGCAGCACCGCCAGCACATAAATCAGGATGTCAGTGGCTCGAATCATGTAAGTCGCGTCTAAAGGCGAGGTCAGGAATATTTGTAGAAGCCCTGACCGGATTTCTTGCCCAGTCTTCCCGCATCCACCATTTTTAACAGCAACGGGCATGGCCGGTATTTGGGATCGCCCAGCCCGGCCTGCATGACGCGCATGATGTCGAGGCACACATCCAGGCCGATAAAGTCAGCCAGCGCCAGCGGGCCCATGGGGTGCGCCATGCCGAGTTTGAAAACCTCATCGACTGCCTCGGGAGTGGCCACGCCTTCCATGACTGCATACATCGCCTCGTTGAGCAGCGGCATGAGCACGCGGTTCGAAACAAAACCAGGCGCGTCGTTTACTTCAACTGGAGTTTTTTCCAACTTGATGGCAAGCTCTCGCACCGTATTGAAGGTCTCGTCAGAGGTTGCCAGCCCGCGCACAACCTCGACCAGTTTCATCACCGGAACAGGATTAAAAAAATGCATGCCAACCACTTTGTCAGGACGGCGGGTCCCCGCCGCGAGCTTGGTGATCGAAATCGACGACGTATTCGAAGCCAGGATCACTTCGGGATGGCAGATGCGGTCGAGTTCTCGGAACAGCACTGACTTGATCTCGAATTTTTCAGAGGCAGCTTCGACAACGAAATCGCAATTTGCCAGCGCCGCCCGATCGACCAGCGGCCTGATGCGCTTCAGCGCCTCCGATTTCTGAGCTTCTGTAATTTTTCCCTTCGCCAGCTCGCGGTCCAGGTTCTTTGAAATGGTTCCTAGAGCGCGATCCAGGAGTTTCTGTTCGATATCGCACAAGATCACTTCATATCCAGTCCGCGCAAATACATGCGCGATGCCATTGCCCATGGTTCCAGCACCTAAAACCCCTACCTTATGAATTGCCATAGTGCTCCCTGGAAAAACAAAAGAGTCTACACCCTGGGCGGGGGTCCAGGTTCGAAACTTTCCCGCGACGCGGGGGTTCAAGAGCTTGTACGCAATTGGAAAAGAAAATGAGTCACCGGCAGGAGGATTTTTTCATGAACCGCAAATTTACTTTAATTGCTCTGGTAGGCACGTTCCTGGCGAGCACGATCGGTTACGCTGCCGCTCAGGACGGACGCCGCTACGATGACGACGACTACTACCGCTATCACCGCGACTATGATCGCGACGACTACCGGCACGATTTCCGCGAAGGCCTTCAGGCGGCGCAAGACTTCGGTTATCAGGATGGGCGGGAAGTAGCGCGCGAGGACTCATGGCGCGGCAAGCAGTTCAATCCCAATCCTCGTGGCCACAACCATGCCGATCGCGGGTATCGGCCAGAGTTCGGCAGTGTGCATGAATACCGCGAGCACTATGCCCGGGCCTATCATGAAGGCTACGAACACGGCTATCAAGGGAACTACGGGCGCGGTTATTACCGATGACAGTTGCAACGAGGGGCTAAGGGGCCGCTGTCTTATCGGCGGCCTTTTAATTTAGAAGCAATTTATTCTGGTACCAGCGCTTCCTGGATCGCCACCTTCTCGCCTTCCTGAACGGTGACTACGCGATGCAGGGTCTTGTATCCCGACATGCTGATATCGACCACGTAGGTTCCCGGATTGAGATAGAAATCAAACGGCGAGGTTTTGTCTAAGACGCGATTGTTCACCATAATCTGAGCGCCCTTAGGCTGAGTCTTGACGCTGACGACGCCCATGTCGGCGGTATCGCCGCCGTGCCCAAAAACTTTTTTGAAATGACCGCCGGCGGAGCGGATTTCATCAGTGTTGCCTAGCTGGGTCATCACCAGATTGACGCTCGAGGATTGTCCGGTTTCGACATTGACTGAGCTGCTTTGATCCAGATACCCGGTCCTGCGCACGGTGATGTTGTGAATCCCCGGCTTGCTCAGGCTGAATTGCGCAGGAGTAAGCTTGCCGCTGTCCTTACCATCAATCAGGACCACCGCGCCTGCCGGAGTGCTGGCAACCGCAAGGCTGGCGCCAAGCGGGCTCAGTTCCAGGGAAACGGAGGAATTTGCGCCAGACAACATAGCCAGGTCGCGTGTAGCAATTGCGAAGCCGGCTTTGTGAACGCTGACCGTGTGCTGCCCGGGCGCGATCCCGGTTAAAGTGCATGGGGTCTCACAAAGCTCACTGCCATCAAACGTAACCTTCGCGCCGGCTGGACTCGAAGAGACAGACAACTGCCCGGGGACCGCTGCCGGCGCAGTCCGCGTTCTCGAGCGCCGGCCTCTGGAAGGACGCTCGGAAGGGGCGGCGGGCTGTTCCGGCTGTTCATTCTCTGCTTCCGGCTGTGTCGCGTCTTGCGGTGGCGCGGGTGTCTGCTCTGCCTGCTGCTGAGGAGCAGCGGTCGCGGGAGCCTGCGCAGGTTGCTGAGTTTCTGGTGGGGTCAGCGGCACTACCGGCTGCTCGGCGCTGATGCCACCAGAGTCGCGGTCCTGCAGGTAGTTGTAGAACGTCATCGCGGCGATGTACATCGCGATCAGGAAAACGGCGGTGCTGACACCATATATGTAAAGCTTGGGCGGAGTGCGGCGAATCGCGGAAACTGCCTTCTCCGCTGCCTCGCGAACCTGGATTTTTGCAGGCTTCGGCTCTGGTTTTTTCAGCGCAACCGCAGGTTCTATGAATTCAATACCCTGCGCCGGAGGAGGCGGTGCTGGAGAATACACTTCCTTCAGCGGTGGAAGTTCGCTGATTTCAGAAAAGCTTTGCGCGGCTGCTGCGGCAGCGTTTTCTCCCTCCGCCATCATTGGATCTACGGAAAAGCTTGGTTTGGACGGCGCCGGGGCAGGTGCCGCTGCGGCCGACGCGGCAGGCGCGGCGGGTTTTGCCGGTGCAGAACGCGCTGTCGCGGGCGCACTTGCCGCTACACTTTTAGCAGCTGCCTTCGTGGGCTTAGGCGCGGGTTGAGCCGCAACTACGGAGCCAGCCTTGCACTGCTCAAGATCTCGTACCAGTTCCTGACCGGACTGATATCGCTCATCAGGCGATTTGGAAATCGCCTTCATGATCAAGTTGCTCAAATTCGGGTTAAGATTCGGTTTTAGCTGTTGCGGCGGCGCCGGCGTGCTTTCGAGGATGGCGGCGCGTACCTGGTCCGGAGCCTCTCCCGGAAAAGCCATCTGTTCCGTCGCCATTTCGTAGAGAATCGCTCCCAAGCTAAATAGGGCGGAGCGCTGATCACAAGTTTCACCCCGCACCTGCTCGGGCGAAGCGTAGTGCAGCGCCTCGGGAACCGCGCCCGACAGCTCCATTGCCTGCGAATTCATCGCGGATGTTCCGAAGGCAAGGATCTTCACCATGCCGTCCCACTGCACCATGATCTTGGCCGGTTCCAGCGACAGGTGCACGACCTTGTGCACCTGCGCATGATCGAGCGCCTGACACACTTGGCGAGCAATGTCCTGCAAGTCCCAAATCGAAAAGCCGTCGTGCCGCGCCAGCGTCGTCGCCACCGAGTTACCCTGTACGTATTCCATCGATGCAAGCAACAGATCGCCTTCGTCGCCAACACCGTAGAGCCCAGCGATGTTGTGGCTGCTGAGCGATTTCGCTTGTTCAGCTTCTGCGAAAACTGCTTTCATCAGCGCCGCCCGATCTTTCACCTGATCGAGGCGGACGACCTTCAGAGCGACGGTTTGCTGACTTTCAGGATCCACCGCTTTATAGACTGTCGAAAAGGGCGATTGCGCCAGCTGACTCGCAATATCGAAACGGCCAATTTTCTGGGACATTTCCTCTAACCTGTCTCACTTAGAACAACGAGGGCGCGCAGTGTGGCTTTGCTAATGATAGGGTCGATGTCGGCTGGAGCGTGAGTTACCGAAGTAAGCGTCGAGCCGGGCGCTAACCGTTGTGTTTTCAATTACCTGAGCAAATCCGGCCGCAAGAATCGCGACAAAATCTTTACAAGTTTTGTGCCACGCAGCGAACTTTGACGGCGATCCTCCGTATCTCGAAGTGTGCGGTCTTCAGCGGATGCGTGACAAATGTCAGGCCAGTCCGCTGACGATCTGCACTGGTCTTTTAAAGCTTGATAAACGATTTTGTTAATGGTTGTTGATGGGGCGCTGATCGGATATGCTGGATGGCCCCCGATTTTATAGCGCGTTTTAGTGTTGTTCTTCCCGGAGTTCTGTCATGACCTTGGCCCGGTTTGTCCGAAAAAACGCCTTTCGCAACAAGCGTCGCAGCGCACTTACTATTCTGAGCATTGCGTTTCCGCTGCTGCTGCTTTCATTTCTGATGTCGCTATGGCGGGCATTCTATGGAAACGACCTGCGCAGCGATGCCTCAAACCAGCGCCTGATCGTGCGGCATAAGGTTTCGCTGACGAATTTCCTGCCGATGTCGTACGAGCAGAGGATCCGCGCGACCCCCGGAGTCACCCACGTTGTGCCGATGTCTTGGTTTCAGGGCATTTACAAAGACGAGAAACCGGAGAACTTCTTCGCGCGTTTCGGAACCGATCCGGACGAATTCTTTGATATCTATACCGAGCTTTCCATTCCGCCAGACCAGCTCGAAGCCTGGAAGAAAGACCGTGCGGGTGCGGTCTGCGATGAAACATTGGCAAAGAAATACGGCTGGAAAATCGGCGACCGCATTGTCATTCAGGGCGATATTTACCCCATCCGGCTGGAGTTGACGTTGCGGGGAATCTTCCACGCCAAGCTCCCTAACGACTCGCTTTATTTCAATTGGAAGTACGTGGAAGAGGGAGTCGCGTTTGCAAAGGGGCACGCAGGCCTGTTTGGGGTTATGGTGGATTCGCCGCACGACGTCGACCAAGTCTCAAAGACCATTGACGCCACCTTTGCCAATGCGCCTGAGCCGGTGAAAGCCGAAACAGAAAAGGCGTTCGGGCTGAACTTCATCAATATGCTCGGCAACGTTAAGGCCTTCATCCTGATCATTTCGTCGGCAGCGGTGTTCACAATCTTGCTGGTTTCGGGCAACACCATGGCCATGTCCATTCGCGAACGCACGCGTGAGGTGGCCGTGCTGAAAACTCTGGGCTTTCAGCGCAAAACGATTCTGGGAGTTTTCATCGGCGAGGCGGTCGCAATTTCTCTCGTTGGGGGCATTCTCGGAACATTGATTGCGGCGCTTGCTCTGGCTGGAGCGTCGCACGCACCGCAAGTCGGCAACCTGTTTACCTTTGCCCTGCACGAATGGCGGTTCACCGCGCCCATAGCTTGGGGCGTGGCGATCCTGGCTGGTTTTCTGAGTTCGGCGATTCCCGCCTATGGCGCATCGCGCACCGGAATTGTGGAAGGTCTAAGGCATATTGGATAGGACTGCTATGCGCCATTTCATTCTCACTGGGTTCTCCGTTCTTGTCCTCGTGGCTGCAGTTGCGCTGCTGATCTGGTTTTTCTGGAGACTTTTCCATGCGGGCGTGCCGCTCAGCTACAACATCCGCAACATGATCCTCCGCAAGAGGCTTACGATCATGACCGCCTTGGGCATTGCACTCACAGTCACGACTACCGTTTTCCTCATGATGCTGCTCGCCGGAATGAAGAAGGCTTTTGTCTCCAGCGGCGATCCTCTCAATGTGCTGGTCATGCGCAAAGGCTCGACTTCCGAATTGGTTGGCGGCTTCAACAAGGACAAAGTGCCGACCTTGCGCCAACTGCCAGGAATTGCGCCCGACAGCCACGGCGAGCCGCTGGTTTCTCCCGAGTGGGTGGTAATTGTGGCTCTACCGCAACCTGGCACCACGGGCACAGTGAACATCACGATGCGCGGAATGCAAGAGGACGGAATCGAACTCAGACGCAACAAAGTAAAACTGGTCGCAGGAAACTGGTTTTCCTCCGGACAGCGCGAAGTCGTGGTCAGCAGCGCGATTCATGACCGTTTTGATCATACCAATCCCGGCGACATGATTGATTTCGGCAAAGGACCGTGGAAGGTGACCGGTATTTTCGATGCCGGCAGTTCGGCCTATGGTTCGGAGATCTGGGGTGATTACAACCAAGTAGCTGATCAGTTCAATCGCCAGAATGCAGTCGGAAACGTCTACCTGCGCGCGACTGATTCCCTCGCGGCTGACGCGTTGAAGCACCGCGTTGCCGATGATCAACAACTCCAGCTCATGGGAATGCTGGAGACCGAATACTACGACAAGCAGACCAGCAGTGGCGGCGGCATTCGCGTCATGGGCTTCATCGTTGCGGTGACGATGGCGATCGGCTCGATTTTTGCTGCGACTAATACCATGTACGCGGCAGTAGCTTATCGGTCACGTGAAATCGCGACCTTGCGGGTCATGGGATTTCGGCGCGGAAGCATTCTAACCTCATTTGTATTTGAGGCCGTGTTGCTGGCCCTGCTGGGCGCCGCGATTGGCATCGTTCTCATGCTGCCGTTTAACGGCATGAGTACGTCGACCGCCAACCAGGTCACGTTCAGCCAGGTTGTGTTCAGCATGCAGATCACGTTCCAGGTGGTGCTGTCGGCCGTGATCTTCGCAGTGGCTATGGGGCTAATCGGCGGCGTGGCCCCGGCATGGGGCGCAGCACGACGAGAGATTCTGGCATCGTTGAGAGACTAAGAAGCAATGGGAATTGATACCAAACATAAAGACCTTGAAGGGTTGCGCATCGATCGCTCAGCCATGTCCGATCCTCCGAGCGGGTCGTTCTGGGCGCGCGCTTACATCCTGGTCGGGATCGGGGTCATCGTTGTGCTTGGCATCGCAGCGCTGGCATATCGGCTCATCGGCGATCCGCCGGAGGTGGACGTCGTTCGCGCGCAAGCCCAGGGCGGCGATATTGCCGGCGGAGTGGTGCTGACGGCAACCGGCTATATCGTCCCTCACCACAAGATCAACGTGAACTCGAAAGTCACCGGTCGAGTCAAGTGGATCGGCGTGGAGAAGGGCGACAATGTCAAAGAAGGCCAAGTGCTGGTGAGGCTGGAGGATGACGAGTTCCGTGCCCAATACCAGCAGGCGCGTGGAGCTGCCGAGAGCGCCCGCGCCTATCTCGATGAGCTTGAGCACGGCTCACGCCCGGAAGAGATCGCGCAAGCACAGCACAATCTGGAGGAAGCTCGGGCGACGCTCGCCAATGACAAGTTGACTCTGGACCGCACCCGGCAGCTTTCTGCTCAAGGCGTAGTCTCGCGGCAGGCGCTCGATGATGCGGTCGCGAAATTCGATTCTGACCAGCAGCGAGTGAATTCGCTCGAGAAAATTTTTCAGTTAGCAAAGATCGGCCCGCGAGCCGAGGAAATCGCGCGCGCGAAAGGGTCTCTCACGCAAGCGGAGGGGCAAGCCGCATACGCTAAATCGCTGCTCGATGCTACCGTTATTCGCGCGCCCGTGAATGGCACCATCCTGGAACGCACGGCTGAAAAAGGCGAGCTGATCACGGCGCAGTTTGCGAGTTCGGCGGAAGGCGGACCGCAGGGTTCCGTGGTTTCGCTGGCCGATCTCAACGACATTCAGGCCGACCTCGACATTGCGCAGGACGATTTCGCCAAGCTGACGCCGCACCAGAAAGCAGTTGTCAGCGTCGATGCATTTCCCGATTTGCACTGGAACGGCGTGATTGCGGAGGTTTCTCCGGAAGCCAATCGGCAGAAGGCCACGATCGAGGTGAAGGTGCAGATCCTTAATCCGGATTCGCATTTGCGCCCGGAGATGAATACCACCGTCCGTTTCATTGCCGATGAGAACAAGGCCGCCGCAACCCAGGCAGCAGGCGCCTATGTGCCCACCGCCGCAATTCGCGATGTAGAGGGAAACAAGTACGTATTGATTGCGTTCCAGGGCAAGGCTATGAAGCGGGACGTGAAAATCCTTTCGCAGCGCAGCGGGGGAGCGTTAGTAAGTGGCTTGAACGGCGGCGAAACCGTGATCACCACGGCGCCGGAAGGTTTGAAAGACGGCGACAAAATCAAGGTTAAGGGACAGTCATGAGCACTGCTATTGCAAATCAAGTTGCCACCGACACGAAAGTGGTTCGCGCAAAAAACCTCACTAAGATTTTCAAGCGCGATGCGTTCGAGGTGAAAGCGCTTGACGATGTTTCTATTGACATTGCCAGCGGCGAGTTTCTCGCTTTAATGGGCCCGTCGGGTTCCGGGAAAACCACGCTGCTGAATATGATTGCAGCTATCGACCGTCCAACCGCAGGAGAACTGCTGGTACTGGGGCAGAATATTTTCCGCTACAACGATGGCCAGTCAGCGAAATGGCGCAATGAGCACATCGGCTACGTGTTCCAGACGTTCAACTTGATTCCCGTGCTGACCGCTTTCGAAAACGTCGAGCTACCGCTGCTGCTGACAAAATTGAATCAGAAGCAGCGCCGCGATCACGTGATGACCGCGTTGAAGTTGGTGGGCTTGGAAGACCGCGTTCACCACCTTCCCAAGCAGCTCTCCGGTGGACAGGAACAACGCGTCGCGATTGCGCGCGCCATCGTGAGCGATCCAACTTTGTTGCTTGCCGATGAGCCCACCGGCGATCTCGACAGCCATTCTGCTACGGAAATTCTGGAGATCCTCAAGCGGTTGAATGAAGACTTCCATAAAACCGTGGTCATGGTGACGCACGACCCCCACGCCGCGTCGTACGCACATGTGACGCGTCACTTGGAAAAGGGCATGCTGCTGCCGTCGTAGTCGCAAACATGCTCTCTTGATCCTGTCGTCCCGAAGAGCGCAAAGCGCTGAGAGGGATCTGACTCAAGTTCGGACAACGGATGCAGTAACGGTAGATCATTCACGCGTCGGTTTGCGTCTTTTGCGCGCCGCTGCTGGCCGATCGGCATTGTTAGATCCCGGTACCTGAAGATGCTCACGGGATGCGATGAACCTCATCTTTCCCAGCCCGGGCGAGAAGTTGCTCGCCGCTCACCCCTTATAGCTCGTCTGCGAACAAATCCGGCGTTCGGTTTGGACAAACCACAAGATCATTTGGCTTCAAACACCGTCTTCCCGCCAACCACCGTCTGCAGCACGCGCGTCTTCAGAATCTGCTCGGGGGGAATCGCCGTAACGTCGCGATCCAGCACGATGAAATCACCGAGCATCCCAGGAGCGAGCGTGCCCTTTTCCTTTTCGGCGAACTCCGCGAAGGCCGCGCCGGTTGTATATGCTGCAATCGCTTGGTCAATCGTCAACCTCTGCTCGGGATGAAATTCCGCTTTCCCATCCTCGCTCTTGCGCGTGGTGGCCGCATATAAGCCTAATAACGGCGAAAGCGGACCAAACGGATGGTCCGAACCAAACGCCAGCTTTACTCCATGGTTCGCGAGTTCCGCCCAGGCGTACGCATGCGCTGATCGCGCTGGCCCCAGCCTCTGATCGGCCCAATGCATGTCCGTTAACAAATGGCTGGGCTGCATCGAGGCAATCACGTTCAATTCTCGGAACCGCGCCACCTGCGCGGGATTAGTAACTTGTACGTGCTCGATTCGAAGCCGGTAGTCATTTTTTCCAGCACCGGCAGCCTTCTCGGCTTCTGCGAACGCATTCAGCGCCATCTCGACCGCCTTGTCACCGATCGCATGAAATCCGAGCTGGAACCCTGCTTCCAGCCGCTCCTTTGTCATTGCATTCAACTGCGCCTGTTCATGTCTGGGAAGCCCGGAGTTGTTGGGTTCATCGGCGTAGGGCTGCAGCATCGCCGCAGTATGTGATCCGAGAGACCCGTCAAGAAAAGCCTTCAGCATGCCGGTTCGAAGCATGAGGTCCGACCGTGAGGGTGCAACGCGACGAGCTTTCAAAACCTCAACCGGCGCATTGAACGGCAGCCATTCCGAGATGCGCACGGTCAGCTTGCCTTCGCGCTCGAGTTGTTCGAACACCTGGAAGTCGTCCCAGTACTTGTCGGCATTCTCCGCGTCGGAATTATCCTGGACCGACGTGATGCCGGCTCGCGCAAGGTCCAGCAACGCAGCTTCGATCGCCTGCCGACGTTTTTCCGCACTCGGTGATGGAATAATCCCCGACACCAAGTCGCGCGCAGTCTCGCGCAGGATCCCGTTCGGCTCGCCGCTGGCATCGCGTCCGATCTCGCCGCCTTCAGGGTCCTCGGTTGCAAGTGTCACCTTCGCCATCTTCAACGCAAGCGTGTTGGCGACAGCAACATGCCCGTCGGCTCGATCGAGATAAACCGGGTGATCAGTCGTGACCTCGTCGATATCCCAGCGCGTGAGAGCCTCTTTTCCTTGCCAAAGCGTTTCATCCCAGCCTCCACCCAGGATCCACTCGTGCGGCGCCGCTGACTGCACTCGATTGCGAATCCGCTCGCGAAATTCTTCGATGGAACTGGCGCCGCTGAGATCAACCTCGAGTTTCTTGAATCCCACTTCGGCCAAGTGGATGTGGGAATCGTTGAAGCCGGGCATGACAAAGCGACCTTGTAGATCGACGATCCTGGTATCGGGATCTTTCGTCTTCACTACCTCAGGCTCATCTCCGATCGCCAGCACGCGATCGCCTCCCAGCGCCATGGCATGCGCGCGTTGTACTTCATGAAAAGGAGAGCTGCCGAATACTCCCGTGTAGATATTGCCGTGAACGTAAATCACATCAGCTTTTGTATTCGATTGGCTTTGGCTCCCCATCGCGGTAAGAAGAACGAGGAACAAAAAAGCAGACAATGTGTGCTTCGCTTGCCCGCTTGGGATCAATGCAGTCCTGCCAACGCAAGGACGATCAGCAGAATGCGTCTCAAGGCAATTTCTCTTCCTGTGACGTCAAACCACTCCTGTAGAGTATGCGCGCCTCCCCCCAGACCTCCGGCGCCAATGGCGATGGCTTCGCGACCGAGCGACAGCGGAACGTTGGCATCGGTTGAAGCGCGCTGAACATGGGCGCTATTGTGCAGCTGTGCGTCCACGGCTCGCGCCACCTGCAGGATTCTGGCATTGGTTGCGAGTTCCCCTGCCGGCCGGTTGCCGATCGCCCGAATTTCGGACCTCAATCCTGAATGCCGGTTCCCGCCATTCCCGCGTTGGGAGCGAGCATTCTCTTGTTCGACGGCCTGCTCAACGGCGCGGCGCAGTTCAAGCTCCAAGCGTTCGATCTCCATCGCCGACGTGGACCGAATATCGACGCGCATTTTCGCCGACTCAGGAATGGAGTTGACCGACGTGCCGCCTTCAATGACTCCAACGTTGAAAGTCGTTTTCGGCGAAGTCGAAACCCGGGTTTGCGAGAACAGATGAATCGAGTGAGCCAGCGCGACTATCGGATTGGGTGCACCAAAGTCGCTCCAGGAATGGCCGCCTGGGCCACGGATAATGATTTCAAACCGGCGGCTTCCCAACGCTTCAGCGACGATCGTGTCGGAGCCCGCTCCGTCGATGACCAAGCTGGCCTTGATTGCGTCTTTGTATTCCGAGTCGAAGAACACGTAGCGCATGCCGCGAAGGTCGCCTTCGCCTTCTTCGCCCACGTTGCCGATGAACAACAATGACGAGTCCAGCGAAAATCCAAATTCCTTGCAAGCCGCGGCAATGGCCAGCATGGCAGTTACCCCGGCCGCATTGTCGGAGATTCCCGGACCATAAAGCCGCGGGCCCTGCTGACGGCCATTAACTACGGTTCCGGCGGGGAAAACGGTGTCCAGATGTGCGCTGATCGAAATTGCGGAGTCTTTTGCGCCATTGCGCAAGCCGAGTACGTTGCCAACGACGTCAAGGTGTACTCGTTTCAAACCGAGCGATTCGAATTTCTCGGCGACCCACTCGGCGCGGGCAGCTTCACCAAACGGCGGAGCTGGAATGCGGGCTAAATCCAGCTGCCAGCGCGTGAATTGCGTTTCTTTGCGGCTGAACCATTCCATGGCGTCGCGAACATCAGGAACAGACGCAAGCGCCGAGATTTCCTCCTGCAAGGAGGGCGCGGATTCTGCCGGAGACGTGCGCGGGGACGGGCTCATGGACTGACGCTCATATTACAACGTCGCAGAGGAACGCGCTCTGCATCACAAGAAGTGCGGCCAAAACTAAAAAGAAAAAAATAACTCTGGATTCGGCAACGTCGCTGATTCCGGCTTACTCCAAAGTTGAGATTGACGACAGAATATCGCCCCCAGGGCTAAAATGTCTTCGCTTCAGATTTGCAGAACTTCGAGGATGTGATCTATGCCAGTAAAGCAAGGAGGTCTTGAACTCCTCCAGAATCCTGCTGCCAAAGAAATGCTGCAATCGAAAATTCCCGCTCGCCTGGCCTACGTGTGGACCGACGGGACTCCGCGAGTGGTGCCAATCTGGTTTCATTGGAACGGGAGTGAGTTCGTCATGGGCACTCCTGCAAAAGCGCCGAAACTCAAAGCGCTTACGAAAAATCCCAAAGTTGCGATCACCATCGACGACAACACTTTCCCGCACAAGGTGCTGCTGGTGCGAGGCACTGCCCGGCTGGAGCCAATGAAACAGGTTGTACCGGAATACGCTCTGGCGGCTGAACGGTACTTCGGCGCTCAGCAAGGAAAAGCCTGGGTAGCTCAGCTTTCCTCCATGGTCTCAGAAATGGTTCGCATTACGATCAAGCCGGAATGGGTTGGCTTGCTGGACTTCCAAACACGTTTCCCCAGCGCGTTGCCGCTGTGAACCGAACCTGGTGGAGAGGTTACTTCCCGATCAGTGTCGACTGACTGGCCACGCAAACCCAGGCGGTACCCTGTTTAATCCAAGTATCCGTAAACCGCCCCCGATCCAGGTAAGCCTTTCCGTGCAAGATTCCTTTTTCTCGGTATATACCGCTGGCAACGGCACTGTTTCCATAGACGTAAACCTTTAGTGAGCCGGGTTCGACACCAATGGCGTCGATGTGCTCGGGCCGATTTTTGATGGCTTCCAGGAATTCCGCTTTGTTCTGAATGCTGCCATCGACATCGATAAAAATAAAATTGCTGCCCAGTAAATTTTCCAGTGCTTTCGTGTCTTGCTGTTGTTCCGCTTGATTCCAGATTGTCTCTAAAGACATCACCCGTTGGGCCTCGTCTGTGCCACTCTCCTGTGCCTGTGTTGCCAGCAAAAGGAAACACACGGCAACACACAAGCTGGCTTCAAACATCCAGAATTGCGTTCGGGCTTGTCCTCCGCGGCCCATTGATATCTCCTGTAGCAGAGTCGAGGCGCAGTGCGGTACGGATCCGCATTCACCAATTTGCAACTTTGGCACAAGTTATAGATGAATGCGGCCAATCAGAGTAAGTACTGAGGAGTATACGTTTCAGGAAGATTCCTATGCGTGGACGACAGATTGCCTACTTCTTCAGCTTCCTCGAGATTTCCTGCATCAACTTCGGCTTGAGTTCCGCCAGGACACTATCAACGATGCTTGAAAGCGCGGCATTGTCTGCGTCCGCTTCGGCAGGTGTATCGGCGGGTGTATCGGCGGCGGCTGCATCAGAGGATTGCGGAGCCGGCGTTGAGGCGATGGCCTGATCGGCCGACGCAGCTGATTCCGTTGCGTTTGCTTTGACTGCTTCCGCCACAGAATCGGAAAGCCTGACGGCGGTTTGCGATCCCATCACTGAGTCGCGTATCTGCTTCCAGTTTTCCCACGCAGCAGCTGTCTCGGAGGGAAACGAGGGTTCAGCTTCTGTTTGTGGAATGGAGGTTCCGACAGCGCCAGATCCTGACGCCGAAGCCGCCGCAGCGAACGTCGCGCCTTTTTCTTCCGGGGCCGGAGATTCGACTGAGACCGATTCAGATGCCTTCGCCTCCGGCGGCGTTCCTGGTGAAGAATCTGCGGGTGCCGTGGATTGAGCTCGCACCTCGTGCATCTCGCGTTCCAACTCGAGCGCAGCTTCGTCCGCGGTTACAGCTACGTTTTCCGCAACCCAGCGTCCCGTAGCTGCGACCTTCGCCGGCTTGGCGCGACCTTCCTCTTCTCCGCCGACCTTATCCTCGACTTCGGGTTCCACATTTTCAGCTACAAGCTCGGCCGAGCCGAAGGACGATTCCCCCTCGGAGTTCATAGGTTGCGCGCTCTCCGTCACCGTCGATGGCGCGCTTTCAACCTGCACACTTTCGGTCTCGGCGACTGCCGCAGATTTCTCTTCCCTGTCGCTGCCGCCCTGCGGTCCATCTCCCTCGACTTGTTGTGCTGAACTTACCTGTTCCTGTGGTGCTGCAGCCGGCTGTTCCTGATGATCGGCTGTTGGGACTTCAGCGTCTTCTGCTAGCTCGGGAGGCGCTGCAACTACGGGAAGCTCCTGCAGCTGCTCGGCCGCATAAACCGACATCGGCATTGCCATGCGTGGCTTAGGAGCCGGAGCTGCGGCGATTTCATCTTCTGCTGAGGGAATCGAAACCGAATTGTGACTATTCTGGCTGTCTTCCGCCTGGACGGCGTCTTGCTGCGTGAAGCGGCGTTGTTTCACCTCAGCCAAATACGCAATCTTCTCGCTTTGCGTGTCGTCGTAAGACATGACAGGGTCCCCGCCGCGCCATGACCGCACCTTCTTTTCAGACTTGCCTTTGCGCGCACGCGACGGCTCCGGTTGTGGAACGATTCGTTCTTCAAGCCTGGTCAGGGCCGCCAGAAGTTCGCTGGCTTCGAAGGGCTTTACTATGTGCCCGTCGGCGCGAGCCCGTCGCGCCTCTTCAGGTTTGAATGGTTCCATCTTGCCCACCGTGAGCAGGATGGGAATCTTCGCGGTTTCTTCTGTTTCTTTCAGGCGCTGGCAAACTTCGAGTCCCCCATAGCCCGGCATGTAGACATCCAGCACAATCAGATCTGGCCGGCTCTCGTGCACCTTCTTTAGCGCGGCCGACCCATTGTTCACGGTAACAACGTCATAGCCGGCGTCGATAAGGATGCGCCGGCCCATGTTCTGGGCGGTGACGCTGTCGTCGGCAAGCAGTACGATACGGGCCAAGGATATCCTCGGTAGAGTCAGGGGAGATACAGCGAAGGTAACTTGGAAAGTATGCTAAGTCAATGAATGTACGGGACTAAGCACGTTACGACGGGACAATGGATCGGGTGCACTTCCTCCGGCTTTTTCCCCTATTTCAAAGGGATAATCTTGTGCAGACCCTTCTTTTTCTTGTGTTTGCTGGAAGCAATGGCAGTGTCGTCGGCCAAATCCTGCCCGGAAGCTGATGATGCCGTATTCCCGTTTGCGGACGCTTGAGCCGGGTTGCCCGCCTGCAGCTCATTGACCTGTGCCGGAGCTTGTGCCGGCGCTGGATCGACATTTGGCTTCAGCTCATTAGTGTCGTTGGCAGCGGTGTTTTGTGCGTCAGAGTTTGAAGCCAGCGGCTTCAGCTCATTGGAATCAGTTTGCGGAGCTTGCTGCGACTGCCTAGCAGCCGCCGTTGGGCTTTCAGCCGGCGGAGTGTCCGAACGCGGCGCTGGCTCATTCTCACCCGGCTCGCCGATACCCGTGGTTTGTACCGCAAGCGATTCTTTGCCAGAATTGGGCGGATTCACACCCGCAGCCACCCTGTTTGCCGCCTGCACGATCCCGCTTGCACTGAGCGGTTCCGGATCCTGCAGTGTTGGGCTCCCCACGCTAGTCGCGGGGCTTACATCTGGATGGCGATTGAAAAGGCCGTACATCGTGCTGAGAGTCGACTCCTGCCGCCGCGCATCCTCTTCCGCCTTGTTCTGGGCGAGCATGGCTTTCGTGGGACGCGGAACCGGCTGGTGAAGCGCCAGCAGGCGCGCCTTGGCGTCGTCGGCGCGATTCATCACGGGATAGCGAGTAAGAATCTTCGAGTATGCCTCTGCAGCCTTTTGCGTGAAGTCGGTGGCCATGCGCTCGCGCGCCAGTTCGCGCTCCTTTAACTGAGCTTCGGTAATCTTGTGAAACTTTTCCATCTGCTGGTGCTCGAGCGCGTCCTGCCGCTTGAGCATTGCAATCTCGCCTTCGTACGATTGCCCAAGCAGATACAGCGCTTCGTCGGCCCGGCTGTAAAGCGGATAGCGGTCAACCAATGACTGCAAGCGCGCTATCGCCGCCGGATAAGACGGCCTCAGGTAGTAGAAACGCCCGACTCGAAACTCCCGATCCGCAATTACTTCCTGCACTTGCAGCAGCTTGGTCTTGGCTTCCGCAACCATCTTTTCGTTATCAGGATATGTCAGGATCACCTTGCGGTATTCTTCTTCGGCCCGCATCGCGTGCGTAAAATCCCGGTCCGCTTTTTCCATCTGCGAAAAATGGATGTTGGCAATCTTCAGCTGGGCCTCGGCTGCCTCCGGCATATTCGGGAAAAAGGTGATGAAGTCGGAATATTCCTGCTCGGCCTGCGCCAGTGCGGAACTGCCGCCCTCGGCATACCACGAATCTGCCAATGCCAGCTTCGCGCGCGCAATAAACTCCGATTCCGGATAAGCGTTGATCAGGGTCTGCATGTCGAGACGCGCGATGTCAAAGTGGTTGTGCTTCATCGCGTCCATGCCACGGTCGAAAAGGACCTTGTCCGGCTGCTTGGAATCGACTTTCGCCAGTGGGTTAGTAACCTTCTTGTTGGTGCAGGCAGTGGTCAACGCCAGCGTGGTGGCAAGAGCGACGATAGGAATACGATAAGACATCAACACCTCAGAACAGTTTCCAGTGTCCAGTTTCGAGTTCCAAGCTCACGCGTTTCTAGAATGACCTCTCGAAACTTGAAACTGGAAACTACACCTTTTGCAGCGTGGCTTCCAACGCCGCCTTCAGCAATGTTTCGGCATTAATCTTTGGATCGCCGTGGCTGAACACAGCGTTGCCCGCAACCAGAATTTCCGCCCCAGCTCTAACTACTTTCCCTACCGTATCAACGGCAATGCCGCCATCGACTTCAATCCGGTAATTCAGGTTGCGCTGCTCGCGCAAGTCCCTGAGTTTTCGAAGCTTATGCAGCGAGTTGGGGATAAATGGTTGCGCCCCGAATCCCGGATTTACCGACATAACCAGCACATAGTCCATAATGTCGAGCACCTCGGAAAGTAGCTCGACCGGAGTTGCCGGATTGATCACAACCCCGGCATGGCATTGGTGCGTCTTGATCAAATTCAGCGTGCGATCCAGGTGCCGGACCGCCTCAACATGCACCGACATCCAATCTGCGCCCGCGTCCGCGAAAGCCGGAATGTACTCGTCCGGATTCTCGATCATCAGGTGGCAATCGAGCGGCAACTTCGTGGCTTTGCGCAGCGAGCGCACCAGTTGCGGCCCCAGCGTGATGTTGGGCACAAAATGCCCGTCCATCACGTCCACGTGAATGACCGTTCCGCCGCCTTCGGCCGCCCGGTTGACCTGCTCGCCCAGACGCGCGAAATCCGCGGACAAAATTGAGGGTGCTAGCTCGATCAACCTGGGACTCTCGGGAGAATGCGTAAGCAGATTCTACCACGCAGGGGCGCAGATGGCTGCGTCGCGGTTGGTTAGCGACAGATGTCATTTGCTCGCGACAGCATCAGTGATTCAGCGCACAGCGTAAAACACAATGCTGGGCATAAGCTCCAAGCTCATGGAGACATCTATGCCAGAAGTGCGGTCTTGGGCGCGTTTAGGCGGATGGATGGGGATTGCCTGGCCAGCCCTGTTTATTGTGGTGATGGTCGCAGCGGAAATGACTTACCCGCCGTCGCACTCGACGGCAGAGGAATTGGCAGCTTTAGCTCAGCCCCGCGCCGGGCACCTCAGCATGCTGTTGCACGCGCTGGCCGCGATCATCGGTTTGCTTGGAATCAGCTGGGCCGTGGCGCTCAACTCGGTTCTGCAATCGGGACGACCCAGTCGAGCTGCGACCCTGGCCGCTGTATTCGGGGTGGCTGGGTTTACGGTGGTCACGGCAATGCTCATCGTCCAGGGTAGCGTGCAGACTGGCATAGCAGACCAATTCGCGAAGCTAACGTCTGATGCCGATCGCACAGCGACCGTTGCCGCGTTTCGTTCAGTTCGCTGGGTTGATCTCGGGCTGGATTTCACATGGGACATATTCATTGCCTCGTCGATGATTCTGTTTAGCGTGTCAATGCTCCGAACGCGCGCTTTCGGAAAGTTTTGGGGACTGATTGGAATCGTGATCGCCGGGGTACTTTTCGCGCTGGACATGCGCAGCGCACCCTGGCCAGCCGAGCCAGACATCAGCCCAATCTCTTTCATCTGGTTCATTGGCGTGAGCATCAAAATGCTGCTGTTCGCACGCCGGCAGATGGAACCTCACGAATGGAATCGCCCTGAAAGATCAGCAGCTCTTATCCTGCCGAATGCCAGGAGTTCAAGCGACCACCTTGCAGTATTGGCATCAAAGCCTGACACTAGCCATTCATGAAAGTGATCGCCGTCATTCCCGCGCGCCTCGAATCCCAGCGCCTGCCGCGCAAGATGCTGCGCGAAATCGCCGGTAAGCCTCTGGCCGTGTGGGTTTATCAGGCGGTGCGGCAGGCGCCGGTGCTCGCTGACGTCGTCATCGCGACCGACTCCGAGGAGATTCTCAACGCCTGCCGCAAACATTCCTGCATTGCGCGCATGACCTCATCAAAGCACCGCAGCGGGACCGAACGTGTGCATGAGGTTTCGCAGTCGCTCGAAGCCGACGTTTATATCAACGTCCAGGGGGATGAGCCGATGATCCGCGAGGCCCACATTGAGGCGCTGATTGGGCTGATGAAAGGCTCGGACGCTCCTGTCGGCACATTGATGACGCCGGCTTCGCCGGAAGATATTTCATGTCCCAATTCAGTGAAAGTAGTCGCCGATCGCGATGGCCGTGCTTTGTACTTCTCCCGCTCCACCATCCCGTATGATCGCGACCGGGCCCACCCCCGCTACCTCAAGCACCTGGGAATTTACGCGTATCGCAAAGCCGTGCTCGACCAATTCGTAAAGCTGCCCGAATCGTCATTAGAACGCGCCGAGCGCCTGGAGCAGTTGCGCTTCCTTGAGAATGGCATTCCGATTTTCGTCGCCGAAACTCGCTACGACAGCATCGGCGTCGACACGGAAGAAGACTTCAAGAGAGTAGCGAGCTTGCTCGCCAAGTAAGTGGATGGCTGGACCACGCTCATTAAGGGCTCAGTGGACGACGTGCGGCGAACGAGTGCGACGTCTTACCGCCTAGCTTGCCGTGTTGGCTTTCACCCAGCCCTCTGCCGCCGCCAGTCTTCGCCCTATCGACGGATGCGAGTAAAACCACCACTCCACCCACCGCGACGGACTTCGCTCCGCGAGGTTCTGGTCGGCCAATTTGTTCATGGAGGAAATAAACGACGAAATGCTGGAATTCTCGAACGCATACCGGTCAGCCTGCCGTTCGTTGAACCGTGAGAAGGCATTGAGTGCCGGCATCAGCACAAACGAGAGCACCACAAATATCAGCACGATCAGCGGCAAATTGGCGAAATCGGAAAGTGTTTCAAATATGTGCCAGCGGTCAATGGCATAGTGCAGCCACCAGTTCGCCGCCCAGAAGCCCACAAAGGTGACCGCAGCCTCTACCGCAATTCCCTTCGGAATATGCTTGTGGACTTGATGTCCAAGCTCATGTGCCAGCACCGCCTCGATTTCATCGGGCGAATAGTCGGCCAGCAGCGTGTCCGCAAGAATGATTCTGCGCGTATTCCCAAGTCCGGTGAGCGCCGCGTTTGCTTTCTTGCTCTTCTCCGACAAATGCCACTTGTAGACGCCGCGTACCCGTGTTCCCGCACGCTCACCCAGCCGAGTCAAACGGATTTTCAGTTCCTCATCCTGCAACGGCTCGAACTTATAAAAAATGGGGAACAGGATCACCGGCGCCAGCTGCGCCAGCAGCACCACCACCACCAAAAAACCAATCCACGCCAGCACCCACCAATGCTCGGAATATTGGCGAATGATGAAGTACAACAGCTCGACCAGCAACCCGGCCAGAATTACGCCGACGACGAACTCCTTTACCTGGTCCCAGGCCCACCCACGCAACTTCTGATTCGAGAGCTGATACCGCTGTTCCAGGCGAAAGCTGTAGTAATCCATGCCGATGCCGAGCAGTTTGCTGATGAGGACCAGCATCAGCACATACAGGAACACCGCAAAGGCGTAATTCTGCCCCCCGCCTTTGTAGGCCAAATCGCGAAGCCAGCCCGTCCAGCCGGTGATCAGAAGAACCAGCAAAAACGCCAGTCCAAGCGCGAGTTCGCCGATGCCCAGCCAGCGGCGTATCCGGTTATAGCGCCGAACTTCCGGCGAATCTGGTGGGGCGGCGGCGGTTATGGAAGCCGACATCGTTGTAATTATGGCACTGTGAGCAACCGGGAGCGAGAACCCAAAGGACAAACCGATTACTGTGGATACTCGGGCTATGTGGAATGCACGAACTGTTCTGAGCTCGCCAGGATCTCCTGCACCAGTTCCGGCGAGGCGGCTTCGGAGTAAATCCGCAGCAGCGGTTCGGTCCCCGACGCTCGAAACAGAACCCACGGTTCGGCGCCATTGCCGTTCGTCGAAGCTTCAAGAAAGAATTTGATACCGTCGAGGTTTTCCTTCTTGCGAATTCCATAGCGGCCGAGGCGGGCAGTGTCGCCGGAGCGCGCCCGCGCAATTGTGCCCAGCTTTAAGTCATCAGGAATATGAAGATCGCGGCGCCCGTAATAGTGCGCCCCATATTCTTTTTGCAGGCTTGCGACCAGCTCTCCCAGCGGCTTTTTTTCTTCCGCCATCACATTGGCCAGCAACAGGCAATTGAGCAGGCCATCACGCTCCGGCAGAAACTTCGAATAGCCGATTCCGCCCGACTCCTCGCCGCCCATTACGATTTCGCGATCCATCATTAGATCAGCAATGTGCTTAAAGCCGATAGGACACTCATTCAGCTTGCGACCATGCTTCGCGGCGATGCGGTCGATCATGCCGGTAGTGTTGAACGCACGCACGACCTCGCCTGGCCACTGCTTCCGCCGCAACAGCCAATCGAGCAGCACGGAAAAGCATTTGTGTGAATCAACGAAGCTGCCATCTTCCGCGACCGCGCCGATGCGGTCAGCATCACCGTCGGTGGCGAGGCCGGCATGGCATTTTTCCCGCACCACCGCATCCTGCAGCATCCGCACATGCGGCTCGATCGGCTCAGGATTGATGCCCGGAAAAAGCGGATTCACTTCTTGCCGGATGGCGAGAAATTCGATTCCATGTTCGCCGAAAATGCCGGCCAGAACGCCCCGCCCGGAGCCGTACATGGAATCAACCGCGAATTTGAAACGAGCTTTTGCGATCAGATCCAGGTCCGCAAAGCGTGTGATCGCGCGAACATAAGCCGGCTTCAAATCAACTTCTTCGATATTCGCCGGCTTGCCTTTTGGCATGGCTCCTGCGGCGGTTTCTTCCTCAATAATCTTCATGATCGCCGGAGTCGCCGAACCGCCAAAATTGGCTTTGAACTTCACCCCGTTCCAGTTCCACGGATTGTGGCTCGAAGTGATAACCACCGCGCCCGCGGTCCCACTGTTCTTGACCGCGTAAGAAACCGCCGGCGTAGGAACATAATCGTTTGACAACTGTACGGGGATTCCAGCCGCCGCGAGCACCTCGGCCGCGGCACGCGCAAAACTCGGCGAACCGAAACGCGTGTCATAGCCGACAACCACGCCGCGCGAAGGGTCTTCATGCTTCAGCACGTACGAGGCAATCGCCCCCGCCACGCGCCGCACATTCGCGAAAGTGAAATCGTCTGCAATGACAGCCCGCCAACCATCGGTGCCGAATTTGATCAACGTCGTTGGTCCTCGGTCCTTGGTCGTTGGCTGGACCAGCTGTCGGCGCTCGGCTCTCGGCGAATCGGTCATTTCAAGTTGTTGAACATTCGACATTGTAGTCTCACTTCGATTACGAAACGTCGGCCGGACGGCAGTCATTTGCGGACGACGTGCGACGCCTCTTCAGACCAACGATCAGGACGTTTTCAGACCAGCTTCGTCATTTTCTTTTCGTCCAGATACTTCACCACTTTGCCGACATCCTGCGAATTTTCGCGGGTTGTAATCAAAATCGCATCGTCGGTCTCGACTACGACTACGTCTTTTACGCCCACGGCCGCCACGAATTTTCCTGGCGCATGAACATAATTCCCGCTTGCGTTCAGGGTGAAGATGCCGTGAGCAGAAATCTGGTTGCCGTCTGCCGGCGTATGCTTGGCGACCTGGTGCTCGTGAAGCGCCGTCCAGGACCCCAAATCGTTCCAGCCAAAATCGCCGCGCAGGCAATAGATGTTCGATTCCTGCTCGCCCTTGGCAGAGCGCGGTTCGAGCACCGCATAATCAATGCTGATGTTTTCGCACTTGGGGTATAGCCGCTTAAACGCGGCGGCGAATTTTCGTGAACCAAACTCGGCCGCAATTTGCTCCAGCAACGCGGCGGTTTTCGGGAGATGCTCGGTCAGAGCATTCGTCAGCGTTCGCGCGCTCCACAGGAACATGCCGCTGTTCCAGTAGAAATTTCCCGTGCGCAGAAACTCGGCAGCCCGTTCTGCATTCGGTTTCTCGGTGAACCGGCGGACATGGCGCGCATTGCCGGAGGAAAGCGAAGCCGCCTCAATATATCCGTAGCCGGTTTCGGCGCGTGTCGGTTCGATGCCCAGCACGACGATGTTTTCTCCCGCTGCCGCGATCTCGATTCCCTCGGCCAGCACTTCGTGAAACCGCGGAACATTGGCGATGACGTGATCGGAAGGAAACAGGCCGATGACTGCGTCCGGATCATTGCGTTGCAGAATGAAAGCCGCCAGGCCAATCGCTGGCGCCGTGTTTCTTCCAACCGGTTCAGGCACGATGTGCTCTTTGCGCAACTTCGGTAGCTGCCGCACAATCTCGGGGCGCAAGTCGTCGTTAGTGATGACCCAGAGTTGTTTCGCCGGAGCGAGCGGCAACAGCCGCGCCACGGTCTGCTGAATCATCGTCTGCTTCTCGTCCAGCGCGAGCAACTGCTTGGCGCGCTTTTTGCGGCTCAACGGCCAGAAGCGCGTGCCGCGGCCTCCGGCAAGAATTACGGGATGAAAAGTGGCAGGCATCGTAGATTGCAGATTTTAGATTGTAGATTTACTTCCGCTCGAACGAATCCAGAATTAAAAATCAGAACGCTGACTTCCGGCCATTCCGCATTCTGAATTTCACCTTCTGCAATCATCATTCGGCTATTTCTGGTTCTGAAACCCGTTCCCCCGGCACGTAGGATTTTAAGAAACTAATTTTCCCGCGCGGCTGAACCCTGAACTCCGCCATGCAAGCCGGAACTACCACAGCGTCACCTTTTCCGAAATCCACCGGTTCACATCCGATCGCAAGCATCGTGCCCATCCCCTCGGTCACCACTAGAATCTGCGCCGAGCTTTTTCCTTTTGGCGCGCGAAACTTCTGCTCTGAGTCCAAATCCAATTTCTCCACTACGAAGTATCCCGACGATACGAGCGCCTGACGACGGTTGCCATTTCGCTCCAGCTTCGAGCTGGGCTGCGGCTTCACTTTCCCCGACGCGACCCGCTCTTTGATCACGCGCAATCCATGCTCTAGGTGCAGCTCGCGCGGCCGACCGTAATCATAGAGGCGAAACGTGGTATCGGATTGCTGCTGAGTTTCCACGATGATTGAACCCGGGCCGAGCGTGTGCACAGTGCCGCCGGCAACGAAAATCATGTCCCCGGCAAAGACTTCGATCCAGTGAAGCAAATCCTCGGCTCGATTTTCATGAATGCTGCGCTCGAAATCCGCGCGAGTCACGCCGCGCTTCAGACCCAACCCAATCTGCGCGCCGGGTTCAGCATGGGCGACGTACCAGCACTCGGTTTTCCCCCACGGCTCGCCCAGCGCTCGGGCGTCGTTGTCGTCGGGATGCACCTGCACGGACAATTTTTCGTGTGGGAAAAGAAATTTTGCCAGTAAAGGAAACCGATCCGGATTGCAAGCCGCCTCGCCCACGAGATCCCGCGTAAATTGTCCCGCGACTTCCGCCAGTGACCGCGACGCCAGAGCGCCGTTCTGTATTTTGCAATGATCCCCGGTCAGCCAGGACTCGCCGATTTTTTTGTCGAATTGCCGGTCATAAATCGGGGAAAGATCCAAGGCGCCCCAGGGTCTCGGATCAAACAGCGGCGTCATTAGCAGTGGATAAAGTTTGCTCATTCCTGAGTGTCGGCTTCAATTCGCCCGGGGGTGCCACATCCTGAATTTCGCGCCTTTGGCGAAATTTAGTGTGAAATTCCCCCGCGCATTAGAAGCGTAACTCAGCAGAGAGGCTGCCCGCAAAGAAGAACGAAACTCTAACCCACAAAGGACACAGAGTTGCACAGAAAATGCATACTCTGTGTAACTCCGTGGCTCTGTGGTTAATGCTTTTCTCAGAGCGAAGAGATAAACCCGCGCAGCCGGTCGAGCCCGCGATCCAGCTCTTTTTCTGACGTCGCATAGGAGATGCGGACGTGCTCGCCAGTCCCAAAGCCTTCGCCAGGAACCGTCGCAACGTGGGCTTCATGCAGAAGTCGCCGCGCAAAATCCGCAGGGGATTTGATCCCGCCGCGGCCCAGGAATTCCGAGATGTTGGGATACACGTAAAACGCGCCCTCAGGCCTTGCGCACTTTAAGCCCGGAATTCTGCTTAGCCCGAGCAGGACGTGATCGCGCAACCGGATGTAATCTTTCCGCATCTCGGCTACACAGTCCTGCGGGCCTTTGAGCGCCGCCACTGCGGCTTTTTGCACGATTGAAGTCGGGTTCGATGTCGATTGGCTCTGCAGCTTCTGCATGGCGCTGATCACCGGCGCCGGAGCCAGCGCGTAACCCATGCGCCATCCGGTCATCGCGTAAGTCTTCGAGAGCGACCCCACGACTACGAAGCGGTCGCGAAATTCCTGCAGCGATCCGATCGAAAACTCGCGGCCCGTGTAGTTCAGATAGACGTAGCATTCGTCCGAAATTACCCAGATTCCGCGCTCCGCCGCAAAGCGCACGACCTCGGTCATATCTTCCGGCGACATCACCGCGCCCGAAGGATTCGCAGGGGAATTCAAAATGATCAGCTTCGTCCGGTCCGTCACCAGTCGCGCCACCATCTCTGCGGTGACGCGGAATCCCTGCGACTCGTCGCTCTCCAGCAACACGCAATTGCCACCCGCGTAGCGCACGATGTCCTTGAACGAAACCCAGTACGGCACCGGCAGAATGACTTCGTCGCCGTGATCAACCAGAACCTGAATGGCGTTGAACAGCACATGCTTCCCGCCGACCGAAGCCATAGTCTCTTCGCGCTTGCATGAAGAGCCGAAATCCTGCGCATGTCGCTGAATGATCGCGTCCTTCAGCTCAGCCGTACCGCCGACAGCCGTATACCGCGTGAAATTGCCGTTGATGGCCGCGATCGCAGCGTCTTTGATGTGCTGCGGCGTCGAAAAATGCGGCTCGCCCACGCTAAGGTCGACCACGTCCACGCCCGACTGGCGCAGCTTGTCGGCTTCTGCGACCACGGCCATGGTGGCCGAGACTTCGATGCGGTTGATGCGTTCGGCAACTTTCAAAGCCGCGGGAGCTTCGGTAACGGGACTCATTGTTTTCCTGCCTTTAGTTTTCGATTCAGTTTGTACGCGGGATCAAGTTTTTCCTTGAGCCGCTGTTCCACAAGTTCGGGAACGAGGCCGCTGACATCTCCGCCCAGCCGCGCCACTTCGCGCACCAGCCGCGAACTCAGATACGAATACTGCTCGGCCGGCATCATGAACACGGTTTCAAGATCGGGCCGCAGCTTGCGGTTCATCAACGCCATCTGCAGCTCGTACTCATAATCGCTCAGCGCCCGAATGCCGCGCAAAACTGCGCTTGCATTTACTTTACCGGCATAATCGACGGTCAGCCCATCGAAAGTATCGATGCGAACGTTCTTAAAATCTTCTGTCAGCTGTTCCAGCATGTTGCGCCGCTCGCCGAGGCTGAACAGCGGAGTCTTCTCCGCGTTCCGCAAAATCGCTACCACCAGCTCGTCAAAAATCTTGCTGCCCCGGTCGATTAGATCCAGATGCCCGTTGGTCGGCGGATCAAATGATCCGGGATAGATGGCGGTGACTTTTTTCAATCAGCCTCGTTGCTCTCGTTTGTTCGCTGAAGCGCTGCCGGCCGGAGATGTATAGATTTTATGTGTCAGCACGTAACAGCGCAACGAGAATAAACTCCTTAGGTCAAGGCCATTGTTGCGCGCCGTGAAGAATTCGCAGAACTTCAACCCAACCATCCCGAACGCGATATATCGCGTGTAGGGCGCCGGCACAAAATCCTGCACCTTCGCAATCCGAATCGTGGTCTCGCCCGATTGCGTGACCAGCGCGCAAGCGTCGTCACTAACGAATTGCAGTCCCATTTTGCCCTCGCAAAAAGCTCGCGCGATTCGCGTCTTTAGTGGGCAAAAAGCCAACTGCTTTTTCCAGTTTGACCGTGCCGCCTCCCTCGAAGGAAACGATTCTAAAACACCGGCTTGCGACCTCATCACCTTCCTTGTTTAGCGTAGATTTCTTTGACGCGATCCAAAGTGTCCGCCTCCTCCGGCAGCTTGTCCGGCCTGAGCCTCACAATTCGCGGAAACCGGAGGGCATAACCGCTATTGTGACGCTCGGACTTCATTACATTGTTGAACGCCACTTCAAGCACGATTTTCGGCTCGACTGTGCGGCGGAAACCGTGGTCTGCGATGGTGTGATCGAGGAACCACTTCGTCATCTCGGCGATTTCGACATCAGTCAATCCCGAATACGCTTTGCCGACGTTCAGCAGGCTATCTCCGTCGCGCACCGCAAAGGTGTAGTCGCTGAGCACGCCGATGCGTTTGCCGTGCCCCCATTCGACCGCGGTCACAACTACATCCAGCGTCGCCAGTTCGCGCTTCAGCTTTAGCCATGACTTGCCGCGACGCCCCGGCGTGTATGGCGATTGCGGATCCTTGATCATCAAGCCTTCGTTGCCACGCGCCTGGGCGGAGTCGAAAAGCTGATTCAGCTCTTCGGGCGATGAGGCGTGAAAGACAGGAGCGCGGATGATCGAAGCTCTCGGCTCTTGGCTCTCGGCTCTCGTCAAACCCGTGGTGCGTTGCACGTTGTATGTCGTCCGCAAATCCGTCCTCGGCTCTCGGTCCTCGATGCTTGTCAGCGCCGACCATGCAGCGTCGAACTGTAAGCTGCTTTGAAGATTTCCGGCTTTTCTCTGGGTCTCTGCGTCTCGGTGGTGAGTTATTTTTCTTGGCGCTGCAAGTAATTCATCCAACTTTCTTGACCTTCCCCGCAGCGGCATATCGATCAGCAGTTCCTCGCCCGCATAGAGCACGTCAAAAACCAAATACGCCACAGGCACGCGCTGCATCAGATTCTCGCCAACCTTCTTTCGTCCTAGCCGCTGCTGGAGCGCGCTGAACGGCAGAGCGCGCCCGGATGGCGATGTTCGAGCGCCTTCCCGTGCTGTCCGAGCTTCGTCGGTAACGTCTGGTGCTGCATTTGCGTACGACGTACGGCGCACGACGTACGACGGCTCCTCACCTGACTCATCGGCATCTGCCACGTAGCTCCACGCCACAATCTCGCCGTCGAAGATGGCGTCCTGCGGCAGGCCGACCAATGCGTCCGGCAACTCGGGAAACGAGTCCGTAATCTCGTCGCGGGTGCGGGAGAAGAATCGTACGGTACCACCGGAGCAGTGCGCCTGGGCACGAATGCCGTCATATTTATCCTCAACCCATGCGTCCTGAAAATAGCTCAGCGCGTCTTCGGCCGATTCCGCCGGACTGGCCAGCATGAATCCAATGGGATGAAACAGCCGCATCTTGGCTTCAGCGAGCCGGCTGCCAGCGGCGAGTCTCAGCGTCTCTCCGATATCGCCGAGCAGCATGTTCGCACGTTGCACCTGACGCAGAGGCGCTTCGAAAGCTTTGGCGATCGCCTCTTCAACCAAGCTCTCTTTCAGTCCGATCCGCAGGTCGCCGGTCATGATTTTTACCATGTATTTGGCTTCGAGCGGCGAGACGGAGCCGATCATCTGGCGAACTAGCGCTCCTTTCGCCGCAGGGCCGCGGGCGCAAGCGATATTCCGAAAAATCGCTAGCACTCGAGTGGGGGAAAAACTCCCATCTCCTCCATCCGGCGGGTGAGGACGCGTGTCGCTCGTCTGCCTTCCTGGAAGAACTGCCTCCGCTACTGCGCCTAAGTCTCCATGTTCGCGATAGGCCGCCGTCAGCTCCTGATCCGATTTCCCCGACAACTCGCTGACGATCCTCCACAGCTGCGTTCCTCCGACCTGCAGCGTAGTTTCCTCCCACATGGGAAACGGACGTCCGGAGAAAAACACCGCCGCGACCACTGCTTCATCGACCGGCACGGATTTGAAGTAGTCCGCCAGGAGCGCGGTCTTCTGCAGCTTCTTGGTGGTGGCTGCGATCTGGTCAGCGATTTTTGCGAAATTGAGCATCGGGCGTCGCAACTGGCGTTTCGGCCTGAGTTTGAGGCCGTGGTACCCTAGTATTTTGCTGCTTTTGAGCGGCTTAGATCATCCTATGAACATGCGGTTTTTCCAAACTTTGTGGCGTTTTCTCGTGTCCATCCAGCTTTTACCCGCGCTTGAGGGCGGCGAGGAGACCCTGGTCGGCGGCCAGGCCGTGCTCGAAGGCGTTATGATGCGCACGCCTCATGCCTGGGGCATCACTTGCCGCAAACGATCTGGCGATCTCTCGACTCTGAGTGAGCCACTGGAGCGGCTATCAGAAAAACACAGGTGGATGGGCTGGCCTGTGGTGCGCGGCGTAATCACGCTTGGACATGCCATGACCCTCGGCTTCAAGGCGCTGCGATTCTCTGCCAACGTTCAATTAGATGAACTGCAGCAAGAGGAGCAGACTTCGCACCCGGCAAAAAAGAAATTTGAAATCGGAGGCTGGGTTGCAGCTGTAAACATCGCGATCTCCGTCGGGTTTTTCATTTTTATGTACAAGTACCTGCCGCTGCTGGCGACCACCGAGTTGAAGAAGTCCCATCCGGCGCTGAGCGGTCAAATTATGTTTAATCTGATCGACGGCCTGATTCGCCTGGCGCTGTTTTTGATCTTCATTTGGGGAACCTCGCTACTCGGCGACATCCGCCGCGTGTATCAGTATCACGGGGCCGAACACAAGACTGTATTTGCCTTCGAGAACAACGATCCGCTTACAACCGGCGCGGTGCAGACATATCCGACGTTTCATCCACGCTGCGGCACCAGCTTCCTGATGACGGTGATGATCATCTCGATCTTCGTGTACATGCTGTTTCCGGTGACGACATTCTGGGCGCGTTTCGTGCTTCGCATTGCATTGCTCCCGGTCATCACCGGCGTCGCATACGAGATTATTCGCTTTGCGGCCAAACGCCGGAAATCGCTGTTCGCGATCATGACGGCGCCGGGGCTCTGGCTGCAGCGAGTCACCACGCAGCCTCCATCCGATGAGCAAGCCGAATGCGCCATTGCTGCGTTGCAACAGGCTCTGGCGCTTGAAAAAGAGCGTGGCGGGGAATTGGTGATCGCATAGGGGTAAACCGTTCTCGGCTCTCGGTCGTCGGCTCTCGGTCGGACGCCTAACGGGATGACAACAACTCAACAAATGAGAGTTTCAATTCGGGAAGCTCGCCGCTTATCTCTCGCCTGAGGGCTCGTCAAGGGCCTAATTAACGTAAGGTTCTGGTTGGAGGTTGTTATGAGTGCACCTTCATTCAAAGACTTGCGTGTATGGCAGCAAGCGATTGATCTGGCTCTGGAGATATACCGGGTGACGTCGATATTTCCAAAGCACGAGACTTACGGCTTGGCTCAGCAGATGAGACGCGCTGCAGTCTCTATCCCGAGCAACATCGCCGAGGGAAAAGGGCGTTGGTCCGGAAGGGAGTTTCGTCACTTTCTGTTTAACGCCCGAGGTTCGCTGCTAGAGCTCGAAACACAGATCGTGATCGCAGACAGGCTAGAATACTTCACAGACAATCAGTCAGCCGATGTGAGGGAATTAGCGACGAGAGTCGGCCGTAGCTTGGCAGGTCTTCTCAATTCGCTTGCTGTACAAGCTGACTAGAGCAGAATAGCTTCTATTCAGCTGAGAGCCGACGACCGAGAACCGAGAGCGCTGTTCCATGTTTGAACGTCTTGACCAAATCGAAGCCCGCTACGAAGAGCTGACGCAGGCGCTCGCCTCGCCGGAGATCATCGGAGACTCTTCGAAATACCAGAAGACTGCCAAGGCGCACAGCGAAATCACTCCCATCGTCGAAAAGTACCGCGAGTATAAGGATCTGAAAAAGGGCATCGCCGAGAGCAAGGCGGTGCTCGCCGACGAAAAAGATCCTGAGATGCGGGCCTACGCACAGGAAGAACTCGAGAAGCTTGAGAGCCGTGTGACTGGCGTCGAGGAAGAGCTCAAGGTTCTGCTGCTGCCGAAAGATCCCAATGACGAAAAGAACATCATCCTCGAAATTCGCGCCGGCACCGGGGGAGATGAAGCCACGCTCTTCGCCGCGGAAATTTTCCGCATGTACGACCGCTATGCCGAATCGCAGCGCTGGAAAGTCGAGGTGCTTTCGACGTCGGAATCTGCGGTGGGCGGACTAAAAGAAATTATTGCGTTGATCGAAGGCAATCGCGTCTACTCGCGGCTGAAATACGAGAGCGGAGTGCACCGCGTGCAGCGCGTTCCCCAAACCGAGCAGCAGGGGCGCGTACACACTTCCGCTGTTACGGTCGCCGTCTTACCTGAAGCAGAGGACGTCGATATCAAGATCGATCCCAAAGACCTGCGCGTTGATACGTTCTGCTCATCTGGTCCGGGGGGACAATCGGTAAACACGACTTATTCCGCGGTGCGCGTTACGCATATTCCCACCGGCACGGTTGTAAGTTGCCAGGACGAAAAATCGCAGATCAAGAACCGCGAAAAGGCCATGCGCGTTTTGCGCTCGCGCCTGTACGAAGTCGAGATGCAGAAGCAGCAGGAGGCGCTGGCGAAAGAGCGCAAATCCATGGTCGGCACCGGCGACCGCAGCGAAAAAATCCGCACCTACAACTTCCCTCAGAACCGCGTCACCGATCACCGCATCGGTGTCACCATTCACCAGCTCCCCGAATTCATGGACGGCAAACTTCAGCCGATGATCGACGCGCTGGTCACGCACTTCCAGGCGGAAAAGCTGAAGGGTGAGAGCGGCATGGTGATGTGAAGTTGTACGTCGTTCGTCGTACGACGATAGCGAACGACTGCTCGCACGGCGGGCACACTTCAGCGAAGTGGATCGAACGAAAGGCTGACCTCAAGTTTTGTGTTAGACGGGCCGGCGGCATACACCCACTGCTTTACTGCCTTCGCAGCAGATTCTGCAAGAATGGGGTTTCCGCCTAACACATCCACCTCCTGAACGCTTCCTTGCGGGGAGACCGTAAGCATCAGGCGTACCGTTCCACCGATCCTAAGGACCCGGAGGGACACCGGATATTCGGGTTCAGTGCGGGTAACCAGCTTGCGCTCGACGCTGCCTTTGGCTCGCGTTACGGAAAGAACTTTGACTCCTTCGGTAGGGAGATCACTATCCACATATCCAATGGCGCCTTTGGTTTTTGCCACGTAGGTGACGATGTCGGCATCGGAGTCTAGAAATTTAGGCATGGCGCTGGCGCCCGTGAAAACGAGGGTGCGGTAGTACGTGCGCAATTCGCTATCGCTCTTGCCCACGTATTCCTTAAGAAAGGCTTCGTGAGCCGTCCCGCTCCTCGCGAGAACTGGCTCGACGCGCGAACTGTTCAGCGATTTCTTATCTTCGAGAAAAATACTTCTGAGGTCGGCAACGGTAATAGAATCAGCTTGCACGCTGGGGTTGGCAATCACCTTGAGATCGCCGGCGAGGGCGGAGACTGAGCCGAACAGCACGGCGGCAGCAACGACGGGAAGGACTTTCCGGTCTTTCATAGTCTTCTACGTGCCTCCATCGGCTTAGAAATTCACGCTGGTCTTAAGAACCAGCGCGTTTGTATTGGGCTTATAGCCCAACGGGTTCAGTTGCGGATAAAAGCCATTGGGAAAGGTGCTGGCTCCATAACCGTCCATGAAGTGACCCTCAACCTTTGCGTTCCAGAAACTGTTCAGGTCAACCCGCGCGCTAATGACTTTGTCGTAGATATGATTGGCGGGCAGGCTGGTGTCGGTCTGGTCGGGAAACAGCCCAGCGATTGGACCGGTTGACATTCTGCGGACTGCATATCGGGAATAGTAGGACCCCACAGTAAACCGTTTGCTAACCCGGTAAGCTCCTGCGACGTACCAACTGTGCACGTTGACTGTAGTCGCGAGAAGATTGCGGTTGACAACCAGATGGTACAGATAACGGCGATACTCGGAATCAATCTGCAGTCTCCCCCGTTCGTACTCGGCATAGAATTGATTTGTCCAGAGGGGGTAGGTCTCTGTGGAGTACGGAAGCGTTAATGGGCTCACCAGGGGATTCCTAAATGTGCTCTTGCTGCCGCTATATTCGTTCCTTCGCGATACGCCGATCAGTAGCCCATGCAGCGGAGTGTTCCAGCGCAGATCTCCCCCGTACTGCAAACCGGTATAGTGCGGCCTGTTTACACCGTAGGCCGACGACACGTAGGTGAAACCACTGTAGATGTTGTCATTTTCATGCCCGGCATAAGCCGTGTAGGAAATTGCACCGAGGCGAGGCTTTGGGGAAATAGTGCCGTAGAAGTCGCCGCCCAAGTGGCCAATCGAGGTGTCTCGAAGATCAGTGGGATAGACACTCTGTGGCAGCAGAGCGAAGGCGTGGAGGAAATCCAGATCCTGAGTGTCGTTGTAGAGCCCAAGAACCGTCTTCACTTTCCCGCCACGAATGCCGAACCAGGTCTTGAACCGATAGTCGGCAAACGCCCAATCAAGCGTGGGGTGCCATTCTCCCAGGTTGCCGAGGTTTCGGTCGTAAACCTGCGCCCCGACTCGAAACTTGTCAGTAATCTGGACAGAGACGTTCCCCCCAAAGTCGGTAAAAGCACCGCTGCCCTTGCTGGAATGCATGGTCAGCCAGTTGTTCTGATCCGTGTATATGAAGCCCTGCGACGCGAATCCGTGAAACTGAACCGTGCGGTCAAACAGCTTGAATTCCTGCGACTGCAGGGTAATCTGGCCGGCAAGGAAAAACATCGAGGCCAGTCCGAAGAATCGTCGAAGCATGCCGTTCCTCCAGGTCGAGCGCCAACCTTAGCATCGGCAAGTTAAAGCGAGACCTTGATGCAGACTTCGACCGGGAGGGGCATGTACCACGGAGGCGCAGGATGGACTGCTTGAGGGTGCCAAGGCCGAGTTTTTAGTTATTCGCCGCTTGACGAGGGGGACACAGTTCCACGCACCAGCACAACCAGTGAGCGCTCGTAGGGTGGCCGCGCAACCCCTCGCTCGGTGACAATTGCCGTAATAAACTTCGCCGGAGTCACATCGAACGCAGGGTTTTCGATCTGAACGCCTTCGGGCGTCATCAACTTTCCAGCAATTGTGGTCACTTCGGAAGGATTGCGCTGCTCGATAGGAATTTTGCTGCCGTCGGGCGTGTCCAGATCGACCGTCGAGATTGGCGCGGCAACGTAAAACGGGATGCCATGCTCTTTGGCGAGCACCGCGACCGTGTAAGTGCCAATTTTGTTGGCGACATCTCCGTTCGCAGCGATGCGATCCGCGCCTACGACAACTGCGCCAATCTTTCCCTGGCGCATCATCGCGCCCGACATGTTGTCGCTGATGACGGTAGTCGGGATGCCATCTTTCACTAACTCCCATGCGGTAAGACGCGATCCCTGCAGAAATGGCCGTGTCTCATCAGCATAAACGTGAATTTTCTTTCCTTGCTCGACGGCGGCGCGGATCACGCCTAAAGCCGTGCCGTAGCCGCACGTGGCCAGGGCTCCCGCATTGCAATGCGTGAGGACACCTCCACTCGCGGGTAGGAGTACGGCACCGTGTCGTCCCATGGCTTGATTGGCGGCAATGTCCTCGGCGTGCATCCGTTGCGCCTCTTCAACCATAGCCTGTTTGATCTGCGCGACGGGACGCACTCGCAAGGTTTCAAACTTCTGCTGCATGCGACGAATCGCCCAGAACAAATTCACAGCCGTTGGACGCGTCTTGCCGATCACATCACAAATGTGATCGAGTTCGCGCTTCAGGTCGCCGACAGTTTCGGCTTTTGAATTCTTTACGCCGAGCGCAATTCCCATCCCTGCCGCAACTCCGATCGCCGGAGCCCCGCGCACGACCATGCTGCGAATCACGTCCGCGACTTCCTGATAGGTCTTACAAGTGACGTAGGTTTCTTCGGTCGGCAGCTTCGTTTGATCGATGAAGCGCACCCCGCGGTCGGTCCATTCTAAAGTTTGAAAAGATTGAATCATTGTGAAATCGTCGTGCGTCGTTCGTCGCACGTCGTCCGCTAGATCACCGGTCGTCAGCCGCAAACTCGAGGGTGCCCCATCCTAGTCGCGCTTTTTGCGACTATGGTCGGGTTTTGATTCCATCCGAAATAACTCATCGACAGTGGATGGCCGAGAGCCGTCAACGAGAGCCAACAGCCTCTTTACCCGACGGCTGACGATTGACGGCTGACGGCTGAGTGCTCCCTCCTCACATCACTTGCCGTGAAGATCGAAACAAACGGCGCCGGATTCGCAGCTTTCTCCACGCTTGCTCTTCCGCCGGCTTCTTCCCGCTCCACCAGGCACATCACGCCCACGATTTCGAATCCGAATTCACGCGCGGCCTCAATCGCCTGGATCGTCGAGCCCCCGGTCGTACAGACGTCATCGACGATCACCACCCGCGCACCCTTTTGCTGAAACCCTTCGATCCTTTTTCCCATGCCGTGCTGCTTCTCGGCCTTGCGGACGAGAAACCCGTGCATGGTTCCGCTGGTGACCGCGACAGCCACCACGATAGGGTCGGCCCCCATCGTCAATCCGCCGACGGCTTGCGCATTCCATTCGCGCTCGCGAATTTCTTCCACGAAAACCTCTCCGGTCAACCGAGCCCCGCGAGCATCCAATGTCGTGGTCCGGCAATCGATGTAGTAGTCGCTCGTTCTGCCCGAAGCCAGCTTAAATTCGCCCAGGCTAAACGACTTCGTCGCCAGCAGGCGCAGCAATTCCTGACGCGCAGAGGACATGAATTCCTAAGATAGCAGCAAAAACCGTCCTTCGTCGTTGGTCCTTGGCTCTCGGTCAAAAACGACTGTTCTTAGGAATTATTCGTTACGCGAGAGGCAGTAATTCACTTCAGCCCATGCCGGCTGGCGATCCCGCCTAAGACCACCAGCGTCGAGTTGTATGCCACGTGCACCACGAAGCTAGCCGCCACTGATCCCGTTTTCGCGCGTACAACAGTGAGCACAGTGCCGACCAGAAAAATGATGAGCACTAAACCCCAGGCGAATCCAAGCTGGGCGGCGTGAATCAAGCCGAAGGCCACAGAAGTTATCACGATCGCCACGAACATTCCTGTCCTTCTCGCGATCACCGGGTACAGGAACCCGCGAAAAAACAGCTCCTCCATGAGCGGACCGAAGCTTACCGCAAATATCGCGGTCAGAATTGCCGCCAGCGGAGTGCTGAGGAAGTCTTCCAGCGGGATGTGCTTTGGAACATGAAAGAACCGCTCCAGGCCCTGCAGCGAAACCAGCACCATCCCGAGTGCGACCAGCAATGCCCAGTAACGTCGGGGCCACACCCAGCGTATTGCCGGCCAGAAGCGCTGGTGATAGGTGCCCTCGACAAACGTGATCATGTAGGCTGCGATCAACACGTACCATCCGAACTGAGAGGCGAGCGCCACCCACGGTTTCTGCGCAACCTCGACAATGCCTAGTCCGCGGTAAAACGTTTTTTGCACAATGAGAGCGACGATCGGAATGATCAGGTAAGGCACAACGAACATCAGCAACCCGATGCGCAGAACATCCCAACCCGTCCACGGAGGGTTTTCTGTGGTCGTGGACGTTATGTTGGCTTCTAATGAAGGCAGTGGCGCCGCAGATGGCGGAGCGCCTTCTGGCCACTCGGAATTCAGTGACATGAATTGACTGTACACGAAAACTGGCGGTCTGGCGGCAACGCAGCCAGGGTCCCAGGAGCGAAAATCTTGACCCGCGGAGTGTGCGAAGTGTGCCGAGGGCGTCATCCCTCGAACCGGTCGCCGGTCGCTTGTTTCTGCGGACTCTGCGCCCTCTGCGGATAAAGTTTTTGGAGTCAACCAGCTACCCGACGGCTGATTGCGGCTGGGTAATAGCTCGCGTGTGGTTGTTTGCGAAGTAATGTGCGAGTGCCTGCCCCGTATAAGACTTCTTGTTCCTTGCGACCTGCTCGGGCGTCCCTTGGGCGACGATTCGTCCGCCGTCTTCGCCACCTTCCGGGCCGAGGTCGATGATCCAATCGGCATTTCTGATCACATCAAGATTGTGCTCGATGATGATGATCGTGTTCCCAAGATCCGTGAGCCGGTGCAGCACATCAAGCAGCTTGCGAACATCATCGAAGTGCAAGCCTGTCGTCGGCTCGTCAAGAAGATAGAGCGTGCGCCCGGTCTGCCGCTTGCTCAATTCCCGCGCCAGCTTGATCCGTTGAGCCTCGCCGCCGGAGAGCGTTACCGCCGATTGCCCCAGATGCAAATATCCCAATCCAACATCGACCAGAGTCTGAAGTTTCTGCCGCACCTGCGGAATGTTCTCCAGAATCGGCAACGCTTCCGAAACCGGCGTCTCCAGCAGATCGGCAATCGAAAATCCTTTGTACTTCACCGCCAGCGTTTCCTGGTTATAACGCCGCCCCCCGCAAACTTCGCAGACGACGTACACGTCGGGCAAGAAATTCATTTCGATCCGCCGTTGTCCTTCGCCCTGGCAGCCTTCGCATCTTCCGCCGGTCACGTTGAAGGAAAAGCGGCCCGGCTTGTATCCGCGCTCACGAGATTCCGGCAGCATGGCGTACAAGTCGCGAATGTGCGTGAACGCTCCCGTATAGGTCGCTGGGTTCGAGCGCGGCGTGCGGCCGATGGGCGACTGGTCGATACGAATGACCTTGTCTATGTTCTCCGCGCCGGAAATCGCTTTGTGCTCGCCGGCCTGCTCGCGGGATCGATACAGCGTTTTCGCGAGCGCGCGGTACAGGATGTCGTTCACCAACGTAGATTTTCCGGAGCCCGAAACGCCGGTCACAACGTTGATCAATCCCAGCGGAAACGCCACATCAATATTCTTAAGATTGTTTTCCCGGGCTCCCAGCACGGTGATCGCGTTCCCATTAACACGCCGCCGCTCCGGACGCATTTCGATTCGCGTTCGCCCAGCAATATAAGCGCCCGTTAGCGATTCGGGGACTCGCGTGATTTCCTCCGGCGTTCCGTGCGCGACCAGTTCGCCGCCGTGGCGTCCGGCTCCCGGCCCGAGATCAATCACGTAATTCGCGCGCCGGATCGTCTCCTCATCGTGCTCCACCACCAATACGGTGTTTCCCAGCTCGCGCAATTCTTCAAGCGCGTTCAGCAATCGCCCGTTATCGCGATGATGCAATCCGATCGAAGGTTCATCGAGCACATACAGCACGCCGCGTAGCTTCGACCCGATCTGCGTCGCCAGCCGAATTCGCTGCCCCTCGCCTCCGGAAAGCGTCGCCGCCGAGCGGTCGAGCGAGATATACCCCAGCCCGACCGCATTCAAGAATTGCAACCGCTCAACGATCTCATGCATGATACGCCCGGCAATCTGCTCTTCCCTCCCTTGCAACTTTATTGCTGACGCCTTTTCCAGCGCCCGTGAAACCGGCATAGCCGTGAAGTCGGCGATCGACATGCCTTCCACGCGCACCGCCAGACTCTCCGGCCGCAATCTCTTTCCGTGGCACACCGGGCATTCGGTCGCGGACATGTGCTCCATTAACCAGTCGCGATAACCTTCCGACGTTGATTGATCGAGCGAATTCTTCAAATATCCGAACACGCCCAGAAACCCCGTCTTCCCGCGCCCTTCCGGCTCCCCGTACAAAAGCAAGTTTTGAATTTTGTCCGGCAGCTTTTCAAACGGCGTCTTCAGATCGATTCGATACGCCTCGCCAACAATCCTGATCTGATGAATCAGATTCTGCGAAGCCGAACCCGGCCCTAGCGCGCCTTCCAGCAACGGCTTCGACCAATCGTTGATCACCTTCGCCGGATCGAAATCAAACTTGCTGCCCAGCCCATGGCATTCCGGGCACGCGCCGTACGCGCTGTTAAACGAAAACGATCGCGGCTCCAACTTCGGCACATCAATGCCGCAGTCCGGACACGCCAGCCGCTCGGAATAGAGCTGCTCGTCCCCGCCAACGATTGCAACCTGCACCAGGCCGCCGGCCAGCTTCATCGCCAATCCGACCGACATCTCGAGGCGCTGCTCGATCCGCGGCTTCACCAGCAGCCGGTCGACAACAACTTCAATGGTGTGGTTCTTGCGCTTGTCGAGCGCGATTTCATCTTCCAGGCTGACCAATTCGCCATCGATCCGCGCGCGTGTGTAGCCATGCTGGACCAGCTTCTCCATCTCTTGCTTGAATTCACCCTTGCGCCCGCGCACAATTGGCGCCATCACCATGACCCGATCTTCCGGTGTCAACGCCATTACGCGCTGCACGATTTGCGCCGCGGTTTGCCGCGAAATTGCCCGCCCGCACTTGGGACAATGCGGCACACCAATCGATGCGAACAGCAAGCGCAAATAGTCGTAGATTTCGGTGATGGTTCCCACCGTCGATCGTGGGCTGCGGCTGGTGGTCTTCTGCTCTATTGAAATCGACGGGCTCAGGCCGTCGATTGAGTCGACATCCGGCCGCTCCATCTGATCGAGAAACTGGCGGGCATAAGCCGAAAGCGTCTCCACGTAGCGGCGCTGGCCCTCGGCATAAATCGTGTCAAACGCCAGCGACGACTTCCCTGAACCGCTCAACCCGGTGATAACCGTCAGCGTGTTACGAGGGATTTCGACGTTGATGTTCTTGAGGTTATGCTGTCTTGCCCCGCGTACCGAAATTTCCCGAATGGCCATTGTGCGATTAGTAATGCACCTCCGTAATGTGGACGGGACTACAGATTTGTTGGAGAGTGGGAATGCGCAGTTCTACTCACGTATCTTATAAGTTAACAGCGGCAACCGTCAACGCGGGTAGAGTGAAAGCGCACCGGGACTTCCCTACGCTTCTTGCGGGAAGGTGGGATAACCGGAAAATGTCCGTTGGTTGTTGCTGCTGGATCCGACGGGAAAGTGGGTCAGAACGTGGGGAGTATATTGATCGCATTTGTCATCACCTTCACCGTCACCGGATCTTTGGTTCTCGGAATCGCGCTTGCCTACACCAGCGTTCTCGGCCTGCTCCACGCTTTCGCCTATAACACACGTAAGCCTCGCCCCGCGCTGGTTTTGGTGCCCACGCAAACCCAAGCCGGCGCAGACTAAGCACGCATGCAGTCCGGCCGCGCCCGGAGGAATCTCACGTCGACAACCTCTGTCAACGTGATGTCGTCCCGAAATCGCTGACCAATCGATCGCCGAGAGCCAAGAACCGAGAGCTGGTCTTCCCGTGACCTTTGTCCAGCTTTTCCCTTCCCTCCCGTAACCTCGCGCCGAAATGAACGCGCAACTAACCTTACGCGGGGGGTTATTAGTTCGCATGAACAACAAAGTCACCAGTTCGCTATTAGTCCTTGCAGTGGGCGGAGTGATGTTGGTCGGATCTGCCGCTGCGCAACAGAGCTCGGGCGCAGGCCCGGGCGTGGTCGATCCCGGACATCCGCGCGTGAATGAGGTGAACCGGCGTGAAGGCCGTCAGCAGCAGCGTATTGCCAGTGGAGTAAAAAATGGCACGCTGACTGCAAACCAGACCGCCAACCTGGAACGGCGCGAAGCCAATCTGCAGAACCGCGAGCAGGCCGATATGGCCAAGCACAACGGCCATCTGACCAAGCAAGAGCAGAGAGGCCTGAACCGCCAGGAAAACCGCATCAGCCGTTCGATCGCACGCGACAAGGCAAAAAATCGGTAGTCGCCAAAGGCGTCCGCTGAATCCAGTGGGTAAGCGGCACCAGACCCTGCGGCCGGACGCCATGTCTTCATTCGAATTTCTTCTTTACAGAATTGAAATTCGCAGGCGATGCTCGCGAATTGCGCTTCATTCTTTGTGCTCAATTCCGTTAATGAGGATTTGGTACTCTCGCTCAAAACAAAGAGGGGGCGATGAACAACACCGCCCCGGATGTACCGACTCGCCTAGTTTGCATTCGGATTCGGCATCGGCGTGCCTCTGCGGAATCCAGACCAGAGCGGAAATCCTCTAGAATCGCGGAGCGTTAGAACCTGCTCGCCCTTGGTGACTTCCCTGGCAATAAAGAATTCCGAGCCCTGATACTGCACTTTCGAGCCCAGGATTTTGAGCTTGTCGCCGGCGGCGATGCTGAAGTTCTTGCTGGCAAGATAAGCCGACGGGCCAACATGCACGATGAGGTCTCCTGCATCAGTCTTGAGTAATAGGTGCGTGCCAGTCCAGCCTCTCGGGCATTTCGCCCAGCTTGTTCCGCCGGTACCTGCCGTGGGACCAGCAATCTGCTGAACTTCACTGACGGTGCCGGTGACTGTCATCTCCGTTCCTGCGTTGTAGAACGGGCCCATCATTCGGCCGGCGCCAGGGCCCATTTGCGCGGCAGCCGAGACAGCCGCAAGACCAATCATCATTGCAAGCGCAAGCAGAGCTGTATAAGAACTTATTGATGATCTCTTCATTTTCGTTTCTCCTGTTCTGAGGGCGGCGGTTGAGAGTGGTATGAGTGCTTCCCGCCCCACCGAACATTTCTATCTATAGCAACCCAGACGTTAACTCTAAGTTGTTTGCTGGAGGACGCGACGTGACGCGAATCACGTGCATGCGTATTTCGGCTCACATTGGTTGCGAGCTCACGGTCTAGCGATCACAATTCTTTTTCCCGACGACTGCTCCTGCTCGGCTTGCTTTGTTCAAGACTCTCAAAATCTTCAACCGCAGAGGTCGCGGAGTGCGCGGCGGAAAACGTGAGATGTCTCAGTCGGGAAGAACGCCGGCTTGCTTTTCTGTCCCGGCAGGAATGTCGTGCGTTGCATTTCCTGTGATCGGAATGTGAATAATTGGGCGGCACGTCCGCCACGCGCCGGACCATCTTGCGCGATGACTCGGTGAAGTCGCAGCAAACCTGCGTCCATGGCGGGTTCCAGCGAATCGGGGGATTTATTCCCGCAATGGAATTTTCTCCACAGATTTTTGCGTTGCACAATGTTTTGAGAATTGACCGCTTGCACTTCTGCGCGTACATTCACATCACCTCGAACGGAAATTCCAGCCGGCTGGTTCTTCGTTCTCCCTGGGATTGAAATCTACAGCTCGCGGCGTCGTGGGCGCTGAGGGCCTAAGTTCGGAGTCGAAGTTTTATGTCGGAAGATTGGAACGTTTATCGCACCCGTTTTTTGGTTCGAGCTAAACAACTCACCCAGCCTCTAACTTTCACCGATCCGCTCGGCCGCGAACATCGTGGCTCGCCGGGAGACTACCTGGTCCAGTCTTCCGAAGGTCTGTTGCGGATCGCACCTCGCGAAATTTTCGAAGACGTCTACGTAACCCTGGAACCGCAACCGGTCTGCCGACCGGCGGTCCCGAGTACCGCTTCTCAGCCGCACCCAAGACTCTCCAATCTCGCTGTGTAGTAAGGGTTTGTGGAAAAGGCGGCATTTACCTGGAATTCATCAAGTTATTTCAATGGGATACAATATATAGGGATTAGTTGTTGACATCCACAACATACAGCAGTACTGTTGCTATCCCAGAGGCACCAAACGCAGCCGCTTTTCGGGGTGCTCTGCACGTCGTCAGGCGCGAAGAGTAAGGGAAGCGGCGCGAGCAAAGCACACGGGACGGCGCCTCTGGCCGGGGTGACCAGCGTCGTCCCACAACATCAACCTGCGGTGACCGCTCCGCTTCTGTGCTCCATCTCTTTTACAGAGGGTGAGCCGCGAAGCGGCGGCATTTAAATAGTCCGGCACGTAAGTGCTGGGAAAGCACGCAAAGAGTGAGTCCCGCAAGGGATGGCACTCCATAACTCAAGGAGTGGTCAAGATGGAAAGCATTTCCCAATTGGTCAGTGATTCGCTGGCTCGTCACGGAATGGAACCCAGTCTTGACCACCTCCGCCTGCAGTGGTCGCGATGGATTCGCTGTGAATCGAGCTTCAGCGTTCTGCTCGTGCCCGCCAAGCCGGGCATCTTTGCCTTAGGGAGGAGATGGTTCCGGCTGCATCGGATGTGGAGCGACGGGCGCAGGTCATGAACGAGTTTGAAAAGACATCTGTGGAGCGACGGGCGTCCTCGCCCGTCGAAGGAAAGAGGATGCTGGCGCTCTTTCAGATTTCTGAGGCAGACGACTTGGGCATGGCCCTTGGCCGTCTGTTCTTGCCAGGAAATCCATTGCTGGCGAAATTAAATTCCGGGCGCTGCTTCACGCGTTACGCAGTAGTAGAAGATGAGTCACAACGCAGCACCGCATACGCAATTTTTCAACACTGGATGCGCGAGTCAGCCGAGACCGCATCTGGAATTAGTTCGTGTGGCGCGGAACCTGCCCTGAGCGCGCAACCGCAGGAAGGGAGTCGAATGGGCGACTCCGTGCGCGAAGTGGTTGAGCAACAATCGTGTGGTTCGGACATTCCTGTTCGAGCTGAAACTAACAAAGATGCTGGCCTCGATTCTGATGTTGAACAAGTTGTGCCGCCTTCTATTTCCTCCGCGTGGGGCGTGGGATTTACAGAAGTGCAGAATCGGGAAGCAAAAGGAGCAATTCTGCGTCCGCAGCCGCTACCCTCCGGCTTCTGACGGCAGAATAATGAAGAAGTCGAGGTTTGTATCAGGGCGCGTCTTCAGACGTGCCAATTGATGCCGTTCTTAAGTATTAACGTACGCGCCTTCAGGCGCAGCCGCGAAGCGGCGAAAGAATGCGGCCCACGGCGCAAGCCGTGGGTGAGGACACAAAGAACGACAAAGCCCGTAAGGGCGAAAGAAAATGCATAGATCCTTCGGCGGCGCTGAAGACGCTTCAGGATGACAGGTTCGGAAGGATAAAAAGAAGTACAAAACCGGACGCAGATCCGGTCACCAGGAGAGACAGATGCCCGAAACACAGACTCAAAACGTGAACGCCACAACGACAGCCACCACGCAGAAGACCACCAAAACTTCCGGCCTCGCCTTCCGCCGATTCTTTACCAAGGTGGGCATCTCTCCCTACGACGAAGTCGAATGGGAAAAGCGCACCGCCTCGATCACCGATTCGAAGGGCGGCATCATCTTCGAGCAGAAAGATGTCGAGGTTCCCAAAGACTGGTCGATGACCGCGACCAACATCGTCGCATCGAAATATCTGCACGGCCAGCTCGGCACGCCTGAGCGCGAGACCGGCGTGCACCAGCTCGTCGCCCGCGTCGCCGAAACCATTCGCGACTGGGGACTTGCCCAGGGCTACTTCCGCACTCCCGAAGACGGCGCCACCTTCCACGACGAGCTCGTGCATCTTCTTATCAGGCAGTACGCCGCGTTCAACTCGCCGGTGTGGTTCAACGTCGGCTGCGACCGCATCGAGCCAAACTCCGACGGCCAGAACTGGCACTGGAACGCGACGCTCGGCCGCGTCGAATTCGGCGTCACCGGATACAAGAAGCCGCAGTGCTCGGCCTGCTTCATCAACTCGGTGCACGATTCGCTCGATTCGATCCTTACCTTGGCGAAGACCGAAGGCATGCTCTTCAAGTGGGGATCGGGCACCGGCACAAATCTTTCTCCTCTGCGTTCGTCGACTGAGACGCTCAGCGGCGGCGGCACCGCCAGCGGACCGCTCAGCTTCATGAAAGGATTTGACGCCTTCGCCGGCGTGATCAAGTCCGGCGGCAAGACGCGGCGCGCGGCGAAGATGGTGATTCTCAACGTCGACCATCCCGACATTATCGAGTTCATCGAGTGCAAGCAAAAAGAGGAAGCCAAGGCGCACGCGCTGGTCGCCGCCGGATACGACGGTTCCTCGCCCGACGCCGAAGCCTACAGCTCCATCTTTTTCCAGAACGCCAACAACTCTGTCCGCGTGACCGACGACTTCATGTACGCGGTCATGCGCGACACCGATTTCTCCACCCGCGCGGTGAAAGACGGCCGCCCGATCACGACTTACAAAGCCAAAGACCTGCTCTACAAGATTGCCGACGCCACCTGGCACTGCGGCGATCCCGGCATGCAGTACGACACCACCGTCAACCGCTGGCACACGTCGAAGAACACGGCCCGCATCAACGCGTCGAATCCCTGCTCCGAATACATGTTCCTCGATGACTCGGCTTGCAACCTCGCCAGCCTCAACCTGCTGAAGTTCGCGCCCAACGGCACGTTCGACGTTGAAGCCTATCGCTATGCCGTCGACATTCTGATTACCGCGCAGGAAATCATCGTCGACAACGCCGGCTATCCGACCGAGATGATCATGAAGAACTCGCATGACTATCGTCCGCTCGGACTCGGCTACGCGAACCTCGGCGCGCTGCTGATGGCGTGCGGCCTGCCTTACGACTCTGATGGCGGCCGCGACTACGCCGCTTGCGTGACCGCGATCATGTGCGGCGAAGCCTATCTGCAATCGTCGCGCATCGCGGAAACCTGCCCGCCACTCACACCCGCAACTGAACCGACGAAGAAGGGTCTAGGCGATACCAATCTCGGTTCGAATGTCATGCCCGGCGGAGCCTGCCCGGGCTTCTACATCAACCGCGAGCCCTTCCTTGACGTCATCCGCATGCACCGCGCTTCGGTCAACAACATCAACAAGACCAACGTCCCTGCCGCTCTCTACGACGGCTCCAAGGCCTGCTGGGACGAAGCCCTCGCCCACGGCGAAAAATTCGGCTATCGCAACTCCCAAGTCACGGTTTTGGCTCCGACCGGAACTATCGGATTTTTTATGGATTGCGATACGACGGGGATCGAGCCGGACCTGGCACTGGTCAAGTACAAGAAGCTGGTCGGCGGCGGCATGATCAAGATCGTGAACAACACCGTGCCCACCGCGCTCTTCAAGCTCGGCTACACCCACGATCAGACCGACGCGATCGTCAGCTACATCGACGCGACCGGCACCATCGAAGGCGCGCCGCTTGTCAAAGACGAGCACCTGCCCGTCTTCGATTGCTCGTTCAAGCCGGCCAAGGGCACCCGCTCCATCGCCTACATGGGACACCTCAAGATGATGGCGGCGGCGCAGCCATTCATCTCCGGCGCAATCTCGAAGACCGTCAACCTGCCCGAGGCGGCGTCGGTCGAAGAGATCATGGACGCCTACATTCAGGCCTGGAAGCTCGGGCTGAAGGCGGTCGCGATCTATCGCGATGGATGCAAGAAGGCGCAGCCGCTGTCAGCTGCGGGGACAAAGACCGCCGAAGCTTCCAATGCTCGTGGAGCGACGGGCGTCTCGCCCGTTCAGGTTGAAGAAGACTTGAACGCGCCTCCGCGCGCGGTGCGCCATCGCTTGCAGGATGAGCGGCCGTCAATCACGCATAAATTCGACGTAGCCGGCCACGAGGGTTACATCACGGTGGGGCTGTATCCGAACGGCGATCCCGGCGAGTTGTTCATCAAGATGGCGAAGGAAGGCTCGACGGTCAGCGGACTGATGGACAGCTTTGCGCTGGCGGTCTCGATGGCGCTACAACACGGGGTGCCGCTCAAGCTGCTCTGCGACAAGTTTGCCCACACCCGCTTTGAGCCCAGCGGCTGGAGCAAAACGCCGGAGATCGGTTATGCCAAGTCGATCATGGATTATATCTTCCGCTGGCTGCAGCTGCGGTTCCTAACGGGACAGCAACAGTTGCTGTTCGAGAATCTGCGGCCGAAGCTGTCAGCCGCCAACGGCCAGTTGCCTGAAGCGGGAGATGTCGGCGCGACGCGAGTCGCAGGCGAACCGTCGGCGAGAGCGGAGAGCCGAGAGCCAAGAGCCGGTTCGGTGCATGCTGCCGACGCCCTTGCCGGCCTTATCGACCTGGGAGACGCGCCCAGCTGCCACGTCTGCGGCTCGATCATGGTAAGAAACGGCAGTTGCTATAAGTGCATGAGCTGCGGCTCAACGTCAGGGTGCAGCTAGCAATGGTCGTGTGGGGCGAACACTCTCTTTTGTCCGCCCATGGTTTTGTAGGGCATGGCGTCCACGCCCGTCCGACCGAGCAAAGCTCGGCGCTGGATAGACCGCAGTTCGACGGTGGTTTTTGGGGACGAGGGGATTTTGGGAAGGGCATGGCTTCAGCCGTGACGAAACGACAACAAACCTGAGCGGCTTTAGCCGCTGAGGTCAAACAAAGCAGACGCAAGCTGTGAAGGGGGCACGGCGAACGCCGTGCCCTTTTCCGTTTTGGAGGTAAGCAATGCCAAATGATGGTAACCGATCGGCAGTAATTGAACAGGTCGCTGCGGAAGCTGAGGTGGAACAGCAACCAGCGCCACAACTTGGTGCGCCAGCTTCGGCGACTCAGGAGTCTCCGGTAAATCCAAAAGAGAAGAATATCTTCGCTGAGATCTACGAAGCGAAAAACGTACGTGACGTAATTCCACGGATTAAGAGGGACATCTACCAGTTGATGACGGACTCGGGGCTTGCTGAGAAGTACAGCATCTTCTTCCTGTACGACGACGGTACGAACATAGCCCGTGGAACTTCAAACCAGCTGTACTCCGCGATGAGCTCACGTAAAGAGGCAAAGCCCCTGTACCTACTGATACATAGCGGCGGGGGCAAGATTGAGCCCGCGTACCTCATCAGTAAGTGCTGCAAAAGTTACTCCGGGAAAGGATTCGTCGTCTCTGTACCTCGCTTCGCCAAATCAGCCGCCACGTTGCTAGCCCTCGGAGCAGATGAGATTCACATGGGGGTGGTCAGCGAACTTGGCCCGATAGATCCCCAAGTCGGTAACTATCCCGCATTAGGGCTAGGGTCAGCGATCAGCTATATTGCTGGGCTGTGTAAACAATATCCCGACGCGATGCAAATGTTCGCGCAATACCTCTCGAGCAGCCTTAATCTTCATGATCTCGGCTATCTGGAGCGCGTATCAGAATCAGCCACCCAGTATGCAGCCAGACTTCTCAGCGGTAAGGAATTTCCGGAGGGCCAGACGGCGGCCAAAATCGCGAAGCGCTTCGTTTACGGCTACAAGGATCATGGCTTTGTAATCGATCGCGACGAGGCGCTTAGCATTCTTGGAGATAAGGTTGTGAAGTTCGACACACCTGAATACCAACTCGGAAGCCAAATTCACGAATACTTGGAAAATGTCAACATTGGCTGCCGGCTCTGGAAATCCCATTTCTGTAAAATCGTCGGCGCGTTGGACGACGGATTGATGATGTGGGAGGAAGAAAAGGAATAGGCGGTTGTTCCACTTGTCAAGCGGAGCGGGGCTCGTCAACGCCAGCCGCCCATAACACGGAGCTGAGATGGCACGCAATTATTGGCTCGACTTGTTCACGCCCGCGACGTGGCAGGAGTTTCTTGATGCCGGGGGCAAGGTATCCGGTTTTCGCGAGTCCCGCTGGAGTACTCTCCAGAAAGTCAAACCAGGCGACTATTTCCTTGGCTACGTAACCGGAATTTCACGATGGATCGGCATATTGGAAGTCACTTCCGAGCCATTTCGAGACACCGCGACGATTTGGAGAGATGAAAGCTTTCCTTGTCGTGTGAAGGTCAAGGTCATAGCAAAGTTAACTCCCGAAACCGGAGTGCCAGTTAAGGAGATGAAGGATCAGCTGTCGGTTTTTCAAACCGCGGGTGGCGCATTGGCCTGGACCGGGCATTTTCGCGGTTCACCGACGAAATGGAAAACAGGAGACGGAGAGGCCGTCGTCAAATCCGTTTTGCAAGCGGCCGAGTCGCCGGTAGTGCGTCCAATTGATCCGGGCAAACTGAAATACCGTCCGAAGGCGCTCAAGGCCAAAATCGGTTTGGTGACGGTTCCGGAATCTGAAGGAACGGAGCAACCAGAGCAGGAGGTAGTGAGGGAGCCTGCGGCCCACACGGAAATTCAGTGGCTACTGCTCAAACTAGGCGCGGACATGGGGTTCGGAGTGTGGGTCGCTCGAAACGATCGCGGCAGGTCTTTTAACGGGCATCGCTTCTCCGAGTTGCCAGCTCTGAAGTCTAGCCTTCCCCTGCAGTTCGATGATGCGACAAACCGCACCATCGAGCTAATTGACGTGCTCTGGCTAGATCGGAACTCAATAGTTGCTGCGTTTGAGATTGAGAGTACTACCTCAATTTACTCCGGCTTGCTTAGGATGGCGGACTTGGTGGCAATGCAACCGAATCTAAACATTCCGCTCTTCTTGGTAGCTCCCGAGGAACGACGCGAGAAAGTATTTGCCGAAGTCAATCGTCCGACATTCTCGCGGCTCGATCCCCGACTAGCCGAGATTTGTCGCTACATTTCTTTTGACGCGCTCCGAGAACGGCTTACCCAAGTTAAAGACTTTGTCCGGTATCTGAAGCCTGACTTTCTCGAAGATTTATCCGAAGCATGCGACTTGGATCAGGAGTAGCACGGCTCCCCACGCTTTTGCAGTTTTCAAAGGTGGGAACCACGCTCCTGGAATGACAAGTCTGTTTCAGGACAGATGAGGCACGGCTGGAAGACGTGCTTGTTTGATGGAAACGCGAGTTGGGTGGAGCAGGGCTTCCGGCCCTGCATTTGAGCAATTGAAAAATGATCGACTTTAGCCGCTGAGGTACCTCGGGGGCTAAAGCCCGTCAGAAAAAGAGTCCTGTCCTGCCGGCCTGAAGGCCTGCTCCACTCGGCTCGGCCTGACGGCCTCGCGTACATCTTGACTTGCTTCGCCATCCCACAGCTTGCGCCGTGGCTGCACTCTTTTGCCCCTTTCGGGGCTGCGGCTCGGCCTGACGGCCTCGCGTTCATCAGATCGCCGACGCGACGCAGGACTGAAGTCCTCCCACCCAGAATGATGCGGACGCTGATCCTGGGCTACCACCCGGCTCGGCCTGACGGCCTCGCGTACATCTTGACTTGCTTCGCCATCCCACAGCTTGCGCCGTGGCTGCACTCTTTTGCCCCTTTCGGGGCTGCGGCTCGGCCTGGCGGCCTCGCCTCAATTCCCTTTACTTGGGATTCCCACGGAGACCCAGCACTGAAGTGCCGAGCTACCCGCCGTGGGCGGCATGCTTGCGCCCTCGGCGCTGCGGCGATCTTTGTTTATTGTCCGCTCCTTGCGGCGGCAAACGTGTGGGCAACAACCCTGCCGATGAGCATCTGTCCAGACTGGCTGGGATGAACGTCGCAGGTGAACTGGTTTGCCGGCGATGCATTCAGCAAGCCCGCGTCACAAGTCTTGCCCGCAGCGGGGACGGTCGCAGTCTGAAACGCGCTGAACACGTCGGCCACGATCCCTCCCGCCTGAGCCGCAGCCGCTGCCAGCGCATCATTGAGCGCCGATGTAAGCCCGGTTTCAGTGGGGTCCGAATAATCAACCGAATAGTAGTTCACGACGATGATGGTTCCGGTAAATCCGGTCGCGCGCAGATCGGTGAGGATGGTTTCCATATTCGCAGTTACAGAAGCAAGCACCGCGGGAAGCTCGCTCTCAATGCACAACGGATTGCCAAGACACGCAGCCTTCAGCAACAGAACGTCATTAGCTCCGAGGCCCACGGTTATCAGGCGGGTGTTTGGATGTGACTTCAGGAAGCCGAGGGCGAAGGCCAGCTGCGTGGAATTGTAAGTGACGTGCAGTTGTGCCTTGGCAGCGCGGAATTCGCGACAGCGCGTCGTCGGGCGCCGAAGATGAAAGAAAGCTGCCCGTGGTTTCTCCCGGACAAGCGGCGTTAACCACGTTCAGCTTTGCGCCCTGGCCGGCGTAAGTGGGGAAGCCAATAAAATTGTTCGCATTCACGTATTCGAAACCGGCCTGAGTGATGAACCCGAAACTGACGCTATCGCCGAGCGCAAGGTAACGTGGTCCGGATGCGCCTTGGGCCAAAGCTGCAAGGGTTGTTGCCGCGAGCATGATTAGGAGAGCAAGAACACGAAGGCGACGCATAACAAACCTCCAGGGGCGGGGTAATCCGAGCAATCAAGCTCGGCTCTTGTGAGCAGAAAAGCGGCTGCGATTATACACCCCGTCCTGAGCCAGCTCCGAGGGATTTGCCGACCTCGCCCTTCGGGACTTGGGCGCGGCCTGACGGCTTCGCAGTGCCTCGATTCCGGATTTCGTTTTGCGAATGCTGCGTCGCAAGCAGCCAGGGTGTGCATACTTGCTAGAATCTCAGCATGTTCTATCGTTCCGACAATCGCGCGCCCGATCAGATGCGGGTAGTCAATATCATTCCCGAATACATCAAGACCGCTGAAGGCTCAGCGCTGATTGAGGTGGGCAACACGCGCGTGATCTGCACCGCTTCGGTGGAAGAATCTGTTCCTTTGTTTTTGCGCAATTCGGGGCGTGGCTGGATCACGGCCGAATATGGCATGCTGCCGCGCTCGACTTTAACGCGGTCTCCTCGCGAGGCGGCGCGCGGGCGGGTGGGCGGGCGCACACATGAAATCCAGCGGTTGATTGGCCGGTCGCTGCGCGCGGTCACAGACCTGGAAAAAATCGGCGAGCGCTCAATTCTGATTGATTGTGATGTGATCCAGGCAGATGGCGGAACGCGCACGGCGTCCATCACAGGCGCATTTGTCGCGCTTGGGCTGGCGCTCGAAAAGCTGCTGGAAGCCGGCACTCTGAAATCAGTTCCATTGAAGGATTTTGTGGCGGCGGTGAGTGTTGGCATTCTCGACGGCACCCCGCTGCTGGATCTTAATTACGAGGAAGACTCGCGCGCCGACGTAGACATGAATTTTGTGATGACCTCGGCGAACAAGTTTGTCGAAGTGCAAGCCACGGCCGAACACCAGGTTTTTGACGACGAGCAGCTTCAGAATATGATTCGCCTGGCGCGGCAGGGGCTGAAATCGCTGCTGGCCAAACAGCAATCTTTGTTGAAGGGGCTGACTTTGCAGCCGGCACGCTGAAAACTGGACTTCCGAAGCTCTTAATCCCGGTTGCACTGTTCCGTGCTGTTCCCAAATTGCTGCTTTTGGGCCAAATCTTGTTCCGTTTTCGTAACAAAACTCATTTTCCTTGAGCCTACTCGCTTTGTTTGTGCCAGAATTCGTCCACTTGCAGACCGCCGGACGTGGTCACTTAAGGACGAAGCGTTGACCCCCTCGAGACGCTCATCCCCAATTCCAAGCACCACGTCCGGCAGATTTTCCTCTCTCAACTTCCTGTGGTTTGTGATCGCAGACGTTCAGTACATCTTCTTGAACTGAAATCTCAGCAAATGTCCGTATTGCCAGAAGCCCTGCGGAATTGCGATGAATATAGTCTCTGGCCCAGAAACGGGGTACCGCATATGGCACTCACTCCTATGCGCCTGCGCCTCGAAAGCGCTGGTGGGCGGGCAGAAGAATTTCGCATTCGAAACGGAATAATTGAAGTCCGGAGTCTGCAAGGCAATTCCGACGCTGAGCGCGAGTGGCAACGAGTCACGCCCGAGCAGCTAACCGATCACGTTAACCGAAACACCGCTGTCGCCCAGTGGCTCATGCGCCGCTTGGGTTGGAGGCGCCTGCTGCGAGCCTGCATTGCAGATTGGGAGCTGTTCGACACAGAGAATGCGCACCTGACATCAGAGCGCAACGTGGCCTGAGTCGGAGAGCCGGCAATCTGGCGAGACTAGCTGTCCGCTTCGGCGTCCAACTCATCGTCAAGATCAACTTCAGAACGGGAAGGCTTCTTGGGATCGGTGGCTGCAGCATCGGCTTCGATGGTGACTTCCACCTCAGCGCCCGGCTTGAGGCTCACTTCTTTGCCCTTCTCGTCATGGAGAGTGTTTTCGATACGAATTTCTTTGTAGAGCGGGTCCGCGCCTTCGACAGCGATTTCAGCCTTCTCGGGCTCGCCGGCATAGTTGGTCGGAATTATTTTTTCGACTGTGCCGGGGAGGGTGACGTTCGGTTTCTTTCTCACTTACGAACCTCCATATATGCAGGCAGTTTGCAAATCGAAAGCGGCGCGACCTGAGTTCGTATTCATTTGCCAAGTTCTTGAATGATACTCAAGATGCAGCAAGAGTCTGAGGGGGTAATCGGGATTTTACCGCAGGCTTTTACGGAATGTAGGGTATCGAACAGATGACCAACGATTGAAATACTTTAAGGTGCCGCGCCGCGTCGTCTAGGTTTCCCTATGCCCCGGATTCGCAGAATCGTTCCCGCCGCAGCAAAATTCAACGGCGACATTTCGTTTCCGGTCTCATACCGAGAGCAGGCCAAATACCTGAAACTGGCCGACGACTTCCTTGCGCTGGATAAAAAGCCGGACCGCGGTCCTGTCATTTCGATTGACGCGGGCAGGCACGTTCACAATCCGAAACATAAGAAGAGCGCCTAAACAGCGCCGTTCCACCTTTGCCTGGAACAAATTTTGACTTGCTCAGCCGCGGGCTTCCCCGCATTCCCGATCCAGTTCCAATCTCCCCTTCCCTTGAGCCGGGGCTGTCGCCCTCGGCCAGCACTTCCTTTCTAACCTCTCGGCGAATTAACTGGCTGGAAGGTGCACGTAAGGGTGCGCTACAATCCCCGCCATCCACCCACTTAGTGAAAGGAGCATTATGAAGCGATGCTCGAGTTTGCTTGTTTCTCTTCTGCTGGTTTCTTCGTGTTCCCTGCTGGCACAAACTTTTCGCGGAACGATTTTGGGGACCGTGATCGATCCGCAAGGCGCTGTAGTCACTAGCGCCAAGGTTGTTGTCCGCAACGTGAATACGGGACTGGAGCGCACAACCCAAACCAGCGCTGACGGCAGCTATTCGATTCCTGAGCTTCCAATTGGAACCTATACAGTCACCGTGAGCCAGAGGGGGTTTCAAACTTCTTCGGTGACGGGCATTGTTTTGGACGTGGCGACGGAGAAGCGGGTCGACCTCACGCTCAAGGCTGGCCAGGTGAGCGAAACGGTGGAAGTCTCCGCTGAAACCCTGCCGTTGGTTGAAACGACCAACGACGTACTGGGAGGAGTGCTGACGCAGCAAGACGTCAAAGATTTGCCGATCAATGGCCGTGATTATACGAAGCTGATTTTCTTAAACCCAGGGGTGGCGGGCTCTCCCGATCAGATTACGGATTCGCCGGGATCGTTTGGCGAGTTCTCCATGAACGGCGCGCGCGGGCGATCGAACAATTACCTGCTCGACGGCACCGACATGAATGACGGTTATCGAAATGATCCGGCGATCAATCAGGGTGGAGTGTTCGCGACGCCATCGGCGATTCTGCCGATTGATGCCGTTTCCGACATGCGCGTGCTTTCGAATTTTCAGCCCGAGTACGGGCGCAACGGCGGGGCAATCGTAAATATCGTGACCAAGAGCGGAACCAACGCCTTGCACGGCGATCTGTTTGAGTACTTTCGAAATAATGCACTCGACGCGCGGAATTACTTCGACTCATCTCCGGCCCCCAAGGCGCCTTTTCATAACAACCAATTTGGAGGATCGCTGGGCGGCCCGATCAAGAAGGACAAGACCTTCTTCTTTCTCGATTATGAAGGACAGCGGGAAAACGTGGGCGTGGTGACACTGGCATGCGTGCCGACACTGGCGCAGATCAATGCAACGGAAACAGCTCTGGGTGCCGCGGTCAGTCCGGTGGGCAAGGCGTTGCTCAGTTTCTGGCCGCACAACGCTGCGAACTACATTCCCGGCGTGATTTCGACCGATGCGGGATGCTTTGCCGGCCAGAACTTTGCTCCCGATTATACGGCGATTGCGCCGTCATTCAACAACCTGAGCAGCTTTATTGGAAAAATCGATCACACTTTCAACCCGAGCAACAGCTTAAGCGGACGGTATTTCTTCGGCGACAGCACGCAGCAGTTTCCTCTGGCACTGAACGCAACCGGCGGTCAGTTGCCTGGGTTTGACACGGTGACCCCGACGCGGGTGCAACTGGTTTCGTTGTCGCTGGTCAGCGTCGTTTCACCAACCCAGGTGAATGAGTTGCGCTTCGGGTGGAACCGCTTCGCGGAAGGGTTCTTCCCGCAGGACAAGAGCTTCGACCCCAGTTCGATTGGTTTCTGCAATGTTCCTTCCACATTCGGGAATTGCCACTCTTCGGGTCTGCCAATCATTCTGCTATCGCCAACCCCGACGGGCGCGTCTGGATTTTTCGCCCAGGTGGGCGCGACTTCGGGCGATCCACGCCGGCGCGTGGATACCAACAATCAGCTGATCGACAGCTTCTCGTGGAAGATCAACAAGCACGACTTGAAGTTCGGAGCCGAATTCCACCGCACCAGCATTCAACAGCACTTCGATAAGTATTCTCGAGGCCGGGTCCGATTCAGCACGCTGGCGGATTTGTTGCAAGTGATCCCGAACCAGGCTTTCGACTACACAGGAAATACTCTTCGGCACACTTATCAAAATGGATTCGGGCTGTACGTGCAGGACGCTTATCATCTGAGCCCGCGAATCACTTTGAACTATGGGCTGAGATGGGACTATTACGGGGTAGTTGCGGAGAAGAACCACCTGTTCTCCGACTTTATTCCGGCGACGGGCAATCTGGAGCAGGTCGGGCCGGGCGGACTTTCGGGTCTTTACAATCCCGATCACAAGAATTTTTCACCACGAATCAGCATCGCCTGGGATGTGACCGGCAAAGGAAAGACGGTTCTGCGAGGCGGCTACGGGCTGTTTTTCGATGCCTTCTCGCAAGACATGATGCTGGGACATTTGCCCTATCCAACCTTCTACGCACCGGGCCCGGCGTACAACAACATTGGGCCGGCGCCGGTTCTACAAGCCAGCATAAATACGAACTCGTTCGATCCCATAACTGGGGCTTACATAACGGGTCAGCCGGTTTATGGAACTCCGGGTTGCGGCGAATGCGATATTTTTTCGTTCGATCGCAATATCAAGACTCCCTACATCGAAAATTACAACTTGAATATTCAGCAGCAGCTTTCGAACAAGGCCGTGCTGCAATTGGGATACGTGGGATCGCAGGGACACCGGCTGTTCCGCTTCTTCGATATTAATCAGCCGAACCAGGCAACGATCACGGCCTGCGACCTGGGGAACCCGAACAACAATCCCGCGCTGGCGTCGTGCACCGGGGCACCAGCAATCCATTCTGTCGGCGTGCCGCGGCCGTTTGGCAGTCCCGCCGGGGCGTTTTACATCTTCCAGGAGAACTCGACAGGCAAGTCGAATTACAACTCGCTGCAAGCCAGCCTGCACGTGGACAACTATCACGGGTTCATGTCAATCGTGAATTATGTCTGGTCAAAGTCGCTGGACAATTCAAGCGATGGCGAGGACTTTGTGGTGAATGCCGCACAGCCGCAAGACAGCAACAATCCTCAGAGAGAGTACGGGCCTTCGAATTTCAACGTGCCAAACCGGTTCGTGTGGGTGGCGGGGTACGAATTGCCGAAAATGAGCGGCGGATGGCAGAAGCTTAGAAACGGGTGGGGTGCTGACAGTACGATCACGCTGCAGAGCGGCCAGCCGTTCACGCTGAACTACAACTTCGAGGATGATTACAGCGGAGGCGGCGATGGCTTTGACCGGCCGGACGTGGTCGGCCCGATTATTTACAACAAGCACAATCCGGCGAATTTCCTCCAGTTAAGTTCTTTCGCCATGCCGTGCACGGTGGGAGTGACGCAAGCGACTTTGTCAGGATTTGCGTCAGACTGCGTTCCCGGAACCCGGCACTACGGAAGCCTGGGGCGCAATGCGCTGAGTGGGCCGACTTACAAACAATGGGACCTGGCTCTTTACAAGAACACTTCCATCACGGAGCGGGTCTCGCTGCAGCTGCGGGCGGACTTCTTCAATATCCTGAATCATCCGAACTTCGTGAACCCGGTGCTGCCGGCATTTATTGCTGATCCGGCTTCCAACCTGGCTCCGCCTTCGAATGCGCCTCCGCCGGTACCGCCGGGTTGCGGATGCGGTTTCCACGTAAACGGGAATCGCGAGGTTGGGAACGGCGCTTATCAAATCGTCGCCACCGGCGACGTGGGGATCGGAAATCCATTCCTCGGCGGAGGCGGGCCGAGAGGGATTCAGCTAGCCGCGAAGTTCACGTTCTAGGATCAACGTTTCAACAACACTGGAGCTCCTCGATTTTCGAGGAGCTTTCTTTTTAAATGTGGCATTGTTTTCTGACGCCTGACGGCTATCTTTTTGCCCTTCCCAGGCAGCCTGCACGGAACGATCGGTCGTCGAGGCGATGGAGACGTTTAGCCATTTGGGGCTTCAGCAGCGGAAAATGGCGGATGGTGAATAAATACTCGGCGACGAACCAGAGCGGCTGATCCGTTGTCATCCAGTCCAGGCGATCGAAGCGGGCGAGGTTCACCGGACGCGAGAACGTTCTGAGAGTCCGCTCACGGCGCATGTTGAAATACACCTCAAAATAACTCATCGCCAATTCGCGCAAGGTGCGGTAGACCGGTTCGCGATAGCGGCATCCTGTGTAATTCGATTTGGCGATTGCTCCCCAGTGGCCATGCTGCCTGTACACAGCTACGACATGGTCGGTGTCGTGCTCGGCTTCAAGGTCAATGACCAGCGGCGGATATCCATTCACGCGTAATGCTGCCGCGGCAAACGTGGCTCCCTCGAAGCAGTGCGATGTGTTCTCGCGCAGAACGCGCCGGGGAGACCAGGCAGTGTCGGCGAGGTGGTAGGGCTGAGTGTCGAGAAAGCTCTGGATGCCGTGCGGGTCTTTCAGGCCCCGCAGCTTGCGGATTTCGCCGGGCGTGAAGCCGAAGCGGGAGTTCATCTGGGTTGAGTTTAACGGACGAACGCGATAAAAAACGTTAACCACAGAGGACACAGAGGTTGCGCGACTTGTTGACCTGGCGCCCGCTTGCGATCAGTGGCGGGATGTTGCAAGAGAGTTGGAAATTCAGGCCCGCTATCGCTTCTTGTTTTGGGACGCTCTGATTGTTCGGCCGCAAAAGCCGCATCATGTCGATACCTGCTGACGGAGGATGGATCAGAACGTTGATGGCGTAGTAGTGGTGAATGCTTTCCGCAGAGATATATCTTCACTCGAATAGGTCGCCCAATTCGTTCGGGCTGGGAATCACAATGTCTGGCTCAATCTCACACAGGGTGTGCGGGGCGAAGCCGTAGGTGACTCCGCAGGTGGCAATTCCGGCATTGCGGCCGGTGAGCACGTCAATGGAGGAATCCCCAATAATCATGGTGTGCTCGGCTTCGGTTCCCGTCTCATGCATGAGTGTTTTCACCCCAAGCGGGTCAGGCTTCTTGGTTTCGAAGCTGTTGCCTCCGTAAACTCGGGCAAAAAACCTGCCCAGTCCCAGAGCTTCGACGATGGCGCGTGAAGGATTAACCGGCTTGTTGGTGAGCACGGCCATTTTTCGTCCGTTCCCAGAAACCTGAATGCGAGCCAGGGCGTCGAGAATGCCCGGATATACCGTCGTGTGATCCAGCTTGTGCTCGCGGTAGTAAGACAAGAAGAATTCCAGGGCCTGTTTGAAGAAATTCTCGTCTTCAGGATCACCGAGAGCGCGTCGAACCAGCATCGGCGCGCCGTCCCCGACGTAGGAAGCGACGACATCGCCGGGCAGTTCGGGGCGATTGAAATGCCGTAACGTAGCATTCACTGAATGAATCAAATCAAGGCGTGAGTCAATGAGCGTGCCATCGAGATCGAAGATTAGCAACTTCATCGAATGCGGATCGAAGCTCCGGTTGAAACGGGGCATGGGGGAAGGATAACAGCGGCTCTAGGCTCTCGGCTTTCGGCTCTTCGCGCTCCTGGGCTGGCGGTACTGTCGACTGATGGCTGGGAGCGAAGGGCTGATTTACAATACAGGGCGGCGCCAAGGAACTTTAGGCTCTCGCCAATCTGACAGACTCTGACGCATGCCGACCCGGAACCATGGAAAATCCGGCGCTGTAGCCGAGGCGAATAAGGCCGGCAAAACCTACGAAGGCCTATCCAAGCAGCAGCTCATCCAAGCCTATCGACTGATGTATACCTCGCGGCGGCTGGACGACCGCGAGATCATGCTCAAACGCCAGCAGAAAATCTTTTTCCAAATTTCTGGTGCGGGCCACGAGGCTGTAACCGTTGCTGCCGGCATGGCGATGAAGCCGGCCTATGACTGGTTTTTCCCCTATTACCGCGATCGAGGGCTTTGCCTGGCTTTGGGAGCGACTCCTTACGAAATGCTTCTGCAGGCGGTGGGCGCCGCTGAGGACCCCAGTTCTGGCGGGCGGCAGATGCCGTCGCACTGGGGATATAAGCGCCTGAACGTGGTGACCCAATCTTCCTGCACCGGGACGCAGGTTTTGCATGCGGTTGGCTGCGCTGAGGTCTCGCGCTATATGATCGCGCACCCCAACGCGGCTCAGAAGCCGGCAGGAGATTATCGCGAGTTCAAGGACGTAACTTTTTACGGTGACGAGGTCACCTACGTCTCTATCGGTGACGGCACGACCAGCGAAGGCGAATTTTGGGAGGCCATGAATGCTGCGGCCAATTTTCGCCTGCCGATAGTTTTCCTGGTGGAAGACAACGGCTATGCCATCTCCGTTCCCGTCGAAGTGAATACCGCGGGGGGCAACATTTCACGGCTGGTTTCAGGGTTTCCGAATTTCCATTTCGAGGAGATAGACGGAACGGATCCCGTGGTGAGCTACGGCGCATTTTCGCGGGCGGTGGCGCACTGTCGCGCAGGAGTCGGCCCTTCGTTCATTCATGCGCATGTGATTCGGCCGTATTCGCATTCGCTTTCGGATGATGAAAAACTCTATCGTCCGGATATTGAGCGGCAGCGGGATGCGGCGCGCGATCCGATCACGCGGATGCAGTTGTTCCTGATCCGCGAAGGGATTCTCGACGAAAAAGGGATCAATAAACTGGAGAAGGAAGTCGAAGAGGAGTTGCAGGCGGCGGTGGATCGAGCGCTGGCGGCTCCGGTAGCTCCCCCCGAGAGCATCAAACAGTTTCTCTATTCACCTGACGTGGATCCAACGTCGACGGCTTTTGACACGCAAATTACGGCCAGCTTGAGTCAAGCAAGCAATGGCGAGGACGCCCCCGCCCCCAATCAAGCAGGTGCCGCCGGTGAAAGCGCAGCTCCGAAGAAGCCCGCGACGAAAACCATGGCTGACCTCATCAACGCCACTTTGCGCGATGAGATGAAGCGTGACGAGCGCATTGTGATTTTTGGCGAAGATGTTGCCGACTGCAGCCGCGAAGAATATCTGCGGCAAAAAATGGTCAAGGGCAAAGGCGGAGTCTTCAAGCTGACGTCGGGCTTGCAGTGCGATTTCGGCTCCGAGCGGGTTTATAACTCTCCGCTAGCCGAGGCCAGCATTGTGGGCCGCGCGACGGGCATGGCTGTGCGCGGGCTGAAGCCGGTGGTAGAAATCCAGTTCTTCGACTACATATGGCCGGCGATGATGCAATTGCGCAACGAACTGCCGACGGTCCGCTGGCGCTCGAATGGCGCGTTCTCCGCGCCTTGTGTGATCCGCGTGGCGATTGGCGGATATCTCACGGGCGGCGCGATTTATCACTCGCAGTGCGGCGAGAGCATCTTCACCCACACACCGGGAATGAGGGTCGTGTTCCCGTCCAATGCGCTGGATGCTGCCGGCCTTTTGCGAACGGCGATCCGCTGTGACGACCCGGTGATGTTTTTAGAGCACAAACGGCTGTATCGCGAAAGCTACGGCCGGGCCACTTACCCCGGACCGGATTACATGATTCCGTTTGGGAAGGCGAAGGTTGTGGTGCCGGGAACTGATCTGACCGTGATTACTTACGGTGCCGTGGTTCCGCGGGCGTTGCAGGCAGTGCAGCGACTGGATCGCGAAGAGGGCCTGAAAATTGAGTTAATTGATTTGCGCACGCTGAGCCCATATGACTGGGAGACGATTGCCGCGTCAGTGACCAAAACTTCCCGCGTGATCGTCGCCTACGAAGACGTGCTGAGCTGGGGATACGGCGCGGAAATCGCAGCGCGCATTGCAGATGAGCTGTTTGAGAACCTCGATGCCCCGGTGAAGCGGGTCGCCGCTAAAGATACGTTTATTGCATACCAGCCAGTGTTGGAGAGCGCGATTCTGCCGCAAGTGCAGGATTTGTATTTAGCGATGAAGGAACTGGCGGAGTACTGAAACGGCGCCATTGCTGCTGATAGCCAGCACACATCAAAAAGCAAACGCCGGCGAATAGTTCTAAGCGACCCTTTTGTTGCTTCGGCCATGGCTCCGCTTTCGAACGAAAGAGAGACCGCGCTTCAGCTCTCCGCTCAGATCGGTTTCTGCGGTCGCAATCTGCACTGGCTCTCCGGCTGATTCTCGCCCGAGCCACCGGTTTAGTTCCTGTCGTGAGGACTCAACGTAACGTCCTTGCTTGCGAACGGGCATGTCTTCATTTGCCCAGCGCTGTGCGACAGAAACCGGCTGTCCGAGAAACCCAGCGATCTGCTGCCAGCCTTTGAGGACGTCAGGGTCCGCCTCGGGATTCTTCGTTCTGGGCATACGAAAGTACGATGCCTTACCGCGTCTTGGGGCTGCAAAGCTGGTTAGCTATACTATTAGGGAATGGACGTTGAACGCATTATTGACGAAATCCAGCAGCTTGAGGAAATGTTCGAAGCGCCGGATATCAGGCCACTCAGCGCAAGCGATATCTCTGCCGCGAATCGAAGGCATGATGATTTGCTTGCCAGCAGCCCGTGGTTCAAGCTGTGGCAGGATTTTGGCGTCTGCTGCCGGCCTAAGGCTCCAGTGCTTCGGCTGTCTGAAACCGACAGCTAGAATTGCTCGAGCAGCCGCCCACCCTAGGTCGCCCCAGCCACAGGCCTATTGAGAATGACGCCTCTGATTATCAGCGAAAAAGAGCGATAAACAGTACGAGCCCGCCCCAATACTGAATTGGGTGCCTCAGCGCTCGAACGTTTTCGGCAGCTTGGGAACTTGTTGCTCACAAACTTGCTGTCCACTTAGGCGGACCCCGCTCCGGGCCAATCCGAAAGTAAGGTCTGTGCCAAATAGTCTTCTACTTGAGATTGACGTCACCAAGGTCATACCAGCCGTCGCTCTGGCGTCCGGCGATCGCCAGGCGAATCGCCGGCGTTCGAGTAAGCGGGTCGAGTAAAGCTACACGTAACCGATATTTTCCAGGTTTGAGTTCCCAGGGAATGGGCACGGTGTTCTCATAGACAGAATCCCCCGGAAGCCAATGCCTGACGTCCGCGTCGAGGGGTACAACCGCATCTCCGATTGCGAGCGCCAGCTGATAATTGCGGTATACGGGCGCAACGCCGGCGTTAAACCACCACATGTTTATCTGGGCCATTGAGCCACGGCTGACCTGAGTCGGATATTCCAGCTTCTTCAGAACGAAGCGATACCCGATCTGTTTCTGGAACTCATCAAAATCCGCTTTCCATTCAGGCGGGATGTGGCTGGATTTGATGTTGATGGTCGAAGCATGCCAGCGTAACGCCTGATCGAGGATAGGCTTCAAAGAAAAGCCCCACTCTTTCCACGATTCCGGAACGCCGCAGGTCTCAAGTGAAATGGGCGCAGTGCGCCAGACATCCTGCAAATGTCCGCGCGCTATCTGCTGGGGATAGAGATCGAGCATGTGGGCGAAATTCTTGAATGGGCGTCCCATGTCGCCCCAGCAGTCGAGCCGCCAGCCTCCGCCTTTCTGTGTGCCGTAGACAAGCGCCTGCAATTCGTCGAAGTTCATCAGCAGCAGCGTGCGCGGGAAAGATTGGAAGTAAAGATCGATGAGTTGTTGCTGCACCGGCCACTCGGGCAGATACGGTCCCCAGCCTTCGCCCCAGTATCCGACAGTCGAGATGTCGACGTGGTCAAGATCAGGGTGACCATCATAGCGCTTGCCCATTTCGCTTACGATCGCGCTCCACGATTTGATATAGAACGGGTCATTCGAGTCCGGAGACCAGATTTCGCTGTCCTTGTCGGTTGCTTTATTGGCACGGCGAGCGCCTGAATGGATGTACCACTCCGGAAGCGGATTCTTGTTGTCATACGGCATCAAGCGAATGGCCAGGCGCTGATTGTGGCGATGGGCTTCAGCCAGTGCGCTGTCGATGACTTCCCAACGATATTTGCCGGGCTCCGGCTCAAGTTGCGACCAGAACCAGCGCAGGTAGGCGACGCTTGATCGGGGAAAATCAATTGTTCCAGGCGGCGCGTCCGGAAGTGCCGCTTCCGGTCCTACCTCGGACCATTTAGTCCCTTCGTTCAATGCCTGCCCGGAGAAACGGTTGAAGGTCTCGATACCCATTCCCGGATTCACCAGGATGTCATTGATTTCGGTTGGGCGAACAACGGTGGTTGGCGCGGTCTGTGCGGCCGCCAGCGAGGAGAGCAGGATGGCAAAGAAGGCGAACTTGCGCGTAGTCATAGTGCAGTAGTCATTACAAATAAGCCAGAACAGGATCTCCGTCCCGTTCTGGCTGGACAAATGGACATGAGAGTGGCTAGAAAGTGATGCGCAGGCGCAGCCGAATCTGGCGTCTCGATGTAACTCCTTCCTGATCGTAACCTTTGATCAGCTGGCCGAAGCTGGAATTGTATTCGTAATAGCAGTGTGGTCCGGAAATCGGGCAGCTGGCGCCCGCCGGTGGAATGTTGCTTGTGATCGGCACTAACACGGGTTGCTGGCCCGCCGGCGCGGCCACTGGATCCGGCAGAAAGAAATCCCCAACCATGGCAAACGTGCCGCCCCCACCGCCGTCGTTAAGATCCGGCGCGATCAACGGGTGATTAAGCACGTTATCAAAATCCGCTCCCAGATTGGCTGTCACACGCTCGGTAACCTGAAAATTCTTGTGTACGCCCAGGTTTAGACCCCAAAGACTCGGGCCCACTAATACATTGCGTTTAGCCACAGACGGATTGCTGAAGAAATCAGAACCGACTGAGGGAACGGTAAACGCCTGCGCGTTCCAAATCGTCGCTCCGCTCCCACCGTTACCGGTGTAGAAGTTGTGGCTGGCGATATTTGGACGGAAGGTCGGGAAGTTGAAGTCCCCAACTGCATCCATGGAACTTGATCCTACGTTGCCGGGAAACACTGGATCGCAATCGTCACAAAGCCAGAAGGGCGTGTACCCGGTTCCTGACTTGGCGAACAGCTGAAATGTCGTCTGCCAGCCGCCAACAATGGTATCTGCAAACCTCGAGAACCCCTGACCCCATTTGCGGCCCCGGCCCACTGGGAGGTCGTAGATTCCATAAGCCACAAAACGATTTTTGGAAACAAAACCATCAGTCGAGTAGTCAGCGCCAGGACTAAACACATTGTAAGGGACTGACCCGAGGCTCGAATTAGCCGTATCCCCAATCGTGGATTTCTGGTCCAAATAGGTATAAGAAAGGTGCAACATCAATCCATTGTTAAAGCGGCGCTCCAGTTCAGTCTGGAAAGCGTTGGAATTGCCGTAAGCAAAGTTCCCGTAGGTGAGCAGGTTTTCGCCGATGATCGGGAACGGATACATGGCGTTATCGGCCGGCGAAAGCGCGCAGTCGCCCGTGTTTATTGGATCGCAAGGCGTGACTCCGTCGCCGCTTCCGTCGGGAGTGTTTGCTCCGCTACTGGTTGCGAAGCCGTTGTTGCTGGGCGGAAGCTCGTTCAGATCGCGTCCGGCAATCAATCCGGCCATGTGCGTCCCCAAGTATGAGACGCGCAAGGCGCTGTTCCAGCCAATTTCGCGCTCGAAGGTTACGTTGTACTGATGAATCCGTGGATCCTGCAAGTCGATCGGGACCGCATTCGCCGTGGGAGTGTTGCCGAATCCTTTAAGAGAGCCACCAGTGATTGGGCTGATGCCATGCTGGAAACCAGGCCAACCATCAGGAATGGTGTTGCTCAGGTAAGTAGCGCCTTGGTTGAAGGGATTAGTCGCAATTGGATCGCGAATGCCTTGGGCCGCCGACGTCGGGTAAAACAGTCCATAGCCGGCGCGAACAACGGACTTGTCTCCAATCGCCCAAGCAATACCCAATCGCGGCGCGAAATCGTGGTAGTACGGGCGTATGAGGCTGCGCCCGATTCCCTCATGCGTCTGCGCAGCCGTTAGCACGCCGTAGTTCAGGATACGTGTATCCAGATACGGGAGCGTCCGATCGGAAGGAATGACAAATACTCCCTTTTGACCCGTATTTGGGTTGGTCAAGTTAGGATCGAAGTTCGCCATCAGATCGTTTTCTTCAATAAAGGGAGAGATCAAATCCCATCGCAGTCCAAGATTCAGAGTGATATGGCTCGTTATTTTCCAGTCATCCTGCGCGAAGTAGCCCTGCTCCCAGTTGTGAACAGTCATCGGTGGACGCGGCTTCAAGACGAAACTTGCAGTCGTCGGCGGAAGGCCCAGCAGAAAGTCGGCGAACGGATCAGTAGGGCTGTCGTTGCAACTGCCGCTGGCACAAGCCGATGGCGATTTGTAAGTCATCAGCCCACGGGGATTTCCACGGTTGAGGGCAAAGCCGTCTATCGCCCAATTGCGAACCGCATCACCACCGAACTTGAAGTTGTGCTTGCCTTTTACCCAAGTCAGCGTATCTCCAAAGGTGGTCAAGGCTTGGCTAAGAGGACGGTACGTGTTTCTCCCGCCATTGCCGAACGTCGCAAAGTCGTTGCTAAAGCTGATTGCCGGATGACCAAACGTGGACAAAGCGAATGAACCCACCGCCGAGCCATAGGCGGCAATGTCCGTGGAATCAAAGCCGATGCCCGAGAGGAAGCCTCTGAGCGTCGTGTTGCTGTGCCGGATGAGGTTTTCCTTGTTAAAACCGCCTCGGACCTCGTTGACCAGACTTGGACGAATAACGCGCGTATAAGACAGATTCAGAGTGTGATTCTGGCGATTGTTCTGAGTAAGCCCCAGACCTGTATACGGCGCGACCACCGGGCTGCTAGCGTTGGTTTCTGCGGATACGTTGTAGGCGATGTAGGCGTGATCGTTGTCGCTGACATCGTGGTCGAAACGCAAAGTTCCCAAATCTAATGTATCGCGGCCAGGCAGGCTCGTTTGATACGTGCGGGGAATCTGTCCCGTAAGCGGGTCAATAGGAGCCGAAGTTCCAATCCGCGGGAAATATGTTCCGATCAGTTTTTGGACTGTGGGGTTCAATAATCGTGACGGAATTTGCGTGAATAGCTGTCCTTGTCCATTCAATGTATCGGCGGCCTGCTCTTGAGGCGTCAGAACCACGCCCGCGGGCACGTCAGGCAGAACCGAAGGATCGAGCAAAGAAAAATTACCGGTGTAAAGATCCGGATGCGCTACTTTAGTTCCTTGGACATATACAGGCGAGACGTTGTAGTCGCGCTCGTACGCCGTAAAGAACCAGGTCTTACCGAGCTTCGGTACCGGGCCGCCAAGTGATCCGCCGAGATCGTTGATGTTGAACGAAGAGTTGGGATATTTCGGTTGCAAAGGAGATGGTGCGAAGTTTGCTTTGCCTATCTGGTCCTGCAGCGTTGTTGCAGCCAGCGCGGAATTCTCGTTGTTGTAGAACATCGATCCATGTAACTTGTTGGTGCCGCGTTTTGTAGTGATGCGGATATTGGCAATGCCGGCGTATTCTGCACTGAAGTTGTCGGAAAGCACGTTTACTTGATCGACTGCTTCCAAGGAGGGTTCACTTGCTGTCTGAGCGCCAAAAATACCGCCGCTCGAGCGCTGCCCATCGAGCGAAAAACTGGCACCGTAACTTTGGAAGCCAGTGAACTTAAAGTCTCCGGGCTCGTCGGCTTGAGTAATGTTGGGGTTCAGATAAAGGAATGAATACACATCGCGCGAGTCGCGTGGCAAATCAATGACGGCTGTGGAACTGATCGTGTCGGCAATGGTCGAATTTTCGGTATTGATAGCGGGAGCACCAGCTATTACTTCGACAGCTTCCTGAGCGCTTGAGACCCGCAACGTCGCGTTGACGCCAACCACGCTGCTCCCATTCACGACGACTCCGCTGATTTCTTGCGGAGCGAACCCCGCCGCTTGTACGGCCAGCTTGTAGGTGCCCGACCTTAGCCCAAACATTTCATAGGCCCCATCACCGTTGGTCTTAGTCTGGCGGGTGGCTCCGGTTGAGGTGTCGGTCACTGTAATGGCGGCTTGCGCGACCACGGCCCCGCTGGCATCGGCCACAGTTCCGCGAATAGTTCCAAGGTCAGTGCCTTGGCCGCGGACAAGAATGCTGCTTGAGACTGCAAAGACGATGAACAAGGAAATAGGAAGGGAAAAACGGGCCTTCATAAACACCTCGCTTCAAATGAAAGTTCCTGGCCAGCGTCTTGTATCACATAAAAGAAACTAATCTCAAGCAAAAAAGAAAATAAAAGAAAGAACAAATAAGTTAAGCCAATAAAGGCAAAGTTGATGTAAGCTGTTGGTTTGACTGGGGCAGGTTTTTCAACACAGTCCCCATTGGCAAGTCATGGCGCACGCAAATAACTCCCGGCTTCTGGCAGAAGTCCGTCGCCGCAAGATATTGGAGTTGGTTGAGCAATCGGGACAGGTCACGATTCCCGAACTAGTCAAGCGATTTGCTGTGTCCAGCGTGACGGTGCGCAGTGACCTCGATGTGTTGTCCGCCAAGGGCGCGCTGCTGCGTTCTCATGGCGGCGCAGTCCGTTACGAGACAGCGCAAGACTATCCCCTCCAATTAAAGGCAACACTCCGCCACCCGGAGAAATCGCGGATTGGCGCGGCCGCGGCGAAACTGGTACAGGCGAATCAAACCGTAATTCTGGACTCAGGCACCACCACCGCCGAGATCGCCAAGCAACTGAAGCGGGCGCGGCAAAAGATCACTGTGATCACGAGCGCCCTCAATATTGCGAATGAACTGGCGGATGCGCCGGAAATTTCGCTGATCATGCTGGGCGGCGTTTTGCGCACTCTCTCCTTCTCTTTCGTCGGTCCGCAGACAGAAGCCATATTGCGCGATTTACATGCCGACCTCCTGTTTCTTGCGGTGGATGGTTTTACGCTGGAGCACGGTCCGTTCACCTCCGACCCGCTCGAAGCCCAGCTCAATGCCCTGATGATGAAAGTGACGAGGGAGGTCACAATAGTGGCCGATTCCTCCAAACTAGGCCGGCGCAGCCTTTTTCGTATCGGGCCTTTGGAAACCGTTCACCGGCTGATTACGGATGCTCACGCGCCGGAAGATTTTACCGAGTCGCTCCGCAAAAAGGGGATCGAGGTCATGCTGGTCTGACCGGTATGCCGGCCTCAGTAACTTGCCGACATTGCAATCGCGAAACAATCGGTCTTGGTGGAGCTGAATTATGCGGAAATTTCTGCTTTTCGTCCTAACCTTCGCATTGTGTCCGTCGTGCACTTCGCAGGACGCGTCCGGCTGGCTCGCTAATCTCCCCGTTGCGCGAGAGTACGTTCAAAAGCGAGCCTCCAGTTATGACCGTAGCGGAGGGAATTTCGATCTGCGACGCTTGCCGGCCGGAGAAACTCTGACCTTACTGGAAGACTCAGGCCCGGGAATCATTACGCACATCTGGATCACACTCACGGATGATGGACCGAACGAACTGAAGGCACTCGTCCTTCGCATGTACTGGGACGGAGAGTCGAGCCCGAGTGTTGAGGCGCCATTGGGGGATTTCTTCGGCCTTGGGTTGGGAGAGTACTTCCTGTATCACTCGATTCCCTTGGCCGTTGGACCCGACCGGGCGCTGAATTGCTTTTTTCCGATGCCCTTCAACAAGAGTGCGCGCATCACTTTGAGCAACGAGAATGATCGGCCGGTACACGCCGTGTTCTTTAATATCGACTACCAGGCCTATTCGCATCCCCTGTCGCCGGACCTGCTTTATTTTCATGCTCAGTACCGGCAGGCATCGCCCGCACAGGGTCGGAACAATAAATGGAAGGACAATGACGATCCGCCGGCGGATGCGCAAAAAAATCCTGACGGAAAAGACAACTATGTGTGGGTGGAAGCCCGTGGCCGAGGGCACTACGTCGGCGTAACCATGTCGGTTCTGCAGAATCAGGACGACTGGTGGGGAGAGGGCGATGACATGTTTTTCGTGGATGGCGCGGCCACTCCAACCATCAACGGCACGGGTTCGGAAGACTATTTTCTCGGCGCCTTCGGATTCGGCAACACAGCATTTTCCTACGATCTTTTTGGTGCGCCGGTGAAGGGCGGGCAATCTGCGGGCAGCCGGTCATCCGTCTACAGATTCCATCTCGACTCTCCCATTCCTTTCAACAAGTCCTTTCGCGCCACCATTGAACACGGACACGCAAATGTCCGGTCGGACAACTATTTCTCGGTCGCTTATTGGTATCAGACGGAGCCGCACATGGCGTTCCCATCGTTGCCGCCTTTGAAAGAACGCCTGCCACGCTTGTATCCAGTCGGAGGGCCCGGCAACGCAGAATCTTTGTCGAGGTGACGCCGTGAAAAGGAGAGCCAGTCTGCTCCGCTGCTTAAAATTCCGGGCTCCTTCTCAAATGCTACCGATCGCCCATCTGCTGATTCTTTTGTTTTTGACGGCGGGAGCGGCATTCGCGGTTCGACCCGGCGACTTCAAAGTCATCGGTCCGGGCGGCGGTGGCGCAATGTTCAATCCCACAATCAGCCCGCACGATCCCAATACGGTGCTCGTTTCGTGCGACATGACCGGCTCTTATATCACCCATGATGGCGGCCAGTCTTGGCGAATGTTCAATTTGCGCGGAGTGACTCGCTTTTTTGTGTTTGACCCGATCGATCCCAAAGTAATTTACGCGCAAGGCATTGGCCTGTGGCGCAGCACCGATGGTGGCGAAAGCTGGAAACTCGTTTATCCGAATCCCAGCAACATAACAAGCACCGTGATGCGATCTGACCACGCTGACGAAGAACTTGTGTCCAAACCGGATCCGCTGGGCACGATCGCGGCGCTCGCTATCGATCCGTCAGATTCTAAAATCCTCTACGCCGCAGCTGGCGAGGATCATGACGCGCTTTATACTTCGCGAGATTGGGGAGCAAGCTGGAAGCTCCTGGTCAGTTTGCCTGAGGTCCCGCGCCGAATCTGGATTGATCCGAGTTCTGCGCGAGAGTCACGCACGCTGTATATCGCAGGGCGCTCCGTAAATATCAAAAATGCCTCCGGACTAAGCAGTTTTCCGACGCCCGAGTCGGTCGGTTTCGGTAGTGTTTCGCTGGGATTCACTTCTGCTGGCAAGCCCATTTTGTATGGCGCATCGGAAGAAAAAGGAATCTTCGTCTCCAAGGATGGCGGCCAGAGCTGGCGAGCGGCATCGCTGCCCGGCTCAGGGGCGAAGGTGCGAGCGATTGCGACAAGTCTGGAGAATGGCAACGTGGCCTACGCCTCCTACCGTGATATGCGGCTCAACGGGAAGACGTGGATGGGAGTTGCAAAAACCGAAAATGCAGGAGACTCGTGGCAACTTGTTTGGAAGGAGGCGGACGCGCCAGCGCCGAATGTGCACGATGCGTGGATCACGCCTCGGTTGGGCGTTGATTGGGGAGAAAATCCGCTGGCGATCGCCGTTTCCGATCGCGATCCCAACCTCGCTTACACTACGGACCTTGGCAGAACCATGAAAACGACCGATGGCGGTGCAACCTGGTCGGCGGTGTACTCGCACAAGGTTCCTGGTGGTGAATGGACCAGCTCTGGACTCGATGTCACAACCGCGTATGGCATTCAATTCGATCCTTTCGACTCCAAGCGCCAATTTGTGGCTTATACCGACATTGGCCTGGTTCGCAGCGAAGATGGAGGTAATAGCTGGCAGAGCTCAACCACCGGAATGCCGAAAGAGTGGCGCAACACCACTTACTGGGTCGCATTCGATCCCCAAGTGCGCGGCCGGATGTGGAGCGTTAACAGCGGCACCCATGATTTGCCCAGACCAAAGATGTGGCGGCACCAGGACGCGGCGAACTACAAAGGCGGAGTTTGTTTCAGCGAAGATGGAGGTAAGACTTGGCGTAGATCGAATTCCGGAATGCAAGAAACGGCTGCCACGCACATTTTGCTCGCCCCTCGCAGCCCGGTTGATGCGCGAGTTTTGTATGTTGCCGGCTTTGGACGCGGCGTTTACAAGAGCATCGACGGCGGCAAAAGCTGGACGTTGAAAAATCAGGGAATCACGCAACCGCAGCCGTTTGCCTGGCGATTGACGCTGGCGCCGGATGGAACCCTGTACGTTATTATTGCGCGTCGGTCGGAAGATGGCAGCATTGGCAACTCCGGCGATGGTGCGCTTTATCGTTCCCGAGATGGCGCCGAACATTGGGAAAAGCTCGAGCTTCCCGAAGGAGTGAATGGGCCGACCGGCCTGGCTGTGGACCCGAAGTCTCCGGAGCGGTTGTACCTTGCCGCATGGGCCCGCGCGTCAGGCACGCATGGCGACGGCGGGGGCATATTTGTTTCCGAGGACGCTGGATACGTTTGGCAACAAACTTTTGATGGTGATCGTCACGTATATGACGTAACTGTCGATCCGAACGATAACAACGTTCTTTATGCTGCAGGATTCGAGTCGTCAGCGTGGCGATCAACCGATCGAGGCAAGCACTGGGCACGCATTCCGGGATTCAACTTCAAGTGGGGACATCGCGTGATTCCCGATCCAGTGGATCGAAATAAAATTTACGTTTCGACATTCGGAGGAAGCGTCTGGCACGGCACCGTAACTGACCAAGACGTACCGTTGGATATCGCGACTCCCGAGTTGCAACCGGGCCGCTGAAAGACCGAACGAAAATTGTCAATTATGATTCGCGCCAAAGCTTACTTCTTCTTAGTGCTGTTTGTCGTCCCATTGGCGGCTGCTCAAGTGCGCGTGTGGCAGGGAACATTCACCTTGCCCACGTACGAAGAAGCGCTTCCCGACCCAAATCCTCCGTTCGATCAGTACGCGACCGGACGCTACAACTACCCCTACACACTTCGCAACAACTTAACCAATGGAAAAAACGACCACGCTTGGCGCGCGCTGTTTCTCGAGAATGATTATCTGAAGTGTTCGGTTCTCCCCGACCTCGGTGGACATGTTTACACGTGCATCGACAAAATCAGCGGGAAGCCGATGTTTTACGAGAATCCTTCGATCAAGAAGGCCAATATCGGCTATCGAGGCGCCTGGGCTGCGTTTGGGATCGAATTCAACTTTCCCGTGTCGCACAATTGGGTCTCGCTGTCACCTGTGGATTTTGCGTACCGGCAAAACCATGATGGCAGCGCATCGGTTGTGGTCGGCAACATCGATCGTGTCTACGGGATGCAGTGGACGGTGGAGCTTGTTATGCAACCTGCATCCACGGTTCTTGAAGAGCGAGTCACGTTAAACAATCGCAGCGATGTAAGGCATCGCTTTTACTGGTGGAACAATGCGGGGGTCGAGGCCTGGGATGATTCGCACATTGAATATCCGATGCGCTTCGCCGCGAGCCATGGCTTTCGTGAAGTGCAGCCGTGGCCGGTAGGCGCCGACGGCAGGGATCTCAGCATAATCAGAAATCAAAACAAAGGCCCGGTCTCGCTATTTGTGCATGGCAGTCGCGAGCCGTTCATGGGCGTGTGGAACCCGCACACGAATACCGGCACCGTGCACTACGCCGACTACGCTCAGCTCCCAGCAAACAAAATCTGGTCCTGGGGCGTCGACGCCGACGGTCTCGACTGGCGCAAGGCGCTCTCCGACAACAACAGCGCGTATGTAGAAATTCAGGCAGGCTTGTTTCGCAATCAGGAAACGTATTCGTTTCTTGAGCCCCGGCAGACCATTAGGTTTTCAGAATTCTGGATGCCGGTACGCGAAATCAGCGGAATTTCACGGGCAAATCTGGCGGGCATTGTCAACCTAAGCCGGCGAGGCAACGCGCTCGTGGCGGCGTTGAATGTGAATCAGGCGGTGCACGACGCAAGGTTGCGCATTTTGCTGCAAGATCAGAAGGTATTTGACATCAAAACAGAGTTGGTTCCACAGCACACGTGGAAGCACGAAATTCCGAACTCAGATCCGCGACCATACACGTTTGAGCTGCTGGATGGAGACGGTGCCGTGCTTTTGCGGCACACCGAAGGCGAGTACGATTGGACGCCGCTCGATCAAATCCATGCAGGTCCGCAGCCCTCGTACCGCATTCCCGCCCCAGCGAATCGAACAGAAGACGATTGGCTTCAACTCGGCAACCAGCAGGAGCTCGACGGCGACCTGTTGAGAGCTTTCGGGACTTATAAAGATGCCCTCGCCAAATTTCCGCACAGCTTTCAGTTGCTAAAGGCAGCCGGACGCCTTTGTGCAAGCCTCTTGCGCTACCAAGAAGCCAAGAAATATCTCGAACCTGTACATGCGCGCGACACGACAGATGCCGAGGTTTCTTATTATCTCGGCGTCGCCCTACAAGGGCTCGGAGAAGATCGCCAAGCGCGCGAGGCGTCTGAAGCCTCATTTCGCTCGCCTGGTTTCCGCGCGGCTGCAGGTTTGCGCTTGGCCGAGCTTTCCGCGCGAGAGAACAGGCTGAGCGAAGCGGAATCTTATCTGAAGGAAGCCCGCCGTTCAGCTCCCGATGACTTGCGAATCATCGAAGAAGTGGTCGCCGTGTTACAAGCCGAAGGTAAGCAAGAGGACGCTCAAAAATTCGCGGACGAGCACTTGAAAAGTTCGCAGCAGGATTATTTTCTGCTTGAGGAGGCGGGGAAACCCGATCTGCAGCATCTCGCTGACGATGCCGAGAGGGTTTTGAACCTTGCCTCTGAGTACATGCGCTTGGGCCTGTACACTCCCGCGTTACAAGTCCTGTCTCGCGAATATCCAGCGCCCGTCGCCGATCAGGCCGAACCGGGAATGCCTCCGCCGCAGCAGCATCCCATGATCGCCTATTTTCGCGGCTATTGTCGCGAAAAGCTGGGCGAATCCGGCGCCGCTGATTTCGCCCAAGCTGCCAAGCTCTCGACCGCATACGTTTTTCCAAGCCGGGCAGAAGACATTGAAGTTCTGAACGCTGCTCTACGCGCGAATCCACAGGACGCGACCGCGCATTATCTATTGGGCACTCTCTACTTCTCGCGCGGGCTTGTCGACAATGCATTGGATGAGTGGGAGCAGGCAAATAAGCTCAACCCTGCGATTCCCGTATTACATGTCAGTCTCGGGCGAGCGTTGTTGGAAGTAAAAAACGATCCTGAGCAGGCTTTGAAAGTCTTCCAGGAAGGCCTGGGCTCTGACTCGCTGAATGCGGAAGCTTATGTCGGAATCGACCAGGTTCTGAGTCTTCTCGGCCGCCCGGCAAAGGAGAGAACCGAGGCACTGGAGCGCTATCCGGATCGCGCGAACATGCCATCTGCGCTCATTTATGAACTGATTCTCAACCTGGCCGAAGCTGGCGACTACCAGAAAGCGCTGGCGCTATTTCACAATCGCTTCTTCGAGCGGGAGGAGGGTGGAACCAATGTTCGCCAGGTTTGGATCGAGGTGCAAGTGCAGCATGCACTGTCGCTCGCGCACCATGGCGAGTGCGGCGAGGCCGTCTCTCGCGCGGATCATGTAAGCGATTCAGTACCGGATCTGGACTTCACTCATGATGGGTTGGAGCCTTTCCTGCAATCGGCGCGATCAAGCTATCTGCTAGGGAGTGTCTATCAAACCTGTAAGCTGCCTGAAAAAGCAAACACCAGATTTCTATACGCCGCGCGCCGGACTAATCCACAAGATGGTGTGTGGGCGTGGAAAGCTTCGCGGATGCTGCCTGGATTCCAGCCCGAGGCGGGAAAACAGAAAGTCGAGAACCTTATTCAACACGCCCGGAGCGCCAGCGAAAGCAGCTCGCCAACGGGATGGTGGCTCTACAATCTCGCCCTGCTGGACCGCGCGGCGGGGCATAATGTGCAGGCGCAAGAGGAATTTCGGCAAGCATTGCTCTCGCCTAATGAAATGTTGAGCTATCATCTGACGCGGCTCGCGATGGCGGACCCTAATCCGTAGTCGTTGAGAAAATACTCGCGTTACTTCTTCCGCGACTTGGCATTTTCAACGTAACCGCCCGCCACGCGAGCGTAATCGGCGAAGGCGATTTCAGGCTCTTCGATATCCGGATGCCACATCTTTTCCCACTCAAAACAGAAATATCCGGAGTAACCGCCGCGCCACAAGATTTCAATCTGGCGTTGCACCGGCACATCACCTTTCCCAGTGAGCACGTAATGGGGCTCGCCATTCACAACTCGGGAATCCTTCAGATGCGTATGGTGGATCCACGGACCCAGTTCTCGCCATGTAACTTCAGGATCTTCATGCCCTTCCACAAACGTGTTATGCGCATCCCAGAGCAAGGCTGCCTGCGCCGAATTGGCGCGCATCAAGACTTCCTTCAACGTTGCGGAATCGGTGAAGTCTCCGTGGGATTCCAGCAGGACAGTAACATTTTTCGGCTCGGCATAGCGCGCAAGTTCGCTCATCCCCTCGGCGACCCGCTTTATTGCTTCGTCTCTCGAGTTTTCGATTTTATTTCCAAACACGCGGACATAAGGACAACCCAGGGCTTGTGCCAAATCAATGAAGCGGCGGGCGTCGGCCAGTTGCTTTTCTCTCGAAGCGTCAGCGTGATGGAGCTCCGCTGAGCTGCTCACGCACGCTATTTTCAAATGATGATCCGCCACTTCGCGCCGCCGGTCGCTGATCTTGTCGGGCGCGAATTCAGGAAGCGATGGCAAGTCGAGCTGGCCCATCAGGCCGCGCAACTCGATCGCCCCGAAGCCATGAGCTGAAGCAAACTCGAGGATCTGGCTCCAATTCCATTTTGGACAACCGAGGGTGGAGACTGCCAGAAAATTGGAATAACCGCTCGCCTTCAACTTCGACGCAAACGCGACCACAGCAGCTGAGATCAGAAATTCTCGACGATTGGTATTCATTCCACTCTCGCGACGAAATCGCAGTTCCGCAGAAATTTGCCAGCTTATGCGGTGAAAATTTTTGCGTTCGCTGTCGGTCCGTCTAGATGTCCAACCAGCTTCTTCTCCAGTCCATCCCGAGATGGACTTAGCAGTTGTCTCAGGCGCTCTTTTTCATCATCTTTGAGCGGTGAGAAATTCCGCGCGGTCTCAATGTTGCCTGCGAGCATTTCAGGACGAGGCATTCCCACGACCGCCGTTGCTACCGGCAAACTCATTGAGTAGCGAAGCAATGAGCTTATGTCTGCCTTGCCGGAACCGGCGCCCAGGAGAAACTCCTGACCAGTCACCTTCATCGCGATCACGCCAAGATTTTTCGCATTCGCTGCAGGAAGGGCCACTTCTTCAAAACGGCCGTTGCGCGAGGCATTGAGCGCCATCTGCACGCAATCCAAATCGTGCCGCTCGATGGCCTGAGCCATTACCTCTCCATCGGTATGACTGGTCATGCCGGCGAAACGAGCCATCTTTTGCTCGCGAGCTTCCATCAAGCCTTTGAGCGCGCCATCGGGAGCCTCGATTTTTGCCAGATCGACGGCGTGCCCCAGACTGTGAATGTGCACCAGATCGACGTGGTCCGTTTGCAGCCGCTTCAGGCTCCCCTCCAGTCGCCGCAGAAATCCGTCTCGCGTGCGGTCGGGAATTTTCGTTGCCAGCCAGACTTCTTTGCGGCGCGAAGCCATGACCTTACCGACCCGAGTTTCACTTTCGCCATCTCCGTAGGCGTATGCCGTATCAAGGTAGGTGATACCGAGATCAATTGCATGATTGAGAATGGCGACCGCGCTGTGCTCGTCTTTATACATGAGGAAGCGACTGCCACAGCCGAAGGCAAGAATTGAGACCTTTGCGCCAGTTCGCCCCAGCGTCCGAGACGGGAGGGCTGCTGATTTTGCGCCGGCAAGCTCCTTCAACAGCAGCAGGCTCGTACCAGCCGCAGTTCCGATCTCGATAAATTCCCTGCGGGAGATTTCCTTGCTCATGGCTCACTCCTCTCGAAGATTCGCATGGAATCTTACAACTGCGGCCTGCGATTCCGAAAAAGATTGTTTGGAGATCCACGATTATTAGTGATCCCCATCACAGACCTCATCGGCAAACTCACATACAGTGGCCAGTCAGGAACTTAGCGTGGAACCTCCGTACAAGCTGAGCCGCCGTAAGTTCCTTCAGGCTGCCTTCGCCGCTGCGGCGGCAAGCGGCTCCGGAATTGCCTGCAGTCGAACCAACTCTCCGTGGCGATTTCTGACCGTGGATGAAGCCAGGACGCTGGCCGCTGCCTGCGATCAGATCATTCCTCCGGATGAAGACCCCGGCGCCTCCTGGGCTGGCGTGGTGAATTACATCGACACTCAACTCTGCGGCCATTTGCGAGGTTTGCAGGATTCATATCGGCTCGGCATCGTTGCCATAAACGAGAGCAGCCGCCTGCTCTACGGGAGCAACTTCGCTTTCCTCTCCGATACGAAACAAATCGATCTGCTCACAAAGATGGAAACCGGGCAGGTTCCGCGTGAGGCGTGGCAAAAGGTTTCGTCTTCAGAATTTTTCCCGATCCTGGTAGACCACACCATGCAAGGGTTTTACGGCGATCCCCGGCATGGCGGAAACCGTGAAGGGATCTCCTGGAAAATGGTAGGCCTTTCATACCCGCCGATTCGCGGACGCCTGAAGTATGACGTAAGCAAGTCATGAGCGCAGAACAAGCGAACTCGGGCGCAAGCCGATGTCTTTGAAGCATGTCAACGCGGTGATAATTGGCGCGGGTGCGGGTGGCGGCATCGTTGCCAAGGAACTGGCGACTGCCGGACTCAGCTTGGTTCTGCTCGAGCGCGGAACCTGGCAAACAGCTTTCGATTGCCGAAAAGACGATTTGCGGAACCAACGCACCACCGTGTTGGGGAATGCGTTCGGCCCGGACGAAGAGCGCAATCCACGGGTCTTCGTCGGCCTAGAAAGCCATGAGCGCGTCGTCAAGCCCAGCGACAGCAGCTACAACAACAACGCGGCCTGCGTCGGTGGAGGCACGTTCAGTTACGGGGCAATGGCGTGGCGCTTCATGGAGCAGGATTTCCGCATGCGCTCGATCTATGGCACGGTCGAGGGCAGCACGCTGGATGACTGGCCCATCAGCTATTTCGACCTGGAGCCGTACTATGAGAAGGCGGAGTGGGAGATCGGGGGTTTCCGGCGACGATTCGAAGAACATTTTTCACGCGCCACGCAAGCGGCCGCTGCCCATGCCTCCGCTTCCGCCCAATCTCGAATACCAGATCCTGAAACCGGCCGCGCTTCGGCTGGGACTTCATCCTTTTGATATCCCCATGCTGCGCAATTCGGTGCCTTACAACGGTCGCGGTCCATGCATGCGCTGCCGCTGGTGCGTGGGATTCGCTTGCGAAGTAGACGCAAAGAACGGGACACACAACACGGTTATTCCGAAAGCTTTGGCCACTGGCAACTGCGAACTACGAACGCTATCCATAGCCAAAGAAATTCTTGTGGATTCTCAGGGCCGGGCCAGAGGCGTGGCGTACTTTGACGCAGAGAACAGGTTGCGCGAACAAACGGCAGATCTTGTCGTCGTTTCCGGTTCGGCCAACGAGTCAGCGCGACTGCTATTGAATTCGAAGAGCCGGCTCTTCCCTGCTGGTCTCGGCAATCGCTACGACTGGGTGGGAAGAAATCTGCAGGGACACGCATACACCGGCGCTATCGGCCTGTTCGAACGCGAGGCCTTCGATGACCTCGGACCCGGCGCTGGAATTGCCATGTGCGATTTTAATCACGGCAATAAGGGACTCGTCAGTGGCGGCATGCTGGCCAACGAATTCATCCGCTTGCCTTACCAATTCGTAAATATGACCGCGCCCGGGCGACCGCGCTGGGGACTCGCGCACAAACAATACATGCGCAAGTTTTATCGGTGTCACATCGGCGTCATGGGACCGGTGCAGGAGTTGCCGGTATTTGAAGCCAGAGTTCAAGTCGACACAAAACTAAAAGACTATTGGGGCATTCCGGTTGTACGACTTTCCGGACATCGCCATCCCAACGATTTAGTTGTAGCCAGGTTCCTTTCCTCAAAAGCCGAAGCTTGGCTGAAAGAAGCGGGCGCTCACACTACCTGGACTTTCTTACCCGGAAATGGCCTCAGCGGCGGACAGCATCAGGCGGGGACATGCCGAATGGGCAACGATCCTAAGACTTCAGTCGTAGACAAATATTGCCGGGTTCACGATGTGGACAACATTTACGTGATCGACGGCAGCGTTCACGTGACCAACGGCGGGTTCAATCCCGTTCTAACCATCATGGCAATTGCCTACTATGCGTCAGAGAACCTGGTGAAAACGTGGAGAGGTACGCATGTCACCGCGTGAGGTACGCGTCCGATGAAATCAGACCCAAAGCATTGGTCTTGGCGTCTGTATGTCCTTCTTTCGATCGTCGCGCTGATCTTGCTGCTGCCCGGCGTCCGTGTTTACCACAGTTATTCAAGCGGCACTCTTTGCGCGAGTTGCCATGAAATTTCACAGTCATACAACGAATGGCATGCTTCTACCCACCGCAACGTTTCTTGCTCCAGTTGTCATGGCAGCATGTTTTCTGCCGACTTGCGTTCTCACTTGAAAAGCCTTCATCGGTTTGTGAGCCACGTCCGCGGCCGGATTCCCGAACAGATTCATCTCGGGCAGGATGATGTGCTGAAAATAAATACGCGATGCCAAAGCTGTCATCGCCAGGAATATGAGGATTGGGCGGCCGGACCGCACGCGGTCACATATAGACAGATTTTTCTTAACGAATCTCATAATCATAGGCGGCTTTTGGTGGATGACTGTCTGCGATGTCATGGCATGCACTTCCAGGGCGGGATACGCGACTTGATTACGCCAGTTGATACGAAAGGTCCGTGGAAACTGCGTGAGCGGAGGCTCGCCGAGCAGCATGCGATTCCCTGCCTCGCTTGTCATCAACTGCATCGATCAAGCGATCTGGTTCTGCGAGAGGAACAAAATTCGACCCCAGAAGCAGTTCAGCCTGCTCCTTCGCTGGCCCTGTTTGATCGGCGCGAACTCGCTTATGTCTCTGTCGCGCGCTTGTCTTTACCCACGCTGCGCGAGGGCAATAAATATGTGGAGATCAACCCTGACCCACGTCAGGCACTCTGCTATCAGTGTCACGCCGCGACAGCGTACATGCAGGTCGGTTCCGGCGATGATCGCACACCGGTCGGCGTACATCAGGGCCTCAGTTGCTTTACGTGCCATGAAGGCCACGGCCAAAAACCACGAGCCTCGTGTGCCAACTGCCATCCACTGTTGTCGAGTTGCGGGTTAAACGTGGAAAGCATGGATACAACGTTGAAGTCACCAGACAGCGTTCACGACATCCACTCTGTCAAGTGCGCCGATTGCCACACGAACGGCGTGCCTAAGAAAAAGCCGTCACCGCAAGAACTGATTGCACACGGCCGCTGAAGGAAACATCCTGTTTTGCCTCTGCGTTAAAGGTGATGAAACGGAATCTACGCTGAAGCATAGACACCGCGGGGCTAAACCGAGATTCCCTCCATACGGCACACGTCAACGACGGCGAGCCGATGGCTTACGTTTAGCTTACGCAGCATGCGGTGGATGTGGTTGCGAACCGTGTTCTCGGCCAATTGGAGCTGGCTGGCGATCTCTTTATTAGTCAAACCGCGGGATATAAGTCCAACCAGTTGCTGCTCGCGATTGGTAAGGCCAAGACGTTCGCGGGTATGGAAATTCGGCATCTGGTTTTGCTTGGCCGCGAACCGGAACAGAAAAGCGCACAATTCGGCGGAGCAAACGGCGCCGCCATTTGCTACAGTCCGGACCGCTGCGACCACTTCCAAAGCGGATGCGTCCCTGGCCAAATAACCCATCGCGCCTTCACGGATGGCCTGGAGGAAGTTCTGCGGATCGATGTCCATTCCTATCACGAGCAGCTTGATCTCGCTGCCCCGGTTCTGCACTTCGCGCACAAATTCCAGATGGACAAGGTTTGTAGCGAAGGAGTCGATCACCAACACATCCGGATCAGCAGCGAGAATATTCTGAACGGAACCTTCTGACAGCGCACTGGAACCAACTACCGAAATATCATTCTTATTGGAAAGAATTCTCGACAGTGCTTCCCGAAGCAGCCGATTCTGGGCCAGCAAGAACACACCCACACGGGCGTCATCTTTCATGGACAGCTACTCCCATGCATCCGGTGAAAAAATTAGGGTTCCCCGGTCGGACGCTGCCTCGCCCCCCCGGCCGCAACGTCTACCTTGACACCCAACGCGTGGTGGAGTGTCTTAAGAATTTAGCTGAGGGCTTTAATGTACCTGTTCTAAGGTGTTGATTTCCATAAAAAAATTGTAAATTCTAGAACCCGGTCTCGACCTAGTAACATACAATAACGTTTTTCTTCTAAGGGCGGGGTTGAATGGCCGTCAAAGAGACTCCCGCGGAGCACTCCGGCGCCCGAATTTCCACAGGAGGTCGGTAGAACCGGATCGAATATCCGCCACCCACAGCGCTTTGCCTTTGTCATGTTGTCACTTCGGTTTTTGTGAAGTGACGCCAAACGAGTTGGGCTTTGATCCCCGGGATCTCTGGTATATTGACCTTCTTCAGAGGTGCATCCCATGTCCCGCTTGGTGCGCTGTGGCCTGATTCAAGCCAGCAACGAACTCGGATCCAATCATCCTTTGCCCAAGATCAAGAAGGCGATGATTGACAAGCACCTGAAATTCATCGAGCAAGCCGCCAAAAAGAAGGTGCAGGTACTGTGCCTGCAGGAATTGTTCTATGGTCCGTACTTTTGCGCTGAACAGAATGCTCGCTGGTACGAACTGACGGAACCTGTGCCCGGCGGCCCGACGACTGAACTCATGCAAAAGATTGCCGCGAAATATGGCATGGCAATCGTAGTTCCGGTCTATGAAGAACAAATGACCGGCCTGTACTTCAATACGGCTGCCGTAATCGATGCCGACGGCAAATATTTGGGCAAGTACCGCAAGCACCACATTCCGCATGTGCATCCCGGATTCTGGGAGAAGTTTTATTTCACGCCGGGCGATCTCGGATATGGCGTGTTTCAAACGAAATTCGCCCGGGTGGGCGTTTACATCTGCTATGACCGCCATTTCCCCGAAGGCGCGCGGATTCTGGGACTGAATGGCGCAGAAATCGTTTTTAATCCTTCTGCCACTGTCGCGGGACTGTCCGAATATTTGTGGGAGTTGGAACAGCCCGCCCACGCGGTGGCAAACGGATATTTTGTCGGCGCCATTAACCGCGTGGGCCGCGAAAAGCCATGGAACATTGGCGAGTTCTATGGCAAGAGTTACTTTTGCAATCCGCGCGGAAAGATCATCGCGCAGGCGGGCCGTAATAAAGACGAGTTGGTGGTAGCCGATCTTGACCTGGAAATGATCGAGGAGGTGCGCCGGACCTGGCAGTTCTTCCGCGACCGCCGTCCGGAAAGCTACTCGCCATTGACTACGCAGACTGGGCGCTCAGCTTCTGCTGCCGACTAACCCCATGAGTACGTCTCCGCCTCCGGTAAATTCGAAGATCAAATCCAGTCCTCTCTACAACCCAGACCTGGCTCCTGCCTCCGGAGAACGCCGGCATTGGGGCACGTACAACTACGCGGCGCTTTGGGTTTCGATGTCGGTCAACATTCTTACCTACATGCTGGCCGCGAGCCTGATCCAGGGAGGAATGAACTGGAAGCAGGCGGTGGCGACGGTGTTCCTCGGAAACACGATCGTGCTCGTCCCCATGCTGCTCAATTCCCATCCCGGGGCGCGTTACGGGATTCCATTTCCGGTGCTGGCGCGGGCTTCTTTTGGAGTTTTAGGAGCAAACGTTGCGGCGGTGCTGAGGGCTCTAGTGGCGTGCGGATGGTTCGGTATTCAAACCTGGATTGGTGGCGAGGCGATCAATACTTTAATTTCAGTTCTTGTGCCCGGTTGGGCGCGCTTTGCCTATGGACCAGCAATTTGTTTCCTGGCCTTCTGGCTGATTAATCTCGCGGTCATTCTGAAAGGGATCGAATATATTCGATTTCTGCAAGGGATCAGCGCGCCGATTTTGCTGGCTGTGGGACTCTTATTGCTGGCTTGGGCCTATCATGCCGCGGGCGGGTTTGGACCGATTTTGTCGGCGCCGTCAAAATTCAACAACTTTGCAGAATTCTTGAAGTTCCTGGTTCCCGCTTTGAATGCCACGGTCGGATTCTGGGCGACGATATCGCTGAATATACCCGACTTCACCCGATTCGCCCGAAGCCAACGGCAGCAGATGATCGGCCAGGCCCTGGCCCTTCCAACCACGATGACGCTCTATTCGCTGATTGGAATTCTGGTCACATCGGCGACCGTGGTCATCTACGGCACCGCGATCTGGGATCCCGTCCAGTTGCTGAGCCGGTTTCATTCGCCTTTTGCGGTGATCATCTCTTTGCTGGCAATCCTACTGGCAACATTGAATGTCAACATCGGGGCCAACGTTGTTTCTCCCGCAAACGATTTTTCTAACCTTTGGCCGCGAAAGATCAGTTTTCGCATTGGTGGCGTGATCACCTGCTTTATGGGAATCGCGCTGATGCCGTGGAAACTGCTGGCCAACTACAAAACTTTCATCCTGGGATGGCTCGGCGGTTACGCGGCATTCCTCGGGCCGGTGGCCGGCATCATGATCTGCGACTATTTCATCATCCGCGGCCGCGAGTTGCTGGTGGATGATTTGTATCTTCGGGGTGGCGCATATGAGTATTGGCGGGGCTTTAATTGGCCCGCGCTGATTGCGCTGAGTCTCGGTGCAGGAACGGCACTGGTGGGCTTGGCAATTCCTACGCTGCGATCCCTGTACGATTATTCCTGGTTCGTCGGTTTTGCGATCTCGTTCGCCAGCTATTACGCGCTGATGAAGTCCCAGCGCGGTCCGGCGACTGCGATTGCCGAAGCAGAAGAGGCTTAATGATGCACCACCCACACCTGCGGTTACGCGGCGGCAAACGCGGGCAGAATCTCTTTTTTGTACTGTTCCAGGGTGCCTTCTTCGTCCCCGCACATTAGATAGATGTTGAATTGCGTAACGCCCAGGCGGGCTAATTCTTTGAGCTTGGTTCGATGTGCTTCCGCCGTGCCGACCACGCAGAATCGATCTACTACCTCATCGGAAACAAAATTTGAGTTGCTGCTGTGCACTTCACAGTGCTGCTGGTAGTCGTAGCTTCCGCGATTGCGCACGTACGAGGTTAGTGCCGGCGGCAGTTCCTCCGGCTTGTAGCGCGAGATTAAATCCACCACGTGATTTGAAACCAGTGCGGGAAACCATCGAACATGCTGACGCGCTTCTTCAAGGTCGGACGAAATCCACACCGGCGCGGCGGACATGATTTCGATTTTTCGCCAATCGCGGCCCACCGACTGCGCACCTTTTTTTACGAACCCGATGCACCAGTCGATAAGCCCAGGGTCGGCAAACTGCAGAATCACGCCATCTGCGACTCTCCCAGCGAGGTCCAGAACCTTGGGACCATAACCCGCAATCCAAACCGGCGAAGAGCCTTTCGCCCATGACAGGCGCGTTGGCTGGCCCTCGTAGTCAATTTCCCTGCCCGCCGTCAATTGGCGAAATGTTTCGACCGCCGTCTCCAATTCCCCCGCGGTCACCGGTTTCTTCCCCAGCACGCGTCGTGAACTGTCACCGCGGCCAATGCCGAGTTGCATTCGTCCGCCTGAAACCAGATTAAGCGTGGCAAACAAGCTGGAAGTGACCGTGAGATCGCGGACTGCGGGATTGGTGACGCACGTTCCCAGCCGCATGTGTCTGGTGTTAGCGGCCATCAACGTCAGCAGTGGATAAGGTTCGAGCCAGAGGACGTGCGAATCAAAAATCCAGCCATATTCAAACCCGGCTGCCTCGGCTTGGCGCGTGAGCGCCACGATGCGTTCCACAGGAATATCCGGTTTAATCGTGATCCCGAATTTCATAACGCAGGTCGGGAGTTTAGCATAAAATTTCTGTTCGCCTCAGCGGAGACAACATGGGCTTTGACACTATTATCGCGAATGGGCGCGTGGTCACGGCTACTGACACATTTCTCGCCGATGTCGCCATCAGCAACGGCAAGATCGCGGCGATCGGGGCGAATCTTCCGCGTCAAAATGCCACGCGAGTTATTGATGCCGCCGAAAAACTCGTTTTTCCCGGCGGTATTGACGTTCACACCCACCTCGAGATGCCTTTCGGCGGCACCACCAGCTCTGATGACTTTGAAACTGGGACGCGCGCGGCGGCCTTCGGCGGCACGACGACTCTGATCGACTTTGCTATCCAATACAAGGGTCAAACCCTGCGGACTGCTTTCGATACCTGGATGCAAAAGGCCTCCGGCAAAGCAGTATGTGACTATGCGTTTCATTGCATCATCACTGAGCTGGCCGGCGCGCAACTCGACGAAATGAACGCGCTGGTTCGCGACGGCGTGACCAGCTTCAAGCTGTTCATGGCATATCCGGGCGTATTCATGCTAGATGATGCGAGCATTTTCAAAGCGCTGCGGCGCACGTCACAAAACGGCGGCTTGGTTTGCATGCACGCGGAAAATGGCAGCGCAATCGATGTCATCGTGCAGCAAGCGTTAGCAGAAGGAAAGAAGGCGCCAAAATATCACGCGCTGACCCGGCCAACTACAGCCGAAGCGGAAGCAACTGCGCGTGCAATTGCCCTGGCCGAGATGGCAGGCGCGCCTGTTTACATCGTTCACCTCAGCTGCAACGACGCTCTCGAAAAAGTGCGCGAGGCGCGCGATCGCGGCCTTCCGGTTTATGCCGAGACTTGCCCGCAATACCTGTATCTTTCGATCGAGAACTTCGATGTGCCGGATTTCGAAGGGGCCAAGTACGTTTTCACTCCACCGCTGCGCGAGAAGTGGCATCAGGAAAAACTCTGGAACGGCTTGAAGCGCGATCACCTGCAGGTGGTGTCGACCGATCACTGTCCGTTTTGCTTCAAGGAGCAGAAGGAACTCGGACGAGGCGATTTCACCAAAATTCCCAACGGTGGGCCCGGCATCGAGCACCGCATGAGTTTGATTTATTCCGGCGGAGTCGCAGCGGGACGCTTCAGCATGAATCGTTTCGTCGAATTGGTTTCAACCACCCCGGCAAAACTTTTTGGCTTGTATCCGCGCAAGGGCACGATTGCAGTCGGCAGTGACGCCGACCTGGTGATTTTCGATCCGCGGCGCAAGCACACCATCAGCGCCCAAACCCATCACATGCGCGTAGATTATTCAATGTTCGAAGGGATCGAAGTAACTGGCGTGCCGCAGACAGTGCTCTCGCGCGGCCAAGTCGTGGTGGATGACAACAAGTTTCTCGGCCGTGCCGGAGCCGGCGAATTCCTGAAGCGATCTACTTATTCGCAGCCGTAAGCGCGGCCCCTTCCTGGTCAACTTCGGAATCCGCCAAGCTCAAAGCCTGATCCAGGGCTGAGACTCCGCGGTCAATCTCTTCCTTTGAGATGATAAGAGGCGGCGCAATCACGAAGTGGCTCATCCATGCCTGAATGTAAACCCCGTTGTTCATGGCGTGAGCTGCAACTTTATCCACCAGCATGGGCCGGCCGTTGACTTTGTCTTCCCCTGTATTAAACGGCTCCTTGGTTCGTTGATCTTTTACCAATTCCACTGCCCAGAACATTCCGATGCCGCGCACATCACCGATCGAGGGATGTTTCCCCTTCAATGCGCTAAGTTTCTGCCCCAGATACGCTCCCATTTGTGTAGCACGCTCGTTGAGCTTGAGCCGCTTCATCTCATTTATTGATGCGACGGCCGGAGCCAGCGTCAGCGGATGGGCTTCGTAGGTGTGACCATGGGCAAAAAAACGCTCGTCAAAGTATGAAGCGATTTTTGCTGTGGTCGCGCAAAGGCCAAGCGGAATAGCAGCGTTCGTAATTCCCTTCGCAGTCGTCAGGATGTCAGGCTTCACGTCCCAGTTGTCGACCGCGAACCATTTGCCTGTTCTGCACCAGCCGCTCATGACTTCGTCCGCGATGAGAAGCACGCCATTGGCATCGCAAATCTGACGCAGGCGTGGCATGTATTCTTTAGGTGGAACCAGCACGCCGTTTGTGCCAACAACCGGCTCGACAATTGCGGCCGCCACATCGCTTTCGTTTGCGATCATGTGCTCGATATATTCCACGCAGGCAATTCCGCAGCCGGGGTACGTGTGCAGGATCGGGCACTTGTAACAATTCACTTCGGGAGCAAAAATCACGCCCGGGATTTTGCCCGCTGGTTCCATGGCCCAGCGCCTCGGGTCGCCCGTAGCAGCAATCGAACCCATGGTAGAACCGTGATAAGAACGATAGCGCGAGATGATTTTGGTTTTTCCCGTCACCATACGCGCGATTTTGAAAGCAGCTTCGTTGGCTTCCGTTCCCGAAGTCGTGAAGAAAAACTTCTCGAGTCCTTTCGGCAGCACTTCAAGCAAAAGCTTGCTCAATTCGGCGCGCACTTCGGTGGCCCAGCCCGGGCCGACGTACGCCAACTTCTCGGCTTGATCCTGGATTGCCTTCACCACGGCCCGATTCTTATGGCCAAGAGTTACACACATGAGTTGCGCGGAGAAATCGAGATACTTTTTCCCGTCGGCGCCGCTGAAATAGCAATCCTCGGCGTCAACCACGTGCATCGGCGTCCAACCCTTCTGCCGCCGCCACGTTCCATACGTGTAGTGACTCGTGAGTTCTTTGACTTCCGCCGAAGTTAAGGTATGGGTCATATTTTCCTCGTGTGGTGCAACGTCGAAGAATACCGCATCCGACTACGCGATGCCATGGTTACGCATGCGGGCAGTTTCGCGAGACAGGCACATTTGCGTTGTTTCTATTCTTGGCCAATATCTTCGTTCCAAGTATCTGGATACTTCCGAATGTAGTCCGCCAGCAGAGAAGCGCATTCCTGAGAATCGAGATCAACCACCTCAATGCCAAGTGATCGCAGCCAGTCGATCCCGCCCTGAAAATTTCGGCTCTCGCCAACAACCACCGTCTTGAACCCGAACTGGCGAATCAGCCCACTGCAATACCAGCAAGGCGCTAGCGTTGTGACCATGACCTTGTCGCGATAGCTGCGTTGCCGGCCGGCATTGCGGAAGGCGTCCGTTTCGCCGTGCAAGGACGGATCGCCGTTTTGTATGCGGCGATTGTGGCCGGCGCCCAGCAGGTGTCCGCCGGCGTCAAAAATGGCTGCACCGATCGGAATCCCGCCCTCGGCGAGCCCTTTGTGCGCCTCCGCCAGCGCCACCGCTAGCATCTCGTGATAGGCAGCGGAGTTCATTGTGTCTCTCGTGAATTCACTCTCTATTCTTTACCTAAGATACGCTGCTGACAAAGCGATAGCCCGTCGGTTGAAATCGAACGGCGTCAACACGAACTCTTCAATGTAAAATGTCTGCTCTTGAATCCTGAAATGAGAAACAGAGGTATGCGGCAAAGTGCGCTTGTATTGCTGCTGGCTCTTCTTCCTGCATTGAGCACGCCCGTACACGGAACTGTCGTTACCGAGAAGGGCGAGCGGCAAGCCTCTTCGATGGCAAAACGTGCTGGAAAAACGCAGGCTGATCTGCGGGAACCTACATTCTTTCCGATTGCCGTTTGGTACAGCGGCGGCAAAGCACGGGCGCCTATGTTAGAGAGGATCACTTCGCAGTCGCCCGCGTTGTGGAGAGCGGATCTGTTTAAGGTCAAAGACCTGGGGTTCAACGCGGTGCGGACGTGGGTGGAATGGAACGTGGCTGAACCTCGAGAAGGCCAGTACCACCTGGAGAATCTTGATTTACTCCTGCGCTTGGCCAACCAAGTTGGATTGAAGGTAATCGTCCAGGTTTACGTCGACTCTGCGCCGGAATGGGTCGGTCAGAAATATCCGGACGGACATTATGCCGCGCAAGACGGACAGCCAATTCCCTCGCAGGCCGCGCCCGGATACTGCTTCGATCACCTCGGGGTTCGCAAGGCAGTGCTGGATTTCTTTCAGGAAGTCGCACGTCATGTGGTCGCCAGTCCGGCGTTTTATGGATGGGACCTGTGGAGTGAGCCGGCTGCTCTGAACTGGGCGAGGGTCGGCTACAAAGCAGAGCCGATGTTCTGTTACTGCCCCAGCAGCCGGGAGCGCTTCCGCGGATGGCTAAAAAATAAATACGGGACGCTCGATCAACTTAATGAAGCATGGCACCGGACCTTCTCGGACTGGAGCCAGGTCGAGCCGCCCCGCTACGGCACGATCCTCACCTACACCGATTTCATGGATTGGCGTGTTTATTACGGGTACAAATTGGCAGAAGACCTGAAGCTGCGCAACCTCGCGGTGAAAGCGATCGACCCCCAGCACGTGACCACCAGTCATGCGCCGAATCCTTCGCCGCTGGTACGCACGTTAGCCGATCCGTATGACCCTACCGATGACTACTTGATGAAGGATTCAGTTGATTTCTTCGGCACCAGTTTCTATCCGAAACTCACCGCTCCTGAGCTGAATTGGACGCTCGAACGCCAGGTGCTGGCGATGGACCTCACCAATAGTATTACCGGTGGGCGCGGCTTCTACGTCGGTGAACTGCAGAGCGGGTTTGGCGTGCATGGGACTACCATCGGAACGCCGGTATCCTCCACCGACTTGGAGCAGTGGACCTGGGGGATGATCTCGCGGGGCGCTCGAGCCATTAACTACTATGCGTTTTATCCCATGAACGCCGGCTATGAATCTGGCGGCTACGGAATGGTCAATTTGGATGGCACGCTGACGGAACGAAGTCGCCACGCAGGAGAGATTGCTCGCGAAATCCAGCAGAATGCTGACATCTTATTGAGATCCCATGCCGAGCGGGCGGAAGTGGCTGTCGTATTCAGCCCTCTAACTCCTTTGCTGGGAGGCTACGACGAAGAGGGCAACCGTAATGCGATTCATGAAGCGGTGGCTGGATACCACGGAATGTTTTTAGAACGGAACATTCCAGTAGAGGTCCTCAGTTCGCGCGAACTCGCCCGCGATGAGCTCCAGCAATATAAGCTCATCATCGTTCCTTATCCGCTCATGCTGACAGAGGAAGAAGCGAATGCGTTGAAAACCTACGTTTCCGGCGGTGGACATCTTTTTGTGGAAGCGCGGCCAGGATGGGTGGACGAACGCGGCCATGCTGAGGACAAGGTTCCAGGCTTCGGCTGGGATGAAATGCTAGGCGTGCGCGAAAAGCTGGTGATTCCAGGTAAAGAGTTCGACGTAAAGTGGGGAACAGCGCAGTTCAAAGCGATGAAATTTCAGGAGCAGTTCGAGCTCGCGGGCAAATCCGCTCGCGCGGTGGCGTTGGCCGCAGATGAAACGCCAATCGCCTTCGAAAATCCCTATAAAAAAGGACGCGCAGTTATCTTCGGCAGCTTCGCGGGCCAGGAGAACTATGAACATCCGGTTGCGATGCACCCGCTGGCTGAGATCTTGGTTGAATGGGCGGGGCTATCCCAACCGGAGTTTCACGCCGCAGCATCCGTCGAGCTTCGACAGATGCAGGCTCCCCAAGGGCGTCTGGTTTTCTTCTTCAATCATGGAGATAGGGCCGCGTCCGTTGACTTCCGTCGCGCTTTGGAAAAGCCCGCTGTCACGGTTCGGGAGATTACGACCGGCGAGAAGCTTCAGCCCGCGGGCATGGAACTGCATTTGAACCTTGAAGTTCCACCCGGGAGCGTTCGTGTTTACGAATCGATTTCTGAAGGAGCTGTGCACAACAAGAGGTTTCTTAATCAAATCGTTCACATTTGATTTCGGAGGGACTTTGAGCGTTGTCCAATATCGCCAGCGTATTACTGAGGCTCTGAATCGAATCTGGGAGACTCAGACCGCGAACATAGAGAAAATATCCGCAGTAATGGCCGACTGCATAGCGCGTGGCGGGTTGGTGCATTTATTTGGCAGCGGACACTCGGTCCTGCCGGTTCAGGATATGTTTCCGCGTTATGGCGCTTATCCGGGATTTCGGCCGCTCATGGATATGCGGCTGATGTGGACCAGTGTGATCGGGTCAGGCGGCGCCAAAGGATTGCTTTGGCTCGAACGCCGAGAAGGATACGCATCCGTTCTGTTCGAGAATGAGCCAATCCGAACTGGTGACGTCATGGTGGTTTTCTCGCATGGCGGTCTGAATGCGGCGGGTATCGAGGTGCTTATGGAGGCCAAGAAGCGCGGCCTTAGCACCGTTGCGATTACCTCCTTGGATAACTACCGCAAGCGCGAGGCTACTCACTCATCGGGCAAGAAGCTTGCCGACGTTGCCGATCACGTGATCGACAACTGCATTCCTGCCGAAGATGCTTTGGTATCCGTGAAAGGCTGGAAGGCTCCGGTCGCTGCTGGTTCGACGGTTTCCGTTATTACTATCGCTATGGCGATCATTGCTCAAGTAGCTTCGGACCTCGCCGCCAGGGGTCACAATCCTCCGGTGTTCGTGTCTCCCAATGTTCCTGGCATTCCGGCGGATAACAACAATCGAGTTTACGAAGCCTACGAACGCTCGGTAAAAAGATAACGCGTGAGCGACACTCTACAGCGGCGCACCCTTTTCCTCAGCGCGTGTGCCGGCATTGTTGTTTTCGGCATCGTTTTCGCTGTTTTGGGCGCTGTGTTCGGCCTGCCGGCCATGCGCATGCGCCTGCACATCGACCTTGCGCAGCAGGGAAATCTGCTGTTCCTGCTTTATCTCGGCATTTTTTTCTCTTCGTTGCTGGTGGGTCCGGCGATTGATCACTTTGGGCATAAGCCCAACCTGTTCCTATCTTCCGTGATGATCGTGCTGGCGATGCTGGTGTTTGCACGGGCTGAGTCCTTCATAGCTGCTGGCTGCGCAGCAGTTTTGCTTGGATTGGGCGGAGGCGGCTTAAATACCTGCACGAATGTGCTCGTGTCCGAGTTGTATGGCGACCGGCGCGGTCCGATGCTAAATATTCTTGGGATTTTCTTCGGAGTCGGAGCGATTTCTGTACCGTTGCTTGCCGCCTCGATTGAAGGACACCTTTCAATCCCGCAGTTGTTTTTCATTTGCGCCGCCCTGGCCGCGGCCTGCGCTGTCGCCTATGCTTTGCTTTCTTTTCCGACGGCAACAGCTGCTCTGGCATTTTCGTTGGGCGATGTTTATGAAGCCGCCCGGTATGATGGCGTCCTGTTGCTCGCCTTTGTGTTGTTCCTGGAATCCGGAAATGAAGCTTCCATCGGAGGATGGACCTCGACTTATGTGGGCAGCGCGGGATATTTTCCGCGAGCGGCAACCCTTGTACTGGCCGTCTTTTGGGCCGCACTCATGCTGAGCCGGCTCTTGGCCGCGCGCTTGCTTCAAGGAATAAAAAAATCCCGGGTCGTGTTGGCTAACGGATTAGTTTCGCTTGTCGGCTGCGTGATCCTGCTGTCCGCGCACTCACTGGTGAGGTTATTTGCCGGAACGGCTTTGATCGGATTGTCCTACGGACCTATCTTTCCGACCACGCTGGCGATTGCCGGCGACCGCTATCGCGAGCGCTCGGGCACCGTTTTTGGCCTACTCTTTTCGATTGCGTTGGTAGGCGGCATGTTGTTTCCGTGGATGGTTGGCCAGCTTTCGCAGCGGGTCAGCGTTCGCGCCGGTATGGTGGTACCGGCCGCTGGAGCGATTGGGATCACCGTGCTGGCGGGGATCATATCCTTGCGCAGACGCGAGTACGCGCCGATGTCGAAGGCGGATGAAGCTCGTTTGTAGAATCGTCTGTCTCTATTACCATGTCTCGCCGACAAACCTCCAGCTCACATAACGCTTTGGCAGTTGATCTCGGCGGAACGAAATGTTCCGTGGCCGTTGTTAGTCGCAACGGGCGTATTCTTGCGCGGCAAACGGTGCCCGTCGACGTCAGTTCTCCTTCCGCGCCGATTTTCCAGATCATTCAGCTGGCCAAAGAGCTTGCTGCGCCCAACGACCCGAATCGTTCTTTTGTACGGGTAGCCGTTGCCGTGCCGGGACTGGTGCGTCGAAACGGAACCATCTGGGCACCTAACTTACAGGGATGGAAACAAATGCCGCTCGCCCGGCGCGTAAGCCGTTCGCTGAAAATTCCTGTGCTCGTCGAGAGTGATCGCAACGCGGCGGTGCTCGGAGAATGCTGGCGCGGCGCGGCGCGCGGCAAATCCGACGTGGTCGTGTTGATGGTTGGCACCGGAATAGGCGCCGGCATTTTGAGCGGCGGCCGCATTGTCCGCGGCGCGCACGAGCTCTCGGGCTGCGCAGGATGGCTCACCGTCACGCGCGAAGAATTGCCCGCGACCGCAGGTATCGGCGAATTAGAATCGCTGGTAGCGGGACCAGCCGTTGCCCGAGCTGCCCGCCAGCGCGTAGATAGCGGGGAGCAAAGCTGTCTCTCCTACTTAGACGCGAGCCAGATCAATGCCCAAGACGTAGCTGCTGCTGCACGCCGAGGTGACCGCCTTGCGATGGATGTATTCATTCGCGCGGGAAGACTCCTTGGGTACGGCATCGCCAATATCATCAGTCTTTTTGATCCCCAGATCGTCATTCTAGGCGGAGGGATGGCGGGGGCGGCCGACCTTTACCTCGAATCTCTGCGGAGCTCGGTGTTCGAAAAGGCGCAGCCACTTGCCGCGAAGCAGGTCAAAATCACCGTAAGTAAGCTGGGAGATACGGCAAACCTGCTCGGCTGTGCCCGCCTGGCGTGGGAACTAGCAGGAAGCTGATCTCGCGCAATTCACGATCACGGTTGCGGGTTAAGAATCGGCAGTACCGCAGTGTCTACCGTGGCCGGATCGTCGCGCAGCTTGAGATAAAGCGTCTTTCCCTTCGGGGCCGGAATTCCGAGTTTAGGCTCAACGAAATCATCGGGAACGGTCACAGCGTTAGCGAAATCGGGATCGGCACTTACTGCGTCAATCAGGAAGAGTTTATCGCCCTCCAACGTGCACTGCTTGTCCGATTCAGACGGGCAACTCACTCCTTTGAGGGTCGGAATGCGCACCAGATTTATCAGCGGCTGCCAATCGCCTTCAACTCCGTCGGCAGTCACCGCGCGAAACTTAAGCGGACCGAATGCAGAAGGGCCCAGAAGTTTCATCGGATCGAAAACCGCGTATACCGTCCTCGAATCCTGCAGCGTGAGATTGCCTTCTTTCACGCTCAGTAGAGCTCGAAACGATTCATCTGCTGTAGCAATCTCGACTTTCTCGGTCGGAGGGAAATTTTCCGGGACTTGGGTCTTTACGAAGAAATCCAGTTGCCCGTCCTGGGGCAACTCATCCGCATTTCCAAGCTGTACCAGGGACGGGGCACCGGTGTTCTCGCCAACGACCTTCTTAGCCAGGACAGCCAGCCGAGGGCGACGTGCTTCCACCGTGGTCATGAGATCAAACGAACGCCCATCTTTTAGAACTATGTGCGCAACGATGGAATCTCCGGGTTGCAGCTTGGAACCTGCGCTCGCGTCCTGGGTAATAAGCTTGAGTTCGTCTTCCAGATTATTGCGGGATAGAGCTCCGGGGTTGAAATGAACTCCTTTTATCTCGATTCCGGTCACCTGATCAAGCCGCGTGCCCTTAAGGGTTCCATCCAAATCGCCTGCGTGAATGCTGAAGGTATCCAGCCGGCCCGCTTCAGCGTAGGTGTGCAGGGGAATGGAGTCCGCCTCATGCGAGCCGAATTTGTGAATAAGCATCGTCACAGAACCGGCGCTTGCATGCTCCAGCGGCACTTTCACCTCGAGTTCGTTCGGCTTTGGAGCTTTCCATTCAGTTTCAATGCTCTTGCCATCTTCGCCTTTCAACGTCACACCATTGACGCAGCAGACATCCACCGACTGCAGATGGAGAGTGTCTTCGCGCCCGACGATCAACGCACTGGCGTCCTTAGAAGCGACTGTCCACTCGCCGGCGCGAGAAGTCCGCAGCCGGAACTGTGGTCCGTCAAAAGAACTGAATCCCCAACGTCCGCGCAGCACTCCGCTGAGTTCGTTATCGACGCTCACGGAATTCATTGCTTTGGTGTCGACGACGAACCCGCCCGCACTCGCGTCAGGTTTCGCCGGAAGGTCAATTCCGCCGGATTTCGTATCCACATGCAGAACGAACTCATGCGCCAGTTGGGTGGCGAAGGCAAGGGGAGCGCCGTCGACAGGCAAAACCAGCAACGGTTTATCTGCGCAAAGAACCTGGGTCGTATCAACCGCCCGCAAAGGAGGCACCGGCGAAGGCCGGATCTGGGGCAGCGCGATCACCAGAACTGATTTCGGATTCCGAAAGGAAGGCGGGTTATTCAGCCTGAGATTGAGATCGTCCTCTTTCGGCAGCGCCAACGCGGGAATGTACTGGAATTGCGCGGTGTGGGTGGTGCCGAGAATGCGCACCAGGTCAATAACCGATCCAACGTAAGGACTGTAATAGCCTGCCTTCACCTGCGGTGTGGAACTGATCTGATTAATCAGTTCGGTAGATGCACTGGAAGTCAGCGTCGCGACCATATTTTGACTATGGACATCGTCGAGCACCAACTGATCCGTGTTCTGCGTCAAACATGGCACCTGTTGTGCAGTCGGCTTATCGAAGCACTGCTGATCCAGACGAATGTTCAAGCTTCTCGCCAGCAAAGTCGTACGCGCTTTTAATTGGGCGGGATCACTCGGTGAAGACTCCCGCATCGACTCCAGGTATTTTTCAAGACGCGCCCGGTCCAGGCCGGCCTGCTCCAGATCTTGTGCGGCGCGTACGAATGAGCCTGGTTTGCCGCGAACTGCGGTGCGAAGAGCGCTGAAAGCTCCTCCCGTTTCCGGAGCCAGCAATATGATCGCCTGCTCGGCTTCCGGAGGAACAACGACGAAAATTCCTTCTTCGTGAACGGGCTTGTTCCAGGTTTCAGCTCGCGTAAACCAAGAATCGGGCGGGGGGTTGGTGGCGCCACGCAAAAACACGACCACCATCAGGTAATGTACCGATTGGGTGTCCGGCAAATCCGGATGAATCCACAGCCGGTCTCCGGGCTGCAGATTCGGCACCTCTGAGATTGGAAGGGTCTTACCCGCCCGCTGTACATGGACCTGGACTCGCGGCCCGATAAGATCAAAAGCAGCTGGATCGGCAAGCGCCGAACTAACAACTAGAAACAAACCGCAGAAGCCCACCAAAACGGACATCAAAAACTGAAGAAAGCCAATAGACCAGCGCAAAGACACTTCTCCCTTTAGCGAGCACGCATTTGTTGGAATCAAGGTGGTGACAGTGAATAATATGCTAGCGTCTCGGCTCACACCCGGCAACTCGCAAAAGCGAGAAATCGGATTCGTTTGGACATGAGCATAAGCCCTTAAGCCTCAACTCCATAGCCGGTCCCACGAGTGCTCGTGGTCCCACTCAGGCGTAGGTTCAAAGTAGCCGCTTCCCGGCCCCAGGTGCTGGCGTACGACATCTTCGTTTAACGTGATGCCCAGCCCGGGGCGGTCCGGCACGTCAATCCACCCGTGATTCACGATCGGATTTTTCGCGTACTCCTCCGCTAACGACGACCACCACGGAACATCCAGCGAGTGGTTCTCCATGGCCAGAAAATTCCGTGTGGCAGCGGCGCAATGCACGTTGGCCATGCAACTGACAGGCGTCCCGGCAAAGTGCATGGCCATGGGCATGCCAAATTCTTCGGCCATGTCGCCGATTTTGTGAGTCTCGAGAATGCCGCCTGCCGTCGCGAGATCGGGATGGATTTTGCTTACCGCATGCTTGTCACAGAGAACACGGAACGGCTCTTTGAGGTAAATGTCTTCCCCGGTGAGAATCGGTGTCGGACTCTGGTCTGAAATTTCTTTGAGCAGGTCAGTGTAGGTCCACGGAATGACATCTTCCATCCACGACAAGTTGTATTTTTCGTAGGCTTTGCCGAGGCGAATAATCGATTTCACGCCGAGATGTCCCAAGTGGTCCATGGAAAGCGGAATTTCCATCCCGATGGCATCGCGAACGGCCGCGACATACTCCTCGAGCATCTCGATTCCTTTGTCGGTGACCTCCATGGCAACAAAGGGATGCTCAGCCTGGTTTTGTTCCCAATCGGTTAAATCGGAAGGTTTGGTGACCGTGCCGGGAGTATCGGAAACCATTTCGACGCCGAGGTCCATCTTCAGCCACGTAAGGCCCATGACCTCTTTGCGTTGCTTCATGCGTTGCGCATAAATTTTCGGGTCTTTGGATTCCGTCGTATCTGCGTACACTCGAATCTTGTCGCGAAATTTCCCGCCACCCAGCATCGCGTACACAGGAGCGTTGTACACCTTGCCGGAAATGTCCCAAAGCGCCATCTCAATGGCGGAGACGCCACCCCCCTGCCGTGCATGCCCTCCAAATTGCTTGATCTTGCGGAAAATCTTGTCGAGCTGCAGCGGGTTCTCGCCCAAGATGCGGCTTTTCAGGGATAGCGCATACGTCGGACTCGCGCCGTCGCGCACTTCGCCAAGTCCACAGACACCCTGGTTAGTGTCGATGCGAATGATTGGGCACGGGCTCGGACCGGGCTTCGTGATTGTCGCCACGCGGAGGTCTGTGATCTTCAGCGCGGAAGGACTGGAGTTGGTGTTCACGGCCTTTGGATAAGCTTCGAGCGGCTCGCTCGTAAGCAGCCCGCTTCCCAGGGCTAAAGCGGAAGTTTTCATCACTTCACGACGGTTGAAACGGTTCCCAATGCCCATCAGGTGACCTCGTTCTGGGGAAGTTCTCTGCAGTGAATCGGATCAATGCTCGTCAGACGGAGCGCGCAAATTATATATCTGCCGAACAGCTCACAACATCGGGGAAAAACCACAACGTATCGGCTTACGATGTTTTAAAGTTGCCTCGGCTTTCTGCTGAAGAATTGCAATTGACAAAACCATTCTGATTTGAGAGTTTCTGGAACGCAATTCACCCATAGGCAGGAACTTTCCAATGACTCGCATCCTTTTTCGCTTGTGCATTGCATTTTGGTTTTTCGCGGCCGTAGCTGTTTCGGAATCGACGGCGCAGCTCTTCACGTTTTCTAAAGAAGAATTGATTGATTACACAGCGCAGAATCCCTTTGACCGGCTTCCGGACGGCCGTCCAAAAGTGCCCGACAATTTGCTCGAGCGGGCGCGTGGTCTCTCCTCCGAGGAAGTCTGGGCGGTGCTCTCCGAAAGAGGATTCAACAATCAATACGCCGACGGGTTTCAGGTTCTGCATCCCGGCAAAACAATGGTGGGACGCGCCTTCACCGTGCAATTCATGCCATTGCGCGGCGACCTCGATCAAGTAACAAAGTCAAAGGCCAAAGCGCGGGGAAATCCGCACCTCTACAATCAGACCGCAATCGACATGCTGCAACCCGGCGACGTCCTGGTCGTGGATATGTTCGGCAAGAAAGTGGACGGCACGATCGTGGGCGACAATCTTTTCTTCTACGTCAATCAGGCCACGCACGGAGGCGGTCTGGTCGTTGACGGCAGTGTTCGCGACCTCGACGGAATCTCCGGGATCGATATGCCGGCATATTTCCGGTCCGTTGATCCGACGCCGATCGGGAATGTCATGCTGACGGGAATCAACATTCCGGTCCGGATCGGAGGCGTCACGGTTATGCCTGGAGACATGGTGGTCGGGGATCGCGAAGGCGTTTACTTTGTGCCCCCGCAATTTGTGCAGGAGGTCCTGGACAAGGCAGACATCACGCACATCCACGACGAGTGGACAAAAAAGAAATTTGCCGAAGGCAAATACAAATCGACCGAGATTTACGGCTCTCCGAAAGATCCGAAACTCAAGCAGGAATATGAACAGTATCTAAAGCAGCGGCTCGAGGAGCTTCATAAGGAACGAGCGTCCAAACCGTGAAAGAGGAAATCATGACAAATTCCTTCGATAAGAAAGCTGGCAACGCGATCACCCGGCGCAGTTTCATCTCAAGAGCAGGTCAGGGTTTCCTGGCGGCGAATGTTGCGGGTGCGCTGTGCTGAAAGATGCCGAAGCCGATCTGGTCGTTCCCAAACCCCCGGGGGAAGAAACTCGGCTGGGCCATTGTCGGATTAGGCAATCTTGCCATTAACGAAATCCTGCCTGCATTCGCGAAATGCGAAAAGTCGAAGGTCGTCGCATTCGTAAGCGGCCACCCTGACAAGGCCCACAAACTCGCACGGCGTTATGGAGTCAGTTCAAAAAATATCTACAACTACGAAAATTACGATTTGATCAAAGACAACCCCGAAGTCGACGTCGTTTATATCGTTCTGCCCAATGGCATGCACGCCGAATACACGGTCCGCGGCCTCCAGGCTGGCAAACACGTTTTATGCGAGAAGCCGATGGCCAACACTCCTGCCGAGTGCCGACAGATGATTGATGCGGGGCGGAAAGCCAATCGCAAACTCATGGTTGCGTACCGATGCCGCTATGAACCATACAACCGCGAGGCCATTCGCATTGCGCGCTCGCAGGAACTCGGTCCCACGCAAATGATTCTCGCCGACGCCGGCTTTCCGATTGGTGATCCTACTCAATGGCGATTGCACAAGCAGCTTGCCGGTGGCGGCTCAATGATGGACATCGGCATTTACGCGCTAAACGCGTCGCGTTATCTCACAGGCGAAGAGCCTACAGAAGTGAATGCAATGATTCGCAGCACGCCCGGCGATCCCCGTTTCAAAGAAGTGGAAGAGCACGTGACCTTTCAGCTTCGTTTTCCCAGCGGGATTCTGGCGAACTGCTCCTCAAGCTACGGTTATTTCCAGCAAGGTCATTATCGCGTCATGGGAACTCAAGGTCGCCTCGCACTTGACCCGGCAACCTGGTACGAGGGCCTGCGGATGTACATCGAGCGCGAGAACACGATCGAAAACCAAAACCTGCCGGTCGTGGATCATTTCGCTTCGGAAATGGACCATTTCTCAGATTGCGTGATGCAGAACAAAGAGCCGCTAACTCCCGGTGAAGAAGGCTTGCGTGATATCACGATCATTCAGGCTGTCTATGAAGCTGCCCGGAGCGGCAAGGCCGTGAAGCTGTAGGTGCGGGGAACGCGTCAGAACGACTGGCATGCGCGTGACGGCTTTACATCGGTAAGGCTTGATGCTGTTCGTTAACCTGGCTCGCCGTCATCCGTTTCCACTTGCGATAGACATTCAGGACCGCAAGCGTCCAGAAGGGAACCAAATCTACGCCCGGTATGAGTTCAGCCGCGAAGGCAGGAAGGAATTCCCAGTGCCAGCCCAAAAGCCGCACCAGGATAGCCGCGACTACCAGATCGAGGACATCATCGGCAGGCGAAAGTGCGCCTTCAGAAAACAGCGGCATGACAAAAAGCTGAAGCGCATCTGCTCCCATCGCCAGGATCATGGCGATTTGAAAGCGCCAGCGATCCGCGACAGAAGTTGTAACCTCGGGATCGATACCGGCGTCCATAACCTTTTGATGCAGCTGCCGAGTCTCGCGAGTCTAGACTTCTTCGTCTGGCGGCCCACCCGCCCCCGCCAGGTCCTGTGGCCTGATCTTCTCGACATTGAACTTTGCCGCTCGCTCGCGCATGGTTTTGAGCACCTCTTCGAGCGGAGGCGGTTCATCCTTGATCCACCGCAAAGGATTAATCCGTGCCACAACGAATGAGCGCAAATAAGAACTGACCAGTCCCCGTTCCTTCAACTTTTTCACGACTGCCGCTACTTTCTCTTCCAAGTCGAGGACCATTCCTGCTCGCTTCTCATGGTCCTTAATTGCGCTGCGCAGCGGCTCAGATGTGAAGCTTTCCAGCCGACGCAGGATCGGGTGATACGCCCCGCCGCCAAACCGCGGTACCTTCTCATAGCAAACGCCCAACGTCACCAAAGCAGCCTCGTCCAAATAGAAAGCGAATTGCGACTCCGGCCGCGACGCGTCGTCTTCTAGAAGTCCGTGATAGATACGAATGACTTCGAGCGCCCGCTCCTTCAGGTTGTGCGCCTTCTCCGTATTCAGGGCCAGGATTTGCCAGGCCACTTCGCGGTCAGCCACGATCAACGCAGAAATCGACTTCGCGCCCAAACGCCGCATTGCTTCAAGCCGATGCCGGCCGTTCGGAGTCCAAAATCCGCCCTTCGGCGCGACCACCGCAACAATGGGATCGAGAAAGCGTCCTGTCTTGTTGATCACATCGGCCAAGCGCTTGTGATGGGCGTCGGACAAGTCTCGCTGAAAGGGAGTCGGCTCGACGGCGTCGATCGGCAGGATGGAAAAAACCAGGGGATGTCCGCCGAGTGGTTCCTTATAGAAGCCAACCACGCACCCACCGGATTTCTCGACTGCTTGAACAACTTCGGCCGCCCCCAAAGGCTCGACTAGACGGCACTCTGCTGGACTCAGCCCCTTGGTTCGCGGCTTCGCCTTGCGAGGCCGCTTTTTCGGCGGTGCGCGTTTCACCATGCTTGCACCATTCTAAGGTGCTTGGACGAGTTTTGCCGTCCGGGTAGTCCTCCGTAGCGAGTGAGTGTTCTGGGCTGAACTCAGGCCGTAGGCTGATTAAGCGCCACGCGGGCCTTGGTGATGAGGGTTTCGATGCCTTCTGCTTTTGACACCAGCGCGGCGACACCGGCAACCCGCGCTTCCGGCGCCGCAATTTCCGCCGAATTCATGCTGTAGAGAATTATTGACGCAGACGAATTCAGGCTCTTCAACTCTCGGGCAATTTCCAGCCCGTTCATATCTGGCATGCAGAGATCCAGCACGATCAGGTCCGGATTTAACCGCCGCGCCAGGTCAATCGCCTCACGGCCGTTCGAGGCCTGGCCGCATATGCGGAACTCGCCGGCAGTCTTAAAAAGCCTGCAAAGCGCCCTTCGCATCGCGGCGTTGTCATCAACTATCACAACGGTGTGAGCCAAATGTCTCCGAAAACCTACGAGAGCCAAAGAAAGACTATTAGACGGGAAATGCGAAGCATTTGGTTTCTTCTGTCATTTCTAACCAAGAGTTCAACTGACGAGGGAGGAATATTCTGCGAGCGAAGAACGTAAATTGGCGCGTTTATGCGTGAAGCCTGGGCCGCAGCCGGGTTCACTCATACCGCAGCGCTTCTACGGGATCGAGCTTTGAAGCACGGAGCGCCGGCACGAGCCCGCTGATCACGCCGACCAGCAGCAGCACCAGGCTGGAGACCGCTAGCGTCATGGCCGAAATATGCAGGTGGATGTCGCCCTTGCCGGAATTGTCCTCAAATAACGGACCCATCATGGGCAGTGTTCCGACAGCTGCCGCCACAACATACGAAACCAGCACTCCGATGGCGCCGCCCATAAGCATGATCAGCAACGTTTCTGCCAGGAACTGGAGCTTGATGTGAACCTTCTTTGCTCCCAGGGCCCGCCGCAATCCGATTTCCCGGATGCGCTCGTCGACGGAGACCAGCATGATATTCATAACGCCCACTCCGCCGATTCCCAGCGTCAGCGCGCCCACAAAGGTGAGGAGCACTTCCAGGCCGATCGTGATCGCGTCGATAACCGGGCGAAACTCATCGCGGCCAAACATCTGAAACGCTTTTTTGTCAGTCGGGGAAAACTGCTGACGCGTGGCAAAGGCCGCGAGCACCTGCGCCATGGCTTTTTTTTCAAATTGCGGTGCGATCGGCTCAAACACAAGTACGGCAGCGTATCTCGTGTTCCACAAATCTCCGGCCGTGGAATAAGGTATCCACACTGAGTCATCGTCGCTTGAAATGTAGTTGCTGAGCTGGATCTTCCTCGCCATCACTCCGATGACCGCAAACCTGACGCCCCCTATTTCTACCGTCTCGCCGACCGCCGGACGGCCGCTGAATAATTGCTCGCGGATTCTTCCCCCGAGGAAACACACCCGCCTGCGCTCGAGCTCATCGCTGGCGTTAAACCAGCGGCCCTCGGAGGGAACCTCGTTCCGCATCTCGCCATATTCCGGACACACGCCGCGAATAGCAGCCGTTCCAACCAGGCGGTCCTGATACGCGATGCCTGGTCTGCGCACGGTTTCACGACATACGTATTTCACTAATGGCGCAGTGGCTTTCACCATGTCGACGTCCGCTTGCTCGATTACGACTTTCTTGCCGGCGCGCTGGCCACCGGGTTGCTCGCTGGTCTGCTGCGGCCAGCAAATTACTACGCTCTTGCCGAATGCGTCGAAGCCATTTACGAGAATATTTCGGAAACTGTTTCCATAGGCGACCAGCAGTGTAACGGTGGCGATGCCCCACACGATGCCGAGCATCGTGAGCATGCTGCGGGTGTAGTTGCGCTTCAGCGCCACCCACGCTTCGCGAATGATTTCACTCAGCATAATTTATCGGGTGATCTGGCGATCGGGTCATCGGGCAGTCTTGACCTCCAGGTAGCTTTCAGATCATCGGATCAACGGATGACCTGATCACCTGATTCTTAGCCTCCCGCTTCAAACCTCAGCGCCTCGATTGGATCGACAGATGCCGCTCTTCGCGCCGGGTACAGCGCCGAGATCACCGCGATAGCACCCAGCATCGCGCAGGCGAGCAGCCCGGTCTTCCAGGTCGGTAGCAATCCCGCAAAGAAATCGGGCATGGGCATCAGATCCACCAGCCAGCACAGGCCATACGCAACTCCCAAGCCAGCGCCCCCACTGACCAGCGCAATGATGAGCGCTTCGACGAAGAATTGCCGCAGGATGACGTGTGCTGGCGCGCCCAGCGCTTTGCGAACCCCAATCTCCCGTGTTCTCTCGCGCACCGCTACCATCATCACGTTCATTACACCGATCCCGCCCAGGAACAGCGTCACCACTCCGACCGCCCCCAGGAAATACTTCATGCCGTCGGTCATCTGCCGGAACGCCTTGGCCTCCTGTACCGTGTCCCAGATCGGGCAAGCTTCTTTGTCCGTCGGGTCGTAGTGGTGCATCTTGCCTAATGCAGCGCGCACCTGGTGCTTGCACGCTTCATGCTGCTGCACCGATTTTGGCGTGACCAGCAACTGATCGAACGTACGGTCAGTTCCGGGAGGCTTATCGGGAAAATCGCGCCGCATCGCCGAGAATGGCACAAACACCTTGTTCACGTCCCATCCGTCGTAGCTTGAATCCTGCTTTTTCTTCGCAATGACGCCGACGACGAGATAAGGAATGTCGTTCAGATAAACATTCTCGCCAAGCGGATTCCGGCCTTCGGGAAATAGCTGCTTGGCCGCATCGGTTCCGAGAAACGCGACCCGGCGCGCGTTGATTTCGTCATCCCAGTTGTAAAAGCGCCCCGAACCCACAGTCAGGCTGCGGATTTCTCCAAATTCAGGATAGGAACCAGTCACCAGAAAAGCCGCGTTGTTGTAGTTGCTGTGTATGCGTACCGTGTCTTGCTCGAGCTCAGGAATCGCGTACTGGCAATCCGGCGATTCCGATTGCACCACCTGCACATCAGCGTCTTCCCAATGGACCATGCGTCCGGCCCGCGTGCCTCCAGCCTGCAAGCTGGTGCGGCCGTGAAAGACAATCATGATGTCTTTGCCCAGGTTCCGCGACTGCTCTTCCTGGCCTTTGCGCAGGCCTTCGCCCGCCGCGGTCATGAGCACGATGGACACAATTCCCCATGCGATCCCGAACATTGTCAGAAATGTGCGCAGCTTGTGCGCCCACAAAGTCCGAAAGACATCGCCAATGAGATCGCGCAGAACCATACTCCATTTGGACGCCGCCCGGCACGGACGGTTAGCGGAACGGGTGTCCTTGGTCTTTCATACGGAGGGAATGAGTAGTTTGTTCGCATAATTCGCAGGACCGCCGACGAAGAACCATTAACCGCAAAGCTCGCCAAGGTCTGGTAAAGGACACGAAGATCGTCTGCATGAACATTCAAATCTATAATTTCCACTTACTTCGCAGACGAAAGGCACATTCAAGTGGATCGGATAAAAATCTCAACCGGCACACCCTGGGAACCAATCGTTGGCTATTCACGCGCGGTGCGGATCGGTCCATCTGTGCACATCTCGGGAACCACCGCAACCGGCCCTGACGGTCAGGTGGTCGGCAAGGGCGATGCCTACGCCCAGACGGTGCAGACGCTAAGAAACGTCGGTTCGGCACTGGAGAAAGCTGGTGCCAGCTTTAAGGACGTCGTGCGCACGCGCATATACGTCACCAATATTTCCGATTGGGAGAAGATCGGCAAAGCGCATGGAGAGATTTTCAGTGAAATCAGGCCGGCAACCTCGATGGTCCAGGTGGCCGCGTTGATTTCTCCGGAGATGCTGGTCGAGATCGAAGCCGACGCAATTGTCACGAATTCCCGCTCAGCGAAGAAACGGAATCGAAAGAAGGGTCGAGGACGAAGCGCCTGAAAACGAGGTTTCGGTCTGCTGATCTACTGCCCTCGGCTGCGGCTTTTGCGCAATTGTTTGCACTGGGATTTGTGCACAAATCCGTCCGGCACCCCAAAAACCGCGAATTTAGGGGTAAACACAGGTGAATTCCGTAAAAACGCGGCCGCGTGCTCAGACTGGCAAATTACCTGCAAATGTTCTTGCAGCTGCGTCGTCCCAGGAGGGTAGGTATGCGTGTATTTGTCACTTTTTGCGCTGGTTTACTTCTGTCCGCTATGGCACTGGGCCAGTCGGCCCCACAAGTTGCCGGCAGGGCTTACTACGGAAATGGACCGTACGTCCCACTGATCACGACCCCGGAGATTTCCCTGCAAACGGTTTCGCCGAATCCAGTCGGCGCCCGTAACGCAACCTATGGACTGCTCGCCGGCGCCAGAAATTCAACCCTGTCCATGATGGATGGCAATACCAGCTCGAACTATACCGATGCGGTTTGGTATTCAGGAGGCGACGCACCCATTATGTCCACGCCGGAAATTTCGCTGGTTCCCCGCGCGCTGCACGGTGGGCACGTGAGGATGGAAGGACCGAGCCGGGAGCATGAGCGCGCCGAGGCTGCTGCTCCTCGCGCCTGGACCTACTACGCCTCCCCGGAAGAAACTTCCAGCGCGGTCGAAGCTGCGGGCGCGGCGAAGTCTGCAAAGCGCGCAACTCGAACCTACACCAATCAGGATGTCGAGAACGAAAACCAGAAGAACGGCACGGTCAAGTACGACAATAAGACGGAAAAAATTCAGTAAAAGCGCAGAACCTGGCGCTGGGGGCGGATGATCTTTGTCCGCCCTTTCTTTATTTCTGAGGAAGTTTACCGCTGCAACAGACCTTCCATCGCCTCAAAAAACTCCGGAAACGAGATCACGGCAGAGTCAGACCGCTTTATTTCTGTTTCTCCCTCTGCGCGCAATGCGGCGACCGCAAAAGCCATGGCGATCCGGTGGTCACCGAAGGAGTCGAGCGATGCGCCATGTAATTTCTGACCTCCGGGAATCCGCAGCCCATCGCTGAATTCCTCTACCTGTGCTCCCATGAGACGCAAGTTCGTCGCGACGCTCGCAATTCGGTCTGACTCTTTCACGCGAAGTTCTTGCGCGTCGCGGATTTCGATACCTTCGGCTGTGTACGGCGCAATCGCCGCCAGCACCGGGATCTCATCGATCAGCGCGGCCGTATCTTCGCGTACTACGCGCGCGCCCTTCAATTCCCTTCCCTGTACCTGCAGCGTACCCATGAGTTCGCCGTGCTGTTCCTGAAGATCGCTCATGGTGACGCGCGCGCCCAGGCCGATTAGAAAATCCAGCAGCCGAGCGCGCGTGGGATTGAGAAGCAAGCCAGGAATTGTTAGTTGCGAATCTGGAAATAGCGCCGCGGCGCAGAGAAAAAAAGACGCGCTGGAAATGTCGCCCGGAACCGTAGCCTCGATCGCATGCAGCTTCTGCCCTCCCGCTATGCTCACCTCACGCATGCGGCGATCCAACTGTGCGCCGAAGGCCTGCAAGCCAAGTTCGCCGTGATCGCGGGTTTGAATCGGCTCCTCAATACGAGTCGTACCATCGGCGTAAAGTCCGGCGAAGAGCAACGATGTTTTCACCTGCGCGCTTGCCACTTGCAGCTTGTAGTCGATTGCCGTCAGGCGTCTTCCCGTCAACCGCAGTGGTGGACGTCCGCCGTCTGCCGATTGAAAATGCGCGCCCATCATCTCCAGCGGCTTAATGATTCTCGCCATCGGCCGTCGCGAGAGCGACTCGTCTCCGATCAACTCGCTGGTGAATTCCTGCCCGGCGAGAATGCCGCTGAGCATGCGAATCGTTGACCCGGAATTCCCACAATCGAGAGGAGAATTGGGCGCTTGCCACTTCGCGCCGCGCCCCTGAATGACAACCGACGTGCCATTCCGCTCCCATTTCACGCCTAGCGATCGCAGACATGCGAGTGTGCTGCCGCAATCGGCACCGGTTGAGAAGTTCTCTAACCTGGTTGTGCCCTCAGCGATCCCGCCCAACATTGCATAGCGATGCGAAATGGATTTATCGCCCGGAAGCCGGACGGAGCCGTTGATGCTTTTCGCTGGTCGAATAACAACTGAATTTTCGTGAGTCATCTCTGCTTCTCAATATAGCGGAAGCAGGCGGCTTGAGCGACACGGCGCGGTGGCAAACTATTGTGCGTGCACTGGTGGAATATGGCGCATCTTTAAATGTCAGGGTTATTTTCTACCATGCTCAAGTTTGTTGTTTTACTGGGTCTGTTAGCGGCTCCGCAGCTGGATCCATCTCTTACACCGCAAAAAGCCGCGAAACCGGCGCTCCCGAAGATTGATGAGAATGCCTGCCCATTTGAAGGCTGTCAGTTCGGCCGGTGGACCGCTACCGACGAAGTGCAGTTGTTCTCTACGTGGAAAGAAGGCCGCAGGCCGGTGACTACGATCTCGAAAGGCGATGCCGTTACAGCAATCACCGGAATTCACATCACGTTCGAGCCTTCTGAGTTCGAAGTTACCGCGCCCATGCCAAGTTATGGGCTGAAGCCCGGGGATATTGTCTTTGGCTATATGAATCATGGTGAAGGATATTTCAGCGCATGGTTCAACGGTTATTGGGTGGATGAATTTGATGGCAGCGGCATCTCGAGCCCGAATGGAGGATGTAACCGCAATTGCACGGCGAAGCAGGTGAAGGAAGGCCACGTCGAGTGGTGGGTTCAGATCAAGACGAAAGATGGAACCATCGGCTGGACAAAAGATACGGACAAATTCGACGGAAAGGATCTGCTTGGAGAACTGAAAGAATTAACCAGACCCGCAAGCGGCGAGCCTCGACTTCACTGCTGACTTAATAGCTTTTGCAACTCCTTCCATTTGACGAGGATCACACCGTTGTCTCGCACGGCTTGTTTGAATTCATCTCCTGTCACAAACTCGTAATCGCGCTCTCGCCAGGCTGAGCCATAATCGGCATGGTCGATGGTGATTGCCTGCAACTCGGCGTCGTCATGCCCAAGGTGCACGATCATTTCGTGGAAACCAGGCTTTAGGTTCCTGATCGCATTCAGGTAAAACTCTTTCCACTGCTCCGCGTGCACGGCGGGCGTCGCCATAATGATGGAGTCGAGCACTACGTCCTTTTCTGAAAGGATTGAGAGGAACGGTTCAGCGCCTGGTAGGCGCACAGCCAGGAACGGCAAATGATTTTCATGGGCGACTTTGACATACGCGGCAAAAATTGCCGGACTGGCAAATGCAGAGCCCATGTGAGTGTCCAGGTGTGTGGGATGAATTCCCATGGACAACGCGCGCTCGACCTGCGCCCGAATCTCGCGTTCCGCATCATCAGCTTTGGCGTGTTGCGCGACCAAGGGCGTTTCGCTCCATAGCGTTCCTGCAGGGTCGAGCAGGCTTGCTACCGTATCTGATGGCGCAACTGCTCCCCACCGGTAAGTCTTCCATTCGCTGGTAAGCGTCAGGTGAAGGCCCAGATCGGCATCAGGATGCGCTTTGGCATAAGCCGCCACTTCCGTCGTCCAGGGGCACGGCATCATGATGCTGGCAGAAGTTACCGCGTTCTTATCCAGCGCGTCGAAGCTCGCCGAATCGACCGAATGTGCGAGCGCCAAATCATCGGCATGCACGATCAGGAGTTTGGAATTGGCGGGATAACCAAGTCGTTCGGCAACGGTCTTGGCCTGCCCGAGCATCTGCGCAACCGTGGTCAAAAGCAGGCACGAAAAAAGAAGAAGTGTTTGTGAGTGCATGAACGCGCTTCCCAGGGCGCGAAGAAGCGTAGCACACTTAGGTCGTTGCTACTCAGGAGACCGACGCCGCCGGCATGCCACGGCGGGACTCAGGAAGCGTACTCGCACGTTCCAGTTTGGATTTTTCGTATCCCTCGACGCAGTAGCAAATGGCTCGATCGAAGAATTGATCAAGAAGCCGCAGCAATTCCATTTCGCCAAAAATTTCCAGAGGCCCGCGCAGAAAGCCTTCGCGCTGCAGAAAATTCCAAACGTGCTCCTTGGTAAGAAAGATCCCCCAACACACATGCGATAGCGAAACATTTTGGCTGGCCCGCAAGGCGCCGATCTCGCGATAACGGCGCTCCACGTCTGCGTCCGACTTCGAAAGCAGCCAGTCGCTCAAGTTGCGCAGGATTTCATGGCTTCGGGCTCGAAGTTCCTGGGCAGGAACTTTTCCGAGGTCTGCAGTTCGCGGCGAGCTCTGAAATTTCCTTAACAATCCATCCGTCAACTCATCCGAGTGCTGCTCGATAAGCCGCACCAAGCGAACCGCAATCATTAGCCCCTCCTGTCCGGATCTCGGACTCGCCTCAATTCGAAAATTACGCCAGGCTAATTGTATCGTATAGCGATATAGATTGCAATGATAACCAGCGCAGTTTGGTGACGGACGATAGCGCAACCACAGGCTCGTTTTCGGCGGTATTTCGAGTGCGGTCCTTGCGAGTGGCTACAACACCGCGGTTTCCTCAATCATGCGGCCCTCGGCAAACCGGGACAAACTCAGCAGAGACGCGTCGATCAGTTCTGTCGTGCCGCGCAGCACCAGGTCGGCGAGGATTTTTCCCGTCGCCGGCGCGTGCATGACTCCATGCCCACTGAAGCCGTTGGCAAGAAAAAATCCCGGCACCTGCGGCGCTGGTCCGAGGACAGGGTGATGGTCGGGCGTCATCTCGTACAGTCCGGCCCACGCCCGCCTGGGATTCACCGCGAGATTCTCAAAGATCGGCACCCTGTCTGCCGCCCGCATCAAAATTTTCTCGACGAAGGCGGAATCAAACTCGGTCTTAAATCCCGACGTTTCCTCCGGATCATTCCACGCCAGCAGGAACCCTAATGCCTCAGGCCGGAAATGAAATCCGTTGGACATATCGATAATCATCGGCGCCGTGTGGGGGAACTGATCGAAAGGCTCGGTCGGCACCAGCATCCTCCGTAACGGCTCAACCGGAAGATCAAGACCCACCATTTCGCCGACAGCTGCGGCCCATGGCCCCGCGCAGTTGATGACGGTTCGCGTGCTTATCAGGTCGCGGGCAGTTTCAATGCCGCAGATGCCTCGCCCATCGCGCCGAATTCCCGTGACTGTAGTGTTCTTCCACAATTCGGCCCCGTGATCGCAAGCCCAGCTCATAAATCCGGTCATCGCGCTGTAAGGATCCACAAATCCATCGGTCGAACAGAATGCACCGCCGACAATATCGCCGCCACGAAGCTGCGGAAACATCTTCCGAATCTCATCTCCGGAAACCAAGCGGGCATCTTTGACTCCGAGCCGCGCCTGCGTCTCATGATTCGTTCGCAGATAATCCATGTGCCTTTGGCTGGTTGCGCAAAACAAGTATCCCTGTGGCCGGTAGCCGCACGGATGCCCCAGTTGCTCATCGAACCTGGAATAGAAAGGGATCGAATACAGAGACATTTGAATATTCACGGGAGTGGAAAACTGGGCGCGCACGCCGCCCATGCTCTTGCCGGTCGAGCCTTTGCCCTGGGACGACTCCCGCTCAAGCACCAAAACGCCTTTACATCCAGCGGCGGTCAAGTGATACGCAATACTTGATCCAACAATGCCGGCGCCGACGATGACCACATCAGCTGTGCGCATGAATCTGCTCCGTAAGAACGGAGCATTGTAGTGCATGAGGCGTCAGTTCATGCGGAGGTTCGAGATAAGACCCAGAAGAAGATTGGGCCCGTTGCGAAGACTAAGCTACCCCAAAAAAAGAACAACTGCAAAGAACACAAGCGGGGTTGATAAGAAGCTAAACTCAAGATCGTAGGCGTTCCTACCCTGGTCTATTTTCCTGATCCTACACGCGCCGAGGCGACCACCGTTTGCCTGAGCAGCAGGTTGGCTGCCTCGGCAAGGCTTAAATCGCCGGGGACCCGTTCGAAGTCGCTGTGGATCTCCTTCTGCTGCACCGCGATAGTCTTGAACAGCAAGGCCTTGCCTCGCATGTTGACGGCTAACTCGGTTACCTCCCAATCCCCAGGAGCCAGCTCGCTCCGCTTCACCATGAACTGACCGCCTTTTTCCAGGTGCCCCAACAACCCTCCGGCGAATTTGACCTCATTCATAAGCTGGCCGTTGATACTGGACAGCCGTTTTTGGCGGCCATCTACCCACATCTCACCCGCCATTTGCTGCAGAACTTTCCCCTCGCGGGACGGCGCCCGGAACTGTGGGTTCGGCTTGAAGGTTACCTTCACCAGATTCCCGCTTTCTCCCGCATATTGGAATACGAACGCATCGGGAATCATTTTCAGAAACGCGTCACACTGGGCAGCATCTTTCTTGCGCGCTAGTTCAGCCTTTTTCTGCTGTTCTGGATCACGAGTGAACTTCAAAATGCGCTCATTTTCACCGCGGCGCTGCTCTTCACTCAACGGTTTTCCTGAGGTCGACAACAGCTTGTCGATTGAGCCCGATTTTGTTTCCACCACTTCTCTGGTTTCCAATCTCCCCTCTAACTGCTTCTCGAGCTTGTATTTCCAGTGGACATCGGGAGAGTTCGATGGGTGCAGCTCGTTGTAAATAACCGCCTTGACCATCTCGGCTGGGGGAATCTGCGGTTGGGACTGCGAGACAGCCAAACCCGTGGTCGAGATCACGAAACATGACCCAAATAGGGCTAAGCTGATGAGCTTCAAGCGGGATGGAAGGGTGGTCACGGTCGCTCCTGGAAGCCTTCACAGGGTAAGAAACGACGGCGAAGTCGGCAATCAGGCGGATGGTGTATCGGTAGCGTGGGAATTCCCCTAATTCTTAGGGGGATACAGCAGGGGAGGCCGGGTCTCTACCTGAGACGAGCTAAGAGTCAGTGCGCTTTCCTGCTCGAAAACTCACAAGAACAGCTATTTTTGGCATGAGTTGAGTACTTCTCTTATTTGACGAACTCTCCCTGTGCCCTCTTTGCCCAAGGATCGTACGTCAGCGAGAATTGAACTCGCTCCGCAATGGTCGGGTGGTCGTAAAACAGGAACACCTGCACCGGATTGGGAGTCGGATCGGCAAGATCCACCTCCCCGAGCACCTGGAAAGCCTGCGCTGCCACTTGCCCTGAATCGGGCGTAAGCCCGTGGGTGACCTCGAGCCCGTACTGATCCGCCTGATGCTCAAAATGGCGGCTGACTGCGCTATCTATAGGGTTGGTTACAAAGGTGAAAACTGACAAAAGCAGCATCAGCACAGGCAGAGATGCCCAGTCATCGAGGCCACGTATGCCCCAGCCCGCTCCCCACCGCGCGAGCACCCATCCTACGCAGAGATAGCCGAGATAGAAAAGCAACAAGAACAGCGCGGCAAAAAAAGTGATGCCTTTGGGGATGTGTTGAAGCACGTAGTGACCAGTCTCGTGCCCCGCCACAAACACGATCTGCGGAGTGTTCATTTTCGCAATGGTGTTGTCCCACACCACCACGCGTTTGGAGGCGCCAAATCCCGTAACGTACGCGTTCAGGCCGGTAGTTTTTTCCCCGGCGCCCATCCAGAACATTCTCTCGGGCGGGATATTCTGGCCGGCGCGCTGCACCATTTGCTCAAGCGCTGCCGTCAGTGCCGAATCTTTCTGCTGCAGCGGCTCGAATTTGAAAAACAACGGTTCGATTACCCAGGGCGCGATAAAGACCACAAACAAACCAATAGGCAACGCGATCAGCCAGAAGTAAAACCACCAGCGCCGCGGACTAGCGCGAATCACGATAAAGAGCAGCCAGATCAAAATAGTTCCAATAATCAGCGAAATCAGTTCCGCCTTGGTCCAGTCCCAACTCCAAGATCTCCAGCCCTGCACAGAGATGCCAAATCGCTTTTCCACCATCTCGCCATAGATATCCAGCGGCAAGGTCAGGATGGCAATGGTCAGCAGCAGCAGTGGCGCGAAAACCACGCTTTGCAAAAATCGTCGGCGTGAAACACGCTCCGCCCAATCTCGATATTTGGGCCCAATCTTCCAATGCAGGATGATCCACAGCACGGCCAGCCCATACACAAATCCGATCAGCGCCAAGCGAAAATGAATCCGGCTGCGGTTGCGCGCTTTCTGGTAAAGATCGGGCGGCAGAGTGTAAGCCGTGACCTTTGACGACTGAGTCGTGGCAGGCGCGGCCGGCATGTTCGAAGAATTATTGGCTTGCGATTGCTGCGCATTCGAAGGAGGAAGACTTCCCTGAGCCTCCAGGTGCAGCGCAAATAAAATCACCGCCAACGCGAGACAGAGAGGAAACCTTTTCACGAAACCTCCTCTACAAATCTGCAAGATAGTACACCTGCAGCGCACCAGCGTCACGTTTCGCGATTTTTGCGAGCTTCCGCTTCGGCGAGCCAGCCCCGCTGCAACTTGTCCTCCGGGATGCTGGAGAGATACGGCTTGATATCGAGGATCGGCGTGCCGTCGAGCATGTCAATGCCACGCACTCGCAAAAGTGGGCCTTCTCGCCCCAGCAACTCCACCACGGTAAGGGCAATAGGATTTGGGCGGCGCGGGGAGCGGGTGGCGAAAACACCGTGAGGGCGTCCTTCGTCGGAGGGAGGCGTAGCGATCAGATCGAAGTCACCTGAGCGATCGAAGACCCACAGTACGTAAAGGTGGGAGAAGCCCTCGATATCAGCGAGACCAGCAGCGAATTCAGGAAGAATTTCGAGCACGCCTTCGGCGTCATGTTTCGCTCCAAGTCCTTTGGGGATCTCGGATGTAGTCTGAAATGAATTTCGGGCGTAGCCGATCGGGCGCGGTATGAAAAGTGAGGACATGGAGAAATGATAAAAGAGCGCGAGGAGCCTTGAATTAGTCGATTGGTTACTGAGCGTTACCAGGCACGGAGCCCTGGCTAACCCGCGAAAGCCAAGCTCGTCTATTGATGGATGAGTGTACTCTCACCCACTTTCACTAAGGTCGGCTTCATAAGATTTTTTTTGGTTCTTCTTCTATTTGTCAGCGACTTAGCCCTAGGACAATCGGCATATTACAAAGTACACCTCGACTTCACGCAGCCTTTGCATGCCAAGGTGGAAGCGGATTTAAAAGCTCCGGATGGACTTGTGTCTACGGCGAGGCACGCGGGCGGGTACGCTTGGTGGGAATTTATCAAGCACATTCGCGAGCTGCGCAAAGATGGAAGTGCCGTTGCTCTTTTGCCGGTAGGAGACGGCCAATGGCGGGCGCCAGAAGTTGCGGGTGGACGTGTACGCCTGGCCTACGATGTCGACCTTTCGTTCGCGGACAAAGTGAGGGTGGGTGATCTGCGCGGCGGATTGTTTTTCGGAGACTCGCTGTACCTGGTGAATCGCGCACTGTTTGTGATGAGTGACGCGGCCGGACCGAAAGATGTCGAGTTCGACGTGCCATCATCGTTTGCCATTGCGACACCGTGGCCAAAAGTTGGGGAACGCAGATTTTGCGCGAAGGACAATCGAGAGCTTTCAGAAAACTGGACGGTTCTTGGCAACTTTCCGACAGTGGAGTTCGAGGAGCCGCAATTCCGGATGACGTTTGCCTTTCCCGGTGTGAATCGCGATGAGGCTGCGCTATTGCAGCCGATATTCAAGCCGGTGCTGCATGAATACTTGCGAGTTTTTCCGCAGACTCCAGCCACGCATTTGTTCTTCGCGTTCTTTCACGGGGAGGAGGAAAACGGCGAAGGATATGTGAATTCCACCACTCTGACGATGGTCGATCCGATCACCGCCAAAGACCGCATTCTGTGGACAAACCTGCTGGCGCACGAAATCTTTCATCACTGGAATGGCGGTCTGCTTGTGCCACACGATGACGAGAAAACATCCTGGTTCTCTGAGGGCGTAACCGAATACATGGCGAACCGGACGGTCAGCCGCACCGGGCTAATCACCCGGGATCTCTTTCTGAAGAAAATGGAAATTCACGCGGCCATGTACGACTACTGGATGTGGGCGCCACCGTTTCAGAATACGAGCCTTGAGACGGCGGGAGCCGACAAGGACTTCAATCGGCCAGCGGTTTATAGCGGGGGTGTGATCGCCGCATTCTGCCTGGACACCATGATTCAGAAACAGACAGGAGGCGCCAAGAGCCTCGAGGATTTGCTTCGACTTATGATGGACCGCTACGGGCTTACTGCGAAGCCATGGACCCGACAAGACCTGGTTCACGATGCTTCGGAAGTTACGGGTTCTGACCTGAGCGGATTCTTTTCCAGGTATATCGCTTCACGCGATGCGTTGCGGGTCGATCAGTGTTTTGCCGACGCGGGATTTGATGCTGCACTGACAGGCTACGCAGGCGAGGCGTTCATTACTCCGCGAGGAAACCCATCTCCGCAGGCACTCGCGATTCGAGCGCGGTTGCTGCGCCAGTGATGGCTGGATGCGGCCTAATCGAAGCGGGTTGAGCGTAGCGCTCAGCGGTCGTAATGCAACAAAGAAAAGACGTCGTAGCCTTTGAGCTTTTCGCGGGGATTCAGGAAATCGAGCTCGACTACAAAGCCCAGTCCGGCAATTTCCGCGCCTAATGATTCGGCCAGTTTGGCCGTAGCCTGCGCTGTTCCTCCGGTGGCAAGCAGGTCATCCACGATGATCACGCGCCGGCCTTTTTCAATTGCATCTTCATGGATTTCAAGCCTGTTGGTGCCGTATTCGAGAGCGTAGTCGTATTTTTGTGTTTTGGCTGGGAGTTTGCCCGGCTTGCGCACTGGAACGAATCCAGCGTTCAGGCGGTAGGCAACAGCGGGACCGAAGATAAATCCGCGGGCTTCCATGCCGAGCACGAGGTCTACGTCTTTCGCCAGATAGTGCTCGGACAGAGCATCGATCAGCGTGGCGAATCCGGTTTTGTCTTTGAGCAGTGTGGTGATGTCGTAAAACAAAATGCCTTTTTTCGGGAAATCCGGAACCTCGCGGATGAGCTGCTTCAGGTGGTCGCAGTTGACGTCCATCTTGACTGAAGCCGGTTTTGCCATTACCACGCTCCTTCAATGCGAAATGAATTCAGGCCAGGAATTGGCTTGCTATCGATTTCTTCAACGTTGTCGACGCGAGCTGCGCGCGGCCCTTGCTGAAGGCGCGAACGCAATCCGGAAAGCTGATCCCGCGTTCCCATCGCAAGAACCTCTACACTGCCATCCAGGTTGTTGCGGACCCAGCCGGCGATTCCGAGCATGTGCGCTTCGCGCTCGACGAACCAGCGGAAGCCGACGCCCTGCACGCGGCCGCGTACAACGAACCTGCGGGCTATAATCGGACCATCGGGTGATCGGGTCATCGGGTGATCGGAACCTCATCGACGAGCAGTTTGATATGACGCCGCGAAGATCGCAACCAGTTCATTGGCTTCGTTCATTAGATCCTCGAGAAGTTCCTTCTTCATGATGCCCGCGTCAATGAGACATTCCAGCCAGAAGACTGTCTCGTCAGCTTCTTCGAGAACAATGCCCATTTTCGCCGAGAACTCTGCAGCCGACCGTGCTGGACCCGCTCCTCGATATTTTGCCCCAACGTACCAGAACGCAGCAGCAGCCTACTTAAAATTTGCGACTCGGTGCTGCGCGGAAGATTCCAAAACACTCGTATGATTCGCAAAGCAAACTTCATAGTTCTAGCTTGGAGCGCTTCCTGTTTGCTGTCCATTGAATGGGCTTTCGGATCGCCCGATGATCCGATCACCCCATGGCCCGATTTCACGCCCGTGACAAATACGTTCCCTCCGCCGTGTCGACCCGGATCGTTTCCCCTTCATTGATGAATGGCGGAACTTGCACGACGAGGCCAGTCTCGGTCTTCGCCGGCTTAGTAACACTCGATGCCGTCGCGCTCTTCAAGCCTGGCTCCGTCTCGATGACTTTCAAATCTACGGTCTGAGGCAACTCAATTCCCACCGCTTTGCCATCGAAGAATTCGACTTTAATCTGCAAATTTGCCGTCAGGTAATCGACGGAGTCGCCCAAAATGTCCTTCGTCAAGTGCGTCTGCTCGTAGTTCTCGGTATTCATGAAATAGTAATCACCGCCATCGCTGTACAAAAACTCCATCTGCACTTCGTCGACGTTGATCTTTTCGATGGGGTCGGGCGAGCGGAAACGGTGCTCAAACATGGCCCCGGTACGCAGGTTGCGCAGCTTGGCCTGGATGAACGCGCGCAGGTTTCCCGGCGTGCGGTGTTCGACGCTGAAGACCGAGTGCAGGTCATTGTTGTGCTTGATGATCATGCCCGGACGGAGCTGGGTCGCTGGAATCGCCATTGCTGGAAGTGATCTCCTTGCTGATTTGCGGCCGGCTTTGAGCGTAGCCGAAGGCTTGCCCGGAGCGAGCCGTTGGGCCGAAGGGACAACTGACATTGCCGCCGCTCTGGGCCTAACTTCAGCATTTTATACGACTTGGCCTGATTTGGGAATTCTAGCCCGCCGTTTACACCGGGCGCTTGCAGCTTAATTGTCATTTCCCTTCGATAGACAGCTAGAATAATAAGTTCGGAATCCAAACATGGACTTTCAACATAGACTTTTTGATGAGGTGCTTCATGCGTGAAGGCAAATATGAATCGAGCGGCAACGTCGGAACGGCAATTACTTTTCTGCTGATCGGGCTCGGCGCCGGAGCAGTCATCGGTATGCTCTTTGCGCCCAAAGCGGGACGCCAGATGCGCCGTGATTTACGGCGAGGTTATGAAAATGCGCGCGAGACATTCGATGACTGGAAAGACTCGGCCCGCGATTTTGCAGAGGAAGCGATGGAGCGAGGATCCGATTTAGCTGACGATCTGAAGGAACGAGTGCGTCCCCTGGCTCGGGGAATTCGGCGCGGCTAACCTCGCAGTATCTCTGCGAACTTTGCGCACTTTGCGGTGAAATGAGCTTTCGTTTGCGCGAAATGACTTGAACCGGCTACCCGCTGTCTTTTACGGAAACATTTTTCCAAACAAATGTTTCACTTTTCCAAAGAACCCCTTGTGCGCAGGCTTGGGATCTGGAGGAGGCAGAACAACCATAGCGGGCAGAGGCTCGGGAGGTCTCGCGGTCCAGGAAAGGGCGGCAACCTCAGAAACCGGGGCCGGCGCCACACTCGCAGCCCGGATCTTTGCCATATCGCGCCCGCTAAAGACGAGAGGCGCCTCCAGCTGCACCTTCATCGGCTTGGAATTCTCGCCGGCATCCCCGTTTGGACCCGGGTTCGCAGATTCGCTCGGTACGGGACTCGATGATCCCGCTGAGTTTTCCAACTGCAGTTTCTCGCCAGCCTTACTCTCAGGAATGACTGACTTCGGATCGACTTCTGCCCTCAGCACCGGCTCTTGGGCTGGCGGGCATCCGCACGACGCAACTGCCGGTTCGACCGAATCCAAACGTCCACCGCGAAATACCACTTGCTGATCGGGTTTGATCTCGTAAGTGCCGTTTCCTAACAACTCTGCGATGACCGCCGATGAAGTACTGCCAGGCTGCGAGCCCACGCAAGTATCTCCGTGAGCATTCGTGCTGATCGCCAGGTTGAATTCGCCTGGTCCGGGCAGCACGATCCTGAAATCGGGCGTAAGGACCGAATCCACGGATTCCGTCAATCCATAGTGGGTCTCCATGGCTCCCCGGTTCATTCCCAGCATCAGATCTTGCCCATTTGACGAGGTCGAAACAGAAACCGTAGTTCCCGGGCAGACGCGTATTTCTCCGCCGCGCGTTAGCCGGAGGATTGCGGTCTCCTCGCCCGCGCTAACCGAAGAACCGGCGGCGACCCGGCTGCCGGTTTCTATCAATGACCCTGAAGTTCCGACCGCAACTGGAACCACTGCAGGCTGCACGCCCGCCGTGAGCGCCGGAACCGATGGCGGTTTTGCACTCGCCGAAATATCTGCGCTCATACGAATTCGTAGCCGGTTCCCGGTTGCGTCCCAGCTATAGCGAACCGGTGCCAGGAGATCAACCACGACTCTCGTGACCGCGGGATTGGCCTGGTACTGATCCATCCGGATGCTCTTAATCTGGTCGTTGCGAAAGGGAATCTTGTGTCGAACCGTATTCAAAGTCGAGTCTGGCAAATCGATCACCAGCCGCAGCGGGCCTTCTACAGTCTGTAGCTTCGGAGTAAGAGGATGCGTGGCAAGAATCTCCAGAACTGGTCCGTTATCTCCGGGGATAACACGAACCGACTGCACCTCGGCTGCGTGATGGGGGGTGCCGGCGCGTGTCTGGGCCGGCGGGAAGGTCGCAACCAGAGCGGCCATGAGCGCGATACGAAATGGGGCCCGAGCGCACAACAAAGCGGGCACATCCTCGTTGACTGGATTGAAAGCTTTAACAGGAGAGTAGCACTACTTTACTGATTCATAAAGGGCGGAATGATCCAGACGGGGTTACGAGTGGAGTTAGCGACGCCTACGATTCCGACAAGAACTCGTACTCGTCGATCACCGCAGCGACTGGAACCCTGGCTTCGGCCACGCCGCTATCCACGCGAACGACTTTACCTTTGCAACGTACGCGAATGCTTTCCGTCAGGGTGATTTCGGGGGGGAGGGTCAGGGTAAAGTCGAGTTCAGAGCCTATGGCCAATGGAGATTCGAGGTAGAAGCAGATGCCTCGGGCGCTGACGTCGCGAGTTTGCGCCGAAAGCACCGGCCCAGTATTGCCGCTAAAATTGACTGAAACTGGGAGGCGCAATGCGAAACGCCGAGTCGCCCGCTTTTCCGCCTGCTGGACTTCGACAACCATGGGGGAGGCTCCTAAACTGCTGTAAGCATCGAACTTCCAAGGCTGCATGTCAAGCTGAACTTTAGGCCAGGGGAGGCGGGTGCCCGGAATCCCCATTTTGGCGAGGCAACCGGAACCCCCCGCGCTATCAGACCCACACTTGTTGTAAGCTGTTGAGATTAAACATGGTCCTTGTCATCGACAACTACGACTCATTCACCTATAACCTGGTGCAATATTTGGGTGAAATCGGTTGCGAGGTGGTCGTCCGCCGCAACGATCAGATCACAATCGATGAAATCGAGGCGTTGCACCCCGATCGCATCGTGATTTCGCCTGGCCCCTGTACGCCACAGGAAGCCGGTATCAGCATCGATCTGGTTCGCCATTTCACGGGTAAGATTCCCATTTTGGGAGTCTGCTTAGGCCATCAGGCCATGGCCGTAGCCTTTGGCGGAAAGGTGGTTCGCGCCTCTCACCTGATGCATGGTAAGACCAGCCAGGTCACTCACGACGGCCGCACTGTTTTTAAGGAATTAAGCGAGCCGTTCACTGCCACCCGCTATCACTCTTTGATTGTCGAAGAAAAGACACTGCCGGAGCAGTTCGAAGTCAGCGCCTGGACGACCGAACCGGACGGCTCAAGAACCATCATGGGCATGCGCCACAAGAAATTTCCTGTCGAGGGCGTGCAGTTCCATCCCGAAAGCGTGCTCACCGAACAAGGCAAAAAGCTGATCGCAAACTTCCTCGCGCTTTGATTTCGCAACCTGGGCTGGTTAGTTCCCGGATGCCACAGCAGCTAATTGTGTCCTTAGGTTTTCGTCCTGCTCGAGTCCGCCCGAATCAGTGGGAGACGAGGTTTTCAAGCTACGCAATTCGGCTTCAATCTTCTTCCAGTCGCGAGCGCTGAGAGATCCGTTGGACGGCCTCCCGGCACCGAAAAATGCCAGCATGTCGGCTTTTTCCGAGGGTGATACACCGTTGAACTGATTTTTGGCCAAGCTTTTCATCAATTTCGCGTAGGTCTTATCGCAGAGGGCATACTCTCCGAGCCGAGTTGGGTTGCCTGTATCGAAGTTGCGGTTGGGAATCATCGGCTTTCCGTTTTTCACTTCGTGCAGCAGCCGGCGATATTCATCCATGGCTCGATCCATGCTCCGGAAATAATTGTCTTCGGCCTGCGGCGTGGGATTGCGGTATCCCAGGATCTTGGCCGGCCCGAACGGGAGCAACTTAATCAAGAAACCAAGTATGCGCGCGAAGAACCCAGGCCGACGGTACTTGTTGCCAAATTGCTTTTCGTAATCGACGCGGGAGAGATGATAGATGAAGTCCTTCTTGGCCTGGTCCGGCCGTTCGTGGGTGACCTTGGGCTGGTTGGTGGCTAGCGCCACCTCGGTCATTTCGGGTACCACCTTACCAACTGCAAATCGGAAAGTCTCGAGCGTCAGGTCGTCATAGTGCAGAAGCTTGTCCATTGGCATACCGTATGTATCGCGAAAGGCGCGCTCCAGCAAGTCCTCAGAAACGTCGAAGCCGATGAAATCGTGATATTGCTGGGTGTTGTAGCGATGCTTGGCAACTTCCAGCACGTCGAAACTGAACTCGGTGCGCAGGTGCGCTACATGATCATCTTCGTAGGTAATCCAATTGCCGTACTTTCGCGCTAGTTTCGGATACAGAATCGGCTCGGAGAGATTTACCGCAGCGTGGCCCAAAGTATCGGCCGCGTAGTGACTGAGTGCGCCTAACGCGAACGCATATTCATTCACGTCGTGAGCGTCCCGAATTAGAAAAGCGATGAAATCGCCGGTCCGAACATAATGCAATAAATCCGTGAAAAATTTATTTCCCAGTGGGTAATAGCCCACGTCTTGAATAACCGATCCTCCATATGCGAATGAGTGCGCGCGCTTCAGCTGAGCGGGAGAGGTATCGGGAAATCGAGACAGGAGTAGCGGAACAATATCCGATTCCCATGCAACATCGACCATCGCCTCATGAGATAGAACCGAGACGGCTGCCAGTGGCTTGGTCGCTGAAACGGTAATGGCCAGGAGCAATGAGAATTTCCAAAACATTCTGTGGCTCAGATGCTAAATCTGGGTCCGCCGTAAGGCGCACGGACGTCTGGGTGTTCTCACATCGGGGCTGTGGCACTCCCTGGAATGGACTCTCGACGTCAATCGGCTTAAACTGCCGAATCACCTGTTGTTCAAAGGAGCGCTCGAACTTGTTTGGCGCCATAGAAGGCGGAGGCACGAAGTTCGTCTGCGCGGTCGGTACGAAGCCGGACGATTTGGTTGTCAACCAGCTGCCGACCACAACTCCGGATGAAACCATCCACCACGCGGTCAATTTCCTCAAGGAAAAATCCGGCGGCAATCTGAAGGCGGTGGGAATTGGCTCGTTCGGGCCAGTCGACCTCCGTCCCGGCTCCCCGACTTTTGGCTATATCACTTCCACGCCAAAGCCTGGCTGGCAGAACTTCGATTTTGCGGGCGCAGTGCGCAAAGCCCTTGACATACCTGTGGGCTTCGATACAGATGTGGACGCCGCTGCGCTCGGCGAGGGGCGCTGGGGAGCCGGCCACGGAGTTTCGGACTTACTTTACCTGACGGTTGGCACCGGAATCGGCGCTGGGGTAATCGTGAATGGTCAGATTCTGCATGGGCTGATTCATCCCGAGGTAGGCCACATTCGGATTCCACACGATTGGAAACGAGACCCGTACGGCGGCTGCTGCCCGTTCCACGGTGACTGCCTGGAGGGCCTGGCCAGCGGACCGTCGATTGGAAAGCGGTGGGGGAAAGCAGCCGAAACGCTGCCTGCGGAGCATCCGGCGTGGGTGCTTGAGGCGCATTATCTCGCGCTGGGACTGGCAAACTGGGTCTGCACTCTCTCGCCGAAGCGCATGATTCTGGGCGGCGGGGTCATGCAGCAGCAATGGCTTTTCCCCATGATTCGTGCCGAACTGGTGCAGATCCTCAACGGATATGTGCGATCGGATGAGGTCGTCGAAAGAGTAGACCAGTACGTGGTTCCGCCGAAGCTCGGCAACCGCTCGGGAATCGCCGGGGCGCTTGTGCTGGCTGAGAAGGCATTCCAAGAGCAACAGACCCGGGCTGCAAGAGTGAGCCCAACAGAAAGCGTGCGGTAAACCACTTTCTGCTTAGGCACGGCCGTCAATTCAGTAGAGACTCCACTACGTTTTCGGTGTGACGCAGTGTCTCTCTGAATTCGCTGTTGTCGGTATGCGGGATCTACTTTTGCAACTCATGATGACGATCGCAGTGATCCCAGAGACGTCGGGCAACTTTAGAATCTGCGCCATAATGACAAAGGCTCTCCTGGAACGTATATGAAACAAAAGATCCAGATCGTGCTGATTGTCGCAATGATTGTCGCCGGAATTCGGCTGGGATGGATTTTCTATGAGCGCCATGAGGCGGCGGTGCAGCCGGCGAAAAAAGAGGCTCCTCCACTCAGTCCTGACTATTATGTTACGCCGAAGAAGTTGTATGCCTACGATCTGAAATCAGCAAAGCAGTTGACCAAGCAGCCCGCGTGGGTGAAAGTCGGCTACGCATACTCCTATTACCCATACAATTCGGCCACGCATCGCGCAGATCTGTCGAAGGAAGTTGGGAAACTTTTGCCACTGCAGAAACTCGATATCAGAGATGTTGTCTCTGAGGCGATGCCGGGAAAACCCGGCGAGCGGCAGATTCTCGCGACTTTTCAAAGTGATGGCAAGTCCTATGCCGCGCCGATTGGAACCGAGCAAGGCGTTGACTACAAGTTCTATTCCGATGACATGCTGTTCATTCAGGACCCGCACGAACTCTACAAACACTGGCCTGCGGACGTGTGGCACGCAATTGACCACCACCAGGTCAAACCCGGAATGAGCGAATTACAGGCCGATTTCGCTATTGGGATCGGACTACTCGAGCAAGGTGGCGATGAAATGGACAGAACCCTCGATTACCCAAATGGTGGCCACCCGCTCACAGTTAGCTTTCACGAAGGAAAGGCGATCGTAATAAAACCGGGGAAGGCAAGCTGAAAACAAGCACTGAACTGTGAACCAGCGGTCATTGGTTGCTCGGATTCGCTGCTCAGAGCTCAATGTTCGTTTATTGATCCGCCTTCAGAATTGGCGATGTCTCGTCAGCTTCCTTCTGCTCATCCGCCCGAATCTTGCCTTCCTGATCGGCGAAAAACGACCGGTGATCGGGGGCGAACTGCTTAGGAACCATGGTGATCTCGAACTCATCTTTTTCCTTGTGCGCCTTGAACTTGACCGTGTAGTCCCCTCGATCGGTATTCACCATTCGCCGGGTAAAAGAACCTACATGCGCCAAGTCCAGCAAAGACGTGGCGTAGTGGTTGTTTTTTCGCTTGTAGATTTTCTGTGCTCTGAGAAATGTCCGCATGTAGCCCAGGGCCGCCGCTTCCGAGTCGGAGCGTGCGGGATCGCCCTTAAACTTGGGTTGATAGACAGCCTGTGCCGACGCCAGCACAGCCACGAGTACCGCGCAAACAGCCCCCAATAATGCCCTTCTTGTCGTCATTCGTTGAATTTCGGCTCCGCTAAGATTGACTGACACCTATGTTACTCCCGTAATTCGCCAAGCGTTACGGAACCTTGCATCCCCTTGTAATACAGATATCCTAAAACCATCCTTGGACCTAGGACTGGCATGTCTATGAAATCTGGGACCGCTGTAAAAACTGCACCAGCAAAGAAGCCGCTGATTCGGATTGCCGTGGTGGAAAGCGATCCGCTGCGTTTTGTTGGTTTTCGCGCATTATTCGACTCGGAGCCGGATTTCGAGCTGGTTTCGGCTGCACTTCCTGACATCTCGGTCATGCAAGATGTTGACCTGATTCTGCTTGGCAACCGTAGCGGCCAGAACCTGTTTGACGTGATGGCCAGCCTGAAGGCCTCGCGCCCCGATTTGAAGATTATCGTAACCGGCGCAGGCATGGATGAAGAGACGATTTTGAAGGCCATCGCCTCCGGATCCAAGGGCTACGTGGACGAGGCCGCCTCCGCAGCGGAATTTGTGCAGGCTATCCGCATTGTTCATCAGGGCTCGGTCTGGGCGCCGCGGCGGGTGCTGTCCATGTTTATCGAGCGGGTGAGTTCGTCCCCTGGCCGCATCTTCCCGGCGGGCAGAGTGACATTCACCGATCGCGAAAAAGAAGTTCTGGAAATGCTGGTGGCGGGCCGCTCCAATAAAGAAATCGGTGCCGCTTTAGGGATTGAAGAACGCACAGTCAAGGCCCACGTCGCCAAGCTGATGCGTAAAGTCGGAGTGCAGAACCGCATCGCACTGTCCGTGCACGCGATCACGCATTCGCTGGTCACGGCCAAGTAAAAGTTCGGGGCAACGCAAGAGAGGCGCTCGTTTCGGCGAGCGCCTTTTTAGTTTTGCTTCAGGATTCTTCTGACATTAGCTCATCCCGAAGTCCTGCGCTTTCACCAGCAGCTTTTCTGTGCTTTCATACTCCTGATGGCGAAATTCGCGTACTTGCCTCTTCTATTGCTCTGCCTTATATCCGCCTCACCTGAAGCTAAGTCCTCCGACGATGAGGAGCTGATTTCGGAAGTGAAGCATGTAGCTGTCTCCAAGCTGGATCACGCTTTGCCCTCCATTCCCTTCGAGCGGTGGCTGCGAACCGAAGCGGGCGCTGATGCGCAGTATCAGTGGGAGGTCAACGACTGTGGCGAGCAAACCGGCGCGCTTGGCCAAAACGCCGGTGAAATTCCAACTTGTGTTGAAGTCGACGCAACGTTGAGCGCCAAACGCGAAATCATCATCATGATCTCCGTTCAGGAAGGAGATAACCCAAAAGCCTCCAAAACGCAGCCGGCCTATGCCGTTTTCTTCGCCCAGCTGGTTACGCCACATGAGACAATCAACATTAAGCAGTTGAGTGATTTCCCTGCTGCGCTGGTCCGAACGCATAAACCAACAAGCAATCCGGAGATTGCGAAATGAATGTCGACTGGATGGCCCGCCCTCTCTACGAATCCGACCCCGATGTCGCCGCCGCAATTGAGAACGAAACCCGTCGCCAGCACGAAGGACTGGAACTGATTGCCTCGGAAAACTTCGTCAGCGAAGCCGTGCTCGAGGCCATGGGATCAGTCTTCACGAACAAGTATGCCGAAGGCTATCCCGGCAAGCGTTACTACGGTGGGTGCGAATTCGCCGACGTGGTCGAGAACCTGGCGCGTGATCGCGCGAAACAGATTTTTGGCGCCGAGCATGCCAACGTGCAGCCGCATTCTGGATCGTCGGCGAACATGGCGGCCTATGCGGCGGTGCTGCAGCCGGGCGACACGATTCTCGGCCTGAATCTTGCGCATGGCGGGCATTTGACGCACGGGCATCACCTGAATTTTTCCGGCAAGACCTACAAGATCGTTCCTTATGGCGTGACCAGGGAAAGCGAAACGATCGACTACGACGATCTGGAAAAGCTGGCCGAACGCGAACGCCCGAAGCTGATCATTGGCGGCGGCAGCGCCTACCCGCGAACCATTGATTTCGCACGCATGCGGCAGATCGCCGACAAAGTTGGCGCGCTGTATCTAGTTGACATGGCGCATTTTGCGGGATTGGTCGCCGGCGGAGTTCATCCTTCCCCGGTACCGCACGCCCAGATCGTCACGACGACAACGCACAAAACTCTGCGCGGACCACGAGCCGGAATGATCCTCTCGAAACAGGAACACGCCGCCGCCATCGACAAAGTTGTCTTCCCCGGCATGCAGGGCGGACCGCTGGTGCACATCATTGCGGCGAAGGCCGTGTGTTTCAAGGAAGCGATGCAGCCCGAATTTCGCGACTACGCGCGGCAGATCGTTGCCAACGCGAAGGTGCTGGCACAAACGCTGGCTGCCGAGGGTTTCCGAATCATTTCCGGCGGAACAGACACACACCTGATGCTGGTTGATGTTTTCTCCAAGGGAATGCTGGGCAGCGAGGCAGAAAAGACTTTAGGGGAGGCAGGGATCACGGTCAACAAGAACGCGATCCCGTTCGATACCAATCCTCCAATGAAGCCGAGCGGCATTCGTATAGGCACTCCGGCGCTGACGACGCGCGGCATGAAAGAAAGCGAAATGCGCCAGATCGGCCACTGGATAGCCGAAGTGCTGAACAACTGCGCCGATTCATCAGTTCTCAGCAAAGTGCGCCGCCAGGTGCTGCAGCTTGCCGAGGCCTTCCCGCTGTATGCCGAGCGGAGGGAAAGAGCCCAGGCGGGAGTGCGGGGGTAAACGGATTTATCGGACTCTTCGCACTGTACAAATCAGGTGTCCTGATCTTTTCTGAGCGTAACCCCTTGGGAGTGCAGTTGCCCAGCACGAGTTCCAGACCAGTCGTCCCTCTAGTGTCTCCAGTCGTTAGCCGCTTTCCACATGGCATCAAAAGTATCATCAGTTGATGCTATAATGTATGCCTGTGCGCACCACTGTTGCCCTTGATGACGATCTCGTTCGCGCCGCTCAGGAATTCACCGGTGTCGGCGAGAAAACGGCGTTGCTTCGCGAAGCTCTCAAAGCGCTGATCGAGCGCGAGAGCGCTCGCAGATTGGCAGCCCTCGGCGGCACCATGCCTGAACTCAAGCGCGTCCCTCGCCGGCGACAAAAACCTGGCAAAACCAAGGCAAATTGATTCTCGCTGACACCTCGGTTTGGATTGATTACCTCCGCTCCGGCATCGAAGAAATGGGGCAGCATCTAAGCCAGGGACAGATCGTCATTCATCCGCTTGTTACTGCGGAACTTGCACTTGGCTCTCTGCGCGACCGCGCGAATATGCTCGCGCTGCTAGACCAATTGCCCCAGGTTGGAGTAGCGCAATTGCATGAGGTGCGCCTACTCATTGAATCCCGGCGTCTGTATGGCCTGGGGATTGGCATAGTCGACGCGCAACTAATCGCCTCCGTCCTGATCCATCCGCCCACAGTCCTGTGGACAAGAGACAAGCAATTCCGCAAAGTTGCCGAAAGTCTCGGCATTCACGCCCCTCTGCCTTAACGATCCGCGCTCATTATGCGAAGATTCCCTGGTGCATTCCTTCGCTTAACAACGTGCATTGCGGTGTTCGCCGTTACAACTCCGTCGTTTCCCGCGTAAAATCTGCTTGTGAGAATTGCGATCGACATCCGCCGGATGAACGAGTTCGGCGTGGGCACTTATACGCGCAACATCGTGCGTGCGCTCTCCCGGCTCGATCGTGACAACGAATATTTCCTGCTCGGGCCGCAAGAGAAGGTGGGCGAGATTGGAGTACTGCCGAAAAACTTTCAGGCCATCCCGGTTCCGCCTCCCGAGACTACAAGCGGATTCTTAAAGTGCCACGCGGTGGTGAGCCGGTTGGGTTGCGAGGTGGTCCATGTGCCGCATCTGTTCTGGGTTCCGCACAATCTACCCTGCCCTTACGTGGTGACGGTTCATGACCTGCTCGATCACATGTATCGAGCCCACAACGGGTCGGGGGTGCGCCGGCTGTTGCATTTTCACCTGACGCGCAGAGTGCTGAAACATGCGGCGCGTATTTTTGCGGTTTCGCAGTTCACCAAGAATGAACTTCAAAAGCTGTTTGGAATCGATCCGGCACGAATTGAAGTCATCTACAACGCCATCGATCCGCGATTTCTGACCGGGCATGCTACCGACGCCGACCGGCAAATGCTGGCCGAGCGCTATCAGATTACGCATCCGTTTGTGTTGTATGCCGGACGAATTTCTCCGCACAAAAATCTGGTGCGTATTATCGAAGCGTTTTCCGCGTTAAAAGCGCAACTGGCCAAGCAAGACGCCTTCCCAGATCTAAAGCTGGTTATCATCGGCGACGAACTCTCAAAGCATCCTGACTTGCGCAGAACGGTAGTTCGAGGGGGGGTCCAGAACGATGTTCGCTTCCTGGGGTTCGTTCCTATCGAAGTACTGCGCATCTTCTACGACGCGGCCAAAGTATTTGTTTTTCCCTCTCTCTATGAAGGCTTCGGCTTGCCACCATTGGAGGCCATGGCACACGGAACGCCGGTCCTGACTTCGAACACTTCTTCGATTCCCGAGGTCGTCGGTAATGCGGCGGTACTGGTAAATCCTGAAAACCTATTCGAAATGATGCGCGCCTTGCAACGAGTCCTGCTGGATCAGACTTTGCGCGAAAAGCTGCGCCAGGCCGGTTACGAGCAGGTGAAGAAGTACTCCTGGGACCGCTCGGTGGCGGAGGTTCTGCAAGGATATCGCGAGGTGGTGGGATAGAATGACTAGGCATCAGGCCTTCAGGCTTCAGGCGTAAGACTCTGGTCTTTAGGCTCTCGGCTTTAGGGTTCGGCTGGATTTCAAAATTCATGTCACAAGCGGCACAAGCGATAACCCGGCAACCATCGGAGGTAGTGCGCGAGGCACAGGTCTCGCAGGCCCCGAACGGCATCTGCTACGCCGTCTCCGGCGACATGAGCATTCCGACGGGTGATCTGGATCGCATGATCTCCGCAGTTCCCAAAGCCATTGCCGGCGCCCTCTCGCGCAAGGCTTACTATTTTGTGCCGCTCACCGTGAATCAAGGTGAGCAGACGGTGATCGCAGATCGCTATGACGTGGCATTAAGCGACAATGCGGTTTGTCATCGTAATCTCGAACTCGGGGGCTCTCAGTGCGTGTTCATCTCCACCCGGCTGATGGACGACAAGTTCTCCATCGCATTTGAGTTCTACATCAACGTAGGACACGCCTTTGTCGAGCAAGCAGGAGTCTCGCACGATTTCGCCGACCTGGTTTGGAAGCAGGCAGATTCGGGCATTCGAGGCGAAACATCTCTGGATGCGTGGGAATCGCGAAAATTGGCCACCGGGCACGGGCCTGATACTGAAAAGCATAAGAATGAATATTTCGCGGCCGCTTTCGCCGACGCGATTTCAATTTATCTGCTGTCGTTATTTCTTGATGTGGATTATCAGGACCTGCGGGAGCGCGATTATCCCTTGCTTGCTCCGGCTGCTCTAGCGGAACGTCTGCGCAAGATTTCGGAGTTGTTCCCGCCGAATCAGGGATTCGATTTCAACGTGTACTACAGGAGAAGGGCTTAGCACTAGCGAGTGACTGGTTTCTAGTGACCCCCGTCGCTGGTTCCCCCATCCACCAGTCACCGTGTTATCCCTGGCGGTTCTTCAGCACCTCAATGGCTTTTTGCAGCTGTTCGTCGTGATCGGGAGGAGTTTTCTTCTCCAGTTCAGCCGGAGCCGCATTTTCATCCTCGTCAGGCACCGGATTGTCCTGGTCGGCATCAGCAACCACGACATTCGGGCTTACGGCAGAGTCCTGAATCGCCTTGCCTTCCGGAGAATAATACTTTGCAATCGACAGAATCAGTGCGCCGCCGTCTGGCAACTCGATCAGCTTCTGAACCGAGCCGTCGCCGAAAGTCTTATCACCCACCACGTCACCGCGCGCGTTCTCCAGAACAGATGAGGCGACAATCTCTGCCGCCCCCGCAGTGCCCTTATTGACCAGAACAACCAAAGGCAACGAGGTGATCGCCTTTGAAGGGTCGGCGTTGAACGCCTCGCGCGGATATTTCTGACCCTGAAGGTAGGTGATTGTGCCATGGTTCAGAAAAAGGTTTGCTGTCGAGATTCCCTCGGACTCGTCGCCTTGCGCGCAATCGCGAAGGTCGAGGATCAGCTTCTTTGCGCCTGATCTCTGCAGCGCCTTGACCTTGCCTGCAATCTCCTGGGCCTTGCCCTTGGTAAGGGCGTCGACGCGAATTTCACCGATTCCATCCTGAAGCATCTTGTCCTGAGCGGGAGGCACGTTGACCACATCACGGGTAACAACCACTTTCTGCGGCTCAGCCCGGCGCGCCCGCACAACAGAAAGAGTCACGTTGGATCCGGGATCGCCAGACAGCAAACTGTGAATTTCAGCGAGCGACATCTCCCTCGTGCTCTTCCCCTCAATGGATTCGATGATGTCGGTGTCCTCTAATCCCGCCTTGTCGGCTGGACTGCCATGAATCACCGAGACGATCGAAGCGTAACCGAACCGCTTCGACACCGCCGCCCCTATGTCTCCTTTGGCGCTGATCCTTCGCGCCTTGTATTCCTTGTATTGCTCGGGATTCAGGTAGCTGGAATTGGAATCCAGCGATTCCAGCAATCCGTGCAGCGCGCCGTCGGTAACGGTCGGAAGGTTCGGCTCTTCGACGTATTCACTACGTACGCGCGAAAGGACTTCGCTGTAAACTTCCATCTGGCGGTAAGCACCGTCGTTAGAGGCGCGAACTCCGCTGATTCCTCCAAGCAGAGAAAAGAGCAGGACGGCAGCTGAGGCAACAAGAATAGAGGCTTTAACTTTGGTGGACATCTGACTCCGATTTGAGCCGGCACCTTCGGCGAGGGCCGACTTTTGCAATTATATCTGGTTGGATGCGAAACTCAGGAACTTCGGTGCACGGAGAGTTGGCATAGGTAACGTCCCAGAGTGTAAGATGGCGACCTTCGAGGTGGGATATGAATCGCTGGATCGTGATGATTAGTCTTTTGCTCGGGCTTGCCAGTGCCGGGTGGGCGCAAACCGATGAACGGAAACAACTTTTCGATGGCAAAGACCTGACCGGATGGAAGCACGTAGGTCCCGGTTATATGACTGTGGAAGATGGGCTTATTCGCACCCACGGAGGCATGGGCCTGCTTTATTGGACGGGCGGGAAGCTTGGGGACTGCACGATCCGGGTCGTCTACAAAATGCGGGATCACGACGACAACTCCGGCGTTTTCGTTCGAATTCCTCTCGAACCGCGAGAAGAATGGATGCCCGTGCATTATGGGTACGAGATTCAGATTCTTAACGATCCTGAGGCACAGGGCGTGGACGAGTACCACGCGACCGGCATCATCTACTCGATGACCAAGCCTTTGGCCCGCCCGGGCAAACCCGGGCCCGAGTGGAACACGATGGAAATCACGTTGGATGGGCCGCGCACCATCGTTTACTTGAACGGGGTCAAGACGACGGATTACACCGAGGGTCAGCCCGTCCACGAGCGCACGCACGACTATGAACCGCAACGCGGGCCGCGTCCCAATGAGGGCTACATAGGGCTGCAAAACCACAGCGATAACGACATCGTTTTCTTTAAAGAAGTCGCGGTGAAGATGTTGAAGAAGTGAAGTTTCATAGTTTCAGTTTCAAGATTTCGAGATCAGGTTTCAAGGTTTCGGAGTTTCAAGGTTTCGGCGTAATGTAGAGTGCGAAACTTAGAACCTTTGAAACCTTGAAACTTTAAATGCCCTCCACCTCGCAAGGAACCATCCTTACTTTCGAAGATGCACGCCGAATAGTCGAGCAGCATGCATCGAACCTGAAGCCTCGCGGGCGGGAACTTCTGGGCTTGCTCGATGCTTGCGGCCGCGCGCTCGCCGAGCCAATTCAAGCCGATCGCGATTTCCCGCCGTTTCCGCGAGCTACTCGTGACGGATACGCCTTGCAAGCGGCAGATATCCAGAGCACGCCTGCAATCTTGGACGTGGTTGGTGAGGTGAAGGCCGGAGCTGCCACCGCCGAGCTACCTAGGCTAGTATCGCAGCAAGCTATCGCCATCATGACAGGCGCTCCCGTGCCCGACGGCGCCGATGCCGTGGTCATGCTGGAACACACGTCACGCCAGCGGGACAAGGTGGAAATCAAGAAGCGGGTCTCAGCCGGAGAGAATATTGTTCCCGCCGGATCGGAGGCCAAAAAGGGCGAATTGATGCTCTCGCCCGGGACGCGCCTCGACTATTCTGCCATTGCCGTCGCGGCTTCAGTCGGGAGATCGCGTCTGGTGGTTCATGCAAAACCCCGAATCGCACTGCTCTCGACCGGCGATGAGGTCGTCGATGTGGATGTGTCTCCGGCGCCTAACCAGATTCGCAATTCCAACAGCTATTCTTTGGCCGCACAAATTCAAGACGCCGGTGGCGATCCCATTTTGCTGCCGATTGCTCCCGACGAGCCTCGACGCCTCGGGGAACTGCTGAAGGAAGGCCTCGATTGCCATCTCCTGCTGATTGCGGGCGGCGTCTCGATGGGAAAGTACGATTTGGTCGAGCAGGTCCTGGCAGAGCTGAAAGCAGAATTCTTTTTCACCGGAGCGCAGATTCAACCAGGGAAGCCGATCGTCTTTGGGCGGGTTCCACCTGGCGTCTCGCGCGAGGACGAACACAAACACCACAAATATTTCTTCGGTCTTCCGGGAAACCCGATTTCAACCATGGTTACGTTTGAACTGTTTGCCAGGCCCATGGTTGAAGCCCTGGCCGGCGTGGTGCCTAAACCGCTTACGTTCACGCATGCCAAGTTAAAGAAAGCAATACAAACGAAGACCGGTCTAAAAAGATTTCTTCCTGCACATCTCTCGGGCGAATTTGAGCAGGCAGAAGTGGAACTGGTCCGCTGGCAGGGATCGGGTGATCTCGCGGCGGTGACTCGCTCCAACTGTTTTGCCGTAGTTCCGCCTGACCGCGAGCGGATCGAAGCCGGCGAGTGGGTTCCCGTGATGTTTCGATGACCGTGATCGAGGCTGCTAAGATGAGTCTTTCCGTGGTAAAAAAACTTTCCCATTACGACCGCTCAGGCAAGCCGCGAATGGTGGACGTCTCGGCAAAAAATGTGAGCGCGCGCGAAGCTGAAGCCAGTGCCTTCGTGACAATGTCACAGGCTGTGCTGGCTGCGCTCGTCAGCAATCCCAAAGGCGATCCATTTGAAACCGCTCGGCTGGCCGGGATCATGGCGGCCAAAAAAACGTCGGAATTAATTCCCCTTTGCCACGCGCTGCCGCTTTCGCACGTTGATGTGGAACTGCGGCAATGCGAGAATGGAATCGCGATTTCGTCCAGAGCGCGGGCGACGGCCGAAACTGGCGTAGAGATGGAAGCGCTGGTGGCAGCAAGTGTCGCGGCGCTGACTGTATACGACATGTGCAAAGCGCTCGATAAGGGAATCGAAATTCGCGAAATCGTGCTGCAACGAAAGTCCGGCGGCAAAAGTGGAGAGTATGTCCGCAAAAAGTAATTCGCTTTCCTGATGGCTGATAGCAAAGATGCAAACTAACGTAAAAGTCCTGTTGGTGGATGACAATCCGATGATCCTGGCGATGCTGCGTGATGCGCTTACGCCGCTGGCTAAAGTTACCACTGCGGGAGACGGCGCCGACGCTCTTCTCAAAGCCGTCGACGATACGCCTGACCTGCTGGTCAGCGATTACCGTATGCCGGGCATGGACGGCCGCCAATTGGTCGAAAAGCTGCGTAGCCGCTCGACGACCGCCGGGGTTGCGGTGATTTTGCTGGCCACCAAGGCGGAAATTTCCGAAAAGCTGGCGTTGCATGAGCACGGCGCCGACGACTACGTAGAAAAGCCTTTTTTCCTGCGTGAAGCCACGCAGCGCATCAAACGTGTCATTGACAAAATCGCGCTGGAAAAAATGTCCAAGTCTAGTTCGTCGGATGGTGTGGTCCGCGGCAGCCTGTCGCAGATGAATGTCATCGATCTGGTGCAGTCGCTCGAAATGGGCCGCAAGAGTTGCCTTCTGACCCTAACTCAGGCCAATGACAGGTGCGAGATGTACTTCAAAGAAGGTCAGGTGACGCACGCCAAATACGGATCTCTCACCGGCGACGCGGCGGTTTTCAAAGTTCTGCGCTGGACTGGCGGGAATTTTGAGATCAATTTCGAAGGCAAAACCAAGCAGGAATCCACCACTCTGAACACGCAGGGCTTACTCATGGAAGGCCTGCGCCTGCTCGACGAATCCAGGCGCGACAGCGGCGGCAAGAGCGAAGAGGAAGAGGATGTCCTCCTCGACTCCTGACACCTTTCGTGCCGCAGTTCTCACCGTCAGCGACTCATGCGCTCGCGGAGAGCGCAACGACCTTTCCGGTCCCGCCGTCGCCCGCGCACTTCAGGAACATCATTTTGCGGTGATTGAAACCCGAGTAGTCGCGGACGAACACGCCGCGATTCAGAAGGCGATCGTAGATCTCGCGCGCAGGGTTCGCCTGGTGGTGACCACTGGTGGGACGGGCATCTCGACCCGCGATGTCACTCCTGAGGCTACGCGATCCGTGTGCGGCAGAATGCTCGACGGCGTGGCGGAGCGCATGCGGCGTGAGGGCGAGAAGAAAACGCCATTTGCCGCCTTAAGCCGGGGATTGTGCGGGGTCTGCGGAACGTCGCTGGTGCTTAATCTCCCAGGCAGCCCAACAGGCGCGGTCGAGTCTCTGCATGCCGTCATCGACGTGCTGCCGCACGCCATTCAAATTCTGGCCGGAAAAACCGAGCATTTGACCAATTAGAAGTGGAGCATCGGGCCACCCAAATTATGGATGTATGGGTCTCTGGTCGTCGCCAATACTGATCCAATTCACAGATACTTAATAAATTTTCATGCGTGCCATTAAGCACATCCTGACGCGATACACCGCATTTCTGTGGGCCGTCCTGAAGCCGCTGGGGATGTGGGGAGTCTTTGTGATAGCCGCCATTGATGGCGCAGCGCTGGGTCTCCCCGTAGATGTGGCGGTGGGCGGGTATGTGGCGCAAGATCATACTCGGTGGTTTCTGTATGTGCTGATGGCTTCCGCTGGCTCCGCCTTAGGCAGCCTCGCAGTCTACGCCATCGGATATGCCGGCGGAGAGGAATTGCTGCGTAAGCGCCTCTCCCCCGCACGTTTTCAGAAATTGCACACAGCTTTCGACGAGCATCCGTTCTGGAGCCTGATGTTTCCGGCGATGCTCCCTCCGCCGACTCCTTTCAAGATTTTTGCGCTTGGGGCGGCAGTTGCGGAGATGAGCATCAGCCATTTTCTGTTGGCAATTTTCGCCGGACGCCTCGTCCGCTTCCTGGTCCTCGCAATTCTGGTCATTGAATTCGGCCCGGGCGTGGTGCACACGCTGCGCATCTTCTTCAGCCATCATTTCCACTGGATTCTGATTGCCACAGGAGCTGCAATCGCAGCTTGGCTGCTGCTGAGGTGGTTGCGAAGGCGGTCACTACAGCACGCTCAGCCTGAGCGGAATTGAAACTTTCTAAGCCGCGGCCACGCTTCCGGCGGTTTTTTTCCTGAACTGCGTGAGGATCACTGGAATCGAAAACAACACGGCAGTAAACATCACGTCGCCGACAACGCGGTGGCGAAAGAACGGAAGTCCAGCTGCATAAGAAGTTAACAGACCGGAAAAAGTCTTCGGATACATATCGTATTCCGCCCACGCAGCAAAATTGCTGATCAGGAAAAACGAAACGGAGCTGGCAAGCGCCGAGGCGAGTACCCAGACTGGTTTCGAATTTTCTCGCAATCGCGCCCCTAACAACACGATCGCGGCGTACCACGCCCAGGTGACGTACAGGTCCCAGGAAATGGAATATCCATAAACAAATTTTGAGAGGACCAGGTCCGCCCCGGCGAGAAGCGCCACCGGAAACCAGATTTGCCGCCGCGATCCGTAAGCGCCAAAAAAAAGCAATGAGGCCGTTACCGGAGTAAAGTCCCACGGAATCGGTTTCATATGCAAGATCAGGAACCGCGAAGCCACAGCGAGCAGCACAAACAGATAAGCCAGCATAGATCACCTCGGCAAAATGATTTTCGAAGTTCGAGCGAGTTACGTCAAGTGCGGAGCGGGATCAATCCAGTGGCGGTGGTTGCTCGCGGCGACCGAATGCCTCGCGGACGATGTGCAGATTCTTGTCAAGCTCAACCGTACAAGAGAGCGGTCCCCGGCCGCGCAATGGCGGGTAGTCGAAACGCAGATCATTGAAGTAGACGATTGAGTCCTGGCCCGATTGCTCCTCGGTGACAAGCGGATACTGCGCCCAGTCGAGATACACGCGCCCGAGATAAGACCTCTTTGCGGCGACGGTGGCTGGCGTTTCTGGCGGCTTCGGAATGAACTCCAACTCAGAACCATCGAGTTCTCCCGTCCGTGAGTCAATGTCTGAGCTGGCAAAGAAATTTTTTGTCTCCGCAACCGCATCCCAGCGGAAGATATTCCAGTAATAGGGATATGCCGAGACCCGTATCGGCTTGGCTGAGGCGAACTGCTGGTGCTCCAAGGCGTTGACCGCGCGGCGATGTTCAGAATCCCGCGCCGCATAGAGCACGACCACGCACAGCAGAGCGACTTTTGCGGCCGTTTGCCCACGTGGAATAGGTTTGTGCCGCGAAAAAATCACAGGAAGGATCAAGCCCCCGACCAGAATGATGTACAGCGCCGGTTCGACGATGAAGACGATGTCCCAGGAATACCACTTTTCCCAGAATGGCCAGAACGGGCGCACCCCATAGTTGTTAGTGAAGTCAAGCAGGATGTGGCTCAGGCCGGCGATGTAGGCGAATAGAAACAGCAGTCCCCATCGCGGAGGAAGATCAGGAACGTTGGTTCGTCGCCCGCGTACAAGCCAGGCCAGATACACGACCACGGTAACCAGCGCAGAGGTAAGGATCAGTCCCAGAAACGAATGGGTAAAGCCGCGATGATGGGCGAATCCGTAAACCGGGCCTTTGAGCCCGGCGAAAACGTCCAGATCAGGCGCTTCGGCCGCAAGGGTCATCGTCGCGGTGGCAAGCGCCGTCTTGCGATTAAATCCGGCTCGCCCCAGGACCGCGCCAGTCAGGAAATGTGTAATGGGCTCCAAGAGAAGTTTGTAACACAGCACAGGCCGTGGAACGCCCGCAATGGCTATCGTTGCAGTCGACCATCCAGGGTCGCAGCGAACAATCCAGACTGTGCATAGCGTTCCGCAAACGCGGCCTGCTCCAACGTCAGGTATGCTCCGTCGGGCTGCTGATGGTTGTGCCGGTAATCACGAGCGTGTTCTTCTGACCAGAAGAAAACCGTCTGGGTTCAATAGTCGTGGATGATGTTTGCGCCTCGAAAATTCTTCCAATCCATGTCGGGCTCAAAGATCAGCGGTGACGTGCCACCCGACAGAACTTGAAAGCGCAACTGCTCATCAACCTCAATTGCCAACGGCCGGGCACAATGGTGGCACCCCGAAATAACCCGGACTTGCAGCTTTTCTCCTCTGAGGCATCCTTGCACGAAGGATGTAGCGAAAGCATCTTCCGCTCAAGCACCAAAGATCTTTTCTCCGGTTGAAAACGTCAGGTGGTGTGGAGTCCGCGAGCTTGTGACTGGGAATGCCCAGCTCACATTGCCTTCAGGATCACGTACCAGGAAAAACAGATTTCTTTCCAGTTCCGTGAGAATGTCAGAGACCCTTTGTAGATTCAGCCCAGTTGCCTGCGCAATCTGAGCCGGCGATATCGGCCTGTTTTGCTTCGGAAGCTCGCGAACTACGAAGTCACGCACCCTATGATGCTCTCGCGACATGAATGCTAAACGGGCGGCCATTCGAGCCGGAAGCCCTTTTACGCTCTCCACAAAAGGCTCGTCGGGCACAGATTTAATTTCTCGACCCGCGCCGGTCAATACCTGGTTTCTCATTGGGCTTCATCTCCTGCGAATACCGCAATTCCTAAAAGCGCAACCATCTTGTGTACCCTTCACGGTTCCAGCTTGCGCCCGCTGCAGCACAGGGATTTTAACAGTGCTATTTCCCTTGCAACAAATTTCTCTAACACTAGCCCGTTGGTCGCTGGTCGTTGATCGTTGGCACAAGATCAACACAATCATCTCGATAATGTTGGGTGATCAGCAGGAACAAGCACGGTAAGAGCGTCAGGCACCATCGAGAGCGTGATGGGTAGGCGTCCTAGCAACTCCCCATCCGCTTCAACATAAATGTTTTCGGGCTTCTCGCCAGCAACACTGCGGCAGGTGACCTGATCGGCAAAGGCGAGTTCAATGCCGGGCACGCTTCGAGACATGCCAATCAGCCCGCGAAAAACGTACGCCAGATAAAGCGCGCGATTCCCGGTGCGGCAAAGGACAAGGCGCATGTCGTTGCGAGCCAATGAAGCGCCGGGAGCCAGTTCGCGCAGGACGCCTCCGAAAAAATTAATGCGAACGGCAAGCATTTCGGAGAGACGAGGCTCCTTTTGGATTGCGCCGCCCTCATCGGAGTATTCAACTTCGAAGTAGCGCATACGATGCGTCCACCACAGGTGGAGGGCCTTGCTGTAGTAGGCCATCATGCCCATGCGGTCTTTGATCAGGCGATTGAGCTTGTAGAAAAGATGAGCGTCGACGCCGACCCCCGCGGCAACGGTGAAGTATCGGAACGAGGGGAGATTGTTGAAGTCGCGGAAGTCGATTCTGCCGACGGCGATTCGCCGAGGAACCGCGGTGAGCAGCGCACGAGCGGCGCCGACAGCATTTAGGGGCAGTCGCAAGTCGTGCGCCATTGCATTTGCGGTTCCCAGCGGAATAATTCCGAGCGCGGCATTCTTTCCAGCGAGGCCCTGTAAGACGTCGTGTACCGTCCCGTCGCCGCCGCAGGCGATAATGGTGTCGAACCCATCACGAATGGCCGCACGCACTTGCGCGCCCGCGTCTGAAGCCGCACGGGTAGGAGCGACGTCAATTTCGATACCTGCCTCGCTCAGAACTGCCGCAGCGGCGCCAACGTCTTGTAATCGGTACTTCTTGCGGCGTCCCGAGAGAGGATTGTAAATAAGGGCGGCTTTGCGCATGGATGCGGATTCTAAGAGTGGGCCCGGTCCGGACCCACGCCACTGAATTGATCAAAATTCGAGAATAAATGCAAATTGTTAACAAGCGATGAACTCTGCGCGGCAGGTTCACGCAGTTGCAACATGCGGATGAGCAAACATCCGGGCGAAGCAGGATGTTGGTGATTGAGCTAACTTGATTGATTCTCGCGCGCGAGAGCGCCCGCGCCACACGGGGTGTGATTAAATCTATCGTTCATGAAAGTAATGGTTCCATCCTTCGCGAAGATCAATCTTGGGCTGCGCATAGGTCCGCTCCGGGCAGATGGGTTTCACGGACTGCGGACCGTTTATCAAACGATTGCGCTTCATGACACGATCCACGTTTCGGTTGGGCGTGGATCGGGAATTGAGCTTCGATGCGACGATCCGCGCGTACCGACGGATGCGACCAACACTTGTTACAAAATTATCGAGCGAGCCATGCAGGCGCTGCAGGCTCCAGGCCGAGTTATCGTCGAAATCGAGAAGCAATTGCCTGTGCAGGGCGGGTTGGGCGGAGCCTCCGGAAATGCTGTCGCAGCTCTGCTGGCTCTGGAGCGTGCGTTGAAAAAGAGGTTGGGCGGGGCGGAACGATTACGGATCGCAGCGGAAGTAGGATCGGACCTGCCGCTGTTCCTGATTGGCGGAACGGTGCTGGGCGTGGGAAGAGGCGAGGAGGTTTATCCGCTGCCGGATTTGCCGGCGCTGACGTGCGTGATCGCACTGCCGGAGATTGCGGTCTCGACACCGAAAGCGTTTGCGGCGTGGGATCAACTCGCCGCTAATTCAGCTTGTCATTCCGAGCCCGGTGAGCGAAGCGAAGCGGGGGAGGAACCTGCTTATTCGCAGGGACCGGCAGGTTCCTCGTTGTCTCGCTATGCTCGACGCCTCGGAATGACAGATTTAGAAAGTAAGCAAACGAAATTGACCGGCGGTACTCAGTCCGATAGAATGTTGGAGTTCAGCCGTGAGATTTCCGCGTGGCTGAGTGCGGTGCCTGGTAGTGACGGTCGCCGCAGATCCGGTGTCTCCGCCAAGAGTGGAGGCCGGGCCGAGAACCCACTGCTCGACCTTGTCCGAACCGGGATTGAAAACGACTTTGAGCAAGTCGTCTTTCCGCAGTATCCCGAATTGCGCGAGGCTAAGCGTGTGCTCGAAGCAGCAGCGGCGAGGTATGCTTCTCTCTCCGGGTCTGGATCGGCGGTTTACGGCTTGTTCGAATCGCGCGGGAAGGCAGCAGCCGCGGCCGGGAAACTAACTAAGCGCGGGATCCGCGCAGTAGTGACGAATACATTGACGAGACGGCAGTACTGGAACAAGTTTCTGGTTTCAAGTTTCTAGTTTCGGGTATTCTGTTGCGGTTTTGGCTTGAAACTCGAAACCTGAAACTCGAAACTTTGTACTACTGGGCCGTCGACTAATGGTAGGTCAAGTGCCTTTGGAGCACTTTGTCTAGGTTCGAATCCTAGCGGCCCAGCCAGAATAGCCATCAGCCCTCGGCCGTCAGCTCTCAATGAGGGCACGATGTTGGGTAGTGGCAGTACCCGAGCTGATGACTGACGACTGATTGCTGAGAACTTATTTTATGGCCACACTTGCCACCGCGACCGATAAGAAGATGAACACCGAAGAAAAGCGCGAGCGCAAGCCGCAACGCGCCCGCATGGACGATAAGTTCAAAATCTTCTGCGGCACGGCCAATCCGGATCTGGCGGAAGAAATCTGCGCATTCCTCGGCGTGACGCGCGGTCAGGCCCTGATAATGCGGTTTGCCGATGGTGAGGCCTACGTTCAGATCCAGGAGAACGTCCGCGGCGCCGACGTGTTCGTGGTACAGCCCACTTGCCGCGCCCACTCGGGCGCCAAGACGGTCAGCGTGGACGAGCACCTGATGGAATTGCTGTTGATGATTGATGCTTTAAAACGGGCCTCGGCGCGCCGGATCACCGCCGTTGTTCCTTATTACGGATACGGGCGGCAAGACCGCAAAGATAAGCCTCGCGCTCCGATCTCGGCAAAACTTGTCGCGGACCTTTTGACGACGGCTGGCGCTCACCGGGCATTACTGATTGATCCGCATGCACCGCAGATTCAGGGCTTCTTTAACATTCCGGTCGATCCCCTGTTTGCGTCTCCGGTGCTGGTTGATCATTTCAAGAAATTGAATCTGCCGAATTTGACCGTGGTTTCGCCGGATGCGGGCGGCGTGGAGCGCGCACGATTTTTTGCGAAGAAGGTCGATGCCGCGCTCGCCATCGTCGATAAGCGCCGCGTGGAAGCCAACGTTGCAGAAGTGATGAACGTGATTGGAGACGTCAAGGGCCGGACCTGTCTGGTCATTGACGATCTGATCGATACTGCCGGCACGTTGGTGAAGACGGCCAGCGCGCTGCTGGAAAATGGCGCAATCGCGGTCTATGCCTGCTGCTCGCACCCCGTGCTGTCTGGTCCGGCGGTGGAGAGCATCATGAACTCGTGCCTGAAGGAAGTCGTAGTCACGAACACAATTCCGCTGTCGCCGGAAGCCGCAGCGGCGCAAACCAAATGCGGCGGTAAGATCCACGTTCTTTCCATCGCTGGATTGATCGGACGCGCAATCCAGTCGATTCACGAAGAAACGTCCGTCAGCAAACTGTTCTCATAGGAATTCAGAATATGGCTACTGCAACTGAGCAAACTTTTTTGGAAGCTAAACCGCGCACGCCGGGCACCAAGAACGATGCCCGTCGTGTGCGTAGAGACGGGAAAGTGCCGGCCGTAGTTTATGGAGCGGGCAAGCCGACGGTTCCCGTGAGCGTGGATCCGCGTCAGGTTTCGCGCATTCTGCGCTCAGAAACCGGCCACAACACGGTGTTCGATTTGGCCGTTGATGGCGAGCGCACCAAAGCCATGATCGTCGATTGGCAATATGAGCCGATCAAGGGCGCGCTCTTGCATATCGATCTGAAGCGGATCGCGATGGACCAGAAACTCAGGGTGAACGTGCCCATCGAACTTGTAGGTGAGCCTGCCGGCGTGAAACAGCAGGGCGGCATCCTGGAGCAGATCGTTCGCGAAGTCGAGGTTGAGTGCTTGCCGGGAGATATCCCGAATGCAATCGAGTTGAGCGTCGCCGAGCTCGTCTTCGGAATGGTGCTGCGCGTTTCCGATCTGCCAAAGAGCGAGAAGATTAAGTTCGTTACCGATCCGGATCAGCCGGTCGCGCACATTATCAGCATCAAGGAAGAAGAGGTTCCGACACCCGAAGCCGTGGCGGGCGAAGCGGCCGCAGCCCCAGCGGAGCCGGAGGTCATCAAGAAAGGCAAACAGGAGACCGAAGAAGAGGGCGCTGAAGCTGCGCCGGAGAAGGCCGAGAAGCCGGAGAAGAAAGAGAAGAAGTGATTGGGTTGGTGACGTCGAGCTTCGCTCGACCGGGCGGGCGAGGGTGCCCGCCCCCACATAATCATCGCTGGGACAGGCGTGAAGCTGATCGTTGGGCTTGGCAATCCGGGACCGGAGTACGAGTTTACGCCGCACAACTTGGGCTTTTTGGTCATCGAATGGCTGGCTGACGATCTGAAAGTGGAAGTTAGAAACCGCCAATCAAGGGCCCTTACGGCGAGAACGCAGATCGCGCAGGAAGAGGTAGTGCTCGCGAAACCCGAGACCTACATGAACCTGAGCGGCTTGGCGGTTCGGGATTTGATTGACCGGCTTGAAATCAAGCCGCAAACAGACTTGATCGTGATCCAGGATGAACTCGATTTTCCGTTCGGGACATTGCGGGTGCAACGAAACCGCAGTTCCGCCGGGCACAATGGGATTGAATCGATCATCGATGCGCTGGGAACCAAAGATTTCCTACGCATTCGGATTGGGGTAGCGCCTGAGCATAAGCCGCGAGATGGAAAGGAATATCTGCTTGCGCCTATGCGCAAAGCGCAGCTCAAGGCGATAGAGCCGGCACTGGGTGATGCGGCCGGCGCCGCGCAGATGATTGTGAAAGAAGGCGAGGGAGCTGCGATGCAGAGATTTAATCGCAAGCCGGGCCCGCCCGAAGAAAGTGACTAGTGGCTAGCAGATTGCCACCAGCCTTTATCGCAAGAACTAGAAACTAGCCACTAGCAACTAGTTTGGAGAATGCAATGAACCGTACTTATGAACTGATGTTTATTGTCCGCCCTGACATGACCGAGGAGGATCAGGACAAACTGATCTCGACGCTTGGAACCGCCGTGAGTTCTGCGGGCGGAAAGATGAAAAACGTCGAAAAGATGGGCAAGCGCCGTCTGGCGTATACCGTGCGCAAATTCAATGACGGGCTTTACATCCTGCTTACGTTTGAAGGCGGCGGCGGATTAGTGCACGAACTCGAGCGACGGCTGCGGGTTAGCGAACCTGTAATCAAGTTCCTCAGCGTCCGCATCGACGAGGAGCAAAAACGCCTCGACAAGATCAAGGCAATTCGGGACGCACGGCGTAAGACCTCGTCTGCGCCCGCAACGCCGGAGCCGGCTGGGGAAGCGCCGGCAGCGACGGCATAACTGCGGCTCTTGGCTCTTAGCTCGTAGGCCAACACGATGGCTTGCAGTTGAATACGTCGCCGAGTACCGAGAGCCAAGAACCAATAGCAGAATTTTGAAGGAGAATCATGGCTGAAGAAAACACCACAACAACGTCATCAAGCGACGGACAGGCTACTGAACGGCGTCCACCGCGTTCTGGCCCAGGCGGACGCGAAGGCGGCCCCGGCGGTCCGGGCGGGCGCAAATATTTCCGTCGCAAGAAAGTATGCAAGTTCTGCACCGAAAAAATCGAGGCGATCAATTACAAGGACGTGCGGCTGCTCGCCCAGTTTGTCGCCGAGAGCGGCAAAATCGTGCCGCGGCGGTTGACCGGGGTTTGCACGCCGCATCAGCGGCGCCTTAGCTCGGCCATCAAGCAGGCGCGCAACATCGCCCTGCTGCCGTTTGCCGGACGGGCAGTTTAACTTCTTCTCCGCCGATCCACGCGGATTTCCGCGGATATTGTTTCTTTGATCTGCGTCAATCCGCGTAAATCCGCGGCAATGAATTTCGAACGGAGTCATTCAAATGGAAGTCATTCTTAAGGAAGATGTCGCAAAGTTGGGATCCCGTGGCGACGTAGTCAAGGTCGCCGAAGGCTACGGTCGCAATTTTCTGCTCCCTCGCAAACTTGCTATCGAGGCTACTACCGGCAACAAGAAAGTCATTGAACAGATGCGCGCATCTGCTCTGCGTCGCTCTGCCAAAGAGAAAGCTCAGGCGGAAGAGTTGTCGAAGCAGTTCGATGGCCTTTCGGTTTCCTTTCAGCGCCGCTCAGGCGAGCATGATCAGTTGTTCGGATCCGTAACTTCCGGCGATCTGGCCGAGGCGCTCGAGAAAAAAGGGTTCAATCTCGATCGTCGCAAAATCCAATTGCACGAGCCGCTGAGGACGCTGGGCGAATTCACCGTGCCCGTGAAGCTGCACAAGGACGTGACCGCGCATTTGAAAGTTGTCATTGAGAAAGAAGCGGCAGAGTAGTACGCCGGGAAACGGCGTTTAACCGCACGCTGCGCAGAGATCGCTGAGAAGGTTTGAATTCTCCGCGATCCTGGCGGCCTCTGCGGTTTAAATGTTTTTGAGCTTTCCTGACACAAATCTGTTTCCTGCCACGATGTACCGCAGCGGCATATCGACTGCTTTGTTAATTCCAATTCTTTTTGTAACGAGCACTCGCGCAGGAGGCACCCCGTCGTCTGCTATGTAGAGATCTGATTTCGCACTCGTCAGATCTTTTCCGTTATCGCGCTCGCGGGTAATACCGAATGCCGCGGCGAGCCGCCCTGGTCCGCTAGTGAGACGTCTCGGATCAGAATCCTCGGTGATTCCTCGAAGCTTATACATCTCCTCGATGCCGCTCAGTGGCTCGAGCGCGCGAAACAGAATCCCTCCCGGAGTTCCATCGGGGAAGCAGGAAACGTTCAAGCAGTAGTGATTGCCATAGATGAAGTACACGTAGGCGTATCCAGGAGGCCCAAAAAGAACCGCATTTCGCGCGGTCTTTCCGATTGAGGCGTGGGCTGCGGGATCTTCGGCGCCGAGGTAGGCTTCTACTTCAACGATGCGCGCAGTGAGCCTATTTCGTGCCTGGCGCCGTACCAGAATCTTTCCCAGCAGGTCAGGACCAACCAGGCGCGGGTCGCGATCATAGAAAGAACGGGGAAGAACTCGCAGTGCCATCTGGTGTCGCGCGAACATTCTTGTCCGCGTGCTCCAGACTACACCTCTATCGGTTCATGGAATCTCACGGCTTCCACTGCCCCGAGATGGTCAGCAACTCTGCCAACCCCTCCTGCTTCTTAACGATTTCTGCAACTCCGGCGTGATCAAGTTGTGGAGCTATGGGTTTTGGAGCATTCGCGATCGCCCAGGCAGTTGCCGCGACAATCGCCTCGCCAGATTTGAAATCTACCGGGTCAACCTTATCGTAGGTGTCGCTGGAAGTGTGGAAAATTTCTCCATATTGCGTCACGTCTACCCAAAAATCGAGGGCGGGCACGCCTTGCAGGAAAAATGGACCATGGTCGGTGTCATATTCGAAGTCCATTGAGACTCCGCCGCCGCCAATATCCTTCAGCAATGCATCGCTGATGGGCTGCAGTCCATTTTTCACGTCTTGCCGGCCTTCAACTTTCCATCCCTTGGGATGACCTGCGCCATTGTCGGTGTTAAGCACGCCAACACATTTGCTCATTTCGCCGAGGTGCGCTTGCGTGTAAGCATAGGATCCCAGTAAGCCTTCCTCTTCGCCGCCCCAAAGGGCAAAACGGATACTCCGCTTGGGCGGCTTGCCTATCTCTGCAATTGTCCGGGCCAGTTCGAGAACCGTAACTGACCCCGTTCCGTTGTCCACGGCGCCGGTCCCGTCGTCCCAGGAGTCGAAGTGTGCGCCAATCAGGATCCACTCGTCTGGTTTTTCAGCACCACGAATCTCTGCCACCACATTTTTCACCTGAATCGGGCCGGAATCCGTGTTGTGAATCTCCAACTGGATCACAACCGGCTCTTTTTCCAGTTCCCGCTGAACCAACTTTGCATCTTCCATACCGACCTGCACTTCTGGAAGCGGACTCTCGTGGCCTCCCCAATCAAGAGAGTATGTGCCGATCACATTGCTCTTGGCTCGCTCAGGGTTGAGCACCGCCAGCGCGCCGGCATCCTTCAAGCGCTGGGGCGATGCCGTCACCACCGGAAATGCTTTCCAGAATCCCTCGGCGAAGATCTTCGCCGAATCCAGCATTACGATTTTTCCTTTGATCTTATCGGCCTTGGCTTTGATTGCATCTGCAGAAAGATCGTCGATGAGAATGACCTCGCCTTGCACTCCAGCGGTCGGGGTCGATGGCGCCCATGCCATCGACTCGATGTGCAACGGGCGGGAAAGCGGCGCAATCATCTGCCCGCGGGCCCACCCGCGTTGCCATCCGTTGGGAATGACGAAGGATTCTGCCTTCACGTTCTCAACGCCGTAGCTGCGAAACTTGCCAATGGCCCACTCCACCGCACGGTTATGCGCTGGTGAGCCGCTGAGCCGCCCGCCGTATCCGTCCGTCAACTCGCGCAGCGTTTCCATGGAAGGGCCGGTGTAGATCGACCCCGCCAATTGCTCAGCAGTTTTTTGCACTTCAGGAGAGACTTGCGCCGAACAAAGAAGTGTTGTTCCGGCGAAGAAGGCAATCGAAACACAAGCAAGAACAGAGCGAGCTACTGCCATAATTTTCAGACCCCAAGCCTGGAGAATGTAAATGTGGGAAATTGTCGATTGTGCTATACGGCGCGCCGCCGCGCAAGTTTGCAACCTGCCAAAAAGGAGAGTGACCTCGACCGATCAATCTGGGTAGAGCAGCGCTTCAGTGCTGCGCAACAGGATCTTTAACCCCGTGATCCGCGCAAAAATCTCCGCTCTACGCGGCGCCCTTCTGCGCTTGTTTCAGCCAATCCAGCACCTCGTCGGCGTGGCCCTCTGGTTTCACTTTGCGGAAGATGTGCTTGATCTTGCCGTCTGGGCCAACCATGAAGGTCGTTCGCGCCACGCCCATCACCTTCTTACCGTACATGTTCTTTTCCTGGATCACACCATACGCATTGCAGATGGTCTTATCGGCATCGGCGACCAATGTAAAGGGCAAGTCGTACTTATCCACGAATTTTTTCTGCGCCTTCGGTGTGTCCGGCGAAACGCCCAGCACCACCGCGCCGGTTTTCTCTACCCGTTTGAATGAATCACGAAAACTGCACGCTTCCATGGTGCATCCCGGCGTGTCCGCCCGGGGATAGAAGTACAGCACCACCCATTTGCCTTTGTAGTCTTTGAGAGCGATTTTATTGCCATCTTGATCAAGCGAAGTAAACTCCGGGGCTTTATCATTGATTTCCATGGGAACCTCTCTTGTGCGGTTTCGTTTATACCGCAAAAACCGGTTCGAGCGCCAAAGTGAGTTATGCAGCCAGAGCTCGTGGTGCGGGACTAACACGAAAACATCAACCGCAAAGGACACAGAGAGCGCAAAGAAGAACGGCCCACGCACCGCGCGGTCGCGCATTACCCTATCAGCCTGCAGCACTGCGCTGGCAGCCTTGGTATTGCTGGGTGGGACGTTTGCACAGGTTGCCAAAAAGCGTCCTGCGGACAGAGGCCCGAGAGCGCTTGGCCTGGTTGAGCTGGCAGCCAACGGCAAGGCACATTTGGTACCGGTCACGATCATGATCAACGGCCATTTCTACGACGCGGGGGTCTACAAAGCCGATCCAGTGCCTATGGCGCTGCAGCCGGAAACGGTGTACGAAGCCTTTAAGGCGGGCGTTTCGCAGGGCCTGTTCACCGTGTCGGGAGCTCTTCCGGAGAAGAGCGGGTGGATCGCCGACGGTAAATGGCGCTCGAGCGCCGACATCGAAGCCGAAAAGGCAAAGGCCAAGGCGGAGGCAGCAAAGAAAGCCCAGTCAGCACCGCCGCCTGAACAGGAGATCGGCGGACCTCCACGACTCAAACGTGCTCCGGAAACGCCACCCCAGACAACACCAACGCAGACTTCGCCAAAGACGCAGGCACCTCCGGTGCAATCTCCCTCTTCGCCGAGTACGCCTTCGTCCAGCTCGACGCCGTCTTCTACGAAATCTGCCAGCATTTCTGAGAAGCAGGCGGCCGCCTCGTCTTCTTCGATCGAAGACGCAAACCGTCCGCTACTGCGGCATCAGGCGCCCTCAGAAACGACTCACGAGCAGACCAAAGCCGGAAACGAGAATGAACCGCTAAAAGGACCGCTCAATTTCATTCCAGCGATCTCCGATGCTGGCGGGCCCGAACCACGCCCCTACTCTTACCCGATGAAGCCGGACGAAGAAAAGGCGTTTCTAAAAAAGATGCTGGCGATGGCGGCAGATGAAGTGCGCGGGCGCGCCTCGCATCTGGCCGAGGAAAGTGGCACCAAACCAGCCACAACGAAGAAATCAAAGTCTGTGCTGGCGCCCGACTTTCACGGCGCCCAGTTGCGGGTATTTGATCTTGCAACGTCGAATGAGGCCGTTCTTGTGCTGACCGCACAGGCCAAGGTTTCATCCGCGCCCGACTTGGATTTTATGGTAGCCGTGGTCGCACGCCAGGATATTTACGGCGACCTGCACAAGGTCTTTGCCCAGACCACCGATGACAAGCACCTCGACGTCCTCCCTCGATACGATTTGATCGATGCCGTTGACGTGGACGGCGATGGGGTTGGCGAACTGCTGTTTCGCGAAACCTGGGACTCGGCGACCACCTATGCCGTGTACCGCGTGATCGGCGATCAGCTGTGGCCGTTGTTTGAAGGAAAAACAGGATCGTAGCCGACAAGCGCGGTGGTCACGCAAGCCAGGTTTCAAGACTTCTGAGGCTTCCAGGTTTCTAGCCCGATCGATGTCGCAATCATCCCAAATCGACTCCCTGCGCGAGCAGATTCGCCATCACGAGTACCGCTACTACGTGCTCGACGATCCTGAAATCAGTGACGCCGAGTTCGATCGGCTGATGAACGAGCTCAAGAAGCTCGAAGCCGCCCATCCTGAACTGATCACACCCGATTCTCCTACTCAGCGGGTGGGCGGAAAACCACGAGAAGGATTTGTCAAAGTTGCGCATTCGGTCCCTATGTTGTCGCTCGATAACGCTTACAGCGAAGAGGAACTGCGCAACTGGGAGCGCCGGGTCCATGAGCTGAGCGGGCACCAGGACATCGAGTATGTCTGCGAACTGAAGCTCGACGGCATGTCGCTGGCGCTGCGTTACGAAGACGGCAAGCTGGTGCGCGGGATCACGCGCGGCGACGGTTCTACCGGCGAGGACGTAACCGCCAACATACGCACTGTACGATCAGTTCCTCTGTCAATCTCCGCCGACAAACTCAAGAAATCTGGGATCCCTGCCGACTTCGAGATTCGCGGCGAGATGCTCATGCCGATCGCGTCTTTCAAGAAAATGAATCAAGAACGCGAGAAGAACGGGTTGTCCTTGTTTGCCAACCCCAGAAACGCCACTGCTGGAACGGTGCGCCAGCTGGAACCGAGCATTACCGCCCAGCGTCGGCTGGACTATTTCGCTTACATGCTGATTGCCAACGGCCGCAACCTCTTTGACGAACATTGGCAAACGCTGCATGCCCTCGATGCAGCGGGGTTTAAGGTCAACGCTCGACGAGCGCTCGCAGAGAACTTCGCGGAAGTCTGGAGATTTATCGGTGAGTGGGAGCAAAAGCGCGAGTCACTTCCCTACGAAATCGACGGCGTTGTGATCAAAGTCAATTCCGTCGCTCTGCAGCGCCAGCTCGGCTTTACCGGCAAAGCCCCGCGCTGGGCGATCGCCTACAAGTACGCCGCGCGCGGCGGGATCACCCAAATCGAGAATATTCATGTGCAGGTGGGGCGCACCGGAAAATTGACGCCTGTGGCCGAGCTCAAGCCTGTGCCGATCGGAGGCACCACCGTAAGCCGCGCCACCCTGCACAACATGGATGAGATCGAGCGCCTGGGCGTGAAGATCGGCGACTGGGTGGAAGTCGAACGCGGCGGCGACGTGATTCCAAAGGTCACGCGAGTGCTCGACGACAAAGATCATCCGCGCGGCCACAAATCATTCCACATGCCGGAGCATTGCCCGGTGTGCGGCGGCAACGTAGTCCGGGTCGAAGGAGAAGCGGACCATCGCTGCATAAACCAGAAATGTCCGGCCAAGCTGCGCGAGACCATTCTGCATTTCGCCTCCCGCGGGGTGATGAACATCGATGGCATGGGCGACGCCCTGGTGAACCAGCTCACCGATCGCGGTATGGTCAAAGATGTCGCGGATATTTACAAGCTGACAAAAGCTCAACTGCTAAGCCTCGAGCGCATGGGTGAGAAATCAGCAGAAAACGTGTTGCGCGAAATCGACAATTCCAAAAAGTTACCGCTGCAGCGGGTGATCTACGGACTGGGCATTCGCTTTGTCGGCGAACGCACGGCGCAATTCCTGGCCGAACATTTCGGGTCGATCGATGCAATCGACAAAGCGAGCGAAGAAGAATTGCAGCAGGTGGAAGAGGTTGGCCCGCGGATTGCGAAAAGTATTGTTGAATTTTTCGCTGAACCCAGGAACCGCGAATTGGTTGATGAGCTGCAAAACGCCGGCCTGAGAATGACGGGCAAAAAGAAAGAACGTGGAACCAAGCTGGCAGGCAAAACCTTTGTGCTTACCGGCACTTTGGCGCACTTTACTCGCGATGAGGCCAAGAAGATGATCGAAGATGCCGGCGGGAAAGTGACCGGTTCAGTCAGCAAGAAGACAGATTACGTGGTCGCGGGCGCAGATGCGGGTTCCAAGCTGGACAAAGCGAAAGAGTTGGGGGTATCCGTCATAGATGAAAATCAAATGGAATCACTCTTGGGTGGATAATCGCCTGTGCCTTACTGACCGCTTTGTTTAGTGCCCGTGCTCTTCCTGCACCGGAATCACGCATCCATGGGCCACTTCGCAAACTACGTGCTCGAACTGGATGGTCGTATGGTCGATGCGGAAGTCGTGGAGCAGGCGCTCTTTCACATCACGCAAAATGCGTTCACTAACGGAGGGAGGAATGTCGGCAATTGAGATGTGACACGACATTGCGCACGTCTCTGAGCCGATGCTCCACACGTGCAGGTCGTGAACGTCGTTCACGCCATCTACCTGGCGGATTGCGGCCTCGACACGCGCAAGTTGCATCCCTCGCGGCGTCCCTTCGAGCAGAATATTCAGCGTCTCGCGCATAATGCCGAAGCTGGACCAGAGAATCAGCGCACCTATCCCAAACGACAATGCCGAGTCAATCCAGGATTGCCCCGTGGCCAGAATCGCCCAGCCGCCGGCGATGACGGCGGCAGTCGAGAGCGTGTCTCCGATCTCGTGCAGCAGCGCGCTGCGGATGTTTACATCGCGATCGGTGCGGAACAGCATCAGCGCGATGACGCCGTTCATCAGCACGCCAGCCGCGGCGACCCAGATCATGGTTCCGGCGTGGACCGGCTGCGGCTGCTCTAACCGGCGCACGGCTTCGTAAAAGATCAGAAAAGAAATAATGACCAGGGTGGCGGCGTTGACCAGGGCCGCCAGCACTCCTGCACGATGGTACCCGTAAGTGTGGGTCGCGCTTGGGGGCCGTGCTTGCAGGTAAACGGCGACCAGAGAAAGCGAAAGGGCGACAAAGTCGGTGAAATTGTGGCCGGCTTCAGAAAGCAGCGCCAGGGAATGAGAGCGAATGCCCGCAACAACCAGCAAAAGAATATAAGCGGCAGTTACTGCCAGGGAAACACGCAGCACCCGCGAGGTATGCTCGTTTCCGCCATGGACGTGCATATGCACACCCTCAGTCTAAACCAGGCGTTACTCCGCAGCCATCGCCCCCGCAACTTCATGCGTAAGCATAGAACGCGGGCCGGGTCACAAAAGTAATCCCGTTGACAACTCTTTTACAGGGGAAAAAGCATAGTACCCCCGCAGAACGCATCTATACTTGTACAGCTCAAATGCGACGCCACACGACAATGAGGATTCTTGCCGGACTGGCTGCGGCTCTGGTATCAACTTGGGCCTTTGCGGCCGATCTCACCGTGGGATTGCCGCCGCTCGACCGCGGCTTCCAGCTTCTTTACAGCCTGGATTTTGACCAGGCACACGGCATCTTCGCAGCCTATGAGCAGACGCACCCGGATGATCCCATGGGACCAACCGCCGACGCCGCCGGTTCCCTGTTTTCTGAATTCCATCGCCTGGGTGTGTTGGAGTCCCAGTTCTTCGAGCTCGACAAGCGATTTGAGAACCGCCCCAAGCTAAATCCCGATCCCGCCGTGCGTGCCCAATTTCAAGCTGCAGTCGATCGGGCTGAGAAGACGGCCCATGCGCGCTTGGCGAGGAATCCCAAGGATGAAGACGCGCTTTTCTCGCTGACCCTGATCAATGGCCTCCAGGCCGACTATGCGGCACTGATCGAAAAGCGCAATATGGCTTCTCTGCACTACACCAAAGAGGCCGCTTCCTGGTCTGAACAAGCTTTGGCCGTCGATCCTAGCAATTACGACGCCCACATTGCCGGTGGCATTAGCAAGTACCTGGTGGGAAGCCTCTCCGCGCCGATCCGCTGGCTGGTACGCCTGGGTGGAGTCCCGGGCGACAAGCAGGCGGGAATTAAGGAACTGCAACTGGTTGCCGCACACGGGCATTATTTGGCTCCATTTGCCGACATTCTGCTGGCCATCGCCTACGTTCGCGAACATGACAAGCAGCACGCGCGCGAATTGCTGGCAAATCTGCGCGATGAATATCCGTCCAATCCCCTATTTGCAAAAGAAATCGCCAGGCTTGACGAAAACCGCTAAGCCGGTTCACGTTTCCAAGGGCGCAAAATTCTGAGCCGAGAACCTGAAGCATGAAGCTGAAGCCCAGAGCCTAGAGCCTAAAGCCTGTTTTTCATACTCTTTTAACAATTCCTCGATAGATTCCAAGCTGAGCGTCGAGGGGCGGCACTGTTCTATACTGAGGCAGGCGGGCGCCATCCGCGGCCCGCTTGAGAGTTCCTCGCACCACCCCTTACTGCAGTCATGGCGCGTGCATCAGTCGACAACCCGGCGCACTACATCAATCGCGAACTTTCGTGGCTGCAGTTCAACCGGCGGGTCCTCGAAGAAGCGCAGGACGAAACCAATCCTCTGCTCGAACGCCTGAAATTTTTATCCATCAGTGCGAGCAATCTCGACGAATTTTTCGAAGTGCGAATTTCCGGCTTGGTCCAGCAGATTGAAGACGGTTATACCGAAGCCGGCCCCGATGGCCTGAGCTTGATCGAGGAACGCGATTTGGTCTCGGAGGAAGTTCACAACTTTGTTGCCAATCAATACCAGTGCTGGAATGAGCAGTTGCGGCCGCAACTCGCCGAAAAAGGCATTCGGGTCCTGACCCTGCATGAATTGGATGAGAATGCCCGCGCATTCGTTCAGGACTACTCTGAGCGTGAGCTGGACCTGTTGTTGACCCCAGTGACCGTCGACCCGGCGCATCCATTTCCGCGCGTAATCAATAAAGCCTTGTGCGTTGCGTTCCTGTTGCGCCGCCGGCGTCGATCATCGTTGACATACACCGGCGTAGTGACCGTGCCGCGTGCGCTGCCCCGGCTGGTGCGGCTTCCATCGGAAGGCACAACCGATTTCATCTTCCTTCACGAGCTGGTCGCGTTCCACGCCAGCCGCATGTACAACGGCTACGACATCGTTTCCTCCGCCGCATTTCGCGTGACGCGCAACAGCAATCTTTACCTGGCAGAAGAGGAGTCGCGCAACCTGCTCGAATCGGTGCGCACCGAGTTGCACAATCGCCGCAAAGGCGATGCCGTACGCCTGGAAATCGAGGCTGACGCGGACCCCGAGATCATCGAGCGCCTGCGCACGAATTTCGAAGTGGAACCGTGGCAGGTCTTTCGTGCGGATGGGCCGGTCAACCTGCCTCGACTGTTCAATATCTACGAACAGGCCGATCGTCCCGACCTCAAATTTAAAACGTTCGTTCCGCGCGAACTGCGCTTGACAGCAAAGTCTAAAGATCTTTTCGAGGAGTTGCGCCGCCACGACGTCCTGCTGCATCACCCCTTTGATTCCTTCGATTCGGTGCTTTCGTTTGTCCAATCCGCAGTGGACGATCCCGACGTGCTTTCGATTAAGCAAACGCTTTACCGCACCGGCGAGAATTCGCGCGTAGTGCAGGCTCTAATTGAAGCTGCCGCAAAGAAAGAAGTGACCGCAGTGGTGGAGCTTAAAGCCCGCTTCGATGAAGCCTCCAACATTCGTTGGGCGCGGGATCTGGAAGACGCCGGGGTGCAGGTGTTTCATGGACTCGTTGGCCTGAAAACCCATTGCAAGTTGTCGCTGCTGGTGCGGAGAGATCCTGATGGAGTCTCCCGTCGCTATGCCCATCTCGGAACCGGAAACTACAATGCCACCACGGCCCGCATTTACACGGATCTCGGGCTCATGACCGCCGATCCGGAGATAACTGGTGCGGTGCACGACGTATTCAGCTTTCTTACAGCCTATTCCGAGCACTCCAGCTACGCGCCCCTGATGGTCTCACCGGTAAATATTGCCGAGCACAGCCTGGATCTGATCGCGCGCGAAAGCGATCATGCGCGACTAGGCCGCCCCGCGCGAATCATCGCAAAGATGAACGCGTTGCTCGATAAGAACGTCATCGCTGCGCTCTATCGCGCGTCGCAAGCAGGAGTGGAAATCGATCTTCTCGTACGCGGTATGAGCGCGTTGCGCCCTGGCGTTCGCGGAATCAGCGATCGCATTCGAGTACGAAGCATCGTAGGTAGATTCCTGGAGCACAGCCGCATCTTTTACTTCGCGAACGGCGGCCGCGAAGAGGTGTATCTCTCAAGTGCCGATTGGATGCCGCGCAATTTGTACGAGCGAGTCGAGGTCATGTTTCCCGTGAAAGATCCCTTGCTGCGCGACCGCATCCGGCACGAGATTCTAAATGCCTACCTTGCCGATACCGTGAAAGCCCGGATTTTGCGCAGGGATGGCACATATATTCGTGCATGGCAGGCCGCCGGAAAGCGCAAACCACCGGTGCCCGGATTCAATGCGCAGGAGTTCCTGGTCGCGCTTGCCGAAGGCAAACAGACGCTCGACGCGATCCCATCCGCCGAGCAATCCCAACCGCGGCGGCGCGCGTTGCGGAAAGAACGTAGGCTCACATGATCATCTACTTCGTCCGTCATGCCAGCGCCGGAGAGCGGGTTCTGAACCCCAAGAAAGACGAGAAACGCCCGCTCGACGCAGATGGCATTGAACAATGCGGATACGTGGGCCGCGCCCTGGCGGCGCTAAATGTCCAGCCGGATGTGATTATTTCCAGCCCGCTCAAGCGCGCCACTCAAACGGCTTCGTTGATCGGCAACGAAATCGGCTACGAGGGCAAGCTGCAGCTCGAGACCGCAATGAAGCCCGAAGCTTCTTTCGCCGAATTTCACCGCATGCTGGACAAGTACGCGAGACAGGAAGCGATCATGGTGGTTGGGCACAACCCCAGCATTACTGAGTTCCTGGCGCGACTAATTACGAGATCCGGTACCGAGGCTTTACTGGAATTCAAGAAAGGCGCGGTCGCGCGCGCCGAAACCGTGCGCCGGGCCGCGCGATTAAACTGGTTTCTGACGCCCAAGCTCGCGCGCGCGATTCAAACCGCCGCGGCAGAAAAATCACATCCGAAAACTTCGCGAAAGTAGGCCCGCTCCTTTTCCACTGCCCAGAGTTCCAGGTCGACGCTCATCGGATGTTTTGCTACAAGCACTAATTCGACGGATCCTTCTTTCGTCCGCACGCGAACGGTTTTTAGCGCGCCGCTTCGCCCCAGGTTCAGCGCCGACGCCAGTCTTAGCAAGAGTGAGGCTTTCGCAATCTGTTTTTGGTCCGAAGTCGGAAGCAGTTTAATCGGGGTATCTTCCGCCGAAGGCCGTGACTTCCCCAGGTAACGAGCAATGGCGGCAATCACCCTTCGCTGCTGCTGCGTATATCCAAGAATTTCCGAATGCGAAATGATGTAATAAGCGTGGCGATGGCGGCCAGTGCGATTGATGTAGTCCCCGACTTCGCACAGCATGGCTGCCGTCGCAATCCATTCCTTGTACTCGGGGGGCAAACGATGCACGCGCCGCAGGTCGGAGAACAGTTTCATCGCCGAATCGCGTACCCGCTCCGCGTGTTCCAGATCGACGCGGTAATGCCGCACCGCACTCAAAATCGAATCCTGGCGTTCCGACTCGATCTGCTGGCTTGAACGCGTGGCGCGATCGTACTCGGCCGTCATCTGTGCCAGAAGCCCATCACGGAGTCCCAACGGAGAGAACCGGAACCCTCCCAGCTTGCAGCGATCGAGCAACCCGGCAAAGACTGCAGCGCCGGCGATTACAATTTCGGCGCGCCTAGGCCCGATTCCCTCAATTTTTTTTCGTTCCTCGAGCGAAAGCCGGCTGAGCATCTTCGCGATGCGCCGCATTTGCACGTGGGTCACCGTCATTGCGCGCTGGCTCTTTGTCCGGTAAAGCGCGTGACAGACCCTGGCCAATGCTTCTGCCGTGCCTGAGGTCGCGATTACAACCTTCGGCCGTGCTTTCGTAATCCGTCCGGCGATTCTCCCCATCTCGCGGTTCACCAGCCCGCGTAATTGCCGCATCTCCGCCTTACGCGGCGGATCGTGGTGCACGAAGTCATTCGTAAGCCGAACCGCGCCGAGAGGAAGACTGACCGTCTCTTGAATGTGTCCTCTTTTCGAGATGGTCAGCTCACAGCTGCCGCCGCCCAGGTCGATCATCAGCACCGGAGACGAATTCACCCGCAAGCTGGAAATCAGCCCCAAATGGATTAGTCGTGCCTCTTCCAGGCCGGAAATGATTTCAACGTGCCATCCCGTTGCCGAACGTACCCACTCGAGAAACGCATGTGAGTTGCGCGCATCACGCAAAGCGCTTGTCGCCACTACACTCACCGAATCTGCACCCGCTCTCTGTGCTGCGCGATGGAACCGGCGCAACACCTTGACGGTGAGGGCAATAGCTTCGGGAGAGAGAAATCCGTTTCGAAACACCGATTCCCCCAGCCGGGTGACTTCGCGATCTTCATGAATTTCGGTCAGACGGTGGGATGTGAGGCGGGAAATTTTCAGCCGGACCGAGTTCGATCCGATGTCAACGGCGGCAAAGGTGGGCATTCAGGAACAGTGTACCGTTTGTAAGGGTCGGGAAACATGTGATCAGCGGGCGATTGGGTGATCTCGCGCTCGCCTGATTGAACCAAGGATCAGTTGCTACGCGGCAGCACTTTTTGCGGCAGCGCCGGTTTCCCCGCCCGGCTGAGGTCTGGCCGGCTCACGCGCCTTCTGCTGCGCCTCGGAAATCGCCTTTAGCGCGACCTGCAATGCCGTTCCGGCCCGGCGGAATCTTGCACGGCTGATGTTCTGCAATGCCGCTACTAGCACGGAGTCGTGAACTCCGCCAAACAACCGCTCGGCTCGTTGGCTCAACTTCAACACATCATGCCATTGCCCGATTTCATCCTGCGCCCTTTTCAGTTCTGCGATGAAATTTTTTGCCTCGGCGGAATCCGCCGCCAGCTCCGCCAGGTATCGCGCGCGTTTTGCTGCGATTCGGCACGCATGCAGCATCTTTTCCGTCGGCGGTGTGGCACTCGGTTTTGGCAAACGGCTCATTGCCAGTTTTAGAGGGTCAATCCCATTCACCGCAACCTCTGATTCGGTTCGACGGAGCCGCTTGCGCAATTGCCCAACCCTATCCTTATCGAACTGCTTGGCCAGCTTCTTTGACCGTCGCGCCTGTTCCTCAATCAGGATGTCCAGCAGTTGAGCACGATGGTTTTGCCGGTCGGGAATCTTCAGATCTTTCAGGAATGCGATCTGCACATCCAAGTCTCTGACCCTCCCCGCCCGTTTCCGCAGCTTCGATAGCAGCTTCAGCAGCTTCTTCTTATTTCCGCTCTCCGGGGCAAGCTCATCGACCAGCGACTCAACGCGACGGCTGTTGGTACGAAATCGATGAACGTCTTCTGCCTTGGGATTTCCCGCCAGCCGCCCGATGTAACGGCTCATTCGCTCAAAAACCAGATCTGCTTGGTGCTGAAAAGGATTCGCAGCAGCGCCGTTACTATGGGATCGCTTGCTCATGGACCTCAGAATTAGGGAGACTTGCAGAACCCCGAAGCCTGGCTGGAACTTCGAAGCAGGGTGATTGTAACACTCCGTTAATATTTCATCGACCGCCTTTTTGAGCCACTCGAAGGTGCAACAAATTGCATAGGCTGCCAGCCGCCTTATAATCCGGCTGATGGCCAGCTCGCCCCAGGATCGATTCGACCGCGACGACCCTCGACTCGATCGCCAGGATCCTTATCTTCGTATTCTCTGCATCAACATCTTTGTCCGCGACCAGGATCGCAGTATTCGGTTTTTCGTGGACCAGCTGGGATTTAATGTCGTGTTTGATCAGAGCTTTGAATCGGTTGGACGGTGGGTGGCTGTGGCCCCTCCAGATGGCCAGACGCTTCTCGCGCTCATTGCTCCGACGCGTGGTTCTCAAGAGCACAAGCTGATAGGCCGCTCCAAACACACCGTGCTGGCCACCGAAGATGTGATGAGCAAGTACGAGGACTGGCGCAAGCGCGGGGTACGTTTTCACCATCCTCCGCAGACCACGCTTTGGGGAGGAATTTTCACCCGCTTTGATGATATCGACGGAAACACTTTCGCTCTGGTCGGCCGTGACGAGTTTGTGCGCGAAATCGAAGCCAAACGCCGCGCCGCCGCCGAAAAGCTGGAGACTGAGCGCCGGGTCGCCCAGGAACTGGAAATTGCAAAGCAGGTGCAGGCGCGGCTTTTTCCACAAAATCAGCCGCGGCTTCAAACGCTGGATTACGCCGGGGCATGCATTCAGGCCCGCGAGGTGGGCGGCGATTACTACGATTTTCTAGATCTGGGTCGCAACCGCCTGGGATTCGTTATCGGCGATACCTCCGGCAAAGGAATCGGCGCGGCTCTCCTGATGGCCAACCTGCAGGCGAATTTACGGAGTCAGAGTGCCGTCGCGCTCCACCAGCCGCAGCATTTTCTGCAATCCGTGAACCGGCTGTTCTACGAGAACACCGCCGACAGTTGCTACGCCACGCTTGTGTTCGCCGAATATGACGATACTTCCCGCGGGCTGCGCTATGCCAATTGCGGGCACTATCCTCCCCTTCTCTTCCGCAGCAACGATGCGCTTGAGCGCCTCGATTCCACTTCTACTGTTCTCGGCCTCTTCGCCGATTGGGACTCCTCATTCAACGAGACGCAGCTTTTCCCCGGCGATGCGCTGGTCCTTTACACCGACGGAGTGATCGATGCGTTTAACGACTCGGGTGAGGAATTCGGGGAACAGCGGTTGATCGAGACCATCTGCAAACATCGTGAACAGTCTCCACAGCAGATCCTCGATGCGATTGTGAACTCGGTCCGAAAGTTCAGTCCTGACGAGCAGCACGATGACATCACGCTGATTGTGGCGAAATGCGTTTAGCCAAATTGAGAGGCGGATCTCGTCCACTTTATCTGACACTTACGAGGAGGTGGAGGGGTTTCTTTGACGGCAACGCCTTATAATTCTCCCATGTCCCTCGTTGAACAAATTCAGAAAGACATCACTGCCGCGATGAAGTCGCGCGACGAAGCGCGCCTCTCGACTTTGCGCATGGTCAAAACTGCGCTCATGAATCGCAAAATCGAAAAAATGGCCGATCTTGATGAAAAAGAATCGCAGCAGGTTCTGACAACGCTCATCAAGCAGCGCAAGGATTCGATTGAGCAATTCACCAAAGGCGGCCGCCAGGAGATGGCAGACAAGGAAGCCGCTGAAATCACGCTTATCGAATCCTATTTGCCGAAGGCGGCTGGCGAAACGGAAATTGTTGCCGGAGTGAAGGCTGTCATCGCGGAAATGGGCTCCCCGACCATGAAAGATATGGGTTCAGTAATGAAAAACGCCATGGCGAAATTCGCCGCGCAAGGCATGCGCGTAGACGGCAAGGTGGTCAGCGAGGCAGTAAAGAAAGAATTAGCCGGAAAATAGTTTGAATTAAAAATATCGCCCATCCTGAGCGTACCGAAGGATTGCTCAGGATGACAGCGAACCATTGGCAGGGTGCTAAAGACTGAAGCGCCACTAACCCAACTTTTTAACCACCAACTCATTCACCAACTGCGGATTGGCCTGTCCCTTCGAGAGCTTCATCACCTGCCCGACAAAGAACTGGGCCACCGTCTTCTTCCCTGCCCGGTACTGCTCCACCTGCTTGGGATTTTCGGCAATTACTTTGTCGAGAATCGCCTCGATCGCGCCCGTGTCCCGCGACTGAGCCGGCCGCCCCTCTTCTTCGTAAACCACAGAAAAATCTTTGTCGCGCTCAAAGCACAGGTCGAACAGATCTTTCAGCATCTTGCTCGAGATCACTCCGGTTTCAAGCAGGTCCGCGGCCTCGGCAATTCCCTTCATCGAAATCGGCGACTGCTCAATTTCGAGCCCTCGCGCCTTCAGCCGGCCAATCAACTCGCTCTGCACCAGGTTCGCGACGCGCTTGGGATTCTTCGCCGCCTTCGCCGCCGATTCAAATTGATCAGCCAGCGCCTTGGTCAAAGTCAGCGTGTAGGCATCGCCTATGCTAATTCCATAATCCGCCATCATGCGTTTACGCCGTGCTTCGGGAAGTTCTGGCAATGTACTACGAATCTGCTCCTGCCAGTTCTCATCGACGACCAACGGCAGAAGATCTGGCTCCGGGAAATAGCGATAGTCATGCGCCTGTTCTTTCGATCGCATGCCGTAGGTCTTGCCTTCATCCGAGTTGTACAGCCGCGTCTCCTGCGTGATCTGCCCTCCCGACTCGATGACCTCTATCTGCCGGTCGATCTCGTACTCCAGCGCCTCGCGGATGAACCGAAACGAATTCACGTTCTTGACTTCGGTCTTGGTGCCGAATTTCTTCTCCCCTCGCAGCCGCACGCTGACGTTAGCGTCACACCGCAGCGAGCCTTCTTCCATGTTCACGTCGCTAACGCCCGTGTAAAGGATGATCTCCTTCAAACGCGTCAAATATTCATACGCCTCTTCTGGGGACGCAATGTCCGGCTCGCTCACAATTTCGATCAGAGGCACGCCGCTGCGGTTCAAATCGATCGCAGTCTGCTCGCTCGAACCTGCAAATCCTTCGTGCAGGCTCTTGCCGGCGTCTTCTTCGAGATGCACGCGCGTTATCCCGATGCGCTTCGTACCTCCGCCGCTAGTCGCGATCTCGATGAACCCATGCTCCGCCAGCGGCTTGTCATACTGCGAAATCTGATAGCCCTTGGGCAGGTCGGGATAGAAATAGTTTTTTCTTGCGAATATCGAGGTCTCACGAATCTCGCAGTTCAGCGCCATTGCCGCCAGAGTCGCAAACTCGACGGCCTTCCGGTTCAGTACCGGGAGCGCTCCCGGCAAGCCCAGGCACACGGGGCACACGTTCGAATTCGGCGGATCCCCAAACCGCGTCGAGCAGGAGCAGAAAATCTTGGTCGCGGTCAGCAGCTGAACATGAACTTCCAGCCCGATAACCGGCTCATATTTGGCCCGCGCGAACGCAGAATTCTCGACAGAAGTCGCCATATATTTGAGAAATTATAGGTGAAGATCGCAGAATACGAGCCACATATTCGAGTCGTCTAAGGCTTGCCTGGCTGCGCCTTGTCCAGCGGCACCTCGAAATACATCAGTGTGTTCCCGGAAGAGTCATGCATGTTGGTCAAGTAGAAGCGCGCGCCACGAAGAGGGTTCGAAACATCAGAGACATCGAAGAATAAGAATCCGGACTGGGAGCTCCTCGGTTCAACAGCTTTCGCCTTGAAACTGGCGGACTCGATTTCGTTGAACTCCTTCGAGCTCACCGTGCCTTTCACTCTTTTGGTCGGAAATGGAAGGGGCGTTCGCGCTCCGGAGGCATGCGGATGCGAAATTCGCCGATAAATGTCGTCTTCGGTTGCGGGGTGCAGTTTTGTTCCATCCGCTGTGACCAGTTCCGGCTTGATGCTCGACAGTTCGATCGGTTCATCGCTGTCATTGGTTATCACCAGCAAGATGGGCAAGAGATCGATGTCATGGTAATTGACTACGAAAATATTGCTTTTGGGCGGAGCGTCATATGGATCAAGGCCGACCGTCACCTTCTCCGCCGAGTGATAGTCGTGCGCCGGGTAGGCGGCCGCCGGCTGCGTCTTGGGCATGGAAAAATCCTTGCTCGCCAGGCACAGCAACGATACAAACAGAACTGTTCCTGTGACCGAAGCCCAGAAACGCGCCCGAGGTGTTCGTTTCATATGCAGTTTGCATTATAGGATGCGCGGCACAGGCTTTTTTGCTGTCCTGATTATCTGCTCGCCTGCTTGCCCGGTATCCCGTTTAGAATGGCCGTTCTTGAATGTATCTACTCTACAGCACGTTGTTGGCGCTTGCGCTCTTGCTGGGAAGCCCCTACTGGATTTTCGAAGCGTTGCGCCACCGAAAATACCGCAAGGGACTATTCGAGCGGCTTGGGCGCGTGCCCGCGCGGCTTCACGAATCAAGCCGGCCCTCGATCTGGGTGCATGCCGTATCCGTAGGCGAAGTTCTCGCAGTCAGCGAGCTTGTGCGTGCGATACGGCGTGAATTTCCCGAGTACCGGGTCGTGATTTCGACTACGACCGACACCGGTCAAAAACTGGCAGCATCTCGCTTCGGCGCAGACAGCGTATTTTATTTTCCTTTTGATTTCGCTTTCTCTCTCCGCCCATGGCTTTCCGCTCTGAAGCCCCGGCTGATCGTAATTGCTGAAACCGAATTCTGGCCCAATTTTTTGCGGCTTTCGAAAGGTGCAGGGGCGGGCCTAGTAATCGTGAACGCCAGGATCTCGGACCGTTCTTTAGGTGGTTACCGGCGCTGGAAGCAGCTTTTGCAGTACGTGTTGCGAAAAGTGGACTTATTCCTGGCGCAAACCGATGAAGATGCACGCCGCCTCGTCGAAATCGGCGCCATGCCAGAAAAAGTCCTGGTTAGCGGAAATCTCAAGTACGATATTCCGCCGCCCGCCGAAATTCCGGTCGTGACCGAGCTTCGCGCGGCATTGAGAAAGTCCAGTGCGGGTCCCGTGCTGGTCTGCGGCAGCACGGTCGAGGGTGAAGAGCCAATACTGCTGCATTCGTTTGAGCAAGCGCTGGCCCGCTATCCCGAAAGCGTGATGCTGCTTGCCCCACGACATCCGGAACGATTCGACGAAGTTGCGGGCCTTACGCAGGAGTCGAAGTTGATATTCTGCCGTCGTTCGCAATGGAACGGCGAGTCGCTCGCAGGCGGGGTAATGCTCATCGATTCCATCGGCGAATTGTCCAGCCTGTATGCGCTCGCCGATCTCGCGTTCGTGGGCGGCAGCCTGGTGGCGCGTGGCGGCCACAACATCCTTGAACCCGCGCAGCATGGCGTTCCAATTCTCGTCGGCGAGCACACGGAAAATTTTCGCGATATTGTTGAGCTGTTCAAAGGCCGCGACGCTGTCCGCGTGGTCAGCGCACAGAGCATCGCGCAAACATTTGTGGAATTGCTCGCCAACGACGTCGACCGCCAAGCCCTTGGCCGCCGCGCCAAAGAGACCTTGGGGTCTCAGCAAGGCGCAACCCAGATCGCGTTAAAAAAGTTGCGGGAACTTCTGGTCTCCACACGCGAGGTTACTCCCGCGTGAACCTGCTCAGCTCGATTTACGGAACCATAGTCCAGCTTCGCAATGATCTCTACGACCGTGGAGTGCTCAAGCAACGTCGTTTGGCGCAGCCGGTCATCAGCGTGGGCAATTTGTCGGTCGGCGGCTCGGGAAAAACTCCGTTCGTCATCCTGCTCGGCGAATTGCTGAAGACGCGCAATGTTCGTTTCGATGTTCTCTCTCGCGGCTATGGCCGCCGTACGCGAGGAGTGCTTGTAGTTGATCCGACAGCATCGTCCGATGATTTTGGCGATGAGCCTCTTTTGATTGCACGCCGGCTCGGATCTCCGGTTGTCGTTGGCGAAAACCGGCACGAAGCCGGCATTGTGGGGGAGAAAAGATTCGGCGCGCAACTACACATTCTCGATGATGGATTTCAGCACCGTTCCCTGGCACGCGATTTCGACATCGTCATGATCTCGGCGGATGATTTGCAGGAAAACCTGCTGCCGCTTGGCCGTTTGCGGGAACCGCTCGATTCTCTGCGCCGGGCCAGCGCCGTTGTAATAACCGGGGAGGTCGAATTGAAAGAACAGCCTCAGGCCGCCCAATCAGTCTGGAGTGTGAAACGCGGACTTTCCATTTCTAACGCGCCGGACCGCCCCGTTGTTTTTTGCGGCATCGCACGGCCGCAGAATTTTCTGAATCAATTGCGCAATGCGGGTATTCGCGAATCCGCCGCGAAGTTTTATCGCGATCATCACCGGTATTCTGAACAGGACGTTCGCGATCTCCTGCAACTTAAGGAAAAGAATGGCTCCGGCGGCTTTATCACCACCGAGAAAGATGCCGTCAATCTGGGGCTTCACATTGAGCAGCTTGGATCGATTGCGATCGCAAAGGTCACTATGGAATTGGACCAGCCAGATGCCGCTCTGGATACTATTCTCCGTGTGATTAAGGAACGAAAAGCATCGTCATGAGAGAATTTCTGTGGAACTCTGAAAAATGAACCGAGGCTCCAAAGAAACCGAGCACTTGCAGAAAATCGTGGAGGCGTTTCCACGCCTCACTGTGACCGTATTGGGCGACATGGTGGCCGACGAATTCGTCTTTGGCGAAATTTCGCGGGTGTCGCGCGAGGCGCCCGTACTTATTCTTCGACATCGCGAGCGCGAAGTCGTCCCCGGCTGCGGCGCTAATGCCGTAAACAATCTCGCCGATCTGGGAGTCAATGTCCTTCCCGTCGGCGTCCTCGGCAACGACGAACCTGGCCGGCTGCTGTTACGCCATTTTCGCCACAAACGCATTCCGATCACCGGAATTCTTAGAAACAAGAATTACGCCACCGTGACCAAAACCCGCGTCCTCGCCGGCTTGCCGCATACCTGGCGGCAACAAGTCGTTCGCATCGATCGCGAGCCGCAGGAAAATCCCGACCGTCATCTGCAGCGCGAGTTGGCCCTTGCCGCCCGCGAGTATCTGAAGATTTCAGACGCGCTGCTGGTTTCCGATTATGGGTATGGCGCCGCCACACCGGAGATCCTGAACGCCGCCCGTGGTAAAGGAGCGTTCACTTCTGTGCCTGTGGTGCTTGATTCGCGCCACCGGATGCTGGAATATTCCGGAGTTACGGCCGCCACGCCCAACGAGCCTGAAGTGGAAGAAGTGCTCGGCATACAAATCGGCCAGGATTGGAATAAGCTTTGCGCAGCTGGGGCAGAGATCGCGAATCGCATGAAACTCCAGTCGCTGGTAATCACGCGTGGTCGTGACGGCATGGTGGCCTTCCCCGGAAAACATAAGCCGGTCGATATTCCGATTTTCGGCAGCGATCAGGTGACGGACGTGACCGGCGCAGGGGATACCGTCATCGCCACCTTTACGGCTGCTCTGGCTGCCGGGGCCAGTACCGAAGATGCCGCCCATCTGGCGAATTACGCCGGGGGGATTGTCGTTATGAAGCGCGGCACCGCGACTGTGTCGCGCCAGGAGTTACTCGACGCAATCGCCCAAGTGCCACCGGCAACAAGGTCCCATTGACAGAAGAAGCCCACGTTCAGAAGGTGTTCAGTCGCGACGCGCTAAAACGCCAGGTTGCTGCCTGGCGCGCAAGGTGCGACGCCGTCGTGCTGGCCAACGGATGCTTTGATCTTATTCACGCCGGACACGTGCGCTATTTGCACGCGGCCAAGCAACTCGGCGACCGCCTGGTGGTAGCCGTCAATTCCGACGAATCCGTTCGCGACTTAAAAGGCGAAGGCCGGCCGCTTATGCCGGCTGGCGAGCGCGCGGAAATTCTGGCAGCTTTCTCCGACGTCGATGCGGTTGTGATCTTTCAGGAGCCCGACGTCAACACGCTGGTGCGCGAGATTCGCCCCGATGTCCACGCAAAAGGCACGGATTACACAAAAGACAGCGTTCCCGAGCGGGAAACCGTGATCGCCTGCGGCGGCAGAGTGGAGATCGTCGGCGATCCGAAAGATCACTCCGCTACCGAAATCATTCGAACTTTGCGGGAGCGAAGCCGCTCTTGAGTACCGAACCCTGCCCGAACCCTGAGAGCTTGCTGGTTGTACGCCTCGGCGCCATGGGTGACGTGATTCACACCCTGCCCGCGGTTGCTGCCCTGCGCAAAGGATTTCCCCAGGCCAGAATCGGCTGGGTCATCGAACAACGATGGTTGGAACTCCTCTGCGCGAAAGACGCGCCGCGCTCCGGCCCACGCACCCAATCACGCCCGCTGGTGGATTTTGTCCATGTCGTCAATACCAAGCGCTGGCGCAAATCGCCGTTCTCTTTCGAAACTCGCCGCCAGATGTCCGCTGTTCGCAAGGAACTCATTGGCGAGCACTACGAAGTTGGCGTCGATTTCCAGGGAGCCGTAAAGTCGGCAATTCTCTCGCGCTTCGGAAAATCAAATTTGGGCATGGAGCATCCGCGCGAGAAGCCCGCGCGAATGCTGTATAAGACTCGAGTTACCACTCACGGAGCCCATGTGATCGAGCAGTACCATTCGCTCGCCGAAGCGGTTGCGGGAGGGCCGCTGCCCTCAGCCCCCGCCGAATTTCCGCACGATGTTTCCGCCGATGCCAAAATTTCAAGCCAGCTGAGAAACTGGGCCTCCGAATTGATCCTGATCAACCCAGGCGCAGGCTGGGCCGCGAAACAATGGCCGGCAGAAAGATACGGCGAAGTGGCGCGAGCGCTGTCCCATGATGGACATACGGTACTGATCAACTTCGGCCCCGGCGAGGAGAAAATCGCCAACAAAGTGCAGATTTCCAGCGGCGACACTGCGGTTCCGATATCCTGCTCGATCGCCGAACTCATCGAGCTTACCCGGCGGTCGAAACTCTTTGTTGGCGGCGACACCGGGCCGTTGCACCTTGCCGCCGCTCTGCGCGTGCCGGTGGTCGCGATTTTCGGTCCTACCGATCCTGCGCGCAATGGCCCGTACGGAACAAGAAATACCGTTCTGCGAAATTCCGCAAGCCGCACTTCGCTTTCCCACACCAGCGCGTCCGACCCCGGTCTGCTCAAGATCACAACTGAAGAGGTAGTCGCCGCCGCACGCCGCCTGCTTGAGGAAACGCATGTCTAAGTGGCATCGGATTGCGCGTCGAGTACGGGTGCCGCTAGGTTTCGTGTTTGCCGCAGCATACATATGGCTTGCGCGGCCCACGCTGCGTTCGGTCCTCATCGGCGGCTGCATCGCCCTCATCGGCCTCATCGTCCGCGCCCTGGCGTCAGGTCACGTTCAAAAAAATGAGCAGCTCACAATCAGCGGTCCTTACGCGTACACCCGCAACCCGCTGTACCTCGGATCGCTCGTGATAGCCGCCGGCTTCCTGGTTGCGGCGCGCAGTTGGTGGGTGGCGCTGATTACGTTGATTATTTTCGTAACCATCTACCTCCCCGTGATCCGCTCCGAAGAAGCCTTTCTTCAGGCACAATTTGCAGAGTTCTCCGATTATGCGCGACACGTGCCGCGGTTATTTCCGCGGCTTACGCCGTATCAAAGCAGCTCAAACGCATTTTCAATGCATCTCTATTGGAAACACCGCGAGTACAACGCCGCGATCGGGTTCGTTTTCATGATCGCGGTGCTCACAGTTAAGGCAATGTGGTTTTCACAATGATTCAATTGAAGCTAGGTGTCTGGGCTACAGCACTGGTCACGATTGGGCTGCCGGCGCTTGCCGTCGCGCAGACTCAGGCCTCGATCGGCGCAACTTCTTCCTCGCACATTGTTCCAGCGCCTTCGAATTACGTCTTTCCCAGTGAGAAGTACGTTTATTCCGTGCAGTGGCGCTTTATGAACGCCGGCAGTTCAACCGTAGAGATAGCCCGAACTGAGTCGGGTGAGCGCGTAACTGCCACCGCTAACTCTGTGGGATTCCCCGATAAGATCTTCCGCGTTCGTGACATCTTCAATGCAGACCTAGATTCGCACAATTTCTGTACTTTGCAGGTTCTTAAGCATGCCGAGGAAGGCCCGCATCGCCGCGATACCAAGATCCTATTGGACTACTCCCGTTTAAAAAGCGAGGTCGATCTCAAAGACCTGAAATCGTCAGAGACCAAACACAGCGAGTTTGATATACCCAACTGCACGACCGATGTCGTCAGTGGATTCTTCTACGTCGCCTCTTTACCTCTCGCGCCCGGCTTTTCGCAAACGTTTCCTGTAAATGACAATGGCAAAACCACCGACGTAACGATTCACGTCGAAGCACGCGACAGCGTGAAAGGCCCGACCGGACAATATCAGACACTGCGAGTCTCGGCCGTGCCGCTTTCCGGTCCTATGAAAGGGAAAGGTGTGCTGTGGGTTTGGTTTACCGATGATGCCCGCCGCGTCCCCGTGCAGATGAAATCGAAGCTGGGCTTCGCCACGTTGCTCTTCCAACTGCAAAAAATCGAGACGACGACCGCAGTTAAGTAATTCCTACTGCTTCGCCCGCATTTCCACTTGCTGGCGCGCGTGCTGCAATTCGCTGCGCTCCGACTTCGATCCCTCGCAGTTCTTGAGCAGCTGAGAATAGTACTCGTTCGCTTTGGCCTGCTTGCCGGCGAGTTCCGCCGCGCGCGCCGCTCCATACAAGGAATCGAACCGCCCCGGATCATTTTTGACCGACGCCTGATATTCCGCCATCGCGTCTTCCGGCTTATTCTGGTCGAGCAGCATGTCTCCCAACATCTCGTGCGCCGGAATTCCCTGGCTCGCTTCGGCCTCGCCCTCTTCCTTATCCGCAATTGAGCGCAGCATTTTGACCGCCTCGTCATGGCGGCCCTCGGCGTGCGCCAGCCACGCCTTTGCGACCGTCAACTCGTCGCTGACCGCGTCATAATCTCCCGGTTCCTTCTTCTTGTTCGACTCGAGTCTTTTCTGGAGAGATTCCAGCTGCGCAACTTCCTTGCGCGCCTGATCAAGATTTCCGCTACGGGCCGCCCCGACTGCCCGCGCCGAATAGGTAACGGAGTGCATGGTGTCCGACGCGCCCTCAACGACCTGCAACTGCGCAGCCTGTGCCCAATCGTGCAATTCCAACGCGTACGACGCCGGAAACGCCGACAGGCCAAAGAACCTTGGATCGAATCCCATGCCATACATATCGTGCATCGGCGGCATCGCCCGCACTTCGTCGATGATTTTATGCGCCTCTTCTTCTCGGCCCGTCTGCAGATACGCGTAGATAAGAAAATCCATCGCATGGAACTGGTGCCCTTCGCCGCCCATGTGCATGGCTGCTTCTTTTTGCGTGGCGGCGATCGAGGCCACATTTGAATCAATATCGTCCTGCCACAGCCCCAGCCGCGCAAAAATGTGTGCTGGCATGTGCAGCGCATGCGGGGCCGCCGGCGCCAGCGAGGCATATTTCCGCGCCGCCGGCAATCCAAGTTGCGCCATCTCCGGCTTGTCATAGGTGTGGATCAGATAGTGCGCCACTCCGGGATGGTCAGGAATCTCGGCAAACAACTTTTCCAGCACCGCTGCGGCCTTTTTACGATTCGTATTCGTTTTGTCATTGTCCGGTTCCGAAGCCAGCAAACTCAGCGCATAAAACGCCGCGGCTTCGTGATCATCGGGATTTTTCTGAGAAACTTTTTCCATCGCCTTCGAATACGCCGTCACCCGCTTCTGATACGCCCTGGTGGGATGCGAATAAAAAACTGTTAGCGCAGAGATGTAGTCGCGTTCACGGCCGGTGGCAGCATGCAAATCACGGGCTTTCTTCAATTCCGTTGCACCGTGCTCAAGCGTCGGCAAGTCCGGGCGGTTCCAAAGCTGATGCCACAAGCTCATGGCCACACCCCAGCGCGCGATCGCGCATTGAGGATCATCCTTTTCGATCTGCACGAATTCCTTTTCCGCTTCCTCGTACCAGAACGAGTGCAGCATGGCCACGCCGCGCTCGATTGGCTTCTGCACCAACGGCGCGCACGATGACGGGAAATGCACCGTCCCCACCTGCGCTTCTGTCATCTCTTCGTGATGGTGTTCTTCGTCGTCGGCAAAGGTGAAGATCGAGGCGGTTAGTGCCAGAGCCACCAGCCAGACAAAATTTCTCATAGATTCACTCCGGAACCAGAAGTCTAGTCTGTGCGCTGAGACCAGGTCAAAAGCCACTCGGCGTGAATGGTTGGAGTGCGCACCCCTGGCGAAAAGAAACACCCGAGAAAACGGATGATGAGACTGCTTTTAACCGTTGACCTCCGAGTTGCTCGTGGCTCCGCTATGAGCACTCTTAGAAATCGCCGCCGGCGCCACCGCCTCCCGTGGATCCTCCCCCGAAGCGGAATGCTGCGCTTTTTGCCTGAGCGGCTGGCGTTATTGATTGAGGTGTTACAAGGCCTAATGCGGCGGAGCCGACATGCATCCAGTTTTTGTCTCTTCCCGATAGCCGCGCGGCGGTAAAGCCGCGGCGAATCTCGCCTGGGCCGCGGACAAGCCAGCGTCGGATGAACAATGCAGTGCCGGTCAACAGGATTCCGAGAAGCATCGGATCCCAGGTGTGCCGCGGCCAGCCAAGATAAGGTTTGTTAGTGACGAATGTCAGGATGGCAACAATCGCTCCCGACGCGATGACCAAGCGATGTTTCCGCCGAATTCCACGTGCCAGTACGACCCCCGGCAGGCACCAGACCAGCACCCATGTGGTCCAGTAGAACGACCTCGGAAATTCAGAGGCAGGCGTCGTTCCAACCCCCAGCCACTGTGCACGCGTGTTCAACGACGAAAGCTGGAGGTTCATGGCCAGGTAGATGCCAAGCCAGAGAAGCGCTTCGACACCTGCATAATCGTCTTCTCTGTGCTCACCGGAGCGTGCCGCTATCACACATACGAGCCCGAGTGCATACAGTAAGGCGACAATTGCGTGCTGTGCCCAGTGAGACGAGGTCCAGTATCCTGGCAGAAACAGAGCGAATACCATCGCGGCCAGGAATGCATACCAGAGGCCGAAGCGGCGCCAAATCCAGAGCGAAAAGACAACGCCCGCGGCGGGCATCACACACTGGACTACATCCGGCTTAGGCGAATAAGGTCTTCCGCTGAAAACAGCCAGCTGCATTCCCAAACAAAAGAAAGCAACCGAGCAGACGGCGAGTGCTTCCTCGATACCATGCCGGTAGAGATGCGCTTGGGAAGCGGCGGCCTCGGTAGCCACATAGCAGACGACGGCGAAAATCAGCAGAAAAATGCCAGTGGTTTGATCCGGTGACCGCGAAACAAAAACCTTGAAGAATAGTCCGGCGGTAGCGGCCACGCAGAGTAAGGTGAACAGGAATAGGATCAGCCTCAAAAAGATGTTTGTGGTGCGAAGCTCGGAGACTGTTTCCTGCTCGAGACGCTCGTACTGCGCTTTGCTAAGCAAGCCCTCCGCGGCCCAGTCCGCCAGCAGTTTTCTCGCGCGCAGAGTCTCTTCGCTTGATGTGCTGTACAGTCTCATGCCGTCCTTCCGAAACGCCGCGCGATCAGGATCAGAGTTACCAGCATTGCGACTGCGCTGATGACGAAATACCCCAAAATAAAAGTGTCGTCGTTGATGTCGCGGATTAGTATCGAACTGACCCCCACATACCCGTAAACTGCCGAATAAGCAACGAAGACAAACTGGCGTCGCGTCAGGCCCCAGGCGAGAGATACACCGCAGGCGATAACCAGGGCGAGAAGCCAAATCCCGTAGCCTTGCCGATTGAACACGCCCGATAGCAACGCCCAGAACAAAACGTTGGCCACGATGTTCAGATACGTGCCGAAGAAGTGCGGTTTTAGAGCGCGTCGCTCAAGAAGTTCTCCACCCACGCCGACCAGCAGGCAATACAGCAGAGCACATCGGCGATACGTCGCGTCCTGATGGGACGGCCAGTGCGAGATTGTCAATCCGCACCATCCGGCAAGTGATGACAATGCCAGCGACAGCACAAAGCGATTGTCGAAGCGATATGCAAGGAAGAAAAAGAGGACAGCGGTCGCCAGTAGATAGAAACTCCATTGTCCCGAGAGCAAGTGGAATCGGTTCTCGAGGTAAGCGAGTTCTACACACCAGACCAGGCTACCGAGGTAAAGCACGTAATCGAAGATCGCAGTCGGCGCCGGTGTTTCCGCAAACGACCAAGCGGGCGCGCGAGAGAAGCAGTACCAAAAACAGGCGGCGAGGATTGCGGATAGAACTGCTATCACAAGAACATCACCGAGTTGTTGCGACCAGGTGGTGACAGTCCAGCCAAGTCCGGCAACAAAGGCCAGCACGCCAGCGTAGAGAAGAATGTTCAGCTCAAGAAAAAGCGAGAATGGTTCTCCACGGCAGAGGCCTGACAGATACGCGTGCTGCTCGGGCGATATCGCGCCTTGCTGCTTCCATCGATCCAAGCGGACGAGGATAGTCATAAAGATTTCGTTCTCAGCGACAGCGTATATGTCACTGGACGTTAAATCCTAGTACCTGCTTCGGCTCGTGAGCTTCTCAAATGAAAATCCGTCTTATTGGGAACGTGCGAGCGGCGTCCAAAAAACCTCTTCCGACTTCACAAAGGATTCCATCTCACTTTGGTGCTCGGGCATTCCGACGACAGGGATGTTATGGGCCTGGATTGACTTTAGTTTTCGCTGGGCCTGCTCCGGTGTCAGCGGGACGCGCCGCGGCGGCGGCCAGGGCAGACCGCGTGGCGCCACCTCGCCATTCACCTTCCGCGATTCAAATGGCTGGTTCGGTGTGACGCCAGGAGGAAACGGCCATTCCGGGAGCCCGTGAACTAGATAGGTATAGAAAGCGCCTTTATATCCCGCCTGCTTGGCTGCGTCGCGGACGAACCAGAATGCCGCGCGATGATCGATGTGGCCATCAGTTTCGTCGGTAACGTAGATTTCAGTCGGCTGCAGCGTGGTGAGCAGTTCAACCAGATCGCCGAGCACAAAACCGTGCCGGTAAGGAGCCGGCTTGCCATGCACGGAGGTGTGGTAATCCCTCTGAATCAGCGCGTAGGTCTCATTTTTCTTCGTGAATTGCTGGCGAATTATTTTGTCATCGGTGCTGTTGTACAAATTGCCCAACTCGCCATCGGGGTAGCCCAGTACGATAAGGTCATCGGGCTTCCCGCCAAGGATCGCCAGCGCATTACGGCTCTGCGTCTGACGCAAACGCGAAAGCGCGAAAAAATCGTCAGCACCAACCTGATTCACTGCTTTATGCGTGACGCCGGCGGCCGCGGCATCAAAACCATCTCCGCTGGTTATGTCAACGACTTTCACTCGCGCTCCGCGGGCCAGAGCTTGCTGAATGACGCCGGCGCAGCCAATGACCTCGTCGTCAGGATGCGGCGCAAAAATAATAATCGAGTCGGGGCGAGTCGAGTTCGGTTGCGCATACGCGGCCGATAGACCGATTGCTATCGCAAACAGAAGCGTGAGTTTCAGGCAAACCCGCAGTAGATTATGACTCATTTGTTGTGCTCGACTTCAGCCCCCGATCTTAAGTGAAGTCATCACTCTGTGATTTCCTCTGTACTCTCGGTGTCCTCTGTGGTTGAAAATTTTTCTTCCCCAGCGCACAGGCCAATTACACCCGTCAGCTATAATTCGCGCACGAAAATCGCGGCCAATTCCCGCATCCCGCTCGCCCTCAAGATCGCCTGGACAGTCTGGGTCCTCATTTGGGCTCCGGTGTACTTCAAGCAGTATGGCGCTCAGAACTTCCTTTTTTACTGCGACCTCGGAAATATTCTGATCGCTTTCGGACTGTGGGCCGAAAGCCCGCTCATTCTTTCCTGGCAAGCCGTCTCTCTGCTCATCTTCCAAAGTCTCTATGCCATCGATCTTATGGGCGCGCTCCTGTTCCGCCATCATGCCGTCGGCGGCACCGAGTACATGTTCGATCCCAAGATCCCTCTCCTGGTCCGCCTGCTCGGTTTATATCACCTGATTGTTCCGCCACTCCTGCTCTGGCTGGTGCGCCGCCTCGGATGCGACCCGGACGCCTGGAAATGGTCCACCCTCGAAAGCTGGATAACCGTGCCCATTAACTTCTTCTGGCGTCCGCAATACAACGTGAACTTCGCCCGCGGAATTGCACACGAGCAACATCTTATGCCCTCTTGGCTCTACCTAACTGGATATTTGATCGTCGTTCCCCTGATTATTTACTGGCCAACACAAATGGTATTGCGCTGGACCGAATTGGGTAATGACAATGATCCGCAACATCCGACCGATGGTGGGCCGCCATTCCGCATATAACTATCGTAACTTTCGGAGTGATTACCCCGCATTGCAGAATAGTGCCAATTCGCGAGGGTTGAACCAATGGCAACGCTTCTGCAGCGGTCGAAGTTAATTTCTTTCCGTGCAGTTTTGATCGTGTTGGTAGCGGCAACCGCACACGCCGCACAAAACACAGCCGGTGTCACTGACTCCAGCATTCGGATCGGCTCCTGCTCCGCATTGTCAGGACCCGCATCTTTTCTCGGCATTCAAACCCAGGTCGGCGCGCTCGCTTATTTTCACGTGGTGAATAGCCAAGGTGGTGTTTACGGGCGCACGGTCGAACTGAAGTCCCGTGACGACGGCTACAACCCCGAGCAAGCTGCGGGTTGTTTCAAGGCCCTGGAGCAAGACAATATCTTCGCGATGGGATTTTTCGTAGGTACTCCCACTGCAGCGAAATATGTACCCATGGCCGATGCCGGGAAAATTCCGGTTGTCGGCCTGTTCACCGGAGCGCAGTTGCTGTATGAGCCGCTGAAACACGACATCATCAATGTTCGCGCTTCTTATTTCGACGAAACGCGGGAGCAAGTGGACCACTTATGGCAAGCTCGCGGGATACGCCGCATTGGCGTGATTTATCAGGACGATGCCTTTGGGAAAACCGTGCTTGATGGAGTCCAGCATTCCCTGGCTAGACACGACGCTAAACCCGTTGGGTTGGGAACGTTCCAACGAAATACGCTGGCCGTCTCTGAGGGCCTGAATACTGTCCGCGAGGCAAAGCCAGAGGCTGTCATCCTCGTTGGTCCGTACGCACCGGTAGCGAGAATCCTCAAAGAAGCGCACAGTTCAGGATGGCATCCGCTGTTCCTGACGGTTTCTTTTGTGGGCACAGAAGGCCTGATCGGTGCAGCTGGTCCGGATGCAGAAGGCGTGGTGGTTACACAGGTTGTGCCACCCTATGATCGCACCGACCTGCCTACGATCAAGCTGTATCGGGATGCGCTGGAAAAATACATGTCCGGAACATCACCTAATTTTGTGAGCCTCGAAGGCTTCGTCGACGCAATGGTGATGGTCGAAGGTCTGAGAGCGGCGGGAAAGGATCTGACTCGCGAAAAATTCATCAGCGCAATCGAATCGCTGCACGATGCGGACCTCGGTTTGGGGCACGCCTTTCTTCTGCACTATGGCCCCAATGTTCACAAAGGCTTTGATTCCGTATACTCCACTGTCATTCGGGACGGTCGGCCAGCGGTGATAACCGATTGGAAGGCGCTCGGAAGCGATTCACCGTCGCTGCATGCGATGACGAAGCCGGAGTAGTCTCGGCTGATGCCTATTCATAGCGCAGCGCTTCCGCAGGCAGGATTCGCGCAGCTGACCACGAAGGATATATGGTCGCTATCAATGAAGTTCCCACCGCGACGACTGCGACCAAAAGCCCGTCGATTAAGCGTGGAGCAAAGGGAACGTAGTCAATCGAATACACTTCGGGGGCCAGGGAGAACAGGTGGTAGTGCCCGCCCATCCAGGAAAGTGCATATCCCAGTATCAATCCAATCGCCGTCCCCACCAGCCCGATGAGCGCGCCCTGGGCAACAAAGATTTTGCGCACCTGACCCTTGCGGGTGCCCATCGACATGAGCACGGCAATGTCACGGGTCTTCTCCATAACCATCATCGTGAGCGAGATCAGAATATTGAGGGCGGCAACGAACACGATTAAACCCACGGTGATGAACGTAACCAGCCGCTCCAGCCGCAGGGCGTGAAATAGCGGCTTATTCTGCTCCATCCAATTGGTGGTCATGAAGCCGGGGCCGGCCGCTTGCTCAAGTTCGTCCCCCACCTGGGCCGCCTTGTAAATGTCATCGATTTTGAATTCAATGACCTGGATCACGTCGCCGGTGGCGAACAAACGCTGCGCGTCGGAGAGGCGAGTGAAAGACCAGGAAACGTCGTAATCATAAAAACCCGAGTCAAAGATTCCCACCACGCGAAAGCGAGTGTACTTGGGCACGAGGCCGAATGGCGTCAGCTCACCTTGAGGGCTGGTGACGAGAACGGGGGAGCCGATCTTTACACCAAGTTCGTCGGCCATTTCTTTTCCGAGAAGGATCGGTGGCATCTCGGCGCGACGTTGTGCGACGGCTGCCAGAGAATCGGCATCGAACGGCGTTTGTGTGGCGCCCTTCTCTGCGTGCTGCGCAACCTCTTCGCTGGCCGACTTCTGGTCAGTCTGATCCAGAGCGTCCGCCGAGCCTTGTTTCACGCTATCGAGCAGGTCGCTGACCTTGCGCTCATCCTTCGGGATGACGCCTTTCAGAACGGCGCCGGCAGCGCGTGGGCCATAGGAAATCAACACCTTCTCGTAAAGGTCTGGAGCAGTCGCGATAACATGCGGCTGTTTTTGCAGGCGCTGCATCAGAGGACGCCAATCCCGTATGCCGTCTCCCATGGTGCGGAGCAGATTCACATGAGAAGTCGATCCAAGAAGTCGTTCCTGAAGATCCTGCCGGAAGCCGTTATTTACGGCGAGAGCGATGACCAACGAGGCGACTCCAGCGGCGACTCCGACGATCGAAATTCCCGTGATTACGCCGATGACGGCCTGCTTGCGCTTGGCGCGAAGGTATCGTGATGCGACGAACAATTCGAAGCGCATAGGATTCGGCAATTAGCAGTTGGCACTTGGCATTTAGCAGTAAGTCGGGCAGAAGGTGAACTACAAGTGCATCGTCCGTCGTGCGGTGTCCGTCGTCCCCTCTACCTTAGCTTCTGACGTTCGGCCCACAGCCGCAAAACGCTAATTGCTAACTGCCAAATGCCAACGCCCTGATTGTAGCCGACAGTGCTGATTCGTTTCTTTGCTCCTGCTATGGCAAATTAGAACAGCATGTCTGCGAGCGAGAGCCGTCACGCGGGGCTGGCTGCATTCCGCCACATTGATTTCGTGCTGTACCAGATCGAGCGGTTTTCGGTTGTAGCCGCGCTGGAGATGCAATCGGTGGCCGTGGGCTGGCAGGTATACGAGATCACGCGCAGGCCTTTGTCTCTTGGATTTGTGGGGCTTGCTCAGTTTTTGCCCAACGTTGTTTTGTTTTTGGCTGCGGGCCATGCTGCCGACCGTTTCAGCCGGAAGAAATTGCTGGTGATCTGCAACGTCGGGTTTGCAATCTGTTCTGCACTCTTGATTGGTATTACGAAGCTCGGACTGAGAGATGTGCGGCCAATCTATGCAGTTCTCGTCTTGCTGGGGATTGCGCGAGCCTTCAACAGTCCGGCTGGACGATCGCTGCTTCCTGCGCTGGTTCCGATCGATGTGTTTCCCAGCGCGGTCGCCTGGAATTCAACGGCATATCAGACTGCGGCGATTCTTGGGCCGGCAATCGGAGGACTGCTTTACGCACTCTTGGGTGGTCCCGCCGGCGTGTATGCGACCTCGATGCTTTGCTGTTTCGTTGCCACCGCGGCGCTCCTTCGCGTTCATGTTCGACCATCGGTGCGTCGAACAGAAGAAGTGGGATTGCGCACGATCCTCGCCGGGCTGCATTACATCTGGGAGCACAAAATTATTTTCGGTTCGATCTCGCTCGATTTGTTTGCGGTGTTGCTCGGCGGCGCTGTGGCTTTGCTTCCGGTGTACGCTCGCGAAATTCTGCACACCGGGCCGTGGGGACTGGGGTTACTGCGTGCCGCACCGGGTGTTGGTGCAGCATTCATGGCAATTCTGCTGGCGTATCAGCCTTTGCGGCGCCGGGTCGGAAAGCTGATGCTGCTGTGCGTCGCCGGATTCGGGCTCTTCACCATTGTCTTCGGAATCTCCCACAGCCTTGTGCTGTCGCTCATCGCGCTGACGCTCGTAGGGGCCACTGACATGGTCAGCGTCGTAATTCGCGGCACGCTGGTGCAGATTGCGACCCCCGATTCTGTGCGCGGCCGGGTCAACGCCGTGGACATGATTTTTATCGGCGCTTCGAACGAATTGGGCGAATTTGAATCGGGCGTGACGGCGCACTGGTTCGGCACAGTGGCTGCTGTGATCCTCGGAGGAGTGGGAACGCTTGTTGTGGTTGCGCTTTGGGCTTGGATGTTCCCGGAACTGCGAGATGCTGACCGGCTTACACCAATTCAGGAGCAATCGCCTGTCGTGTAACTTTGCGGGCTTTGTGTTTTACTGTCTGGCTGGAGAACCGGATGAAACGCATTCATAAAGTTGCGGTATTAGGCGCGGGCACAATGGGCGCGAGGATTGCGGCGCACCTGGCGAACGCCGGCGTGCCTAGCTTACTGCTGGACATCGTTCTGCAAGACGCGGATACAGGCTCGCGCAACAAGATTGCACTCGCTGGGCTGGAAGGGGCGCGAAAAGCCAAGCCGGCGGCGTTTTTTGAGCCATCGCTTGCGTCGTTGGTCACTTCCGGGAATTTTGAAGACGATTTGAAAAGGGTTGCGGAGGTGGACTGGATCATCGAAGCGGTAATTGAGGATCTGGACATCAAACGGACGCTGCTTCGAAAAATAGAAGCAATGCGCAAGCCGGGAACGATCATCACGACGAACACGAGTGGACTGCCAGTGGCGAAGATCGCGGAAGGTTTTTCGGAGGATTTCCGGCGATCGTGGTTCGGAACGCATTTTTTCAATCCGCCGCGATACATGCGGCTGCTGGAAATTATTCCAACGGCTGAAAGCGATCCGGCGCTGGTTGCGGCGGTTGCAGAGTTTTCCGATCGGCAGTTGGGCAAGGGCGTGGTCATGGCGAAGGACACGCCGAACTTCATTGCCAACCGGATCGGCACATTTTCAGTGCTGAATGTAATGCGGCTGATGCAGGAACTGGACCTCACGATTGAAGAAGTTGATGCTTTGACCGGACCAGCGGTGGGATGGCCGCGTTCAGCAACGTTCAGGACACTTGATCTAGTCGGGCTGGACATTCTGGGGCACGTAGTACGAAACATGACCGAGAGCGTTCGCGATGAACGCAGCGACCTGAAGCTTCCAGAATTCTTCCGGCAAATGCTCGAACGAAAAATGCTTGGCGATAAGACTGGCGGTGGATTTTATAAGAAGGTCAAAGGCACCGACGACCGGCTGGGGCTGGATTGGAAGACGCTGGAGTATCGTCCGCGACAAAAGGCGAAATTCGCATCGCTGGAAATGGCGAAGAACATCGATGATCCGGCGCAGCGTCTGCGGACGCTGCTGGGCGGCTCGGGAAAGGGGGAAGACGAGCAATTTTTGTGGAACTCGCTTTCGGATCTGTGGAACTATTCGGCAAACCGGCTGCCGGAGATTTCGGATACGGTGGTCGAGATTGATCGCGCGATGCGGCTCGGCTTTAACTGGGAGATGGGACCGTTTGAGCTTTGGGATGCGGCGGGCGTAGAAGCTACGGTTGCCCGTATGAAGAAAGAAGGCCGAGCGGTTGCAGCGAACCTTGAGAAGTTGCTCCAGGCGGGGAAGAAATCGTGGTACACGGATCAGCCGAAGGCCGCCTCTGGTCGAGTATTTTTTGATTTGGGCAGCGCGGCTTACAAGCCCGTAGAAGTATCGGCGGGCGTCTGGTCGGTTACGGTCGCGAAAAAATCGAATGGCGTGGTCAAGAAAAATGCGGGCGCCTCGCTGGTCGATATCGGTGACGGCGTGGCATGTATCGAATTCCATTCGAAGATGAATTCGCTGGGCGCAGATATTGTGCAGCTGGTTTCGCAAACTTTGAAGCCGGGCGGTCCTGGCCAAAACTTCGAGGCGTTCGTGATCACCAATGACGCAGCGAATTTCTCGGTCGGCGCGAACCTCATGCTGCTGCTGATGGGCGTGCAGGAAGAGGAATGGGACGAGATCGATCTTTCCATCCGCGCGTTTCAGGGAATGACGAATGCGATTAAGTTTTCTCCGAAACCAGTGGTGGTCGCACCGTTTGGAATGACCCTGGGTGGCGGCGCGGAAATCTCGTTGCACGCTGCAGCGCGGCAACCCCACGCGGAGCTGTATATGGGGCTGGTGGAAGTTGGGGTAGGACTGCTGCCCGGCGGTGGCGGATGTAAGGAGATGGTCCTGCGGGCAATCGACTCGGTGCGGCCAGGAGGGCGTGGCGAATCCATCGAGTTGGTGGAGGCAATGAGGCGGACCTTTGAAACCATAGGAATGGCGAGGGTTTCGACGTCGGCGCATGAGGCGCGAGGTTTGGGTTTGTTGCGCGGATCGGATCGCATCACGATGAATCGCGACCGTGTCCTCTCGGATGCGAAAGAGCGCGCTCTGGAACTGGTGCGAGCGGGCTCCGACGCACCGCAGATGCGGACTGACATTCCGGCTCCAGGCGAAAACATACTGGCCGCGCTGAAGCTTGGAATTCACATGATGCGGCAGGGTGAGTTCATCACCGAGTATGAGGTGAAGATCGGGACGAAGGTTGCGGAGGTGCTGTGCGGCGGGAATGTGACGCCCGGGACGCTGGTCAGCGAGCAATATTTTCTTGATCTGGAGCGCGAAGCGTTCAAATCGCTCTGCGGGGAAAAGAAAACGCTGGAGCGGATTCAATACACGCTTAAAACGGGGAAGACGCTTAGGAATTAGCGGTTATTGGGTTCTGTCAAAATGACATGCTCCTCCGAAACGAAATAAGCAACCTTCTCTGATCGATGAAGTTCGCCTCGTCTTCCGTTGATTCCTTCCATTCGTGCGATTGGCGAGCAGTCAACAGGGCCTCGATGTTCTCGAACCAGAGTTCTGCCATGCTGTCGAAGTCCGGAAATACTTATCTCGCGGCGCATTGATGCGGTGGCTTTGTTGAACTCAGGATTGAATCTCTGGAGTCGCCGTTAACAACGATTTCGTATAGGGATGCTGCGGGTGTTCTGTGATCTGGTCGGTGGAATTGATCTCAACGATCTTCCCTTTGTACATCACCGCAATTCGGGTTGAGAGATATCGAACCACCGGCATGGAATGCGAGATAAACAGATATGTGAGCCCGAAATCACGCTGCAATTCTGCCAGCAAATTGACGATCTGCGCGCCAACGCTGACGTCCAATGCAGAGACCGCTTCATCGCAGACGATGAACTTGGGCCGCAACGCCAACGCCCGGGCTATTACGATGCGCTGCCGCTGGCCTCCGCTGAATTCGTGCGGGTAGCGCCGCATTGCGGAAGAGTCGAGGCCAACCTTGCTAAGCAGCTCAGAAACTCGAGATTGGACGCCACCTTTCTCCGGCCGCGAACCGTCACTCCTGCTCTTTCGCGAATCTCTGTTCTTGTGGATCATCAATGGCTCGGCAATCAGGTCTTCCACTCGCATGCGCGGATCCAGCGAGCTGAAGGGATCCTGAAAAATAATCTGCATGTGACGTCGAAGCCGGCGTAGTTCGCCGCCACTCGCCGCTAATAAATCGCGCCCATCGAAACTCACATTTCCCGAGCTTGGCTCGATCAGGCGCAGGATCAGCCTTCCCAGCGTGCTTTTGCCCGAGCCCGACTCTCCCACTAACCCAAGAGTCTCACCCGCCTCGATGGCAAGCGAAACGTCGTCAACAGCACGGGTCTCTCGTTTCGGACCAAGGCCAAACAGATTCTCCGCAGGCGGAAATACTTTTGTGAGGCTTCTGACTTCTACCAGGGGCACGAACGGATATTAACAAACGTACTTTAGCTTTCTGAGCGCAGGCAAACCTCCGGCAAAAATAATCCGGGAGAATTGTTAAAGTTTTTCTAATTTGCCGCCGATACCTAATTGCAGGCGGGATTAGGGGAAGAAAAGGCCGTAAGAATCGACTTAAATAGAGGGATTGCGCCTGCCCGAAGAACCTAAGAGCTCCTCCTCCCATTTCCGGCCTGCGACGGCAGCGCAGGCTGAATCGCAGCTTTCCCTTAACCAAGCAAGCCCGGCCAATCTGACCGCGTCGGTATTGAATGCGCCAGATGTCCGGCAAGGAAAGATCGAAGCCTTGCAAGCCCGGCTGCAGAGGGGGACTTATAAGGTGTCATCAGAGAGCATCGCCGCATCCTTGCTTGCGGACACACGAACAATAGATATTGCGGGGTATGAACTCTTCCCGAACCAACGCTAACGGCAACGTAATTTTGAAATCGCGGGGTCTGGCGGCTCAATGGGGGCTGGTCGAGGCGCCGGGTTCTTCCTGACGGTCGAGGCCGGCCCGGGAAGGTCAAGAACCCGGTTAGCAGCCGGTCCAGCACCCCGACCCTCTACCTCTACCTAAGGCGCGCGAATTCGCAGTCCAGCCAGTCGTCCAGGCCGGCCTGCATAACCGGGTTAACCGACAAGAAATTCAGCCCCGTCTTGCCGTGGCCGTCGTCCCAGACCACAATCGCTTTCGCCGAAAACCTGCCGTTCCCAGGCAATTTGAGGCTAACCCCCACTCTCTCGGTCGGGAGGAAATTCGCTGAACTAAGCACCGCCGCGCCTCGACTGCTGACATTGAGCGTCTTGCCGATAATGCCTGTGAGGTCGCTTCGACTGATGAAGACCTCGAGTTCCGCCTGGCATCGGAAATACTGCCTGCGCTCACGAACCATGATGGCGTGGGCGGCGGTCATCGCGCGGCGGATTTCACCGGGGGCAACTGGCCGCTGGAGCAGGACACTGAAGCCTTCGCCGACGGCCTGCTTTTTGTGCTCGCCCGCCGTTGCCACGGCGAACACAACCGCGCCCCTATTCGACGCGCTGCGGCGTAGCGCCGAAAGGATGGGATTGCAGCCATCAACCGTGTCGAAGTCGAGCAGGACAGCATCGTATTTTTCCCGCCCCAACTCGTTGACAACGTTACTCGCAGCAATGGCAGGCCGAGCCTCGATACCCAGGTCCCGAGATACGTCGCCAAATGCCTTGGCAAGGTTGGGATCGAGCGTCACCACCAGCGCACGGAGTTGCGGGGCTACGGCCATCTGAACCTCCCTGGAGCTTACCTGCCGGTCGGGCGGGCCCGATCGGACCGGAGCACTCGAGCTACGCGCGCAGCTCGAAAACAAGAGCATGAACGGAGGACAAAACGCGTCCCGTCGCCGCCGGGCGACTTCCCCGTTCTAGACAGGTATCGGCTCGCGCGCTCTGCGCTTTATTCGCAAAGCATTTCTGGCGACACTTTCGTAATGCAGCTCTGGTTTGGCGAGTCGTCCCCTTACGTCGATGGGACTCGAGGCCGGGCGATGAACCGGCGGTGGACGTCATCATTCCGCATAAACACGGGAGCCCATGGGCGGCACGTACTTCGTTCCGGAGCCTGCCCTGAGCCGAAGGTGTCCTTCGCGGTCAATCCGTTAAATTACGACCGCCGCTCGACTGAGGAAGTCATTGTCAGCGCTACAATAAGACCGTGTCGAACCGCATTAAACGAAACTCCAAGTCCGACGCCAGGCACGTCTTGCAATTAGAGACACTGGGACTCATTCTCATCGTCATCCTCATTCTTGCAATCACCATCACTCGCTCGTGGCACCATATCAATTGGAGCGCACGCTGAGCAGCCGCGATCCTCTGCTGGTTGTGATCCTGGGGCCCACCGGCAGTGGAAAAACGTCGCTTTCTCTCGATCTCGCCAGTCATTTTCGCGGTGAAATCATCGACTGCGACTCGGTCGCGATCTATCGCGAATTCCGCATCGGTACGGCCAAGCCCACTCCGGAGGAGCAGGCCCGCGCTCCACATCATCTGTTCGACGTCATCGAGCCCACTGCCTTCACCACCGCCGGCGAGTATGCGCGCCTCGCTCGCGAAGTCTTAAAGGGAGTTCGCCAAAGAGGCGCACTGCCCATCGTAGTCGGCGGAACTGGCCTCTACTTGCGCGCATTACTGGAAGGACTGTTTCCAGGTCCGGAACGCTCGGAAGAGTTGCGAGCACGACTTCGGGCACGGGCAGGTCAGAAAGGCAGCAAATACTTACACGCCATACTGAAGCGGCTGGATCCGATGGCGGTGACAAAGATCCATGCCAACGATGCGCCCAAGCTCATCCGGGCAATCGAAGTTTGCCTTGCATCACGGCGGCCGATGACCGAGGCCTGGAAATCGGGTCGCGATGCACTGCAAGGTTTCAGAATTCTCCGCGTCGGCATTGCTCCAGCCCGCGCCGACTTGTACAAGCACATAGATTCCCGCGTACAGGCAATTTTTGAAGCGGGACTAATCGAAGAAACCAGGCAGCTTCTGGAAAAATATGGAGATCTGGCACATCCGCTTACTTCGATCGGATACAAGCAGGTTGTACAGCATCTCAAAGGCGAGCTTGACCTCCCGGCAACTATCGCCGCCGTCCAACAAGCCCATCGCAATTATGCCAAGCGCCAGATGACCTGGTTTCGACGCGAGCCGGATGTGCACTGGTTCCCCGGATTCGGCCATGACCCCAGTGTTAAAACGAAGGCGATCGAGCTGGTGCAAACAGCTATTTAACACCGCGAGTGCCGGTGGAGGTCAGCCACGAAATTTCTGCGTCAACCGCGCGCTTCTCTGTTTTCGTCAATTCCCGTACTGCTCCCTTGGCTAAATCGCCCAGCCGCAGAGGGCCAATCCCAATTCGGACCAGACGCAAGACTTCGATGTCGAGCGCGGACAACATCCGCCGGATGTGCCGATTCTTGCCCTCCTCGAGCACGATCTCGAGCCAGCAATTCTTGGAACCGTGGCGCACGATTGACGCACGCTTTGCTTTGAGCAGATCGCCTTCTGTGCTGCTAACTCCGGCCATCATCCGATCGAGAACATCCTGGCGAGCGACCGTTCCGATCTGAACGTGATAGATCTTGTGCAAACCAGTTGCAGGCGAGGACACCCGGGCTGCCCATTGTGAATCGTTCGTGAATAAGAGCAGGCCCTCGCTGGCCTTATCCAAGCGACCTACCGGCGCCAGCCACCGATCACGTTCGGGCAGCAGCGAATACACCGTATCGCGCTTTTTCTCGTCGGTGGCTGTTGTGACGATCCCGCCGGGCTTGTTCATCACGAGGTAGATTTTTCTTGACGGAAGGATTTTACGGCCATTGACTTCCAACTTGTCATGCAGGGCTGACACGCGATAACCCGGGTCGCGAGTTGCGCTCCCATTTACGCGCACGTGGCCAGCCAAGACCAAACTGACGGCTTGCGAGCGCGAACAGTAGCCCAGCTTTGAAAGTGCCCTGGCCAGATTGGTGCGGCCGCTTGTCTTCTTTCGGGACATTTTCCAACGTCGATGCGGAATTTTACTCGACCATGCAGCGAGTGTTGCACCATTTTTCGTGCAACCAGGCTCCGGAAATCATCTTTTCATGCCCGAGTTTTTGGATTCTCCTGTCCCAAATCGGGAGAATTTGCTTCCCATTGCATCGCGTGTGGTGCAATAATGCGTGGACTCAACATTGCATCAGGTTCTGACTTTTCAAAGCTAAACAATTCTGTGGGGCAACAGCATGTGGATTGAGAAACTTTTCTCTGGCGTGCTACGGGTGTGGACTCCACTCGGACCGCGCTATTTAAAACCTTCGTTTTCCCAGCGTCTCTACCTGCTCTGGGTGTTTCGCAACTTCCAGACTCTGCCGGTAAAAGTACTGACCTCGCGGCAGCTTCGATTTGTGGAAAATTTATGGGCACAGGATCGGTTCCTTTCGCTCGGCGTTGGCGTAGATGATGTTCCGCTGCTGGGCACCCTGGAACAGCGTCCGCCCGTTTCCCAAATCAAAATTCCACGTCGGCCGCCGCACACGGTCAACGATACGGTTGCGACCTTCGCTGCAGACGTGAATCATCAATAAGTGAATGCTTCAGTGTGCGGTTGAAGCAGTGCGCATCTCACGCTAGCGTCGGCGTCGTGTTCGCCTTGGCCCCGCCATCTTTTCGAGCGCCTTGGCGTAGTCCTGGATCACACTCGGCACGCTGCGACTAACTACAAACAGCCCCTCACGGCGGCTCTGGATCAGGCCAGCCTCCTGGAGCACCTTAAGGTGATGTGACACCGTGGCCGGTGTCACCCCTCGCATCGCGACCAATTCGCCACAAACAGTTTCTTCTTTGGCTGAAATCGCCTCAAAGATACGCAGCCGCGTTTGGTCCGCCAAGGCCTTCGATATTTTCTCGATCTGAGAACGGTCCATATCTTCTCGTTGCAGATTATCAGAACGCGTACTTCCCTTCGCGAGACGTTCACAGGTTTACTGAAACTTTATATTTAGATGCTCATCTAAATAGCACAGCAATGAAATTCGCATGGTTTCATAGCTGAAAACTCAATACTTTGCGCGGAGGACAATTCATCATGAAACGGCTCGAAGGTAAGGTTGCGGTGGTTACCGGAGGAAACAGCGGAATCGGCCTGGCGTCCGCGAAACGGCTTCAAGAAGAGGGCGCGCAGGTTGCAATTTCGGGACGAAATTCTAAAACTCTGGCTGATGCGAAAACAAGCATCGGCAACGGCATTCTTACGGTCGAAGCCGACGTCGCGAAAAGCGCGGACCTGGACCGGCTCTATGCCACGGTTTCCGAAAAACTGGGCAAGATTGACATACTCTTCGTCAACGCCGGGATTTATAAATTCGTGCCGCTGGCTGCCACTACCGAGGGCCTGTTTGACGAACTGTTCGACATTAACGCCAAAGGCGCATACTTCACGATTCAAAAAGCGCTTCCATTTCTTAACGATGGCGCCTCGATTATTCTGAACACTTCCGTGGTCGACGAAAAAGGCATGGTGAACGGATCCGTGTACGCCGCCACCAAGGCCGCGCTGCGCTCGTTCACGCGTTCGATCGCAGCAGAATTGGTAGCGCGCGGTATCCGTGTCAACGCTGTCAGCCCCGGGCCAATTTATACTCCCGCGGGATTCGAGCGCAGTGGGCTCTCCCCTGAGGAAATGGACGCATTCGCGAAAAGCATTCTTAGCCAGGTGCCGATGAAGCGCTTCGGCCAGCCAGAAGAGATCGCCGGCGCAGTGGCATTTCTGGCTTCGTCGGACTCGTCCTTTATGACAGGCGCGGAGATTCCCGTCGACGGTGGGCTGGGTCAAGTCTAAATTTTCCATTTTTTCGAGGCGCGGTCTTCTGTACCGCGCCTCGCGCCTTGAAGGTCTATTCCAAATCATTTTTGTGTTCGAGTGCGTGCTAAGAACGCCGCTCGGGATGCTGGTCGCTGGCATCATTCACATTTGCCAATGACATGCCTTTTTGCTCACATTCGTCGCCGCTACGAGCCAGCGCTGACTTGATATACTGTTCACGCGGTTTCATTGTTCAAGGATCGCGCAGTCGAAGCCGCAACTGCACGCCGAACTCACTCGGTGTGAAATCTCACCGCCAACCCTGTTGCGGGCGCGTAGCTCAACTGGCAGAGCAACTGACTCTTAATCAGTAGGTTGAAGGTTCGATTCCTTCCGCGCTCACCAACTCATTTATTTGCAACGGCGCATCAAGCCGTCGCGGCATTTTTCGTAACATTTCGTAACAACTCCGTGCATACGACTGAAAGCGGGCTGCACAAAATCTTCCAGTTCGGTTCGGTCGTAAACATCCATCGCGAGATTCACCTTGCTGTGGCCCAATATGGCCGATCCGGTTCTAGGGACCCCTATGCGCAACCGGAAACCGAAACGTATTAAGCTATTTAGCTCGAACTTCCATCGAGGATTTCCAAAGGCAACGAATTGTTACGCGACTACCAGGTGAACGATAGCGGCTTCGGTGGAACCCGGCCCTCGAACATCTGTTTCCCGTTTACGGTCACCTCCACGGTGCCAGACATATTCAGCCCTTCAGGACCGAAATCAACGTCCACGCGACTGCTGTTTGAGGAGGTTTGAATCCGCACGGTTGAGTTTTCGATCCAACATTCTAAACTGACCTTCGGCTCTACGTCGAAGTATGCCAACGGATACTTTTGGGGAATGGAGATGCCCCAAACACCGCGGTGCTGTGGAGTATCGATTACAAAAGAGAAATGGCTTGGGCGATGACGAGTGTGTTGGAAAAGCCAGCTCTGCATGGCGGCGGCGTCTTCCGGACGATACATGTGCCCAACCCCCGGCGCGACGACCACCTTCGGAGGATCGCCAACGTCCGTAAGCGAAGCACGGAATTCCGCTAGTTCCTGTGGCCGATTTGGCACAGGATCCCTTGCGCCTTGCCAGAGATAGAAGGGTACAAGGCGAGCGTTCGTCACCAAGCCTAATTCTTTCGGCACAGAAACCGGATCGCCGGACATAATTCCCGCGGCAGCCCATAGATCTGGAGTGCGGAGAACGATTGCCCAGACATCGTCGCCTCCCCAAGAATGTCCGGAGATATACCACTGGTCCGGATTGAGCCTCGCAAACGTTTTAACGTCATCGATTGCTTCCCAGATATCCGGTTCCGATCCGTTCTCCAAACGGTATTGGCTATTGCCGCGAACCCACGGCACGACAATGATCGCAGCATCATTTGGATCTTGCTTCTCTTGAGGCGCAAAGGTCGATGCTACCAGGGCGAGCGGCACATCAGACCACCTGCCGTGAAGCATGACGTAGAGGGGATAGGGCTTATTTGGGTCCCAGTGTGCTGGTAAATTCACAGCGTAAAACTGCAACGTGTCATCGCTACGAGACAGCCGAGCAAAATCTAATGAGCGTCGGCCCTCCATCAAATACGTTTCCGGCTTCTGCGCATCATTGGCCTTGAGGCCGACTTCAATCGTCCCTAAGTAGCCCAGCAACTCCTTCGTCCGGGCATCGCGATCAGCGCCGGCGAATTGCAACTTCAAAACGCTATCTTCGCAGAGTGCCAGTACCGACCGCAGATGTCGTTGATAGAGCTCCGGGGATGGCGCAGCGAGGAGCTGTTGAATGTCAGTTCTAATACGAAGAAGAATTTCCTCAGGAGACTTCGGTTCGGTATTTTCAGCGTACAGCTCCCTTCCGGTGCCTATTGCTAATGCCAACATCACGGCAGAAACAACAGCTAACTTATTCTGGCTCATCCTCTTCTTTGACGTTTCTAATCGCATTTTGTGAGTGTAGCGCCGGAAGCAACAAATCCGCTCTCGGTAGCCTTTTTGAGCTTCGTTTCGGGAAAAGTATGCAAAAGGGTGTGGCTGCCGGATCAGAATTGCGGGCCAGCGGGCCGTGCTTGCAGAAAGAATTGCTATTTCTCGCCTGATCGCGGCAGCAGCCGGCGAAATCGGCATGTCTAAGTCGTCGGCGTGGAGTGCGTTCGATGAATTCGACTTCACACGGTTGTTCAGGCTTAGTCCAAACGCATTCAGCCACCTGTCTCATTGGACGGGTCGCAGCAGAGTCTAATGCCAAAATCTCGTCATCATTTTGAAGAAATATTGTTTTGCCGATTAGATAGAATTTTGGCCCACATCAATCACAAATCTAGGCGCTGAACACTGCCGGCGTGAGCATCGGCAATGTGTGACTCAGAACTCAAAAGTCTCTTCCTCGGCAATCAGAACGACTGGCGGCCCGCCGGACGAGATCGATGCTGCATTCGAAAGTGTTTCTTTTCCTCCGTTGGAAGTCGCGCACGATTCGAGAGCTTGCATCGAAGGAAAATGAATCTCTGCGATGCGGTGGAACGCCGGCTTTCCATTTGGCGATCCAAGCACTCTGGTCGCGACGATTTTCGTTTTGCCTGCCAGCTTCTCTACCGCCATCGGCACATGCTCATTGTTGTAAACGGTCTCAAAAGCCTGAATATCTTTGGGACGGGGATACATCACAATTAGTTTTACCGCCATCGTCGTCGCTCCTTATCAGGAAGTTGTTAACTTGACTGAATCGGACACTGTGGACCGCGTGATGAATGTGAGTAACGGCGGGTAAAAAAGTTTCGAGCCCAAGAGAATTATTTTTTGATGTTTGTAAAACACTTTCCTGCCGCCCTGTATGTAAATCACAGCGCAGGTTGCTCGCAAGCCAAACGCGACCGAACTCGTATCCTCTAACGTTTCCGTCAGCACGTCCTCGGTGGCAACGGTCCTCAACGTCGCAAGTTTCGGAAAATTTTCCAGCCACCGCCGGGTTCCCGAGTATGCTACAAATCTGGAAAGCGGAGCCATGCCCCATACCTCAGAAAAAGAAGCCCTCGGAAAAGGTCCAGCAATTTCAGCGCTGGCAGGTAAACCCGCTCCGCGGGAATTGCTGATCGACTCCGGACGCTTAGTCCGCGATTACTTCGAGCGCAAGCCCGACGTGAGCGATCCTGATCAACTAGTCGCTTTCGGCACCAGCGGACATCGCGGCTGCGCGCTTCACGGCACCTTCAATGAAGCGCACATCCTGGCAATTACTCAGGCAATTTGCGAATACCGCAAGGGGCAAGGAATCGATGGCCCTTTATATATGGGCAAAGACACACACGCCCTGTCGGAGCCCGCGCAGCGCACCGCTCTCGAAGTGCTGGCCGAAAATGGAGTTGAGACTATCATTCAGGAAAATGATGGCGTAACTCCGACGCCGGCGATCTCGCATGGGATTCTCGTCTACAACCGCGGACGCAGTGAACACTTGGCCGATGGCGTCGTTATCACCCCTTCTCACAACCCGCCTGAGGATGGTGGCTTCAAGTACAACCCACCGAATGGTGGCCCGGCCGACACAGACGTGACCCGGTGGGTGCAAGATCGCGCGAACGTCCTATTGCGAGCGGGAAACAAAGACGTGAAACGGATTCCCTTCGAAAGGGCAATTCGAGCAGCGACGACGCATCAGGAAGACTTCGTTCTGCCGTTCGTTCGCGATCTCAAGAATGTCGTGGACATGGACGCGATTCGCAGCGCCCGCCTGAAGCTTGGAGCAGACCCGCTGGGTGGTGCGTCGCTGCCGTATTGGGACCCGATTAACTCGATCTACGGACTTGAAGTCAATGTCGTCAACCGCAAGATCGATCCAACCTTCTCATTCATGACCGTAGACCATGACGGAAAAATCCGCATGGATTGTTCGAGCCCCTATGCCATGGCGGGGTTGGTTGGCCTGAAAGATAAATTCCAGTTGGCTTTCGGGAACGATACCGACGCCGACCGGCACGGGATTGTGAGTCCATCTGCGGGATTGATGAATCCCAATCATTACCTTGCGGTAGCTATCCGTTACTTGCTCACCCACCGCCCGCAGTGGCGCCACGATGTCATCGTCGGAAAAACGCTGGTGAGTAGCAGCATGATTGATCGAGTCGTCAGCAAACTTGGACGACGATTATCGGAAGTGCCCGTCGGTTTCAAGTGGTTTGTGCCGGGGCTTGTCGATGGTTCCTTCTGCTTCGGTGGAGAAGAGAGTGCGGGCGCAAGCTTCCTTCGTCGGGATGGGACCGCTTGGGCAACGGACAAAGACGGGCTGATCATGGTCCTTCTCGCAGCCGAGATCACGGCTCGCACGGGTAAAGATCCCGGCGAGCATTACCGCGAACTGACCGCAGAATTCGGCACGCCTTATTACATGCGCATTGATGCGCCAGCCACCCCGGAACAGAAAGCGAAGCTGCAGAAACTTTCAGCCGATGGAGTGAAAGAGTCAAAACTCGCCGGTGAACCCATTACCGCCAAGCTGACGAAAGCTCCCGGAAATCAGGCTCCCATTGGCGGTTTGAAAGTTACAGCCGAAAGCGGATGGTTCGCAGCCAGGCCATCTGGAACAGAAAACATCTACAAGATTTACGCGGAGAGCTTCAAGAGCAAGTCGCACCTGGATTCGATTCTGAGCGAGGCGCAGGAAATAGTGAACAACGCGCTTGGCTCCGAAGCGGCTCAGTGAGTGCCAGCCCGAGCAAATACTTCCACCTTTCCGCCGAACACCGCGCTTCCGCTTAGCTGAGCGCCAAGTGCTAATTGCCGGTTTTCTGGCGGAGAGAGTGGGATTCGAACCCACGTTACCCTTTCGAGTAAACACGCTTTCCAAGCGTGCGCCTTCAGCCACTCGGCCATCTCTCCGACGCTTTAGGAATGGCAGGAGCTCGTCTGCAAGTGAAGTCCTGCTACTCGATTCTATGGGGCATCAGCAGCGATCGCAACCGAGTGACGAGTCAGGAGCGGTGAGCAGTGAGCGATATGGCAGTCGAAGGGTGGGAGGCCGACGTAATAATCATTGACCGCGGGTGTAGCCTTGTCTTATGCAACCGCCCGACCTGTACCTCATATCACCGCCCAGACTCCGCGCCAAGTTAGAAGAGTTGAACGCGGAGGCGGATAGGATCGCGGCTCGGATTCCGCAGTTGGCTCAATATTCACGCGACTTGAGGCGCAGCCTCTCCGAAGGAATCCACGAATCTCGCCAGATCAAGAAATCAATTTCGAGGCATCTCGCGAAACGTCAGAAATGACGGGAAAAATCTGGGCGGTACTACTCGGTTGGCTTAATTGACGCCGCCTCAGGCAGGCTGGAAATCTCTGGTTTTGGCGCTTCTGGTTTTGGCGCCTCTGCAGCGCTAGCACCCGACTGAGCGACTGGCGCTGCTTGCTTTGCATCCTGCAGCACTCGGCTGTTCAGGCAATACAGCGCAAGCTCCAGGCGATCGGCCACGCCCAGCTTGTCGTACACCTTGCGCAGATAATTCTTAACCACTTGCTCTGTCGTCCCCACGCGCGCGGCGATTTCCTTGTTCTTCATCCCCTGGGTTACACAGGAAACGATCAGCGCCTCTTTCGGCGTGAGCTGAACTTTAGTTCGTGCTGATGGTGGCCGCATGCCCTGAGTTCGATACGCCTCCAGCACCCAGCGCACCGCGTGCGGCTCGAGCCAGGGTTCGCCACCGGCCACTTTGTGCAGGCATTCCACAAAAAGCTCGGAATCAATCTCGCGTGAAACAACCGCGTGTGCGCCGCGGCGGAAAAGATCTAAAGTCATCTCCTGGTCCGGAGCCTCGGTCACCACCACCACGCGCAAGTCCTTCGTCTCTTTCAGAATTTCCTGCAGGGCTTCAGCGGGACGTTCAGCCAGCGCGGCTTCCAGAATCAGGATTTCAGCCGCGAACTTCTTCGCGGCAGCAGTGGCCTGCGGCAGAGTCTCAGCCTGACCGACCACGCGAATGTCGTCTTCAACCGCAAAAATCTTTCGCAGCCCGGCGCGGAAAATCGCCTGCGAGTCGGCCACGATCACACGAATGAATTGTTCCCGGTTCTCCTCGGTCGGAGGGGCCACTCTCGCTTCTCCCGTGCTTAAGGCTGGACTCGCCATCGGTTCACATTCGCCGGATTAACGGCGCTCAAAATGGTATTCGTCGATTACCACTGCCACGCCGCGCCGGCCGCCTTCTTCCTTGCTGCGCACCACACGACCGTGGCATTCCACATGCACATCTTTTTGTGCACCGACCACTTCCGCTGGGAGGGAAATTGTGAAGTCCACGCTCGACCCGATCGGCATGTCTACGTCGTGGTGAAACAGCACGCCGTTCGCAGACATGTTGTCGGTCTCGGCATCGCTTTCGCCGGTTTGCGATTTGATATGGATTGGAAGCTTTACAGGAAAACGTGCCGCGCTCTGCACTTCGGAGAAACGCGACCGCACAGCCTTCGCACCGGTAGTCTTCGTCGATTCGTTGGACATTAAGGGCAGAGTACACTTGAAAATCAGCCCACGAAAGTTACCGAAGTCATTGACCTTTGAGAGGTAAGTACTTCAGGTACATGCACTTGCGGGACGATCGGCCGCCGCGGTCTCCGCCCATGTTGCGGCGGCTTGACGATCGGCTTTTCTAGATCAGACAGCAATTTTTCCTGCGTTTTTTGCCCTCCGAATCTGGGTTAAACCGCCGTTTTCGCCTGTGTTTCTGGTCACAGACCTCGCCGCATATCGCGAAGACAACTTCAATTTGACCGGAAAATGCTCCCGGAGTGGTTTTCGGCAGAAATGCTCTCCGCCAGTTTTTTCCCTATGCTCGGCATAAAGCCTGTGCTCGGCCGAACCTTTCGCCCCTAAGAAGATCAGTCGGGCGCGGGGCCTTGTTGACGGACACCGCGGTCACGGGCAAACTTTCCTTGTCCGGAACCTGCGCAACTCGTGCTTGCGAACCTTTTATGAGTAGCGTCAACACAGCACTCGGCATAGATGATTACCTGCGCGAACGCATGATGCCGGTGGACGCTGCGATTCCGCATATTCCTGGCATCGAGATGTTTGGAAATTCGATTCCTGTGGGAACTGTCGGCGGCGATCTTTTTGAGTACATTAATTTTCAACAGCGTTACGAAATTAATGCAGTGCTTTGCTTGAACATGCGGTGAAACGAGACGAGACACTGCGACACAGCGGAGACGCATCTGTTCTCGATGACAAGACCGTCTTCGTCATCAAAAGATTCTGACGGGTCCGCGACTCTACTCATTTACAGCGCAGGTAAAGAAGATCTAATAACGAGAAGTCGTCAGCGGGGAGACAGGAGGAACTGGTGGCCGATGCGGTCAAAGTCTTCTTACTCACAATAAGCGCGCTTTTCCCGATCGTGGATCCGCTGGCTGGCAGTCCGATCTTCCTCGCCATGACCCAGGAGTACTTGCCGCAAACGCGCAGAGTGCTTGCCTGGCGCGTCGCGCTGAACAGCTTAGCGCTGATGGTTGCCTCCTACTTTGTGGGCGCCCACGTGCTCAACTTTTTCGGCGTATCGCTGCCGGTCGTACAGGTCGGCGGCGGGCTCGTGGTCGTCTCCATGGGTTGGGGTATGCTGCTGGAAAAGGATGAGAGCTACGAGACATCCCGCAAGAACGTGCAGTGTGCGGATGCCCTTCACAGCGCCTTTTACCCATTGACACTGCCACTCACGGTTGGGCCGGGATCGATTTCCGTTGCGGTCACGTTGGGCGCAAACTCCACCCGGCGCTATGGGTTCCACGTTGCGATCATTCTTGCTGCCATCATTGCAATGGCCGCGGTCGCAACCAGCGTGTTGCTATGCTATGGATTGGCGGACCAACTCGCGCGTGTCGGAAAAACGGGAATGATAGTGATTGTGAGGCTTTCATCGTTTCTGCTGGTTTGCATTGGAGTTCAGATCATGTGGAACGGGATCAGCGCGCTGCTCTCCTCCTTGCATATTTAGAACGTCCGCATTTCAGCTCGAATCGCAGAAATCCGCGCTTAGCAAATGCATTTCGGAGGCTTCATTGCCAGGTCAAATAAAGATAGCTCCACCCCTCAAAAAACGTGCAGCTCAAATTCAGGTGCTACTCATGGATGTGGACGGTACGATGACTGCCGGCGGCGTCACCCTGCTCTCGCAGACTGATGAGATCGCCCTGGAAGTCAAAACGTTCGACGCGCATGACGGCCAGGGACTGACGCTGGCGCATACCGCCGGCCTGCGCACTGGTTGCATCACTGGCCGTCAGAGCTCTGCACTGCTTCGACGCGCGCGCGAAATGAACATGGATTTTGTGTACATGAAGCAGCCATTGAAAATGCCGGCTTATGAAGAAATTCTTCGAAAGACTGGGGTGCCGGAATCGGCCGTCGCTTACGTTGGCGATGATCTTCCTGATCTCCCCATACTTCGTCGAGCCGGCCTTGCGGTAGCGGTCGGCAACGCAGTTCCAGAAGTGAAGCGCGTGGCGCACTATACGACGAAAGCATTGGCGGGACATGGCGCGATCCGGGAAGCAGTCGAGTTGATTCTGAAATCGAAAGGCATCTGGGAAGCAATGATCGACAAAGCCCGTGCATAGGAACTCAGCTGTCTGCGCATGGTGATAAACTTCCGTCCATGGCACCAAAGAAAAAGAACAAACCGAAATCTAAATCGACAAAGAAGCATAAGGTCGCCAGCAAGGCCAAAACCTCCAGAAAATCAGCCAGGAAAAAACCAGCTCAGAAAAAAATTGCATCGAGAAGAAAGACCAGTAGCCGAAAAAAGAAGCCCTCCGTGAGCGCTGAAGCGGAGTTCAAACGGGAATTCGAAAACCGAAGCCGGGCGTCTGGGCGCAGGGTTTTATTCCGAGAATCGGAAGACTTCCAAGGCTTGTCGCGGGCAGCAGAGGCCGACTCAGAAAGCGTCGACGAATTGGTCGAAGAGGGTAACGTCTTCGAGGCTGGAGCAGTCGAGGGCGTAGAGGAAGCCGACAGCTCAGATGAGCGAGAAGTGCACACACATGAGGTGCCGGAGGACGATGTTCCGGAGGAATATCTGGAAAAAGACTAGGTTCATGAGTTTGATCAACTGCTTGACGTCTGACGCACTCGATGGCCGACGCCTCAGATCGGGATGCGATGTTCGACGATTCCTGCGCTAAAGTTTTCCGTGCGTATAATCGCTTCGGATTCCGTTGGCATCCAGATCCAGAATGAGGGTTGACCAGACGATACTGCGATCGGAAACTCCGGACACCGCGTGTGCCGAAAAATCCAGACCGTGGGTGCTTGCCGCCACTATTCTCGGCTCGAGCATGGCTTTTATCGACGGGACGGTCGTCAACGTCGCGCTGCCCGCGCTGCAATCCAGCCTTCACGCCACCGTGGTGGATGTGCAATGGGTAATTGAGTCCTACGGTTTATTTCTTTCTGCTTTGATTCTTGTTGGCGGGGCACTGGGAGATTCGCTGGGCAGGCGCGCAATGTTCTTGCTAGGTGACGTTGTCTTTGGCATCGCTTCTGCAGGTTGCGGGTTCTCGTCGAGCATTCGAACTCTGGTGATTTGGCGCAGCGCGCAGGGAATCGCCGCAGCGTTTTTAGTGCCCGGGAGTCTCGCCATCATCAGTGCTTCGTTTGACGAGAAATCTCGCGGCCGTGCGATTGGAACCTGGTCTGGCTTCACCGCGATCACCACGGCTCTCGGGCCAGTCCTCGGAGGATGGTTAATTGAGCACGCTTCGTGGCATTGGGTATTTTTTATTAACGCGCCACTGGCCGCCCTGGTAATTGCCATTTCCCTACGCCATGTGCCGAAGTCTCGGAGCGCGCACGCCCGGCAAATTGACTGGCTCGGCTCTGCCATAGTCACTCTCGGCTTGGCAGGCCTGATCTATGGATTCCTCGAGTCCTCCACACGGGGATGGAAAGATCCCCGCGTATTTGGAACGTTACTTCTGGGCGTGGCACTGGTCGTTCTTTTTCTATATCTCGAAAATGTCGTTAGGTCGCCCATGGTGCCCCTCGATCTGTTCAGTTCTGGTAGTTTCAGCGGCGCTAATCTGCTGACATTATTTCTCTACGCAGCATTAGGAATTTTCTTCTTTTTGTTTCCCTTGAACTTAATTCAGATACAGAAATATTCAGCTACTGCGACGGGAGCGGCTGCTCTTCCGGTGATTTTGCTCCCGTTCTCTCTTTCCCGCTGGTCGGGAGGACTGGTAACCCGCTACGGTCCGAGGTCTCCTTTGATCATCGGCCCACTGATCGCCGCCCTCGGTTTCGCGCTTTTCGCCATACCGTCGGTCGATACGGATTACTGGACCAGTTTATTTCCTGCATTTGTGGTCCTCGGGCTCGGCATGGCCATCAGCGTTGCCCCGTTGACGACGGTGGTCATGACTTCAGTCGAACAAGACCGAGCCGGGACCGCGTCGGGAATTAACAATGCGGTCGCCCGGCTGGCAGGTGTGCTGGCCGTAGCGGTGTTGGGAGTGGTCATGGTTGCCGCTTTCGCTCGCTCACTGCAACATGCGGCAGCCATGCTGCATTTGGACTCCAGCGTGGTTCAATATCTTGAATCGAATGTTGCCCAACTGGGCGATCTCGCGGCGCCCGCACATTTAGATCCCCAGACAACAGTCAACGTTCGCAGCGCAACTACCCATGCATTTGTCTTCGGATTTCGAAGTATCATGCTCCTTTGCTCGGGCCTTGCAATAGCCAGCGCCGCCGTTGCCTGGCGTATGATCCCTTCCCGGCGCGCCCAAACAGAGTAGCGAGGAGAAAGTATTGTGCCCTGGCCGTGTCTATTCTGACGTCGGGCTGCTCGGCGAGAATCTCCAACTTCCAGTTGTCTGTTGAAGCCTCGGCGTACTATGAACAGAAGGGATAGTTGTTTCTAGAACTCCGAGCGCAAACCCCTGCGAGGATCAACCTATGGCAGCAAAGATCTCACGGCGTGAATTTGTGGCGGGAATTGGAGCGCTGGCTTTTGCCGCTCCGTCATCCAGCATTCTAACGGCTGCGGAAACTGCTTCTGCGCGCCTGGCAAAATCCCCGTTCAGGATTTCCGTCATCACCGACGAGATTTCTCAGGACTTCGGCCACGCTTGCGAAGTCGCCTCGAAACAATTCGGAATGGGCTGGGTCGAGGTGCGCAGCGCATGGAAGAAGAACATCGTCAACCTGGACGCAAAAGAAATCGCGGAGATGCTGGCCATTCTCAAGCGAAACAACCTGCGCGTGACCGACATCGCCAGTCCTCTGTTCAAAGTTGAATGGCCGGGCGCGCCGCAATCAAAATACGCGGAACGCGATTCATTCGGCGCAAATTTCACCTACGCTCAGCAGGATGAGGTGCTCGATCGCGCGATTGAACTCGCGAAAAAGCTATCCACAGATCGCGTCCGTTGCTTCGATTTCTGGCGGTTGGAGGACCAGGCCCCCTATCGAAAAGCCATGAACGAACGGCTGCAGGCTGCGGCGGAGAAGACCGGCAAAGCGAGATTGCTTCTGGTTCTGGAAAACGAACCAGCGTGCAACACCGCAACTGGCGCGGAGGCTGTCGAAACCCTGGCGGCAGTGCCATCGAAATACCTGATGCTGAACTGGGACCCTGGAAATGCCGCGGCGCGCGGCGAAGTTCCGTATCCCGACGCTTACAATCGTCTGCCGAAGGCCCGCATCGGACACTGTCACGTAAAAGACGTTGTGAGGACGAACAAAGGTTTCGATTGGGCGCCGGTGGGCAAAGGCATTGTCGATTGGGTCGGGCAGTTCGCCGCCCTTAAACGCGACGGATATCATCATGCTGTGAGCCTCGAAACTCACTGGCATGGAGCCGGAACTCCGGAGGCGTCTTCGATAGAAAGCTGGGCCGGAGAGAAGGCCACGTTGGAGAAAGCCGGCGCTCTGTAGGAATGTCTGCGCACGAACTCGCAAAATGAAGACGATCAGTAAACCCGCGCCAGGCCGCGAACTTTCTCGCGATGAAGTGCACCATCTCGTTGCGGACGCGGCGGGGTCACTTGCGATCGGCGGCAAACGGGTGCTGGTCATCATTCCCGACGGCACCCGCACCATGCCCATGCCGCTGATGTTCGAGTTGTTGCAGGCCGAGATTGGCACGCGCGCCGCCGCTTGCGATTACCTGGTTGCACTAGGCACGCACCCCTTAATGAGCGATCAGCAACTCAGCCGCATGTTCGGGCAACCGGTTGAGAATGGAACGTGCCGTGGCGCTCGCGTGATCAATCATCGCTGGGACCTTCCCCAAACGTTTGCTGAAATCGGCATCATCCCCGCCGATCAGGTGCGCAGTCTCTCGAACGGCCTGCTGTCCGAACCTATTCATATCAAGATCAATCGCCTGGTTTTTGAGTACGACCAGGTGCTGATCTGCGGGCCAGTGTTCCCTCATGAGGTCGTGGGATTTTCCGGGGGCAATAAATACCTCTTCCCCGGCATTAGCACCGGTGAAATGATCAATCACACGCACTGGCTGGGAGCGCTGCTGGGAAGCTGCAACATCATCGGCACCGAAACGACCCCGGTCCGGGCCTTCATCAATCTGGCGGCGGAGAAGGTTTCAGTGCCCGTCGCCTGTCTCGCGCTGGTCCTGGATGGCAGCGCTATCGCCGGAATCTATTTCGGCGAGGCACGCGAGGCTTGGAAGCTGGCCGCAGAAAAATCCTCTCAGTTGCATATCCAATGGGTGGATCGCCCGTTCAAGCGCGTACTCTCGGTTCTGCCCAAGATGTATGACGATCTCTGGACTGGCGCCAAAGGAATGTACAAGACAGAACCCGCCATCGCGGATGGAGGCGAAGTTGTAATTTACGCGCCGCATATCACTGAAGCCAGCTACACGCATAAAAAATACATCGATCAAATCGGGTATCACTGCTGCGAGTACTTCCTTAAACAGTGGGACCGCTTTCGCGATATTCCGCTCGGCGTGATTGCTCACTCGACGCACCTGCGTGGGCAAGGAACTTACGATCCGGATTCCGGAGTTGAGAAGCCACGCATCAATGTAATTCTCGCGACTGGCATTTCCAAAGAACACTGCCGCAGGCTGGCCCTGGATTATTTGGATCCTGCCAGCATTGGCTTTGAGGAGTGGGAAAACCGCGAGTCGGAAGGGATCAAGCTGGTTCCACACGCGGGAGAAACGCTTTATCGCGTGAAGACGCCGGTATCAACAGATGATCGTCCGCAGCGACCAAGCGGGATTGCGTCGCTTCGTAATCGGTAACGAAAACGCGAAGAAAAACTCAACTGCCCGAACGCTTCCGCTAAACCAGGCTGGCGGCGGGCGCAAGCTTCGCACGAGTCGACTTCACGATTTCAACGAACTTGCGGGCGGTTTCAACGATTACGTCGGGCTTGCCCGATTTCAGAGCGCTTGCCTGGACCAGTTCGCTGCCCACCCCCAATGCCTCGGCCCCTGCTTCCAGGAACTCTGCAGCCGTATTGAGATTCACTCCGCCAGTGGGCACCAGCGGTATCTGCGGGAGCGGGCCCTTAATGGCTTTGATGTACTTGGCTCCCCCGACCTGCCCACACGGAAACACCTTTACAAAATCTGATCCAGCCTTCCACGCCTTCACGATCTCGGTCGGACTGAGCGCGCCCGCCATGATCAACATGTTTTCTTTTACGGCGAATTCGACTGTTTCAATATTCAAGGCGGGGCTTACGAGAAATTCTGCGCCGGCATCGCGGCAACGGCGCGCGGTTTCCGCGTCCAGCACAGTTCCCGCCCCAATGAGTACGCCCGAGGAGTTCGATTTCACCAATTCCCGGATCACGTCAACGGCCCCGGGCACGGTCATGGTGATTTCCACGATCGGAATGCCGCCTGCCGCCACCGCCTCAGCCGCGATCATGGCCTCACGCTGCGACGAAGCACGCACCACGGGCACGATGCCGACTTCCACAATGCGATCATGAACTGACTTTTTGTTCATATTGCCGTCGTTAGCGTGCGATCCGCGCGCTCGCTCCTTTCATAGTCTGGAGCACTTCCTTCAAAGTTGCCATGCTGGTGTCGCCGGGAGTGGTCATAGCAAGAGCGCCATGCGCGGCGCCGCATTCCACCGCCCACTGCGGGCTCTCTCCGGCAAGGAAGCCATAAATCAGGCCCGAGGCGAATGAGTCCCCGCCGCCCACACGGTCGAAAATTTCAACATCTTCGCGGTTCCTGGCTTCGTAAAACTTTCCGTCGCTGTAGCAGATTGCGCCCCAGTCATTTCTTGTAGCGGTCTTTGCCTTGCGCAAAGTCGTGGCAACCACGTCGAAGGGATAATCCTTGACAACTTGGCCAATCATCTTCTTGAAGCTATCAACTTGAAGCTCGGAAAAATTTTCGTCCACTCCCGCAACCTCGTATCCCAGGGCGGCTGAGAAGTCTTCCTCGTTGCCAATCATCACGTTCACGTGCGGCGCAATGCTCCGGTTTACCTCCTGAGCGCGTTTCTTGCCGCCCAGCGATTTCCATAGCGATGAGCGATAGTTCAAATCATAGGAAACGACGGTGCCGTGCCGCCGCGCTGCCTGCATTGCCTCGAGCGCAACTTCGGGCGTCGAAGATGAAAGCGCACAGAAGATTCCCCCGGTATGAAGCCAGCGCGCGCCGTGCTTTCCGAAAATTTCGTCCCAGTTCACGTCACCCGGTTTCATCTGGGAAATTGCGGTGTGCCCGCGATCGTACGACCCCAGCGCGGCGCGCGCGCCGAAGCCTCTTTCTGTAAAATTCAGCCCATTCCGCGCCGACCGCCCCACGCCATCATGCTCCACCCAGCGCACCAGCGATTGATCAACTCCCCCTTGGTACATGAGGTCCTGAATCAACCGCCCGACGGGATCATCGGCAAGCACCGTCACGATGGCGGTATCCAGCCCGAAGCATCGTTTCAGACCGCGCGCGACGTTATACTCGCCACCGCCCTCATAAACATCGAATGTTCGCGTGGTCGCGATCCGCGCGTCTCCAGGATCGAAACGCAGCATCACTTCACCCAGGCTTACCAGGTCCCAGCGGCACTCCTGCTTCGGTCTGATCTTCAGCCCCATAGTTCTACTCTCAACAACTCCGCCGCCTCCGTCAACTCTCGATGCGAAGTTGCACCGGCTCCAGCTTGGGCGACAGAATCTGAATGAATGCCAGCGCCACAAAGTACGCCGATCCGGCAATGAAAAAAGGAATCCTATAGCTGCCGGTCCACTGCAGGGTGTAGCCCACAATTTTTGCGATCAGCATTCCTCCGACGGCCCCAGCCATTCCCCCCAGGCCCACCACCGATGCGACCGCCCGGGACGAAAAAGTGTCCGATGGAAGCGCAAACAGGTTGCAGGAAAATCCCTGATGTCCGCCCGCCGCCAATCCAATGATCAGCACCGCTCCCCAAAGACCCTGGATGTGATATGCGGTCACAATGGGAAGAATGCACATCGCGCAAACCAGCATCGTACACTTGCGCGCAAAATTGATGCTCTTCCCGCGCTTGATCAGAGATGACGAAAACCATCCGCCGGCGACGCTGCCAATATCAGCGATCACATAAATTACCACTATCGGCAATCCAATCTGCATAAGCGCCAAACCGTGGTTTCTCTGCAGAAAATCAGGGACCCAGAAAAGATAAAACCACCAGATCGGATCAATAAAAAATTTCCCGGCGATGAACGCCCAGGTCTGGCGATACGAGGTGAGGCTGATCCATGGGATTCGGACGACCGGATCCGCTGGATCGCTGCGAATATATTCCAGCTCGCGCTTCGAGAGCCGCGCATGCTCTTCCGGCTTGCGATAAAACGCGAGCCACAGAATCAGCCACAAGAATCCCAGCGCGCCAGTGATCAGAAAAGCCCACCGCCATCCCCAATGCACGGTGATCCATGGCACAAAAAGAGGTGTGAGAATCGCGCCGATATTCGATCCGGCATTGAAAATTCCGATGGCAAGCGATCTTTCTTTCTTCGGAAACCACTCGGCAACCGCTTTGATGCTTGCGGGAAAAACTCCAGCCTCCCCGAAACCAAGTCCCGAACGAGCCGCTAAGAAGCCGCTGAATGAGCTGGCAGCCGCATGGCCCATCGCGGCCAGGCTCCAAAAGACCATCGCCAGCGCGTAGCCTAGCCGTGTGCCCAGGCGATCGATCAACGATCCAACCGTGACCAGTCCAACTGCGTACGCCGCCTGGAAGGCAAACACCAGGTTCCCGTAGTCAATCTCATTCCAGCCGAGATCGTGCTGCAGCGTGGTCTTCAGCATACCCAGGACCTGGCGATCCATGTAATTCTTTGTCACCCCGAGCAGCAACAGCGTGCAGATGACCCAGCGAAAATGACCGACGGCAGAACTTCGCGACGAAGCTCCGGATGTTGGCGGTTCCTGTGTATACGTCGGCTGGAAAGGACTTATTTCCTTCATCTCGGCGATTAGCTCGCCACCGCGGGATCGGCCTGAAGCCGGTCGGTGAGGACTCCACTTAGAAGAAAAAGATCAGTCAGCAAGGCGCGGAGATGAAGCGATGCGTTCAGGTTGTCGATCAGCTGAGAATTAATCGACGGTTGTGCGAGCACCAGTTCAAGTGCAGCCACCGAGTCTTGCGCGTCGCGGTCGAGCACGGCAAGGAATGCTTCGTATTTTGCACGAGGCTGGAGTTCTTGTTTTCTTACGATTCCCTGCACCACGTCGCCGAGCCCGGAAACCGCGGCGACAGCCCGCTGCAGATGATGGCGGACTTCGGTGCCTTCATCGCTGGGCAGCCCCTTGCCAGCATAGCCCAGCATGAACTCGTAGCATTCTTCGATGGCATCGCAGCGAGATTCTATCTCGGTGAGTTCAGTCGGCATCAGCCATTCCTTTTTGTTCGTGAGGTAACGGGTTCACAACCCATCGCTCCGGATCGTGTTCCTGCAAATAGAAGTCGCGCCTCATCGAGCCAAAAATCATGGCATAGGTGATGGGCAGTTTTTCCGGCCTCACCGCGAAGTATATGTGCACAATTATCAGCGCGATCAGCCCCACGCCGGCCAGTCCGTGCAGCACGTACATCAGGCCCCAGGTCATATCGCCGAATAAATATGGATTTCGGGGCAAAATGCCGGTCCGCACGCGAAACATCATGAAGATACCAGTCACGATCACTGCTAGACCACAGAGGACAATTACTCCGTGATACAGCTTGTTATCCAGCGGATACTTGCCCGACCTTCGCGGCAGAGCCGCAGGTTTACCGAAAAACCGCAATATCCGCTTCCCCGAATCCTGCATATCGATTTTGTCCGGCCAAATCGACCAGAAATCCAGAAAAAACGAGGCGTGAACGATATGAAAAAGAATCGAGGCGGTGAGCACCAGGCCTGCAATCCAGTGATAAGTCACCCAGTCGAATTGAATGCCGGCCTTAGGAAGAAAGGCCGTAAACAGCAGCGCGAGCATGGCAACGGCCATGATCCAATGAAAAAGTCTCGCCGCCAGCGAGTGCCTGGCAATTTTTTCCGGCAGTCTAGCGGCAAGATCTGGGAGAACGGTTCCCACAAATTCCTTCTCTTTAGCGAAATAACGCACATAGATCGCGTGCACGATCAGAAAAACCAATCCCGCGATCAGCGAAACCCAGATCAGAAACCACGCGATGTGAATGGGGACGCGCTGTCCCCAGGGACTGGTTGCCCATTCTAGGAAGCCCACGCCGCCTCCTGCTGCATGCCGGTAATCGAGCGCTTTACCAGGTTCCGCATAAGCGGAATCTTGTACGCGTTAAATTGCAGGGGCACGGCACCTTCGACGGCAAGCTTCCCTGCCATTTCGCCGGTGTCGGCGTTTTGCTGCTTTCCGCGAATCGCGTCCTCAACGGTTTTCAATCGCAGCGGACGCGCTGCCGCGCCATTCACCGCGATTCGAGCGCTCTGAATCGTGTCTCCCGATAAAAGCATGGCCGAAGCCACGTTCATCAGCGGGAAATCCCACACATTGCGATCGCGAACTTTTTCAAAATAAAACTGCGCGCCAGCCCACGTCTTGGGAATTCGAATCGCGGTCAGCAAATCGCCCGGCTGCAAAATGTTGAGCCTGGTGATGTCGATATCGGGGCCCACGAAATAATCTTCCGCATCGACAATGCGTTCGCCTTTGCGATTGCGAACAATGAATTTCGCATCGAGGGCGATCAGCGCCGGCGCGGTGTCGGATGGATTCACCGCGACGCACCGCTCCGCCTGCAGAATCGCATGTTCCCGATTGCGTCCGACCGGTGTATCCGCGTAACAGATATTTCCGCCCGCGCGATAGCAGGGCCAGCCCGCGCGGTAGTACCAGCAGCGCGTATCCTGCGAAACGTTGCCGCCGATCGTCCCCTGGTTGCGGATTTGCGGCGAGGCCACCAGCGCCGCACTTTGCGACAAAAGACTGTACTTCGATTTGATGACCGGATGCTGCACAACCTCGGCGAGTGTCGTCATGGCCCCGATCTCAAGCCCATCGCCGGTCTCGCGAATCCCTTTTAGCTCCTCGATCCCGCTCAAATCCACCACGGTATTCGGCTTCTTGATTCGATCTTTGAGCCAGTCAAAGCTGTCGAGGCCGCCGGCGAGCACCCAGCCGTCAGAGCCATGTTGCTCGAGCAACCTTTGCGCCTCGGCGATGGAGGCCGGCTGCAGCAATTGGAACGCCGGCATCACGTCTCGAATTACAGCCATGTCCTCCTCCGTTAAATGTGCGCGGTAAATGCATCCTGCACCGGCCGGCCTGCTTCCAGCGATGTAAGAATCGTGTCAGCATTCACCGGCGCGCGGCGAAATATGTCGTCCCCGAGCGCGTCTGAGAGCGCATTCAAAATGGACGCGCAGCCACCGCCGACTGGAGGTTCGCCAATTCCGCGCGCTCCCACCGGCGTCTCCGGATCGGCAATATCGAGCGCGGCCCACTGCATATTCGGCGGCACGTCGAGAATTGTCGGTGGCTTGCTTTGATAAAAGCGCCGCGAAACCATGTGCCCGTACTGCGGATCGAACACCCATTTCTGACCGATCGCGTGCCCGATCCCAAGCGTCGAACGGCCCAGCACCTGACCGCCCAGAGCTCGCGGATGAATCACGGTCCCCACATCGGCGTAAGCAAGAAAGTCCATGATGTTGTATTTGCCTGTCTCGACATCCACTTCGACTTCGGCAAAAGTAGCGACGAACGACATTGACGTGCCATCGTGCGGATACTTGTCTTTCGCTACCGCCACCAAGCCTTGACCGGCTAGCGCCGCGACTGATGCTTTCGTATATTTGTTCACGTCTGGCGGAGGTTCGTGCCCGTCGTACTTGCCGCCAAGTTTGATCGCTTCCTGCGCGGCTTGCGCCAGCGTCATTCCGCGGCCACCTTTCGCGAAAACACGCTCATGGGCCACTTCGTAGTGCTCCGGCCTGCCACCTAACTTCTTCGCAGCGATTTCCTGTAGTTTCTGTTTGGCATCCGTCGCCGCCGCATGAGCCGCTCTCGTCATCGCATGCGTGGTCTGGCTCCCACCGGAAACGCAGCTCCACGGCAGGTTCTGCGACGTATTGCCCCAGGTGAGATCGCATTTCTCCCACGGAACTCCAAGAACCTCGGCCACCACGCGATGGCAATCGATCACCGATTCCGTTCCCAGGTTTCCGATGCCTGACTGAATCGCGATTCGCCCATCCGGCTTGATCACGAACAGACCGTCGTAGCCGGTTGAGCCACCGTAGAAACAGCTCACTGAGACGCCCAGCCCGCGTGCCTTCGATCCGGTGCGCTTCGGCTTGTTCGCAACTCGTTCTTGCCACCTGAATTGTTCCGCCCCGCGGTCGAGCGCGTCTTTAATAAATGAGCTGGTGCAGTGAGTTCGTTTCCCGTTCTGCTCCGGGCCAAAATCGGCCTTGCCCTCGGGACAGTTCACGCGGCGAATCGCAACCTGGTCCAAACCCAGCTTGCGCGCCGCCTTCGACACGATCGGCTCCATCATGACGATCCCCTGCATTCCGCCGGGCGCGCTTTGCGCACTCCGAGGCGGCGTGTTCGTGATAATGGTAGCTCCGCGCCAGCGCATGGCTGGCGGCTGGTAGAGCAGTGAAACAATCCTTCCGGCTGAGTTCGCATCACCCACCGCGTCGTAGGGCCCGGTGTTGCAGATCACGAACATGTCGAGCGCGGTGATCCGGCCTTCTTTGGAAAACCCAACCTTCAGCCGGCCCAGCAAACTCGGCCGGGCGCGGCCGATGAAAGTCTCTTCCTCGCGGCTGATGCGCATCATGACCGGAGCATTCGTTTTCTTAGCGAGCAGCGCCGGAATAATCGCGCTGATGGCAGAGGTGATCTTGCTGCCGAATCCCCCGCCGGTGTATTCGCTGACTAAGACCACATTCGACGGATCAATATGCAGCCACCGCGCCAGCGCCGGTACGGTCTGAACAGTACTCTGCGTGCCGGTGTAGACAAACACCTTGCCATTCTGCCAATACGCCATGGCGCTGCGTGTCTCCAGCGTCTGATGGCTTGTATCCGGGGTCACAAAACTTTCGTCAAGAATCAGTGCGGCGTTCTTGAAGCCCTGGTCCACATCGCCATAAGACCATTGGTCGCGAGTTTTGCCCATCGGAAGCCGGCCCTGCTTCAGTTCTTCGAAATCTGTGCTGGTCCATTTCAGTTCGCCAACTTCCGGGGGCGGCGGGCTCGGCGGACGTTCACCGGGTTTCGCTTGGGGAGGCGGTGACTGGATCCAGATATTTCCTTCCACTCGCGGATTAGGCCCATCGGGACGAAGGCTGTCCAGTGGATCAAGAACAAATGGCAGCGGCTCAAAATCCACATCGATTTTTTCGATTGCCTCAGCAGCCGTATATTCATCAACCGCGGCAACTGCGAGCACCGGCTCGCCTTGATAAAGCGGCTGATTGGTGAGCGCCCGCTCGCCGCGCGGATTCGCTTTGATCACTGTTCCGAGATCGGTCAAACTGTCCGCGGGCGCGGGAATATCGTCAGCCGTCAGGATCGCCTTCACCCCGGGCATCTTGAGCGCCTCGCGCGCGTCGATGTGCTTTACGCGCGCGTGCGGCATGGGACTGAGCAGCAGCTTGCAGAACAGCATGCCGTCGGCGCGGAAATCTTCCGCGTATTTCGCCTGACCGGTGACCTTCGCGTACAGATCGGCAGTCTGATAGTTCTTGCCGATCACCTTATACTGAGTGCCATACTTGCGCTCGCTGCCGGCGACGGTTTCGTCGATCTTAGGCACGGCTGCTCCTTCTCATGTATTCGGCCCCGCGCATCAGCGCGGTGAGGATCTTGTCATAATCCTGGCACCGGCACAGGTTGCCGGAAACACCATGCGCCAGTTCCGCCCGCGTGGGATTGGAATTGGTTTTCAGAAATCCGACTGCAGCCATGACGAATCCGGGCATGCAGTAGGCGCATTGAAATCCCTGCTCATCAACCACGCCCTGCTGCACCGGATGGAGTTTTCCGCTCGGACTCGCCAGGCCTTCGATGGTGAGGACTTTTCGGTTGCGGACCGTGTGGGTCAGAACTGAGCAGGCGTAATAGGGAACATCATCGATCAGCACCGTGCACGAGCCGCATTCGGCACGGTCGCATCCCAGCTTTGTGCCGGTAAGGCCCAGCTTGTAGCGCAAGCTCCAGGCCAGCGTCTCCTGCCGCGCAACATCCACACGCCGCTGCTGCCCGTTGACGTTGAGACTTAAGAGCCTGTCGCCAAAGGCGGCGGAAGCACCTTGTCCTGCAAGCGTCGCTCGGAAGAGATAGCTGGCGGAGGAAACCGCAACCCCGCTGGTGATTACGCCCTTGATGAATGCGCGACGGGAAACTCGCTTCGCGGCAATCTCGTTACTTTCGCCTTCTGGCATGCCGGTTACCTCGGCTGGGGATCAAGGATTCAGCCAGCAGTCCCGATTCTACGTTCCAACGCGGGTCGATTGAGAAATTCGAACAAGAAGTCTAGCCACACAAAATGTCAGGCCTATAAATTAGACCAGCTTCTGCACTGATGCAAGTTCGGAAGTTCATTAACCACAGAGGGCACGAAGGGGCACAAGGCCGAACAGTCTTTACATTCTGTTCCTTCGTGTCCTTCGGGGTGAAAAATCAGCTTCCGGCGAGGGGTCATTTCGCAGGTTGAAACCAGGAGGCGCGATTCAATCTCGCGGCAAACTTCGCACCTGCACCACGTGTGAATAGCATTCCTCGCACGGATGAGCGTTGTGGAAGAAGTGAAGCAGCCACGCAATGCCAATTCCGAGTAACGCCGCGGGCACCAGCACATACCACAAAACGGGAACGGCCAATAGGAAGATGAAGACCATGCCGACGGCGAAAATAAGTCCAGGAATGTCTGCCCCGACGGGCATTTTATGAATCATGATGCCGGGATGAGCGTCTTCGCGTTGCGTGATCATTTCATCCTCCGGTTCGCAATTTGACTGGTCAGCGAGCGTTGAGCAGTGAGCATTGAGCAAAGCAGATCGTGGTTGCTCGTAGCTTATTGCTCGCTGCTCACGGCTTTTGTAATTTCATCAGTCGGTCTACTTTCTGCTTGAATTCTCTCGGACCTATCGATTCCGAGCCGTGATTAGGCCTTCACAGCCTAGTGATTACGATCACAGTCGAAACTGCCCTCGCGCCGGAGAATCATTCAGAGACATTCTGATCCCAGGAAGGTCGGCCATGGTTATGGCGTCGGAATTGCACGCAGGAGCGGTCATACGCATTGAGGGACAGATTTATAAAGTGCTCGAAGTCGAGTCCAAAGCCGGCGCCGCAAAAATCGGCGGCGTGGTCAAGACCAAGCTGATCAATATGCGGACCGGCACGCAATGGGAACCTCATTTCCGGCCGCAGGAGCGCCTGGAGGATTTGCAACTGGATCGGCGCACGATGGAGTTTCTGTTCGCCGAAGGCGACACCTGCACTTTTATGCGCCCGGACACCTTCGAGCAGATCGAGATTCCCATCGCAGTGATCGGGCCGGCGGCAAAATTCCTCCAATCTGGGGTTGAGGCGCCGGTTGAATTTTCCGGCGACGAAGCTCTTAGCGTGGTTCTCCCTGATATTGCGGAGGCTCGCGTGGCCAGCACCGCGCCCGCTTCGCATTCCCAACAGGACAGCGCCTGGAAAGAAGCGATCCTGGAGAACGGTCTCAAAATTCGCGTGCCCCTGTTTGTCGATTCAGGAGAGACGGTGCGTGTCGACGTGCGAAATGGCCGATACGTGGAGCGGGCTCGGGCAGCAGCAAAACGGATCGCCTGATGAGGATGCTCCTCCTGACATTGTCATCCTGAGCGAAGCCTGATCTTTCGCTTGCGAAAGATCAGGCGGAGTCGAAAGATCCATCCAACTCGACCGACTCTCGAAGACCGCAGGGAATTCTCACCGTAAATGTTGAACATTACTCAACTTCTTCAAAGGGCGCCCGAAAGCGGTCATCTTCGCCTACTCCAGCACAAAAATATTCTTCTTCGCGCACATCTCTTTCAGGATTTCCGGCCACACGGTCACGCTGACCTCGCCCAAGTGCGCCTTCCGCAAAATCTGCATTAATGTGCGCGATTGGCCGATTCCGCCGCCGATCGAGAGCGGCAACCGATCGTTCACAATCGCTTGGTGATAGGGGAAGTGCACGTTATCCATCAGGTGCGACATGTCCAACTGCCTGAGGAGTGTTGCCGCATTCACGCGAATGCCCATCGAGCTCAACTCGTGCCGGCGCTTGGTCACATGATTCCAGACCAGGATGTCGCCGTTCAGCCCATGGGTTGGCTTGCCGGTTTCAGTGGTGGTGTCGGTGATCCAATCGTCATAATCGGCGGCGCGCATCTCGTGCGGATAGCCATCATTCAGCGGCCAGCCAATTCCGATGATAAAAATCGCCGGATATTTCTGCAGTACTCTCGTCTCGCGCTGCTTGCGCGGCAGGTCGGGATACATCTCCAGAATCTCCTCCGCATGCAGGAAAGTGAGATGCTCCGGCAAATTGGGAAAGCGCGGATCGCGCAGCACCGGGAATAATTCCTGCGCGTACTGTTCCGCACCGACTAGAACCTTCCAGATCTTGCTTACGATCTTTTTCAGAAACTCGACGCTCCTCTCTTCCGAAACCATCACTCGCTCCCAATCCCATTGATCCACATATGCCGAGTGGTCGTGGTCCAGAAAATAGTCTTTGCGCACGGCGCGCATATCGGTGCAGATGCCCTCGCCTTCGCGGCAGTCGAATTCCTTGAGCGCAAGCCTTTTCCACTTAGTCGCAGCCTGTACCACTTGTGCATCGATCGGATGCACATTTCGGTCATTTGAAATATGGAACTGTATCGGAACACGCGAGCCATCGCGATCGAGCATGTCGTTGACACCGCTCTCGACATCTACGATCAGCGGTACCTCGACCATGATCAGGTTCAATTCCTTGCAGAGGTTGTCCTCGATATACCGCTTCACGTGGAAAATCGCCTGTTGGGTTTCGCGCGGCGTGAGCAGAGACTCATAGTGCTCTGGTAGGATTTTCTCAAGTTCGTTGTAATCGCCGATGCCCGGTCCGGCGAGATCGGCTTTTTTGTCCAGCGTAAGCGTGCTCATGTTTTTCTCCTCGGTGTGTGGATGCAGCCGCTCCGAACTTCTCAATTAGTTGCGATTTTCTGCGCCGCCTTCAGCGGCAACAGCGAATCGCCTACTCAACCGCCGGTTGCCAGCCTTGGTTCCCTTTTACCAACGCGATAGCCACTTTCGTTGGCGCTTCGTGGTAAAAGCGCGCGCCGTGTTTATCAATCAACGTGACTCGATCTTGCGCGCTGAAACCCGCCAGAGTTGTGCCCGACGCGTCGAAATAAGTTCCCAGCCCATTCGGGTCCCATTGCCAGGTGAATTGCACCATCGCGCGCTCGGGGCCCGACATGGTGATCTTCGAAATCTCCACCAGCTTTCTGCCCGCCAGAGGAACGACATAAGCCTCTGTCTTATCGGGATCGGTCGATTCCTTCACGCGCGGAATCTGCTTCAGTAATTCACGCCCCTTTTCGGTGAGTGTTACCGGATCTTTGCCGCCCCTGCCTTTGCCGATCGTGATAACGCCGGCCTTTTCCAGCAGCTTGTAACGCACGTCACGTGGGCTTTCGTAATAGCCTTCCTTCACTAGGCCGGTGTGGAAGCTGACCGTGGGCGATTCTTGCGTGCTCAAGATTTGGGTCACGACAGAAGCGGCTTCCGCCGTCACCAGCACCCTGCGGCTTTCGGCCAGGAAATAAACTGCTACTCCCACCAGAGCGACAATCAGCGCGACCATTAACAACAGAGGGAGGGCTCCGCCCTGCTTTTTCTCCAGTTCTATCTCTTGTTCGAACATGCTGCACCCCCACAGAGGAGTTGAAAACCTACAACTCTGAATTTTGAGGGACTTTGGCTTGGGGGGATGTGATTCCGCTCACAAATGTGTGTGCGGCGACGCCTGCACGGCAAAGCTTGAACCGGCCAGAAGCAGCGTGGAATCAATGCATTCGAGGATAAAGCGGCGATATCCGAGGCCGTTCTGTAGAGACAGGAAACCGCGACAGAGGTGAATCGGCGCCTCTGCCGCGGCCTTAAGAGGAAGCCCCAACACTAAACTGACATCGCCCAACTACCGTCGCACTTCGATCTGGTTCACCACCTGGCGCACATTCGGTACCTTTCTCGCGAGTTCGTACGCTTCCTGTTTTTGCCGCGGGCTCTTCACGCTGCCGGTTAGAACCAGCACGCCATTCTTAGCCTTGTAGTGGATCGATTCTTTGTCTAGACGCCTCGAAAGCAGTTCGGCCTTGTAGTTGTCCTCGATGGCGTCATCACGATTGGAAGCGATGGAGCGAGCTTGCGACTCGTCGCCAACCGGCTGGACGCTGATTTCGTTCGCAATCTGGCGATTTCCGGCGGCTGATTTCGCAACCTCAGCGGCCCTCTGCTTTGCTTCCTCAGAGTGCACGGTCCCGCCAAGAGTGATCGTGTTCTTGTTGGAATCATCGGAAACAGTCACGTCTTTCAAGTCGGCTTGCTTCAACGCATTCTTTACCGCATCCGCTTCAGAATGACTTCCGCCCAAGATTTGGCCCCAGGCAGCGACGCTCATCACGAGCGCCATCAACGATCCGGCCAGCAGTAAGTTTCGTTTCATAAGTTGTCTCCTTAAAGGTGAATTACAGTGCGACCCACTCACACCGCTCGCGGACCCCGCACGAAATGCAGAACCAATGAAATCAACGCGACGATCAACAAAAGATGAATCATCGCGCTGGCGACGTGGAACACTCCCCAGCCCAGAATCCACGCAATCAAAAGAATCACGAACAAAATTGTGAAAATGCTCATATTTTTTAACCTCCCAGAGTTCTTCGAGGCCGAGCGCCCCTGAATCGCTGCATACGATGGCCGATGAAAATGGCCGAGATGTCTCTCCTTAGGCGGTATCGGAATACGGGAAACGATTTCTAAATGAAAATTCGGCTCCAATTGAGGAACTGGAGAAACCGCACCGGGAGGACCGCGGAGGACATACAACATTGCTCATTACCGACGTAATTCCCTTTTGTACTAACGGCGCTAGTACCCGCACTAACCCACCGTAAAATCAAGACACTGCGCGGCCCAGCAACAATCTCCAGGAACTCGCGTTTATACACATGACGGATTTCTAGGGGATTTAAGCAGTCGGCCGGGAAGGCGATTGGACAAGAGGAGATATCAAATGCAAACGAAAAGTCTGGTTCGCTATAGTTTTTTTGCGATCCTGCTGCTGGCGTTTTCGGCTTCAGCATTCGCCGGCGTTTTTGTACAAGTAACCATCGCGCCTCCAGTGCTGCCGGTTTACGTCCAACCCGCCTGCCCAGGAGATGGCTACATTTGGACCCCGGGCTATTGGGCTTACGGGCCGGATGGCTACTACTGGGTGCCTGGAACTTGGGTGCCGGCGCCTGAGCCTGGATTGCTCTGGACGCCTGGTTATTGGGGTTGGAGCGCGGGCTTTTACGTCTGGCATCCCGGATACTGGGGACCGCACGTCGGTTTCTACGGCGGGGTTAACTACGGCTTTGGCTATACCGGCGTGGGCTTCTTCGGCGGATATTGGGAAGGCGGCCACTACTTCTACAACCGCTCCGTAACCAACATCAACATCACCAATGTTCATATCTACAATAAAACCGTCATCAACAATGTGAACGTCACACGCGTGAGCTACAACGGTGGACGTGGTGGAATCATGGCACGCCCGAACCATGATCAAATGCGCTGGGAGCACGAACGCCACTTTGAACCCACGCGGATGCAGATGGACCACGAACATGGCGCACGAGAGAATCGCGAGCTGCTGGCCTCGGTAAACCATGGCCGGCCTTCCATTGCGGCCACGGGACGCCCGGGTGAGTTTCATGGACGTGATGCGGTTCCGGCGCGAGGCAGACAGGATCGCCCAATGGATAATCGCGCGATGAACCGCGATGTTCCACATCCGCAGAATTCAGGACGCAACATGGATCGTCCGATGCCGCGCCAAGATGCACGCAACATGGATCGTCCGATGCCGCGCCAAGATTCACGCAGTGACTCCCGCAATATGGATCGGGGACGGCAGGACAATTTCAGCCGAGGCGGTGATCGCAATAATGCGCCACGGCCCGATAACCGGATGGAGAATCGCGGCAACGCCGGACCACATCCCAGCGCTTATCATCCGGACAACAACCGCGGGCACGAGAATGCCCCTCGCCAGGACAACGGAGGGAGAGGGCACGACAGAAAATAGCTGAAATTCAACTCAGGGGCGGGATTTGGGCTGGCTTACGCCAGCCCAAATTTTTCCCCTAGCCCTGTCATTCTGAGGAAGTAGCGAGTTCTGCTCGCGGAACACGCTGCGACCGAAAGATCTATGCAAATTCAGCCGTCCGTTCAGCCGTGGAGAGTGAAAGACCCGCGCTTGACTCTAGTCGCGTTCCCATTTCCAATTGAACATTCAATTAAACTTGAGGAGCATACATTGTCTGCACCTAGCCGCCGTCCTGAAATTCGCCGCCGCCGCACTCGCAAAGACAAGATCACCAAACTTCGCAAACGCCTTGCCGCATCAGGGGCGGAATCCGATCGCTCCAAAATCACCGCCAAGCTGCAACGCCTGGGGCGCAACTCACCCGGGCAGCCGCTGGTGAAAAGCTGAATACCGCCGTGCACCGGAATCTTCCTTCGTGTCCTTCGTGGTCTATGCCGCAGGCTGTCGGATCGACGACGATTCTGGTGTAGCCTAGGGTTGATGTCCAAAACGTCCATACGCAAGCCGCGCTGGTTATTCATTCCAATTCGCGTGCTGCTGGTCACGTTTGTGGTCACACTGCTTTCCTTCGCAGTGAGCCTGTTCCTGGGGATCCTGGGAGTTTTGCTGGCGGCGAAACTACGAGGCACACCACATCCAAACCTGGCCATGGCTTACCGCCACATCGCGTTTCCCGCGGCCGCCGTGGTTGCGGGAATCGTTGTCATTTCTGCCGCCGCCATGGAAATCCGGCACTATCGCCAGCTCAAAACCCTGCGTCAGCTTGAAGACCAGATGGAGCGCGCGCGTTAATGAAACCTCGTATCGCGATTCCTCTTCCTCATGGTGGCGACCCTGAATACGCGCAGCGTGCCATTCCACAGTATGAGCGCGCCGTCGAACTGGCTGGCGGAGAGCCGGTGCGAATCCCCTTGGATCGCTCTCCCGCGGAAGTGATGAAGCTGATCGAGCGCTGCGACGCGGTCCTGCTGCCCGGAAGCAAAGCTGACGTCGATCCGGCAAAGTTTGGCGCACCAAAACATCCGAACACTGAGGCCGCCGATCCCAAGCGGGACACAGTTGACGAACTCCTGCTGCAAGACGCTTACAACATGCGCAAGCCCATCCTCGGCATTTGTTACGGATTGCAGATTCTCAATGTGTATCGATCAGGCACGCTGGTCCAGCACATCGAATCAGAGATCAACCACGCCGCGGGGCGCAAGGTCCCGATCGCGCATGAAGTTGAGATGGAACCGGGATCGAAGCTCGCGGAGATAATCGCATCGAAACGCGCCCTTGCCGACTCGCTTGTCATTCAGACAAACTCCAGCCATCATCAATCGGCTGACGTCATTGGAGACGGACTCAAAATCGTCGCGCGCAGCCCTAAGGACGGGATCATCGAAGCCTTAGAAGGAACTTCGCCGGACCATTTCGTGCTGGCCGTGCAATGGCATCCCGAACGGTCATATGAGGACGACGAGCATTCCCCAGCGATTTTCCGCGCGCTGGTCAAAGCCGCGAACGAAAGACATCATCAACTGACCGGCGAATTCGAGCAGGCGATGTAGTTCCGCTAGGCGATTTTCAAAACCACTTTCCCGAAATTCTTCCCTTCGCTCAGCAGCCGGTACGCTTCTTGTGATTTTTCCATGGGCACTACCGTCCCGATCACCGGCTTCAAGTGCCCTTCATTGGCCCGCGCGGAAAGCCAACTCCACGCCTGTTTCATGAGATCGCGATTCGCAGAAAGATACGAAAGCCACAGCCCATGCACGCTCGCGCCCTTCGCGTACAGAATTCCAGGATCGATCTGCCCGCGCTGTCCGGTAGCGGCTCCGTAGCAAATGATGCGGCCGAAGTCGCGCACGCAGCGCACACTTTTCGCGATGTGCTCGCCGCCCAGCATCTCAAACACGACGTCCACGCCTTCGCCGCGTGTCAGGTCACGAATGGCTTCCTCATAATCCTGATTCCTGTAGTTGATTGCATGCTGCAGCCCGAGTTGTTTTATCCGCTCCAGTTTCTCGTCCGATGAAGAAGTTCCGTACATTTCGACGCCCAGAAGCTTGCCGATCTCCACCGCCGCCGTGCCCACGCCGCCAGCAACTGCGTGGATGAGCACTCGAGAGCCTATGGGCTGATCCAATAACCCAGCTTTCCAATAAGCGAAGTATGCTGTGAAAAAAGTCACCGGAAACGCTGCGCCTTGTTCGGCGCTCCAGCTTGCAGGCACGGGCCAAAGCAGAGGCGAACGGGCCGCCACGGTTTCGGCAAACGCACCCCACTGGGCGTAGCCCATGACGCGCTCGCCATTGCTGGCGCGCTTGCCACAGAATTCGCGCCCCGCCACTAACGGAGGCTTCGGCGTGCCGGGGTATCCGCCGCGCGCCGTCATGGTGTCGGCAAAATTCAATCCACCCGCTTCGACATGAACCAATTCTTCTCCTGGCGCCGGAGTTGGCGCAGGAACGTCGCGGATTGCCAGCACCTCGGGCCCGCCATACTGTGGTATGACGACAGCTTTCACGCGAATAGTCTAATCGAAACGCGGCTGCGCCCTTGCCTCAAGAAGTGCTATAAAGATTTTCATGAATAGGCGCGAGTTCTTAGCGATCACTGCGGCAACCGGAATTTCTCTTGGGGCAAAGCATGCATCTTTTGAACAGTCTTCCCATCTCGGCAACCAGCCTCGTTCGGCAGCTCACGATCCGCTGAAGCATCGTTTCGGAGTTAACTACACGCCTTCACGAAACTGGTGGTTCTGTTGGAACGACTGGAATGCAGATTCCATTCGCAAAGACCTGGACGCGATTGCTGAGCTCGGCGCTGATCATCTGCGGATTCTCCTGATCTGGCCCTACTTTCAGCCGAATCCCAAGTGGGTGAGCCCGCTGCATCTCCACAGACTCGACGAACTGCTTGCGCTCATGAATGAGCGAAAACTGGACGCGCTCGTGACCGTCTTCACGGGGCAATTGAGCGGCTGGTATTTCCTGCCACCTTTCAATGCGACGAACGATCGTTTTTATACAGACGAAAGCATGTGGGCAGCGCAGGAGTTATTTATTCGCGAACTGGCTCAGGTCGTAGAGGCGCATGAGAATACGATTGGCTTCGATTTGGGAAATGAAGTGAATACCTGCTGGAGCGCGGCGCCCACCGCCGGCGACCACTGGATGACGAAGATGTTCAGTCTGATCGACTCCGCGCTGCCCAACCACCTCAGTGTCAATGGTGTTGATCACAAGCCATGGTTTGAGAGAACCACATTTTCTCAGGAGGCCCTTGCATCCCAGCGCATGCCCGTAATGCATTGCTATCCCTATTGGACGGGAGCATTAAAATACGGTGGTCCGATGGATCCGCCCAGCGTAAAGCTGCTGGCGGGGATGGCCGCTCTCATACGCTCTTACGCAGGCACCCAGAATAAGCCTATCTGGGCGGGAGAATTCAATACTTGCATCGAGTCGCTACCGGAACTGCAGCAGGCCCGGTGGCTGGAAAAAGCCGTCTCGCAAGCCATTGATCAGGGAGTCAGCTGGTTCAGCTATTGGGATACGCACGATGTCGATCGACGATTCGAATTCAATCCTCTTGAATACACTCTTGGGTTGTTCACCAATGATGGCAGAGTGAAAGAACAAGGGCGCGTCTTCAGCCAACTGGCGAAGGCATATCGAGGAAAGTCAGTGACCTTCCCCAAATCAACTTTGCCGCCACCTCCGAGCGAGCGCACACAAGACGCTACATGGCGCTGGATCTTGGATTGGATGGGATGGAAGCCTGGAACTTAATCAGAACCTGACAGCCGCTCTTTCCCGTTTACTCCTCGTTCTTAGCTTGGCCAGGTTTGGCTAAAGGCGACGAGCTGACAGCTAAGAACCTTGTTATCCGCTGTAAACCCTTTTATTGAAAGTCAGCCGGTTCTAAAATGGCTTCTCGACCTGGAGAGGACATGCGCAGTATCGTTATTGGGCTCTTGGCATTCAGTTTTCAGCTTTCCTTACTGCCAGCAAACGCACAGAGTACTAGCGCCTCGAAAGAAGTTACTTACAGCCGCGACGTGGCGCCCATCCTTTACAAGAACTGTGTCACCTGTCATCGTCCGAACGACATCGCGCCGATGTCGTTACTTACCTACAAGGACACGCGCCCCTGGGCTAGTCTGGTCCGTAATGCGGTAGTAGAACGGAAGATGCCGCCGTGGCATGCTGACCCCAATGTGGGGGACTTTCTAAACGATCCCCGCCTGAGCGATGCCGACATTGCCACCATCGACGCCTGGTTCAGGACCGGAGCAAAGGAAGGCGATGCCAAAGATCTTCCTGCTGCCCCCGTTTTCGCGGAAGGCTGGCACATCAAGCCCGATATCGTGTTTACCATTCCCGAATTTACCGTGAGCGGCGCCAGCCAGGACGAATATGAATACATATATGTTCCGACCAGCTTCAAAGAAGACAAGTGGGTTCAGGCTGCCGAAGTGCTTCCTGGTGACCGCCGGGTCGTGCACCACGCAACCGTTTCGGTCATTACAGGCGACAAGCTAGCTAAGGAAGTGGCAGAGCACGCTGGCCCGAACGCAGGCGTGGACAAATATCATTACCGCACGGGCAAAGTACTCCACCTCCGGCCTGATGCGCCGGTCGTGGATGATGGCTGTTCGTACCCCACCGGCGGCGGCGTCCCCGGTATGTCCTCCGGATACGTGAACATCGTTCCCGGCATTTACCTGCCCGGGCACTTGGCCGAAACCAGGCCTGCCGGTTACGCGCTGAGAGTTCCGGCAGGCTCTTACTTGCAGTTCCAGGTTCATTACAGCAATCACACCAGCGAAGACGTAAAGGACAGAACCAGCATTGGCCTGGTGTTTGCGCGAGAACCCGTGAAGCATGAAATCGCGCAATACGAAATCTGGAACGATCTTTTTCTTATTCCTGCTAATGACGACAACCACCGCGTGACTTCGTGCTTCACCCTACCGAAAGACGTGATTGCTCTGGCGTATACCGGCCACATGCATTTTCGCGGAAAAAGTATGAAGACGGAAGCGGTTTATCCTGACGGCCGGCATGAAGTGATCATGAATATTCCACGTTATGATTTTCGGTGGCAGGAGACATACTTCTTAAAGCAGCAGTTCTTGATGCCGAAGGGCACAAAGCTGGTAACGACTGCGTATTTCGATAATTCAGCGAAGAATCCGCAGAACCCCGATCCATCAAAGGCGATCCGATGGGGAGAGCCCAGCGACGAAGAGATGATGGGTTTCTGGTTGCAGTTCGCCGATCCCAAAGAAGTGGACGAAAAACCTGCCGTCGCGCGGAAATAAAAGCATCGACGGCGATTTCATTTTTAGAATCCTGGCGGTGGTCGCTTGAAGCGTTGGTCCGGTTCTCTGGCGTCAACGCGTACCGCACACATATCTGGTTCCCCCCATTTTCCAGCGGGTATATACTTTTGGCGTATTGATTTCCTCCGATTGGTGCCGGGGGAACGGAGCCCCTTCATCTCATAATCGGCTCCGAATATAAGAGCCGGCCGGTTGGCATAGCTTGATGTTCGTGGCCGGCGGGGAGACTGCGTCTTTTGGCAGCCATCCCGGGGAGGGCACTGTTGTGGATATAGTTTTCATTCGCCTGGTTTTCATCCTTTTTGTTGCCGTTACCTGCTACTTGATTCGTCCTTTTAGCCCGAATGCGCGGCTGGATGCGGTTATCGGGACTCTGCTTGGAACAGCCATCATTGTTTTCGAATGGCGTCTGCACCGGATCAGCCTCAAACGCCTGATCGGCGCCGCCATCGGCAGCATTCTGGGAATTTTCGGCGCATATCTGTTCGCCCTGGTGATCCGAAACAGCCTGACCGAAGGCCCGCTGCGCAACTTCCTGCAGATCATGATCATGCTGCTGATGGCCTACGTCGGCCTCTTGGTCGGCGCATATAAGGGCGACCTGTTGAATCTCGCCGCGCTTGGCGGGATCTTCGGCGGCGAAAAGCAGCTCAAGAAAAGCTATAAGATTCTCGACACCAGCGTGATTATCGACGGGCGCATCGCCGACATCGCCGAAACCGGTTTTCTCGATGGCGTTGTAGTCACGCCGCAATTCGTTTTGCGAGAGCTGCAATTAGTCGCCGATTCCGCCGATTCGCTTAAGCGCAACCGTGGCCGCCGCGGCCTGGACATTCTTCAGCGCCTGCAAAAAGTAGCCTCGCTGCAGGTGCAAATCGTGGAAGATGATTTTCCCACCGTCCGCGAAGTCGACTTGAAATTGATCGAGTTGGCTAAGCTCTACGAGGGGAAAATCATCACCAATGATTTCAATCTGAACAAAGTCGCGCAGCTGCAGGGCGTACAGGTCTTGAACATCAACGAGCTGGCAAATGCACTCAAGCCGATCGTGCTGCCCGGCGAGACCATGCGCGTGTTCATTCTGAAGGAAGGCAAGGAATATAACCAGGGCGTGGCTTATCTCGACGACGGGACCATGGTGGTGGTCGATAATGCGCGCAAGATGATCGGGAAAACAATCGACGTTTCGGTCACGTCGGTGCTGCAGACGACCGCGGGAAAGATGATCTTCGGCAAGTGGGACGACCGCAGCGCCGGACGAAGCGAGTCCCGGCAAGCTGTGAGCGCGCCATCGGTGCCAATTCCCGAACCCAAGAAGCAGGTGGTGACAGCCGATCAACCCTCCGAATAGCTGACTAGAGGGTTGGGCCAGCGGAATCCACGATGATCGTGTCGCCCTGGAGATTGCCTGTAACACTGGCCCGTTCACCGACGAGCTTGTCGAGAGCCGACTCACCACCGATCAACGTGTAGTGATGCTGGCCATTCACTAATTCATAATTTGCGCCCTTACGGTAACAGGCCCGCGCACAATCTGCCGACGACATGTTCGATTTCCGCATGTGCCGCGCCCGGCAATGGGAATCTGTGATCATGCCGGTGAAGCTGGTGGTCGCCTGCGGTCCCGGGGTAGCTTGATCCAGCTGGGCATCTTCGGTATTGGCGTTCTGATGGCTGGCAAGGGCCACCGACCCGCCCGCGATGATCAACGCGAACGCCAGCGCAGCCCCGAGTACTGTTAGAACGCAATAGGTCAGCAGTGAAAACCAGGTACGATGTCTCCTCAAAGTGCCTCCAATAGGGAGCGATCGTGAGAGTGGCATTAAGTTTTGTTGCCTGGCGGTACAAACCGGTTGTACGCCAACCAGCTACTCTGCCCTTCTGAGTCGTATATACTGTTCGCCCGCATGAAGGTTACAGTGGTAATCCCGGCTGCCGGCCTGGGCACACGGATGGCATCGGCCACAAAGGACAAAAAAAACGCTGCTACCAAGCAGTTCGCCGAACTGCAAGGCAAACCTATTTTGATTCGCACGCTGTTGAGATTTGCCCAGCACCCGCAAGTCAATGAACTTTTCGTAGCGTTGCGGAAAGAGGAGATCGCGCCCTTTCGCGCCCGGCTCGAGCGGGAAGTGCCTGAGATCCTGAAAAAATCTCCTGTATTACTTGAGGGTGGTGAACATCGGCAACACTCTGTGGCCAATGCCTTGGCCCAGGTTTCTGCCGGCGCTGATGATGTCGTCCTCGTGCACGACGCCGTGCGCCCATTCGTCACAGACGAAATGATTCACCAAGTCATCGTCGCGGCCCAAAAGTATGGCGCGGCGATTGCCGGGGTCCCGGCGGTGGATACCGTAAAGCAAGTTGAACGGACGGCGGAAGGTGCGCTGATTAAAACCACCATCCCACGCGAAAAGGTCGTAATGGCGCAGACACCGCAGGGATTTTTGTATCCCGTGCTCAAGAAAGCATTCGATGAAGCCGCCGCGGATGGCTTTATGGGGACCGATGAAGCTTCGCTGGTCGAGCGCTCAGGCCATCCGGTGGCCGTGGTGATGGGCTCGTCGCAGAACATCAAAATCACAACTCCCGCAGATCTCGAGTTAGCTGAATTTTATCTCGCGCAGCCCGCAAAAACGTGAAGCCGCTTTGTTTTAACTGCCTTCGTTTAACTCCGTGGTTGACAAGTTCAGAAGCACTGACTGCGATGGATACACGCTCGCGTAGTCCAAAATCACTACTGCTGCAGGATTACCGTTCCCGACGTGATGATTCCGCCGTCTTGCTGCAAAATGTACGCCTGTGAACCGGAAACGGGATACATAACCAGGTCAAGAAAACCATTGCTGCCGCTCAGATTTTCTACAACCCGCCCATTCGCACCCACGGTGTACGAGCCGGTTAATCCCTGCTGAACCACGCCGCTCAGTAATCCGTTGGCGTCTTCCGCCAGGCTTGCTTTGCTGGTTCCATCAAATTGCAGAGCGCCGACACGAGCGAGTGGCTGGCCATTGACAAGATCAAAGCCGTCCATCACCATCGCAAACTGCCCCTTGAACGTGGACGCGGAGAAAGAATTCGTGGTCTGTAAATCCGCTGTCCCATCCTGGAAAGTGGTCCCCGTGTTGTCCAGGAAGAATGCACGATTGGGGCTGACCATCCAGAACACTTGGGTGATCGTACCCGAGCAGGGCGATCCACCGCTCGTCGCAGCTACACGTCCGTTCATGCCGCCTGCTGCTCCTGCGGTAAAGCAAGTAGACGGAAAACCAGCATTGGCAGTGTAGTTCCCGTCCTGCATTACGTCCTGATTGCCGGAAAGCGAACCTGCGTTCGCGGTGAATAATCCCACTGTAGCAACTCCGTCGACCCCACTCGACAAGTCGTCGCCGCGGCTTCCGAACGCATACGTTCCCGAAAGTCCAGTGCCACTAACAACGCCGCTCTGCGCTTCCGCGCTGCCCGAGCCAATTGCGCCGCCGCTGTTGACCAGCAGCACAAACTGATTGCTGTTCACAACATAGTAGACAAGATCAGTCGTAAAACTCGCAGTCGTATCCGTCAGCGTGGCTGTGCCTCTTCCGAAACTGACGGGCGCATTAAAGGAAGCGTTCAGGCCTGGCGTCGTCAATGTACCGTTCAGGTCCTGGTCCATCGCACCGGAACCGGCGCCGCCACTCAGCGCGAACGCTCCAACTTGAGATGCTTCTTCCCCGGAATTCTGCGCGCTCTGCTCCTGGTGCAAGCGCAAGACGAAGGTTCCGCTGGGAATCGTGCCGGCAGCAGTGGAATCCTGCGACACCGCATTCCCTCCTCCATTCAGCGCAGAATCATTCTCGATCATTTGAACTTGCGAAGAGCCTGACACAGTGATGGCAAAATTAAGTGCGGTACCGATCGACGAGTTATTGAAGGTGATCGACCCGGTTCCGTCACTGGAAACGGTGTAGGCGCCTGTGATCGCAACACCAGAAGCGCCGAAGCTTGAGTCATCTGAACCGCCAGTAATGTTGCCATTTCCATCCGCAACAAAAACGCCCACTTGTCGATAAGGAACCAGGTTCACGCCGTTGGGTGAAGCTATCCCATGAATTTGGTAAACGTAAGAACCCGATAGGGTGGCGTTTGAAAAGTTCCCCGTCGTATGCACCAGGGTTGCGCTTCCATTACTGCCGCAGCCGGCGCTCGCAAGCAACAGGAAGATTCCGAAGCCGAAGGCGGGCACACGTCTTAGAGTTTGCACGGCAAGACTCCTTTGAAAGTGCTGGAGAATAGAGGATGTACTGAAAAAATTGTAACCCTCAGTATGCGGGAAAGTTGTTGGCCAGTTGTGGCCGGATCGTAAAACTTTGGGAACTTTTGTAAACGGTCGAAAGGCGCTCTCAGTTATTGGGCGACGGTTTCAGCCCTCGGCGACAAGGAAACGCGTCCTCGCGCCCGGAATTTTGGCATGATCCACACCACAATGCGGTAAGAAAGCAGAACTGCCAGGATAATCCCGTATTCGATAGGCTTTCGAATGTCGGCTTTGACCAACCACAAATAGTGAATCACTCCGCAGATCGCGCTCCCGTAAATGAGCCGGTGCAGCATCTGCCAGCGTTTGCCGCCCAAACGCTGGATCCAGCCCCTCGTTGAAGTGATCGCCAGCGGAACCAGCAGGGTGAAAGCGGTCAAACCGATGGTGATGAACTTGCGTTTCTCGATATCCGCGATCATTTCATGAAGATTGAAGAACTTGTCCAGCCAAACATAGGTCAAAAAGTGCAAACAACCATAAAAGAAGGCATAAAGACCCAGCATTCTTCGCAACTTTATGAGATTGGGGAATTGCAGCAATTTCCGAAGTGGCGTTATCGACAGCGTGATCAGAAGAAACCGCAGCGTCCAATCGCCTGTGGCATGGGTAATCTTCTCGATCGGATTTGCGCCCAGATTCTGGGTGTACGCATCCCACGCCAGAAGGCCTAACGGCGTCAGACAAGCGATAAAGACGGCGACTTTGGTCCAACGAATCATCGGAAAAGCTCTTAGCTCTAATGCCTTGCCGCAATGTTTTGACTAACGTCTGAACATCACATTTTTTTGGCCACGGTACCCGGATCCGTCATTTCCGCCAGCGGCAGCACCTGGTACGTCGCGTAGTTGTAGACGGGCGAGGTCGCCAGCAGTCGATCGAGTTCCTCGTTGGAATCTACTTTATAGATCCAGGCACCGCCATGACTTCCAACCACGTGGTAGCGGCACTCCAGCTTGCCTTCTTTTTCCAGCTTTGCCCCATATTGCGGTTGCTGCGCGATGGCGCGAATGACCTCCGGGCCTAATCGGCTGATATCGAAATGCCACAACACGAGAAATTTCATATTGTCGCTTCTCGCCTCGAATCTCGATTATTGAGGGCTGCGGGCTGATGGCTTGATTCAGAAATTCTTCCTCAAGTCCATCCCCGTATACAAGCTCGCGACTTGATCGTAGCCGTTGAACATCAACGTCGGGCGCTTGAAAAATTCACCCAGCCGTCTTTCCGTCTTCTGGCTCCAGCGCGGGTGGTCTACGTTTGGGTTTACGTTCGAGTAAAACCCATATTCATTTGGCGCAGCTTTGTTCCAGGTATTGATTGGCTGATGCTCCGTGAAGCTGATTTTAACGATTGCCTTGGCGCTCTTGAATCCATACTTCCACGGCAATACGAGGCGCAAAGGCGCTCCATCCTGGTTCGGCAACGACTCGCCATACATTCCGAAGCAAAGTAGCGCGAGCGGATGCATGGCTTCGTCCATGCGCAGGCCCTCCACATATGGCCATTCCAGCACATCGCGCCGTTGGCCAGGCATCTGGCCCGGATCATAGATCGACGTGAATTCGACGAACTTCGCTTTGCCGAGCGGCTCCGCCCGTTTGATCAGCTCGCTCAGAGAAAATCCCACCCACGGAACTACGATCGACCAGCCCTCCACGCAGCGATGGCGGTAAATTCGCTCTTCCGGCGAGGCGAATTTTGTAATCGTGTCGATGTCCCATTTCAACTTTTTATTCACCGCACCGTCAATGGTCACGGTCCAGGGGCGAGTCTTGAAATTCTTCGCCAAGTCCGCCGGCTCTTCTTTTTCCGTAGAGAATTCGTAGTAGTTGTTGTAGTGGGTCACGTCCTTCATAGGCGTGATTTTTTCGCTGGTTGAAAACGAGCTCTTTTGAACTCCCGGAATTTTCTCTTCTGCAAAGACGGAGGATGGTGTGGCAGCAAACTTCTTAAGTCCTACGCCGCCTGCCGCGGCCACCCCTGCAAGGCCAATACGGGCCAGGAACTTGCGACGATTGAGGTAAAGGTCTCTAGGCGTAATCTCCGAGGAACGAACGTCTTGCGGCTTTTTGATCAGCATGGAAACTCTCTGAAATCAGACTCTACCAGCACTAGATGCTTGGATTCGTGCGGAGTTGAAAAGTTACATTCCGGAGACAAACCACACTACCGCTTAATCGATAGTAGCTATTACTCTTATACAATGGCCAGAAGTTCTCAGTTTGGGGATCTGAGACCCGTCGGTTGGGGACGTTAATGGAGCAGATTACCTGGAAGGATTTTGAAAAAATCGAACTGCGCGCCGGGACCATTGTGGAGGTGCAAGACTTCCCCGAGGCGCGCAAGCCGGCCTACAAATTAAAAATTGATTTCGGAGACCTCGGCATTAAGCAATCGAGCGCTCAAATCAAGGACTTGTACACTAAGGAGCAGCTTCTTGGGCGTCAGATTTTAGGCGTGGTGAACTTTCCTCCCAAGCGGATCGCGACGTTTTCATCTGAGGTGCTCACCACCGGCTTCTATTTGCCCTCTGGGGAGGTGGTTTTATTGCACCCCGAAAGGAAAGTGCCCAATGGCGCAAAGCTCGGGTAAGTCGGTTTTAGAACGTCCCGGCTCACTGGACTTCGACCGCTTTAAGGCGATTACGTTTGACTGTTACGGCACGCTCATCGATTGGGAAACCGGGCTATTGGCGGCAATTCGACCGATTCTCAGCGCACATAAAAAAAGCCTCAATGATGCGGAAATTCTGAAGATCTACGGCGAACTGGAACCGAAAGAGCAGAATTCGTATCACCTTTATCACGAGGTGCTGACCAATGTGGTCCGTGGCTTCGGCCAGCGTCTTGGGTTTACCGCCTCACTCGAAGAAGCGGAGTCGTTGCCCGCATCGCTAAAGGATTGGCTTCCCTTTCCCGACACGAATGCCGCACTCAAAAAGCTTAAGACCAGGTACCGGCTGGGGATCATTTCTAACACCGACGACGCGCTCTTCTCGGCCACGTCTCGCCATTTTTCTGTTCGCTTCGGTCAAGTCGTCACCGCCGAGCAGGCCAGAGCCTATAAGCCTTCGTTGGCGCCATTTCAACTCGCCCTAAAACGCCTCGGCCTTCCAGGCGTAGAGGTGTTGCACGTTGGTCAGAGCATTCATCACGATGTGCTTCCCGCCCAATCTATGGGCCTGGCATCTGTGCTGGTATACCGAAGAGGATTCGGCGCAACTCAGCCTTCCGAGGGCAAACCCGATCTCACTGTGCCGGACTTAAAGACGCTCGCCGGCCTGGCGGTCCATTAGAGTAAACCTGCTCAGTTCCGCGTTGGGCATTCGATTACGGACGTTTTTGTTGAGAAGGGCTGAGCAGAAGGAGCTTGCCGCTACCCACCTTGCGAGTGGGGTCGATGGACGTCGGTAGAAGTCTGTCATTCCGCCGTGAAGGTCTGATATCCGACGTCATCCGTTTCAATCGCGGCAAATCGATCTCGGAAGCTTCGAACTTCACCGCCAGTAAAGGGTCGTTTACCAGCATCGTCCTTACATGCGACCGCCGGATACGAGCGACAGCGCGATCGACGACTCGGGCGAGTTCAGCTCCATTTTCTCGGCTGCGTCCGTGCGCCAGGCGTCGCTTCGCCCTGCTGGCTGAAAACCACGTGGGGTCTCGATTCTCTTCATAGGGCGCCGCGAGCCTCAGTACTTCACACAAGTGCGCGTGGACGGAAGATTCGATCTCGCCAAATCCCCCGCCTTCGGTAATCTTTCGCAGCCTGTAAGAGACGAATGCCATTTCTTCGATCCGGCCGTGGACTCCCGCTTCTTCAAGTGCTTCGAGAGCTGCGGATTGGGCGTGGGTCAGTCCGCTCTGCGCTCCGCCCTTGGGGAACGTCCAGCGCCCCCGGCGGGTGTGCACCAGGAGAAACTCAATCCCGGTGCTGAGAATTCGGAAGCATACCGCCGCGACCTGTACGCGCGGTTTTGTCCGTGGCTGGTGCTCCGGGGCCATGGCCGGAGAGCGTACCAATCCAATCTTCCCTGCACTCATGCGATGAGGTTGCATGACTGGATCGACAATGACTAGAGCACAGTTTGATTCCAGGTTTGTCCCGCTATGCAACCTCCAAGTCGAACTCTCTGCGCGAATCTGCCTACATACTTGCCGGAAACAGTAGAGCAGGACAGCATTTCTAATCTAGAGGCCGACGTGGACAATCTCTACTGCCTTCGCTGCAATCGAGAACTGGAATCGGGCAACAAATCGGTTGCGGTGTACATGTTTACGCAGACGGTGGGGATTCGGCCACGCCAGAAATCGTCGGCAAAGCGAATTTGTTTCTGCCCGCAATGTGCGGTTTCGCTCGCCATGGGACCGCCTCCGGAAGGCGCGCTCAACCTTGCCGCATGGGGAATGATCCGTGAACTTGTGAGTTCCGATCCGGCGCTTAATGAAGCCGCATGGGAAGCATTACGAGGCATCACCGGCATGCTGGCGAACGCCGGCGAAGACGGCCCTCGACGCGCGGTTGGAGGTTACCTCGAATTTTGAAGTTTGTTTTGACCCAGCCAGAAATTTAAGCCCGCAGAGATTCTTTAAAAACATGACGACCTCAGCAGTTCAGCAAAAACGCTCCGGTCTCGGTTACTGGATGCAGGACGTATTGATCCAGTGCGAGAAAGCCGCTCCGGGGTTCGGGTCCGAACCCGTCCATGATTTGCGTACGGCGCTGAGGCGCTGCCGCTCCATGGCCGGCGGCCTCATGGTTTTTGATCCCGATCCGGCCTGGAGACGAATGAAAAGAGCGGGCAGGCAGCTCTTTCGCAGCCTCGGCGCCCTGCGCGATACCCATGTGATGGCGGAATGGATTGACAAGCTCGCTCCTGAAGATGACGCCGCAGGACACACATTCAAAGAATTCCTGCGCTCCCTTGAAGAAAAACTGAAGGCGACTGCCACGATGGCATTGCAGGAGTTCGACAGCCGTCAATGGAACACCTGGTCAAGAGAATTGCCACTTCGGGCTGCGCGGATTCCGCTCGACAGCCCCATTTTTGCTCAGGTGGCCCTCGAACGCTGGCACCAGGCGCGTGTTTTGCATCGTCGCGCGCTTCGAAATCGCACCCAGGTGGCTTTTCACGACCTGCGGGTCGGCATCAAGCGATTTCGCTATACGATCGAAAACTTCCTCCCCCGCATGCACCAGTCATGGGGCAGCGACCTCAAGCATTTGCAAGATGTCCTTGGCGATGTGCACGATCTTGATGTCCTCTGGCACACCGCGGTCAGCCTCAATATATTTCCGAACCCGACTTCACGGTCCGAATGGCGGGATCACATCTTCCAGCTGCGCCTCGAACGGTTGCAAGAGTACCGAAAGAAAATGGTCGGCTCCGGTTCGTTATGGCAGGCGTGGCGCTCAGAACTGCCGCGGGCGGAAGATCTTCGATCGACCGGATTGCAACGCCTTAAGATTTGGGCGGAATTCCTCGACCCAAATGTTTCTCACTCTAAGCACGTCATGGATCTTGCCCTTCAGCTTTTTGACGGGCTTTCGGTAAATGGCTATCAGGAAGACAAACGGGAAAGCTATCGTCAGATTCTGCAGGTCGCTGCTCTGCTGCACGATGTCGGCCACGCCAAAGTTAGCAGAGGTCACCACAAAGAATCTGCGCGACTGATCCGAAGACTGCAGCCTCCATCGGGCTGGACCGCAGAGGAACTGCGGATCGCTTCGTTAGTTGCGCGCTACCATCGCGGGGCCTTGCCGCGAGAGACTCAAAAAAGTTTCTCGGTTCTTCCGGAATCAGAGCGGTGGCTGGTGCAGTTTTTGGGAGGAATTCTGCGGTTGGCCTGCGCCTGCGATCATAAGCACGACCGGCAAATCCATCGCGTGCAAGTGGAGAGCTCGCAGCCCATCTTAACTGTGCGCGCTGAAGGCTACGCCGGGAGCACCTCTTTGGCCGAGCACTTGGCTGCTGCCCGGCATTTACTCGAGATTGCTTGCCAGCGGCCGGTATTTGTGGTGCCTTCAGACGGCCATCCTCATGCGGCCGCTTGATCCAAAAGCAATCTTGAATCTGTTAAACTGCGCCTTGCAATCGCCAGTTTTGCAGCAACTTTTAACCTCGCACTCCTGAAATTCCCATGCCGCGCAAGAGACCGGGGCCCAAGCATAACGGTGATGCTCATCCGCTCGTGGACCTGGCCTTGCGCGCCTGTCTTGTGGCGAGCGACGCGGCATTCAACATAAAAGACTTCCTGACCAACGCGTCGCGGATGGCATATCTGGCAGTCCGCGATTGCGAAAAAGAACTCGACCGCATCGAGCAGGAAATTGATCAGCGGCTCCCCGGCGCAATCACCGACGTTGCCGAGCCGCAGGCGCGTGAGTTGCTCGCCTGCTTGCGCTTCAGCACGGAACTGGAGCGCATTGGCGATCTCCTCTGGGGAGTCTGTCAGCGCGTCCACAACTTGCGCTCAAAGCTGCCCAAAGCAGACTCCAAACACCTCATCGCCATCGTGGAAATTCTGGAAAAAATGCTGCAGCAAATACGCGAAGGTTTCACCAGGCGTGAACTGGATCCGGCGAGTTACGTCCTGCGCGCCGATCGAGAAATTGACCAGGTTTACAAATCCTTTTTTCGCCGGCATCTGCATTCTGAAAACGAAGAAAAATCGCAGCATCATGCCGACTTGCTCCTGATCGCGCAGGCACTCGAGCGTGCCGGAGATCATGCCACGAATCTGGCAGAAGAACTTTTCCGACTGATCGAAGGCCGTAGCCTGCGTCACGTGCCCAAACGGCAGCTTCGAGATTGAGAGTGTGTGAACGAACTTGGATTATGCGGCAAGACCGATGGGATTTTCTTCGTGAACTTCGGGCAGGCTTGGCGAGCTTTGCGGTTAGAAGCTTTTTACTCAGGCAACAATTCTGCATCGCCAGCGCCTGAATCTTTCTTTTCTTTACTGAATCTAGTAAACCCGGGAACGGAGGGCCATGGGAATGCCGCTTATCATCGCGATTGTCGCTGTCTTAGCCGTATGTGGAGGAGTCATCCTCTGGAACAACAAACGAGCTCAAAGAACACTCGAGCAGCACACCATGACTCCCGAAGCGCTGCACGCTGCTCGGGCTTCAAATCCGGCGCTACTTATTTTTGACGTTCGCCAGCCACTCGATCTTCTCGCCTATCCGGAAATCATTCCCGGCGCTAAACGGATTGCTCCCGCAGAAATCCTCGCCCGGCCGGCGTTGATCCCCAAGGAAGAAGATTCCGTCGTCTACTGCACTTGTCCCAGCGACAAGACCAGCCGCGAAGTCCTGCAGCATGCGTTGGAAAGGCAGCTGTATCGGGTCAAGTTCCTCAAAGGAGGATTGGCGGGTTGGAAAGCCCTGGGCTATCCCGTCGAAAGATACGAAGAAGTTTTCCACCTTCACATTCCATCAGCCGCTACGGCAGCCAATTAGCCTGTAAGAGAGATCAGCGGGACGCTTCCTCAAGCATACCCTTCTCCAGCTTCTCCTGGCACTCGATGCAATGGCGGGTCCACGGCACAGCTTCAAGCCGCTTGGGATTGATCTCTTTGCCGCAGGAAATGCACTCTCCGAAGTTGCCCTCGCGAATGCGCGCCAGAGCGGCTTCAACCATTTGCAGCAACTGGCGATCAGCATTGCTCTGATGGAATAAGAATTCTTTGTTATAAGAACTTGCAGCCTTGTCGGCTATGTCCTGCGCAGTGTCTTCATCAGCGCTGCGGCCGTCCTGCTGCGTGCGCGAGACCGTCTTGCGCAGCTCCTGCTGCCGCGATTCCAACCGTTTTTTGAATGCTTCTAACTTCTTTTTATCCATTTCGTTTACCAAAACTCTGGCCCGCTACTTACCAGTCGCTTGGGCCCAAAAAGCCGAACGGGAATAATATGCGCGTCAAATAAGATGCGTCAACTGCCCGGAAGGGTGCGGAAACCTGCGCGCCGGATCTGGGCTTTACTTCGCCAGCGGTTCGGACATCCCCGCCAGCGCATACCCCATCACTGCCATACACGCGGCATTTTCCCGTAATTCCTGGGGAACGACCTTATCCAACGTGTCGGCCGCCGTGTGGTGGTACGTGAAATAGGTAAGTGCATTTTGCCAAAGGCCAAATCCCGGGACACCCTTATCAACCAGAGGTTCAATATCTGTATCGGGAGACTCCGGAACCTGATCGAGCAGGTTCCCGCCGAATGTCCTGAGCACCCCTTGTACCGGGGAGAGTTGCTCTGCCGCAGCCTTGCTGATTTTCACGCGAAATCCCAGCGGATGTTCCGCCCCGCTGTCACTTTCAATGGCTGCCACATGATTGGGAATCTCCGACGCATAATCTTTCGCGTATGTATCGCGTCCGGTCGCGCCCGCCTCCTCATTCATCCAGGCAATCACACGGATTGTGCGCTTTGGGCGCATCCCAAGCCGGTGCACAAGCTCGGCGGCTTCCATCGCGACGACCACGCCGGCCCCATCGTCGATCGCACCAGTGCCCAGGTCCCAGGAATCGAGATGTCCAGACACGATAACAACTTGCTCCGGATGTTCAAAGCCCTTCAGATCCGCAACCACGTTGTAGCCTTGTGCTTCAGGCCCAACACGGGTGGTCAAGGTCAGGTGAATGCGCACCCTGCCGCGAGCCGCGAGCCGTGCGATCAGACCCGCATCTTCGGCGCTTATCGCACCCGCAGGAATCGGTGCGTCGTGGCTCGCTCCGGCATGGGCCAGCCGAAAAGCGCCATCTCCGGCGGAACGCACGAGAGAGCCAACCGCACCGAGTTCCGCGGCAGCTTGCGCACCACCGCCGCGATACGCCACTGCCTCGCCGTAAGCAGCCCCAGACCGGCCCGTGACCGCTTTTTGATGGTCAAACACGAAGTTGTAAAGAACGATCTTTCCTGCGACTTTGTCCCGCCCAAGAGCTTGCAATTCATCGAAACTGTTGACCACAATTACGCCTGCAGTGATTCCAGCATTGCTGGTAGGTGAGTTTCCGAGCAGCGCCGTCACCACAATCTTCTGCCGAGTGCCTTCAACCTGGCCTGGATATTCCACCAGCTCTGCTGTATCCGTTCCCCTGATGAACCGGCGAACCGGAACCGGCTCCAGCCTGACCTCAAGCCCCAGCTTGCGCATTTCGTCTGCAACGTACTGGGCCGCAGCATCCGCTTGTGGCGAGCCCTGCGGACGCGGCCCGATGCTGTCTGTCAAGTACTCCAATTCATTGTAGGCATAGTCATCAGCCAGGGCTGCGTCTCGCAATTGAACCAGTTCTTTCCGGAGTGGTGGGGGAAACGCGCGCGTCGCACCTTCCGCTTCTTTTGGAATCGTTCCCCAATTGGCGGGCACTTGCGCGAAACACAACAACGAAGTGTTTAGAAAAAAGCATGCGATGAGAATTGAGCGCATTTCTCCCTCGAGGCTAAGTCTTTGCCCGATTTCTAAGGTAACATCAGCAACACAGGTTGTGCCGCTTGCCGCCAGCATGAAATTAGCGGTGCGCCAGAAAATACGATGTTCCGCGCTATCATCCGCAAATACTGCATCGCCGCCTCCTTCGTGCTACTCGCCGGGTGCATCGCAGGCATCGCGGCCCAGCAATCCAGCTCGGAGTCTGCTCCTGCGGCGCCAAACAACAGCTACATGCGAGTGCTTCTCCGGCCGAGCCACCCGCCGGTCTTCGATTCTCAGCATCGCCCGATCACCGCGGGAGGCTTCGTCGATGGCGTCCCCATCGTTTTCCAAGACGTGAGCCATAAATCGGGAATCGATAAATTCCATCATCGCTCGGGCACGCCCGATAAAAGTACGATCATCGAGGTCCCGGGTTCAGGAGTAGCACTGCTCGATTACGACAACGACGGCTGGATGGACATTTATCTGCTGAACGGATCGACGATCGCTGCTCTCACAGGCCGGGAACCTGCGCCCAAGGCGATGCTCCTGCACAACAATCATGACGGCACCTTCACCGATGTCACTGACAAAGCTGGTGTGGCCAACGAGCGTTGGGGGTTCGGCGTCGCCATCGGCGATTACGACAACGACGGCTGGCCTGATATTTACGTGGCGAATTGGGGCAAGAACCGGCTCTTCCACAACAATCACGATGGCACTTTCACCGATGTCGCCGAAAAAGCCGGCGTGGCTTTGGGCGGCGGATGGTCAGCCGGCCCCAGTTGGGGAGATTACGACCACGATGGCCAGCTTGATCTGTTCGTCCCCGGATACGCCAAGTTCGATCCCGATCACGCTCAGAGTTGTGACTTCATGGGCACCAGGATGTCCTGCGGCCCGCAAGGAATGGAGGGCGAACCGGACCACCTTTTCCGCAACAATGGCAACGGGACGTTCACCGATGTTAGCGTCAGGGCTGGCGTTTCAGATCCGAAATGGTATTACGGATTTGCCTCGACATTTGTCGACGTCGATGACGATGGCTGGGTCGACTTGCTGGTGGCCAATGACTCCAAGCCCAACTATCTCTACCACAATCGGCACGACGGCACATTCGCGGACGAGAGCTATCTCTCCGGCTTCGCCCTGACCGAAGATGGCCGGGTCATTGCCTCGATGGGGATTGCCGTTGGCGACTACAACCGCGATGGCAAGCTGGACTTTTACATCACAAATTTTTCGGACGATTACAGTGTGCTATTCAAGAATGAAGGAAACGGAATCTTGTCAGACGTCACCTACCAGGCCGGCTTGGTTGAGCCGACTATTCCATTCTTGAAGTGGGGAACGGGCTTCTTGGACTTTGACAACGACGGCCTCCTGGATATTTTCGTGGCCAACGGACATGTGTTTCCCATCGTCGACAAACAAAATTGGGGCACAACCTGGGCCCAGCGGCCGCAACTCTTTAGAAACTTGGACGGAGTGCGGTTTCAGGAAGTTCCCCCAGCTGCCGGTAGCGGACTGGCTGACCTGCTTCCCGCCCGCGGCGCGGCATTTGGAGATCTATTCAACGACGGCCACATCGATGTCGTGATCAATAATCTAGACCAGCCTGCGACACTGCTGCGGAACGTTGTGAAGAATGGAAATCATTGGGTCGGCCTGAAACTTATCGGCGGCCCGAAGAGTCCCCGTGATGCCGTCGGGGCGAAAGTTTTTCTCACCACCGGCGCAATTCGCCAGCGCGCGGATGTTTTCAGCGGGGGCAGCTACGGCTCCAATTCAGATCCGCGCGTGCACTTTGGCCTGGGCAAGGCCACCAAGGTCGACCGGGTGGAAATCTATTGGCCGAGTGGTACGAAACAGGAAATCACTTTGCCTCTCATCGATAGAATCTTCACGGTCGACGAGATTAGGGGCATATTGCCCTAAGCACAGTTTGATTCCTGTGCACAAAAAAAGGCCCCATTTCTGGGGCCAAATCAAAAGAGGCTGATGGCAGGAAAATTCAGGAACGGCAGTCGAAGGCGCCGCTTCCGCTGAACGGGCGGCTCGGGTCAATGGGGCGAGAACAATCAAAGAAGAGGTTGGAACTCAAGTGGCCTCTTTTCTAATTCCGTGGAATTTGCATTTGCTGAACCAAACGCCAGGAATGAGCACCTTATTGGCTCGTTGGGTGTAACGCATTGCGGTCAAATAGGTTGCAGCTCCTAACCCCCATGCCTACTTCTAATCCCTGGTCATCGCAATCTGCAGAATTCTGCACATTGGCGGCAACGTGAAGCGTTTTTGGGACGCAGCCTGTGCGGATTTTTTCTGTGGAAACTTTTGTCAAGCCCTGCGGAACACTCATTTTTGACTAAGTTACAGAAAGCAAACGAAAAATAATGGTAATTATATACTTGGCACACGTAGGGTGTTGGGGGATAATTGCCGCATGTCTCAGGAACACAAGAACTTCTTTAACAATCTCATGGCCAATGCGGTATGGGATTTCATTAAGCAATCCATTAAGCGATTATGGAGCGCCGCTGTGTTAGCCGCACTCCTTGCTCTGTGGCAAAAGGCAAAGCACGGGTCGCTGGATTGGGTAGCAATAGTTGGAATGTTTGCCGTCGCGTCCTTTTTGACATTTCTAAATTTTCGGAAACCAAAAACCTCAGCCATGATAGTGAACAATCCAACAGCGCCACTTGGAGAAAGTTCAGCACGGCTTGTTCTGCCTGAGGATACCGAAGTTAAGCGCCTCAGAGACGAAATCAAACAACGCGAAGTGGATGAATACAGATCACGTCAAATTAGCGATCAACTCCGAGCCGAAGCACGCGAAGCCAAGGATCGGGTAGCAGAATTGAAACAAGAAAACTCTACACTACAGGGAAGATTTTCATTGGAGAAAGAGCGGTTATTGAACGACAAGGCAAATGCTGGAAACGAAGCACTCCGCCTCGAAGCTGAACTCAAGGCGATTACTACTTCTCTGGAATTCCGAACTTTTGCTCTGTGTAGGGAAATACGAGCATTCATCAAAGAAATCGGGCCCAAACCTACTATCGACAAACCGGATCAAAATTCACTGAGCGAGTTCGTGCGAAGCGGCAAGTTTCAGGAATGGAAAAATCGTTATGAAAGCGGATACCGAAAGCGCTTTGCTGCTCGACTAATTGACCTGCGCAATGAATTACAAGAGCATGGACAGCAGGATAATGAACTCGACACTTATGTGTTCAGTGATGAGTTTGTGGCCGACACAAGATGGCTTGAGATCGTTGTGAAAGACCTAATAGTGCTAGCTGGCAATCTCTTATGAAAAAACCTGAATATCTCGAAGGCGAACGCGCATTGATAAATCTCAAGAATGGCATGAGAGCTTTATTTCAAGCCTCTAAACAGAAGTCAGACAAGAGGCAACCGAATAAGGTCGCTAATAGCCGCAAAAAGAACGAACGGAACAATGGCAAGGCTTAAAAGGGCACGTCTTCTGTCCCCGGCCCTGCCTCTTAGTGGCGCGGCGATTCATCTTTGCCAGTCAATTGCGAATAGGTAAGGCGATGACCATACACGCGGCTCATAGCTTCGGCAAAACGCGCAGCATCGCTAATCTTTTGCCCATTGCTGCCCTTGCGCGTATTGAACCTGAATGCCTGTTCGTCAACATAGCGAAACAGGTGAAATGGTTCGACGCTCACGTAGGTTCCTCCAAGTCCGCGCTTCAGCAAACTCCAGAAGTTCTCAAGCCCTTGCGTGTGAACTGCGCCATCTACGTAATGCTCCAGATGATTAACTATTTTGTGCGTGTAATCGCGGGAAATAGCCGCAGGGTAGGCGACGTGCTCATCTGTGTAAATGAGCGAGCCCGCGTCGATTGTGTTCAAGATCGCAACCCGGAGCGCATCTTTCTTGCGATCAGGAATGACCTTAGCTGTGACCTTTCCGTCGCGTTCAAGCATTCCCATCACGATGGCTTTGCCCCAATTGCCTTCGCGTACCTTTGTCTTAATCCGGCGATCCTTGTGCATGAATCGCGCCTTGCCGCCGATGAAGGTTTCGTCAACTTCCACTTCTGTTCCCGGCCCGCCAAGTTTCACAAACGATTTCTCCTGAAGTGCAAGCCGAAGGCGTTGCAGCATAAACCATGCCGACTTTTGAGTAATGCCAAGCGTCCGTGCAAGTTCGCAACTGCTGATACCGTTCCGGCAATTAACCAACATCCAGAAGGCAACCATCCACTTATCCAAGCCAAGCGCGGAATCCTCAAAGATCGTGCCGACCTTAAGAGTGAACTGCTTGTCGCATCCACGGCACAGCCAGAGCTTCCGCGTCTTGATGAAGTAATTGCTGTCAGAGCCGCAGCGCGGACAAACAACCTTTCCATCCGGCCAGCGCAATTTACCCGCGAAATCAAAAGCGCGATCCGCATCAGAGAAATACGCGATAGCTTCTTGGAGAGTCCGTGGTTCTTTCATGTGTTCAAATATACGCCGTATGTTCGCGTGTGTCAAGTATATATTTACCAAAATAATTATGCAAAGTTTGTCACATTTTCCCCATTAAAATTGCTATGCTGGATATAGATGAGAAAGGCGCGGTTCCATCCGCGCCTTTTGCTTTTAGAGCTTCGAATGGTCTGCCCAGGACGGGCCAGGGTGCTAGAATCGGGATCTTCCGTGGAACGAATCGCCCCAGCATTAGAAAAAATTGTCAGCGGTAGCTTGCGTCGTGCTCCGGCCGGACAAGCGCCAATCTTGGCGTGGCCGCTCGCCTGCGGGTCGGCGGTCGCGGCCCGCACCAGCGCCTTGAGCTTTGACAACGGCATCCTCCGGGTCGAAGTTCCCGACGCGGGATGGCGGGCCGAGTTGCGCCACCTGGCGCCACAATATCTGGCAGTTATAAATCGCTACTCGACCACCGGCGTGAGCAAGATTGAGTTTGTAATTCGTCCCGTCAAGTCGTGCGCGTGAGTACCTATGAAAGTCACAGAACATGACGTCAGCTACGTCGCTGATCTCGCCAACCTGGAATTGACCAGCGAAGAGCGCACGCGGATGGTGCGCGATCTGAATTCCATTCTTGGTTACGTTGATTCTCTCAATGAGCTGAACACCGCCGACGTGCCCCCGATGGCGCAGGTTTCCAACCGCTATGGTCTGGATGAAACCAAGCGTGGCAGCGAGCGCTTCGCGTACGCCAGCCGTGATGACGTGCATGAAGGCTTGCGCAAGTCGCTTCCGCACGATGTCGCGCTCGCCAATGCGCCCGATTCCGACGGCACATTCTTCAGAGTTCCGAAAGTGATTGAAAGATAGGCCTTGTGTCGTCGGAGTTTGGCTAACGACAACGACCGATGACCAACGATGAGTTCATGAACCTCTCGAACCTTACTATCGATTCCGCGCGCTCTGCCATTGCCCAACGCAAAACCAGCGCCACCGCTCTGGCTGAGTCTTTTTACGCCAAGATCGAGTCTGATGATCCGAAAATTGGTGCCTATCTGCTCCTCTCGAAGGAGCGCGCCCAGGCGAAGGCCGCGGAAATCGACAAACTGGCGGAGAAAGGCGGCCAACTTCCGCCGCTCGCGGGCATCCCGGTCGGGATCAAAGATGTTCTGGTCACCAAGGGAATTCGCACAACCGCAGGCTCTAAGATTCTCGGCAACTACGTTCCGCCATACGACTGCACAGCAGTCGCGCGGCTTGAGGCTGCCGGCGCGGTCGTGCTCGGCAAGCTCAATTGCGACGAGTTTGCTATGGGATCGTCGAATGAGAACTCCGCGTTCAAGCCAGTGCACAATCCGCGCAATCTGAGCCGGGTTCCCGGCGGATCCTCCGGAGGCTCGGCGGCCGCGGTAGCTGCCGACTTGGCGGTTGCAACCCTGGGTTCTGATACCGGCGGCTCAATCCGCCAGCCGGCGTCGTTCTGCGGAGTTGTAGGCCTTAAGCCAACTTACGGCCGCGTGTCCCGGTATGGCTTGATCGCTTTCGCGTCGTCCCTGGATCACATCGGACCGCTAACGAAAACGGTGAAAGATGCCGCGATCATGCTGGGCACGATCGCCGGTCGCGATGCGATGGATTCAACGTCGGCCAACCTCCCCGTGCCGGATTACCTTGCCGAACTTGAAAAGCCGGTCAAAGGCCTGAAAATCGGAGTCGCAAAAGAATATTTCGGCGAGGGGCTTGAAAGCGAAACGCGCAGCGCGGTCGAGACAGGAATTCAAAAACTGGCCAGCCTGGGATGCGAGATCGTCAATGTATCGCTTCCGCACACGAAATATGCGATCCCTGCGTATTACCTGGTCGCGACCGCCGAAGCGTCGTCGAACCTGGCGCGCTTCGATGGCGTGCGCTATGGATATCGCGCGCAGGGTGCTCGAGCGCTGTCAGATATGTATCGCCGCAGCCGTAATCAGGGGTTTGGGGCGGAAGTGAAGCGCCGCATCATGCTCGGCACCTACGCACTCAGCGCCGGATACTACGACGCTTATTACCTAAAGGCACAGCGCGTTCGCACTTTACTCACCCGCGACTTCGAAGAAGCATTCAAGAAAGTCGATGTGATCATTGGCCCCACCAGCCCGACGCCGGCGTTCAAACTCGGCGAAAAGGTCGACGATCCACTGGCCATGTATCTCGCCGACATTTACACGGTCACGGCGAACCTGGCGGGCATTCCGGGAATTTCAATTCCGGCCGGCCAATCCAAAGATAAGCTGCCGATTGGCATGCAGATTTTTGGCAAGCATTTCGACGAGGCGACGATGCTGCGGGTCGCGAATGCGTACGAGAAGGTGGCGTAGACACGTGCCATTGTTTACGCTCATCGCGGAGTATCGCGGCGGGACTTACATCAAACAGATTAAGGCGCCTTCGCCGCGCAGAGCGGTGCTGACCTGGCCTCGTCTCCGGCATGCTGCCGACGTCCCTAGCGATTTCTATCGTGCGCTAATGCGACTGGCAACTGAGTTACGGCTCGAATCAGAGCGGCCGATTGCGATTGATGGCTGTGCGGGCGTATGGTGCCTGAGCGTCAGTTACAGGCGGAATTTTCTGCTGCTTAATGTCGTGAGGACTGACGCGGCAGTCGCGTTGAAGCGAATGCGTCGCAGGCAAGCTCAAATCGGATCGTAGTACCGTTCCCCCGCGCAGCTGCGGCAGAGAACTTTGCCGCCGCGGCGCACTTCTCGGCGAAAGTTGATTCCTTCGCCGCACAATTCGCATACAACCCGTTCGCCTTTGTATCCGGGAAACTCTTCGGGAGGCAGTTCGACCTTCACCCATTGCGTGGTGAACAGGTCATCATCCGGCATCTCGCGATAAGCGAGCATCTGCTGCTGATTTTTTTCGTCCAGTTCCGGATGGAGCGTTTTTGCCAGTGCCTTCGACGACTCTTTCGCCGCGATCCGAATTGCGCGGCCAGTCCCGACATCAACAAACGTGGCCGCGACTTTGCCCCAGTCGCGAAACTTCAGCGCGCGCTTACCCAGCCGGCAGCCGGTCACGACGGTGACGGCGTCGGTGGCGCAGCGGTCAATCTCAACAAACGTAACCAGTCGCTTGCGGTCTTTCCCGGCAGGATCGTCGATCCCCAGCCGCTGAAGGCCAAGCATAGCCATCCGCACGCCGAGCACCTGCCCGGCGCACAGGTGTCCGTGCGCTCGTTCCGCGTCCCACAAGTATTCGTCCAGAGATTTCATAACACCAGGTTTCAAGGTTGCGAGGTTTCAAGGTTTCGGTGCGGGTTGAAACTTTGAAACCTTAAAACTTCGAAACTTTTCTCCGAAAACGTCAAAAGTTGAAACCCGAAACTTTCTAACTTCACAAAAAGGAGTCCTCATGCATTCTAAATCTCATGCCCTTCTTGCTCTCGTGCTGGCGCTCGCAATCGCCGCCACGGGATGCAGCGCCCAGTGGATCAAAGCAGCCCTGCAAGACCTGCCGGTTCTCACCCAGATGGCGCTTAACATAGCCACGCTGGCTGCGGGCTTCACTACTCCCCAGAAGACCACAGCCGATACCGCCGTAATTCAGAACATTTCCGCGCAGGCCAGCCGTGACTTGAACCTGCTTCAGTCGCTTTACTCCGACTACAAAGCCAATCCGAATTCCACCACGTTACAGCAGATTCAGAACGCGATCGCGGATCTGAACCAGAACCTCCCTGCCTTACTCGAATCCGCTCACATTTCAAATCGGGCGCTCACCGCCCGAGTAACCGCTGCGGTTAATCTGATTCTTGTGGCGGTTAACAGCTTTGCCGCACTCATGCCGCAGAGCGCACCTGTTCCGACTCAGAAGGTAATGACCGCAAAAAGCCGCGCAGCTGCACCGGCCGGCGCGAACCGGAAAGCATGCCTTCCATCGCCGAAAGATTTAAAAGTGCAGTGGAACCAGCAAGTCTGCACCGACGATCCTGCGTTTGATTCCGTGCTGGCCCATTGCGCGATCCGATGACGCGAATGCCTCACTCCGGCGGCTCGACATGATCCAGGAAATAGTAAGCTTCACCTGTTCCTGTAATCTGCCGGACGGAAAAGCCTCGACGCTCAAGTACGCGCCTGAGCTTCAGATTTGGCTTGGCACAGGAAACCGCGTGAACAATCCATTCGACTCGCAAAAGTCCGTGTAGCATCGCGTATCGTCTTGCGAGGGAGGCCAACGCTGGCAGCACGCCTTCTCCGCCTCCCTCGATTTGCGCAAGTTCGACGGTCAGTTGCTCGTTTTTGACCTCAAAGGATCCAAGCACTGTGGCCGAACCAACGCGAAACACTATTGGCTGACCTAAGAAAATCAGGTCGTGCAGCTCTTTTTTGGAAAAGTTGAGAATTTCATCATCGCGCCGCCCTTCGAAAAGGATTTCGCGCAGCTTCGGCTTCGACCCTACTTCCTTCTCCACCTGACGCCTTCTTTCGTCTGCTCAATGAGAACGCCGGCTGAGGTGAGTTCGGCGCGAATGGCATCGGATTCGCGGAAATTCTTGGCTGCGCGCGCCGCATTCATCTTCGCGATTTTCTCTTCGATCTGCTGGTCCGACAATCCGATCGACCGCACAATTTCTAATAGCTCACGACTGATGTCCTTGTCCCGCCCCTCGGCTTTCGCCCATTCGAGCACGCGTTGCATCTTCTCCGCATCGTCGTCCTCAAGCACGGCGAAGATTTCGTCGAATTGAGACAAAGCGGCCAGCAACGGCTTTAGATCCCCTTTTTTCAGGTCACCGGAATCGATCGCCGCGTTAACAACTCGCACCATATTGAAAATGGCCGCCTGCGCCTGCGCCGTATTCAAATCATCATCCAGCGAATTCCGAAGGCGCTTGCACGTCTCCTCGGCCAGCGTAGTCATGCTCAGGTTCGATCCTTCGGGAAAATTCACGCTCAGCCGAAGCCTGAAATTTCTGAGCCTTTCAACCGAGACCGCCGCCCCCTGAAGTCCATCGAAGGTGAAATTCAACTGGTTGCGGTATGGCACCGAAGCCAGCGCAAATCGAATGGTCGAAGGTTTGTATCCCTTCAAGACCAGATCGCGCAAGGTATAGAAATTGCCTGCGCTCTTCGACATTTTCTCGCCTTCGACCAGCAGAAATCGCGCATGAAACCAGAAATGCGCGAACGGCTTTCCGGTCAAAGACTCCGATTGTGCAATCTCATTTTCGTGATGCGGAAAAATCAGGTCCTCTCCGCCGGCGTGCAGGTCGAAGCTCTCGCCCAACTCCTGCATCGACATCACCGAGCACTCGATGTGCCAGCCCGGACGCCCCGGGCCGATCACACTCTCCCAGAACGCCTCGCCAGGTTTCGGCGCCTTCCACAAAGCAAAGTCGCGGGCGTTGTCTTTTTCGTATTCATCTACGTCCACGCGCGCGCCGTCTTCCATGCCGGCGAAATCTTTTTTCGACAGCTTGCCGTACGCAGGAAATTTCGCAATCCGGAAATAATAAGATCCGTCGTCGGTTCGGTACGCAATGCCTTTTTCCACCAGCTCGCGAATGAACTCCGCCATCTGCGGGATGTTTTCGGTCGCCCGCACAATTTGTGGCTGCTCGATATGCAAGGCGGCAGCGTCTTCCAGAAATGCCTTTTGATATTTCGCCGTGTACTCCTGCACCCTGACACCGGCCTGCGCAGAATTGCGGATAATCTTGTCATCCACGTCGGTGATATTCATCACGTGATGAACTTTGTATCCGCTCTGGCGGAGGTAGCGGCGCAGAATGTCAACCGCGACAAACGTGCGGAAATTCCCGATGTGCCCATAGTCGTAGACCGTGGGCCCGCAGGCGTACATGCGGACTTCGTCGCCCACCAGCGGCCGAAAATCCTCGACTTTGCCGGAAAGTGTGTTGAACAGGCGCAGCGCCATAGCGTCAAAAGAACCTCAATGATAGGGGGATGCTAGAAGAGGGGTCAAATAAACAAGCGGTTGGGTCTTCCGGCGGCAAAATGCTCCCCCGCCTCGGGAAGCGCTCGACGTCTTATGGCTGGCGTACAAAAACAGACGCGAGCAGGGCATACTACGAGTTTTGCGCTACGATGTAAACTTTTCGGGCATCAGTGCCTGGAGGTGTTCCTTGCGAAACCATGTGTTTCGGATTTTGGTGTTTGTGCTGGGGTGTGTGCCGGCAGTTCCCTGTCGGGCACAGGATAAGGTGATGATTCTCTACGATGCTTTTGGGGAGTCGAACGCACTGACGAAGGATTGGGGATTTTCCGCTTTGGTGGAGCACGACGGAAAGCGGATTTTGTTCGATACAGGGAATGACGCCGCAAAATTTGAGCATAACGTGAAGACGCTGGGCGTAGACCTGACGAAACTCGATTTTGTGGTTATTTCGCACCGGCACACAGACCACACGACGGGGTTGAAATATGTGCTCAGTGTGAATCCGAATGTTACGGTCTATGTACCGTTGGATTTCGCGAATGGATTTGGGGGAGCGCCGGTACCTAAGACGTTTTTGCGGCCCGATGAGAGTTTGCCGTCGAAGATGCGGTATTTCGGGGGAATAGAGCCGGAACAGCTCACATTGGGCAAGCTGTATGACACGGGAAATTTTGTGTTGGTGAATCAATTGGCGGAAGTGTCGCCGGGGATTTTCTTGGTGCGGACGGTTTCACAGAAGAAAGGGACGCTGGAGCTACCAGAATTGACGCTGGCGATCAAAAGACCGAATGGATTGCTGCTTGTGGATGGGTGTTCGCACGCAGGGATTGAAGCCATTCTGGAAGCGGCAGGCGCGGTGGATCCGAGGACGGACATTGTGTTTGGGGGATTGCACCTCGTGACCACGCCAATGGAGGAGATTGATTCGGTAGTGGAAAATTTGAAAACAAAGTGGAAGGTTCAAAGGATTGCGCCGGGACATTGTACAGGGGAGCCGGCGTTTGCGCGTTTGAAGAAGGCGTATGGGGAGAACTATTTGTATGCTGGGTTGGGGACGAAGGTGGAACTTCCTGCACCGGCGAGGTAGGTGGGCAGCGGATCGCGGAATGACAACTATTCTGGAGTCTTCTCTGGGGTCTTCAGTCCCAATTCTTTCATCACCATCTGCAGATCTTTCCACGTCTCTTTTTTCTGCCGCGGATCGCGCAACAGGAATGCCGGATGGTAAGTCACGGCGAGCTTCGTTCCTCGGAAATCGTACCAGCGGCCGCGCAACTCGGACATTGGCGCGTTGATCGCAAGCAGGGTTTTGGCGGCGACGGCTCCGAGCGCGACAATCGCCTTGGGACCGATCACTTCGATCTGCCGCATCAGGAATGGCGAGCAGGTTTCGCATTCATCGCGCTCGGGCGTGCGGTTCCCTGGCGGGCGGCACTTGATAATGTTTGCGATGTAAACGTCTTCGCGCCGTAAGCCCATCGCCTTGATCATATTGTTGAGCAGTTGGCCGGCGCGCCCGACGAATGGCTCCCCTTGCTCGTCTTCATCCGCTCCCGGAGCTTCTCCAATGAACATCAACTCGGCGCGCGGATTCCCGACGCCAAAAACAATCTGCTTGCGTCCCTGCTTGTGCAAACGGCAGCGGGTACAGTCGCCGATCTCTTCGCGAATCAGGCGAAGCGCGGTTGTGGGATCGCCGGCATGCGCTTCATGAGCATCGGGCGTGGCTTCCACGGCAGAGAAAGACGCCGAAGTCGATAACAAGGGCGGCGACTGAACTACATCGGCCGAATCGCTGACCGGCCTGCGATAGAAGTCATAAATTCCAAGCTCGTTGTAATACTTAATGCGGTCAGCAAGCGCGCGACGCCGATCGGGATCGAGTAGAGCAGGCATGTGTTTTCTGATTCTAAAGGCGTTCAGGTGCAATTCGCTGAAGAGTATTGTGGAAAACGAGAACGGACTAGCGAACTGGAGCTACTTTCCACTCACCAGCTGGCGTTTTTCCCTGAGTTGGCTCACCTGGTCCAATACACGCTGCGCAACTTCCCATTTTGTGGTCTCAGGAACGTGGATAGTTTCCGATGCGGTAAGGATGGTGACCGCATTTCGATCTGAATCAAACCCAACGCCCTCGCGGGAAACATCGTTGACAACAATTGCGTCGAGCGACTTCGACGCGAGTTTGTTGCGCGCATTCTCCAGAACATTTTCGGTTTCGGCGGCGAAACCGATTACGAGCTGAGATGTCTTATGCTTCGCGAGCTCAGCAAGAATATCGGGGGTGGGCTCGAGATCGAGCGACAGCTTCCCGCCTCGTTTCATCTTTTGCGCGGGAGGATTACTGATGGTGTAGTCCGATACTGCTGCCGTCTTAATCACAATCGAAGCTTCCGGCAGGAACCGCAGCACGGCATCCCGCATCTGCCTCGCCGATTCAACCCATGTGGTTTCCGCAGCCGAAGGCGGTTTCAACGCCGTTGGTCCACTCACCAGCAATACACGCGCGCCGCGCCGCAGCGCGGCTTCGGCGAGCGCATACCCCATGCGACCGCTGGAACGGTTCGTCAGATAGCGCACCGGATCGATCTTCTCGCGAGTCGGACCGGCGGTGATCAGAACAGTTTCGCCCGCGAGATCCTGTGCCGCTCCGAGCGCTTCCAGCACCGCCGCAACAACTGCTTCATTTTCTGCCAGCCGTCCCGGGCCGGTCATCCCGCACGCCAGATATCCGCTCCCCGGCTCGACAACTTTGACCCCACGCTTGCGCAGAATTCCGAGGTTCTGCTGCGTAGCGGGATGTTCCCACATATTCACATTCATCGCGGGCGCGACCACGACCGGCGCTGTTGTCGCCAAATATAGCGTTGTCAAAAAATCATTCGCGATTCCCTGCGCGAATCTTCCCAGAACGTCGGCCGTTGCCGGCACTACGACCAAAGCGTCAATCGACTGCGCAACCGCTATGTGCTCAATCGCGGAATCAATATTGGGCTCCGGCCCCGCGGCGTCGGAAAACATTCCGGTGATAACTTTTTCTCCTGACAGTGCGGCGAAGGTGAGAGGACGAATGAATTCCTGAGCCGAGGCGGTCATGATGACCTGAACGCGAATGCCGCGATCCTGTAGCAGACGAACGATTTCAGCGGCTTTGTAGGCGGCAATTCCGCCGGAGACTCCAAGGGCAACCTTCATAGAAGCTTTGAGCCATGAGCATTGAGCTGTTAGCAACTAGCGACCGGCGTCATTCAGGTCTGCCGCTTGCTGGTAGCTCAAGGCTCATTGCTCGCGGCTCAGCCTAGCTTTCGTGCCCGACGGCCTTGTCCAGCAATTCGCTGGCGACTTCGACAGGCGAGGCGGGCGTTTCCGGAATTACCCATTTCACCTTGCCCGCTTTGATTTCGTCTTGCGCGATCCGGCACGGCTTGCGTGAGTGTGTCTCGATTACGGGAGGAGCACCACCCTGGAGTTGGCGCGCCCGGCGCGCCGCCACCAGAATGTACCGGTAATTGCTGTCGAAACCATCGATCAACTTCATTGGAATCTCCCCTGCTCACTTGCCGCCACTGGCGGCCACTTCCCGGAACGATTGCAAAATTGGCTGCAGCCGCTCACGGACATTTTCCAGTCGGTACATCTCTGCCCTGGCGCCCAAGCCGCGATCTGGCTGCCCGCTGCGTCGGAGCCGTTCTGAAAGCACGACCGCTTTCAACCCTTCGACCGATTCGTCCAGCCGGTCGTTAACCAGAATATAGTCGTATTTCTGGTAATTCTCAATCTCACGTCTGGCCGTTTCCAGCCTGCGCTCGATCTTCTCTTCCGAATCCTGGCCGCGCGATCGCAGCCGCTGTTCGAGTTCGCTGCGATTAGGTGGAAGAATAAAAATGCTCACTGCGCCGGGAATCTGCAGCCGGATTTGTGCGGCGCCCTGCACATCGATGTCAAGCAAAAGGTCCTTTCCGTCCTCTTGCGCCTTATGCAGAAAGCGGCGGGCAGTACCGTAGTAGTCGACCTCAAACACTCTCGCGTACTCAAGGAATTCGTTGCTGCGAATCATTTCCTCAAACTGTTCACGGGAAACAAAGAAATACTCGCGCCCGTTTTCCTCCGCTCCTCGCGGCTTGCGCGTCGTGTACGAGATCGAGAACTCCAGGTTCGGCACCTGCTCCCGCAACTTGTCGACCAGAGTCGACTTGCCCGACCCCGAAGGCGCCGAGATGATGAAGACGTTAGTCATCACTCAATATTTTGCACCTGTTCGCGGGCTTTCTCGATCTCAGACTTCATCGCCAGTCCCGCTTCGGTAATTTTCATCGCCTCGCCGGCCAGGCCTGATGTCTTCGAAAGCAGCGTATTGGCCTCCCGATTCAGCTCCTGCAGCAGGAAATCTAGTTTTTTTCCGACCTCGCCGGTCGCGTCGAGCAATGCAAGAAAATGCCGCACATGGTTCTCAAGGCGAACGATCTCCTCCTGAATGTCGCTGCGATCGGCCAGCAGCGCGGCTTCCTGAACGATGCGGTCCTGCTCCACGGCGTTGGCCATCCACTCCTGCATTCGCGTTTGCAGGCGCTCGGCGTAATTTTTGAGCACCGCTTCGCGATGCTTGCGCACTTCAGCGCTCGCGGCGAGCAAGTGTGCCATGCGCTCGCGCAATTCACGTTCCATCGCCTGCCCTTCTGTCGCCCGCATTTTGTTCAACGCATCGAGAGCCTCCTCCAACTTCGGGAGGACCACCGGGCTTAAATCCTCTCCCGCCGGAGCCATGGCCGCATCGAACGCGCCCGGAAGGCGCAATACCGCGTTCAAGTCAGGTTCCGCGGCAATTCCGGCCTCGACCGCCGCCGCGCGAAATGCTTGCACGTAGCCCAGAACCAATTGCTTGTTGAGAGCCACTGCGGGCGCCCCTGCCTGATCAAACGAGAGCACGACATCGACATGTCCGCGTGCCAATTTTTCTTTAAGCACGCGGCGCAGGTTCATCTCAAGGGCGTCGGCGTTCGCGGGAAGACGAAAATGAATGTCCAGAAACCGGTGGTTTACCGACTTGATTGAAAGATTGAACGCAAGCTCTTTGACCTGACCTTTTACCTGAGCGAAGCCGGTCATGGAGCGCAGCGGCATCAGAAGGTTCCCAATTCTTTCCCGCTCGCGACGGCCTTTGCCGAATCAGCGTCGAGGAATTGCAAATTGTACAGGCGCCGGTAAGTGCCCAGCTTTTGCATTAGCTGTTCATGGGTTCCGATGTCCGCGATGGTGCCGTTCTCGATCACCACAATGCGGTCGGCGCGGCGGATCGTCGAAAGGCGATGTGCGATCACGATCACGGTTCGCCCCGTCATCAGGTTTTGCAGGGCCGACTGCACCAGCACCTCAGACTCGCTGTCGAGCGCGGAAGTCGCCTCGTCCAGAATCAGAATTGGCGAATTCTTCAACAACGCCCGCGCGATGGCGATGCGCTGCCGCTCGCCTCCTGAAAGCCGCACGCCTTTTTCGCCAATGACCGTCTCATATCCGGCGGGCAGCTCCGCGATAAAGTCATGGGCCAGCGCGGCCCGTGCCGCGGCTTCGATTTCTCTTTGCGAGACGCCGGGCTGTCCGTACCCGATGTTGCTGCGCAAGCTATCGTTGAACAGGACGGTCTCTTGAGTCACAACGCCTATTTGCGAGCGTAGCGATGCCAGCGTTACGTCACGGACGTCGTATCCGTCGATCGTGATCTTGCCGGAGCTCACATCAAAGAACCGCGGCACCAGCGACACCAGCGTGCTCTTGCCTGATCCGCTCGACCCGACCAGCGCCAGTATTTCTCCGGGTTTCACTTCCAGGCTGATGTGGTGAAGGATTTCGCGCAAACCCGTGTCGGTCTCGTAACAAAAGCTGACGTCGTCGAAGCTGATTTTTTTCGAGAATGGCGGAAGCACGACGGCGTCTGATTTTTCCCGCACTTCGTCGCGAACATCCATAAACCTGAAAATTTCCGACGACGCGCCAAGTGCCTGCTGGAAGCTGTTATGGAACAGCGCAAATTTCCGTACCGGGTCATACAGCTTGAATACCGCAATGATGAAGGCCACAAAAATTCCCGGCGTCATCCAGCGGTGAACGATTTCTTCGCGGCCGAGCAGTAAGAGAAGAGCAATGGCGATCGCACCGAAGATGTCCATCAGCGGCGAGCTGATGGCCGCGGCGGCCACCGAGCGCAAATTAGCTCGAAATAGTCGGTGGGCAGCTTTGCGGAAGCGCGCAAACTCCCACGTTTCCATGCTGAAAGCTTTTACGATCCGGTTGCCGGTTATCGTTTCGTGCAAAATGTTCTGGATGTCGGCCAGTTGGTCCTGGCCGCGACGCGTGGTGTGCCGCACCCGCCGGCCGATTCTGCTGGCCGAAAAAACGATAACGGGGACGAACAGCAGCAGCATCCATGCCAGCCGCTTCCCTAACACAATGACCACGCCTGCGGTGAAAAGAAACGTGAAGAACTGTTGCAGAAACTCCGCCAGGATGCTTGACATGGCAAACTGCACACGCTCAATGTCGCTGACGATCGTGGAAAGCAATGTTCCCGTTGAGTGCTTCTGAAAAAACGCCGCCGATCGCCGCAGAATCGAGTTGTAAAGCGAATTGCGCAGGTCGGTGATTAAGCCGTACCCGGCGTAATTCACCAGATAAGTTCCGGCGTAATCAAAGACTCCCTTCAGAATGGTCGACGCGACAAACGCGTAAGCCACCACCGTCCATGCATTGTGAAAATGTGAGGGAACAAACTTCTGCAGATAAATCGTGTGATGGGTATGAGGAATGGTGAATAGAAGGATATTGTCCGAGCCTGACGAAGGGTTCAGTACGCGATCGAGAACAGGCCCAACCAGCAGGACCCGAAAGGCATCCAGGAAGCCAACCCCTGCCAGCAACAGTACCGACGCGATTAACTGCCACCAGTACGGCACCACATACCGAAGAAGTCGCGTCAGTTGCCGCATCGGCAGCTCCAGAAAAGCAGACTAAGAGAGGCAGTCGCCTTTGCTATATAGATCCGGTAAACGCCGGGCCGCCCGCCGTATGAGGTAAGCATCAGGTGCAAGTTCTTATTCTACTTGAGGCGGGAAGACCGGTCTCTGCCAGATTGCGGCCGCTGTCACTGACGATGCAGGTACATCCATGCCAGGACAGTCATCATAAGAACCCCGGTCACCATCACCGAGAAACGCCTCGCGAATCTGAGCTTTCGCGGAAACCAGAAATACACGACGATCATGGGTCCTGCCACCGCGCCCGTCACGCCCAATGCATTGCCGAAAAGCTCGTGCATGCGTCACCTCATTTTTCTGGGGATTTGGTGCGATTTAGTACAGCGAGTCGTACTTCGTGACCACCCAGTCGCCGCTGCGATCATCAAGCGTCACTGAGAGGATCTCGTCAGTCCCGGGTTCGTTGCGCCGCTTTGCCTTGTAGTAGAGAAGGCGCAGGGGAGGACGCTCCTCCCAATCAACGATTTTCCACGCCAGCAGCGGATGCTTCGCTTCTGAGTCACAAATGAAAGCAGCCCGCCGCGAGCGGTAATCCTTCGCCCAATCGGACAACTCTTCTTTGCAATGACCATCTCGCATGGCTCGCAGGAACTCGCTGGCTGCGCGTTCAGAGGAACGGTCACGCAGGGGATTGAGACTAATCGATAGAGGAATTTTCGTGAGGGGATCGATTTCCGGTGATTTTGCTAGAACCGGAGGCTGGCCGTTCAGCCACATCAGATAGATGAAGAACCCCAGCAGGACCAGAAATCCTGCCCCCGCCGCGATCAAAATCTGGAGTCTGGAGAACTTCATCTGTGTCCCCGGCGAAAACCTCGGGAGCCCTTCCACAAAGTGTAGCGGCTCAGGCGCCGGCGAACAGATTACTTCCGTGACCTTATGCTGTTGTCCTCTTGTACAAGCCTTTTTGGCCGCTGCTAAGGGTCAGGTGAAGAAAACAAAAGTAATCGAACTCACCGTACCCACAACTGCGGAAGAAGACAAAAAAGGCGGGCATTTTGCCCGCCTCGCAAGGTATGAAGTCGGCTTATATACCGGTTGCTTTGGATTTGGCCTTACGCGTTGCGTGGGCCGTGTGCGACTCAATGCTCTTCGCCTGCTTGAGATGGTCTTCTAACGTCGGCAGCGTTTGGGAAGCAAAGTTCTTTACCGCCGGATCTTTCGCCGTTTTCGTTTCGGTTCGAAACTCAGTAACGTCTTTCGTGTGGTCCCGAACCATGTCCAGCATGTAGGCGTGGTCGAACTGCTCGCCCGACAACTTTTCTAGTCGTGCTTTTGAAGCTGCATCTTTCGCGTCCAGTTTGTCGGGAAGGGTTATGCCTTCCTCGCTGGCCAATTCTTTCAGTTGATCATTGGCCTTGGTGTGGTCGTCGACCATGCGCTGGCCGAACTGTTTCACATCCTCTGAGGAAGCCCTCTCGGCTGCCAATTTTCCGAATTCGACTTCAGCCAAACCCCCTTCGGCGGCTTTCTTCACGAATGTCCGTTCGGACGTGGTTAGCTTGGCGCTGCTTTGACCAGCGGCGGAGCTGCTGCTCGCGCTCGTAGATCCCGTTTGTGCGAAAGCTCCCAGGCAACACAGGGCCGCCGTAGCAGACCATAAAACCAGGTTTCGGACAGTTCTCTCCATGGATTATCACTCCTCTCAGCTTGCCTTTTTATTTGCTGTCTTTTCGATGCTCACCAGGGCAACAGGTTTGTGGTTGGGTGCGATGGCCGCGTATAAGGAAGTTCTCTTCCTGCCTGTAATTTGTCGCGCTAATGACCTTAACACCTACTTAATGAATTCTTACTAGCTTGCCAAGCATCATAAAAAAGTGCCCGCCACACATTTGTGTCGGCAAATTGATAGACTGGAATACTTCGCTGGGCAACTAGGTCTACACACTTTAAGCACCTAGGGAGAACTCCTATGGCCGTGAGCGATCAGCCCGTGTTGACCGCCAAGCAACTCGAAACCCTCAGCATTAACACGATTCGCACTCTTTCGATAGATGCCGTACAGAAGGCCAACTCCGGCCACCCCGGCGCACCGATGGCCTTTGCTCCCGTGGCGTACGTCTTATGGCAGCAGTTTCTGCGCTACGATCCTGCGAATCCTGTGTGGCCAAACCGTGATCGATTCGTGCTTTCGAACGGCCACGCCTCTATGCTGCTTTACTCCATGCTCTATCTCGCGGGCGTAAAGGCCGTCGATTCGGAATACAAAGTTCAGCAGAAACCAGCTATCTCTCTCGACGACATCAAGAGCTTTCGCCAGCTGGACAGCAAAACGCCGGGCCACCCCGAATACCGGATAACATCCGGCGTCGAGACTACGACTGGCCCACTCGGCCAGGGCGTTGGCAACAGTGTGGGCATGGCCATCGCTGGAAAGTGGTTGGAGGCGCATTACAATCGCCCCGACTTCGGCGTCTTCGACTACAACGTTTACGCGTTCTGCAGCGACGGCGACATGATGGAAGGCATCGGCAGCGAAGCGGCATCGCTCGCCGGGCACCTCCGGCTTCCAAACCTCTGTTGGATTTATGACAACAATCAGATCACGCTGGATGGGCCCGCCAAATGGTCTTTCAACGAAGATGTGGGCAAACGATTCGAGGCTTACGGCTGGAACGTCACCCATGTAGCAGATGCAAATGATCTCGACGCGCTCGCAAAAGGATTTAACAATTTCCTGCGCACAAATGATCGGCCCACGCTGGTGATTGTCAACAGCCATATCGGCTACGGTGCTCCGCACAAGCAGGACACTAACGCCGCCCACGGGGAACCGCTGGGAGAGGACGAGGTACGTTTGGCGAAGAAATCTTACGGATGGCCGGAAGATGCGCACTTCCTCGTTCCCGACGGCGTGCTTGAACATTTTCAAGACGGCATCGGGCGGCGCGGTCGCGACCTGAGCTCCAAATGGAACGACTTGTTCTCAAATTACGGCCAGCGGTTTCCGGAGATCGCCGATCAGATCACTCGCATGCAGCGCCGCGGCCTGCCCCATGGTTGGGACAAGAACCTGCCCAGTTTCCCACCGGATGCAAAGGGAGTCGCTTCGCGCGAAAGCTCCGGCAAGGTCTTGAACGCTCTCGCGCAAAACATTCCCTGGCTGGTCGGCGGCTCGGCTGATCTGGCAACTTCGAACAAAACCACCTTGAAGGATGATGGGAATTTCGAGGCCGGCAACTACGGCGGGCGGAATTTTCACTTCGGCGTTCGCGAGCACGGGATGGCAGCGGCTTTGAACGGAATGGTCCTCTCGAAGCTGCGCGCCTTCGGCGGAACATTCTTCAATTTCACTGACTACATGCGGCCGTCCATGCGCCTCGCCGCGATCATGGAAATCCCGGTCATTTACGTTCTTACACATGATTCCATCGGACTGGGCGAAGACGGCCCGACCCATCAGCCCATCGAGCAGTTGGCGTCGCTGCGCGCCATGCCGAACATGATCGTGATGCGGCCCGGAGACGCCAATGAAGTCGTAGAAGCATGGAAAACGATTATGCCGATGAAGCATAATCCGGTGACTCTGGTTCTGAGCCGGCAGGCGTTGCCGACCATTGATCGCTCGAAATACGCGTCAGCCGCAGGCGTGGCGAAAGGCGGGTACGTTCTGGCCGATGCCCAGGGGGGTAAGCCGGAGCTGATTCTGATCGGCACCGGCAGCGAGCTGTCACTGTGCGTCGCCGCCTACGAAAACTTAACTGCCGACGGCGTTCGCGCGCGCGTCGTGAGCATGCCGTCCACCGACATTTTTGATGCGCAAGATGAAGCCTACAAAAACTCGGTGCTTCCGCCGTCGGTCCGGGCACGGGTTTCCGTCGAAGCCGGCTCGGTCTTCGGCTGGGAGCGATATGTCGGCACGGACGGCGTCATTATTGGCATGACCACATTTGGCGCGTCTGCACCGATAAAAGACCTCATGAAGAAATTTGGATTCACCACTGACCACGTAATCGCAGCCGCCAAGGAAGCACTGGCGCGAGTGAAATAGGAGCTGAAATGGCTACCGGAGTCATCGACACCGCCAAAGCAACCAATCCGCTGAAAGATCTCCTGAAGTTCGGCCAATCAGTCTGGCTGGACTACATTCGCCGCGACCTAATCACCAGCGGCGAACTGAAGCGCTTGATCCAAGAAGACGGCCTGCGCGGCATGACTTCGAATCCCGCGATATTTGAGAAGGCCATCGTTGGCAGCACCGACTACGCCGACATACTTTCCTCGCTGCGGGACCGTCCCGACCTCGACGCAAAAGCGCGATTCGAGACTATCGCCATTCGCGACATTCAGGACGCCGCCGGCTTGCTTCGTCCCGTGTACGACGAATCGCGCGGACGAGACGGATACGTGAGTCTGGAGGTTTCTCCTTATCTTGCGCGTGATACTCAGGGGACGATCGAAGAAGCGCGCCGGCTCTGGAAAGCCGTCGATCGCCCGAACGTCATGATCAAAGTTCCGGGCACGGCTGAGGGTATTCCCGCCTTTGAGCAGCTGATCAGTGAAGGCATCAACATCAACGTCACACTGCTGTTCTCGCAACAGGTGTATCAGAGGGTCGCGGAAGCCTACATTCGCGGCCTGGAAAAATTCGCCGCCGGCGGCGGGGATGTCTCTCGCGTCGCCAGCGTCGCCAGCTTCTTTATCAGCCGAATCGACAGTTCCATCGACGCGGAGATCTCGTCGCGGCTCAAATCCGCAGATCCGCAGCAAACCCCAGTACTCAAAAGCTTGCTCGGCAAGGTCGCGATTGCCAATGGAAAACTGGCCTATCAGCGTTACCTCAATATATTTTCCGGCCTGGGCTGGGACAAGCTTCGCGCGAAGGGCGCGCAGACGCAGCGCGTACTTTGGGCAAGTACGAGCACGAAGAATCCTGCGTATCCCGACGTTCTTTACGTTCAAGAGATGATCGGGCCCGACACCGTCAACACCATTCCTCCGGCAACCTTCGATGCCTACCGCGATCACGGCCAGCCGCGCGAAACCCTCACGGAAGACATCGACGGCGCGAAGCGGGTAATGAGTAATCTCGCTGAAGCGGGAATTGCAATCGACAAAGTTACCAACCAGTTGACCGATGATGGAGTGCGCCTGTTTGAAGAGGCCTTCGACAAGCTCCTGGCAGCTGTTGAGAAAAGCACTCAGGGCAACACCACTCCCAAAATCAGCCAGCAGCGATATCAATTGCCCGAACCGCTCGGGAAGCAAGTTGCGCAGACCGTGAACGACTGGCGCGCAGCGGGCAAAGTTCGCCGGCTGTGGCAGCGCGATGCATCGCTGTGGACGGGCGCCGACGAAGCGCAATGGCTCGGCTGGCTGGATATCGCGGAGAAGCAACTCGAGAAGAAAGCTGATTTCAAGCGCCTGGCGGATGAAATCCGTAAAGAAAACTTCAGCGACATTCTTCTGCTCGGCATGGGCGGCTCCAGCCTCTGCCCGGAGGTGCTCGAGAAGACTTTCGGCCACATCTCCGGCTTTCCGCGTATTCACGTACTCGACTCCACCGATCCCACGCAGGTAAAGGCATTCGAGAAGAAAGTCGACCTGGCGAAAACGTTGTTTATTGTCTCCAGCAAATCCGGCACAACGCTTGAACCGAATATCTTCAAGCAGTATTTCTTCGAGCGGGTGAAGCAGACTACCGGTGCGGAAAAAGCCGGCAGCCGCTTCATCGCAGTCACCGATCCCGGCTCCAAGCTGGAAAAAGAAGCGGAAGCCGACAAGTTTCGTTACATCTTTCACGGCCTGCCCTCAATCGGAGGCCGCTACTCGGCGCTGTCGAATTTTGGGATCGTTCCCGCAGCTTGCATGGGGCTGGACGTGGCCAAGTTTCTGGACCGCACGGAGGAGATGGTACAGGCCTGCGCGGCAGCCGTGCCGGTCGAGAACAATCCCGGCGTCATGCTCGGAATTATTCTCGGCTGTGCCGCAATTATTGGCCGCGACAAGGTCACAATCATCACGTCCCCGGCAATTTCCGATCTCGGAGCATGGCTGGAACAATTGCTCGCCGAATCTACCGGCAAGCAGGGCAAGGGAATTATTCCTGTCGATCGCGAGCATCTCGCGGCACCGGACGCGTACGGCAGTGACCGGATCTTCGCTTACCTGAGAGCCGAGTCTTCTCCGGATGCAGATCAGGACGCACAAGTGGCAGCTTTAGAAAAAGCCGGCCAGCCTGTGGTTCGCATTGCGTTTGCGGATACCTATGACCTGGGGCAAGAATTCTTCCGGTGGGAGATCGCCACTGCCGTCGCGGGATCCATCATCGGCATCAACGCCTTTAATCAGCCCGATGTCGAAGCCAGTAAAGTCGAAACCCGCAAGTTGACCAGCGAATACGAGAAAAATGGGTCGCTTCCGGCTGAGAAGCCCATGTTCGAGAAAGACGGCATGAAGCTGTTCACCGATCCGAAAAATGCCGCCGCTCTGGGCAAAGCCGATTCGGTGACAGGATATCTGCGCGCTCATTTTGGTCGAATCAAGGCCGGCGATTATTTCGCGGTGCTCGGATACATTGAAATGAACGAGGCACACGAATCTCAGCTGCAGCAGATTCGTCATGCGGTTCGAGATTCGAAGCACGTGGCCACTTGCACCGAATTTGGGCCGCGCTTTCTCCACTCGACGGGACAAGCCTACAAAGGCGGGCCGAACAGCGGGGTATTTCTGCAGATCACATGCGACGACGCGAGTGATGTTCCGGTGCCCGGGCAGAAATACACCTTTGGTGTCGTGAAGGCTGCGCAGGCGCGTGGCGATTTTCAGGTGCTTGCCGAGCGCGGACGGCGCGCGTTGCGTGTGCATTTGGGTAAAGACGTAAATGCAGGGCTTTCTCAGTTGGAAAAGTTCGTTCGCGAAGCATTAAAGTAGATCCTTCTCTGTGCCGTCTCTGTGTGACCCTGTGCCCTCTGTGGAAAGACATCCACCGTAGAGTTGCACGAAGGGAACACAGAGCCTCACAGAGGATTCGGAGCAAGACGATGCGTCTAGGAATGGTGGGGCTGGGCAGGATGGGCGCCAATATGGGGCGCCGCTTAATGCGTGGAGGACACGAAGTTGTTGTCACAGACCTCAGCGCTGACGCAGTAAAAGGCATGGCGAAGGAAGGCGCAATCGCATCTTCCTCGCTCGATGATTTCTGCTCAAAACTTGGCTCGCCGCGTATTGCCTGGCTCATGGTGCCGGCCGGCGGCCCGACCGAGTCCACCGCTCAGGCCATCGCGCAGCGAATGCAATCAGGCGACATCCTGATTGACGGCGGCAACTCTTATTTCAAAGACGACATTCGTCGCGCAAAGATGTTCCGCGAGAAAGGAATTCACTACGTGGACGTCGGCACCAGTGGCGGCGTCTGGGGCCTGGAGCGCGGCTATTGCATGATGATCGGCGGCCCCAAGGAGGTTGTTGAGCAACTTGATCCGATCTTCAAGACACTCGCTCCGGGCCGTGGCGACATTCCGCGCACTCCTGGGCGTGAAAAACTCGGCGGCACCGCCGAAGAGGGCTATATCTACTGCGGGCCGTCTGGCGCCGGCCATTTCGTCAAGATGGTGCACAACGGCATCGAGTACGGGATTATGCAAGCCTACGCTGAGGGATTCGACATTTTCAAAAACGCGAACAAGCCCGAGCTTCCCAAAGCTCAACAATACGATTTGAATCTCGCCGATATTGCCGAGGTCTGGCGGCGGGGAAGCGTGGTCAGTTCATGGCTGCTCGACTTAACTTCAATGGCCCTGGCTGAGAATCCTGTGCTTTCAGAGTATTCCGGCTTCGTCCAGGACTCAGGCGAAGGCCGCTGGACAATCGAGGCGGCGATTGATGAAGCTGTTCCGGTGGATGTTCTCTCGGCCGCGTTGTTCGTTCGTTTCCGCTCCCGCCAGGAGCATACTTTCGCAGAGAGAATGCTGTCGGCGATGCGGCAAAAGTTCGGCGGCCACATCGAACCGGTAGCCGAAAAGAAGTCTGCCTGACCTGGTTTCGGATTTCATGAACATGCAGGCACGCTGTCCCTTGAAGGAGCGTAAAGACAATGGCGCAAGCTGAAGTGCTCCCCCGAACCCAGCATCCCCCGGGCCGCGTTGCCGATCCTTGCATAATGGTGATTTTCGGCGCTGCCGGCGACCTCACCAGCCGCAAACTGATTCCCGCGCTGTATAACCTCGCGAAAGCGGAGCTGCTCTCGCGCGAGTTCGCCATCCTCGGCGTGGCCCATACTCCGATGTCCAACGAAGATTTTCGCAGCAAGTTGGCCGAAGATATCCGTCACTACGCGGGCAGCGACATCGATTCCGAAATCGTGGATTGGTTCAATCAGCGACTCTACTACCTGACCGGGGAATTCAACGATAAGAACGTTTATGCACAAATAAAGAGTTCGCTCGAAAAGCTCGACAAGGAACACTCCACTCGCGGCAATTATTTCTTCTATCTGGCCACTGCGCCTAGTTTCTTTGGTCCCATCGTCGAGCAACTGGCGTCAAGCGGGCTGATGGAGGAAAAAGATAACTCTTGGCGCCGCGTCATTGTAGAAAAGCCTTTTGGCCATGATCTCGATTCAGCCAAGGCATTAAACCAGCAACTGCTGAAGTTCATCACCGAAAAGCAGATCTATCGCATCGATCACTATCTCGGCAAAGAGACGGTACAGAATATTTTGGCGTTTCGCTTTGCGAATGGGATTTTCGAACCGATATGGAATCGCCGCTATATCGACCACGTGCAGATCTCTGTGTCCGAGACGGTGGGAGTCGAGCAGCGTGGGAGTTACTACGATACGGCCGGCGCTCTGCGCGACATGGTGCCCAACCATATTATGCAGCTCATTAGCCTGACTTCAATGGAGCCACCGGTTTCCTTCGAAGCAAATGCCGTCCGTGATGAGCAAGCCAAAGTTCTGCACGCGATCCAACCCCTCAGTTCCGAAGAAGTTCTGACCCGCACCGTGCGCGGACAATACGGCCCCGGAATCGAAGGATCGCAACGCGTTCCCGGTTATCGCAACGAAGCCGACGTTCCGCCTGATTCGCGCACCGAAACCTTCGTCGCTATGAAGCTGGCCATCGACAACTGGCGCTGGGCCGACGTTCCCTTTTATCTTCGCACCGGTAAGCGGCTGGCCGCGCAGAATACGCATATTGTCATTCAGTTCCGCCGGGCGCCGTTTGTGCTCTTCCGCGATACTGCCGTTGAGAACCTCATGCCCAACCAGTTGGTGCTGCACATTCAGCCGGAAGAAGGCATTTCCCTGCAATTCGCCGCCAAGGTCCCCGGCCCCATCATGCGGCTGGGTGCGGTGGATATGAACTTCGAGTATGCTGATTATTTCGGCACCCAACCCAGCACCGGCTATGAGCGCCTGTTGCACGATTGCATGATCGGGGACCAAACCCTGTTCCAGCGCGCAGACATGGTCGAAGCTGGATGGTGTGTGGTAAGCCCGGCTCTGGATGTTTGGAAAGCTCTCCCTCCTAGAAACTATCCGAATTATCCTGCCGGCAGTTGGGGACCGCGAGAGGCCGACGAACTGCTGGAACGCGACGGGCGGCACTGGAGGAACTTCGAAAAATGATCCTGGCTGGAGACATCGGAGGTACCAACGCGCGGCTGGCCCTCTACGATGATCAGAACGGCCATTTGAGTCTGGTGAAGACGGGTGTTTTCCCCAGTCAACACTATCCGGGGCTGGAAAAAATCGTCGCCGAATTCGTAAACAGCGCGGCTGTGCGACCCGCAAAAGCTTGTTTTGGAATCGCCGGCCCTGTGACCAACGGCCGAGTTGTCGCCTCCAACTTGCCCTGGATTGTCGAGTCGCGGGTTCTAGCCGACGAACTAAAGATCGGCCGAGCGGATTTGATCAATGACCTTGAGGCGACGGGCTGGGGAGTTGGCGCGCTCTCGGTTGACGATCTGGTCACGCTGAATGATGTTAGTGCGAAGACTGGGACCACTGCGACCGGCAACCTCGCGATAATTGCCGCCGGAACTGGACTTGGCGAAGGCGGCCTGTACTGGGATGGCGTTCGCCATCACGTTTTCGCCTCCGAGGGCGGACATTGCGATTTTGCTCCCGAGGGTGATCTGCAAGTGGAACTGTACAAGTATTTGAGCAATCGCTACGGCGGCCACGTCAGCTACGAGCGCGTTCTTTCCGGGCCGGGACTGGTCAACATCTTTGACTTCTTGCGCGATACCGGCAGAGGTAAACCTCCCGACTGGCTGGTGGGAGAAATGGTCGAATCAGATGCGGCTGCCGCTATCTCTCATGCTGGATTGACCGGCAAGTGCACGATGTGCGTGCAAGCGCTGGATATTTTCGTGGCCATCTTCGGCGCAGAGGCTGGAAACCTGGGTCTGAAGCTGAAAGCAACCGGCGGCGTCTTTCTTGCCGGCGGCATTGCGCCCAAAATCCTGCCCAAACTTCAAACCCCGGCCTTTCTGGATTCCTTCCTCGGAAAGGGCCGCCTGCGGCGACTCATGGAAATCATGCCGGTCAGCGTGATCACCAACGACAAACTGGCCCTGCTCGGCGCTGCCCGTTGCGCAGTGCTGGATGCTGTCGCCTGAGTTCATGCCGTCCTCTCCGCAAGTTCGTGTTTTTTCTTCCGCTGATGAGTTGTTCAAGGCGGCCGCCGAAATCTTTTGCAAATTAGGATCGGACGCCATTCGAGAACGAGGACGGTACACCGTCGCGTTGTCTGGAGGTTCGACCCCGCGCGGACTGCATCACGAGCTGGTAACAAACTTTGCGGCGAAATTGCCCTGGGACAAGGTGTTCTTCTTCTGGGGAGACGAACGCCACGTGCCTCCCGACTTTCCGGAAAGCAATTTCCGCATGGCCAAAGAGACTCTGCTCTCGCAGCTCCCCATCCCTGCTAACAATGTCTTTCGCATGCCAGGAGAGATTCCCGATGCGAACCAGGGTGCGGGTCTCTATGAGGACACCCTGCGCGACTTCTTTCACCCCGCGCCCGGCCAGCTTCCCAGCCTGGATTTCAATCTGCTCGGCATGGGTCCCGATGGGCACACCGCATCGTTGTTCCCCGGAACTAAAGCTCTCGAAGAAAAGCAGCGATGGGTGGTCGGAAACTGGGTCCCGCAGCACGATACCTGGCGTATTACGCTCACCTATCCTGTCATCAACAGCAGCCGCGTAGTGATGTTCCTGATCTCGGGTGAGCAAAAAGCCGAGATGGTGAGAAAGGCATTGAAAGACCCCTCTGCCAATCTTCCCTGCCAGGGAGTGCGACCCGCAAATGGAGAGTTGATGTGGTTTCTGGATCAGGGAGTTGGGGCAAAACTATAGTCCTTCTAGAACACCGGAGCCAGGTTGTGCATCTTCTGGTAGAGTTTGCGATCCACGGTGCGCATGATTTCTTCCAGGCTCGTGCCCATTACGTATCCCGCAATTCCCCATGTGAATGAAATCTGTGCGGCCCTTCCGTCAGACATGTTCCACTCTTCTACCGCGCGCAGCAAGCGTTGTAAAGGAGGGTTGGCCCGTTGTTCGCTGGTGTCTGGCAAAACGATCAGGAATTCGTCTCCGCCCTGCCGGAATATCAGGTCTCCGCCGCGAAATACGTTCTTTAGAATTCGGGCGAACTCCGTCAGTACCCGATTTCCTTCCATGCTGCCCAGCTTCGTGTTGAGTTCGCGGAAATTATTCAAGTCGATCATCATGAACGCTAGCGGGTTCCCACTCCGGTTCGCTCGCGCCAATTGGTGGGGTATGAGTTCGTTGAGCGCGCGCCGGTTTAAAAGCTGCGTCAGCGGATCGACGAGCGACAGGCTCTCCAGGCGTTCGTTCAATACCAATTCGCTGATCAGGGCCTTGCGAGTGGAATTGAGCGCAACCCTCTGGGAAAGCAAATAAACGTTAAAAAGCACGACCAGGCAAAGCAATCCAAAAAACAGCTGCGGCAAATAGGCTTCTTCGACCTTGACCACTCGCTGCGCCCACACCAGGTTTGGCGCAACCAGGGCTAGAAATCCTCCAGTCAGCACCAGGACGATCAGCGTGACGATCGACCAGAGCTGCATGTCGCGTCCCGATAATTCCTGAATCTGTCTTTGAATTTCCTCGGCCCGGGCCAGCATGGTTGGCTGTTCTTGCCTTACCTGCGACATCTGCTCCCCTTTCGCGAAAAGACACTCCGACCCGATTTTCTATATTTGTAATGAATTCCTCGTGATAAATCTTTGAATTCCGGCCTGCTGCGGTTACGTTAGTAAGACTCTGTTGGCTCCATCTCGCTAGAATCTTTGCGTGCACCTGGGAGAAATCCTCCATTCCGGCATTCGGCAACTCACCGCCAGTCATGTTCCGTCCCCACGGATGAACGCCGAACTTCTTCTGATGTTCGTACTGGGGTGCGATCGCGCCTATCTCTACGGACACCCGGAGCGGGAGTTGACTCCTGAAGAGCAATCTCGCTATGAGAAAGCGCTTGCCCAACGCTCAACCGGGATTCCCGCTCAATACATTACCGGTCACCAGGAGTTTTGGGGGATGGATCTGATCGTCTCGCCTGCTGTACTGATTCCGCGACCTGAAACCGAACATGTGATCGAGACGGTGTTGGAGAAGACGGGGAGGATCTCAAGCCTTGTGGGTCGGACATTCTTGTCCGACCAGAAAGCTGGGACGACCGGAACTCCTAAGCTTCGCATCGTTGACGTCGGCACCGGCTCAGGCTGCATTGCGCTGGCGCTGGCCAAGGAGCTACCCGAGGCCGAAATCCACGCCACGGATATTTCTCACGCTGCACTTGAGATTGCGCGAGCCAATGCCGCTCGCCACCAGTTCAGTCGCGTTCAGTTTCACGAAACCGATCTTCTGAATGCAATCGACCCGAAACCATTCGACTGCGTCGTTTCTAATCCACCGTACGTGGGCGAATCCGAAGAAGACCAAGTCCAACTAGAAGTTCGTAAATTCGAGCCGCGTAACGCCGTTTTTGCCGGACCCATCGGCATGGAAGTGATCGATCGCCTTATTCCCCAGGCCCGCGATGCCCTTAAACCCGGGGGCTGGCTGGTAATGGAGATAAGTGGAACGATTGCCGATCGCGTCAGAAAATTGCTGAAGACCTGGGATGACGTTCAGATCGCGAAAGATTTGCAGGGCATTGAACGAGTGGTCTCAGCGCGAAAAGCATGATCACTCTTCTTTCCTCCGCGATCACTGCAGCCTCTGCGGTAAAATGTTCTTCAGGGTTTTTCAACTGCTGCAGGCAGGATTTCTTCGACATCCACCAGGTTGGTCGGATACTGTCCGGTGTAGCAGGCGGTGCAATAAGTCGTCTTCTCGCCGTCGTGGCAGGCTTTCTTTAACCCATCGAGCGAGAGATAGGCAAGCGAATCGGCCCCGGTATACTGCCGGATTTCCTCGATAGTATTGTTCGCTGCGATCAGTTCCGCCTTGCGCGGCGTATCCACTCCATAAAAGCACGGTGAAATCGTAGGCGGGCAGGAAATTCGCATGTGCACTTCTTTAGCGCCGGCGTTGCGGACCATGCGCACAATTTTCCGGCTTGTCGTTCCGCGAACGATGGAATCATCAATCAGCACAATGCGCTTTCCCTGAAGCAGGCTACGCACCGGATTCAGTTTGAGCTTGACCCCGAAATCCCGGACTGATTGCTGCGGCTCAATGAAGGTACGTCCGACGTAGTGGTTGCGAATCAACCCGAAGCGCAGCGGAATACCGCTCTCCGCGGCATAACCCATCGCCGCCGTTACACCGGAATCTGGCACCGGCACGACCAGGTCAGCATCGGCTGGAGCTTCACGAGCCAGTTCGCGGCCCAACTGCTCGCGGCTTTCCTGCACCGGTCGCCCAAAGATGCGGCTATCAGGCCGGGAAAAATAAACGTGCTCGAAAATGCAGCTGGACTGCGCTTGCGCCGGCGCGAAATTACGCGAACTGACTCCCTCCGGACCGACAATAATCAGCTCGCCAGGCTTCACCTCGCGTTCGTATTGCGCTCCAATCAGATCAAAGGCACAGGTCTCAGACGCGAAAACGATTGTGTCGTGCGTCGAACCGTTCTGCGCCGGAATACGTGCCATGGCGAGAGGACGGAACCCGCGTGGATCGCGCGTCGCGAAGACCCGGTCACGGCTCAGCATGACTAAAGAAAAGGCCCCCTCCACACGACGTAGCGCATCGGCGAAAGCATCGGGTAACGTATGCTCGCGCGATTGTGCAATCAGGTGAACGATGACTTCTGTATCGCTGCTGGTCTGAAAAATCGAGCCCTGCGCCTCCATCCGGCTGCGAATCTCTTGCGCATTGGTCAAATTGCCGTTGTGGGCCAGCGCGATCGTGCCCTTGTTCGATTGCACCATGATCGGCTGCGCATTCAGCAGGGCCGAATCGCCGGTGGTCGAATAGCGCGTATGCCCGATAGCAAGCGTGCCACGCAGTCTCGCGAGTCTCTTTTCAGTGAAGATATCGGCGACCAGGCCCATGGCCTTGTGGATGTGCAGCGCCATGCCATCGGAGGTGACAATGCCCGCCGACTCTTGCCCTCGGTGTTGCAATGCATGCAGGCCAAGATAGGCGAGCGTCTCCGCCTCCGGGTGCGCATAGATTGCGACTACGCCGCACTCATCACGAAATTTGTCGTTTCCAGCCATCAGCCGTCAGCCTTCAGTTGCCACTCAGTAATTAGCACTCAGTGAAACCCTTGTTTATAGGGCTTCAGCCCCGAAGGACCTATGCATTTAATCCGCCGCTACCGCAGCTTCGCTCTTCAAAACCCGCTCCAGCGCGCCTTCGTACTCATACCTCAACTCCGAAACAGGAGCCGACACAACCACCTTTCCATCCACTTTGATTTCAAAGTTGTCGGACACCGCCTCCCCAAGCAGTTCCACTGAAATGCCGTGCTTCGCCCCTACTTCTTTGATTCGCGCCACATTCGCCGGGTCGCAGGAGATCACGATCCGGCTTGCATCTTCGCCAAACAGCGCGAATTCTGCGAAGAGGCCGTCCGAGGTTAGATCGACCGAACAGCCAATGCCTTTTTCAAAGGAGCACTTAGCTATCGCCACGGCAAGCCCGCCCTCCGAGCAATCATGGGCTGAATCGATCAGACCCATGGCGATCAGTTCCACGACCGCCTTTTGCAGCGAAGCTTCTGCCTCAAGATCCAGGGAAGGGGGAAAGCCCCAAAGTTCGCCCAGAATCGCCCTGGTGTACTCGGACGACCCAAATTCAACTTCTGCATCTGTCGCATCACCGGGCTCCGACCCACGCAACAACAACACCGCGCGGGAAGCCTCGCGAAAATGCGGAAAACTGGCCTTCGTGACGTCCTCATGAATTCCCACAATTCCTAGGACCGGAGTTGGATAAATTGCCTCGCCCAGGGTCTCGTTATAGAAGCTCACATTTCCGCCCGTAATTGGAACTTCGAGCTCCTCACATGCCTTGGTGATACCATCGACGACCTGCGAAAACTGCCACATGATGTGCGGCTTCTCGGGATTGCCAAAATTAAGGCAGTTGGTTGCGGCCAGCGGGGTGGCTCCCGAACATGCCACATTGCGCGCCGCTTCAGCCACGGCATGCATAGCTCCCAGCTTGGGATCGAGATAGCACCAGCGGCCGTTCCCATCCAGAGCCATGCCCAGCCCGCGCTGCGAGCCCTTGATTCGAATTACCCCAGCATCACCCCTGCCGGGACCCTCTACTGTGTTGGTCTGCACCATCGAGTCGTACTGTTGATAAATCCAACGCTTGCTGCAGATGTTCTCGCTCGCGAGCAGACGCTTCAAGTCCCCAGTTAAGTCCGCCCGCTGCCCGAACTGCACGTATTCCGGCTTTTCGCGCGAGATTGGAGGCTCCCATCGCTCCAACGGACGCTCGTACACGGGCGCATCATCAGTCAACGCGGTGTTCGGAATGCCAGCCACCACTTCGCCGTGTTCCAGCACGCGCATGTGCGGCTCGCGGATCACACGACCGACCTCGACCGCGTCGAGGCCCCATTTGCGAAACACGCGATAAACTTCCTCTTCCCGCCCTTTTTGCGCCACCAGCAGCATGCGCTCCTGCGATTCGCTGAGCAGGATTTCGTAGGCGTTCATGCCGGTCTCGCGTTGTGGCACACGGTCCATTTCAATCTCGATGCCCACGTGCCCGCGCGCTCCCATTTCGCAAGTGGAGCAGGTCAGGCCGGCCGCGCCCATGTCCTGAATGCCAACTATGGCGCCGGTTTGCATGGCTTCGAGACAGGCCTCGAGAAGAAGCTTTTCAAGAAATGGATCCCCCACTTGCACGTTGGGCCGCTTGGCTTCCGATCCTTCGCTGAATTCCTCGCTGGCCATGGTCGCGCCATGAATCCCGTCGCGTCCCGTCTTCGCGCCAACGTAGATCACAGGATTGCCTTCGCCCGAAGCCTTGGCATAGAAAATCTGGTCTTTGCGTACCAGGCCCAGCGCAAAGGCGTTGACCAGCGGATTCCCGGAATAGCAACGCTCGAACTTCGTTTCGCCACCAAGGTTCGGCACACCAAAGCAATTTCCGTAGGACGCGATCCCGCTGACCACGCCTTCCAGGATGGAGTGATTACGATGTATCTCCGCCTGTGTGGCGCGGGCGCCCTCGCCCGCGGCACTTGCCGCCATCGGCCCGAATCTCAGCGAATCCATCACAGCGACAGGCCGTGCACCCATAGTAAAAATGTCGCGCAGGATACCGCCCACCCCGGTGGTGGCTCCCTGAAACGGCTCGATAAACGACGGGTGATTATGCGACTCGATTTTGAATGCGCAGGCCCAACCATCGCCGATGTCGATAATGCCCGCGTTTTCCCCCGGCCCCTGCACCACGCGTCGGCTGCGCGTCGGCAATCGCTTCAAATGGACCCGCGAAGACTTGTACGAGCAGTGCTCGCTCCACATCACGCTGAAAATTCCGAGTTCGGTGAAGGACGGCTCCCGGCCGAGCAGCGACTGGATTCGCTGGTACTCCTCTGCCGTGATTCCGTGATCGCGCAGGATTTCGGGAGTGATCGCCAACGTCGCAGTGGTCATGTGGGGAAATTCTATTGTCGCATCTCCGGCGTAATCGTGGATAGAGAAAACTCAGACCGGGTGCCCATTTTGGAAGAGCTGAAACGTGAAACTTACTCGCTGGATTACGCGGGATTCACAACTGGGCATCTTGCCCAATGTCCTGGAGCGACTTCGGCCAGCGGCGGGAATGCCCGCACACAGTCGGGAGCTCGAAAATCGCATCGTGGCTCGAATCGGCACCCGGCGGGCAATGCGCTTAGTATCGGCACAGCCCCCTCGATCGTATGCAAAGCGCGATTGCGCTCTGTGGTCATAGTCGGCATGGCTTTCAGCAACCCACGCGTGTAAGGGTGGGCGGGTGCGCGGAAAAGCTCATTTCGCGTCGCCAGTTCCACCACGCTTCCCGCATACATCACGGCCACGCGGTCTGCCACCTGCGAAACCACCGCAAGGTCGTGCGAGATAAAAAGCATGGTCAGGCCGAACTTCTCCCGCAACTCGGAGAGCAGATCGAGAATCTGAGCCTGAATGGTTACATCCAGCGCAGTCGTGGGCTCGTCGGCGATCAGCAGATCGGGCCGATTGACGAGCGCCATCGCAATCATCACCCGCTGTCGCATTCCGCCGGAAAGCTGGTGGGGGTAGTCGCGGGCGCGATGTTCAGGCTCTGGAATCGATACTTCGCGTAATGCTTGCACGGCGCGGTTCCAGGATTCTTTCTTCGAAACGTCACTGTGCGCGCGTACTGCCTCGGCAACCTGTTCGCCGACACGCATCACAGGATTCAGGGCGGTCATCGGCTCCTGAAAAATCATGGATATTCGCGCACCGCGTAACCTGCGCATCTGTTCGGGCGCAAGCATGAGCAAGTTTTGCGAAAGCCCGCCGTTCGCCTGAAACCGCGCTTCCCCGCTGATCTCGGTCTGTGGCGGAAGAAGCCGCATTACGGCCAGCGATGTCACGGATTTGCCCGATCCCGACTCCCCCACAAGGCCGAGCACCTCTCCGCGCGAAATGGCAAAGCTCACATCGCGAACCGCGGCGAGAGGTCGGTGAGCAGCCGGAAACCGCACGGTCAAATTTCGCAGTTCAAGCAGCACACGCCCATGTTAACAGCGAGCCTGATTCTTTCTGAACCGACGCGCGAAACCTGTTGACCGGAGTTCCGAGCCTCTGTAGTTTGAAACGAATGTGCCTAACGATCTTTTCGAAGTCAAAATTTCCGCGAGATGCTGCTATATCGCGAGCTGCGGCAAGATTCGCTATCACCACGAGTACCGCGTTGGTCTTGCTTTTGGCCGGTGGCTGTGGCTCCGGAACTCACGGAAACCAACTCATGCCGGCTACGCCGACAACTTTTCCGCCAGCGACGGTCCCGCTCGTGAAGCTCAGCACTGATGCGTTTACCAATTCGAGTAGCCAGCACGCCACCGAGGTTGAGCCCGGCAGTTTTGCCTTTGGCACGACGATCATCAGCTCTTTTCAAGTAGGGCGCATTTTCGGCGGAGGAGCGGCTGATATTGGCTTTGCGATTTCCAATGACTCTGGCACAACCTGGCAAAGCGGCCTGCTGCCCGGTCTTACTACATTTCAAGGAGGTGGAACCAATTCGGCAGCAACCGATACGTCTGTCGTCCACGATGCTGCCCACGGTGTATGGATCATCTCCTCGTTAGCTATTGCCCCCGGGTTAACTCAGGTCGTAGTGAGCCGCTCGCTTGATGGCGGCGCTAGCTGGAGCAACCCTATTGTCGTGAACCAAAGCGCCAGCCTGGACAAGAACTGGATCACCTGTGACAACACGGCCACTAGTCCTCATTATGGGAACTGCTACATGGAGTGGGATGACAATGGCAACAACAATCTGATTCTCATGAGCACCTCCACCGATGGCGGTCTCACCTGGTCACTACCTTCGTCACCCGCTGGCAATCCAAACGGGCTTGGCGGTCAGCCGCTCGTGCAGCCCAACGGAACAGTGATTGTGCCATTTCTCTCAAATTCCAATGCGATCCAGTCGTTCACCTCCAGCAATGGCGGGACGAACTGGGGCTCGCTGGTGCAGGTCGCTGCAGTATCTGCGCATGGTGTGGCAGGCGGCCTGAGGTCGTCTCCGTTACCTTCGGCGCAAATGGACGCTGCCGGGACGATCTACGTGGTGTGGGAGGACTGCAGTTTTCGCGCAAGCTGCCCGTCAAATGATCTCGTCATAAGCACCTCCGGTGACGGCACAACCTGGTCTCCTCGGGCGCGCATTCCCATCGACGCAATTTCCAGCACGATAGATCATTTCATCCCCGGCCTGGGAATCGATACCGCAACCAGCGGCGCCACCGCGCACCTCGGCCTGACTTACTATTACTATCCGCAAGCCAATTGCACCGCCGCAAGCTGCGCGCTGTTTGCCGGATTCATTTCCTCTACCGACGGGGGAACGACGTGGAGCGCGCCGACGCCGGTGGCCGGGCCGATGTCTCTCAGTTGGTTGCCGTCGACCGATTCAGGATTGATGGTGGCAGATTACATCTCAACCTCTTTCATCGGGGGCAAGGCATATGGCTTTTTCGCAGTCGCGAAGGCAAAGTCCGGCTCGACGTTTGACGAGGCTATCTACACGACTCAAAGTGGATTCGATGCGGCTGCGGCGGCCGCCACGAGCAGTTCAGCGGGAGAACAGCCGGTCTCACGCGCTATGACCAGCCAGTCTCCCGCTCAAAGTATCGGCATCAGCAAGCTACTCCGGCGCTAATTACGACTTCACGCCGGACGCCTTCATGTCCTGTTGGCTCTCAGTATTGGCCTTCTTCGTTTCAGTCGTCGAATCCGCTTGCGGATCCAGCTTCTGAATGGCCTTACCCAGGCTGAAGCTTCCCGTCACCGAGCACCCGGTCGAAGGAGCGTTTGTCCCCGCCAGGGTCTTCGTCATTGCCTGCCGCAGGCAGAAGAAGTTCATGCCAGGAAGGTTCTTGCTGACATGTGCAGCAGCGATGCACTGCCCAATATTCTTGAACCCCTGGCAAGCATCTGCGGCGCCCATTTTGTCGCCTGTCAGCGCCACAATCTTGTCGCCAATAGCCGGGTTTTTCGACAAAACGTCGCTGATCTTCTGCGTCGATGTCGGAGGTGCGTTTGTGTTCCCATGGCTGGAAGCGTTACCAGAGCTGTGGCCCATGGAATTGCCCATGCCGGCATTACCCATTCCCATTCCGCCGGCGTGACCATGTTGCGCCAGTGCGCTCGAGCTGTACAGGAAGACCGCCAAGCTGAGTACAGCAAGTTTCAATATCTTCATCAAAGTTCCTCCTTGATCAAACCTATCTCGCCTATTCCTGACAAGCCGATCTACTTGCTTGCCCGAAGCAGGCGCCCTACGTTGAAGCCGATCGAAAACGAAACTGAATTCAAGTCGTACTGCACGCTGCGCGTGTAGCCGAGCTCAGCATCGGTGAATTTATTGAGGCTCGCGTCTACCCACATTGAAAAACCGTCGTCCGCCGCAAGGCTGGAGCTTCCAGTGACCTGATGTCCACCATTGAAACTGCGACCGTGAGCAGGATTAGCATTGGATGATCCGGCGCCCACCACTCGGCTGAACACCGTCTGATTGCCGAATGGCGCAATGTCATAACCTGCCGCACCCACGCTGATGAACTTCCATACATCCACTTCCGCGCCGCCGCGGAAATGGGTATTCAGTCCGTAGCTGGTGTACGGTCGGACGAACAAGCGCGAGTCCTGCGTAGTGTTGGAAAAACCAGCCTCGAAAAACGGCGTTACCTGATTGAACTCATGGTCAAAGTGATTGGTCCAATCGAAGGTCGCATGGCCGGTGTTGAGGCCGAGGCTCTTGTCGCCCAGCGGAGCTGATCCGGTGAACACCGTTGCATAGTTCAGCGATGTGTGCGGGTATTTCCAGCGCAGGTCAATCGACGGATTGCCCACGCCGCTGCCGGAACTGCTGCCGGTTGTCGAATTCGACCCGTTTACAAAGTAAATCGGCAGCCCGAAATCCATTCCGAAATGCTGCGTAAAAGTGTATCCGGCGCTGGAATCGACCTCGTACACCTGCCCGGCGGCGTTGGTCGTGCCGCCAAATTCCACGTACGAAGTGAAGCCAGTCTCATCTTTCGCCGCAGATTCAGCCTTCGACTGCGCGGTTGCTATGCCTGACCAAACAAGACCACAAATTAGAACCGCAAGGCTCGACACCGAGCGTTTACTCATCTGTACACCCCTTCGAAATTTATGTGCTTCGAACCCTGGCAGCGACAAATTGGTAACCCATGGTGGCGTTAGTTACCGATTACCAGCAATAGAATTCCCGCTGCCCTGGGCTTGGCAATGCATTCTTCACTCCCATCGTCAACGTGACAAGTAACCGAAGTGAAATCAGCTACTTTCCCTAAGGGGCGCGGCTTTTGGGCAACTCGTGGAAAAGGAGTTATTGCCAGAAATTGGAAAGAATTGCATAGTTTACGCGACATTGGGCGAGCGCGAACAGGTGAAAGCTAGGATTCAGCTAGATCTGCGCGAAGCTCTTGTCGCGCAGTTCTTCGACCATCTGCTGCGCTTCCTGTAGCCCGCAGCCGTACAGCCTGCGAGCCATATAGATTGCGGTGATGGTATCGCCGCGCTGGTCTAACTCGCGGAGCCGCTTCTGCTGTTCCTCGCGACTGATTCCCTGCAGATTCGCATAGTCTTGCTTGATCCAAACCTCGTCAGCAATAGTCGTATACGGCCGCAATGCATCGAGGAACCTATGGGTGCCCGGAAAAACCTGCCAACGCAAACGAAGAAACGGCGGCGGCTCCATGTGCACCGGGTGGTCCTGATACAGCGTGGACGAGCTTCCATACCAGCGCTTCTCAGTTGGCGCCTTCTCGCCTAACTCCGCGTCCAGCGCTCGTGAGAGTGCATCGAGATTCCCGGCCAGCTCCAGTTCGACGTAGCGGCGAAACTGCGTAGAATTTCTCCTTGTGTGTCGGGAACCTGCACACGTTCATGAATCAGCCGAGCTGAGCGGATCTCCTGGTATCCAATGAACACCACGGTCAGATCATCTGCAGGCAGATGGTAGTTCAGATAAGATCGGAACTGGACGAATATTCCAAGATCGTTCATCCGCACCAGCCAGTTCGAGGGCCGGAACCTTGCGGTGATGAACCTGCGCATCAGAAAAACAAAAAGCAGGATCACCGCTGCGAAGTAATATCCGAATTTCCAATGTGCGGAATAAGACTGATAGAACAAACCAGCGCACGCGCCAAGGACCAGGCAGGCAACTATCGACGCCGTAACGCGTGAATAATGAAAAACGCAATCACGGGAGCTTGCCTCCACTTCCGCGAAGCGCAGCAGACGCATTCCCACCCCTAATTAGTGGCTAGGGACCAGTCATCAGTACTGACAAACTAGCAACCAGCCACCAGCTACTATTTTCTACTGCGCATTCTGGCTCACTAGTGCGCCAGCTTCGCTGACGCTTCCGCGTTCCAACGCGGTCTCGATCTTCAGCTTCTGGTGGGGGCGCAGATCAACAACCGTCTCAAACGGGAGATATCCCGGCAGTGCGATGCGAATCTGGTGCTGCCCCGGCGTCAGCAGCATTGCTTTGCCGACTCCGTCGAATTCATCCACATGCCCGGCAAATTGCCCGTCGACAAAAACGACAGCTCGCGTGGGCGTAGCTGAAATCTTCAATTCTCCAGTCGCGTTCTTCGGGACGGCCCTCATGTCCTTGGCGAGCGCCAAATCTATGGTATGCAGCTCTCCGGGCTCAAAGACACTATCGTCCACGTAATCCTTGTACCAAGCCTGGCGCACGATAATTTCGTGCTTCCCTGGAAGAAGCAGCATCTTCTTATCACCGTTCAGCTCTTTCACGTAGCCGAGATATTGTCCGTCCACCCACACGCCGGCAGTCTTCTCGGCACGATTGTGGGCCACGAAACGCACCTCGGCCAGCACGCGGTTCTCGGCACGCGCGACGCTCATCGCGCCGGCGCAAAACGTCACTGCCAGAATTGCAAATACACTACGCCCCAGCATGGAAACCTCCAAAATCGAATCTGATGTCCGCAGAATGCTTCGGCTGGCGAGCGAAAAATAGTAGCGGCAAGGATTCCTCGCCTTAGGAACTCTGCTTTATTGCTATGGTCAGGCGGGCGCCCGCGCTGGTCAATACTCACCAGTACATGGTGGTGGCCTCACGGACTCAGTCGGCTGAACTGTGAGTTAAAGTACGTCATCCCCAACTCCCTGCAAAGGAGAGGGAATCTAACGTCGGAAATGCATCACCAATGCAGTGTGGCTGCGCATGATGATCAAAAAAACGGGCCCGATCACGGCCGTGCAGGCGAAGCGAGGCTCGCCGTCTGCTTCTCGCGGCTTCCCAGCGCGATGACCATCGACATATTTTTCGGGTAGACGACATCGCGGCCGCGGGCGATGAAATGCGCGTAAATAGATCGCGCTGCGCCATAGGCGCCTAATCCAGCCGCCAGGGTGCGCGATCGCGCAAAAGCGCCAACCAGCGTGCCCACCAGTTTGAAACCGGATGCCCCATTCGCGGCGCCGCCGCCCATGTCGCCTCCGCCTCCGCCGCCGTTGCGGAACTCGCGATCTGAATCTGGCGAGGCCGAAGAAGCCGCGAGCATTACCGCAATTCCCGTGGTCAGATATCGCGTCTTCGACGTCTTCACCTGCGCGCCTCCTTCAGAATCCAGCGCAAGGTTCTCGCCTTTAGCCGCCTCAATGCCTTCCAGCGTCGATTGAATCTCCCGTTCGAGCCCGTTGGGCGGAACTACTTCGTGGAAACTGATTCGCAGTTGCCCGTTCCTTGCAAAACGGCGCGCCGCGCGGACCTGCAGAACTGAACCTTTCAGTTCGCTGCCTTCGGGCAAATAAAGCCGGTTCTCGACCACCAGGGGCTGACTGATGATCGCCTCGACCTGATCGCCTTTTTTGCTGGTTGCGGAATTGAGAGGCGTGGTCAGCCAGGCGTGCACGGTGCCGCCCGCATCCGGCAAGCGGCCGATGTTCTCCACCATCTCCGGTCTTAGTTGCTCTACGCCAAATGACAGAGGCTGAGGGATGACGGCACTGAAGCCGGCCCCTGGATCGAGATACTGCGGACGGTAGGGGGATTGCTCCAGCGCGAATCTTTTCAGCCGATGCGCCTTGCCCGGTGCAGAAACTTGCGCCTTCATTGCCGCAAGCTGCTGTTTCAAGTCTTGCCGCGCTTGGGCCAGCCTGCTTTTGGCCAGCCTCTTTCCCTCATCAACCTTACTTTCCTTGGATTGCCTGGCGGGAACGAATTGCAAGACTCCGTTCATTCCCGGGGATACCAGAGCATGAATAGGCAGTCGCCGGCCGTCAGGCACAATCACTTCGTCCAATTCAATTCGGACTGGATGCGCCGGCGAAAAATTGCCATCCATGGCTGCCAGCGTTCGCCGCTTTTTCGGCACCGCTTCAATTTCCGCGATCTTGCCTGTGACTTCGCTTCCGGCCGGCACCAGCAGTTTGTCGAATGCATAGATCGGTTCAACAGTCTTGCCGTGGATCGGCTGCCCGACCTTCCGGATCCTGAGTTCCTCCGCGAGTACCACTTTCAATGGCGTGCCAGCATCCACTGCCAACGGGATGATGGTGGCAGGCTTTGGTTGCTGAACGGCTCCCGGAGGACGCGCCAGGGGCTTCTCCGGGCGGTTCTTCAATGTTTGCGCGGAAACGAACCCAGCTGGAAACAGCAGGAATAGGCACAAAAATCGCGGTATAGACATCTCGTACGGTTCTCCCAGGAGTGGAGGAATGTAGTTTATAGAAACCCTTGGAAACCTGAAAGGCCAGCTACCATGCTCGATGTCCCGCAACTCAGAATCAGTTGTATGGCGTGATCCGAATTTTGCGATGTTTGCTGTTCCGCCCTTCTGTGGCCAGGTGCCTGATCCCAGGAACCTTGCTGCAGCCACGAATTGAACAAACTCTCTGTCCGTATCGAACACTCAGCATTAAGAAACGAATTTCTTCACCCGCCCACAACTAAATCCCGCGGCCGGGGTTGACCCTACAGTGTGTCTTCCTGCAGTCACTCGGCGCAGCCCGATGTCCCTGAATGCTGGGAAATACATCGTAGAAAGGCAATCATTCTGAACCGAGGTTGATGTCTTATGAAGCAACTCTGGATAATTCTCGTTCTCGGAACCGCTCTGGCGCTGGCAGGATGTGGAACAAATTCCTCGCACGACGCCATCAATGGCAACTGGACCGCAGCCCTGATGAGTTCCAACAATAGTAGCAACCCGGTCTTCAACTTCACGGTAACGATGAACCAGACCAGCGGCAGCAATCTGAGTATCACCAACCTGAACTTCACCACCGCCAACTCTTGCTTTGCCTCGGGAACTACCGCGACCGGTGGATTCACCCTGAGCGGCACCTTTTCAGGGCAAACCAGCGGCGGGTTCCAGATGAACGTTCAGTCGACCGGCAGCAGCAACAACCAGCTCACCCTGCAAGGAACTGTGAACAACAACACCATCACGGGGAATTGGACACTCACGGGAACTACCGCTGGTTGCAGCGGCTCCGGCACGTTCACAATGAACAAGAGCTAAGTGTGGGTTCGACGGTGACTGACGGCGCCGAGTAAGAGACGCGCAGTATCAAGTGACGCCCATTGCTAGTGAAACGAATCCCTTCCGTGGTGTGATCTACTGTGCCCCACTTCTTCTACGGAGTTCTGCAAAATGGTTGTACTCGCAACGCGAAGCTGGTCGAGTCGAAGCTCCTCTAGGTGGGAATGAGCCGCTTCTTGTTTCGAAGACCTGATTGCTTCGTTTCCTGACGACTTCTTTCCCCGAATGCGCTTGGGGCTGGCACCCTTTTCCCGTGCTCGAAAAGGTAGCCCAGATTATGTGTGCTCTCGCTGAAAATTGGCGGCGACCATGGCAGCTACGATCTGCTCCCCGTGTTCACGCGTGTCCGTCGAGCAAATGTAGGTACGTGCATCCGGTTCTTCGGTTGCTTCGGCCCACACCTGGAAGCCCGAACCGTTGCCATTACCGCACTCGAGTAAGTGAAACCCGTTTAGATTCTCATTTTCGGTTACGCTCATCTCTCCTCCTCCTCTTCGCTCAGATCAGCCGAGGTGTCAAAGTGATCCCGCGTGGGTAGGTGAAACGTTGGTGCTTCCTCCATCGTCTCCATCACGCAAGACGCCCTTTGCACGGATTGCGAAGGCAAAGGTTGTTTCGTGCCGAAAAATGGCCCCACTCGCCCTGTGTGGAGTGCGTCTCAACTGGCGGGAACTGCGCTTCGGAGAGGCGAGGACATTACGTTGACCATTATGGTTCAGAACTTCGCAATGTCTGTGATCGCAGTCACATCCTTCAGTGATGGTTGATAAATCGCGTGGCTGTTGGAAAAGGTTTTGGTCGAAAGCGGTCGAAATTACCGGGATGCACAATGTCTCGCAATGCGGGAAGATCGCTTATAACGCATCCTGCGCAAAGTTATTTTCGCGAATTTAGCAGACAGGGGTTTTTTCAACAGCTACGCGATTTTCGTCAATCTGCGATCAATCCATGATCGACCACGCCAGATAGGGGGAGAAATTTCAATGATCTTGTCCGGTTCCGGCAGGTAATGCGGGTACAGGAAACGATTCAGTGGAGAACTGAGGTGGCTCGGGAACTTGCGTGTTATGATGGGTTTGCCGCTAATCCGTGGGCGCTTAACTCAGCGGTAGAGTGCCATCTTCACACGGTGGAAGTCATAGGTTCGAATCCTATAGCGCCCACCAATAATTCCAATCGAAACGTACTCGTCGAGGGCAAGAATCGGAAATTTGCCGGACTTGACTGCGACAAGAAGGCCTGCTTGCGCATCGCCAGATCAGACTCCACTTCTCGCCAATTGCACTTTGTGCAGACGCAGTCCCACCAGGTAGACGTAGTGCCCTGCTGAAATGATTGTTAATGCGAATGTTGCCCGCAGGAAAAACGTTCGTCCCAGCCAGACCCAGTGCATCGGATATACCTGCAACAGCATGACGAACACCACCGCCGCAACTTGCGAAAGCGTATTCGCTTTGCCGAAAATGCTCGGGCGAAAATCGCGCAATCCAGCGATCGTATAGAGCACACCGCTCACCAGCAGAATGCAAACATCTCGGCTGAAGACCAGCACGGTAAATTTCCACGGAATTCTTTCCACCACCGAGAGCACAAGAAACACTGTGCTCAGCAACATTTTGTCCGCGATGGGATCCAGATATTGCCCGAGAAGCGTCTGCTGATGGAGCCTTCGTGCCAGCAACCCGTCAAGCCCGTCGCTCAATCCGGCGATCACAAACAGGATCAACGCGCCGCGATAGTGGTGATCGAGCAGCTTGATCACGATGAACGGCAGGAATGCCATGCGCGCCAGCGTGAGCTGATTGGGGGCGCTAAGGATCTGGGAAATCCTCAAAGCTACGGCTTTCGGCGACCCCGGGAGAGCTGTAGAACCGGATTGCACGAAATGATTTTCGCCGCTTAGAGATGCCGTTTGCAACTTGAGGCGCACAGCCACGCGATCTTTTCGACCTAATTTAGCAAACGAATTCTGCTGGTGGCGTCCTAATTTCACCGCAAAGACACGAAGGAACGCAAAAACCTTCTTAATTGAGGACCTTCGTGGAGCTTGTGCCCTTTGTGGTTGATGAGTTTAGGACACCACCCATCTGCACTCAGAATTGGCAATCCGTGAGCGCGTCAGTAGAATGGGAATGTCCCATCCCTTGTAGGCCCGTAGCTCAGTTGGTTAGAGCGCTTCCTTGACACGGAAGAGGTCGATGGTTCGAGTCCATTCGGGCCTACCATTTCCTTCAATTACTTAGCCGCTCTCCTGCGCAGCTTTCCACCTGTGACTTTCTACCCCTGCTGGTTTCCGAACCGTGAACCTGCGATATGGAAGTGGCGCCGCGCCGGTTCGTCCTCGGAGCCAATCTCGTGCTCATGGTGCCGTCGTTAACTGGGCTTAATATTCTGATTCAAGCGCAGAACATTATCGGGATCATATTTCTTCTTGATCTCCACGAGGCGAGCATAGTTCGGCCCATAGGCCGCGCGGACGAGTTGGTCGCTCGTATCTCCCAACTGGTTGACATACACTCCATGCGCGAAGGGTTGCAACTGGTCGCGGGTAGCTTCGACCCAACGCACTGCATCGGCCTTGTCTGCAGATGCGTTCCAGGCACTTGCAATGTCCACTTCATAACCGGGCTGCCGCAAAGCGAATGCGGTATCTTTCACCCTTACACGGCTCACAGCCCCACGCAGCGTCACAAAAATCACCTTGCGCTTTGGTGGACCATTCTCGATTGCTGTAGCGGTCGCCGCAATGGCAGCTTCGCTGAGTTTGGGAAGGAATAGGTCGGTTTGGAAGTGCGCCACCGGTGTTAAAAGAAATCCACCTGCCGCTTGGGCTTCCAGATAGGGCATGACCTTGACGCTGTCATCCTGCGGTTTGAGCGCACGCAGCGGTTTGATGAAGTCACTCCCCACTCGTGGGTCGCCGCAATAGCAGATGTCAATTTTGAATCTTGGCCCTTGTTCGGACGGCGACAACTGAACGAAAGCACTCATTTCATCCGGTGCCCCCGCGATAAAGCTTACAAAAGCCTGCAGGAGTTCTGGAATGTGACCCACTGGATACGTTAGTGCCCCTGACAGAACATGTCCGACAGAATGGAGTTTGTACTCCAGTGCAGTCACCACGCCGAAATTACCGCCGCCGCCGCGAATCGCCCAGAAAAGATCTGGATTAGATTCTTCGCTGACCTCGATTTGCTTTCCGTCCACCGTGACTAATTGCGCTGACAGCAGGTTGTCGCAGGCGAGGCCGTACTTCGAGTCCAACCGTCCTTCTCCTCCGCCGAGTGTCAAGCCGGCAATTCCGACTGTTGGACAGCCGCCTGAGGTTGTCGCAAGCCCAACGCGCTGCGTCGCCTCGTCCAGATCGCGGACGAGCGCGCCTGCCTCCGCGCGGGCCACCCGCTTGCTGGCATCCACCTCCACTCGTTTCATTCCGGAAAGGTCGATCACTGCTCCGCCATCGCACATCCCATACCCGAGACGGCTGTGGCCTCCACCGTGTACCGCAACCGGCAAATTGTGCTTCTGTGCAAAGTCAAGGCTTCGTGCCACGTCGGATGCGCTGCCGCAGCGCACGATCAGCGCCGGATGCAGATCGAATGCACGGTTGAATATCTGGCGTGCCGCATCGTAATCAGGCGTATTGCTCGTGCTTACGTGACCACTAATTTCTGAAGCGAATTTTCGGACGGCCGCCGAATCCAGGGAAGCAGTTTGCTCGCCGGCTTTGAGCATCGCTTCAACTGAGCACCCATACAGCGAGGCAGCAGCGAAGGTCGTCTGCTGGACAAACTTTCGTCGGGTGATGAGAGCCATATATCAAACTCCATGAACCGCACTTTTCAGCTTCTCCAGTTCTGTGTTCGGGGAAAGCCTACGCAGTCAGACTTCCGCCGTCAATGTTATTGGCTCCATTCGGGCCTACCATCAGTCCCAATACCATTTGGAGAGAATCCCCAAAATTTTCCTTCACCACCAGTCCTTCCGTAACTCGATTGATCCGAGGGCGTCACGCAGTTCAAAACTACGATTCCTTGCAGAGCGCGGTCAATAGTCAAACCTGGAGCGATATGGGATGAGATACATGTTTACCTCGGTGAGTAAGTCGAGGTCGAGATCGCCTCGTTGTTCCACCCTTGTGTCCCAGGTATTCAATTGAATGTTGTGCCTGCGCCTTACGGACTGGGCGAGAATCTGGGCTCGTATATCAAAAGATAGGCTGCTGTAGGGCAAGTTGGAAATGGTCGCGACAACTCGGTCCACAAAAGCCGCGCACCCCCCCGCCTGGGGCGTCTGCGAACACCGAATGCCGTCATCTGTGGGCAGGTAGTAGGAAAGGCCATAGCCGCTGTTTCGAAAATCAGCCAGCATGCCTCGGAGTAAAACATCGTCGGTCGTGTTCAGCGAGGTTTCGATCAGGATGCCCGGCCTCTGGACAGGCGTAAACAGCTCGTTCAGGTATTGCAGATAGAATCCAGCATTGGACTTGTTCAGGTTTTTTGTATCCAGCCACAACTTTGACCACTTCCGCGTCTCGGAGGAAACCAAGTCGCGCAACGTGAGATAGTTGTTCGCCTTCGGTGGGTGAAACACGTACACCTGTTGCGCGTCAGCGTTCAGCACAAGATCGATCTCGAGACAAGCAAAGGCTTCGGAGGCGTCGCGGAACTTCATCCAGCTGTCGGCTCGATGCGCGCAGATCCGGTCCTGCAAAGGGCGAGGCAGGGAGTGAATGAGACGGCGCTTTTCATACAGGTCGATGTCGGTGGGAGCAGCGACTTCTTGCGCGTCGAGGTTGCCGTCGACGGCGACGACGTAGAGCTTTCCGTGGTACATGCGCAGCGAGGAGTATCGATCGGGCGTCGGGTCGAGGTGGCGGAATATAGACATGAGATCTCGCTTATAGGTCAGGCCGGCGATGTCTGCGAGTGAATCCGAGATCCAGCCCAAGCTGTATCGGATACTCCGGTTGGCCTTCGCGGCCTCGAACTCGCCTCCATATTTGCGGCGCGCACTTGCATTAAAGAAGACAATCAGTGGAACTTCGATCTTGCGATGGCTGGGGCTGCCGGATTCGTGCCCGGTTCCATCCAAAACATCTTCGCCATGGTCGGAAAAGTACACGAGCACCATGGGTTCGCTCACTGCCCACATTGCCTGCATGACAGAATCCAGGTTGCCGGCGATATACGCCAGAGCACGGTCGTAGCAGTTGATCTCCTGCAGGTGTCTACGCTGGTTGAGAATAGGAAGATCGCCGAACGTCGCTTTGAAGGGAAGCTTCGTCCTGAGATCGGGCGAGAGAGCGGGAACTCCTGCGGGGAGGTTGTCGCAATACGGGACATGGCCCGCATAGGAATGAAAGAAGAGTGCGCTTCGGTCGAAAGTCTGGATGGCGTGCAGAAAGTAAGGCAACAATTCCGAGTCCGGCTTGTGGTATCCGGTAAAGGAACTGCCCCAGCCTTGCTTTTGGAAGTACTGGCGGTTGGCTTCTTTGCCAAACAACTTTGCCGGCCACTCGTCCTGGCCTTGATTGGAGTACCAAGCAGCACCGATGCCGGTTCGGTTCAGAACTGAAATCAGATTGGCACGCCTGAGTTCGGTATCATACTTGAGTTGATCGCCAGATGGATCGTTGCTGACGGTGAGTTCCCGTAACAGCGACGGGGTGGTGTGCGAATGGGGGCTGATGACCTGGTCGAATACGAGGACGTTGTCTTTGAACTGTCGAGTCTCGATCGTGGCTGCTAATGCTCGGTAAAGTTCGCGATTGGTAGACTCTCCGATGTAAATGACCAGCCTTGGTCCGGAGCGCTGCATAAAGTGGTTAAGCTCTGCGCTGGTCGCCTTCGCCAACTGTTGCTGGATGAGGTGGGTGTCGCGGTAGACGGAGAACAGACGCGACATATCTTGGCAGAACAGAACCGCGAGCGCACCTGCACTCAGCGTCAATGAGAGCATCGCGTAGGCCAGCTTTGGCCTACAGTTGCTGAGGCGGCCGAACAGCGCGAGAAATCCACAGAAAGCGGCTGGCGATAGGGCCACAGCCAATTCCTTCAGGCTGATGCTCATTGTGCTCAAAGCCTGCAAAACATACGCCGTCGCTTCCCACCAGTTCGTGCATGGAATCTCAGCCAAAGAATCGGCTCCGACCGTACCCATTTTGTTGTCCAGCAAGACCGAGACGAGAAAGACCGCCGACGCAGGCCAGAGAAGAATGCTGAACACGTGCTTCTTGTGCAATATTCGCAGCAGGGCAATCGTGCCGACAATGATGCACGACAGGACCGTATAGATCGCGTGTTCGAACACGGTTGCAACCTTGCTGACGATGGCAGCCTGCAAGCCGACGGTAACCATTGCCCTGAGGTCAGCGCCATAGAAATGCAACCAGCTGGCAGCAACCGGGAATGCCGGAAGGGCCCAGTTCGCCGCCGACCACGCAGCCTCGAGTGGTTTTTTGACACGAATCTTCGAAGCGGGGGAAGCTGGGAGGACCCTGCATTGATCGCCTACTGCAGCGCGACTTGCGGAGAGGAGGTGGGATTGCGATGGGAAGAAATTCATTTGTGTTTTTGTGGAATCATCCCCAGCTCTATCACGGCAGCGACGTTGTTTCGTGGACCCAAGAACAGCAGGGGATAACGTGAGATGTGTTCGTACTGCAACTGGCTTTTCAGATAAAAGCCGGAACGCAAACTGATTTCACTCCGCACGCTGTAGTCTTGCCAGGCTCCCCCGTGAGGAACGAAGTCGCGACTTACGGTGTTGTGCTTGTAGGTGAATTGGATGTTGTTGCGCGCAGAGATCCAATAGTTGAACCGGCATTGAAACGAACGACCCATGCGGCCGACCGTGTCGCCGATCAAGTTGCCGTTGTGGGTGTAGCCGTCGCGATATCGGTAGTTCCAGTAGTTAAGATTTCCGTGATTGTTGCGAAACCCCGGAGACTCTGTAGACGCCGCCTCCACGTGTAGGTCGAGTTTCGGCAGGTGGGGGAAGCGGGTCAGATAAATGCCGGGACGATAGGGATTTTTCGCAGGATTCTGAAAGGCGACAAAGTCGTCATCCGCATACCAGTCGCCATAAAAGACAAGATAGTTCTTGGTCTTGGGCACATAGAAGGTCCAATCGAAACTGGTATTACTGTCGCCCGGCACCGAATGAAGTTGCGAGTTGACCTGACCGAAGAAGCTCAGAAGGAAGTTCTTCGTGGTGAGCGGATCGCCTCCCTTGCCGCCGATTTGACAGGTACGTCCAAAGCCGAGCTCCAGGTTGGGGAGTGCCTTGAAGTTGATCTTGTTCCCGTAGGCATAAGGATGGGGGATATAAGTGTGCCCCTCCAGCCGACCAAAGAAACTTTCAACCCGCGCTGGTCCCAAGATCCGCAAGAATCCTGGCAGCTGCATATCAGACTGGGTCAGCCGCAACATAGGAACTGGCTCGATGTTGTCGCTCCACAAAAATGATCCTCCAGCTCCGGGAGCCCAGGAGAGGCTCTGCTTGCCAAAAGAGAGCTGCCATCCTTCGTGCAAATTGAGTGCGACGTACGCATCCAAGAGTCGAGGCCGGTTAATCGCGGTGAATGCCCCTGCGGCGGGTGCAGGCACCTGGTCGGCAGCCGCGATAAAGCGGCGTACGCCATCGGAGAGTCCCGGAAATGCGGGCGCATGCTGGAACTCGGCCCGCACGAAAACCGCCGCCGGTCCGAGAGCAGCGCGTATCGAGCCCCCGACCTGCGCGTTGGCGCCTCCGCGTAGGGGACGTCCAAAATCGTAGGATTCGATATCTTCAGCCGCCCGGTGCGCATCGGCCGGGAAGCGTGGCTGGCCGCCGGGGTATTTGTGGCTCCCGGGGTCACAATCGGAAACGGCGCCGTGATCGGCGCGAGAAGTGTGGTCCTGAAAGACATGCCGCCGATGACGGTGTGCGCCGGCCATCCTGCCCGGCCGCTTCGTCCGCGGGTGAAGCGAGCGGTCTCCCCTTGCAATGCGAATTCGCAAGCGACCTAAATTTGATCGCAGATTGTAGTGCAGGCGCTTGCAAGAAACTCAACGTACAAACCCTGGCGCCTGAAGGCAGCCTCAGTTTGGCGGATTTACAGCATCGCTGAAGCGATGCCTGATACCCGCAGCTAAAACGCGCCGTCCGTTCGCCGTTAGTCAGGTCATGGCCGGAGGCGACGTCAAACGCGCGCATCAGCTCTGGCCCTACTTATCACCTGTGCCCGATCCATCCTGCCCGCACTGAAACGGATGCTCTGATGATCCTTATCTTGAATCGCTATCGTTTTGCGCTTCGTGTTTGCACGTACGTGCTGCCTTTATTCGCGTTTGTGACCGCTGCTGCGCTGCTGCCCGGGTTGGGACAGGAGCTCTACCGGTCGCCGCTCTATATCTTGCTGGTCGCAACCACCCTTGCCGTCTGGGCGGCTACGGCTGAGCATTATCAGCTTTCGAGCAGCGACGAATTATTTCGAACATCGACTTGCATCCGGCGGGCTTTCCCGGCCTGTGCGACGACTTACCTGATCGTGATCGCGATCGGATTTTTCGTGCAGCGCGGCGGGCTTTCGCGTGGTTTGCTGCCGCTCAGCGCCGCCCTGTTGTTTGTCTACACAATCGCAGTGCAGCGGATGTTCCGTACCCTGCTGCGCAAAGGGCCGCGCCGAGCGTTGAAGGTTCTGATCGTAGGCACCGATGTCTACGCGCGTCGTGCAGTCCGGCGGTTGCGCAACCCGCATTTTCCCTGCCGGGTAGTGGGATACATCCACCTGCCCGGGCAGTCGGTGCAAGTGACGGATGCTCCCGTTTATGAACTGGACGATTCGGAGCAGCCGAATCTGGACGGAGTCAATGACATTCTGGTTGCTCTCGGTCCGGCGAATACGGCAGAACTGCGGGAGGTGATCCGTGGCCTAGACCGCTTCTGTGTGCCCATCCGTGTGATCGCTGATTTTGGAGAAAACATTTTCTCGCGCGACCGCATGTTTCAGTTCGGCCGCCTGCAACTCGTCGACGTGGCACCGTCGCCGGTCGAGTCGTTCGCCTACGGATTCTGCAAGCGGGCATTTGACCTCCTGTTCGCCTCGCTCGCAATCCTGCTCACTGCGCCGGTGATGGGCACCATCGCCCTCGGCATCAAATTGACCTCTCCCGGCCCCATCTTTTTCCGCCAGGAGCGGGTCGGGCTGAACAGACGGGTATTTACCATGCTGAAATTTCGCTCGATGAAGGTGGCTGCGAGCAGCGAGAGCGATACCCGCTGGACCGTGGAGAATGATGCGCGCCGGACAGGGTTCGGCGCCCTGCTCCGCAAAAGCAGTCTCGATGAGCTTCCGCAATTTTTCAATGTGCTTTGGGGAGAGATGAGCGTAGTGGGTCCCAGGCCAGAACGTCCTCACTTCGTCCAGCAATTTCTCCGTGACATTGAAAACTATAATTCCCGTCACCGTATCAAGGTGGGAATCACCGGGTGGGCGCAGGTGAACGGATGGCGCGGAAATACGTCGATCAAGAAACGGGTCGAGCACGATCTCTACTATCTTCAGAATTGGAGCTTGGCCTTCGATCTGCAAATCATATGGCTCACCCTCTGGACCGGCCTGTTCAATCGCAATGCCTATTGATCCACCCGACCGATCCAGCAGTTTCCGGGTGCGGTGATCTATAACGCGGGCGAACGGTGGGGATGCTGGGCCGGTTTAGCCGAGTACCCCCTTTTCCAGATCGCTCGGCTTCGCTCAGGATTTCGGCAGCAGTCTCCCGCTGCTCACGCCTGCTAAACGCCTCAAGTTCGACTCCATTCGGGCCTACCATTCTTTTGTTCCGCCACAATCTCCCACCTGCACGTCGTAGAGCAATCACGCCAGGATCATGTGGGCGATACGAATCCACCACCCAGCCTCGCCGCGACAGATAAGAACTCGCAACGAGAGCAGGGAAATCTCGAGAAGTTGAGGGTTCGACTCTTCCGACTCCGCCCTGCCGGATGGCTTCTCGCCCGCCGTTAGCAGTTTTCGGCAAGACTGCGCTGATTCGTCGTTCTCAAAATAATTGCAAACAAAATCGCAGGAGCCCCGGTCTTCATGTTTGAGGGAAGGCGAACAGTGGCGGAGCAGGCCTTCGTAAGCGAAGCCGTAATGATGGCGCAAACGAACGATGAGGCAGTTGAATCCGCCGTTCGTGAGCACGCCCGGCTTATTTATCGCATTGCTTACTCTGTGCTGCGGAATCATCATGACGCCGAAGACGCCACGCAAGATACTTTCATGCGCGTGCTGCGTTATCGGAAGAGGCTCGAAGGCGTTCAGGACGTGAAAATGTGGCTGGCGCGAATTGCCTGGCGCGTGGCTGTTGAACGCGGAAAAAAGCGGCCCGAAATTTCTTTGAGCGAAGTCGAAATGAATGAAGCCGTTATGCAGTTGCGGTCGCAGCTGGCGTCGGCAGAAGAAAGTGCGCTCGGCAATCAGATCGCAGGAATGCTTGAATCGTTGATTACTGCACTGCCTGAAGGGCTGCGGGGCGCGATGCGTCTGTCGACGATCGCTGAATTGTCGTCGAACGAAATCGCCGAGATTCTAAATACGAACGAAGCCTCGGTGCGGTCCCGGATCTTTCGCGCGCGCAAGATTCTGAAAGAAAAGTTATCAGCATTGGAAGGCAGCTATGGGTCCCGATAAATTCGCCACCTCGCAGAAAGATTGCATAGATCGTTGGCTGGATAGCGCTGTCGTTCAATACGGGAATGCTGAACCGCGAACTGGATTGGAATGCCGCATTCTCGCCAATCTGGAAAAAGCGCAATGCGAGAAAATCTCCACTCCGTGGTGGCGCGCATTTTCCATATCAGTGCCGGCCGCGTGCGTTGTCCTATCGATCTGGCTTGGCATGTATCGCCCGCATCAAAAATCGCCGCCTGTTCCGAATCCTCATGTATTGGGCGCGGTGAATGCTGCATTCCCCCAGAACCAGGCATCTTCGCCCGGGCATAGACGCCCTCTGGCTCGCCGCGCGACGAGACATGCCCCGCCGCGACAACACGAACTGGCTGTCGAGCCCCGGCTGGCGCAGTTTCCTTCCCCACAGCCGCTCACTGAGCAAGAGCAGCTTCTAGAGCGCTACGTACGCAATTTCCCGGAGGAAGCGCGAATTGTCGCAAGGGAGCAAACGGAGGCAGAGGCCGGAAAGCGGCTCGAGGAGTTGGCAATGGAGAAATCATTAGGTGTCAATTCAGATTAAAAAGAAAGGTGAAGGTTACATGCGAAAACCAATGGCAGTGTTGATACTGATGACGATCTTGATGTGTAGCTATGGACTGAATTTGTTGCAGGCGCAAGAAGAAAACAAGCCGATCTCCGAGCCGAACGCGGTCAAAGCCGAGCCTCCGAATAAACTTGTGCATGCTTATCGAGTGGACTTCTCGATCAGCGAACTGGAGGATAACAAGAAAATCAATACCCGTCATTACTCGATGGATCTTAATTCCGGTCCCTGGACGCAGATCAAGATCGGTACGCGCGTTCCCGTCGCTGCAACGCACGATTCGTTTCAATACGTCGATCTGGGCACCTCGCTCGACTGCGAAATCGGGGAGCAAGGCGAGGACCTTTCACTCGACGTGCGCAGTGATTTCAGTAGTCTCTCGAGTCCCGAGGAGCGCATCGGCCAGCCAATCATCCGGCAAATCAAGATCAACGGTCGCACACTTGCTCTTCCTGGGAAGCCAGTCCTAATCGGCAGTGTTGACGATCCCAACTCGAACCGGCGGTTCCAACTCGAAGCCACGGTCACAAAGCTGAAGTAAAACGCGGGCGGCGGCTGCCGGCCGGGACAGCTCGGCGGCGCTGTGCTCCCAACCCAGACCACATTCCCGGCTCTGCCAGGGGCGCCGTTTATTTATCGCGCCATTCGCCCGGCTTCTTTAAAGATATGCAAAAACATCTGCCGCGTGAGCTTGCCGGTTTGGGTGTTCTGATTGGATGGATGGTAGGACGCGAGCAGGATTCTGCCATCCGGCATTTCATAGGAAGCACCGTGCGCGAAAACGTACGGCTTTTTCGTCCGCAGATTCCCGGATCGCTTGAGATAGTTCAGATATGCATCGAATCCGATCCTCCCCAGCGCAACCATGACCCTCGCGTTCTTTAGTCCCTGGAGCTCGCGACCCAGGTAGGGAGCGCAGCGTGCCAGTTCTTCCGGCAGCGGTTTATTGTCAGGAGGAGCGCAGCGCACGGCTGCGGTGATGTAAAGGTTTTTCAGAATGAGCCCGTCGTCGCGATCGGTTGCCGAAGGCTGGCTGGCAAAACCGGTCTCATGCAGCACCGGATACATGAAATTGCCGGAGGCGTCTCCGGTGAATGGGCGACCCGTGCGATTGGAACCGTGCGCTCCCGGAGCGAGGCCAACAATTATTACTCGCGCCTCAGGATCGCCGAATCCCGGCACTGGCTTGCCCCAATACTCCCAGTCGCGATAGGCACGCCGCTTCTCTCGCGCGATCTGCTCGCGATAGATGACCAGTCGCGGGCACAAGGCACACGCCACAACCTCTGAATTGAGTGTATTCAACCAGCTTGGGAGAGACATGAATGAGTGACTCAGGCTTCAGGTATGCTCAATGGATTATTTTTACCACGAAGGACACAGAGTCTCAGGCAGGAACCATCCGCGCAGGCCGTAGCTCTGAAATCTGAAGCCGGATACCAGAACGTAACCTGAGGCCGGAAACTTCAAAACCTTGAAACCTTTTCCTACTTCCCCGGTATCGCGTAGTAGCCGCTGCGCGCCTGGACCTTGTAGCCGTCCTTGGACTGAATTGTCACTCGCCTGAAGCCGCCGTCCTTCACCGGATTCGTCGGCACATATCCAATGTAGTACTGGCTGCGCAGCTCCTGCGAAATCTGGTCGAAGGCAGCTTTCAGTTTTTCCGGCTTGTTGCCGACTTCAATGACTCGGCCGCCGGTTTCGGCGGTGAGCTTCTTCATCTCGCTATCGCCGCTGTATCCTCCGAAGCCATAGAATCCCCGGTCAGCGCACAGCAAAACATAGACAATTGTGTCCGCCTTCTGCGCCGCTTCAATTGCGTCGCGAATCTTGTACTGGCTGCCCTGGTCTTCTCCGTCGGTGAGCAGGATCATCGCCTTCCGATCCACCTGCTGCCCCATTTCGTCATGCGACGCCAGGTAAACCGCGTCGTAGAGCAGGGTTCCTTTGGGCACACCCATCGTCGGAACCGGGCCGCCCCCCTGCCCTGGGATTCCTGAGACCGCAGCCTGCCCACCACTATTGATCCTTACGCTGTTCAGCGCCGTCTTCAGCCTCCGAACATTGCCGGTGAAATCCTGCAGCAGGCTGACTCCGATATTGAAATCGATCACAAATGCCAAGTCTTTCGGGCGCATAATTTCGTTCAGAAAAGCGCCGCCGACCTCCTGCTCCATACCCAATACGCGCTCCTGGCTGGCGCTTGAGTCGATCAGAATGCCAAGGGTCAACGGAAGACTCGAGTCCGCCGAGAAATACTTTATGGTCTGCGGCTTGCCGTCTTCGAGCAAGGTGAAGTAGTCCTTGGGCAAGTTCGGAATCAGCCCGCCCTTCTTCTCTTTTACGTTGAAAAAGAACTGCACAACATCGACATTGACCTTGAGAGTTGTGGCCGTGTCCTGGTCCTGATCTTTGTCCTGATCCTGTTGGGATTTGTTCGCCGAGTCCCGATCCTGCTGATCGGGAATCATTTGCACATCCTGTGCCAAGAGCGCACATGGAGCGGTCAATACTCCGACAAGCAGCGAACAGACGAGAAGTGCCCTAAAGCGAAAGCGTTGGTGGCTCAAATTCGGTACCTGCTGTTTCTGTTAGTCTATCTCTAAGAGATTAGATGCACCGAATGTGCCCACCCTGGCATCCCACTACTCGAAAGCGCAGCGGGGGTTGTCGTTTGCTTAATGTTCTTGGACGAGTGTGGCGAGCCAGTTCGGTACTTTGCACCAGTTTACTCCTGATCGTGGCCTTGGTGTGCCCCGCGCCTGCGCAGTCTGCAAATTCCCAGGCTCCGCCAGCGCAGAACCAGCAAAGCATTCCCGACGCTCCCTCAGCGGTGCAACCAGCGCAGCCGCCACCACCGGAGAACCCGTCGCAGACTCCGCAAGCGCAACCGCCTGAGGCTCCGCCTCCGCCCGGGAATGCGCCTCCCCCCCGGCATCAGGAGAGCACGCCGCCAGAGAGCGCCAATCCGACGCCCAAGCCTCCAGTCAACATCCGTACCGTTCCTCAGGGTTCAGCAAGCAAGGAAAAGCAATCCTCCCAGGAACAGCTGTACACCATCATTACAAACGTGAACCAGGTTCTGGTTCCAGCGATGGTGAAAGATGAATCGGGCCGTTTAATCAATGGGCTAACGGCCAAGGATTTCACCGTGCTCGAGAACGGCAAGAAGCAGACGCTGAACTTTTTTACCAGCGATCCTTTTGCACTTTCAGCGGCCGTCATCATCGACATTGGCATGAAGGATGTCGACCTGCAGAAGGTAAACCATACATTTCCAGCACTTGAAGGAGCGTTCAGCGATTTCGACGAGGTCTCCCTCTATACCTACAGCAACGCAGTTTCACAGATGACCGGATGGGGGGCGGTTGGCCAGAGGCTCTCGGCGGCGCTCGATCAGCTGTCCATGGTCCGCGGACAGAACAATGGCCCACCCGTTACCAGTGGCCCGCTCGGTCCGCAAGGACCGTCGATCAACGGCCGCCCGGCGGACCCCGCGGCGCCCATCGTGTATACCCCGGTTCAGGAAGCCCATGTGCTCAACGACGCGATCTTGAAAGCAGCAATGGATCTGAGCCAGCGCGACAAAACGCGCCGCAAGGTTATCTTTATCATCAGCGACGGTCGAGAATACCGCAGCAACGCCAGCTACAGGGACGTGCTGCGAGTCCTGCTGACCAATAACATCCTGGTGTATGCGGTCGATCCCGGCGGCTCGGCACTACCCGGCTATCGCACTCTGTCCAAGCTGCACATCCCGCGTTTCGGCTATAGCGACATATTGCCCAAATACGTGAACGCAACCACGGGTGGTACCGTGTTTAACGAACTCACCCGTAACGGCATCGAGGATGCTTATACGCAAGCGGTCGGTGACGCTCGCAACCAGTACACCTTGGGCTATCTGACCAAAGCGGCTCCGGCGGGAAGCTATCGCGATATCGAGATCCTTGTAGATCGGCCCAGCTGCAAATCCTCGATTCGCCCCTGTGTTAGCGTTTCCGCGAAGGCTGGCTACTATCCTGCGCCCCCCGCGCGATGACCTTAGCCCGCCTAGAGCCTGATCCGTAACCACAGTAACCCTGCCCCTGATGCCTGCCTGTGGTATAAGAAAATCAGGGGCTTAAGCCACATATCCCTGCATCACCGCAGCCCATGCGCCTGGGTCTGTGCGTAAGGGCAGGATTACTTTACGAATGGCCGCCCTTTGGGGAAAGTCTTGAGTTTCATTAACTTCGCAGCCCGCGAGATCAATTGCAAGATCGTGTACTATGGCGCGGGCCTCGGCGGCAAGACCACAAACCTGCAGCACATATACCAGAAGACCGCCGAGCAGCAGAAGGGCAAAATGATCTCGCTCGCCACCGAGACCGAGCGCACCCTGTTCTTTGACTTCCTGCCCCTCGATCTCGGATCAGTCCGCGGATTTAAGACCCGCATTCATCTTTACACCGTCCCCGGCCAGGTCTTTTACGATGCCAGCCGCAAGCTCATTCTTCGCGGGGTAGACGGAATCGTCTTCGTTGCCGACTCGCAGCAGGAGCGCATGGATGCGAACACTGAGGCGCTCGACAATCTCATGGCTAACCTGAAAGAGCACAACTACGACTTCAACAAGATCCCCTATGTGCTGCAGTTGAATAAGCGCGACCTTCCCAACATACTTCCAGTCCCAACGCTGACCAAAGAACTCCAGCGCAAAGGCGAGCCAGTGCTGGAAGCGATTGCCTTCCAGGGCCAAGGCGTCTTTGAAACCCTGAAGGAGATCGCCAAACAAGTATTGGTGGAGCTGAAAAAGGGCAGCTAGGAAGTTCATCCCGCTTGTCCCTAAGAACCATGTCATTCCGAGGATCTTCAGGTCCGAGGAATGTGCCTTTCGCGCAGAACTGCAGCTTCCAAGTGATCGGAATTGCAATGCTATTGGCCTTGCGGTAAGGCTGAGTGCGCCGATGCGACCCCGGCCCCTCCCGTATAATCAATAGATTCAGCATGACTGGCTTGGCCGACATAATTGCCGCCACGCGGCGCAGAGTGCGCGAGTGTCGCTCGAAGGGCAACCTGCGCGAATTGGAGCAGCAGGCGGATTCGCATGTTCCGCGCGGCTTTCGGCGAAAGCTTGAGTTAGCGAGCAAGTCGGGAATCGCCATCGTCGCCGAACTGAAAAAGCGCTCTCCATCGCGAGGACTGATTCGCAGCAACTTCGATCCAGTTGCCCTGGCGCGGGAACTCGAACAGGCAGGCGCAGCAGCGCTTTCGGTTTTAACCGACGAGGAATTTTTCTCCGGATCGCTAGCCAACTTGCGAACCGCTTCCGATATGACTCAGCTTCCCTGCCTGCGCAAAGACTTCATCCTCGATGAATTTCAGATTCTCGAGGCGCGCGCGAATCGCGCTGATGCGATTTTACTGATCACGGCTGCGCTCTCGCAGGAGGAACTGGCCGCGCTCGTGAAACGCGCGACAGAATTTCAGCTGGATGTTCTCTGCGAGGTGCACGACGAAGAGGAACTGGGCCGCGCACTCGACGCCGGCTGCGATCTGATCGGCGTCAACAGCCGCGATCTTCGCACTTTTAACGTCGATCTGACAATTGCCTTCCGGCTTGCTGATAGCATTCCACCCAATGTGGTCGCGGTGGCCGAAAGTGGAATCGAATCCGGCGCCGACATCGCGCACCTGCATTCGGCGGGCTACGACGCATTCTTGATTGGCGAGAGCTTGATGCGTGCCGAATCACCGAGCGAAGCCTTGAAGAAACTCTTAACCGAGGCCACGGCTTCGTCCGCAGCCGCGCAATAGAGTTTTGACCGATGACCGAGAGGCTACACCCGACGACGCGAAGTTATGACCTGGATCAAAATTTGTGGAATCACCAACCTCGACGACGCGCTCGCCGCGGTTGACGCCGGCGCGGATGCGCTGGGGTTTGTGTTCTACGAGAAGAGTCCGCGACGCGTCAATGCTCGTCAAGTTCGGGAAATCGGGAAACAGATACCGAACGGCATTGAGAAAATTGGCGTTTTCGTCATGGCGTCGGAGGTCGAGATGGAACTGGTGACGAACGAAGCCCAACTCACCGGTTGGCAGCTGCACAAGCGGGTCAATGGGAAACCACTTGAGGATGCGATGCATGTTGGAGGTTTTTTCGGCCTTTCAAAAAGTAAATTACAAGCGGGCAAGAACGTTTACGTTTCCCTCCCGGCGGAATTGCTTATAGATGAGAAGGGATTCCGAGGCTTCGCCTGGTCAAAAGGCGCGAATCAGCAAATCAGTGCATTGTTCGTAGATTCGGGACACGGCGACTTACCGGGCGGAACCGGCCATCCGTTCGACTGGAAGCGGCTTCAGTACGCGATTCAGTGCCTGAATATGAATTTTAATGTGGTCGCGGCTGGCGGCTTGACCCCCGACAATGTTAGTGAAGCAATGAGCATACTCCGCCCTTGGGGGGTCGACGTTTCCTCGGGTGTGGAAGCCAAACCCGGCAAAAAAGATCATGAAAGAATTCGCGCATTCATAAAAGCCGTGCGCGAAGCAGACAAGGCCGGTTTTAACAACTAGGTTTGGCTGGTTATGCCAACGCTTCATGTAGTCTGTCATTTCGAGCGAAATGAGATCGTCCGTTTGCCGGACGATCCCGTGAGTCGAGAAACCTGCTTTTCATCGGTTATAGACCGGCAAGTTCCTCGACCGCGCTTTTTTCCCTGCTCGGCAGCGGAGAAAACTCCGCTCGGAAGGGCACCAGCGCAACGGATTTAGAATATGGCTACTGCTTCCATAATCAAGAATCGTCCGGCGAGTTCTGCCCGGAAATCATCCTCGTCGAAAGGTTCCAACAAAGCCCCCAAGCTAGTGCCCGCTCCGGGCCGTTTTGGTCCCTGGGGTGGGCGCTATGTTCCAGAAACGCTGATGGCGGCGCTCGAAGAACTGGAGCGCGAATACGAGAAAGCCAAGCGCGATCCGCGCTTCAAAGCCCGCCTCAACGAACTGCTGAAAACCTACGCCGGCCGGCCGACGGCGCTTTCTTTCGCGCGGCGGCTGACCGAGAAGCTTGGCGGTGCAAAAATTTATTTGAAACGCGAAGACCTGCTCCACACGGGCGCGCACAAGATCAACAACAGCCTCGGACAGGCGCTCCTGGTGGAGCGCATGGGCAAGCATCGCGTAGTGGCCGAAACCGGCGCCGGCCAGCACGGCGTCGCAACCGCGACCGTGTGCGCTCTGCTCGGACTCGAATGTGTCGTCTACATGGGCACCGAAGACATGCGGCGGCAAGAGTTGAACGTCTTCCGCATGCGCCTGCTGGGTGCCGAAGTGCGCGGCGTGGATTCCGGCTCGCGAACTTTGAAAGACGCCATTAACGAAGCCATGCGCGATTGGGTCACCAACGTCCGCACCACCCATTACTGTCTGGGCAGTGTTTTGGGAGCGCATCCGTATCCGACCATCGTGCGCGATTTTCATCGGGTAATCGGCCGCGAAGCGCGCGCGCAGATCCTGAAAGCTGAAGGCAAGTTGCCGACTGCGATCATCGCCTGCGTCGGCGGCGGCTCCAACTCGATCGGAGTCTTTTATGATTTCATCGGCGACAAGAAGGTGAAGCTCATCGGAGTCGAAGCCGGAGGAATCGGCGAAAAACTTGGCGAGCACGCAGCTCGCTTCCGCGGCGGAATGCCCGGCGTGCTGCAGGGAACCTATTCGTATGTGCTGCAGGATGAGGCCGGACAAGTCTCAATCACCCATTCGATTTCTGCGGGGTTGGATTATCCTTCGATCGGGCCTGAGCATGCGTGGCTCGCGGACCAGAAGCGAACCGAGTACACGTCGGCATCTGATGCGGAAGCGCTCGATGCCTGCAAATTGCTGGCGCAAACAGAGGGAATAATTCCGGCCTTGGAGTCGGCTCACGCCGTGGCTGAAGTGATCAAGCGCGCGCCGCAGATGAAGAAGTCGGAAGTTGTGATCGTCAACATCTCCGGGCGCGGCGACAAGGATATCGGCATATTAAGAGAGAATCTCAAATTGGATTGAACGATCTGCCGAATAACTTGTCATTCCGGGGACCTTCAGCTCCGAGGAATCTGCAGTTTTTCATGAGATTCACAACTTGATCTAACCAGCAATGGCAATTTCATTCCATAATCGTCCTGCTCTCGTCGCTTATTTCACCTGCGGCGATCCTGATCTGCGCACCACGCGCGACATCGCCCTCGCGGCCATAAACGCCGGCGCGGAGGTGATCGAACTTGGCGTCCCGTTCAGCGATCCGGTCGCCGACGGCCCGGTAATTCAGCGAGCGAGCGAACGCGCTCTCAGAAATCACGTCTCACTCGAGCAGGTGCTGAACCTTGCCGCGGAAATTCGCCAAGAAAGCGACGCCGGCCTCATCGTGTTCTCGTATCTGAATCCGATCCTGCGACTCGGTTTCGACAAGTTCGCGGCCAAAGCGGCCGACGCCGGAGTTGACGGCGCGCTGATCACGGACCTGCCGGTCGAAGAGGCCGGCGAATATCTTCGCCACATGCGAAGACGTAATCTGGTAACGGTCTTTCTCGCCGCGCCCACCAGCACCGACGATCGGCTGAAGCGAATCGCTGACGTTTCGACGGGTTTCGTCTACGCCGTCTCGCGCACCGGGGTGACCGGCCAGCGCAAAGACTTGGCCGATGATGCGCAGAAACTCGTGCAACGCCTGCGGAAGTTCACCAAGCTTCCAATCGCGGTGGGTTTCGGAATTTCCCGTCCGGAACAGTTTGCCTCTGTTGGAAAGTTCGCTGATGCAGCCGCGATCGGCAGCGCCATTGTGCAGACGATCGAGAGCAATCGCGGCAAGGAAGCGCAAGCTGTGGCAGAATGGATCAAACAGCTTACAGCCTTCAGCCGTCAGCCATCAGCTAGTGCAGTCAAGAATCGTGATGCCAAGCGTGTCGCTACGGTGGACTGAACAACAGGAAGTTCGGACTGATGACTGAGGGCTGATAGCCGATGGCTTCTATGGATATCGCTGATTGGCGACGCCAAATCGATGAAATCGATCGCAAGCTGGTCGAATTGTTGAGCCAACGGGCGCATGCAGCGCACGAAATTGGCAAGCTGAAGCGCGATATCGGGATGCCGATTTATGAACCCGACCGAGAACGGGCGGTTTTTGAAAATGCGCGCAAGGTGAATCGGGGTCCGCTGCCGGACCGCGACCTGCAGCGCATTTACGAACGCATCATGGACGTGATGCGCGCCATTCAGCGCGAAGAGATTGCCCCTGAGACGGCCAATCCGCCGGAAACCTTGGGCGACACGGAATTGGATCCGGAAGTGAATGATTGAGATCAGCTCTTAGCCTTTAGCTTTTAGCCTTTAGCTTTTTTCGTGAACTCTCCTGGCGGTTTCGGCTTAAGGTAGGGGCCAACAGCTAACAGCTTCCTTATGATTGTGGCGATGCAAGAGACGGCAACTGAAGACCAGATCCAGGTGGTCACCGAACACCTGGTTCAGATGGGTTTCTCCGTTCATCGCACTACAGGCGAGCGGCAAACCATTCTTGCGGCGGTCGGCTCCCGCACCGACTTCGATACGCGCAATCTGGAAGTCCTCAGCGGCGTGATGGAAGTGCACCGCATCAGCGCGCCCTACAAGCTCGCGGCCCGCAGTTTCCGTCCGCAGGGGACCGTGATTAATTTCCCCAACGGAGTAAAAATCGGCGGCAAAGAAGTCGTGGTCATGGCCGGGCCGTGCTCGGTCGAATCGCGCGACCAGTTGTTCACCGTCGCTGGCCTCGTCGCCAAGGCAGGCGCGCGCGCCCTGCGCGGCGGCGCGTTCAAGCCGCGGACGTCTCCTTACTCATTTCAAGGCCTTGGGCTCGAGGCTCTCAAATTGCTCCGTGAAGCCGGAGACAAGTTCAATTTGCTGGTGATCAGCGAGGTCATGGAGATTTCGCAGATCGAGCAAATGATGCCTTACGTCGACATCCTGCAAGTCGGCGCGCGCAACATGCAAAACTTCAATCTGCTGCGCGAGCTCGGCAAGCTGAAGAAGCCGATCCTTCTCAAGCGCGGCATCGCCGCGACCATCGAGGAACTCCTGCTTTCCGCCGAGTACATCATGGCGGGAGGCAATTACAACATCATCGCCTGCGAGCGCGGTATACGCACTTTCGAGACCTACACTCGCAATACGCTCGATATTTCCGCCATTCCCATCGTGCACAAATTGTCGCATTTGCCGATTTCGTCCGATCCTTCGCATGGCACCGGGCGGCGCGATAAAGTCGCACCCATGGCGCGCGCGTCACTGGCCGCAGGTGCCGACGCACTTTTGATCGAAGTGCACCATGATCCTGAAAAGGCGCTTTCGGATGGTGCGCAGTCGCTCTATCCGCAGCAGTTTGCTGAACTCATGGATGCGCTGCGCATGATCGCGCCCGCTGTCGGACGAACGATGGCCTGAAATCGGGTGATCTGGCCATCGGATCATCGGGCGATTAGTTGCATCGTGTTTAGATCACCCGATGGGTCGATCACCCGATTCTTTATGATTCGCCAAATTACCGTAATCGGCACCGGCCTGATCGGCGGCTCAGTCGCGCTAAGCCTGAGAAAAGCCGGGTTTCGCGGAAAGATTGTCGGTTGCGACCGGCCCGAAGTTCTCAAAAAGGCCAAGCGGCTTGGCGTGATTCACAAAGGCGTTGCCGATCCTGTCGGAGCTTGCGCCGGCAGTGACGTTGTCGTTCTCTCCACTCCGGTCGGCGGCATTATTTCCCTAATCGATAAACTTGCGCCGCAGCTTCCTGCGGAAACGTTGCTCACCGACGTCGGGAGCACCAAAGCTGAAATTGTCGAGTGCGCGCAGGCAGCTTTTGCAAGGAATGCTCACAAGCGGTTTCTGGCGGGGCACCCCATGGCTGGAAAAGAAAACGGCGGCGTAGAATTTTCCGACCCCGATCTCTTCCGCGGCGCAGTCTGGTTTCTCGCGCCATTGCCGAAGCAGCGGCTCACCGGCGGATTAATAGGGGAATACGTCGGCTGGATTAAGAAGTTTGGCGCAAAAATCTCGCTACTCGATGCGGCCAAACACGACGAGCTCTGCGCCTGGATCAGCCATGTTCCGCAAATGATTTCGACCGCTGTCGCCTCAACTCTGGTTGAGGAATATGGCCCCAATGCCCCACTGCTTGAAACCGGTGGCCGCGCTCTGCGTGAAATGACGAGGACTTCTTCCAGTCCGTATTCGATGTGGCGGGATGTGGCGCTTACCAACAAACAAAATATTGGCGACGCTCTGATGAAGCTGGAGCAGAAACTGGCTCACATTCGCGAGAACCTGGATACCCGTGGTTTGGAAGAAGAATTCAGCCAGGCGCACAAGCTGAAGAATCATTCACCACAGAAACATAGGAATCTGGTGATCGGACGATCGGGTGATTGATTCATCTGTTTCGATTCAGCCCGAATCTGGCGCGGCGGAATTTTGCCGCACATCGCCCCGACGCCTGACGCGTTACAATTTTTCCAATGAACAAGCTTGTCACTAACGCCGACGAGGCCATCCGCGATATTCCCGATGGCGCAACCATCATGGTCGGCGGGTTCGGGCTTTGCGGCATCCCCGAGAACCTGATTCGCGCGCTGGTCCGGCGCGGCGTAAAAAATTTAACTACCATCAGCAATAACGTCGGCGTCGACGGCTTCGGCATGGGACTTCTGCTCGCCGCCGGCCAGATTCGCCGCCACATCGGAACTTACGTGGGCGAAAACAAGCTGTTGGAGCAGTTGGTGCTTGAGAACAAAATCGATCTTCAGCTCATTCCGCAGGGCACGTTTGCGGAGCGCATTCGCGCAGGTGGTGCAGGAATCCCCGCGTTTTTTACTCCCACCGGCTTCGGCACCATTGTTGCCGAAAACAAAGAAACAAGGGAGTTCGACGGCCGCATGTACGTGATGGAGCACGCGCTGAAGGCCGACTTCGCCCTGATCCGCGCCTGGAAGGGCGATAAATGGGGGAATCTGGTTTACCGAAAAACTGCGCGAAATTTTAGCCCCATGATGGCAACAGCGGCGCGTGTCACGATCGCCGAAGTCGAGCACCTGGTCGAAGTCGGCCACTTGGATGGTGATCAGATCCACACGCCCAGCATTTATGTGAAGCGCATTTTTCAAGGCGAAGTCTACGAAAGACGGATCGAAAGAAAAACAGTGAGAAAGGCAAGCTAGTCGTCGTTCGTAGTACGGTCGAACGCGGCGCACGACGATGTCCAGACCTCCCAAAGACCACGACAAACGCGAGCGCATCATCAAGCGCATCGCCCGAGAACTGCGTGATGGCTTCTACGTGAACCTTGGCATCGGCATGCCGACTATGGTGGCGAACTACGTTCCCGCCGGAATTCAAGTCGTTCTGCAGAGCGAAAACGGAATGCTCGGCATCGGGCCTTATCCAATTGAGGGCCAGGAAGATCCCGACCTGATCAATGCGGGGAAAGAAACGGTCACCGAAATGCCCGGTACGGCTTATTTTTCCAGCTCCGATTCGTTTGCCATGATTCGCGGAGGCCACATCGACCTGAGCGTGCTCGGCGCGATGGAAGTCGACGAAGAAGGCAGCCTGGCCAATTGGATGATTCCCGGAAAGATGGTCAAAGGCATGGGCGGCGCCATGGACCTGGTCGCCAGCGCCCGTCGCGTGATCGTGGCCATGGAGCACACCACGCGGGAAGGCAAGCCAAAAATCCTGAAAAAATGCACGCTGCCGCTCACTGGATCGAAAGTTGTGGACACGATCGTGACCGAGATGGCGTACATCCGCGTGACTCCGACAGGATTGGTGCTTGAGGAAATCGCTCCAGGATTGAACTTTGCCGATATCCAGCACGCCACCGAGGGCAGACTTATCCGCAGCCCTGAACTGAAAACAATGGAAACTTAGACTCTGCGAACTTTGCGCTCTCGGCGGTTTAACGCTTGAGCGGCAAAGGCGATCAAGAAGCAAAGGACGCAACGAGGGGAAGAGCTTTAACAGCAGAAGGCGCCAAGAACGCAAAAAAGAACTGCGGCCTCTCACACCAGCCTGAACGGCGCGCTCAGCAGCCGGAATGGCAGCATGATCACCGCTCGCACCAGTTCCAGCACGCCATGCATGGCGATCCCGACAACTCTGAACGGCAGCAGAAGCAGCCACACGAACGGATATAGCACAATCGCCAGTAGTGCCAGTGGCCAGCACAGCACAAACAGAATGCACCAGAGGAGAAAAGCGATCATAAGGAGCTCCAAGCCTTGATACGCAGGAAGCGTGCCACAGGTTCCCAAGCTGCCAAAAAACGCGATTGGCGGTTCCTTTAGTGGCCCTCGCTCTGCAGCCGCGCTTTCTCGAATTCGTCCCCCTTTTCCCAGCCGACAAGTGCAGGCTGTGAGGCTGCCGCCCAGCCCAGCGCAAAACCAAAACGGGCGATGGCCGCATCTCCGCGAAAATCCATGCTCGGGCTGTATTCGTCGCTCGGCTGGTGATAGTGCTTGCTTGTGTACTCGTCGGCCTGCTGCATACCCCACTCAGTCGTGTGGCCCTTGTACTTCATACCTTCATTGATCGAGAACGACGGCACGCCAACCCGCGCCAGCGAGAAATGATCGGAGCGATAATAGTGTCCGGCTTCCGGATGCGAATCCGGCCTGATCGCCAGCCGGAACTCCTCCGCCATTGCCTGAACCGTCGGATAAAAATTGGTTCGTTCCGCCCCTGAGACCTCAACTTCCTGCGGCTCGCCCAACGGGGGCACATCGTCAAAATTCAAATCCAGCGCAATCTTTGCCGGTAGAACCGGCGGATGCTGGCCCAGGTATTCCGAGCCAAGCAAACCTTGCTCCTCCGCGGTCACGGAAGCAAACAGGATAGAGCGCCGAGGCCGGACCGGAGATTGCGCATACGCCCGCGCCAGCTCCAGCAGAATTCCACAGCCGGTCGCGTTGTCACGCGCGCCGTTGTAAATATCGTCACCCGGCATATCCGAACGAACGCCGAGATGGTCATAGTGCGCGGTGTAAATGACAGCCTCGTTTTTTAACTTCGGATCCGACCCAGGCAGAATCCCAACAACATTATTCGAAGAGATCTGCCGGATTTGGCTGACCATGTGGGCCTTCAGCTTGAACGGCAGCGCAACGGGGTGGAAGTCGCGCGATTGGGCGTCCGACATCATCTTGTCCAGATCCATGCCCGACTTTTGCGCTAATTCGTGCGCGACGTTCAATTGAATCCAGGACGCCGCTTTGAGGTGAGGTGCATCACTTTTCAAATATTCTTTTTCGCCGGAATTCGAATTGCGCACCACTTCCCACGGATAGCTCGCCATTTCTGTCTTATGGATCAGAATGGCGCCAATGGCCCCTTTGCGCGCGGCCTCTTCATACTTGTAGGTCCAGCGGCCGTAATAAGTGAGGGCCGGGCCTTTAAAAAATTTGGGATCGTTCGAAGGCGGCTCGTTGACCAGCATCAGCAGAACTTTGCCGCGCATATCTGTGCCCTTGTAATCGTCCCATTGATACTCCGGCGCTTCGATTCCATAGCCGACGTAAACAATCTCGGCGTCGATGTCGTCCGCAGGTTTCTGAGTCTCGTCGTAGGCGACGTAGTCATCGAGCGGCTTTAGACGGAGCGCCTCGCCCTTGCTGGGCGCGAGCTCGAACGTGGTCTCGGGCCCAGGTGTGATTCCGACCATCGGCACTTTTTGGAAAAACGTTCCGTTGTCACCCGCGGCCTTCAGGCCAAAAAGCCAGAATTGCGTGGCGATGTATTCGCCAGCAATGTCTCCGCCGCGCTGCCCGGTTCCGCGCCCTTCCAAGAGGTCGTGCGCTAGAAAGCGCACATGCGCGCGAATGTGTTCAGGATCGATCTTCTGCAAGGCAGAAATGGCAGCACTGGAGAGGTGTGCCGACGCAGCAGCGGCCCGCGCTGGCCTGCGGACCGCGAGAAAAAACATGAAAATAGAGCCCAGGAAAATGACGACAAGCGTCTTTCGCATTCGACCACGCTCCTCCTGAATACGAGAGTGAATCGACAATTGTAAGGGAAAAAAAGAGAAACCATTCACCACAGAGACACACACTCACAGAAAAAAGGACGCTAAGGGTATTCTCTGTGTCTCTGTGTCGCTGTGGTGAATAGCCGTTGGTGAATCGCCCTTGCCCGCGACCGCGGGCTAATTTCTTGCGCTTCAACCCGCGCGAAAATCTGCGATCTGTTCAGTAGGCTGAAAAACCGGTTTAAGTGTATTGCCGGTCGCTGATGCCGCCTTGCGCGCGATTTCCTCGAATTCCTGCCTTACCCAGCCTACGCTGGAGACTTCAATGGCGCCGTCTTCAGAAATCCAAAACGCGGTCGGAACCGTGGTGAGACCGTAGGCGTTGGACACCGGGAAACTGCCGGTGTCATCGAGCAGGACGGGAAACATGACCCCATATTTCTTCATGAATTCGGCCGTATCACCCTTCTCGTTTTGCGAAACCGCGACAATGCTGAGGTTCTTCCCGCCATACGCCTTGAATATCCGCTCGTAATAGGGCAGCGCATACTGGCACACCGGGCATGAAATCTTGAAAAAAACAGCCAGAACCGGGCCACGCTTGAGCGCCTGTTGCAGAGAGAATTTCGATCCGTCCATTGCCGGCAATTCGAAATGAGGAGCCTGCACCCCCGCGGTCAATGCTGACATTGTTCTTCTTCCTCCGAATAACTTGCTCAGCCATGTCATGGCCGGCCTCGTTTTCCTGTTACTCATTGGATGATTTCCGCCCGGCGAAGGATTTTTCTGGCGAGTCCGGTCAACGGCAGGCTGTTCAGCCGTGAGACTCTGACCCACTTCCCCCGTGCGCGAGATTTGCGAGCCACCACATCCACTTGGAAATCAGTGACCGTGATCGAATGTTTGAGCGAGAACAACCGCTTATCGCCATTTCCAGATTTCACCTCCGGCAACTCCCACATGCCCGGCATTAGGCGATCATCTTGGTTTCGTTGCACCAGTAAAACCGCGCCTTTGCGCCGGGTCAACGAATATGCGATGGCGCGTTTGATCTGGCGCGAATTCCCGCTTTTTACGGCATCGCGGCCTTGAGTCCGGCAGAATTGGCGAATAGGGCACTCCGCGCATCGTGGATCCGAAGGCAGACAAACCGTCGCCCCCAGTTCCATCATGGCCTGATTGAAGTCTCCCGGGCGAATGCGGTCCAGCAATTCTTCAGCCGCCTGCCACATTGCTGAATTTTGGGGAGCGGTCCCGAGCACGCGACGCAAAACGCGCTGCACGTTTCCATCGACCACGGCAACTGCTTCATCGAATGCGATGCTGGCGATCGCAGCCGCCGTGTATCGGCCGATTCCCGGCAGTTCGCGCCATTGCTCCGCGGTTCTAGGAGATTCGCCGGTTCCTTGCCTCACGATCACCTTCGCAGCCGCATGCAGATGCCGTGCTCGCCGGTAATATCCTAGTCCGCTCCATTCCCCCAGCACCGAGGATTCGCGCGCAGCCGCCAATTTTTGGACGGTCGGAAATCGCTGCAGAAACTTTCGATAATGAAGCAGCACCGCCCCCACTCGCGTCTGCTGCAACATGATTTCGGAGACCCAAATGCAATAAGGATCGCGCGTCCGTCGCCAGGGCAAGTCCCGCCGATGCGCGTCATACCAGGCGAGCAGCGCGCGCCGTAAGTCCAAAATTTGACCAGATTCAAGTTGCGCAGGAGCAGACATCAGTGCTGAATTCCTCATCTTACAGGCGCTGGTTCCACGAGCGATCGGATCGGCAGGCAAGTACTCAGATGTTCACTGTACCTTTGCCTGCATTGACCCTCGCTCGCATCTCACGAAATAATGGCATGGTCCGTCATGTTTGAGAATCTCTCGTATAAGGACGTTAAGCATCATGAGCGACCCGAACCGCACCGCCGAGGATGCCTCCGCGCGTTTCAACCGCACGGTCAGAGAGACGACCGAACGTCTGGAAAAAGAGGCGACGGAATTCATCAAGTATGTGAACGACAGCGTGGTTCCCAACGTGCGGCAGCAGTCGACCAAGGCCCTGCGCATGGCGGCCGAAAAGCTGCAGGAATTGGCCAATTACATGGAGCAGCATACGCCCACAAAATGAGGCTGCTGGCGCTGATTGCGATTGCGCTTCTGCTTTCCGCTTGCAGCCATAAACCCGTAACCGTCGCTGTTCCACCCGCACCTCCAGCAACGCCGGAAGGCATACCTCCGGTCGAGTCCGGTCAGTCGCAGCCCCCACAAGAAACGATTGAGGTCCCATCCGGGACAAAGCCCCTGCTGGTTGAAACCGGCATCGCCAGCTGGTACGGCGCGCCTTACCACAATCGTCGCGGCTCCAACGGCGAGATTTACAACATGCACGCCATGACGGCCGCACACCGAACCCTCCCTCTCGGCTCGATTGTGCGGGTCACGAACCCGACTAACGGGAATTCAGTGGTCGTCCGCATCACCGACCGCGGTCCGTTCATCGCCGGCAGAATCATTGATCTTTCGCAAGCCGCCGCCAAACAGATCGGTCTGATTCAAAAGGGCACCGCCCAAGTCCGTGTAGAGGTGCTAAAGACTCCAGCGCCCATCGAAGACGGCGGGCGCTGGGCGATACAGATTGGCGGTTTTGAGCAGGAACGGGCCGCGCGCGACTTGGCTGGACACTTGTCGCGCCGGTATCATACTGCGAAGGTACTGACCTTCGACAGCCCCGCGGGCGACTGGTGGGTTCGTGTACGGGTGAAAAATGACCTGCGCGCGCGGGCCGAAGAAATTCTGCGAGACACCAAAACCAGTGAAGGCGGAATATTTCTCGTGCGGTTGGACTAATTCGAAATCGTCTAGGGACAGCCGCATCGGCTGTCCGGTCGAGCTAAGCTCGACGCGGATTACCTGAAAGTGAAGACCAATGACCGATTGTCTCTTCTGTAAAATCATTCGCGGCGAGATTCCTTCGAAGAAAGTCCGCGAGGATGCAGACACGTACGCCTTCGAGGACATCGATCCCAAAGCTCCAACCCACGTCTTAATCGTTCCTAAACAACATATTGCCGGATTAAAAGAGGCAAAAGCCGGCGACGCAGAGATTATCGGCCGCTGCCACTTGGCGGCTGCAGAAATAGCGCGCGATCGAAAAATCGAAAACAGCTATAGGACTGTCCTGAACGTCGGCCCGGGGTCGGGGCAATCCGTTTTCCATCTTCACGTACACTTGATCGGCGGCCGCAATATGCACTGGCCTCCAGGCTAAGCGATGTTTGAAGAATTAAAGCGCGAACGAAAGACCAGCAATGCCTCCCGGATGGTGTCCTTTTTGCTCCACGCTGCGGTTGTCTTCATGTTGATCAACCGCGCTCCTCTGTTCGTGAAGCCTTCTTCGGTGGCTTGGGGTATCCGTGGTAAATCAGAGGAAATTGTTTATGTCGCAGAGAAGCCTGAGCTGCAATCAAGCTCCAAAAAGCTGGTGCTTCCGCGCAAAATAAAACACAAATCTGCGCCGCCCACGCCGCAACCGCCAGAGGCCCTCCGTGCCGGCTCTCCCAATGGATCGCTTTTTCACGGCCCAGCCTTCGGCAGCGAAGCCCAACCCGCCCTGCCGCTAATTTTCCCCGATCCTGTTATTTATCCCTGGCAACTGGCGAACCTGAGGGGTGATGTGATCGTGGAAGTCACCATCGATGAGCGAGGCAACGTTACCGACACCCGCGTTCTGCAGTCGTTAAAGCAGGAAATTGACGAGAAGATTGTTGCCACGTTGAAGGGCTGGCGCTTCAAACCTGCTACTGTGGATGGCGTCGCGATCAGCTCGCGCCAGGACGTGCATTTCCACTTCCCAAGCTGACTTCACACTAGGGTGAGGCGCGGGGCTCGTCGCCGGTTCTACTCGGCTACTTCTTCCCACGACCCGTGCCGGCGCAGCAGTTGTGGCAGGTTCTGCGAGAACGCCGAGCGTGGCAGCACCATATCGCATCCCACTTCATGGGCTTTCTGCTTCAAATCACCCTGCACGTGCGAGAGGAAGCCGATCACCGAAGTCTTTTTCAGCTTGCTTTTCAGTTTGGGAATCAGGCTAAGCGGCTTCACGCTGTTGCTGTTCAGATCGAGAATGATGAGTGAAGGTTTTTCCTCGCCATTCTGTTTCACGCGCTCAAGGAAATCCGGCTCGGACTTCACAAACTCCACTTTCACATTTAGCTTGCGCGCGGTCTCCTGAATTTTAGCTTGGAAAAATAGATCGTCGACAAAGCCGAAAATCCGCGACGCGGCATCCTCGCGCATGGGCAAAGGTTCCGGTTCTGCCTGCGAATAACTCGGCGCAAAGCCGGGACGCTGGCGTCCCGGGCGCGAACCGTTATTGCTGCCACCCAGCGCCGCTCGATAGCTGTGGTCCATGGGCGCGGTGTAGATCCCGCCATGAGCATCGCGCCGGTTCGACTGATGCCCGCCTCTCGGACGACGGCCACGCCGCCGCCTGTTTCTCCCTCCTCCTCCGGAGGGGCGTCCTGGTCCTGCATTCATGTTGTCTCTTAAGTCCTGTTATTTAGTGCGCCCGGAGGGCGACCGTTTCTTGCCCCATTCTCACCGCCTTGGGTGGCTAGCTTCGCGAAGTTGCACATAGCGTGCAGAAAAACCCATTGCGGTTGGAACTCTGTATTGATCTATGTTCGTTTGCGCCTGGAGCTGTTGGGCGCTGGAGGCCAGCCAGGGGGCTTGGCCGCTTGGGAACAACATTATGGTACCGCTCTCCCCAGAACAGCGCAAGCGCAAAGCACCTCAAATTTGCACAGACGTAACTGTAGTGAGCACCCGCGGGCCCCCCACCGGCTTACGGCAACACCCGATACAACGCCGTCATCCCCGCCATCATGTGCTCGCTCACGTGGCAATGGTACATCCAGGTACCGACGTTGTCTGGCACCATGTCAGCCGTCACCATCTGCGCAGGCGAAAGCAGCACGACATCAGTACGCGATCCATTCACCGTGACCACGTTGCCGTGCCAGTGCGGCGTATGGAAATTAAATCCGTTGCCCAGGCTGATCAGGTACCAGCGCACATGGTCGCCTTTGCGCATGGTCATCACCGGCATGTTGCCGTACAGATACCCATTGATGGTCAGCCGAAAATTGGCGGCCGTGAATCCGCTGCCCACAATCGAGAAATTGCCGTCAGCATCGACCGGCTTGCCCTCAAGCTTGTTCACACTTTTCGGATCGCTGGTGAAAGTCTGAATATTGTGGTCCAGGTACCAGCTGTTGTTTTCGTCGATCAGGAAATAGGCAGTCACGAATTCGTGGTCTACATCTTTCGGGCTGCCGTCGGCTCGCGCCATCCCTTTTTTCGTGATCACGAGCGCGCCGATCAACCCCGCATCGGTATCTCGGGGCTCATAGTTGTGCGAGTGATACAGCCACACCACCGAACTGGGATCATTCGGCCCCGGCCCCGCTCTTTCCGGCACCTGCCAGGTGTACGTGTGCGTGCCCCCAGGAGCTATGACGCCGTTATGACTGGGATCATTCGCGCCATCGTTGTAATAAGCGCCTTCGGAGGCCTTCTCGTAAAAAACTCCGTGCGGATGCAGGCTGTAGCTTTGCTTCCCATTGTTCTTGAAAAATATCTGGATGGTGTCTCCCACCTCGGCATGGATGACCGGCCCAAGAAGACCCAGGTGTTCCCACTCCGCTGCGCGTGGCTTCAGTGTCGAAAACGTTGAATCTGTGTACTCGTGATAGACGGCCTTGCGGTAAGTTTTTCCGATCCGGTCCTTGCCTTGTTCGATGTACATCATCGCCATGTGGTCGAAAGGCTTGCCCGTCATCTGGTCGATGCCAGACGGAGCATAATCCCAGTTAATTTCGTCCACGGCGATGTAGTAGGTGCGGGTTTTGCCTTCGGCGCTCGCAAAAAGAGAGCACGCAAAAAGCGCGCATGCGAGACACACCATGGCCAGAGTAAGAGATTGCTTCTTCATTTTTGGTGGCTCCAAGAGACGAAGTTAGATTGGGAGAAGTGTAACGGAGCGGGGGCGACTTTGCCTACTATTTTTTATGCTGGGTTCAGCTGCCGCAGTTTAGAAACTTTATTGCACGGTCAGGCTTACGGTAGTGCTGTGGGCAATGCCGGTGTTGGCGCCAGTGCCCGTCACCGTGATCACGTACCTCCCCGCCGGAGTTCCCGTCTGCCTTTGCTGATGTGTTCCACTCCCGCCGCCGCCGCATCCGACCGCACCCACGATCGTGGCGAGAAGCAGCAATCCCAGCAAGTCCAACCATCGACGACGTGAAGGAATACCGCCCAGCAGTATGGCCGCAAACAGGCCACCGCTAGCCGCAAACCAAGCTCCATGACGCATTGAAGGCGGCTCGAGGCCGGCCGTCGTTGTGATGCTAAGTGTCGCTGCCTGCGCCAGGCTCGTATTGCTCAAAACAACGCTGGCCGGATTCAGCGAGCACGAGATTAGCGCGGTCGTGGAATTCGGCGTGCAGGTCAGGTTCACGGTGTCCGCGAAACCGTTCAAAGCGGTCACATTGATCGTCGGCGACGCCGGCTGTCCCGCTGCCACCGTGCTCGCCAATCCATCGATCACAAAGTCCGGCGAAGGAGTGACAGCCAGCCATGCAATTTCTAATTGGTTAGCATCGACTGAACCTAAGCCCGTAACCTGGTCGTAGCCGGTTCCCGCGCTGAACCCGATGCTCGTAGTGCCAGACGGACAATTTTTCGTTCCCGCAGCGCACGGCACGTCGTTGTTACCAGAGGTGATGTCATGAAAGGCTTGTGGAGCGCTCGCAGCCAAGTCGTACAACATCGGATTCACGTTTCCCAAACCCGTTCCTTTGGTCGCTTGCAGAATCAGCGCCAGAATTCCAGCCATGGTCGGCGCGCCCGCGGATGTTCCTCCGATCGCATCCAGATCGTTGGCCGTGGGCTTGCTGTTTGGGTTCCGGAAACCGTTGACGCACGCCCCCTGTGAACAGATCAGGTAAGGATCGTGCACCGGCGAAGCGTTGAGCGCCACATCAGGTACGTCACGCGCGCCATCGGCCGGCACTCCTGCACCGGCCTGCCAGCTCGGCTTGGCGAAGAAGGTGCTCGCGCCGCCGCCGCTGGCAGAAAGCACGCCCCCGTTGGCAGCCGTATCGTTCCAGCTCGTTTCAGGAATGTACTCTTCAGCCGTCGCATCTGGGCTCGTCAACGTGCAGGTTCCAAGCCAGTATGGACTGTCCGCCGGAGCGTTCCCGTTCGGGCAAGTAGGGGTGACCGGGCATGTAGCGTTGGGGGGGCAGACATTCATGTCTCCGGTGAATTCCGTTCCACCGACGCCCGTCACTTCCGGGATCGCCGCCGGCACATCCACCGCGAAGCCATGAGTTGCTGACTTCGGTGTGGTCGAGCTGTCGCCTTCACAGTCAGCCGCGCCGGTGTCTCCCGAAGATGACGTCACGGTCTGGCCTTCTGAATTCCCTTGCCGTATGGTCTGCCACAAGGAAATCGCGCTGGATCTCCCGATGTCTGTTTCGCAAAGCCCGAAGCTGTTGCTGATGATCTGCGCGAACCCGAGTCCCTGGTTCACGGCGTAAGTGATGGCGTCAAACGCATTACCGCCGCCACCCGAAAAAGCGAATACCACGCTGGCATTCTTCGCGACCGCATTCGACCATTCCAGATCTAAATCTGCTTCCTGCGCGTCCCCGCTCCTGAATATCGCCGTTCCCGTGTTCGGCACCAATCGAAATGTCGGTTCCAGTGGAGGCAACCCGGAAGCTGAACGAAACGCATCCAGATCGCTGGTAGCGTTTCCGCTGGAGGTGATCTCCGACTGGCCGACAACCGCGATCTTCACACCCGTGCCATCAATCGGCGTGCTGGCGTTATACAGGGGATTGATGTCGTAAATAACCGCGAAATCCGCAGGATTGAGGAAATGATTTCCGGAGATGCTCGACGTAAAGTGTGGCATGGCCCGGATTCGCGACGCTGGCTTGGGCCGGAAATTATCCAGCCCCCGCACCCCCAAAACCACCTCAACCAGCGACGAGGGAACGGAAAGCTCCGTCGCATTAGCAAAGTGGGTCTCGCCGCTCACAACATAATTGTGAATCTCAGTCCGAAACGCATTCTCCACAGTACCCGCTGAACCGGAAAAATAAATCTCAGTTCGGCCGCGCGAAACTCCGCTGACTGTGAGCCCTTCAGACTTCAGCCATGCGCTCGCTTTGGCGAGATCATTGGCGCTCATGCCAAAGCGCTGTCCATACTGCTCAGGCGTAAGCCACTGGTGGTAGCTGCGGGAGGAGCGGTTCTGCTGGTCCCTTAGTAATTGGTCCAAATCCGCTTGTTGGGCAGCTGAAAGCCTAAAAACCAAAGCCCCGGTCATCGGCTGTTCCGAGCTGACGCGTCCCTGATCGAACTCCGCCCGCGCGAGCGGGTGAGCTGTTCCTTTCACGATTCCAACCTCGGTGGAATCAATCGGCCGCGAGATTCGGTCTCGGCTGGCCATCTGGCTCGTGCCGGGGCTTCCTACCATCAAAATCACAGCTGCGCTGGCAACGCGGGGATACGCCTTCAGAAACATAAGAGGTTTTCCAGATTGTTTGTGGCCCTTCGACTGAAATCAGGCTAGTTGCAGATATAGATTCAGAGTACTCCAGTGAAGATGTATTCCCAAGTAGGCAGCAGGTAAAATTTTTGTTTCCTGAAAAGCCTGGGCAATCGTTAGTAGAACAACCGTTTCTGCATGTTTTTACCTTCATTTCTTAGGGCAGCCGCAGTTTTCTGATCGGCATCCTAAGGCTCGGTTTCGCGGCTGTCTGCCAGTTCATATCTCGAGGTAAGCCGTGCGTTTTCAGGTTCTATGCTTCTCAGTTTTCCTGCTCTTTCTTTTCCTGATCTCCTCAAATTTCGCGTCGGCCCAGGCCGTCGCTGCAACCGGCTGGAGTTCTGAGTTCCTGCCCCCCGCGGCAACGATCACGAAAACCGTGGACGAAGTGAACCTGGCTTTCACAGTTACCAATAAGAGTGGACATTTCGTGAGTAACCTCAACCGAGACGATTTTCGCCTGCTTGACAATCATCAGGCTCCGCAACGCCTGACATTTTTCCAGCAACGCAGCGATTTGCCTCTCCATCTGGCCGTCCTGATAGATAGCAGCGCATCGGTCGAGTATCGCTTCAAATTCGAAACCAGGGCTGCGGCCGTATTTCTGAGGAAAATCCTACGCCCTGGAACCGACCGCGCTTTCGTCGTGGCCTTCAACGATGAGGTGAAAACAGTAGTTGAGCCAGCCGATAAACCTGCCCGATTGATGTCCGCTCTTAAGCGGCTCAAACCCGAGGGCAACACCGCTCTCAATGATGCGGTGATTTACGCCTGCCAGAAGCTTGGCCATATTCCCGAAAACCAGACCACCCGCCGGGCACTCGTTTTGATAAGCGATGGAGTCGACACGGTGCACCGGTCCACCCTCGAGCAGGCCATGCAGGCCGCCGCGCGCGCTCAGGTGATGATTTTCTCTCTTACTACCAACCAGTCGGAGTTCGAAGCCAACAGCCAGGGCGATGCGGTCCTTCGCGACCTCGCCAATTCCACGGGCGGCGCCCTCCTTGCCGCGCACAATGAAAGCCGGCTGGAAGCGTCATTCCATAATCTCGAAAAGGCGCTGCGCAATCAGTATGTGCTCGGTTACAATCCGGCCGGCTTCGTACCCGATGGTAGCTATCGCTCAGTAGAACTCAGCACGGTGAAGCGAGGTTTCCGCACCAATTGCCGTCGCGGCTATTACGCCAGGGCAACTCATCCGTAATCTCCGCCTGACAACTCCCTTTCATGTAGGATTGCAGCATCAACAAAAACTGACCACATGAAACTTTCTGTCGTAATGCCGGTTTACAACGAACGTGCGACCCTACGCGCCGTCATCGCGCGTGTGCTCGCGGTCCCGTTGGAAATCGAACTGCTTTGCGTTGATGACGGCTCTGGCGACGGCTCTCGAGAGATCCTCGCGGAGTTGCAAGCGGCTCATCCTCAGATACGAGTCTTCCTGCAGCCGCAGAATATGGGCAAAGGTGCTGCCTTACGGCGCGGCATACAGGAAGCGACCGGCGATTTCGTGATCATCCAGGACGCCGACCTTGAATATGACCCCGGCGAATACCCGGTGCTGCTGGGTCCCTTGCTCGAAGGAAAAGCTGATGTTGTCTATGGCTCTCGCTTCCTCGGAGGCGGCCCTCACCGCGTCTTGTATTTCTGGCACTCGGTAGGAAATTCGATCCTCACCCTTCTCTCCAATGCTTTGACCAACATCAATCTCAGCGACATGGAGACGTGCTACAAGGTTTTCCGCCGCGAGGTGATTCAGGCCATTCCAATTGAAGAGAACCGCTTCGGCTTCGAGCCGGAGATTACGGTCAAAGTAGCCAAGCGTCGCCTGCGGATCTACGAGGTCGGCATCAGCTACTGGGGACGCACTTACGAAGAAGGCAAGAAGATAGGATGGAAAGATGGTTTCCGTGCGCTCTGGTGCCTGTTGAAATACTCTCTGCGAGAACCGGTCCATCGTGCGGCAAGCGAAAACTCCGCACCCGTCCAGCTCAAGACCGAAAACAAAATTCCCGACTAGATTTCCGGCACTTCACGCCGCGTCTCGAAATGATTTGTACGGATTTCCTCGCGGGTGCGAATCTCGAACAGCGGACAACCAGATGTGTTGTTACATTCGATTAAACGATTTTTCCGATTCTTGCCAGGGGAGCAACCTCGAAGTCCATCATCAACAATTTCGTAGTCACTCGGGCGAAGATGTGGAACAAAATCTGATTACGCTCTGCGCAAATTGCCACTCTTCGTCGCACAGAAGATGAAGTGCAAGTCTTTTCAGGTACTATCGCGCGACGAAGCAGCGAGTTTGAGATTGATAAAGAAGGAGGGGCGAGCTTTCTTTTTGCTGAAAATGCTTGAATTGCTTAGCAATTGTCCCGCTCTGGTTCTTGCGGGCGGCTTTGGATCACGACTCCGCGGTGCTTGCGATGACACGTCCCTTCAGTTGGTTCCAACCGCGTACAAGATCGCTCAAGTTTGCGGGCTCGTTCAGCGGGCGGAACACTGTTAAAGGGCCAGTACATTCTGCGCTGACTGGCTCTTCCCTGCTTTCGATTTGGCCTCTGGATTGAGCCATCTGATCGACGTTATCCGCAATAGCTGATTCGAATTGTCTATCATAAAATCAGACGGACACTGACCCTGGCAAGCCTCTGGTTGTCCGTACGTAATCTTCTTCACGGTACCTCGAGCGGATATTCTTTCCCCACGAACGGCTATGGCGAACCTCCTCCATGCGATCCTGCACGTTGTACGGCTTCGCGCGTGGTTCCTCGCTACCATGCCTTCGGCTCTGGCAGTCGCCGCAGCCTGTGCGAGGATTTTTGAATCGGAAGCCGCGAAACAGAAGCGCACTGAAGAGAAAAGGAAAAAAGACCTTCGAGCGCTGGCGGACAAGATCGCGCAGTACGCTCAGAGTGTCCGCCGGCAATTTCCGAAAGGAACTGTTGTGGTCAGCGAGTGCGACCTCGCCGAGCAACTCCGTAAGCGGCCGGACTCGGTCGTAACCGCGCTCAACGTGCTTCTCAAAGAGCAAAAAGTGCAACGCACCCGGCTGACCGGCTACTGGAAGCTACACGCCTGAACCTCTCGAACGCCCTTCTGCAGCTCAGCTCACCCGCAACCGCGCTAAAATGGGCTCCAAGATAGACGGCCACAAGAAGATCGCCAGACCAAATCGCCAAAGCCGGCAGACCCTAACTGCGCCCAATCACTGCAACCACAAAGCCATTGGAGTATGAAAGGAAGAGGCTAGGTGTCGTCCGAAAGTCAGCGCTCAACCCCAGCGCGAACCGCGCGGGCCTCAGTGCGGCGATGCCCGGCATCGAGAGTCCTTTGCCGATCCATATGGGTATCGTGTGCGAGCAATGCCGGAAGGTTCACTTCATTGCACCGTCCTCCGGCATTCAATTCAGCCGGTCGGGTGGCCGGATCTATCAGCTCAAGTGCCCGCCTCCGTGTGCCACAACGCGGGAGTTTCAAGAATACCTAATGCTGCCTTACCGCGTCGCGGATGAGGTGTTTAGGACAGGCTACGCGGAAGAGGACGAGTACGAACTCGTACGAAGCATCGAGAGACCAGCTCCGCGCTATCTCGCGGCGCATGGCTGAGCTGTTCTTCAAATACCTGCGGCTACGTCGCAACTCATTGCTTTGCATAATTCCAGTGGTCATTGCGGGGCGAGAGCGTTGGCGCTCAGGTCGCTGTATCGGGTCCCCCTCTCGTACTTTGTCGCTACCATCTCTCTTTCTGCAGGTTGCTATGTACCACGCGCTATGCGTCACGCCGCTCCATTTGATCTTGCGAGCCAATTGGTTTTGGCTGAATTCTCGGCTCCTTCTTCGGTTTTGGGTCTTGAACAGGATCTGCGAACAGACTTGGCCTTGGCCCTGGCCTCTGAGCTTTACGTCCGAGACGCTCAATTGCAAGCAGGAACAGCCCAGAGTGTTCGACGCGATCCCACGTTGTGATCACCAGTGAGGCCTCAACAGGGCAGTCCTTGAACAAAGTTCGAGGCATAAGCCCGCCTGTGCCCAACAGCCAACCGGAAATCGGACGATGCGGTGGTAGTCCCCGATTGGGCGTCAGTTGGTGGTTGATGACTCCTTCGGAAGGCAGAACCCAGCCAAGCTTTCCAGGAAATTTGTAATACGTGTACTCCCAGTCTCTCCTTTCCTTGTGATTCCGCTCTTTGCGTATTTGCGGCTCGAGCCATTGCAGCCACTTCTCGTCCCAGCCCAGATGTAGCCCCACATTAAGGATATACATAGTCCTTGAGGTCTGATTGATAACTGCAGCCTCTAGCATGAAGCCACAGCGCCCGTCCGCAAGTTCAAAGATGCGACTATCGCCTACTTGTTCTATTTCCAACCTACAAGAGCGAGTTTCTTCCGCCGCTACTTCCAAATCGACCGGGCTACCAAGTCGCGATAGTTCCGATAGAGAATCGCGAAAAGGCGTTATCCGGTCTTTTGTGATGGCCATATAAGGGGAGCCCCCCTTCCTAAATTATTCCTAAGGTTCATACATTCATAAGTTCACGCTGCTCCAACGGCACGCTGGCGTGGAGATTCCCGGTTTATTGAGGCATTTTGCAATCAGCACAGCGGACGACGTCCGGTTGGGCCGAAAGGACCCGGTATGCGGTTGCCACCGCGTGAATGCGCTGACGCATCTCCGGGCTCAAATTTACGCGAAATCCCTTAGTGACACGCGTAGCGTGAATCCCGACATTTCTCAGCACCGCGCCGATCTTACGGTCCTCAAACTTCACATCCGCGTGACGCCCCTTCAAAAGATCGTTGACCACTTCGGCCAGTTCGCGGATATAGAAAAATTTCGTCGACTCCTTGTGACAAAAGAGGAGCGCCGCCTCTGCGACCAGACAGGTCGGGTCCTCGAAACGTGCTGATTCAGTTTCTGCGCTACGTTCGGCAAAAGCCCTGAGAACAGAATCCTCAAGGTCCGATCCGCGAGGAATGGCCGCCAACCATGCTTTTATCTCATCTTCTAGGCCAACATAGTTCTCGTTAGAATCGACTTCGAATTTTTGGACGTCCGCGTAGTGGCTCATTCGGTACGCAAGCAAATCAGCTTGAAAGAATTGCGACGCTGCTTCCTCATCGCTTTCGCTCAAGCACGCCAGGTGGCGGCGTGCAGGATCGAGGCGGCAAACAAGCCCAATTTCATGAGACAACGAATTGCAATGCACCGCACGAGCTCCGAAGATGTCAATCGCCTGCTTCCCTCTCGCGAAGCAGAAATGCCGCCGCTCTGAATTCAACAGTGCTTTTTCGACTCCCCGCGCGAGATCTGGTTGCGCAATGAGCAGCGTCACTCGAAGACCGAAGGGCAGCGTTCGTAGGGCAGCGACGTCCAAATCACGAAGCAGCACGGGGTGGTAGCACAGAATATTCAACAGACGCAAAACGGTGCAAACCTCGGCATCTGGGCCATGCAGCCACAGCGCAGGCGCCACCTCGAAACATTCGATAAACCAGCTCGCTAAGACAAAGGCGACCAGTACGTTGATGGTTTGGGTGTCCTGATCAACGTACTTGGACAAAAACTTCTGCATTTCTGATTGCAGCTTTTCGGTCGCCCTCGACTCGGACGGTCTGCGCGCAAAACGGACGAGTTGCCCCAATCCTGGCGGTATGAGTCCGGGCAGGTAAGTGATGCCGTCGTGCGCTAGACATGATCGGATCTGGATCGTTTTGGAATCTTTAATGCACAACCACAGGCACCCAGGAGCATTTGAGGCCGAAACTGCCTCAATCTGCACGCCGGGGATATGTTCCGCGAAGGTTAACTTTCTTGCGCGACTTCCAGGTTCCTGAGGGGCGGGCTTGGCTGCATTCCTGTTAGACGATGCGTCTTTTTTTGGTGGGTTCTTTACGGCAGAATTTTGAGACCGACGAAGGTTTTCAGAGTTTCTCGCCGTCGATGCAAATGTCTGGCTGCGGAGGGCCATCGTTCACTCCCGGGAAGCAGTCCCGTGTGTCCATCCACACGCGACGCCGAAATTCAGGATTCATTCTCATATGCAATTTCACTCGCTTCCCAGGTTCACTTCCGCATTCCAATTTGGCGAACAAGCTTGCGGCCTTCACTTGTAGGATCATCATTTATTATGCGCGGGCAGTCGGCAATCTGCAACAACTTTTCGTGGCGTCTGCTGCTGAGGGGAGAAACGGAATTGGGCCAACGCGACATAGACGTGGAACTGCTCTCCTGTCAACCACCATTCGATTGTCCGTCCCGACTTTTTAGCAAGACGAAGTAGCACTTCGGCAACCCCCACGCTTAGTGACCAGCTACTCGATGGGGTCAATCGGCCCGTTGCTGGTGTATCAAGGGACATTTTTCTTCATAGCTCGTTCTTTCTCCCACCTCGCCGTGATCGCCTTTCTTGCAATTTCTTTCCTTCGTTCCGCGCTGAGACGTTCTGCACGAATCTTCCCGCCTTTTGAGCCACCCAACTTCCCCAGCGCGACCGCATTCGGATTTTTCTTCTTGGACATAATCTCACTTCAAATTAAGGCGCGTGATCGGCGAAATCAATAGCGTGCAAGAGTCCCAATTGACATACTTAGGCGCCTATGTATAATTATTCTTAGGCGCCTATGTATCTTGCACAGGAAGGGAACAAGAGAATGGTTAGAAAATATAGCAATGATCTTCATTGCGCCCGCAAACTGTGGAGCGGAATTTCCCGGCTACAACTGGCCGCACTCGCCCAGATCTTGCAGCACTATGAACTTTCAGTCTTGTTGGGTGACGTTCTCTTTATCGGGGGCAAATGGTATGTCACTCACGTGGGGCTCTTACGAGTGGCATACAGAAGGAGGTGCCACGGGATTCAAGTACGCGTTGTTCCAAGCTGCTGCGACGTCTCATCCGGCAAATGGGTATTCAGAGCAACTGTTTTCAAAACGCTCCGGGGCAAAGGATTCGTCGGCTATGGGGACGCGGATCCCTCGAATGTTTCCTCTCTCGTCCATGGTGCCGAAATGCGAGTCGCGGAAACCCGGGCAGTCAACCGTGCGTTGCGCAAGGCATACGGCATAGGCATCTGCTCGGTCGAAGAGATCGGATCGTTTGACAGACAAATCCCATCACAGGATCCGCTCCGAAGAGTTCCACGAGAATCATCGAACGGCAATAACGGCCATGGCACGAATGGCAGCGGTTCGCGGGTCCGTGACAGATTGTGCCAGCTCATCCGCCAGCACAAGCTCGACGCTGAACTGGTGAAAGCCTATGCCGTCGATTTCTGTGGCACGAAGACTTTGCGCGACGCATCGCGCGAGCAGGTCGAGGCCTTTGTTGCCCATCTCGCGGACTGGGCCGTAAAGGATCGCAATGCCCTGCTCTGCCAATTGAACAGCTATCAACATCGTCAGGAACCCGCTCGAGATCCGCAGCAGCGGACGGCAGGTGCAGCATGAAACGCTATATTTCCGGTCTCAACCAGGCGACGGCATCACCGAACCACGGCTTGCCGGATGGTCTGTTTCTGGTACGGATTGAACGCGCCCAGCACCGCTGGCATGGGCAGAAACGCCTTTACGCGCTTGTCTTCTCCGTGCTCGAACCTAAACCGCTGGCCGGCATCCGCTTCAGCGGGCGCCTCTACTGCACGCCGAAAGCCCTCTGGAAGCTGAACTGGTTCCTGCGCGATTTCGGCTACGACCCGGAACTGCTCGGACGCGATGAGATCGATGACAAGAACCTGGTCGGGCTCACCGGGGTGGTCAAGATCACCCACTCGGTCGTAAACGGCACTTCCCTGCTCAACCTCGATGGCTTTGCCCCACGCAGCCACTGGGAAGAGCTGTCGGTCGGGATCGAAGATCAGCTACGGCGGACAAAGGCGGCCTCGTGACCTACAGCTATACCCAGATCTCGCATTACCTGAGCTGCCCGCGCCGGTACCGCCATCGCTATTTAGACGGCTGGCAGGAGAAAGACTCGCGCGCGGCCATGCTCTTCGGCCGGGCCTTTGAGCAAGCACTTGGCGCCTATTTCCGGCATGAAGATGCGGCCGTGACGCTTTATCGCGAGTGGGCCCAGTACAAAGACCAGCCGCTGCACTACTCCGAGCGCGACAGCTGGGACCAGATGCTCCAGCAAGGCATTCAGCTCCTTGAGCGCTTTTGCCAGGACGACCGGATCCGCATCCGCCAGCCCCGACGGAATCTGCAGATCAAGTTCGTGCGCCCGCTCTCTGGAGGCAATGAGTTCGTGGCCTACGTCGATGCCATCGGAAGACTCAACGGCCGTGCTTGCCTGCTCGAATGGAAAACCACCTCCTCGCGCTACCCGGAAGAGCCAGAAGGACTCTTGGCACTCGACCCGCAGCTGGTCTGCTACTCCTGGCTCACCGGCATCCACAATGTCGCCCAGGTGGTGTTCGTACGCAAGCGCCTGGTCGAAATCCAATATCTCAAGACCACCATCACTGATGACCAGCGGCAGGAGTTCAGCGACATTGTGCACGACACGATTCACAGAATCGAGCGAGCCCAGTTTCTGCCGCACAGCGGCATCCGCTTTCCTCAGAATCCGTGCAGCACGTGCCCCTATATCGGGCTGTGCCTGAACAAGCAGCAGATGGCCGAAGCCCGGCTGATCCGCCGGCCAGGAGCACAAGACTTTGGTGTGTTTGACGAGCTTACGTACTAATGATCCGCCCATGCCGCCGAGACTAAATCAGAAGCGAGCCCGGTTTGTGCTGACCAAGATCGACGAGATCCTGGCCTGGGAGCGGCGGAAGGAAGCGGAAAAGGACACCAAGTTTGTCGAGCTCGGACGCTATCTGTGCGAAGTGCGAGCCGGTCAGTACTGGCGGCTAGAGAGTCTGAAATCCTTTGACGATTTCCTGGAGCGGCGGTTTCCGGAGTCGAGAAGGAAGGCTTACTACCTGATGTCGATCCACGAGCACTTGCCGCCCGAGGTCAAACGAGAACTGAAGCAGGTGGGCTGGTCGAAAGGCCTGGAGCTCGCGAAACTGGCACGTTCCCAGAATGGTCAGGCTTTCAAAAGTGCAACCTGGTTGCACAAAGCCAAGATCATGCCGAAAGAGGAATTTCAGCGCGAGGTGGAAAGGGAGTTGACCGGAAAGGACTCAGAACCGCATGAGCTCATCTACTTCAAGGTCTATAAGAGTCAACTCCCGGTGATCGAGCAGGCAATCGAAACTGCGGCGATGATGCTCGGCAGCGACAAATCCCGCGGCTATTGTCTCGAGATGATCTGCGCGGATTTCCTGGCTGGGGCGAATCTCGACAATGGACAACCTGACATCTTGTTACATTCCATTTCCCGCTTCTTTCAGTTCTTGCCCGGTGAGCAGAAACAAGCATTCCTTCAAACCGTAAACGGAAGCACACAATAAATGCAGTTGCTTCAAAAACAAGTACCCGTTCGACTGAGAGCTCGAGATTATGACGAGTTGCGGCAGCGTGTGCTTCGCCGCGATGGATGGCGATGCCAGTCCTGCGGATCGAGGAACAAACTCGAGGTTCATCATCAACAGTTTCGCAGCCACTCAGGCGCCGATCTAAAGGATAATCTGATCACGCTGTGCAATGTCTGTCACAGTACGCGGCATGGCAACCATCAGAGTTGGTGAGCGCGGAAGGAATCGAATCCGCGCTGAAAACGTAAATTCAACAACATGCAAGGCAACGGATGGCAAGAAAATGCGAGCAAAACCTTTGGTCGCTCTCAATGACACTGTGAGCAACTTGATTTGCCCTGTTGGGATTGTGAATGAGTGTGTAGCGTCAATTCAACAATAAGTGCAATCGATCGCTTGGACTGACCAATCATGAGAGGGTTTACCTACAACAGTAACTTTGGAAGCTCAGTTGCCCTCCTAAGCCCAACCATAAAGCAAAACGTATTTTTTCGAGGAGGCGAAATATGAACCATCGCCCATTCCTAACCACTCTTCACGTCGGGCTTACCGTTGCTGTCGTGACGTTTTTCTCAGGTGCTGCTTTTGCCGATTCAATACCAGTGACTGTCCGCGGTGGGTCAGCGGCGTTTCAAGGGCCGTATGCAAACATCTCCGGCCCAGGTGTATCTATCTTCTTTGACAATATTGATGGCAACGAGTTTCAATTTGGCTGCGCGACGAGCCCTTGCACCGGAACAGTCCCCATCTTTGTGAATCCATCCATTTTTTGGGTATCGGCCAATTTCACTCTCACGATTGATGCCTTTACCTTTAGCGATACTCCAGGGCAGTACCAGTTGTCGACTACTGGTAGCATCTCCGGTGCGCTGAATGGCGGTCCTGTACCTTCAGGATTTCCTCTCGATTATAGCCGCCTCCCGAATGGCAGCTTTTCCTTATCTGTCGCTGGTCCAGTCGATTTACCTTTAACGGTATCGTAACGTCGGGCGGCGGCTTTGATGATCGCGACGTGTCCTTCGCAACGGATCACCCACTGAAAGCCGATGTCGTGGTCCCTGAACTGCCAACTGGGGTCTTGGTGCTCTTTGGCATGGCACTCCTCGAATGTGTCAGGCGGAGTTGGATAACTCATCCGGATTCCAGTTCAAACCTCAGCAGAATAAGAACACCTAGTTAAGCGTGAAGACCGCGTTTCCGACAACGTTCCCGTCGATCGATATGTCGACGCGGTACACACCTGCGCCAACATTGCTGGCCGCGAGGTTGTAAATGTATTGGCAATCGGTCGGGTCGATTCGGAAGTTTGCACCGTCGTCTGCCGGCATGGCGTACTTACTCAGGTTGAGCAATCCGAGTGTTCCGCCTGCGGTTCGCGTAAGAGGTATCGTGGCAGGCGGCAGGTCACAGGTGGGAAGGTTATCTTTCGTCAGCGTGAATTTCACCGGAATCACGCCACGATTCGCTTTGAAAACGCTGCTGCCGTCAGGCTTGATGGGCTGCTGGATGAATGCCTTGTAAGGAGTGATCGGCGTGAGCAGGAAGGCGTGCTGGGAACCGTTAATAAGTCCAAGTGCCGCGATCTGTCCCTTGTCATTGATTGCCTGAGCAGAATAAAGCGTCCAACCAGAGCCGGTCGGTATCAAAGTGTTCAGATCGGTCATTCCCTTGCTTGAAATGTAGAGAAAGGCAACAGTAACCCATGCAGGATAGCCCGAAATAGATGCCCGCCCTACCACCTCTCCAGACGCATTGATTCCGTAGCCCTCACTGCAGCAACCCCCTAGTGTCCCCAAGTCCGTCATCGTCCCGTTGCTATAAAGGAATGTGTGCGAACCGGAGTTGCCAGGAAGACCCGAAGCTCCGACCACCTGACCAGAGTCATTGATTCCATACGCGGAGCTAGTGGACGCGCCTAGCGTCCCAAGATCTTTCATCGCCCCGTTGTTGTAAAGGAACGCGTGATAAGCGGAGTCGCCAGGAAGACTCGAAACTCCGACCACCTGCCCGGAGTCATTGATTCCGTTCGCGTAGCTGCTGGTGCCGCCCAGCGTCCCCAGGTCTGTCATCGTCCCGTTGCTATAAAGGAACGCATGCGACGTATAATTCCGGATGTCGCCGGGGAGGTTTGAGCCCCCAACCACCTGACCTGAGGCATTGATTGCTTGCGCGAAACTATCAGAAAGATCATCATAGGGGCTTCCCAGCGTCCCTAGGTCTTTCATCATCCCGTTGCTGTAAAGGAATGCGTGGGAATTGAGGTCGCCAAAAATGTTTCCGGTCAGAATGTACGAACTTCCGACCACCTCCCCGGAGCCATTGATTCCCTCCGCGTAGCTGCTGGCGCCGCCCAGCGTTCCCAGGTCTGTCATCGTCCCGTTGCTATAAAGGAACGCATGGGAAGAATATCCATATCCAGGGGGAGGATTAGCGAAAGCTGAATATCCGACCACCTCCCCGGAGTCATTGATTCCGATTGCAAAAGCAAAAGAACCGCCCAGTGTCCCGAGGTCTGTCACCGTGTACTTCTGTGCGAAGCCAGACAATGCACAGAAGACGAATATAATCGCGACCAAGCGCTTCATACCCTCTCCTTTTTGCTTCCTTGAGCCGGGCTGAATTCGTTTTTCGGTGAGCATGCGGTTCAGTCACGTCTTTAGCGGCTCTGGGGAAATAGGCCTCAGGGGGTGTGCACCGACGTTCTGGGAGTTGCTCTTCGGAGAGGCTCGTCGAGATTTTGCATCAAGAACGTGCTCGTAGCGAACCCGTCCGAGCTGGAACGTTCACTTGAGAACGATATATGGGCCGAGTTCGATGTAGACTCGAACCCAGCCGATTATTTTTGATAAGATTCAAAGTGCTTGTTTGGAGAGCCACAAGCGGCCCGAAAAGCCACCCTTATTCTTTCCTCAGTTTTGTTGTACCTGGTTTCGTCATCCAGGAAATTACTAACCAATGGAGGTATTTAATTTTGACTTCGGCGAGCCATCTTATTACGGCGCACGGCGGCGAATTAGTGCAGCTGATCGCGCCACCGGAACGAGGCGCTGAACTGAAATCTCACTCCCGAGAATGGCCTTCCTGGGACCTCTCGGCTCGCCAAGTTTGCGATCTGGAGCTATTGCTCAACGGGGGATTTTCTCCGCTGCGGGGATTCATGACACGCCCCGACTATGAAGAGGTGTGTCAGAGAATGCGTCTGAAAAACGGCTTACTGTGGCCCATGCCCATCACCCTTGATGTGACAGAAGAATTTGCTAAGAAACTGCAACCCAGCCAGCAGATTGCTCTTCGCGATCCGGAAGGCGTCATGCTCGCGGTTCTCCACGTCGAAGACCTATGGCAGCCGGACCGCACGCAGGAAGCAAAGTTGGTGTTTGGGACAACCAGTCCACTCCATCCCGGAGCCAATTATCTTTTGAACCAGGCAAACCCCTGGTATGTAGGCGGCAAAGTGGAGGGCGTACAGACGCCGTCTCACTACGACTTTAAGACGCTTCGCCTCACCCCTGCTGAGTTACGCACCGAGTTCGCAAGATTGGGCTGGCGCCGCGTCGTGGCCTTTCAGACACGCAATCCCATGCATCGCGCACATCAGGAGTTGACATTTCGCGCCGCTAAGATGTTTGAGTCGAATCTGTTGATTCATCCTTCGGTGGGAATGACCAAGCCGGGCGACGTAGACTACTTCACCCGCGTCCGCTGTTATCAACTGCTGCTTTCGAAGTACCCTCCCGGGACCGTAAAGCTCTCTCTGCTGCCTTTAGCGATGCGCATGGGCGGCCCACGCGAAGCCATCTGGCATGCCCTGATTCGTAAAAATCACGGGGTCACCCACTTTATTGTGGGCCGCGACCATGCCGGCCCGGGCAACGATGCCGATGGCAAGCCCTTCTACGGGCCTTACGAAGCGCAAGAGCTCTTCAAGAAGCACGAGAAGGACATCGGGGTCACTATAGTACCCTTCAACATGATGGTGTACTTGGAGGCGCAAGACTGCTACATCCCCGACAATGAAGTTCCGACGGGTGCGCGGGTCTTGAGTATCTCCGGCACCGAGCTCCGCGCCCGCCTGAACGAAGGTCGCGATATTCCGGCGTGGTTCACCTATCCTGAGGTAGTCAGGGAACTGCGGCGAAGCTATCCACCGCGCCATAAGCAGGGTGTAACTATTTTCTTCACCGGGCTGTCGGGGTCGGGCAAGTCAACGATTGCTCGTATTTTGCTCACCAAGTTCCTGGAGGTGGGCGGGCGTCCGGTCACTATTCTCGATGGTGATCTGGTTCGCAAGCATTTGTCCTCAGAACTCGGTTTTTCAAAAGAGCACCGCGACATTAATATCCGACGAATTGGTTATGTTGCATCCGAGATCACCAAGAATGGCGGCATCGCAATATGCGCGCCGATTGCGCCGTATGACTCGGTGCGTAAGCAGGTGCGCACGATGATCGAACCCTACGGCGGCTTCATCCTGGTGCACGTGGCCACGCCTCTGGAGGTTTGTGAGGAGCGCGACCGCAAGGGGTTGTATGCTAAAGCGCGCGCCGGCATTGTGAAGGAATTCACGGGAATCTCTGATCCCTACGAAGCTCCTAACGATGCCGAGGTTACGATCGATACTGGCGAGTTGAGCGCGGAAGAGGCCGCCCAGGAAATTATTTTGCATCTCGAGCAGCAAGGGTTTATCGGAGTTACTCCAGAACCCGCATTCACTGCTTCATAATGGCAACAATTCGATGGAGCTGATCGCCTTCAAAGTCCTGATCGGACTCGCCGTGGGTTTCCTGATCGGCCTGACCGGATTAGGAGGCGGCGTGCTACTGCTGCCGCTGCTGATTTTCGGGTTACAGGTGCCGGCCATTGTCGCCGTCGGTTCTGACGCTACCTTCAATTTTGTAACTAAGATTCCATCGAGCACGGTCCATTTGCTGAAGAAAACCGTGCGACGGCGGGTAGTAGTGGCTCTGGCCGTAGGCAGTGTACCGGGCTCCATTCTGGGAGTTCGACTGCTTCATCACCTGCAGGTCGTGTACGGCGCCGGAGTCAATGACTTTCTTAAATCCGCCGTAGGAATTCTGCTGATCATTGTTTCCTCATTACTACTCTTGCAGCGCAGAATCGAACGGGAAGTCGCCAACCGTCGTCCCACCGCAAAATCTTTTGCCGGTATCGCTGTTATTGGGTTGGTAGCTGGTTTTTTGGTCGGTATGACATCGGTCGGCTCAGGCAGCATCATCATGATTTTGTTGCTCGTTTTTTACAGTTATCCTCCAAAGGTGATGGTAGGGACAGATATCGTTCATGCAGTGCTTTTGACCGGCACAACCAGTTTTCTGCAGTACCGTTTGGGAAATGTGGATCTAGCTCTGGTTGGATATTTGCTGATCGGCTCGATTCCGGGAGGCATTATCGGGTCCTACGTGAGCACCAGGGTCCCGGTCCTTTGGCTACGTCGCATCCTTTGCGCGATTTTGTTAACAACAGGGGCAAGGATGATATGGGCACCTATACACTGATCCAAAGTTTATGGCTAAATCTGCGTACTCTGAAATTCTGCAGCGGATTGAGGCCGCCATCGAGGCTGCAAGAGAAGTGTTCAGGCGTTTCAGCCCGGGCGCAATCGAAGCCGAATATAAAGCTGGCCACGATCCAGTGACTGCAGCCGACCGAATGCTCGATGCGGTCCTGCGCAAGAACTTGCTGCGAGATGACGAAGGCTGGTTGTCGGAGGAAAGTGCCGATGATCCTGCGCGTCTGAATTTTCGGCGGATCTGGATTGTCGATCCGTTGGACGGCACCCGTGAATTCGTGGAAGGCATTTCCGAGTTCTGTGTTTCCATTGCTATGGTGGAAAATGGGCATCCCGTGGCGGGCGGGATTTGCAATCCCGCGACCAATGAAGTCTTTCTAGGCGCGATAGGTTCGGGACTCACCTACAATGGCACACCGGCGAGCGCGAGCCAGCGCACATCGATCGAGGGCGCTTTGGTATTAGCCAGCCGCAGCGAAACCCAACGCGGTGAATGGCGGCAATTTAATAACGCGCCATTCAAGATTCAACCAATGGGATCGGTCGCTTATAAGCTGGCGCGCGTTGCTGTCGGCCTTTCCGATGTCACCTTTACACTCTCGCCCAAGCATGAATGGGACGTCGCCGCGGGAGCGGCGTTAGTGACGATTGGTGGCGGTCACATACAACTGCTCGATGGTTCCCCGCTGCTTTGCAACCGCGAATTCACCTTGGTGCCAGGGCTCATCGCCTGTGGGCCGCTATTGAGAAACGAATTGCTTCAGTTCTTGTCAGAATCTCTTGCGAGCTCAAAAAGCAGGGTTGCGAATGAATAACGGAAGCGGTGATGGTGACAGTTGTGTGAGGTTGGCACGCTTATATGCTAAGTATTAGACGATTTGCGCCAGAAACTATCGTCCTTTCAGTGTTTTTCTGCTCCCGCGTTGCTTACTATTTGTCGGGTATTCATTTCGATGCCGGCCCGGTCGTGCACTTCTGGCAATTCATTGACCCGGCTCTCATGAGATCTGACCTGTTGCGCAGCTTGTTTTACCTACACATGCAGCCGCCCGGATTCAATCTTTTCGTGGGTATTGTGGTCAAGCTTTTTCCCTACAGATATGCGCCAGTGCTCCATTCCGTCTATCTGATTTGCGGCATCGTCTCGACGGTACTGATAATGCGGCTAATGGCCTGCATGGGAGTTTCGCGAAACGTAGCTGTGGTATTCACTGCGATCTTGATTGTCAGTCCGGGCTTTGTAATCACTGAGAACGTCGCGACATATGAATATCCGATAATGACGCTTCTCCTGATTGCTACGTTCGCACTGCAATCGCTGATCGCGACGGAACGATTTCGATGGTCGGCGTTGTTTTTCTCGACTCTCCTCGTCCTTTTTTATATCCGCAACGAGTTTCACGTCGTCTACATTGTCGTGATTGCGGCTGCTTTGCTGTATTGGTGTCCACGCATTCGGCCAACGGTCGTTAGCACAGCGGTTCCCGCAATTTGTGCGGCGCTTGCGCTTTACTTCAAGAATTGGCTGATCTTCGGATTATTTACCGCCAGCACGTGGTTGGGAATGAACCTGGGTGTAGTTACAACGTTCCAGTTAACCCCGGATGAAGCGAACCACTTGATTGCCGAAGGTATGCTCAGCCCAGTGGCTCGAATCAGGCCTTTCAGCAAATTCTCCGCCTACCGCGATTTGATCCCAATACCTCCAAAAACCGGCTTGCCGATCTTAGACGAGACGACGACCTCAACCGGCCATCCCAACTTTAATGCGATAGCATATCTGCCGGTGCATGCTCTCTATACCCATGACGCCAAAGTTGTATTGCGACATTTTCCTCGAGCTTACCTGCGGTCGTGCGCTGTTGCCTGGTTTACTTACTTTCTTCCAGCGAGCGATGTTTGGGATTACGACGACACGCGCCGCCACATTGGAACCTTCGATCGTATCTTCAGCGCCGTATTTTTCGGGAAGTTCCGTGCGGCGGATAATCGAAAAGGACTCCGCTCTATTGAGACCTCGGGTCACACTAGTACTTTGATCTTTTACACCGGCTTTTATTTACTGGTTTTGCTCCCTGTCGTGTTTCTTTGGGGAGTAGCGCAGATCATCCTGCCTGCCCGTCGCGCGCGGTGGCAAAACAGACAGGTCGCAGTCCTCTGCTTTGCGATATTCAATATTGCTTTTGTTACCGGAGTATCCAACTTCCTATCGAGTTTTGAGAACAACCGCTATCGTTTTCCGCTCGACCCACTATTTACGATTCTTGCGGCCATGGCCGTTACCTGTCTTGTTCGAAGCGTGAATGGCGATGGGCACGCGTTGTTAAAGCCCGGCCCAGATAGCACGAAAAGTTGAGGGAGGTGGGTGCACCGTCCGTTATGATTTGAGGCCGTAATCGCCGCGAAACTTTTGCTCCTGATTCTTGGAATAAACGAAGTCGAAGTGCTTGGCAATAACGCTATCCGGAATCATTGAGCGCCGTCGCCAATCCTATCTTAGTGCCCCGCATTTGCTTTTTTATAAATAATTCGATTCCGATGGCCGCTAGCAGTACTGAGCTCCAAACAACCGGGTAACGGTAGCGCTGCTCGAATTGAGCGAAATAATAGACTAAAGAATAAGGAAATAACATTGCAATGATGATATGAAATCCATCTGATTCAACCCACAAAACACCTAAAAAACTGAAGCGTCAACAGTGACAATGCAACGCCGTTCACAAACACTGAGCGGTTCGCTTTATTCAGTGGGAACCAGAAGTATAGAGAGCGCTCCGAGGTGAGGACGGCAAAACGATACAATGCGAGTAAACCCACCGCGCAGTCCGGTGTAGTTCAGCTGCAGAAAACTGAAACTCGCCTACGTGACGCAACTGGTTGAGTACGGCTACATTGCCGCTAGGATGCTGGCGAGCGTAACAATCTGAAGCGATGTTCTCCGAAACCAGGGGCATGGCGCAGTCATTGTTTGAGGATACGAAAGCCATGCCCGCATCGTCACGAACAAAAAATGAAGTGTCTAAAAGCCTCGAAGTTGCGGACCGTCCATATCGCGACCAGGAACAACCCAACCAACAAGGGAATAACACACGATAGCGCTGACCGTCTCCGAATAATCAATGCTCCCCAGAATGGCCAAATGAGGAGGAGAACCGGCGAAGTCAGTACGCCGGCACCAAGAAGCGTGCCGAAGACTAGCAAAGTTCGCATTCGAGGTTCGCTCTTGAGAATTCGCGCGATCATCCAAGCGGATGCCGCAAGAATTAGGCCGGTAAAAACCGCTTCCCACTTAAACAACCGCCCCGGAAGCGGAAGCAGGTTACCGAAGACCGCAGCAATTGGCCCGGCTTGCGGGTACCCTCAAGAACCGCAAATTTATAAACGAAGAACCACTCAAGCGCCCACGCGACGGAGGTGGTCGCCACGATGGCTGCCCACCCCTGCGCGGCAGTTCCAAAAACCCAGCAGAGCCCGGCATATAAGAAGGGGTACAGGGGAGCCATCTGAACCGTGGGACCGCTGGGGCCCGTCATGTACGGATCCGCAAACCCACGACCGTGTAGCAAAGCTCGGGCGACATTGGTCGCTTCTGACGAAAACTGGACCACATGGGGTCCCTTCCATTGGATCAAGAAATTTTCTGCCACTGAGAGAACGCTAAGCCCGCAGGCAATTATTGATGAACTCCGAATCCGTTCTTTTTCCATACGATCTTTGTACCTCTCGATCAGGCCTCCTACGTCACCCCTTTCATGACGGGTCTGCTTTTACCAAAGCCTCCCATTCACCTCTCTTCAGCTTTGGGTGGAAAAAATGGGTGCAAGAATGAATGGGATGCCACTACGGGAGTGGCGGTGGTCCACAGTGCCGGCGAAGAGGTGCAAATGCCAAATGTAGCGGCGCTTCAATCAATCGCAAACCACCGCTGGTCTCGGGCCTCGTTGCCTCCGGGGCACATGAGCCGCGAACTATTGCACCTCTTAGCGGGGACCCATCCTGAGTACTTTTTGCGATCTAATCTGCAGTAATCGATCAACGGCCTGAGATTGCCTGAGAGAGCCGGCCATGTCCGAAGTGCATTACGAGGGTAATAGAAGAAGTGAAAGCAGGTTCGTAACCGTAATGACACTTTTCACAATCGTGTTTTAAACTGTTAACGAGATGAAGCTCTCCGTAGTCATGCCTGTCTACAACGAGCGTGCCACGCTACGTACCGTGATTCAGCGTGTGCTCGATGTCCCCCTCGACATCGAGCTACTCTGCGTCGACGATGGATCAGGTGACGGCTCTCGTGAACTTCTCGCTGACTTAGCAAGCGCGCACGCCCAGATACGCCTGCTGTTGCAACCGACCAACATGGGCAAAGGCGCGGCCTTGCGTCGCGGCATTCAGGAAGCGACCGGCGATTTCGTTGTCATTCAAGATGCTGACCTCGAGTACGATCCTGCCGAATATCAGACGCTTCTCGGCCCCTTGCTCGATGGCAAGGCCGATGTCGTTTATGGCTCACGGTTCCTCGGCGGAGGCCCGCACCGGGTGCTTTACTTCTGGCACTCGGTTGGCAATTCGATCCTTACGCTGCTCTCCAATTGCCTAACGAATATCAATCTTACGGACATGGAAACTTGCTATAAAGCGTTTAGGCGCGAAGTTATTCAGGCCATCCCTCTCGAAGAAGACCGTTTCGGATTCGAACCTGAGATTACCGTGAAAATAGTGAAGCTTCACTTGCGGATTTACGAAGTTGGGATCAGCTACTGGGGCCGCACCTACGAGGAAGGTAAGAAAATCGGATGGAGAGACGGCTTTCGGGCGCTTTGGTGCTTGCTGAAATACTCCGTACGCCAAACTCGCGCTCTGCAGCCAGTGTTAACCAAAGCAGCGCCGCAAGGTCCGGACGCGACATCTCCTAACACAAGCGACGTCGTGAGCCCACTAGAGCGGTAGGATAACCATTACGAAGAAGGCTTCTGTTGCGAGAGCGAATGACCGTGACCGATCTACCTCTGCTGCAGGCCGGATAGTTTGGGGCTGGCCCAAATCAGTAGCCATACCCACTCAGTATGATGGTCATCCCACTCCTTTCACGGGCTTCCCTGAAATACGCCAGCAAACGGGTCAAATATACCAGCCATAATGAGTGCGTCTACTAAACGAATTTTACAAGCATGGCTCCCGTCGGCGGCTTGGCTTGCCATCATAGGCCTCGAATCTACCAAATTGGGGTCCGCGGAGCACAGTGCACGCATTCTGTACCCCATTCTGCATTTCTTGTTCGCGATGAACGCTGCTCGCTTCATCTTCTGGCATTTCTTTCTTCGCAAGGTGGGCCATTTTATTGGTTATTTCACGCTGAGCATTCTTCTCTTCCGCTCCTGGCGGATCACTGCGACCGATTTCGCGGACAGGTGGTTATTCCACTCGGCTGCACTGGCGTTTGTCATCACGGCGGTTGTGGCGGCCGCGGACGAATGGCATCAGTCTTTTGTGCCGTCGCGCACCAGCTCACTTCGTGATGTGGTACTCGACACCTTCGCTGGCCTCATTGCTCAAATTTCGTTGTTCCTTGTGCTGCGCAATCGGCGTAAGGATTACGGCAAGTACGCGCCTCAATAGAAATCACAACGAGGTTCCCGCGCTTGAAGTCCTGCATCCGTGATGCCTACCATCGCGGAACCAGAGAGCAGTATGACGCTCATGGCTCACTGGAGAATTACGACCACAAAACAGCTTTGATGCCCTCATTTAGTGACGCCCATTAGTGATGCCCATGGAACCTGTGTCCGTGAATCGACCCACAGGAGTGTGGTTCCTGAGCCAGAGCTTGGTAGCGAACACGTGAGGATACAGCTTCCGCATGGCGCGCAGACGCATATTTGGGCTGCAGCTCGCTTGTGATACTTCGTACCCGAGTTCCTGCAAGCGATCGCCGATCAGAAACTCAAGCCCCGACAGCTGTGACCGTGTGATTTGAGTTTTCCAGCGTCCAACAGGATTGAAAATCCCGTTGCTACCGCCGGGAAAAGAGGTATTTGGGTCTCTGACCGAACCGATGGCAACTTGCTGAATGCGGCCGTAATCCAGCTCCTGATCGATAAACTCCGAGACTCGACTCAGCGGGGTGCGAGGATCGTGCACCAATTCTTCAAATCGAACCTCGATGTAATCTTTGCCCAACGCACTTCCATGTTTGCGTCCTTCGCTGACGGTCCACGACCAGTAAAGGGCCGCAACTGCCAGGCGCTGATCTCGATCCCAAGGCAAGTGGTTTGCCCATCTCTGCTGGGCGTACGAGAGCGCCACATCGCGGCCATCGCGTATGATGTGAACAATTAACGCATCCGGAATTTCGCGTTTGATCTCGCGAACGTAGAGGAGGTGATCGGGAGTGCAATCGGCCCAACGATCTACTCCCTGCTTCGCGGCTACTTCTTCCATGAATACTCGCAGGCAATCTCCAGCCGTCTGGCATTCATTCATGAGTTTGGGGCGAATTGCCCCATAGTCCAATCCTGAAACTCGAAACAGCTCACTATTTGCCCAGCTCTGTAGCCAGGTTTCTCTGCTCCGTCGCGATCTTAAACCGCCGAATCGGGGCGACAGCAGGTTGAAGAAGTTGGACTCAGCCCGATAGATCGCGAACCGGCCGGCCGATAGCAGCATGTGATAAAGCAAAGTCGTTCCAGATCGCGGACAGCCCAGTATAAAGACGGGGGCTTGGCTTCGACTATTCCCGCTAAGTTCCAGAACTTCGGGGCGGTCAGGTTTTAGGCCGCTCTGGTGGTCCATAGACTTAGTTTTCTCAGACTGGATTGCCCTTCGCGAGTTGATTTCGATTTTGGCCAGATCCGGCAACGGTAAAAATTTTGCACGTCTGTCGCCATTCACGACCGATTGAGCTTTATTGAGATCGGCGCAAGTGGCAGCACCCGGCAAACTCTTGTCATTGTAATTAGAACATGAATTCTTTCCCGATAATGTATGGGCAGATCGCGAATCGCTAAATGCAATTTACTTTCACCTAAATGCAATTCACTTTCATAAAGGTCCAGCTCAACAGCTCGAATTTGTCCGCTGCAGCGCAGCACGCTGGGACCGCGATCTCCTCCTTCCAATGCGTATGGCGTCCACCCATGCCTCAGACGCACCGCAGGCCTCCTGCGAGCCTATGCATGAATCGCCCCGGCCAATCGTTGATACCACCAATTGGGCTAATGCGGATGGAGTACCAAACCGGACGGGGGCTTCGCTTCGACAATTCCCGCTAAGGTCCTGAACATCGGCGGGGTCAGGCTTGAGAAGGCTCTGGTCATTAGTTTGTCAGAATTGATTGCCTCTGGCCAGTCCCATCGAGTAACGCGGGTAACCAGCAAACAGTTCTCCGTTTGCCACCGCCTGAAAGGGCACCCATACCGTACTAGCTGGCGATGACTTCGAGGCTTTCGCGTTTTCCGCGAGCGCAATCAGAATCCCTTCGTTTGCAGAATCGTCGAGCAAGAGTGCAAAGCCGTCCTGACCACCGACGCTCGGGCCGAGACTCATCCGGGAGAAGAAAGCCGGGAGATCCGACCAGTGCACGCGGGGATCGTCGCCTTCGACCCAGTTCCACTGGGGCTCGGGCCGCTCATGTAGAAACCGTAGCGGAATCCAAACGGTGCCACCATCGTGCCAACTTGAGAGTATCCGCGTCGCCAGATCCTCACGCCACGTCGCCAGCCGCGCCGTATTGATCTCGAGCACATCGTAGTATTGCCAGTGACGTTCAGAAATCATCGCATCCTGCGGGAAGTCGTGGCAAAACTCCGCCAGGCTATCCTGCTCATGTACCGCCAGCACGAGGCTTGCTGGCGTGAGCCGCGGCACGAGGTCTCGAATGCGTTCTCGCCCCTCATCTTCTACGGTTTGCAATGTGCCGCGGCGCATAGCGTTGCCGTTGACGATCACTGTTGCAACGCAGAAACTCATCATCAAAACCTTAGCAGGAAGTCCCGCCTGCCGACTCGCGAGCACATAACCCCAAGCCAGGAACATGAAGGGGTAAAGCGGAAGATATCGCTCAATCGATCCCGCCTCGAAGATGAAAAGGCTGAAGAGAACAATGGGAAAAGCCGCGGTTGCGAACACGACCATCAATCTCCGCCCCCGTGGGGATCGGAGTAGTGCAATGCACATGATCGTCAGCGAGCCATAGAACAGGCCAACTTTCCATAGACTCAGTCGAAATAAATCCACCAACCGTTCTGGTGCATAGGGATCGTGCACCAAATAACGCTTGAGCAGCATTCCATCCCTGCCCATGTTGATGAATGAACGGGGTAATGAGAAACCGAAACGGGCAACAGCGCGCAATCCCCAGTGCTGGATTTGTCCGTGTCCTGCAGCTAGAATCCACGCGCGTAAGTCCGCCGAGTTCTGAATACCAACCAGAGCGATGGCCGAAGTATATGCCGTGAGCCCAATTACCGCGCAAACGGCTATCGAAAGGCCCGTCAGTTGGCTTCGGTCCCGATCACAGCCGTGTAGCACCAACGGAGCCGCAAACGCGGCAGGTAGTACAAAGATGTAGGGAAACCAGAAGAGGACGCTCAAAGCGAACATGAATCCAGCAAGGCCAGCTCTGAACCAGGAACTCGTTTTTGCTGACGCTGAGATGGAAAAATACATTCCAGTCACTAGACAGGCCAGCCCCACGGGATATGGGGCTCCGGCATGAGAGTAGTTCAAGAATGCATCGGAGAAAATGAGTAAGCAGGTCGATAGCAGCGCCGCCCAGCGGTCTTCGATTAGTCCCCTCGCCAAATGAAAGAAAAATGCGACACCGACGATAGAGGCAAGGAAACTGACTGTCACCAATGCACGTATCACCTCAACGTGTGGGCTGGAATTGAGGCCCTGTATTAGCCGGTGGCTCGTGAAAAACAACCCCCAACCAAGAGGTCGCCAAAGAAGGTGGCCGAAGTCCCAGAAGAGATTGGAGCTGGTTAGGTGATAATCGTCGGCCAATGAACCGCGATCATGCGTCAGAATGGCCGAGGTATAAACATCCGTGTCCGCCATGAAGTGCGCGCCTGTGCACGTCCATGCGAACAAGAAAATCGCAAGCACCACCAGAAGGCTAAAGTAATCATGTTGCCTTTGACGTGGAACGACACTTGAGCCCTGGGAAATTTCAGACTTGGAATTGCTCTCCACCGCCCGGCTCATATTGTTCACAGTCTTTAACTCGCAATCAATCGGCGCCAATGGCGGTGCAGTCGAAGAGCTTCCCACCTAACCTTCTGCATCGCAGCCAAAGTACCACTATGAGCGCCCGGCATCCGCAATCGATCTGCGGCAGAGGCGGAGCTCTCGCGCTGAATGTTACGCACAGCCCAAAGTGCAGCTAGAGACGCGAATCTGTCGTCCCATCTTGTGACAAAAGACAGTACTAGTGAGTTGAACTGTCGTGATCTGTAGTTTGCGCACGAACTCCCATACAGTGTCGATACAGCCAAACGGGAATGTCGTTCCCCAAATTTTGCGAGGTCCCATAATGGCACTCCGACGCTCGATCAGGCACAGTCATATCGTCGCTTTGGCCACGGTTAAGTGGCGTATTTTCATACTGTTGCTGTGCACGTTCAGTGCTTTAGCGAGTAGCAATGCTCAATCGGTAACTCCAAGCGATGGCCAGCCCATTCCATGGACACAAACAGCGGACAGCTCGCGCGTATTCAGACCTGTCTTAAGCGCCGCCCTCCGCCCCCTTAGTATTCAACTAAACTTACCATCAGGGGTCGTTAACAGGCCCTACTCCGGCCAGATTTCTCTAAGCGGAGGCGTGCCGCCATATTCGTTTATCCTGACTTCTGGTTCTTTGCCTAGGGGATTAATCCTTAGCCGGAGCCTTGGTTCAATTACCGGAACGCCGACTCTGGCCGCTACGAACGACTTCAAGCTGACTGTTGTGGACGCATCGGGAGCGTCGCTTCGCACCCACGGCCAGATAGTGATTTCCAACTTGACGACGGCTGTCCCGGCCACAGTCGCAGTGAACCCGACGGGCGCAACCATTGCTTCCGGCGCCAGGCAGCAGTTCAGCGTAATAGCGAGTAGCAATGCTCGATCGGTAAGTCCAAGCGATAGCCAGCGGATTCGATGGATACAAACAGCGGGCAGCCCGCGTGTATTCAGACGTGTGTCAAGCGTCGCCCTCCGCCCCCTTAGTATTCAACTAAACTTACCATCAGGGGTCGTTAACACGCCCTACTCCGGCCAGATTTCAGCAAGCGGAGGCGTGCTGCCATATTCGTTTATCCTGACTTCTGGTTCTTTGCCTAGGGGATTAATCCTTAGCCCGAGCCTTGGTTCAGTTACGGGAACGCCAATTCAGGCTGCTACGTCCAACTTCAAGCTGACTGTTGTGGACGCATCGGGAGCGTCGGTTCGCACCCACGGCCAGATAGTGATTTCCAACTTGACGACGGCGATCCCGGTCACAATCGCAGTGAACCCGACGAGCGCAACCATTGCTTCGGGCGCTACGCAGCAGTTCGGCGCGACTATTCAGGGAACCAGCAACACGGCGGTTTCATGGTCCGCCAGCGCCGGGACCATCAGCAGCACTGGCTTGTTTGCTGCGCCGGTGGTCACCAGTAACACCAGCGTCGCCGTCACCGCAACCAGCGCTGGGAACCCGGGCGCTCAGTCCAGCGTAATGGTAACCGTCACTGCCCCGACGCCGATTAGTGTCGCAATTTCACCCGCGACCGCATCATTGCCTTCGGGCGGCACACAGCTCTTTACCGCTTCCGTCAGCGGCACCACCACCGGGGTGGCGTGGACCGCAACCTCGGGAACCATCTCAAGCGACGGCCACTACACCGCACCGGTGATCTCAAGCAACACCACCGCAGCCGTAACCGCGACCAGCCTCGCCGATCCGTCAAAGAGCGCTAGCGTCAGCATTAGCATTGCCGCGCCTTCGCCAAGCCCCGCAACGAGCAGCGGCTCGTGCCCTCCTCCGACGTACTGCGCTGACACCGGAACGGAGGTGAAGAATTATCCGGTTGCTGCAGTGCCCGCGCCCCCGGGACTCAACATGTCCTATACCGACCCGGTGTTCAACCGCAAGATCTGGCGTTGGACAGATGGATCGGCCAGTCCCATTAATAACGGCAGTTCCATGGGACTGGTCTGGCACGCGGGCGATTTTGCCGGCGGCTGGAATCAATTATCCAACGCACTCATTACTTCCAACGACCACAACTTTGCCACCATTCTCAAAATCGATACCAGCAATCCGTCCGCACCGGTGGCGAGCACCTGGCCGTGCACCGACACCACCACGGGGCTGTGTAGCGGGGGAAAAATCGCAATTCCCTATAGCCCGATATTCGCAAACACCTCGGACTACTTGGTTTATTACATGAGCGCGGATGGAAAGCTGTCGAAAGCGGACTTTACGGCAACTTATACGAATCCGGCGACAGCTCCTGCCGTCACGTCGCCTTGGTATGACCCATACGCAAGTGGCAACTGTGCATCCGCGCTAACACGGCCGAATGGCAGCATCAATCCTATCGTCACCTCAGATGATCAATACTTTACTGGGTTCGGCCCGGACGGAACCCACGTGATCGTTTGGCATGCCGGAGATGCCAATTGCACACTGATTACCATGTCAGGAAACGGTGGAGCGTGGCTGGTCAGCGGCGTGGGACAGCAGGGCGGCGGCACAGGTACTGTTGTTTGGACCGATGAGAGCGGTAATGCCGCATCCACTCCTGGTTTGCCATGTTCACTTCATGGTGCCTGGTACGACCAATTAGCCAATACGGTCGTGTTCTCAATCGCTTCGAGCAGTAGTAACTGCCCAAACATGAGCGGTTATATGGGCATCCATCTGAACCTGTCCACGCTCCATGCCTATGTTTGCAAACAGTATGGCTGCGGTGGCGGTCACGGCTTGGGAGAAACAATGCATGCGGCAGGGTTGTCTTACGACTGTAACGGTGCGGTTGTCAGTGCTCAGACTAACAAGGAGTATTGCAGCCCACTTCTGTTACCGGACTCTGCAGAAATTTGGGCGGCATTGCCAGCTTTTGCGAACAGCATCTACCCCGACGTTCATCATGGAACGGTGTGGACGGATCTGTTTCCACTCTATTCCGCCGCGTACATGATCGACACACAGGAAAGCGCATCCGCACCAGCGAATACTCTGGCGACATTGACTGTCCCCTTCGCAGATGAAATCGATGTATGGACTACGCTTGATAGCTCTGGCAGCACCAACGTTTACCGCTATGTCCACACCTACGAAGCAGATGCTAATTACAACAGCGGCGGAGCGTATGCGTCTGCCGTAGGCCCAGCCCTGTCTCCAAATAAGTGCTGGGTCGCGTTCCCCTCGAACTGGTACGGACACCTGGGAACTAGTGGCAACAGAACGGCCGCCTGTACTACTTCAGGCAGCTGCGCTTATGACGTGTTCGCGGTGTACCTCTGCGGAGGACCTGGCAGCTAACCGCAGACTCGGTCGGAATAGGGGCATTCCACCTTCCTTGAGCACTGGTCTTAGGCTCGGCAAAGTCCCAGCACTTTTGCCGAGCCTCGCTCACCAGAGGCTCTTGCCGCAGCACATGACAAGCGCTCAGTTGACTCTCACACTAATCGCTTTGCGTTCCAGCCCAGTTCTCCGCATCTCTTCGGCCCAGCTCTGACAATGAACTTTGCTGCGCCAGCACGTTTCGAATCACGAACAGCGGGCGTCTCTTCACCTCGTCATAAATACGCGCGATGTACTCTCCTAGAATTCCTATGCAGATCAGTTGAACGCTAGCCAATAGGAGCAGAGTACACATGACGCTTGTGAAGCCCATAACAACGTTGTCTCGGAAAATCCCTAAGTGTCGAATTCGCATGATGGCCAACAAAAAACCGGCTACAATTGCAACCGCAGCAGTAGTGAGGCCAAATGTTAATCCCAGGCGTAACGGTTTATAGCTGAAACTGAGAATGGCATCGATCCCATATTTCAGCAAACGTCCTAAGGTTTGCTTAGGTCTACCGGCAGCACGATCGGGTCTTTCAAAATCCACAAATGCGGTTCGAAAGCCAACCCAAGAACGCAGACCTGGCAAGAAGCGGTTCGTCTCCTGCAAACGCATGATCACTGCGCATACTTTGCGATCCATTAAACCAAATACGCCGGCACTCAACGGAATCGGATAGTCCGACAGGAAACCGAGTACACGATAGAAGAGCCCAAAGAGAAATCGCCTGAAAATACTCTCTCCTCTTTTTGTCCGCCGAGCAATGACCACTTCTGCCCCATTCCTCCAGTTCGCGACCATCTCTGGTATCAATGCCGGTGGATCCTGAAAATCGCCGTCCATAATTACGATTGCGTCCCCCTTAGCAAGGGAGAGCCCCGCGGTAATTGCCGCCTGATGGCCCCAGTTTCGTGACAAATCTGCAACAACTACGGTATTCGGATAAGTGACATGAATGTCGGTGAGAAGTTCCAGGGACTGGTCATCACTGCCATCATTTACGTAGATGACCTCCCACGGTTCCGGAATTCCATTCATCACCTCGTGAACCTCGGTATTCAGTCGCTCCAAGAGAAGTTCTTCGTTGTATATCGGGATTACGATCGAGAGCATGTGCCTCCCCTTTAGACCTTCTCGAGGGCGATCCTGCGCCCTAGCGCAAAGAAATTTGGTCCAAAATTTACCAGCAATCTATCAACGAGCTCGAGTGCGTGCAAAGCGAATGCCGGCAAAGGAATATACTTGGTCTTTGCCGTAACCCCCCCCGAATTCAGAAACATCAGGCATTCGCAGAATTCATCGCGAAGAATTCGCCACCCGGGCTGATGCCGCAAAAATGCCTCGTGGTTATCGAATAGCAGCCGCGGAACTGCGTTGTTCCCTGACCACAGGTCTTTTGGGTCGGTACAGATGCAATCTCTATCAAAGACATCGACTTCAAAAGAGTATCCTTCGTGCCGCATAGCGCGAAGCACCGCACAAAATAGCACGCTGGCGTGCACTTCATGAATTAGCAACACTCCGCCCCTTCGCAGGACCCGATTCGCTTCATCGAAGAAGCGTATCGGGCAATAGAGATGATGGATAACGTTGCTCGCGATGACAAAGTCCAATGAATCGTTCGTAAATGGAAGATGAAGTGCGTCGACCCATCGCATATCGAGATAGTCGTGCTCGGCAAAATCCGTCAGCAGTAGTTTTCGACAGCGAATAAACTCACGGCTAAACCCGGTGCCGCAACCCAGATCTGCGCCGAAATCATCAGGGCCGATGTACTGGTTCATCCACACGAAACGGTTGCTAATTAAGCGGCGAAGATTGTCGCTCCTGCGTTGAGCATAGTCGGCTCGGGCTTGAACAACGTCGCCCTCTGCATACATTCGGTCGTCGTTATGAGCAGGCTTATATGCCTTCGGTATCGCCAGCAGCCTGGATACTCCGTGAAGAATCACTTTCGCGGGCCCTCAAAAGCACCTTTACGCGCGATTGCTCATGTGCGCTAATCAACCTTCCCCTCGTTCGGCATTAGCAAAAGCTTGGGACCGATTTTCTGCACAACATGATAATTCTCGCGAATGAATTCAAGAGCCGGAAACTTCTTGTCGTGCGTATTGAAGTTTTCCGGGGCGATCCATACAAAACGTGGAAACGTGCATGAACTTTGCTCCAGTCCATAGGAAGCACCGTAATCGACTTCATCCTGCGCAATAACCACTCTGGGTGGATGCCGGCGAATACGCTGCAGGTCGTCCTGCATGTACTCATCAGGCATTTTCAACTGCTGAAACTGAGTAGTAAAGACCGGGCTCTTGAGCCCAGAGGCAACATTCATTCCTCCTCCATACGGAATGTCGAGGACCATGTCTCCAGGCGAAGTATTCTTCATCACGAAGGCGTAAATTTTGGAATCCACACTATAATCCTTCGAACGGATGTCGCCCGCCAGAGTATGTATGGTTCCATACATTTTGTTCGATAACGAATCGTATGCTCCAGCCATTCGCAGCAAACCGTACGCCAGATATAAAATGATAACCGCGCGTGTTGCCGAAGTGCGTATAAGGTCTTGCACATCTTCTGGTGGCCACAGCGCTTCGATGAGGCGCCACAACAAATAGGACGCTAAAAGCAGAAAAAATGGATAACAAATAGCAGAAACTTCGGTGACCTTGTCCAATGTAGTATTAAATAATCCTCGTAAGGACATGATCACTGGAACTAAGAGCAAAACAAGAGTCTCAAGACTCTTGCCATTGATATCTCTGAACCGATTTTTGGCGAAGACGAATAAAAGATAAACACACCAGCAGATTGCCACCCACATCACAGGTATCAGAACTGCGTTCGTCCATAATATGGTAGGCAACGAGTATCTCAGGCGATCCGTCCAAATGCGATTGGTCGAAAACAAGTTCCAATTCAAATAAACGAAATACGCGAAATACAGCATCCCACCCATTGCGGCTAAAATCTGTGTCACTCTGTAAGTACGGCCAAATCTTGCGGCAAAATAATGGTCCTTGGTCAGCGCTAAACACCCCACGAAGAAGGCGGCTTGACCGAGCGCTGCGGCCGCTCCGAAAAGCCCGAGTCCCGTTGGCCACCAGGGACAGGCGTGCGACGCGAGCCCGTAACCTGTGACTCCCTCTTTAAGATTATGTCGACCAACCACGAGCGCAATCCATCCATAGGCGAGCAATGAGGGAATGATGCAAGCTGCCAAAAATAGCAAGTAATGCCGGGCCCACTCCATTCCCGGCCGATCGCGAAACCAAAAACGACGGTCCGCGATTGCGACCAGCAACAAGACGGCCCAAGATCCGACGAGGCTCTCTGGCTTGCTATAGGCCGCTACAAAACTGCCGACAATAACTATCGCCGCATACCAAAGTTTTAGGACTCCGCTCCTCAGATACAGAATCATTCCAAGTAAAACCATTAGGCAGCCAGCCGCGCCGGTTTCGAGGGACGGCACATAGGTCGAGAAGGAAAATAGGTTAAATTTCGTCTGGGTAGTTGCGGATACCGCTATAAACAGAAACATTGCAGCCAGCCGAACTTCTCTAGGAAGTAACAGGCGCATTAGGCTATACGTAAGCCCAACGACCAGAAGTGAGATCAAGTCGATCAGGATTTCAGCAACAGCAAAGCGAATACCGAACCACTTCAGCACATATCCGAACAAGAAAACCACAAAGGGAGGGTATTGCAGGGAGAAATCACGGTACGGAACCTCTCCTTTGGCGACGCGAAAGCACTCGAAAAGCCATCGCGCAGGATCGAGCCACACCAGTGAATCGATCTTCAGCCATCGCAGGTATGCGAACAGACAACACAGGCCTAAGACAACTGCAACCTCAACGTAGTCCCATTGCGTAAAGCCCTTGTCGCGCAACATTGCGCTTGGCGTCAATTGCCTCCGTTGTGGTTGAGATAACGTGCTAACCAATGTTACTCCTTAGATAGCGTCCCGGACGCGAAAGCCCTAATCCATCCTGACGATCTTAGCGTGAGAAAGGGTTTCTCGACTGCGTAGTGACAAGTCACTGCCGCACACAAAGTAAGAATAACGTTCAACGGAAAGACACACCATATCGCGTCCGAGGTTCGGTTGAGAAACGGTTGTTGCCAAAGATAGAGGGAGTAACTTAGGACGCCAAGAATGACAAGAGGGCGTGAATTGAGGAGCCGGGCGGCGCGACCAGCAGTTGTTGTGGCAAAATGAGCGATGCAGATGGCTATGCAGAAGTTTATCAATGTCTCAAAGACGCCGGCGCTGAGTCGGCCCGATGATTTGAGGTTCAGCAAAACGGCGAGGATCGCGAACCCAGGCCAGAAATAGGTAACTTTTCGCCAATCAAAGGGCAATTCCAAGTGATTCATGCATACTGCCAACAAGCAGCCTGTCGCGATCGAATCCGCGGTAGTTGGAAACCACTCTCCGACTGGCGCCGAGCCCCAGTGCTGCAAGACTATGAATCGCAGGATAGGGGCGAGCAACACGACCCCAATCGCGCCAAGAAACGCTCGTCTTAATCCAAACACGACGATGGCCGCGGGCCACAGCAAATAAAATTGTTCCTCCACTGAAAGAGACCATATGTGCCCGACAATCCATGAGCGCTGAGGGTAATAATTAATCGTGTAAGTAAGACCATGCAGTAAATCTCCATTGCCCAACGAAATCAAACCGAGTTGCGTGCAAAGCGCAATGATAAACAAGAAAAAATAAAATGCTGGAAAAATTCGGAGTGTCCTACGCAGGTAAAACGCCTTGATCGACACAGTCCCAGTTTTTTCGAACTCGCCGATAAGGAGACTGGTGATCAAATACCCTGAGATAACAAAAAACACGCGTACTCCAAAATGAGCAAGATCTCCGAATAAAAGAAAAGTCTTTAAACTATACGCGTGTCGAGTCCCTGCAATATGGCCTGCAAGGACCATCAAAATAGAAACCGCACGAAGACCATCTAGGCCGGGAATTCGCTTCAAGAGATACCTACGCAGGGGGATTTGGTCAACAGTATAACATACTGGAATGTTTATCTCTGTTCCGGGCCACCGCCGATGTGCTTTTTCATGTTATGCGGGGGAGCAGACGGAACCGTTGTTGGTGGCCCGCACAGGTATACCGCAAATACGTCATAAGCGCATAAGCGCGTAGTGGCACTAGTACAACTCGCGCGTCGCGCACCAGAGGTCCCTAAGTTGCCATACCAGTTGGAAGGGAACGCGGCCCAACATTTGTTAGGAGCAAGCGCCGGACCTACTAGCGACGAATACGCTCCGGTACTTACATAATTTTCATCGGCTTCATATAGATGTACGAAGCGATAAACTGTTGATGTACTCGGGCTGTTTGCTGCCGATATAACAAACAGATCGAGTTCTTCATTGTATGGAATCGGTATCGTAGCCAGCGTGGACGATGGGGCAGATACATTTCCACCTTTAGCCGATCCAACAGCGTAGTACGGGAAGCCCCCCGTCCAAAGGCCGCCCATGTGATAGTCTGGATATGGCCCTCCAGCTGGATCAGGCGGAAACAGAACCCACGCTTGAGAAACACTGGGCAAAATAGTTGAGTTACAGAACTCGCGCACACTGTTGGCGTTTGGGACAGCACCGTTACAAGCATACGACGTGGTGCCCGAGGTAACGATTTGTCCTAGACCATGCCCCCCCAAGCATCCATTTTGTGTGCACACGAATGCCTTCAGCGTCGCCAGGTTGGCGATAACACCGTGGGTTTGATCATCAAGTTCCGAACAAGATCCAGTTTGCAACGTTATCACGACACTGTTTGTGACTTGATCGTACCATTCACCGTGCAGCGCACACCCGCTACCTGGATTCCTCGTCGGCTTACCATTTTCATCAGTCCAGGAAAGCGTTCCCGTACTACTACCCTGTTGTCCGACGCCGCTTACAGTCCAATCGGATGTGTCAAAGCTCAGCAAAGTGCAGTTCGCGTCTCCCGAATGCCAGATGATTGCGTGTTTGCCATCAGGTCCGAATCCAGTAAAGTATTGATCATCGGAAGTTACGGACGGCGTAGGCCCGCCGTTGGGCCTTTTAAAAGCGGCCGCGCAGTGGCCCTTGGCGTAGGGATCAAACCATGGCGAAGTGACGGCGGGCTTGGCCGCAGGGTTGGAGTAGTTGCTTGAGAAATCTGCCTTCGATAGCTTTCCATCGTTTGACATGTAATAGACGACGTAATCAGAGGTGTTGGCGAAAATTGGAGAGTTACCGATTGCGATCTTTCCGTCACTGCATAGCCCTGTTTTAGAGTCGTTGCAACGCCAGATGCTCGCAACGGGCGCTGACGGATTGCTGGTTTTGATTTTGAGGAATGTGCTCCATCCTTGGTCGTCTGCAGTGATGAGGGCGTTAGAGAGAAGGTTCCATCCTCCGGCAAAGATGCCGGCATGCCAAACGAGCCCCATTGAGCGCCCCTCGCTTACGGGACTCACACTTCCATTCGTCCAACGCCAGATCTGACGCCCGAAGACCGGATCTTTAAATGCACTGTTGAGCGCCGGGGCTGGCGGCACGCGACCTGCCGGATAATTCTTCACGTCAGTACCGGTATACGCGCAGTATTTCGGCGGCCTGCACGTCTGCCCCAAAAGTGTGCTGAGTGAAAGCAGAGCGAACAGCAATGGAGACTGGATTGCTCTCATGCGATACAAAAGAAATCCTCCCTGCGGAATGACTACCTAAGAAGGGCTCCATCGAACACGTCTCAACGGCTGACTTGATTTCGTCGTAATTTGCTAACAACTGGAACTTGGCATGACGAGGAACCGTATCCATTCTGGGATTCCGGTACCACGATCCTTCCCGTAGAATGATTTTTCTCCTTACGCCGAACAATGAGAATACCAATTCTACTAATGGCTCGCGAACTCCACCTTGGCGGCAGTGAGCGCCAAATGACGGAGATCGCAAAAGCGTTAGATCGCAGCTCATTCGAGCCTCATATTGGCGCTTTTCGGCCAGAGGGTATGCGATCTGACGAGTTGCGTGCTTCGGGTATTCCCGTAGTTCAGTTCCCCGTCATGTCCTACAAATCTCCATCGTTCCTAAAACCGATGGCCGATATCGTCCGCTATGTGGGGCGGAATACAATTCGCGCTGTACACACATGGGATTATCCCACTGGCGTCTCCATAATACCCACGATTCGCCTGTTTACATCCGCCGTCGCTGTGGCCAGCCTGCGTGGACACCGCGAGTTGACGCCACCTGGTTACCGGCTGGCCACACGCATTTCCGACAGGTTCGCAAACGGTATTGTCGTAAACTGCGAATTCCTGCGCCAGCGACTTGTAGACGAGAATGTCCCACTAGCGAAAATTCTGCTCTGCTATAACGGCATCGACATCCCTAGGTTTCGCAGGGCGGATGGGCCCAAACCGGCAGCGCTTGAACCAGCATCGATTGTGATCGGCACGGTTTGCTCGCTGCGACGAGAGAAAGACGTTCCCACCCTGATCGATGCATTTGCACGAGTGCGCGATCTGCTCCATGGCATGATGCTTGTAATCGTAGGCAGCGGGCCAGAATTGAACAGTTGGCAACAATATGCCGGTGGCCGTGGAGTGAGACAAGTATGCCATTTCGAACCCGCTACGCAGGACGTCTCGCGCTGGCTCAGCGCAATGGACATTTTCGTTTTACCATCGCGAACTGAAGCGTTTTCGAATGCACTTATGGAAGCGATGGCTAGTCGTTGTTGCGTGGTCGCATCGCGCGTCGGCGGGAATCCCGAGTTGATACGGCACGGCGAGACAGGTTTGCTGTTCGAGGCTGGCGATTCACAGAGTCTTGCGGAGCAACTTGCCTTTTTAATCCAGCATCCTGGCCAACAACGAGTGTTAGCGGAATCTGGAGAAAGATACATCCAGTCTTTCTCTATCGACAACGCAGCGCGAAATATGGAGCAGATTTATTGCAAGCTACTCAGCCTGAATCACTAGTGAATATCATGTTCTAGCCAAACGGCTGCGGAATACTTGTCCTAGGTGCGCCACGTTAATGTGAAGGTTATACTCATCATTCACTCGCTGGCGCGCCGACTTTCCCAGACTCTTGCGAAGAGCGGCATCATCTTGAAGGCGCGCAATCGCCTCTGCCAAGCCGGCCTCGTCCCCAGCGGCGACCAGAAGACCGTCAACTCCATCACGTATAAGTTCCGGAACACCCGCAATCTTAGTAGCAATGCAGGGAATCTGCATCGCCATAGCTTCCATCAGGACCACCGGGACTCCCTCAGCAAAACTGGACAATACAAAAAGGTCCGTCTGCGCATAAAGTTCCTGAACGTGTGTCTGGTTTAGGCTGCCTTCGAACGCAACACAGTCCGTTAACCCAAACTGCCGAACCAAATCCTCAAGCTTTTTCCGGTCCGGTCCATCTCCTACCAGGCGCAAACGGAGACGACGACCCGATCGAATCAGCCTCTCTACGGCGGCAATCAAGATGTGCTGCGCCTTAGCGGGCGCCAGCCGCCCTACGCAGAGAACCTCCAGCCGTTCCGGTGCACAGCAAACCGGGCGCGGCGCGAATACCGACAGATCTACACCCAGCCGCGCTACTTCGATCTTTTCCCACTCAGATTGAGGTGAACACTTTTCCAATTGAAGGCGTGCAAAGTCGCTGATGGCGCAGACAAACGAGGCGGCCCCGATCTTTTCACGCAAAAAAAAACCGGCAGGATCTCTAAACTCGTCAGGACCGTGCATTGTCATCGAAAAAGTTATAGGAAACACTTTGTTCACAAACAATGCGACGGTAGAAGAAAAATGCGTGTGCACATGCCGCAAGCCCTGGCGATGCATCCATCTGCCAACCATCACTGCCTGGCCGAAATATCCCAGGTGACGCAGGCCTTCCCGCAAGCGAAACGGGGCCAATTTGATGGCATGCAGAAGCCCCTTCATGTATGAAATCGGGGAAGCAATCCCCGTTGCGAGATGATCCCCGATTATCGTCCCAATGCTGGCGGTCTTGATGTAGTAAGTGCGCTGATATTCGTCCAGTTCTTCAGGCACAAGCGCCGCGAGTGGGCGATCGACCGAACGAATGGAAATGACCCTTACATCGAATCCTAACTGACGTAATTCGCGAATTTCACGCAAAATAAAAGTATGATTTACCGCCGGATACTGACTTACGAGATAGGCTAGTTTGTTCGAGGCAGTCACTGTCTAACGCTTGACAAACTTCCTTATTCAGCAGAAAGCTAATAAAGTCTTTTACCTTGTCCGCTGGCTATTGCGGCAACGGGAATTGCAAAACAATACACCACTCTGCAGATCGGTGCTCGCCAATCGCAAACTGGAAGTGCATCGGTCATCTATCGAATCTTGCTAAAGAGTCAGTCCGTTACTTCTCTTCTCTGACCAGCTAGAAAGTCGAGCCTAGGTTGTTCTGAATCTCAAGAGGTGTAACTCATCTTTGCTTACAAACCCGAGCCAGACTGCCAAGCTCGCGTACGTCATACAGAACAATGGAAACCCCGCAATGAGGCGTATTGTTGGAGATGCAATCATAATCACAAGCAACTTGGTAAACAGTGCGGCAATCACGGCCATCATTGACATCTTGGCCACATCTTTCCACGGCAATACCTTTGAAAATGACACGCGCATTATATGTGCGCACGATACCAACTGTAACGTGTTCACTATCGCGAGCGAAACCACGATCGAGAGTGCCGCCCCCTTCAAGCCCCAATACTTCACCCCAACTAGCGCCAAAACAAGACTAAGGCTAGCGCGGAGAACGTTGTACCCGATATATGTTTTCATGGCGGAAGAGGCGCGAAACAGAGAGTCCTGGAATATCCCATTAAACAGAAAGATTAAGACCATAATGGCAAAAAGCGGAGCGCTGTCACGGTACTGGTTGGTAAAAAGCACAATAATGATGGGCTGTGCGAGGATCACAAGTACTGCAACGATCCCTATAAGCAACAACAAAGCCTTTCGACATGCATTGGTCCATAGCCGATAGATCTCGGTTATACGCTCTTCTGCACAGTACTCAGTCATACGAACCAAAAACATCTCTGACATGGAGACACTCAGGGTCGCTACGAACGGAACCTGAAAGCAAGCAACCGCATACACAGCATACTGCGTTGGGTCGAAGTAGTGGCCGACTATATACTGGTGGGCTTGTATACTGAGCACGCCGCTTAGAACCCCTGGAATCCACAGATACAAAGCATAGCGCACCTGTGGTAGAGCCATTCGAGCAGGGCCTGCATTTACAAACAACTTGAACTCGCGCGCTAGAAAAAATAAAAATGCCAGAAACTTAAGCGCACTCGCCGCGACAAAAGCCCAAAGTAGTGGCCGTATTCCGGCAGACAGGGCTATAGCCACAAAGGAAAGGGCAACTTTCAATGCCTCGAAAAGAAGCGGTATCATCGCCGCGAACCGCGCCCTTCGCTCTGCTATCAATTCGACTTCCCATATTCGGGTAATGACTAACAGTCCGGAATACAGTACCAGCAGATCGAGGCAATCGGAAAGTTGTGGATTGTTGAAAAACCTCGCGACATCCTGACGGAATGTGAGTAAAACAATTCCTGCTAGGACTTGCACCGCACCGACCGTGAACACAGTTTGACGAACAAATGCTGCACGCAGCTGCGGAAACTTAGGCAGAAAGAAATAGAGACTCTCCGTAAATCCAAACTCTGTCTGCAAGTAAGTAGCAGCCATCAAGTATATCTGTCGGAATGTGCCGTATTCCGCCTTAGAAAGGTGTCGAACGACAACGATCGCTAGTATTGCATTCAGAATTTGGCCCGATGCACGGCCCGCCGTAAGCAGTGCCGTTTGGGTTGTAAGGCGCGCTTTCATAAAAAACCAAAGACGGAAGCTCGTACGATTTGAGGCACTCGCGTCTTCGCCTCTGGCACCGCGGATAAGCTTCCTGATCCCTCCGGTTCGTCATTAATAAATCGGGAGTATTACCCTGGTTTTGCAGGTCTTATTCCTCATTTGAGAATTTAATATCAAATAAAATAAAACATTCTTACGACCGGTCACCATTTGCTGTCTGCAGTGTTGGTTGCAGAATTAAACTTAGTGCTACAGTGATACCGCCCAGAATTGGCACGTAGGAAAAATATGCCAACTGATCGAAGATGGTATCAATCATGTATGCCACAATGCACAGCAGCGTGCATAAACTAACTGCAGCATGGTTTTTTAATTCAGGTCTCCTACTTGTTTCTTTGTGCATCCGATAATTAAGACGCAAGCACGTTATCAGGCAACAGAGATAGAAGATCAGGGCAGGTATGCCGGCCTCACTGGACACCTGAGTGTAGGAGTTATGCGGCTGTCTCCACATCGCTACGTCGCCCTTTTGCTCGGATTGGTGTGCGTCAGCAACTGGAAACTCACCAGGCCCAATTCCGAAGACCGGGTGTTGAAGCGTGAGTGCCACGCTGTCCCAGAATAGCTGTTGTCGTTGCCGTTGCGATTCAAGAGCAGACACATCCTCTTGGTTGGACACTGTGACTTCTTTGTTTCCTATAGCAATGTACGTAAGGCGGTGGAGCGCCTCCGAGGGGATCAGGAACAAAGAGACCAGCGCGCACGGCAAAATAATAGCGGCAAATTTCAGCTTCTTTTGACTCACTATAAAATACACGAGTATTACTGACAATGCCGCAACAAATGTCCCTCGCGAACCGGTCTTGAGCATGTACAATGCCGAGAGAGCGATCCCTACCGTGGCGCAGATTTTTGCTAGCAACTGTCTTGCGCATAGCAGCACAAATAGAAAATAGATGATCCCCAGCAGCAACTGCAGGCCAAGCTCGTTTGAGTTCGAGAGAAACGAAAAAATACTACCGGGAACGGCGAAGCGTCCGTTTTGAATCGTTCCAAACGCTAAACAGCTGAGCAGCACTAGTACGTTGCCCACTGCCATCACGTACATGAGAACCTTTAACTGGCGTATGCTAACGATGCATGCACAAATGACGAAATACAAAAGGAAGCTTCTAAGGTAATAGTTAAGCAGCACATTTAGTGTGTCGCTTTTCCAAACGCTGAATGGAGCACAAATAGCGAGCCAGACACCAAAAGCTAGTAACCAACGACCGAACGTGGCTCTCAGGCCGTACCGCGCCCGACCTGTTGCGATAAAAAACAGAGGCAGCGCCAGTAGCGCAACTGTCGAAATGTATGCTTTCGCGTGTATGAACCGGAAGGCAAACTCATTCGCGAAGCCTGACAAAAAATAGACACACACAGCGAAAAAGCAAGCCCTTTGCGGCCCGGATGGTAGCCGACCCATAGGGGCGCCCTGCTTTGGGGCAGTGCGCACAGGCTCGCCAGCTTTTCGCGCCAGTGGAACAGGCTTTGAGCTAAGGTACTGCTCAGCATCTAGCAGCAGCTTAGAATCGTTGGAATATTGCATACGAAATATCGAGATGCGTTATTAGCAGTGTACACTCTCACTGTGCAGTTTTGATCTTCTATGCATCGAACGAAGGTAACGAGTGAGTCGCTGAGCGAAATTATCAACTTGCGCGAATAACGTGCACCTATCTGAACGCCCCTTTCAGCTCTAGAATTCGAAGCATATCGCCAACAGTTTCTGCTTCTATCAACTCTGCATCCGGTTCAATGCCGGTTTCGCTGGCAATCAGCGCCACCAACTGAACATCTGCAACTGATGACCAGTTTTCGATCGAATCACGGCTATCGGCATCTCTCAAGCTGCCACGGGAGACTCCCAGGATGTCTTCCACTGCGTGCCGAAACTCAGCGACTGTTATTCGAGGCATAATACAATTTAAGCGATGTCGCCAACACCTTCAATTGAATACTCACCCCAGCTTGCTTCCCTCGCCGATGCGCTCTGGAATCAAGGCAAGACCCCAGCGGACTGTGCCGCAATCATCCGTGCCGTCCAAGAGTCTCGCATTTCCCAAGCGCCGGTGTTCGCTTTAAAAGAATCGTTTCGGAGCTTTGAGACTGAACTTTATCCAGACGCAGTGGAGCGTTTACTCCTTGCCTGCGCAGTTCACGAATCTACCCTCAAAATCGACTCTCTGCTCATACACGCAAGCGTGAAAGCACTAATACATAACGAGTTTCGAGCGTATTTAACCCCCCCGGGATCAGGTTTGCGATTAATCGCCGGCACTAATCTGTTTGTAGTCGCTTCCAAGATCGCCACTCTGCGCAGATTTCCGGCTGGACCCATGGATTGGGTCGTGTCCGGAATTCCGAGGTCCTGGATTCTCAAGATGCCAATCATGCAAGCGGCGGCTGCATTGCGTTGCATTTTGAAGTGGTTCGGTGGATTCAAGCCAGCTTTCTATGTACATCTAGCCCCGCCGCCACGTAATCGCGCGCTCGTCATTCCAAAGGAGGTCCGCAAAGCTTACTATCGCATGGCGAAATCTTTGGAGCGGCAACCCGAAATGAAGGGAATTGTATGCGCGGCCTGGTTTCATGATCAGGACGTGCTTCGGGAGACCCCACACCTGTATCCTTTGAATGAGCCCTACATCGAACACGGCGGACGCATCGTCGTACGACTCGGTCCGGCACCCGCAGACTCAGGCTTTCTCCAATACAACCCGGAACGCCGAAAGCTTTACGAGAGCGGCAGATTGCAGCCGAACATCACTTTGGCGCTATGGCCACGCATGTCTGCGCTTCTGTGGGCGGAACAGCACCCCGAATTGGAGCGCTGATCTCGTTTTCGATGTGTAGAGCCGTACGTACGGTGTTCTGTGGTACCGCCAATCGGTAACGTACAAGTTCCGGCGTCTCGCTGACCCTCTGGAAACCTAATTTGGTGTAGTGATCACTGACCAAGCCGTTTTTCGGCGTAGGCCGGTAAACGCCAATCAGCTCTCCGATGCCCCTGCTCTGAGACGCCTCCATTAAACGATCGAACATGAATTTTTCCATCTGCCGGCCCAGCACTCGGCAACTCATCAACCAAGTGTCGATTTCCCACTGAGACGGGCCGCATACGCGGCAAAGGATCACTCCAATCAGACCGTAATCGCCCATCTTGTCTGCTAGGTGAAAAGCACTGCACCAGCATTGCGGAGCCTGCACTAGCTCTTCGATCTGACCCTCGGTATACCGCCGCGTCGTGAGGTTAAATTGATTGGTCTTATTGATCAGCTGCGTAACCCGAGCAAGGTTACCAGAATCGATGGGCACAGACTTGGCGCGCAACTGCAGTCGGGCAAGGAATTCGTCGAGTGATTGCGCGCTAGCCATCAGGTCCTTGCGCGCGCTTTCGGTTTGGTAACCAACTGTGCGCGCGGAGTCCTCGCTGGAGAGCGACAGGGCAAAGAAATACTGTCCCCGGTCGAGGTCTTTTACATAGTGGAACACGGACGAACCGAGTTCAACGATCGCAATGTCAGGAATCTGTGATCGGACCCATTCCCGCTCGTTGGGACTATCGTCGAGAAATACGAAACTGTCGGTTCCCAGTGCAAGTTTTCGCGAAATCTCACGTATACTGCTGGCTTTATCGTCCCAATTCGCTTCAAAAGCAACGAAGTCGCCCAGCCGCAATAACATGTTTTCGTGTTTCTGAAATGGCAAACAGGCGTCTTCGTAGTTATTCTTAGACGCGACTGCGAGCAGGATCCCTCGCTGTTTCAACTCCAGCAGATATTGCTGAAGTCTGGCATGCGCTTCACCATGCGGTGATCCTGGTCCGATCTTAATACCGCTCAACCCGTCCTCCCCAATCACACCCTTCCACAGGGTGTTATCAAGGTCTGTGACTAGCACTTTACGGGTCAGCCCGAGGATGGCTCGAAGGTGAGCTGCCATGACATCAGCCAAAGCGCCCAATGCTTCAGTAGAAGGATGCTGCTGGAAGTTAAACCACTGCAACTCATCCTGCCAAACCGCGTTGCCCACCTGCCGCTGAAGAGCCGGCGTGTCCAGGAACGAAACGTGTGAGGATGCCTCGTTCTGCAAGCTCAGATTGACTCGCTGGAGAATTCTGATCCGTCCGCCTTCAAGCGCGCTTGCCAGGTATCCATAGGAGTCCTCGACGGGAAAGTCGAATAATTGCTGAACGACGTGACAGCCATACTTCTCGTGCAGCAAGCGCAAGCGCTCCCTCTGAACGCTGACTATGCTTTCGACATGTGCTGCCTCATCGTTGATGATTGGAGCAAGCTGCAAGCTACGCCAATTCGCCAGGATGAAAACCACGTCCGGCCGAAATCGGGCTAGACCGGAGTTTGGATCTAGAACTTCCTGGTCAATAGAACCATACAGGCCTTCGTAGAACTCCACGTGAATGCGATCCCGCAGACACAAGGCTTGGAGAACTGGAACCAACAGGCTGGTTGTGCTTGTGCTTAGGATCGCAACTCGACAACGACGCACCCAGGAATCAACCCGCCCCGAAAGGCCTTGAATGAGTTTCCCGGCACGTGTAAAAAAACTGTATGGCGGAACCGGATGGAGCACTCTTCGTACAGCCCAAGCCGATTCTTCCACCTTCCCTTCTGCGAACAAGGAGTTTGCATACCGCAGAGAAATGAAAGGATCACGCCGCGTCGAGAATTCGAAGAAACGTTCCCAATGAGAAATAGCAGACCCGAAATTGCCAGAACTCATCGCCAACTGCGCCAACAGGTATTCAGTATTTGCATTCTTGGGTACGTTCTCCGCCCAAACAAGCACCTTTGCTTTGTCGTCACTGCCTGAACATTCGCGATCCAGCATAGCGAGAATACGGTCTACCCTATCCTGCTGGAACGATCCCCCCGACAAAACCAATGTTGCTGACGCCAGTTTCTCGGCGACCCTGTTATCCTGCGGGTTCGGTAGCGAATGCGGTTCCATCACCCTTGGCATCTCCTGAGCTATTGTCCGTAATTCGTCTAACACTCGATTAGATCCCGCCCATCCGCCCCGCCGTGACGGGTAAGTAGGCGGATACTTTTCCGAACATCAAGCCGGCGGCCACCCGGTGCCCGTTCTCGTTCCAATGCCGATATCCTAGGTTTGGTTCGAAACCGTGCAGAAACACGTGGTTCCGTTCAGCGTATTCAGCCATTTCTTCGGCCAGCGTGATAATCGGAATGTTATTTCGCAAGCAGACAGATCGGATTCGCCGATCTGGGTAGAACAAGTCAGGCACCCCAAGCCGTCTTGAAATGCCATCTCGCACCTCGCGATCCGGGTGTACCTGAATGTCATTTGACATGGTTACAACCCACAATGGCACATCATGTCGTTTCGTTTCCTGGTGGACCGCCTCGATGAGCTTTTCCGAAATACTCCACGCTTCTTCCCACAACCTGTCGGCTGGCTCTACGTAGACTTCTTCATAAGCAACGGTAGAAACAGGGGACTCCCGAAAACGTTTCACAATCTGTTCTAACAGTTGAATTGTCCGGAGGCGTTCGGCCACGCGCGACTTTAGATATCGAAACCTCTGATATCGAATGAGATGACGGAACGATATATCCAGTAATAGTCCGCCAGCTCGACAGGTAAAGTAGGGCGCGAGTGGTTGCCGGCTGAGTGGACGAAAATTCTCGATTACATCGCTTGTCGTAAACGCCAGAAGCACGGCATCCGGCTCATACTTCCAGATCTTCGTTTCCATCATCACTAACTCCTGGGCAGTAGAAAAGCCAGCAACGCCGAAATTCAGCACCTCAACTCTGGGCGCCCCAGGTGGTAAATGAGCAGTAAGCTCGTTTTCAAGAATCATCCAAAACGTCCGTTCTAGCGGCACCTCGGTCGCTTCGCAGAGCGAGTCTCCCAGTAGCGCAATTCGGAAGGTATTCTTGAGCTTTGTGATGGAATGCTCGCGATCACGCATGCCGTCACTATTGATCCGTACATATACTCCCCTCTTGTTTTCGCGCCGGACAATTCCCTCGGCTCTCGGCCGAAGGGACCATCCCGTGTTGTAATCCGGCATTCCTAGTACTGGAGATGAGTAGCCAGCTAAACGCAATCCCAACTCAACTCCCGCAAGGCAGCTAACGGTAAGTGCGGCTAGGCTTAGTGTCACGCGAGCGAATATTTGTCCTTACTTATCGTGCAGCGGTTTGTAGCTGTTGCGAATGGGTTTCGCTGGGCTCTTCACCGTCAATAAATACTCGATGCCACAGCTCCAGGTTTACAATCCGCCAGAGCTTGTCCGTGTGGTCGTATTTCCCCGTCTTGTGCTCGTGCAGGATCTGTTGGACACGCTCCTTCCGAAAGATCCCTCGCGAGACGCCACGCACGTCAGTCAGAAGTCGTTCGACGTGTGAAAACAAGGCTCCAGATAACCAAGTCTTCCACGGTGTCGGGAAGCCCATCTTTTTCCGGTAAACAATCTCCTGCGGCAGAAGACCGTCGACCGCCGATTTCAATATAACCTTGCCTTCTCGCTTCCTTATTTTGAAACGCCCCGGAATTCTCATTGCGAATTCAACCAAAATGTGGTCGAGGAAGGGCACACGGCTCTCCACTGATGCCGCCATGCTCATCCTGTCTTGCTTCATGAGCAACTCAACAAGATAAGACTTGATATCAGTGTAGAGAATGCGGTTGAGCATCTCGCCTTTCGACCTCTCCCAGAACTCTAGTTGATGTGCATAAGGAGAAGCGCCCACAACTTCATCGCACAGCAACTGACGTTGTTCTTGCTCGGAAAAAGAACATAAGAAGTTATCGAAATACAGAGACTCCCAAGCGTCGCCGTCTCGTCCCAAGAAAGTGTGCTGCAACTTTCTCCTGACGTTGGCATTCAGAAACTGTGTTTTGGCAATTGCATCGCGCAGCCACTTGCGCAGACTGCGATCTGTCACCCGAGCATACAAATGATGCAATCGCGCATTTATTAGACTAATGGCGTACCGCTCATATCCACCCAGCGTTTCGTCGCTCCCTTCTCCAGTCAAAACGACCGTGACGTGCTCGCGGGCAAGCTTCGCAACGTAGTATAGGGAAACGCTCGAAGGCCAGGTGATCGGCTTATCTTCATGCCATATCAGCTTCGGCAACGCAGAAAAGAAATCGTTCGGCCCCATCGACACTTCGCGGTGCGTTGACTGTAGGTGCTGCGCAACTTTTCGTGCCCAAGGCAATTCGCTGAATGCCGTCTCTTTGTAACCCACCGAGAAAGTCTCGATCGGGCCTCGAAGCTTACTTGCCAGGGCGGCGACTGCGCTCGAGTCGAGCCCTCCGCTTAGAAAAATACCCACCGGGACCTCACTCATCAAGTGCGAAGATACGCAGTCCTCAAAGAGTTCCCTATAGGTCTGCACATAGTATTCACGCGGCCGGTCTTCATCGGTCGCTTCCGGCGACAAGTCCCAATATTGGCGGACCTTGAGGGCACCGGTTTCTTCAACCGACAGCACGTGCCCGGCAGGAAGGCTCAATACTCCCTCACAAAAAGTTTCTTGCCCCGACAGAAATCCAAAAGCCAGGTATTCAGAAAGAATGTTCCGATTAAAAGCGCATTTTCCCCGCGCATACTCCAACAAGACCTTGATCTCCGAGCCAAAAACAAAAGCACGTCCAGAATGTTGGTAGTACAATGGCTTGATTCCGAGACGGTCTCTCGCCAGCAACAAGCGCCTCCTCTGGTCGTCCCAGATAGCGAACGCGAACATGCCCCGCAGATACTGGACGCATTTGTCGCCGTACTCCTCATAGAGATGAACAATGGTTTCCGTGTCGCTTTGCGTAGAGAAAACATGCCCGGCTGCCGAAAGCTGCTCGCGTAGCGATTTATAGTTATAAATTTCTCCGTTAAAGACGATCCAGACTGTCCCACGTTCGTTGCTGATCGGTTGGTGGCCCGATTTCACATCAATGATGCTGAGCCGCCGCATTGCCAGGCCAACATTATCCGCGCAGTAGAAGCCGGCATCATCGGGGCCACGATGAATGATGACATCATTCATGCTCTCCAACTGTGCGCGGTCCACCGCCGCACGCCGATCGAAATTAAGAATTCCGCAGATGCCGCACATGCTGTTCTTAACCTTGCATCTTCCGGTACGTAGCGCTATTGCAGCGCATAACTTCCCACAGGAACAAACGCAACCTCTGAACCATCGGAGTTAAGTCTGACCGAAATGGCCGGCACTCCTGATGTCTGCACTAAGTCCCTTAAAGATTTGTAGTCGCGACCTATGTACACCACCCCATCGAATTGGGCCACGCGGCACTTATGGGCAAGCTGGTCTGCTGTCCAGTCATCTGGATATGCCGTAAGCTTATCAAATGGGTGGTAATAATGAATTGTTGGTACATAATTGTGAGGTACTAATAACTTCTGACCCTCACGTGAGTTGTTAAGAACTTCAACCACATTATCTGTTGGATTTGAAGTCTCCACTCGTAACAGGGGACGATATGCATACGCATAGCCGTTGATTATGAATGCAGAAGTAACGAGAGCAATAGCAAGGTAGCCGGCTCTTCGGTGGCGATGCAACAGATCAGCAATTAATGCCGCGGTAACGAAACAAAGCGGCGGCAATAATGACGAGATGTAGGAAGGCGAACTGGAGCGATTTCTAAATACTGTCAAAGCCACCAGGGCCGCATAGACTGCGAAAGGCAGCAGATACCGCGTGTATTGCTTGCGTAATAGCTTCCAAAGAAATAACCCACAGAATATGACTAGAACAGTTGCTTCAAGCGGCGACCCTTTCGCTCTCAAAGCCCATACTCGAGCTAGGCTGCTGGTCCCATAAGCTGCCGCACTCCGAACGGTGCTGAAGTACAGAAAGAAGAGATAATCCTTGACGAGTGTCAGCTTGAATATTCCGCCGGGCCACAAAACGGTGACCGTGGCGAGGAACAGGCTGATGCATGTGATCGCAATTTTATAAGGATTACCGACTTTTCTTACTTCGGCGAGAAGAGGCCGATCAACAAACATGGTTACCAACAGAGTGATAACAAGGAGCACTGCATATTCAATTGCTGTAAAGGCTATTCCTATGAAAATAACTGATGCGTACAGATACCGTAAATCACGGCTCTGCACAAGCTTCGCCATCATAAATAACGCAACGAGTGCCGTTGCGATGTAGAGAGTATGTGGAGTCAGCCACCTTGCCGTCTCGATATTAGTAGGACTCGTAAGAAGAAACAGGCAACATAAGCAACCCGTAACCCCGCCATGATTTGGGACCACGAGCACGGAACCAACAAACAGGACGACGGCGCAAGCCAGAAGGGCGGCAAAGGGAACGAGGCGGAACGATCGCTCGCTGGCATTTCCAAGGAAAGCTCTTGCCAAAAGAATGGAATAGAAATGCAGAGGTCCGTGGTAATGGCGATACAGCGCGATATCATCGCTTTGGCGTGCAAATTCTGACAGCTGGGCCCAATTCGCCGGCCGCACGGCCTGCAGGCCTTTCTTGATGAATGTGGCAGGAGACAAGGTCGGATTGTCGAGATAATTAGCCAGGAATCCCTTCGACACCGCATACATGTAATCGGATTCGTCGTAGTTAAACCGTTGCGAAGACCGCAACGGAGCAAAAACCAGAACGGCAAACACGAGAAGCAGCGCGGTAACGGCGATGGCGTAAGGTGTTGTGCTGCCCAGTCGGCTTGGTGGCCCCTGCCCCGGCCTATCCGATGCTCGTTCGAAAGATGGGATGGCGCTCTTGATGTCGGTTGGCATTGCGAGTCTACATGGGCCGCATCTGAACCCAATCGGCAGCCGGATGCTGGGTCGCGTCCCGAGTTCCGCACAACTTTGCGAAAACCTCATCAAAGTGTTGCGACACGGTCGCCCAGCTGCAGTGTTGGGCCACTAGGTGGCGAGCGGCCGCGCCGAGATGACTGCGCTCGTCCGGATTGCGTAATAATTCGATCGCCTTCCGACCAAATTCTTCCGGAGTGTCGGCCAGCAAGATGTTCTGGCCATCGCTAACAGGAAGGCCTTCTGCTCCCAAAGTCGTCGAGACGATAGCTTTGCCCATCGCCATCGCCTCAAAAATTTTTAGCCGAGTTCCGCTGCCCACTCGCAGCGGCACCACGTACACCGCAGAATTCCGGAGGAAAGGACGAATATCGTCTACCCTGCCTGTTACCTTCACTCCACACTCGCGAGCGATGCTCTGCAATTTATCGGACGGGTTTCGCCCGACGATAGTTAGCGTAGTCTCAGGAATCTCATTGCGGATCAAAGGAAGAATTCGTTTGATGAAATACAAGACACCTTCCTGATTCGGAATCCAATCCATTGCCCCGCTAAAGACGAGCGAATTGGGTTCAACTTCGTCCATGCTTGGGGAAAAATACTCGACGTCAACGCCCGTAGCCATCACTGTGACCTTGTTTGAATCGACCCAGTCACTGAGAAACTCGCGATCGACAGCTGAAACTGCAAAAACATGATCGGCAAGCGGGAGATACCGTTTTTCGTAGTTCTTCATCGTGCGATACTCACGCCAAGCCACTAATTTCCAAAATGGGTTCTTGGTTACCTGAACATGACGTTTCCAGATCTGAGTCTCTACGTTATGAGTAAATATCACCTTCGGACAGGGTAGTGACCACGGGATGAGCCTCGCTGGAAGGATGAAGTCGCAAACTAGAACATCATAGGTTTCTAAATTAGTCAGTTTGCGGAGAGATCTCCCCACTTCCGGCAAGCAGTACTTGGAGATGCTATACGGCACCGGGGAGAACAGTTGTTGCATAAACTTGAAATATTCACGAGAGCTACGTCGTGCCGGAATGTCCAACGGAACGGTAACTACACGCTCACATATCCGTTCAAGTGTGGAGTGTTCGTCATTTGCATGGGCGCCATAAAAGGTAAAAAGCGTGACCCGGTGCCGTTTTGCGAGCTCACGCAAAAGGTGATAACTTCGGATCCTCTGTCCAACGTCGGGTGGCACCAATCCGCCACCCTTGACCCAAAGCACTCTCACAGAAGAGCCTCAGACGCTGCGACGCTCACTGCAGCAGGGTGCGCAAGCTCAAGCTTCGCTAAGTTCAATACAATTTGGGCAGGTGAACGCTTTGCCTCAACTTCCGCTATATCAACGGCATTTGTAGTAACAACGATCACCTCAGAAGATGCAATCACCTGCTCCAGATTCTCAGACAACAAGGAACCGATATGCGGGATAAATTCTTCAATGAACTGGCGATTTGAGCCCACGAGCCGTCCCATCGAGACTTTGTCGTCCCACACCCTTATTTGGCAACCCTCCCCCAAAAGTCTCTTGATCACATGCACGGAAGGACTCTCGCGGAGGTCGTCTGTTCCAGCTTTGAAACTAAGCCCCAGCACACCAATCTTCTGCTTTCCAGTTGCAAGAACCAACTGCACTGCGCGCTCCACATGTTCAGAGTTACTGGGGAGCAGCGACTCCATTAAAGGCAAGCGAAGATCCAGTTCCTTTGCCCGGTAGGTAAGTGCCCGAACGTCCTTAGGTAAGCATGATCCCCCAAAAGCGAATCCTGGCATGAGATAAGCCGGTGATATGTTGAGTTTGCAATCACTGGCAAAAATTTTCATGACCTTCTCCGGAGACACTGCCAGGTGCTGGCAAAGAGTGCCGATTTCGTTCGCAAAACATACCTTCAATGCATGGAACGCGTTGCAGACATACTTGACGGCCTCGGATACTCTCAATTCCGTCAGAAAAACCGGGGTTGACGAAAAAGAGTAAAGTTCCTTCAAATTGGCAAGCTTGCTTTCGTCAGTTGCGCCTAAAATCGTAAACGGCGGATGCAAAAAATCGTAAACCGCACTACTCTCTCGCATAAACTCGGGATTCGAGCAGACGGCAAACTCCTTCCCTTCTGCCTTCCCGCTCACCGACTCCAGTAATGGAATGACGATCGACTCCGCGGTTCCGGGTAATACTGTGCTGCGGATCACGACAGCGTGGAATTCTTTCTTTGTTCGTATCACACGACCAATCTGTTCCACAACCAGCCTGATACTGCTCAGATCCAGTTTCCCATTTCGCTGGCTCGGCGTGGCCACACAAATAAATGATATGTCGGAGTTGGTAATAGCCAACTCGATATCCGTGGTAGCACTGAGCCGCCCCGCACGGAAAGCATCTGCTGCAAGCTCCTCAACCTGAGGTTCGACAATTGGGCTCTTGCCTGCATTTAACAACTGCACCTTTGTCGGGTTCACGTCTACCCCAATAACATGATGCCCCAAGTGCGCAAAACAAGTAGCCGTCACAGACCCGACGTATCCCAAGCCAAAAACACTAATCGACGCCATTCAAAACCTGCCTCCAATGTGCAGAACGTGTACTAAGTAGAGTGACGCCATAATGTGGTACTTACTTCCACGCCATTCGCCGGCGGCCTAAACATATGTGGTAAATTGCCATAAATGCTGCCGCATTAATCATACAGAAGTAGTACGGCAAGCGCAGCAACTTGGGGCGTACCATGCGACCGCCTCCTAGGATCGCAAGCGAGTAGAAAATGGCCTGCAGGAGTATAAGTCGTGCGTACAGTGGCTCTCTGATTAAAAACACATTCGTGACTGCTAACAAGCCCATGGCCAAAGGCACCAGGAGCCTGGCTGCCTTGTGGGAAACAATAAAGAACAAAGGCAAAACTTGCGGAGGCCAGAGCAATTCCCGCATTTCTCGAAGCTGTTGCAGGTTGCCAGCCATAATGCGAATGCGCCTCTTAAATCCACCCATCTCCTCGGCTTCTTCGTAAGCAACGGCACGCGGCTCATAGACCGAGCGATGACCTTCATGCATTATACGGAGCGGAATTACGTAGTCATCATTGATAACTCCAGGTGCGGGGAACGGGTACAGATGGGAACGGATTGCAAGTATTTGTCCATGCCCTCCTACCAAGTAGCCCAGAGCCGATTCTTGTACTTTAAGAAAAGTCTCATATTTCCAGTAGAAATCTTCTGCCTTGCCGAGTTGGGCTTCAGATGCCTTCAGCACTTTATACGTGCCGCTGACTACACCAACTCCGGGATCGGCAAAATTAGCGACGAGTTCGCGAACTGCATTCGCAGCGAACAGTGCTGAGGCATCTGAGAATACGACTATTTCACCCTTCACTCCAGGAATGCTGGCATTGAGGGCAGCAATTTTCCCGCGGTTCTCCCGAAATACTAGACAACGCACCCGAACTCCATCCGCTAGAGACTGAACGATTTCTGCCGTCCCGTCTGTCGACCCATCCGATACCACGAAAATCTCGAACTTATCGTAGGGGTAGTCGAGAGAGAGTACATTTCGTATCTTGCGTTCGATAACGTCAGCTTCATTATGTGCGGGAACAACGATCGAAACGTACGGCTCAATGGGATGTTTCCGCACCGGTCGGTGAATAACAAGACGCAGCATCAGCAAAATTACTGGGTACAATACATAGGTGTAGCAAACCCATGCCGCAGATATCCAAAAGATTAAGTGGAAATATATCCGCATTAGTGGACCTTTGGTCTGTTTTCAGATCTGCTCACGTCGGAAAGCTGAATTGCCAACCCATAAGAGCATAGTGATCTCCGCGGCAGCATCTACACAGTCTTGGGTCGAGCCTCGATACAAAACAACTTTCCAATGGTTTGACACGAAACTACTTCAAAGCCAGCCTGGTTGAGGAGTTCGTAGACGCGAGGTTTCGAAAAAAAGTAAACTGGGCAGCCGCGGAACGCCAGGCGAGCCTTGCGGATCGGCATACGCCAGGTCCACAGCCTCGGCCAAGCCGACAGAAACTTGTTTTTCGTAAGCTTGCGAATGAGCCGCAAACGCGGCAGCGGGTCAGCAATGTAGTCCCAGAATCCAATGGCAATAACCATATCGAACCGTTCGTCAGTTTTCCAGTCGAGTACATCGGATTGGAAAAAGCGGCACCGGTCTGCGACCTGTTCGCGGGACACCAATTGCTCCGCCAGGCGGATCATGTTTGGCGCAATATCGACACCTGTGACCTGCTTCACGCCTTTCTTGGCCAGAGCCGCCACAAAACGGCCGGAGCCGCAACCCACATCACAAACTGTAGCCGGACGGGACTCATCAGCCGACTTTATTACCCACTCAAACCGCTGAAACATATCCTTTCGCAGCCAGCGATCTAACGCCCGAGCCATCGGGCTTTTTTGTCCTGAGTAGATATCATCAAAATCCGTTGCGATCGTGTTCCAGAATTGTGCTACCTGGGCAATATTGTCTTGTTTCATTAATCGGCGGCTCCTGAGAATTTTACAAACGGCACAGCATTGACCACACCTCTGCCAGAAAAACTTTCGAACTTGCCTCGGCTTAATAACATTCGTAGGCGATCGTAAGTTTTATGCAAATTGGTATAGTGACGGAAGCGTGACCGCGCTCGCCCCTTGAGCCGTGGCTGTCCAGGATCGACTTCCCATGGATGGACATAAACAATCCGAGCCAGGCCATCTCGCTTCGCCCTATTGAAACCTAGCTGCGTATACCAGAAAGGAAAAATCCGTAAGTATCCTCCCCCACCTACAGGAAAGTTAGAACGCCCCAAGCGGAATGTGGTAATGGGATACTCCATGAGGGGCCCAGAAGGAGTACTTACCGAGAACGGAAGTCGTGGAGCGTCAGGTATCCCATAAACGTCATGGTGGATAGGAAAGACGCTGGAATCATAGCTGAACCCACACTCCGCAAGGATGTCTAACGCCCAAAGCGACTTCGCAGTTACTGAGTAACTCGGGGCTCGATAGCCTACTATTCTCAGTCCAGCTGCTTGCTCAATAACTTCCTTTGAGCGACAAACGTCGTTTTTAAACTCGTCAGGTGTTAACTTAAAAATGAGCCGATGCCAGTAGGAGTGGCACGCAAGCTCATGACCGCGCGCAGCAATCTCGCGCACCAGTTCCGGATGTCGTTCCGCCACCCATCCGAGCACAAAGAACGTAGCCTTTGCCTGAAACTCGTCAAAAAGATCCAGCAGGCGCCGCGTATTGGCTTCCACGCGCGAAGGATATTGTTCCCAGGTTGCGCGATCTATAACGTCAGCAAACGCTTCCACATGGAAATAGTCCTCGACATCGACTGACAATATGAAATCAGCTGCGGTCGCGCTCGCTTGTTTTACCTCGTGATTTTCTGCGTCGTTCATGGCTTAAGCCATCACTTGGTGCAACGATAACCAATTCTGATCGCACCATTCACTTGCAAATAGAGTTCCTTTTTGCAACGGTTCCAGAAAGTTGCGGTGCCACAACTCAAAAACCAACAGTAACCAAAGCTGAATGGACCGGTCGCGAACGCTCTCATGTTCTCGTAACAGGTTGCGAACTGCCCTGGCATTAAGGTAACCACGTTGCAGAGTCCGAGAATCCGTGAGGATGTCCCATAACTCGGCTTTCGCCACTCCGCGGAACCAATGCACCAACGGCACCGCAAAGCCCTTCTTTTTTCGATAAATCGCTTCGCGCGGGACACCAATACGCTCCGCCAGTCGTTTGAGTAAATATTTGCTCTCGCCATCCCGCAATTTCCAATTTGCAGGAATCCGCGCTACTAGTTCGACGAAAACATGATCGAGCAACGGTGCTCTCGTCTCTAACGATGCCGCCATGCTCATCCGGTCAACTTTCGGAAGGATGTCGCCGGCCAAATAGGTCCTGATATCAAGGTACTGCAGCTTGCCCAAGAGAGTCGAAGCGGATGCGCTATCATACAAATCCTCAAATAAGCGACGAGGGGATGCAGCGTCGCCAACCGACTCCAAAAACTCCCGCGAGAACAGTGAACTGTCTTTGTCCTGCGCCGAAAATACTGAAATGCTGTCTAAATAGCGATCCCGAAATGGAAGACTTACGTTGTACAGAAAACGCCGCCCTCGCATTCCGCTTGGCAGCTGCTTATATAAATTGTCGCGGTACAAACGGCCTACAGCAGCGGGAATGAAGCGAAACCTATTCCGTCGGAGGTTGATCGCGTAGCGGTCATAACCAGCAAACAATTCATCGCCTCCGTCGCCGGAAAGCGCGACCTTCACATGTTGACGAACCAACCGGGAGACGTGATAAGTAGGAAGCATCGATGCATCTCCAAACGGCTCTTCCAGAAGGCTGGTCAAAGCATGCAAGGTCTGCAGAAAATCGGGCCGTAAGGTCAATTCGTGATGGTCGGTTTCGAATCGCCGCGCGACTGCACGAGCGTATTGCCGTTCATCGAAATCCTGTTCGTCGAACGCGATGGAAAATGTTTTGACCTGGGTCGAACTCGTTTTCGCCATCAGCCCGACGACCACTGACGAATCGACGCCTCCACTGAGCAGCGCGCCCAGTGGTACATCGCTCACAAGTCGCATGCGGACTGCATCCTTCAGCTCTTGTTCCATTTCTTCCAGCCACTCGGCTTCGGATCTCGACTTGTCTTCCGAGAAGGCGGGAACTTCCCAGAAAGCAGAAGTCCGAATGCGCCCTGCCCCACATTCCAGAAGGTGGCCAGGGGGGAGCCTGCGAATTCTCTTGTATGCGCTTTGTGGATCGAGAATGTAGCCGAATTGGAAGTACTGCAGCAAGGCGGCGTGATCGAGTTCAGCGAGTTCTGGTGCAAGCGCCAGGAGCGCCCGAATTTCCGATGCAAAGACAAGCTGCCCCTTAACTTCCGCATAAACAAGTGGTTTCTTGCCCAGACGGTCCCTCGCCAAAATCAAACGGTCATGCTTCTCGTCATACAGCGCGATGGCGAACATTCCGCGCAGCTTCTTCACGAAGTCAGTTCCGAATTTTTCGTATAGGTGAACGATCACCTCAGTGTCGCTCTTGGTGTAGAAAGAATTTCCTTCACCCTCCAGCTCGGCTCTGAGTTCCCGGTAATTGTAGATTTCTCCATTGAAGACGACCCAGACGGTGCGTTCTCCATTGTGAACTGGCTGATTACCGCTAACCAGGTCGATGATGCTAAGTCGTCTCATACCCAACGCAGAGTGCGCGAAGACGCGGATTCCTTGATCGTCTGGACCACGATGAATAATCGCCTTGCACATGCGGTCGACTTGCTCGGCTCGAGGAATTGCCGACGAGTCAAGCGCGAAAATTCCTGCTATGCCGCACATGGGCGCTCCAATTGCGGAAGGACCATATTTAGCCGGTTGGCAACGCTCAAGATCATTGAGCCACCTCCGCAGTCCCGGGTTGCAGAGCGTACAACTGCTCCCATGAGCTAGAGGAAAATGCTTCTTCATGAGAGCACGAGAAGAAATCGCGACCGTCCTCATTCCACCATTCCAAATGCGACACAATCCGGGAGCACGAAACGGCCGTGTTCCCCTCTATCCGCACATAACTTCCGTCGCAGATTACGAGTCGCTTGCAGCCACATGGTGAGATCGCGCAGTGCAGAAACCTGGCGTCGCTGCTCAGCTGCCGCCATTTCCACGGAGTGCGCCCGGAAAAGAAGAAGAAATGAGACTCGGCCGGGCGATCGTATCGGTAGGCAAGCAATCCCTTCTCAGTGGCTTCTTCACGCATTATTCCAAGCGAAAGGCCTTCAACGGCATTGGCGAGTGGCACGACAAGGGTCGCGAAGTGCTCTGGAAAGACCGCATTGCATTCAAACGTGAGCGCTTCACTGTTGATTTGCGTCCCATAGACAGGCGAGTACCGGCCCCCCACAATGCGCGGAACCCAGCTATGCCTGTCCGCGAAGACTAGCGCTACTCCACCCGCTTCGCCGACAGCTTGGGCACAGCCCGTCTGCAACTGCCAGCGCAGATTCGGCGCGACATGCCAAAACGACTTCGCATGATGGGGTCCTCGACCCTCTAGCACATCAAGCAGAAACCAGAATTGCGATTTGTCACTGAATACGAGGCGACGATGGGTGACTGCATTCGGCAGAGCCTCATATCCTGTGTGACTTGCGAGTAGAAAATCAAAGCTATTGCCAGAAGCACAAGCTTCAGCGCTCACTAGCGGCAGCCGGCGCCAAGGAAAGGGGCCATCAGCCTCCGCCTGGTCGACCTCATCCAGTTGGATTGTATTGTGGAACCCAGTGCTGCGAAATTGGTGCCGATCGAGGCCGACGCTGGTGTACGCGAACGTGCCCGGATCCACTAGCACTTCCATTCCTGCGACCGCGACTTGTATGCTCAGAGCGTCGGCGTGCCCGTGCCCTCCACCGTAAACCCCATGCGGACCCGCATCCATAACCAGGCGCGAACCAGTTCCAGTGGCGATTGCCATGATGTAGAGACCACTTGCCGAGAGCGCCGTCGATTTCACAGGCGTGGCCGCTAAAGGAATGTCATCGAATTTGCGGGCGCTTTTGGTACCGAGCAGCCAGACTGTTTCTTCGACCAGCTCTGGCTGTGCGGCTTTAAAATCGGTACGTCCCAATAGTGCTGCTCCAGTGCTGAGCGGATCTAGGAGATGTTCAACCCGGTTGCGCCGAGGATCGAAGAACCTCCCGCCATCGTCATCGCCAAAACGCGGCACCACGCCGCCACAGGACAGTGAACAAAGCGCCTCCAACATTTTCTCGATCGTACGATCCAGTTTCTCGGGAATTGAAATCCCATTCGCGCGGGCGAGAATGGTCGCGTGCAGAAACATGTCCAGTGCATAAACATGGTAGTAAGTCGATTGTTCGAAATGCATGCCGTCAGCCAGGACTTGCCGCTCGGCCTGCGCGAGCACAATCTCGAATCCCAGTCGCTGCCACCGCGCGCTTGCTTTCCCGTTACACAAAGTCCCCAGGAAGAAGAGGGCGACACCTTCACCGAGCAAGTGCGTGTTTGGAGAAAAATACGTTGACCGATATCGCTCGAGATGACGCCCGCTCAACATCAGGGCTTCATAAACATCGGACTTGAAGGCCGAGGATACGGACGGACAGTTCGCCAACAGGTGAATTACCCAAAGCCAGGAAATTGCTCGGAATGCTACTTCCAGGCTGCTAGCCCAGTTTATCCCGGTCGGATATGGGTTCTGCTGCCGCCATGAATACCACTGCGAGATCAACTCTCTGACGAACCGTTCGTCACCAGTAAAAAGCCAGGCTTTGCTCAGAGTCACGAGATGCTGATGACGATTGAGTTCCCATGTAACCTTTGCATCTCCCACCTTCTCATAGTTCAGATACTGAATCTTGAACCATGATTGAAGGGGAGCACGCTTGCCGCTCACTGCGTCGAGATGCCAGTCAATCTCGGCGCCGTAGCGCAGTCTTTCGTGTCCGAGAAGGTCAAATTCATGCCGGCAAATGCGTTCTGCCTGAGCGATCACTCTCTCGACATTCTCCGGCATCCGTTCTCGAACCAGAGCAACGATGGAGATAAGTTCTTTAGCCGAGAAAAAGAATTCTCCGCTCGCGATGGCGTGTCCGTGCAGCTTCGCTTGCATCGCGCCAAAATAAAGGGCATCCCACCGCTTGTTAATTTCTTGTGCGGATCTGACCCAAAGTTCATTCCAGGTCATGCGCATCAAGCGCTGTGCGTATCTTCGCCCCTGAATTAGCATCTCGCGACTCGGTGTTACATCATCTTGGCTCGACATCATATTGGCTCGACATCGTAGCCAGAGATCCGAACTTCCATTGAGCGCTGAATCGCTTCTATCGAGATGATTAGAGCGGAATCGCCGCCCCGCGAAGAAAGCACGCCCTCGATGCCATCCAGAGCGCCACCGCGGATCCGCACGCGCTGACCGATCCTGATGAACGGATGTGCCCGCCAATCCAGGCGCTCCTCTATTAGTCTTCGAACCGCTTCAATCTGTTCCTCCGGGATCGGCGTACCCTCGCCGTGAGCCCCCACAAGGTTCAACACGCCGCCCACCCGCAACGCTCTCAGCCGAATATCCCTGTTCCCAAGCAATTTCGCGAAAACATAACAACTAAAGAGCGGCAGCTCAACCGTTTTCTTGCGATCGCTCCAGCGCCGCGTCTCAGTAACCAAGGGTAGAAAGACTGAAATCCCGGATTCGCTGAGTCTGTTAGCTACGACTTTCTCATGCCGGGAGCGAGTCAGCAGTGCATACCAAGCTTGTTCCGAAGGAGCCGCTACGAGAGACGCCGAAGATGAAATAGTTACTGCAGACACAGCTTCGCCCTCTGAGTCACATCTTCTCACTGACCCGCTCCAAAGTTAATGTTTCGGCACCGACTCTTTGCGCCGAAATACGAACATCGCATACAAAACTGTGCTGCTTACAGCAATGATGTAGCTCTGCCGTAATTCCAACACTTACTCTCAACTCAGATGTCGCCTTCCACTCTGTATCCGGCACTCGTCTCTCATTGCAAACCTCGTCCCAAGAGGATGGCTTTGAGCGTCTCAAACATGATCAGCAGATCAAGTAAGAACGAGAGTGCTTGATGTAATACTAAGTGCATCTTCTCCTTAATTGAGTCAAACACAGTTTTTGACATCAAAACTGTATCGCAGCCCATATACCTGAACAGACAGACATTCTCGGCGTGCTACTAAACTGGCAGTGCGGCATGCAGAGCGCTCCCAAAGGATCACTGTGCACCTCGCCCGAGGAGCACAATCTTGATGGTTTGGAACATGATCATTAGATCGAGGCCAATAGACATGTTCTTGATGTAGTAAAGATCGTACTGCAGTTTTTCTTTTGCATCCTCCACCGTGTTCCCATACCTGTATCGCACTTGCGCCCAACCAGTGATTCCCGGCCGGATCGCGCTTCGCACTCGATAGAAGGGAATCTCTTCGACAAGGCGCTCAACAAATTCCGGACGCTCTGGCCGCGGCCCAACGAATCCCATCTCGCCTCTGAGAACGCACCACAACTGCGGAATCTCATCCAAACGCGACGCGCGCAGAAAGCGTCCTACTTTGGTAATACGAGGATCATCATCAGTCGCCCAAGTCGCGCCAGTATCAGCTTCGGCGTCCTGTCGCATGGTGCGGAATTTATAGCAATAGAAAGTTTTCGCCCCGTGGCCCACCCTCTTCTGACGATATAGAACGGTCCCGGGTGAATCCAGCTTGATCGCGAGCATTACAATGGGGATCAGCGGTAACACAATCAACAGCAAGATCGCAGCGGCCGAAATGGAAACAATTCGGCGCATCAGCATAAAACCGATGCTGAATCGAAACCCTTCGCCGAACACGAGCCAGCTTGGATAAAGATTGTCAACTTCGATTCGGCCAGTGATTTTTTCGAGCCAAGAAGTGGCTTCTTCAATCTTTACCCCGGCCAGCCGCAATTGCAGGATTTCCATGACCGGCAAAGTACCGCGCCGGTCCGACATCGCAACAATCACGCGATGCACGCGGTGCCCATGGGCCAACTCCATCAGGTGCTTCGCAATCGACTCGCGGGTCAATTCGCCCTCGACATTGCCACTCCAACCGGCGACTTCAATCCCGAGTTCGCTCCGCGAACGCAACGCATTCACCAATCTTTGCGCTCGTTCACCGACTCCCAGCACATACACTTTTTCGCGCAGATACGGCATCTGCGCCAGCCGGGCATACGCCATGCGCCACATAAACAATGCAATCGTAACCAGAAGCAGTCCGATTACGACGGTGTTGTTGCCGATCAGCACTCGCGGGAAGATATACGCGATTGCCGCCGTCACCAGCGCGAGGATGCCCGGAACCAGCAACAACCTGAAGTAAAGCTCACCGCCTGCATTCCACAGTGTGGGGTCATAGAGGTCGAAGAGGTGTGAAAAGAGCAGAACTCCTGCCGTCGCGACCAGGATCTTCAGATATCCGCCCTCATAGTTCAGCACTATGTACGAATCATCAGGATGCTGCCACACGGTCGCAACCACCAACGACGACCAAACCAGCAACGTCTCCCCAGCCAAAAGCACAAGCGTGCGGATCGGATAGTAAATATTAAAGAGGCGAATCACGTCGGCTCCCTAGTTCCTTGCCTCCCCATTACCATTCCCCGCATACGCCGCGTAGTAATACTCCATGTAGGGCGAAAGATCGGGAGTGATGCCATTCAGCACGACGCCCACAACGTTCTGGTCAGCGAACTCGTTTCGCGCTCTGCGCGCTGCATCTACAGGAGTGCTGTTCGATCTCACCACCAGCAGCACCCCGTCGCACTCTTTGGCGACAATGGCTGCATCGGAGACGGGCACCGCTGGAGCCGAATCGATAATGATCCACTCGAACATCGGTTCCAGCCGGTTTAGCAGGAGTTTCAGCCGGCCATTGGAAAGCACTTCGGCCGGGTTTTTGCCAGTGTTGCCGGCTGGAATCAGGAACAGGTTCTCCATTATCCCGCGCTGCAGGATTGAAAATTCATCCGCTTCACCTCGGAGATATTCTGCCAGTCCGGGGCCGGGCTCGGCGCCCAGCAAGTTGTGTAACTGCGGATTGCGCAAATCTGCATCGATCAGCACCGCTCGCCGGCCGTGCTGCCGCACAATCACCTGCGCGAGGTTTGCGGCAGTGAACGATTTTCCCTCTTTAGGGAGCGCACTGCAGACCAGCAACTTGGAAAGCGATGTTTTTTCCCGCACCTGATACAGCCGGCTGCGCAGGGTGCGGAATTCTTCCATTCCTGACGCGTGCTCATCGCTGCCGAAAAACAGCATCGTCTTGGGATCCGGCCTCCAGTTCGTTTCCCGGGTTCTTGCCAGTAACGACTCCGCATTCATTCCGATCGGCGGCGCCGAACTCGCGAGCATCCTTGAGTTGGCCATGACGCTCGACACATCGACCGGCGTTTCCAGCACGGATGGAATGACGTCCGCTGCTCCGCTCGGCTGCGAAATCGACCGCTCCTGCTCGGCTTTTTTCAGGGCTTCGTGAATTCGGCTCATAGTTTCCCTTCCTTAGGCAACTCGTGCTCTGCTTCCTTCAGCTTTTCGGCCAGATTCGACAACGTTTTTAACGCGTCAACAAGATCAAACTTGTCAGCTGCAGGCGGCGGAGTTGCGGCTGACACCGCGTGGTTGTCGCCCAGATCAAAATCACGCGCAACTGCATCGACGATTGCAGGCGTTACCAGTCTCTGCTGGTCCACGAATGCGCTGACCAGGCAGTGTTCGCTGATAAGATTCACCACTCGAGGAATTCCATTCGAGTAGCGGTGAATTGCATTCAACGATTCCCCGTCAAAAATCTGGTGTCCATTCGATCCCGCAATTCGCAGGCGCTGTTGCACGTAGGCCCGTGTTTCCTCGAGCGTTAGCGGATGCGTCTTTGCCCGAAGGGTTAGCCTTTGCCGAAGTTGGCGCAGGCTTGGCTGTTTTAGCCGCTGTTCCAGTTCAGTTTGGCCCACCAGCACGATTTGCAGCAGCTTCTCTGTGAAGGTCTCCAGATTGGTCATCATCCGGATCTCTTCCAGGACGTCGTCTCCCAGGTTCTGGGCTTCATCCACGATCAACACCGCGGTTTCTCCTGAGCGATAACGCTCCAGAAGCCAGTGGTAGAGCCGCAGCAGAATTTGGCTTTTCGAACGGGTGTCGCATGGAATTCCGAAATCCGCCATCATGTAATCCAGAAATTGCGGCACGTTCATGCGCGAATTGAAGATAAAAGCCGTCGGGACTTGCTGCGCCCGCAACCACTCCAGCAGCTTATTAATCAGGGTGGTCTTTCCCGTGCCTACCTCGCCGGTTAACAGGACGAACCCTTTCCGGCTCTGGATTCCGTATGTGAGACACGCCAGCGCTTCCTCCGTATGCCGCGTCAGAAATAAATAACGCGGATCAGGATTGACGTTGAACGGGTTTGCTCGAAGGCCAAAAAATTCTTTGTACATTGGCAATTAAACCGTAATCGTCTCTTTGTCGTGCTCACCGGCAGGTTTGGACGTAAATCCTCGCTTGCCGTTTCGGCTCTTCTCTGTAAGCTCCGCACCAATCCACGGAACTTGCGACAGTACCGGCAATTCAAGCACCGAGATCACATCTTGCTCGGTCCGCATCGCGGTGTCTCGCAGTTCCAGCCACATGGCGGTTCCGAAGCCGAGCGCTAAGCCCGCAGCGAGCCCTCCGCCAGCAAATTTCCAGCGGTTGGGAAAGCTGGGCGAATCCGGAAGATCCGCCGGCCTCAGCACTCGCATTGTTTCGCCTTGCTGCTCAAGCTCCATCGCAGTCTGCTGCTCCGACTGCTGTTGCTTCGAAAGGTCGTTGTCGTATACCTTCCTTAAAGTCTCATAATCCCGGGTCAGCGCCTTATATTGCTGCTCTACTTCCGGGCTCAGAGCGACACGGCTCTGAAATGTCTTTATCTGTTGTTCCAGGGTTTGCTGATTGCGCGTCAATGTTCCCATCGTCTGCTTATATTGAAAAATCTGTGTCCGCAGCTGCTGGATCTCAGGCGGTTCGCCCGCGTGCGCAACATTGTCATTCGCCGCATCAGACTCAGGCTTGCCGACCGCGGCATTCATCTCATTTATTTTCTGCTGCACCGCCTCGATATCTTTCTTAGTTTTGACCACTTCAGGATAGTCATCCGTATAACGAGCCTTCAGATCAACCAATTGCGTCTGCAGCGCATTCAACTGGGCTTGCAGGCTCTTTGGATCACTGCTACTTGCGGACAATTTCCAGGCTGCCAGCCTCTCCGCCAGTAGCGACTCGACGTACGTCTTATCCTGCTGTGCTCGATTCAGCGCCTGGGTAGTGGCGTCCAACTGCGAATTTAGGCCCATCAGAATCTTGATGTTGTTATCCTCGTCGTCCGGAAGCTGACCGATGTAACGCTTTTTGAAGTCCGCTAGCTTGCTATCCAGATCGTCCAGTTTGCGCTTGTCATCTGCCACCTGACGCGCGAGGAAGTTAGTTGTGTCTTGTGCCACCTGGGCTTGGTCTTTTAGGTTTTCTTGGACCATGATGTCTGCCAAGGCCGCACAAACCCTTTGTGCCTCGTTGGGATTACTGGCCGTGAAGTTTAGGTTGAACCCCGGAACATCTCCCTTTCTCGCATTTCCGCCACCTACGGGGGCTACTGTAATGACTTCCACAGGCTCCATCGCAACGTTCTCCCGGATTTCATCCATTTTGGCGACGACGTCATTTCCCTGGGCCAGCTTCAAGCTTTCGATCACCGGCCGCAGATGGTCCGCGCTCAGCGCCCTTTGCTCAAGCGTCGCTATCCGGTTGCTCAGGTCTTCCGTAACGATTGGAGCGACATAGCCAGTGGGTACCTTTTGGCCCTCCACCAGGACTTGCGCTTTAGACGTGTATTTTGGCGAAAATGCAAAGGAAACTAAAAAGCCGACAACTGGCGCCAGCAATGTAGGGATCACAATCACCTTCAGACGCCGGTGCAGCATCCTCAAGTAATCGTCCATCGTTAATTCGCGGTTTTCAATCATGATTGTTCCCGTTCTGCCAGCATTGCTGGCCTAATCTAGTCCAGTCGAATGGGGCGCGGACGCCAATCGATTCCGATCGATCCCGTATGTTGATGAAACTCCCGACCACAAACGCTGCTATTCGTACTCGGGCTCGCGCAGCTGCTGGAGCCGAAAGAATTAAACTGATAGCTGGCAAATGCGTCAAAATGCTGACTAAGTTGTCTCCGCAGCGAAGCTCCGAGAAACCAATAGTGGTAATGAAGTGAATTAATGCCTTCCGTCGGCGAGGAGTTACTCAAAGCCGAGTTATAGGAGTACCCGCCACCGACGCTGCCCGTCCAACGGCGGCCGAACACATGAGAAACGCTTGCACGAAATGCATTCGTGTTCGCGCCTGGAAACAGCCCGGACCCTGCGGTCACGTAACGCTGGAACTGGAGCAAGGTATGGGTTTTCGTGCTCACGGTGTAGCCAAGTGTCGCCATTGCATCGCCGCTCAGCACTGTTTGGGTGGGAATTAGTATTTTGAAAATTCCGAATAAGAAAACAGGCGGACGGTGGATTTCCGTGATCTGCGGCCCTCCACCAAGAACCAGGTTCAGACGTCCGGTAATTCGATGAGAATACATTACATTCCAGACTTGGACATTGATGCGGCCGGCGTTCGCCTCCGGGAAACGGACCTGCTGATACGCGTAAACCACCGCGATCTGATCATTCCGCGTGAGTAAATGGTTGATCCCTGCCTGCCCGGTCACCTGCTCGCTGTTTATGACCGGGAATAGAACGTTCGACTTATTCAAGTAGTCCGACAAGCCGAATCCGCCGCCCAGCGTCACCGAAGTCCGCCGCGAAAATTCCTGAGTGATGTCTACGATAGAAAGGTTGTCAATTCGCGGTTGATAGCCGATCGAGCCGTATGCACCGCCTCCATAAAGACCGGTGGGAGTACCTCCTGCCAAACCGCCCCCAAGCCCAGTCCCTTGTCCGATTCCGCTTATACCGCCTAGCGCGGACGAGAAATTGCCACCACCTCCAACCGCCCCAAATCCAAAAGTACCTTCCGGCAGATAGTCGAAGCTGTCACGAATGGCGAGTTGGCCGGTCCGCCACAGATAACGCTCATCCACAGCCAGTGAATGTTCCTGATAAACATGCCCGATGCCGCTGATTTCGTGACCCGTGTAGTAGCTACCGCCGCCGAGATAGTCGAGCCCGATGGCGTTTCGCCTCCAGATCTTCTGCAAATCAACTGACCCCAGTCCCTGACTAACCGTCGACACGGCGGAGCCACTACCGCCAAAGACGTTGGAGCCTACAGTCTCGGTAAACTGCAGTCCCGGCAGCAAATAACTTCGGCCGCCGAACACTGGCTCCGCGCGTGGCGTATCGAGACCGGAAAGCGGCGGATTCTCAAGATTCGGTCCCCCCGCACCAGTTGCCGTCGGCGGCGCTCCACCCGAGGATTGGTCCGGTGTTTGCCCCGACGGAGTCTGTCCCGATGAGCCTTCTTGTGCCCACGTGCCCTGTGTTAGTGCCACAAAGAACACCAACGCAAGTAGATGCCGTATTTTGTGTAGACGAAGACCCATAAATCTCCTATGGGACAACAATCGTATCTCCGGGTTTTAGGACCAGGTTTTCATCCATCGCTTCGCCTTTTATCAGTTTCTTGTAGTTCACAGGGACCTTGGTTTGCTTCCCGCCCTCATTGCGCAGCACATAAATACCTCTCGTGTTGGCAAACTCGCTGAATCCAGCGGCAGCAAGGGCTTGTAATACGGTCATCTCAGGCAACAGTGTCATCGGCCCGGGATGCAATACTTCTCCCATGGCGTAAATACGCTTGCTGTTCATCTGGGTCACCACGACGGTGACATGCGGGTCCGATAGATATTTCTTAAGCTTCTCGGTGATCGAGTTCGCAAGCTGTATAGGCGTCAGTCCGGCCGCCTGCACATCATTCAGCAAGGGCAACGAGATCATGCCATCGGCTCGCACCGGCAAGGTGTTGGTGAGGTCTGGCTCTTTCCAGACTGAAACCAGCAGCACATCCTCCGGCCCAATCACATAAGTACCGCTGATCTGTGGCGGCGGGGGGGGTGTCTTCGGTGCTGAGGCCGAGTTCTGTGCGTTAATAGGGATCAGACCCGAAAGGAGCAGGCCGATCAACACCGAAACAATTCGCTTCATTTTATCTCCCTTGTTACGAGGCGCCATACTCGCCATAACCAATCTGCTTGAGCTTGTACAGCAATGCCTTATAACTGATCTGCAATTCTTGAGCTGCACGGCGGCGGTTCCAGCGCGTACGCGTCAATACTTTCAGAATCAACTCTTTCTCCGCCTCCCGCGAAGCTGCTCTCGCTGTTTCCTTCAACGATGTTTTCTCGCCGTTGTTTTTACCGTCCGCTCGCGCCAGCATAGATCGCAACCCGGTCATGGCCATCGATTCATCACCCACTGCAACGATGGTTCTCACCGCAGTTTCAAGTTCGTTCAGGTTCCCTGGCCATGAATACTCGCAAAATAGCTTCTGCGTGGCCGCACTTAAGGACGGTACCGGCCGGCCGAAGAAATGCGCGTAGCGCTCCAGGAAAAATGCCATCAAAAACGGCACATCCTCTTTTCTCTGGCGCAGTGGTGGAATTCGAAGGCAAACCCCGCTCAATCTGTAATAAAGGTCCTCACGAAAATTTCCTTCACGAATACCGGCTTCCAGATCGCACGAGCTGCCGCAAATTACACGCATACCTTTCCGGCTTGATCCGTTTGAACCCTGTTCGCAGAGCGCCTCCAGTAACTTCTTTTGGCAAGCTGGAGTCAGGTTGCCGACTTCGTCCAGATAAAGTGTGCTTCCGGGGGGCAAGCTATCCAGGGCCAACACCTCTGGGGAAAGCGCATGGCAATTCATCAATTGAAACGTTCCCGCGTCGCGGCCAGAAATCTGATGGATCCGCTGCGCAATCGCTCTCTTCCCGGTTCCATGTTCGCCCAGGAGCAGGACAGGAACCGAACTGTGCGCCAGTTCGTGGATGACTACCTCTACCCCGCGCATGCTGGGGCTCACGGCTTCGAGAAATGGCCCCTGCGCCAAGCGGTCGTCGACGGCTACTGGTGTGTTAGCACCCAAATCTTGGGAATCTCGTTCCATGTGCAGAATCGCGAACCTTCGGGGGAATTCAGGTACGCGGAGTGGCGTGTACTGCTGAAGCACGGGCAGTGCCAATCCAACTGTATTCCCTCTATACCGCGCAATTACCGATCATTGCTTTTTATTTTCATCAACTTGCAATGAACCTTCGCCTCCCCGGCCTTCCCATCAACCTACATCAACCTGGAATAAAAGAGAAAAGTTTTTCTCACTCGGGCGTTACCGCGGAGGGAAACTTTTCCCTCGAAGACTTTACTCTCTACTAAGATGTTGAGAAATATAGGAAAGCATGACAGCTCGCGCGAACGGGCAACAGCCCTAAGTGGACATTTATTTTCCCTTCGAAGGTAAAGTGAATCGACCTGGTCCGATGCTTATTGGGCGGCGAGCGAAAAATCAACGGCTTGCAATCCGACTTGGTGTAATAATCTCCTACAGAACAGCGGTTTTTCGGTTCTTAAATTGCTCATTAATGCACCTTCGATCTGAAACACCTTCAACAGCAATGGCCCCTAGAATGGCAGAGTTAGCACAGGCTGAGCCCGTTTCACGAGCTCTTCCGCAGCCTTTCTGGAAGCAATCCAGAGCCTGGGAGTGCGCCCTACTGCTGGCCCTCATTGGCTGGCTTTACATCTCTGTTCTGCTTCATTTGGTCGGCCAATGGTGGGATGATCCCAATTTTTCTCACGGATTCTTTGTACCTGCATTCGCGCTTTACCTGTTGTTGCAAGATCGCGAGCGGTTGCGCGCCATACAGCCCGCTCCATCATTTTGGGGACTTCCAATCGTCATTCTCGCGATGTCCACTCTGGTCCTGGGGGTTTTCGGAGCGGAGCTGTTCATTTCGCGCATGTCCCTGCTGGTGCTTATCGCAGGCATGGTTGTCTTCTTTATGGGATGGGAGACCCTGCGAGCGGTTCTGTTCCCGCTCCTGTTCCTGATATTGATGGTTCCAATCCCGGCGATAGTGTTCAGCCAGATCACGTTTCCCTTGCAGATTCTCGCCTCGAAGCTTTCCGCCTGGGTGCTTCCATGGCTCGGCGTTCCGGTTTTCCGCGAGGGCAATGTCATCACCTTGCCGGCAATGCCTTTGGAAGTAGCGGAAGCGTGCAGCGGAATTCGCTCTTTGCTGTCGCTCGTAACCTTGGCAATTATGTACGGCTACCTTATGGAGAAGAAGATCGGGATTCGTGTCATACTGGCGCTCGCCGCGGTCCCGATCGCAGTGGCCGCAAACGGGTTACGCATCGTGGGCACCGGACTCTTGGTCCAGTACTGGGATCCTGACAAGGCGGAAGGCTTTTTCCACGCCTTTTCTGGATGGCTGATCTTTGTAGTATCGCTTCTAATGTTGTTTGCCGTGCACAGGTGCTTGGTATTTTTTGATCGCCGGAAAGAGCGTGCGGCATGAGAACGCATTGGCGTTTCATTGTCGTGGCAGCACTGCTTGCCGGTACAGCCGTCCTCATGGAAGGTCGCCGAGGGTCAGAGCTTATTGTTCCCCACAAGTCGCTGCGTTTATTTCCGCAAACGCTGGGTGGGTGGACGGGTACGGATATTCCTATGGACCCAGAGGTCCTTGATGTGCTTGGTCCAGGCGACTTTCTGCTGCGGGATTACCGCGATCCAGCTTTTAACACCAACGTTGGCCTGTTCATTGCTTATTTCCCGAGCCAACGCACCGGGGACACAATTCACTCTCCGAAGCATTGCATACCGGGCGCAGGTTGGGAACCAGTCCACTCGGATCGAATACTGATCAACCTCCCTGCGGTTGGTACGATACCAGTTAATCGCTATTTAATCGCTAAGGGAGAAGAACGGCAGTTGGTGCTGTACTGGTATTGGGCCCACGGGCGGGCGGTTGCCAGCGAATACACGGCTAAGTTCTATCTGGTTACAGATTCCATTCGGATGCGTCGCTCTGACGGGTCCTTGATCCGCATCACTATGCGCCTGGCGCCACATCAGGATATCGAATCCGTGCAGAACGTGATGACTGCATTTGCGGGCAATGTCGTAACGCAAATTGATGGCTATATCCCGCGCTAGTTGGATCGACAGGGTAAGGAAAGTTGACGTGAGTAAGTTTTGCGGAAGGGTTTGACGGAGTAGGGTTAGTATCCGTGAAAATCAGAATTGTCGGGTGCATTCGTTCGCCACTGGAGAACCTGTAATGAAGCATGTTTCTTTTCGCCTTTTGATAGTCCTGGCATTTTCGGCTGCGTTTCTCACCGCTTGTTCGCGTGATCCAAACGTGCGCAAGCAGAAGTACTACGAAAGCGGGCAGCGCTACTTTGCCAAAGGCAAGTACCGCGAGGCAGCCATTGAATATCGAAATGCCATTGCTGTAGACCCGGGATTTAGTGCGGCCCATTTTCGGTTGGCGGCGACCTATTTAAAAATCCAGGACTGGCAACAAGCTTATTCTGAACTCGGCCGCACTCTGGAACTACAGCCCGACAACTACAAAGCTCACTCTGAAATCGCGAACCTTCTCATCGCCAGCGGACAAGCCGGCAGTCTGAAAATGGCCCAGGAACACACCGACCTGCTGCTTGCAAAGGCGCCCAGCGACCCCGAAACACATATTGCTGCGGCCAATCTGCTGGAACGGGAGAAACGGTTTTCCGATGCCATCGCGGAGTGTCAAAAGGCAATCACCCTGGCTCCCGATCGTGGCGATTTCTATTTGAAACTGGCCACCCTGCAGACCCAGGCAAATCTGCCCGATGCTGCCGAACTGAACTACAAAAAAGCCATTGACCTGAAGGCCACGGCATTGAATCCGCATATTGCTCTGGCTGCTTTTTATCAATCCCGCAATCGTTATCTCGAAGCCGAACAGCAAGTCCAGCAAGCCATCTCTTCCGATCCCAAGAACGTCGATTACCGCGCTGCGCTGGCCAAGCTGTACATGGCTGAGGGGAAGCGAACCGAAGCCGAAGAATTTTTGAAGCAGGTCAAACAGCAATTTCCGGATAATTCCGTCGGCTATCGTATGCTTGGAGATTTTTACTTCGCGATCGGCGATCTTGACAAAGCCGTGGCGGAGTACCAATCCCTGTACCACGATCATGCGAAGGATTTGCGGGTTGAGAAAAACTACATCCAGCTGTTGCTGATGAAAGACCGGGTGGATGAAGCCAGCCAGGTCGACAATCGCTTGCTCAAATCTTATCCGAAGGATGCCGATGGCTTGGTTTACCGAGGCGAGATTCAGCTCAAGCAAAATAAACCCGGCGATGCGGCGGCCACACTCCAGGCGGCAGTAAGCGCCAATCCGTCGATGGCCACTGCACATTATCAACTGGGAATCGCTCTCAGTCAGACCGGAGACCCGGAACACGCCGCAAACGAATGGCGGCAGGCCACGCAACTCAACCCCAATCTTGTTGATCCTCATCTGGCCCTGGCGAACTTCGCCCTTCAGAAGAGAGACATGTCCGGCCTGGAGCAGGAAGCCACTCAAATCATCGAACTGCAACCGGCCGCACCGGATGGTTATGTACTGCGTGCGATTTCGCTGATGGCTCTCCGCCAGTTTCCCGGTGCCGAGCAGGATTGCCGTAAAGCCATCGAGGTTGCTCCTCAGTCCCCAGTGGGTTACCTGCAGATGGGCAATTTGCGCGCCTTGCAGGGTAAGCAGTCCGAGGCAGAGACCTGGTACAAGCAATCTCTTAGCCGGAACCCCAACTCGGTGGACGCGCTGCGCTCGCTAATGAACCTGTATTTGACGGAAAAGCAACCTGACAAGGCCATCGCTGCCGCGAACGCGCAGATTGCGCTTTCCCCAAACAACAGTGGTTTCTACGATCTTTTGGGCACAGCATTGGTGAACAAGAGAGATTTTGGTGGTGCAGAAACGGCCCTGAAAAAAGCCGTGGAACTTGATGCCCATGCTGAGGACGCAGTTCTAAAGCTCGCGCAGATCCAAGCAACTTCTGGCAAGCTGGATGATGCTATCGCAACTTGTAATAATGGCTTGACCAAGGATCCCAAACAAGCAGCCTTTTATGCCGTGATGGGATCAGTCTATGAGAAGAAACACGATCTTGAAAACGCGAAGTCTTCTTATCAGAAAGCGCTCGATCTGAAGCACGACGATCCCTCCTTGTCGAACAATCTTGCTTACCTTCTGCTCGAGACCAACAGCAACCCTGATCTCGCTCTTCAGTTGGCGCAAACCGCTCGACGCGCTATGCCGGAGTCGTCGAACGTAGCGGATACTCTAGGCTGGGCCTTCTATCAAAAGGGCGTTTATCAGTCGGCTATCTCAATGTTCGAGGAGGCTATCAAGCTGGCTGCCACGCACAAGGAACCTGAAAACGCCACCTATCATTATCATCTTGGTTTGGCGTATGCGAAGGCTTCGCAACCAGCGCTCGCCAAACAGAATTTCGAGCGAGTGCTCAAGATTGACCCGAATTACAGCGATGCCGATGACGTAAGAAAGCAGTTGGCACAGCTAAAATCGTAGGTCGGGAAGCGGGAGGATTGGGAAAAAAGGGGTGGGAGGCCTCTGCGGCTGGATTTCTGCCTTAGCACGGTAAGGTTCAGCTGAAGGCTAAAGAGCTAGAGGCCAATAGCTCCTGGCCTGAACGCGTAGTCTGTGAATACAGTTGTTGTCACCCAGACAAGAGGCTTGTAAACATTCTTGCGGCTTGCCCGTTCCAACAGTCTTAAACCAAGTCGTAAGTTGTTGCAGGAAAAAGGATAATTACCTTTGCCGCGATGGAATTTAGAGTGCATGAAATTCATTGGCAGAGTTTGCCCCTGCAGGTACGCGCTCCGAACTTAGCGGTCTCAGCGGGGCCGGCAGGATGCTAAAATTCCTGCTCAAAAGGGGAGGATTGGTTCATGAAAGGCTTCTTGCTCCGGAGCGTTTTGGGGATCCTTGCCACCGCTGCTGTCCTGGTCTCGATAAGTTGCGGCCGCAATCACGATCTCGTGTTCATCGAGGTTACTCCTCAAACCCAGACGCTCGGAGTTGGCTGCTCCGGACCGCTCCCGACCGATTGCGGCCCCACGACGACCTATCTTGCAATCGGGCACTATATCCACCCCACCGACCAGCACGATCTGACCGGCCAGGTGCAGTGGTCGACGAGCAACCCAGACCTGATTACGTTCGCCGATCCCTCACGGCCTAACGTGCTGTTTCCAACCGGGACTGGCTGCGGAACCGGATTGCAGGTCCGTGCAATTCTGAATGTGACTTCGGAGAACGAAAAGGTGGGAATTGCAACTGTAAACGTGAACTGTGGGTCGGGTGGAAGCGGGACCGGAGGTGCGGCCGACTTCAGCTTGACCTCACTCACAGGCACCCAAACAGTAGCGCCGGGTAATACCGCCAACTACACTATTCAAGTAACCGCTCTAAGCGGGACTCCCACGGTTTCACTTGCGGTCAACACCAATAATCTTCCCGCCCAGGTTTCTGCTTTCACGCTGAAGCCGAGTTCAGTGACCGGGACTGGAACTTCGATCTTGAGCCTAACCGGTTCGTCAACTGCCGGAACTGGCACAGTGCAGGTCCTCGGAGCCGATGCCACCGGCGGAGCAACTGTAAACGTAAGTATTACCGTGCAGTAGGACTTGCGCCAGACAAAATCTGACGAATTACTTACACGCCCGCCGAGTGCTTTTGCGCAATCCTGTTCTGCTGCGCGATCCCATACTGGCGAATCTTGTACAGCAGGGCCTTGTAGCTGATCTGCAGCAGTGCCGCAGCCTGTTTCCGGTTCCAGTTGGTCTCTTCCAGAGCCTTGGCGATCGCCTCAGCTTCAGCCTCGTCTTTGGCGCTGCGGGCCAGCGATTTCAGGCCCCCGCCGCTCGCCGCCTCCGGCGCCGCTCCGCCGGAACCATTGCGTGAAGGGACCGGATCAAACTTCGCCCCCGATCCATCGGTTCGCGGCTGCAGCTCATTGATAGCAAGCTTCTCGTCGCCCAACACAAGATATCGCTTGACGAAGTTGCCCAATTCGCGAAGATTCCCGGGCCAGGGATAATTCGCGCACGCCGCCAGTAACTCCTGCGTAAATGGCAATGGCGGCCTTGCATACTGTTCTGACAGCTGCGCCATGAAATGTTTCAGCAGGATCGGGATCTCTTCCTTGCGTTCACGCAATGGGGGAATATGCAGAGTGAACGCATTCAGACGATAGTAAAGGTCTTCGCGCAACTGCTTCGACGCCAGCGCTTCCGGAATATTGATGTTGGTTGCAGCCAGAATCCGAACATCGACTTTGATCACTGACCGGCTGCCAAGCCGTGAGAATTGCTGGTCCTGCAAAACGTGTAGCAGCTTGGCTTGCAGCGACGGCGGCATCTCGCCGATTTCATCCAGCAAAATCGTTCCCTTGTTGCAAACCTCAAACTTGCCTGGCTTGGCGTGCGTCGCACCCGTGAACGCGCCCTGCTCGTAACCGAATAATTCGCTTTCCAGCAGGTCCGCGGGAACCGCCGCGCAATTCACTTTCAGGAACGTGCGATGCGCGCGCGGTGAAAGCTTGTGAATCAGCCGGGCCATCACTTCTTTCCCCGTTCCGCTCTCGCCGAGCATCAGAACCGGTATGTCCACATTCGCGACCAGCGCAGCCTGCGATCGCAGCTTGCGCATGTTGGGACTGGCGGCAACGAAGAAAGTCTCGTCCCCAAGGTCTTCAACCTCGCCGGCGCCATAATTCTGCTGATTCGTGCCGAGGCACTGATCGATGACGTGATCGAGTTCCACCTTCTGAAATGGCTTGGTAATGTAATCGGTCGCCCCGAGCCGCATCGCTTGCACAACCTTCTTGGTATCATTGACACAGGAAAGCATGATCACCTTGATCCCGGGCTGCAGCTTGCGCAAGCTTTCCAACGTCTCCAGACCGTCGATTCCGGGCATCAGCAAATCCAGCAATACCAAGTCTGGTGTCAGTCCCTTTTGCACGCTCTCCAGCGCCTGCTCGCCAGTCGAAGCCGTTTCGACCTGATGGTCGTCCACCTCGAGAATGGTCTTGATGTACCGCAGCATTCCCGGTTCGTCATCCACAAGCAGAATCTTGGCTTTGTCTGTCATTCGTCTTTCCCTTCGGCCTCTGGTGCGGGAGGCTTCATCGGAACGATGAACGAGAACTTGCAACCCGCGCCCGCCTCGCTTTCGACCCAGATCTTGCCACCCATGGCTTGCACTAAGCGGCGCGCAATCGCCAACCCCAAACCCATGCCTTCTGTTTTGTCGTTACCTGGAAGGCGAAAGAAATCGTCAAAAATTTCCAGGTGATATTCCGGCGGCACTCCCGGGCCGGTATCTGACACGCTGATCTTCACCGAGTTCGGCTGGACCAGCGGCTTGCGGCGCCGTTCCTGATTCACTGCAGACTGGCTCACCGAACGTCGCTCCCACATATGCGGCTCGGCATGCAGCCAAACCGTTCCTCCTGCTGGAGTGAACTTGGATGCGTTCTCCAGCAGATTCGAAATCACGCGCTCGATTTTCGGCGCGTCGAAGGGAAACTCCACCACTTTCTCATTCGCCAGGAAATACAACGCCAATCCCCGTTCCTGGAAGCGCGGCGACCACAGTCGGCAAACTTCAGACAGGCAGGCATTGATGTTCCCTGCCTCGAACCTCATCTTCAATTGTCCGGTTTCGAGCACGCTGAAACTGAGAAAGTCCTGAATGTACCGTTGTAGCCGGTGCCCGTTCGAACGCATGTCGCGGATCACCTCGCGCTGGCGTTCGTTTAAGGCGCCCAGTTTCTCGCTTTGCAGCAGCTCCACATAACCGTTCAGGATTGCCAGCGGAGTCTTCAGATCGTGCGCCGCTGAGGCTAGCGCATTCGTGGTTCGGGTATAACGCTCGCGAAGCTGCGCATATTCATCCAGCTCGCGACTGCGTACTAACGATGCTTCGTCAGAGGAAATCCCACCTGCTGTGACAGGAGCAGGTGCCTCCTTGGCTGGTGTAGTCGGCAAAGTCATCCCTTTGGTCGAACGAATGGCGATTTTCTCAGGGGGAGGGTACAACTTCGAAAGTGGCAAAAGCGGCTAATTAACCATTGGGAAGATGCTATGGGACGTGAGTGCCGATGTCAACCAAAAATGCAAAAGATTAGTCACTTTTCGGTAAATCCTTTCCAATTGGTAGTCAACAAAACTCGCCCATTGGCGAGACATAAAGGTATAAAAACCAGTACTTTACATAGAAAACCCAACATTCCCGTATGCACCGGAGCCTAACCTGCTGGTAGCACTGAGGGTTGGTGTTCTTCTATGCTAGGTTTGGCCCAAAAGGTGCCTCCAAAAGGATACTCGCTAGGAAGGGGACCTCGGGCTTTGGATAATCACAAGGCGGGAACTGAGCGCCGCGAATGGATTCGCCTACCGCTTGCAATTCCTGTCTTCGTTCGCAGCCGAGACCAAAGTGGGAAAGACTCCCTCGAGTTTGCCACTGCCTTGAATATCTCCGCGGGGGGAGCGTTGGTTGCCGTGCACCGCGCTCTCCGGCCAGCGGCGCAGGTTTCGCTGGAAATTCCCAGCGCGCCTCTCGCCGCCGCGGCGCCTGTTCCCAAAAGCTCTAGAAATTTACGAGCCAAAATCGTTCGGGTTACTCACGCCGAAGGGTACCACTTGCTGGGCCTGAAATTCGCCCAACCGCTCTTAAGTCCCACCATGCGCCGAGCCACTTCACGACGGAAAATTGGTTCCCCAATGTGAAAATGTTTTCCTACCTAAGTTATTGGATTTCCGATCCAAACCGCCTCGCCTGCCTGCGTTCCTACTTACCTCCGTTTATGTTCTAAGTTCTTGTGGACCCGCCTATTAATCTCAGATTGGGAAATCATTTGGGCAGCTCACCCCGGTTTGGCTCCTGGTGTGCACTTCCTTTCACCCAGTATAAGGAGTCCGCAACCGGGTATGTCCAGCACAGCGACAAATTCTGTCAGTTCTCTCGTCCAGTCCATAGGCGATATCCCCCCTGAGGCCGTGGTCTTTGGCTTGTCGGAAACCATGAATTCCTTACGCGACCGCCTCGCCAAGGTGGCCGGCGCCAACGTTCCCGTGCTTATTCACGGGGAAAGCGGAACTGGCAAAGACATCGTCGCCCGCATGGTGCATGCTTTCTCGCCCTGGAAATCTGGCCCATTTGTAAAAGTGAACTGCCCGGCGATTCCTGGGACCCTTCTGGAAAGCGAACTGTTTGGTTACGAGCGCGGCGCATTCACGGGCGCCTATGGTTCAAAGCCCGGCCGCGTCGAGATGGCGCATCGCGGCACTCTGTTTCTGGATGAGATCTCCGAGCTCGATATGTCCCTGCAATCGAAGCTGCTGCAGCTGTTGCAGGACGGCCAGTTCTGCCGCATCGGCGCCCAGGCCGACAAGAAAGTCGAAGTCCGCATCGTCTGCGCTACCAACCGCAAGCTGGAAGAAGAAATTGAAAACGGCACCTTCCGCCAGGACCTCTTTTACCGAATCAATGTCGTGAACCTCTATATGCCGCCACTGCGCGAGCGGCGCAACGACATCGAAAACCTGGCCAATTATTTCCTCGATTATTACAACCGCAAATACAACTGTCGCGCGCGCGCCATTTCGCCGGAGTTGATGGACGTCCTGAAGAAGTATCATTGGCCGGGTAACATTCGCGAGCTTGAGAACCTGATTAAGCGGTATGTAATTCTCGGCAGCGAGGACGTAATTTCTAGCGACCTGCAGCCCCGTGACAATGACTTTCTGACCGCGGACATCAATCTCGATGGTCCGATTTCACTCAAGAAGCTCACCCGCCAGGCAACGCGCGCCCTGGAGCGCAAGATCATTTTGAAAGTCCTGCACAATCACCACTGGAACCGCAAGCAGGCGGCCCGCACCTTGAATATCAGCTATCGCGCTCTGCTGTACAAGATTCGCGACGCCGGATTGCCAGCTAACCGCGTTCGCCGTCCCCCTGAGCCTACTCAGGGCGACCAGGCCGCCGCCGACTAGCGTCCGTCACAACCCGGCGCAAGCGGCAAGACCAATGCCGGAATCGACAAGTGTAAGTTGTTCCCCTGTATTGACTGCCCTCGAACTCCGTACTATCTTCTTCAGTCTACGTAAGTAGCTGGATGTGTGTCCAAAAATCGTCACTTACGCTGGTCAACGGAGATCATGAATGATCGCTGGTCGCTGGATCGCTACATTGTTTCTCACTCCTCTGGTCTTTGCGTTGCAATCGTCAGCCGCCGATTGGCCGCCTATCAGTCCCGACCATCTGAAAATGACCACCATCAGCGAGCAGCCTGGCGCGGCCGCCGTGGTTCTGGATCGCGAAGAGATCGACGACGACATGAACAACGTGCAGTCGGTTTATGAACGAATCAAAATCCTGACCGAAGCTGGGCGAGAGCGAGCCAACGTGGAGCTACCGTATTTTCGGCGCGGTTTCAGCATCGCCAATATCAGCGGCCGAACCGTGCATGCCGACGGAACAGTGGTGAACTTTGAGGGCAAGCCCTTCGACAAAACAGTCGTCAAAGGCGGTGGCATCAGAATCAACGTCAAGTCCTTCACGCTTCCCGACGTTCAGGTGGGAAGTATCATCGATTACCGCTACAGCCTTCGCTACGAAGACCGCCGCGTTTTGGCCCCCGAGTGGGAAGTGCAGAAGGACCTCTATCAAAGAAAAGCATATTTCAAATTCATTCCATTTCAGAATCATGGCAGCGTTTACATTCAGCTTGCTCATGGCCAGGTTGCAGATGGCCTTGCCTGGGCACCGTTCCTCCGCAAACAAGATCAGGTTCAAAGACATGAGTTACCCAGTTCTACACTTGGAAGTGCTCACGCGGTGACTTTTTGGGTAGATCTGAACGTGAATAACGTCCCTCCGCTTATTGAAGAGCCTTTCATGCCTCCAGCAAACATGATGAGATTGCGCGTGTACTTCTATTACCAGGAACATGTGAACATGGACGACTACTGGAAAGCTGAAGGCAAATTCTGGAACAAGGATGTCGAAGCTTTCGTTGGTCGGAACAAAAGCATTTCTGAAGCCCTGGCGAAAATCATCCTTCCATCGGACACGCCTGAGCAGAAAGTCCGCAAGATCTACAGCTTCGTTTCAGGATTAGAAAATCAGAGTTATATTCCGGAACGTACTGCGCAAGAAGAAAACGTTTTGGAACTAAAAGCTAATCATGGAGCAGAAGATGTTCTGGAACATCGCAGTGGTACACATGATGATTTGAACCGGCTGTTTGTTGCCATGGTAAAAGCTGCGGGAATACCCGCGTCTCTCATCTGGGTGCCGGATCGAAGTCACGAAGCTTTTATCAAGCAACTTCTCAGTACGAACCAGCTTAACGCGGAGATCGCTATTGTTGAGTTAAGCGGCAAAGACGTGTTCCTCGATCCCGGCACCAAGTTTGCTCCCTACGGAATTGTCGACTGGCGCTACACCGCCGTTGAAGGACTGCGCCAAAGTGGGAAAGGCGCGGATTTTGGGCTAACCCCGCCGCCCGATTATTCGCAATCCCTCACGACTCGCAATGCCAGAGTCTCGCTGGACGAGCATGGTATGCTCAGCGGAAGCATCAGCCTTTTCTTCAAAGGAACGCCCGCGATGTTTCGGCGGCAGGAAGCCGCCAGAACCGATCCCGAAGGCCGCAAGAAATTGCTGGAAGACGAAGCCAAAGAGGTTCTTCCCGGAAACGCCGAGATATCACTCACCAACTCGCCGGATTGGACAAACGCCGAAGCGCCCCTGATCGCCCAATTTCACGTCAGTTTCCCCTTCGCTGTCGCGGCAGGCAAGCGACTGATGGTACAGCAGCACCTTTTCCAGGTGAACGAGAAAGCGCGCTTTTCCTCCAGCCAGCGCTCCTACGGAATCTACTTCCATGCTCCCTGGCAGGAGGCGGACGAAGTACACATCAGCATTCCGCCCGGAATGGAAGTGGAGACCCTTGCTCCTGATGACACGGTGAAGCTGAAATACGCTGTGTACCAGGTTCGACAGAAACAGGAAGCCCCAAACCAGATGTTTTCACGCCGTGATTTCATTATGGCTCAAAGCGTATTTACTCCAGATGAATACAAAGAAATAAAAGACTTTTTCGACAAAGTGAAAGCCGACGACGATCAGCCGGCCCTGGTGAGGTTATCTCAAAGTGTTGCGACGACGAACTAGCGAACTGCTTCTCATTCTGTCGATCATAGCTTGCAATTGTCATTTCGCTGCCGCCGGGGCAGTAACTGTGCCCGATTGGGTTCACCAGTCAGCGGCGGAACCCCTGGCATCTTATTCCCCCGATACCAAGGCCGTCGTTCTGCTCGATCAAACTGATTACACCGTAACCAGTCGCGATGAGTACATCGAGCACTCACGCTGGATTGTTAAAATCTTACGGCCCGAAGGGCGCCGGGAAGGCGACCTCTTGCTCGACTTGAGCCACGGTGAAAAATTGAACTTTATACATGCCTGGACTCTCGACAGCGCCGGACACCAATTCGAACTCAAGCAAAAGGACTTTACTGAGAAAAGTTACCCGTCATTCGAACTTTACAATGATGTTCATTTTCTCAGTGCCCAGGCTCCGGCGGCAGATTCAGGATCGGTCGTGGCGTTTGAATTCGAAGTCCGACGGCATCCGTTTGTGCACCAGATCAATCAGTTTTTCCAGGAGCCGAACCCGGTTCGACAGATGAAGATCAGCCTGACTCTGCCCACCGGCTGGGAATTCAAGGATTCCTGGCCTGGCGCTTCACCCATCTCTCCCGTTCAGACTACGGCGAATCACTGGGAGTGGTCAGAACACGATCTTGCCGGCTTGGAGCAGGAACCAATGATGCCCCAACGCTCCACTCTGCTCGGCAGGGTCTCGATTGCCTACTTCCCTCCGGGCGAAACCGCCAGCGTCGGCTCTTGGGCGGCGCTGGGTAAATGGTACACGGAACTTACGTCAACGCGCCGCGACCCGACTCCTGAAATCTCAGCGCAGGTGCAACATCTCATCGCCGGCAAGAATGACTTCAATTCCAGGCTGCAGGCACTGACTGAGTTCTTGCAATCACAGATTCGATATGTTGCGATCGAAATTGGCATCGGTGGCTATCAGCCACACGCCGCGAGTGACATATTCCGGTACCGCTACGGTGATTGCAAAGACAAGGCAACCCTGCTCAGCAGCATGCTCCAGGTCATAGGTGTGAAATCGAACTATGTCTTGATCGATACCGCGCGCGGCTTTGTAAATCCGTCAGTTCCGTCTGCCTGGTTCAATCACGCAATTCTGGGGATCGAACTTCCTGAGAATGTTCAACCCGATCAGTACGGCTCCGTGGTAACCGCCAAGTCCGGAAAGCGCTATATCATCTTCGACCCGACCGACGAATACACGCCTGTGGGATCGCTGCGGGCGGATTTGCAAAACAGCTACGCTCTCCTGGTGTCAGATTCGGGTGGGGAGCTGATCCGAACTCCCATGCTCAATCCCGACACAAACAAGGTTGTGCGCTTTGGAAAATTTGCCCTTTCTTCCGATGGGACTCTCTCCGGGGAAGTTGACGAAGACCGTGCCGGCGATTTCGCCATGCAGGAACGTGAGCAGCTACAGAACACCGACCAGCGCCAGCAAACCAATGATTTCGAGCGATGGCTCGGCCACTCACTCCAAGCTTTCACTCTCGAGGACATGCATATTCTCAATTCCGACCAGCGCCAAAAAGATGTGACCCTCAAGTACAAGCTAGCAGCACAGCAATATGGACAACCGCGCGGTCCACTTATGCTGGTCCGGCCTCGAGTACTCGGCGACGACAGTTCTTTTGTGGAGCACAAGCCGCGACGCTATCCGCTGGAATTACGGCGCACCGCCCGACAAACCGATACTTACGACATTGAAATCCCGAAAGAATATCAGATCGACGATATTCCCGAGCCCACCACAATTGACGTAGGCTTTGCCAGCTATCAAAGCAAGATTGAGGTACAAGGCCCAAAGTTGCACTATTGGAGAGAATACATAGTGCGGCAACTTACCGTGCCGCCCGAAAAATTCAACGATTGGGTCAGGCTGCAAGGATCGATTGGCGCCGACCAAAGCGCCGCAGTCGTGCTGAAGCGAGTGCAGTAATCCACCGTGTTCTCGCGATTGTTGCTCCTGGCTTACTTCACCACCAATTGCACCAGCGTGCTGCGAGTCGCGCCGCCGGAGGTTGCGTTCACAGTGATGGAGTAAGTTCCGGCGGGAGTTCCCGTCGTCGTGCTCGTGTTGCGGTTGCTGTAACCACATGCACTCTGCAGCACTACGCCGCTTAGCAGAACGGCAAAAACCATCGCGAGCAACACTCTTCGCTTTCGCGATGACGCCCCGCCGATCAATGCCAAGCCTGACAACGGCAGCCACAGCGCATAAATCGGTCCGCTGTAGCTAAATAGGCTGGCCGGTGTAATCACCCGGACCGTAGTGGCAATGTCAAGGGTTACGCTTCGCGCGCCGGTATTAAGGTTTTGGATCGACGAGTTTGAAAACGAGCACGTAGCCCCAGCAGGCAATCCTGAGCCGCACGCCAGTGACACCGCTTCAGGAAATGGACCCGTCGGAGTCACTGTAACCTGATATGGGGCAGTTGCTCCCGCGGTAACTATTCCACCCGGTGGGCTGATAGCGGCGGCAGTTACTCCAAAATCGTTCACCGAAGCCGTGCCCGATGCCGTCTGCGGAGTAAAAGCGGTTCCCGGCAGCGACAAGGTCGCGCTGTTGCCTACGTCTGGCGGCTTGGGCGGAATTATTCCGGTCGAGGATGGCGTCGCCGCCGTAACCTGTACGGTCACCATTGCAGCCGCTGCAGTGGTCGAAGTCGTCTTGCCTCCGCTGGTCGTGCTGGTGGTATTAGAAGTGTTTATTGTGCCGAGATTGCAGACCGCAGTCAGCTTGTCACTCGAAATTGAGCACACGCCAGCGCCGGTCGTGCCGCCCGTTACACCGGGGTTGACAGAAGTTATCGTGGAAGAGTTTGCTCCCCCCTGAACCGTGTCGGTGAACAAAGCTCCAGTCACGGGATCGCCCTGGTTATAGATTGAGTAGACGAATGTTATTGTGTTACCCACCCCAACCGGGGTTGGGTTGACTGTCGGGTTCGCGGGGACCGGGGTCGGACATCCCGCGCCACTAATCGCAACCGTGGAATTGCAGGTAAAGCTCAAAAGCCCGTTGATGGTCGGCCCCACCTTGCTTACAAAGGCATCGCTCGTGCCTGAAAAAGCGGCTTGCAACGGAGTCAACCCCGGTGCAGCTGCGGTCGGAAAATTTGCAGAGAAAGTTTCGCCGGTTACATAAGCATTCAGCGCTGTATCTTCGGCAATGCTGGTCCCAATGTCATTTGCCGCGCCGCCGAGAAAGCTTGCCGAGCTGGTGTTGGTCGTACCCGTCACAGTGGTGGTCAAAATGCGCGCGACAAACGCGTCACGCCCTCCTCCGAATCCGCTTTGCAGAGGATTTGCGGTAACCGGGAAGTTGGACGAATCGGTAAATCCCGTCACATGCGCGTTCCCGGGCGCGATCTTCGTCGGATCGGCAACGATTGCTAAGCCAACATCAGTTGCGCTGCCCCCAAGGTAAGTGAAATAGCTCAGCGGAACCGTTCCTTGAGTTGTGCCGGTGGTCGCCGCCGCCGGGACGCCGAACTTAGCTACGAAGGCATCCGTACCCCCGCCAATTGCCGCTTGGAAAGCTGTCGTGCCAGATGGAATCGTAATATTCGACGTCGTCGAGCCCGTCACATACGTGTTGGTGCCGTCAGTCGAAACCCCATATCCAACGTCATCGCCGCTGCCGCCAAAATATGTCTCGAAATTCGGGGTGTATTGCTGAGTGTTGTTTCCCGGCGCAATCAACCGGGCAACCCACACGTCCAGCCCTCCCTGTTCGGTCCCCTGGAAGGCGTTCACCACAGGCATGTCGGTAAAGTTAGTGCCGCCGGCAAGATACACGTTGAAAGTCGAATCAACCGCAATCGATCCGCCCATTACAACTCCGTTTGCTGGGCTGCTTCCTCCGATAAAGGTTGAATAAGGCACGCTGTTCGATGCGCTCATGCCCGGATCGAGCTTGGTGAAAAAGAATTGATTGGTAGCCTTTGCCGTAGACTGGAGCGCGCCAGGCGTGACCGGGAAGTTCGGCGACGTAGTTGTTCCAAATACATAGGCCAGGCCTTGACTATCGACCGCCAGGTCACTTGCCGTGTCGCTGCCGCTGCCCGCCAAGTAAGTCGAGTATTCATTGATCGACCCGGTCGCGTCCAGCTTGGTGAGGAACACATGCGTTCCGGTCGCGGTGGCCTGGAATGCAGTCGGAGTCGTCGGAAAATCTGCTGAACTGGTAGTCCCCGCTACATAAACATTGAATCCACTATCCACCCCCACGCCGGTCGGGAAGTCGAGTCCGCTTCCGCCGAGGAATGAAATGAAGTCAAGCTGCGTGCCCGAGCTGTTAATGCGTGCAACGAAAACATCCGCCGCGCCGCCGGGACCAATGGAGGCAGGCGTTCCTGATGCGGCTGCTGGAAATCCGGTGCGATTATCGGTTGCGCCTGCGATATAAGCGCGCTGCGCCGAGTCCACGGCGATGGCCGGGCAATGCGGTACAAATCCCGCGGTCGCGCCGGTAATTGCTGTACAACTTGCGTTGCCGGCTCCGCCGAGGTAAGTCGAAAATGATAAAACCGGATCGATCACCAGCGCGCGGCTGCGGTCATACGCGACCACATCAAACCCCACTTCGTCTTGTCCGCGCAGAACGAAATTTCCGGTGATCGGCTGATTTCCGGATGAAGACGGCTGATAGATGTGTGGCGCCTCGAAGCGCAGTTCGCGGCCGTCAATTCCGACGACCAAATCTCCGTTCTCCGCCACCTTCAGCGCCTGTGCGCCATTAAGCTTCAGTTCAATATCTCGAAAACTTGCGCCCGGCTTTACTTCGAAGTCATATTCGAGACGGCCCTGCTTGCCGTAAAAATCGAGATCAATTCCGGGATAAACATCGCGATAGCGCACTCGCGAGAATTGTGGAATATTGCGGTGCCACCGTGACGGGTCGTTTCCGATCAAGTAATTGCTGTGCCCGGGCAACTGGCTCACGCCTGTGAGTCTGGCGCTCTGGCTCGCTCCAATGAGCCGCATGCTGAGAGCGTCTGCCTTATTCTTTTGCCTCCCTGTCAGCACAAGCACTGCTTCAGCCTGTGTCAGGTAAAGACCATAGCCGTTTCCGTGCGCCTGAAACTTCACTCGCGCGTCTGTCTGGCCTTGGTTGGGCTCGAAAGCGAGGGGAAGCCGTCCAAATTCCGCCTGCACGTTCACGGGACGCGATGCGCCCGCGTTGCCATGCAGGCCAGCGAGGTCTAGCCGGAGCAGGAAAAAGCCACCGATTAAAAGCACCAGGAGCACCATCGGGGCCCGTGCTCGAACGAGAATCGCTCTACCGCAGTTGACCATCAAAACGACCTCCGAGTTCCCATTTCCTGGAGAAGATTAAAGGGAGAGCCGGCGACTGAAGCGCGCCCGCGACTTCCCTGAAGACGGGCTACACGCCGCAACCTGATTGGCTGAAAGTAAACTAAATACTTAAACATCTGACGGATAGGCTGTCAAGTTTGTCCCCGGAAGAAGCCAGCGTCGGATGCCGGCGATCACCTTCAGTCTGATGCAACGAAATTCATCCAGAGATGCCGAAGGCGCCGCGAGTTTGCAATAACTTGCACTCCCGTTCCTCCCAGGCCCGCCCTCGCCAGGCAAGTGGCTGGTTTTCAGTGCGCTAGTCCATTCTTCACATTCTCAAATCTGGAAAGCGACTTGCATTGACAACCAATGGAAGGCCAAGTTTCTCCCCCCCGATTGACCGGACGGCGTTAACCGCCGCAATTCCCCTCCGGCGTTTGTGCTTGCAACCAGGTAACAGTTCGGTAACCTGACGCTAGAACCGTGTCCGGCTGGCGTTAGGAATAAACGCAAGGAACAAATGCCCGCGATACAAGGATCGGTTTTCAACAATACGCCCGATCGTCGTGCCATGCGGCGATTCTCCATGAAGCTGCTCGCCTCTGTACGCGTTTCCGGCATTCCCAGCGAATTCGCCACTGAGACAATAAACGTCAGCGCCCGCGGCCTCTTCTTTTATTTAGATCGTCTGATGACCGAAGGCGCCCGCGTCGAGGTCACGTTGAACTTTCCGCCCGAGATCACTCTCGCCGACCCGCTGCAGGTGCGCTGTGTTGCCCGAGTTGTTCGGGTTGAGCCTGAAACCACGACACGAACCGGCGTGGCCGCGATGATTCACGAATATGAATTCCTGCGGTCAGAAAATGCCGCTCAAGCCTCCTCCGGAATGGAGCCCGGCTGGCACTCCGCGCCGTAACCCCCTTTTAGAACTGCGGGCCCGTTTCTTGTGATCAGAATCACGATTTGCGGTACCTCCCCGCACAGCCTTTCCCGACAACCTGACCTAGCATCTTTGACATGGAACCGACCCTTGCCGGCGAATGTCACTGTAGCTTGAGCTGCGGCGATCAGGCTGCAGCTTCTGCCGTCATAACTAAAAACATCGACTTCGTCTCGCTCAAGCCCCGCGACTTCGACCAGCGGCCTTTGCTGGTTATATGGGAAATGACCCAGGCCTGCGATCTGAAATGCGCGCATTGCCGGGCCAATTCGCGGCCGCATCGCCATCCGCTGGAGCTCTCAACTGCTGAGGCGTTCCATCTCATCGATCAGATCGCTACAATGAAAGTTCCTCTCTTCGTCCTTACCGGCGGAGATCCCCTTAAGCGCCCCGATCTGCTTCCAATCGTGCAGTACGCGCACAAACGCGGCGTGCGCACCTCCCTCACACCAAGCACGACGCCACTCCTGGTTCGCGACGCAATTTTCGAATTGAAGCAGAGCGGCTTGATGCGGCTGGCAGTCAGCCTTGACGGCTCGACGGCGAAGCTGCATGACGGCTTTCGCGGCGTCGCCGGCTCTTACCAGCGCTCGCTCGACGCAATCGGCTGGTGCCATGAGGCCGCTCTCCCGGTCCAGGTGAACACCACCGTCTCGCACCGTAACTTCGACGATCTCGACAACATGATCGAACTGCTGACGAACGTTCGCGTGGTGCTGTGGAGCGTCTTTTTCCTCGTTCCCGCCGGTCGCGCCCAAATGGGCGATCTGCTCAACGCCGAGGAGCACGAGCAGGTCTTCGCCAAGCTCTACGAAATCTCGAAACGCGTGAAGTTTCACATCAAAACCACCGAAGGCCAGCACTATCGCCGCTATGTTTTGCAGCAAAGGGCAAAGAGTCCGGCGTCAAAACCTGAGGACGACCTGATCGCCAGCGCGCCCCGCGGCGTGAACGATGGCAAGGGGTTCATGTTCGTCAGCCACACCGGCGAGGTTTTTCCCAGCGGATTTCTGCCACTCTCGGGCGGCAACATTCTGTGGGAGCCGTTGGCGGAGATTTATCAGAATGCGCCGTTGTTCCGCAGTTTGCGCGACAGTTCTCAGCTCAAGGGAAAATGCGGACGCTGCGAATTCAAAGAAATTTGTGGCGGATCTCGTGCCCGAGCATTTGCCGTTACGCATGATCCTTTTGCAGAAGAGCCGTGTTGTGCATATGTGCCCGCACTACGCGCCTCCGCCGCCAGGGTTTAGTCGTTTGTCTGATGTGCCGCCACCATCGCCTGCCCCAGGCTCAACCCGCCATCACCGGCCGGCACTTCATTCTGCGTAAAAACCTCGAATCCCGCTGATTGCAACTGTGATGTCAGACGCGTTGTCAGATACAGGTTGTTGAACGTCCCCCCGCTCAAGCACACGCGATCGAGAGAAGTCTGCTTGCGCAGAGCTTCAGCAATTCGCGCAAAAATGTTGACCAGCCCACTATGAAATTTGCCACTGATCTCACTCGTCTTTCGCTTGGCCAAAACGTCTTCGACCAGCACCTCGAACATTCTTCGCGTACCAATGATCCATCCCTCGGCCCTCTGCACGAATTCGAATTCATACGCTTCGTCTGATTCCAAATCATCCGCGGCCATTTCCAATTCGATCGCCGCCTGGGCTTCGTAGGTGACCTGCTGCCGAATTCCGGCGATGGCAGCCACTGCGTCGAACAGACGTCCGCAACTCGAGGTCAGCGGCGAGTTGATCTTGCGTTCGATCGCCTGCAGTACCAAATCAACTTTTGATCGCGGGATGCTTTCTAGGAACGGCAGCTTCGTCCTCAGAAAATCGCGTCCGAAATGATGCGCCAGATAGCTCACCGCCATGCGCCACGGCTCATGAATCGCCGCCGCTCCGCCGGGCAGCGCCACATATTCAAAATGCACAGCCCGCTTAAAATCTTTGTATCCGGCGATCAAAACCTCGCCACCCCAAATCTTGCCGTCCGCGCCGTATCCGGTTCCGTCCAGAGCGATCCCGATCACTCGCCCATCAAGATGGTTCTCCGCCATGCAGCTTGCGATGTGCGCGTGATGATGCTGCACCCCGACGAGCGGCATCCCCGACCTCGCCAGTGCCCACCTGGTGGAAAAATAGTCCGGATGCAGGTCATAAGCGATGATTTCAGGCCGAATCTCCAGAACTTTTTCGAGATGATTTATAGCCTCTTCGAAGAACTTGTAGCTTTCCAAATTTTCCAGATCGCCCACATGCTGGCTGAGGAAGGCGTGCTTGCCCTTGGTTAAGCAAACGGTGTTCTTAAGCTCGCCGCCGACCGCGAGAATGGAGCGAACATCCTGGTTGAGAAAAACCGGCATCGGAACAAATCCGCGCGACCGCCGCAGCTGCTGAACTTTGTCTGCCGTGTTCGCCTGAGCTCTCTCCGCGCCCTTTGCGTCGCCTTTGCGATCTTTGCGGTTAAATACTTTTCGTGCGGGGCCCGCTGAGAGCACCCGCGACACCGAGTCATCACAACGCAGCAGGATTTCGCGGTTATGCATCAAGAAATAATCCGCAAGCTTGCCCAGCCGGGCTCGCGCTTCGTCATTCCCGATCGCAATCGGCTCCTCGCTCAGATTCCCGCTCGTCATCACCAAGGCCGCAAACTTGCCTTCCATCAGCAACAAATGGTGAAGCGGCGTGTATGGCAGAAACACGCCGAGATACCTGTTCCCCGGCGCGACTTCATCAGCAACATCAGAAGCGATGTCAGTCCATCTTCGCAGCAGCACAATCGGACGTTGAATCGACTGCAGCGCAACCGTCTCGGCATCGCTGATCTCGCAAATCCTCTGCGCAACCGCGAGGTCCGGAACCATGATGGCAAACGGCTTACCCACTCGCCGCTTCCGCTCTCGAAGCAACCCCACAGCAGCCTGATTCGCCGCGTCTGCTGCAAGGTGAAATCCGCCGAGCCCTTTGATCGCCACAATCCGCCCCGCCTTCAATAGTTCAATCACATCGGCAACCCGATCGCCGCTCTGAAGCTTGCGCCCGCCGTTGTCCCACAACTCCAGTTGCGGCCCGCACTCCCAGCACGCATTCGGTTGCGCATGGAAACGGCGGTCCAGCGGATTGTCATATTCCGCCTGGCACGCCGGGCACATCTTGAAAACCGCCATCGACGTGTGCGGACGGTCGTAAGGAATATCGTGAACGATGGTGAATCGTGGCCCGCAATTGGTGCAATTAGTGAACGGATATCGATAACGCCGGTTCTTAGGATCGAAAACCTCGCGCAGGCAATCGGCGCAGGTCGCCACATCGGGAGAAATCAACGTCCGAACCGTCTCCTCGGCATGGCTGGCAATAATGCGGAATTCGCGGTCCCCGTTGCAGGGCAGATCGGCGGTAACAATATCGGTGATTCGCGCGAGCGGCGGGGCTTCCCGCGGCAACCGTGAAATAAAATCGTTCACTGCCGACGGCGGGCCTTGTACCTCGATCGTGACTCCGGAAGAAGTATTTCGAATTGTGCCCGCCAACCGGGTTTCTGTTGCAAGCCGGTAGATGTACGGGCGAAAGCCAACCCCTTGCACGATCCCGGAAACGTCGATCTGTCGCCGGACCAACATGTCAGGCCAGCGATTCGGCTCTTGCAGTCTGCGTCTTCTTGCGCTGCTCCAGCCAGCCGAGCCAATCCTTCACCCCGTCGCCTTTGGTGCAGGACACTCGAATGATTTCCATATCCGGATGAACACGGCGGGCGTTCTCTTCGGCCTTCGCAATATCGAAAGGAACGTAAGGCAGCAAATCGGTCTTGGTGATCACCAGCAGCTCGGACTTGAAAAAAATCGACGGGTATTTGAGCGGCTTATCTTCGCCTTCCGTAACACTGAGCAGCACAATTTTTCCCGCCTCGCCAAGATCGTAGCTCGACGGGCAAACCAGGTTCCCCACATTCTCGAAGAACAGAAGATCGATTTCATCTAGCTTCCAGTCCGCGAGATGCCGCTCGATCATGCGGGCATCCAGGTGGCAGGTGCCGCCGGTCGTGATTTGCTTCACCGGAAATCCGAAGCGCCTCAGCCGTGCAGCATCATTTTCGGTCTGAATATCTCCGGTGAGCACCGCAACGCGCTCGGCATGCGGTAAAGCATCCAGTGTCTTCTCGAGCAGCGTGGTCTTGCCTGATCCGGGCGAGCTGATCAAGTTCAGGCAAAGCACGCCATTATCGCGAAAGCGCTCTCGCAACTCGGCCGCGATGCGGTCGTTTTCGCTAAGCACCTTCTTTTCAAGCGGGACTCGGTTCATGCTCCTCCAACTCGACATACGCGATTTCCAACTGGTCTCCGCTCATGCATTCGTTCCGCGTGCTCTGGCATTTCGTACAGTGAAAATCGAAATCCTTCACCGTGAATTCAGTGTCGCAATCTAAACATCGGTGCCGTCGCGGACAGAATTCAATTTCAAGCTGCAAGCCTTTGAACTCAGTATCGTCGGTGAGCACTTCGAAACCGAACTTCAATGCCTCGGGATCAACGGCCGCCAGCTCGCCGATGCGCAATCCCACTTTCGTCGGCTTCGCGCCCGGATGCCGCGCCGCCTCTGTTATAACCGCTGCCATTATCGATTGCGCAATGCTCAATTCGTGCATTCAACAGATCCTCGGCAGCTGATCGCCCGATAGCATATCCACAATCCGAGTTGTGCCTAAACCGGTTCGCATGGTGACCAAGCCTGGGTTCGATTCCCTGACACTCCCGATGATTACCGCTTGGGAGGCGAGTGGATGCCTGCGCATGCTCACAAGCAATTCGTCGGCGGCTTCCGGCGCAACAATCGCGACCAGCTTGCCTTCATTGGCGACGTAAAGCGGATCGAGGCCCAGCATCTCGCAGGCGCCCTTGACATCCTCGCGCACGGGAATTGTTTCTTCATCCAATTCAATGCCAACGCGCGACTGCTCTGCTATCTCATTCAGCGTGCTCGATAGCCCGCCGCGCGTTGGATCGCGCATGCACCGGATTGTCGTCGTTGTTTTCAGCATCTCGGCGACCAGGGTGTGCAAAGCGGCACTGTCGCTCTCAATGGCGCTTTCGAATTCCAGACCTTCGCGCTGCGCAAGGATCGCAATGCCATGATCGCCAATCGACCCACTCAGCAGCACCTTGTCGCCGGGCCGCGCCCGATCAGCCGACAACTCCAGCCCATCCGGAACGATGCCAATCCCAGTCGTGTTGATGAACAGCCCGTCGCCTTTGCCTTTCTCAACAACCTTGGTGTCGCCGGTGATCACCTGCACGCCGGCGGCTTCGGCCGCATTCCGTAGTGAGCCCACCACGCGCTGCAGCGCATCCATCGAGAAGCCTTCTTCAATGATGAATGCGGCGCTTAGATACAGAGGCTGTGCGCCGCCCATGGCCAGGTCGTTGATCGTGCCGTGTACCGCAAGCGAACCAATGTCTCCGCCGGGGAAAAACAGCGGCTTCACCACAAACGAGTCAGTGGTCACCGCGATCCGCGAGCCATTGATGTTCACGACGGCCTGATCGTCGAGCTTGGCCAGCGTGGCATTCTGAAAGGCGGGCAGGAATACGTCGCGCACCAGTTCCGCGCTGAGCTTGCCGCCGCTGCCATGCCCAAGGAGGACGCGGTCGCGCGTCACCAAAGGCGTAGGGCAGCTTAGGGAGGCGATAATTTTGGCGGAATCAGCCATTCACATGAACAAAGTTTCAAGGTTTGAGAGGTTTCACAGCTCTGAACACTGGCTCCAAAACTTTGAAAACTTTGAAACCTTGGCACCTGATACCCAAACTTGAAACTCGAAACTTGAAACTGGCAACCGGAACCTTGAATCCTCTGAAACCTACTTACGATCCCACTGCCACTTTCCCCGCTCCCGCATGCCGCCGATAGTGGTAATAAGCGGCGCACGCTCCCTCCGCAGAGACCATCGGGGCCCCCAGCGGATTCTCCGGCGTACAGCGAACCGCAAACGCCGAACAATCCGTTGGCTTTTTCAGCCCCTGCAAAACCAGCGCGCTGATGCACTCGGCCGGCTCCTCGGCCGAAATCAATTGCAGATCGAAGATATGATTCGCATCGTACTCCGCGTACGCTCTCGAAAGCCGCAGCCCACTTTGCGGAATCGTGCCAATCCCGCGCCACTTCTGGTCGGCAACTTCGAACACCTCGCGCATGATCTCCTGCGCGCGCTCGTTGCCCTTGTAGGTAACCGATCGCACATACTGGTTCTCAACCCGTGTCTCGCCGCGCTCCAGTTGCTTCACCAGCATGAGAACCGCTTCCAGCAAATCCACCGGCTCAAACCCGCCGACAACGATTGGGACATTAAAATCGCGCACCAGGCTCTCGTATTCGCCGTATCCCATGACCGTGCAGACGTGACCCGGCGCGATAAAACCTTGCACGCGATTTTCCAGAGACGCCAGCAAAGCGCGAATCGCCGGAGGAACGAGTACGTGCGAAACCAGCAGAGATAAATTCTTCAGCCCCTCGCGCTTGGCCTGCCAGGCCGCCATGGCGTTCGCCGGGGCCGTCGTCTCAAAACCGATCGCCAGAAAAACCACTTTCCGATCAGGATTGGTGCGCGCGATTCTCAACGCCTCCATCGGCGAGTACGCCACGCGCACGTCCGCGCCTTGCGCCTTGGCTCGGAACAGGTCTGAATTCGACCCGGGCACCCGCAGCATGTCGCCGTACGAAACCAGGATGACTTCAGGGCGGAGAGCCAGCGCGATAGCCTTATCGATCGTCTCTAGCGGAGTTACGCATACCGGGCAGCCCGGCCCATGCACCAGTTCGATCTGTTTGGGAAGAAGCTCGTCCAGTCCATAGCGCATGATGGTGTGCGTTTGCCCGCCGCAGATTTCCATCAGCACCCAAGGTTTTGTCGTCCAGTCGGCGATTTCCTTGGCGAGGGCGTGCGCAATGCGAGAGTCGCGATATTCGTCGAGAAACTTCATAGATCAGCCAAGAACGAAGAACCAAGAGCCGAGAACCGAGAGCTTTTTGCTTAGCCGCTTTCTTCCGGCAATTCGTCTTTCAACACCCCGGTCTCTTCCAGCAGCTGATACGTGCGTTCGGCCTCTTCCGCGTCGATCCGGCTGATCGCAAATCCGACGTGCACCAGCACGTAATCGCCGATCTGCGCCTCGGGAACAAATTCCAGGCTGGCTTGGCGTACAATTCCGCCAAATTGCACGCGGCCCATGCGCATGCCATTGCTTTGCTCAATGGAGACAACTTGCCCCGGTATCGCCAGACACATATCTATCCTGATTCTACAGCGGCATTCGCGCCTCGCCCAATCTTCCTCTGCTCGGACGAGTAGCAGCCGATTCCAGGGCTAAGACGTTGGGTTTGAGCGAGATGGGAGAGTTATTGCACCTGCGGCTGGTCACGCCAGCTGGGCGCCTGGAAAACCAACTCGACTAACAAAAGGCGCGCAAGCAGTTCCGGGCTGGGACCCGTAACTGTACTTGATTTGCTTCGCCCCTCGAAGAATACGTGTAAAACTCCTCTCTCGATTTCGTATTCTCCGGTGTACTTCTTGTGTTTGATATCGAGGGAAATTGGTGACCGGGCTGGCATAAATCCCTTTACAGTTGTGCAAAAGGCACAATGCTATGGGTATCGTGGCTCGCCGAGAACGGATTGACAATCCCTCGAAAGATGTAGCCATGCACTACTGTGTACTGGTTGCCGGGTCCCAACCCCGCCCACGGCATTTTGAGTGCTATAGGGAATTGTCGACTGTGTTCAAAAAGGCGGACTCGCGTGAATTCAGTCACGCTTGCCTGGCCAGTAGACGTCAGGAGAGGTCGATGATGCTGATGGGCTGAGGAGCTTTCCAAGTGCGAAACCGATAACACCGTAGAACGCAGCGTTCAAAAGACCCAGCACCAGCAAAACGGTTAAACGCGACACATCTTCCGTAGCTTTGCATCCCTATGGATGATTGACGTCATCGGGCGTGACTGTTCGAAAAGAACCAAAGAAGAATCGCGCAAGGGGCTCCTGCTTGGACGGGATCCGACAAATGCCAGTGTCACGCGAGATTCGTCCCGACGCTGATCGGTCCCGGCACGTCGCCGGAGTCGCTCGGAGGCTCTGCATCAACACTCTCTCATGGAAGGCGTTAGCACGCATTGACATGGCCGCTTCTCGTCTCACAAATTTCAGTTCCTTCCGCCTGACGGTTTAGGCCTGAGTAGTCAGCGGCACCTTTGCCGATCTGCAATGCCCCTGAAACAGCTCTGCCGCTTGCCCGATGGACTGGCGCACAAACATGCCCTCGGCAAAACACCCTCACCATCCCTTGAATGTAACCTCGAAATCCATCTCCTGCGTGGCGGGCTGATAGACGCACATTGCAGGATGGAAGGTCCATTTGGAAACCGCGCGCACAGCCTCTTCTGCGAGATCAGGGCGGGCAGTGTCCAAAGCCTTCAATGCAGCGGGCTTTCCGTCCTTACCGACCCTGCCATGCACACGCACCGTGATGGCTTCATTTGATAGCGTCTTCGGTACCGGCTGTGGAGTGTTATCGGCAAAGGCGCGGTGGAACTCGCTGCTGCAGGAATTCTCGATTTTCGCGTCTGCCGGATAGTCGAAATATTCCGGTGGGTAGTCTGTCCGTACCACCACGTTCCAGTCGATATCGAGCAGTTTCTGGTTGGCCACCCAGCGTTCGAGATGACCGGGGAGCCACGCGTTATTGAAGCGGAAATAGGCTGACTGCTGGATCGTTTCATCGCCCAGCCGAACCGATAAGAGGAATCCGCTATGCGCATCCACGCAGATCTGGCCTGACTGCTGTTCGTCGCCTTTGAGGGTGTCGAAGTCGATACAACGCGCCGGCTGGCCCTCCATGTTAGTATCTGCGATCGCACGGATGAGGTCAGCCGGTTCGAAGCTCCCGTGAAATGCCGGTAGCATCTTGCGGACGGAAGTCAACGCAGCCGGCTCCGTGCCCTCGGAACGATACGTGGCGAGGTCGCTGCCATCCTGCACTCGAATAAACTTGTAATTTCCGTACGTGAACTCCCAACGCTTGTTCACAGGCGTTCGTACGCTGATTTTGATCGAGCCTACCGAGGATTCTCCAGGACCGGGGTTCAGCACTCGGAAGCTGGCGAATTCCTCGTTCGCCGGCCACACGGGCGTCGTAAGCATTACCGCCCGCTCCAGCAGTCGCACCGCCTCGGCGTGTAACAGAGGATCTTCGACCGGCGCCGCATCGGAACGAAGGGTAGTGGTCTGCCCAAGGCAAGCCGGAATGCATAGCCAGAAGCACAGAAACGTGCATCGTCGCATCGATCGAGTATAAGCGCTATGTCTACCAACAAGTGGGGCACCAGTCGGCAGGGCGCTTGCCCCTTGGCCAGCGTTACCCACCACTACGACTCTGGTCCTCAGTTTCCGAGTTGCCGACCATTCGGGAGATGGATCGCCCACTGCGCGGTGTTGTTGAAATCGAATAGCATTCTCCAGTTGCTCTCATTAGACTATCCCTGACTTCGCCAGTTCGGCACCAAAATGATCAAAAGTGGAACTCGCATTGGCGAGTACGAAATCCAAAAACTGCTGGGTTCTGGCGGCATGGGGGAAGTGTTCCGCGCGCACGACTCTCGCCTTGGTCGCGACGTTGCAATAAAGGTTTTGCCACGCATTCTGGCAACCGATTCGGAAAGGTTGAAGCGCTTCGAGCAAGAGGCTAGAGCGACTGCAGTACTGAATCATCCCAACATTCTCGTGGTGTTTCGGATGGGCACGCACGAGGGCGCGCCCTATTTGGTTTCCGAACTGCTGGAAGGCGCAACGCTGCGCGAGCAACTTGTCCGTGGGCCTTTGCCCGTGCGGAAGGCCATTGATTACGGGATACAAATAGCACGGGGCTTGGCGGCGGCACACGACAGGGGCATCGCACATCGCGATCTGAAGCCGGATAATCTTTTCGTAACGAAAGACGGGCACGTCAAAATTCTGGATTTTGGCCTGGCGAAATTGATCCAGGTACCCAGGCATGCTGAACAAAATGCGCTGACCGCCGACACCGGGACTGAGCCCGGCATGGTGATGGGCACGGTCGGATATATGTCGCCTGAACAGGTGCGTGGACGGTCTGCCGATCATCGCTCTGATATTTTCGCGTTCGGTGCGGCCATGTACGAAATGCTGTCGGGAAAGCGTGCCTTTCATAAGCCCACTTCTGCGGAAACGATGACTGCGATCCTCAATGAAGAGCCGCCATCCGTTTCACAGACTGCGCTCAACGTGCCTCCGGGGTTGCAGCGTATTGTTCATCGCTGCCTCGAGAAGAACCCGGAACAGCGGTTCCAGTCAGCGTCAGATTTGGCGTTTGCACTAGAGGCCCTGTCAGATTCAGGGAGTGCATCAGCTGCCACCATTGCGCAAACAAAACCGAAGGTCAAATGGCGTTGGCGCGCCGTAGCTGCTGCCGCCGCCATCATCGCCGCATTGGTTCTTTGGTGGGAACAACCTGCCGCAATGCCGCACATAGAAGGAATCGTTCAACTCACGCACGACGGGCAGCCGAAGCCAATTCCAACCTCGCTGGCCAGTGATGGGTCGCGAGTATATTTCCCCGAGCAGAATGCCGGCGTTTTCGGAATTGCACAGGTTTCCGTAGCTGGTGGCGAAACCGTGCCTCTCGCGACCAGCCTGGAAAACCCCATGCCCCTGGACATTGCGCCAGATTCGTCTGTTTTGCTTGTTTCTTACGGTACGCAGGACGAGAGTTATCTCGGAGAGCTGCCCCTTCCTGGCGGTCAAGTGCGCAAGATCGCCAGAGGGGAGAGTGCTGCGTTTTTCCCGGATGGCCAGCATATCGTGTATTGTTCCGGGCCTTCAATGTATGTCGCACAAAAAGATGGCTCGAATTCCCGCAAGATTTCGGATGTTGGATGTTACGACGGTCGTTTACCTCCGGTGATCTCTCCCGATGGGACAAGGATACGATTTGTTGTTCCGGATCGTTCCGGCCCCCCTGTGTATAAGGAGATTCAGGCTGATGGCACACGATTGCAGCAATTAGACGGACCTGTGAAAGGCTGGAATGGGAAATGGGTCCGCAACGGAAAGTTCTTTGTATTTGAGCGAAATGAAAATTGGCGCACAGATCTCTGGATTCGCCCTGAGAAGACTGGGATCTTATCGCGCTCCGGATTACCGTTTCGCTTCACCAATGGCCCTCTCTCGTTTGACGCACCGTTACCGAGTCGTGATCGCAGCCGTATTTACGCCATCGGGTACCAGAACCGCGGCGAGCTGGTCCGCTACGATCCTAGCTCCAGGCAATTTTTGCCTGTACTCGACGGTATCTCCGCGACCGATCTCGTATATTCAGCCGACGGAGAGTGGCTGATATATCTCTCTTATCCTGATCACGATTTGTGGCGAATCCGCGCGGACGGCAGCGATCGCATGCAGCTTACATACCCCCCCGTGGAAGTGTATTGGCCTCATATCTCTCCCGATGCCAAGGAAGTGGAATTCCTTGGCTACATTCCACGCAAGGGCATGGGAACCTATATTGTCGACATCACCGGAGGAGACGCCAAATTCGTAAATGACTCCCCTTTCTCCTCGGCTTGGTCCTACGATGGCAAATCCCTTCTCGTGAATGTTCAGGTTGCCGGGAAAAAAGTTGAGGAGCTCAATACTGAGCAGCTTGCAAACTGGCAGCTTGCAATTTTTAACCTTAAATCAGGCGCGATCTCGACAATCCCGAATTCGCAAGGGAAGGTCAGCGCGTTTCAGCTTTCCCCGCACTTGATCGTTGCCAGTGGACAACAGGGCGCATTGTACTGGTTCGACCTTACCACCCAGAAATGGTCTATGCTGGCCGATGGGCCTATCAACACGTATATGCCGTCCCCGGATTTGCAGTACATGTACTTCGTTCGCGAAACGCCGGGGAATCCGCAGGCAATGCGCGTCCGAATGTCCGATCATAACATTGAGGCGGTTGCCTCCCTCAAAGGGTTGCGGCGCATAGCCGATCCTGCCATTGGCGGGGGATCGTGGATCGGCGTCGCTCCAGACGGCTCGGTGCTGTTAACTCGTGACACCGGAACACAGGAAATCTACGCCATTGACGTAAAGTGGCCATGAGTTGAATGAAAAGGCCCTTTTCATCGCGAAGTCGAGCCCTGATGGTCTTTTCCGAGTGACGAGCAACTCGGAAGTAATGCCTGATATCGTTCCGCGGCTAGTTGGAAGCGAGAACTCACGTTTGGCTACTGCGAACGGCCAACGGACGTAGCAGAATGTATGCGCTGACGCCACGACTCGCGATCCAGTGGAATTCCTTGCTTCCATACCTCGACGATATCGCGAGTTGCCATGATATCTGCCGTTGCATCACCGTTCACTAGGACAAGATCGGCGCGTAAACCCGGTGCGATCCGGCCGCGACCCGTCAAATGAAACGTATCGGCTGAAACCGAAGTCGCACATGCCAATGCCTGTTCCGGAGTCAACCCGGCTTTGACAAGATATTGCAGTTCACCGTGCATCGAGATGCCCGGCGCCGTCCCAGGATTGCCAGCGTCCGTCCCCGCCAGAATGCGAACATGTGCTGCGGCAAGTGGCGGGATGGCAGTCATCGAGAACATGCACTTATGCGGCTGACCGTGGTTGATGTTTTTCCTGAGCTGGGGTAGGTAATCAGCCGCCACGTAGGGACTGAGCTTCGAATCATTTAGAAGATGCTGCCCAGGACTCTCGTTGCACACGCTTTCCAAGACACTGAAGGTAGGGATGACGAACACATGATGCTCCGCAACAAGTGGCACAAACTTCGGGTCAACTGCGTCGCCGCCAAACGCGAATAAGTGGGCAAGGCCATCCGCGCCGGACTCGATCACATCCATCGCTTGCTGCTCGCTGTGGATGTGCACCACTGCCAGTTTGCCCCTCGCATGGGCGGCAACGACCAACGCATTCAAAGTCGCCCGGTCGATGCTCGGTCTTCCGCCCTGCCCGGTGTCCCCTCCATATTCGTAGATGATCTTAATGAAATCGGAACCTTCGGCTATTCGGTCATCAACCCAGGCTTGCGCACCCTCGGGCCCAGTAAGAGTTGGGAACTTCAGTCCGTATTCCGTGCCGTGGCCACCCGGAGCGGTCGCGACGTAACCGGAGGAAAACAGATCCGCGCGGTCACTGGCTTTGTTTGCATTCTGTTCGGCCTTCTCGGCGGTAGCCAACTGCAAGTCCATCAACATGGAGATGTCTGTCGTGACACCAAAGACAGCGGATTGCTCCAAGTCACGTCTGGAGTGTATATGCGTATGCGCGTCGATCAGCCCCGGAATTAGAGTCTTCCCTCTTCCATCTACTACACGGATATTCCTCGGGGCAGGGATGTGTCGGCCAATTTGCTCGATTTTTCCATCGCGCACAAGAACAGAGGCTCGCGGGATGACGCGCTCGCCATCGAAAACTCTTGCATCTTTGATCAGGACATCTTGCGCTCCGAGGAAGCCGTGGATCACAAACAAAAGTAGTATCAATCGTATCGACCGCACGATTCACCCTTGTACTGCGAATTTTCGAATTCCAAGAGTATAGCCCGGCCCGGACTCTTGCTCGCGGATGACGGGCAAACCGGAAGTAATGCCTGATGTCTTTCCTGCTTGGCGATGGCTGCCATGGTCGAGACCAAGGCGTCTTTGCAGATGGGGCGTGGACGCTGCTCGGCGTTCTCGGAAGAATTGGCTGCTCGGTTTCGCGCCAAAGCTTTTGTCCGGGTCAGGCGTCGGCGAAACGGGCACCCGTCGGCGCGCGAGCGAGTCGGAAGAATCTGGCTGCCCCGAAGAGACTGGAAGCCCGATCCTGATGGGGAGCCGTGGACGAATCATTGCTGAGCAAGGCTCAATAAGAGTGGCGTTGAGGTCTAATTCCAATCGCCCCAGTTTCCCAATCGCCGACTATTTGATCCTGGCTTCGCTCAGTTGAGCACGAAATTGCTAAGCGCGAGCTTGGTTGCTTTCCAAGTGAGGCTCCTCGACGACGGCGCGGAGTTCTTGTATCCGCCCGGAATCTGCGGAACCACCGTATAAGTTTCCCCTAAACTCAAGCTGCTTGTAACCGGGAAGTAGTAGAAGCCGGAGATATCGGTGCTTGCGCTTGCGACACCTGCGCCCGATGAGCTCAGGAAGTTTAAGGTTACCCCGGGAACTCCGTGTCCGTAAGCATCTAGTACTGTCCCTGTAATCGGATTCGGGACGGGGCCAACGTTTGCAATTATTCCATTGACGTCTGTCACTAGAGTCGCATCCGGATTGAACGTCACTCCGTTTCCATCAACACAGGTGGTTAAGACATGGACGCCAGCTTGCGCATTGAGCTGATTCACCGTCGCCGAAAGAGTGTTGACTTCTACCTGAACCAGGTTCATGTCAGCTCCGGTTTGCGCCGCCGTCAATTTGCTGGTTAGAGCGGTAGCAATCCCGGAGTTGTTGATGCACCCCAGGCCTAGGTTCGTATTGACCAAATTAGCCACGCCCGCGATTGTCGTCTTGACATTGACAGTGACCGAAGTTGAGTGAACATGCGCGCCTGACGTTCCGGTCACATTCACCGTATAGGTACCGGCAGTAACCGAGGGCCCCAACTTGACGGTTAAGGTCGACGAGATCGTGCCATCGCTTGGCGGAGTCACAGGATTCGGGCTGAAACTTTCCTGGAAACCGCTCGGTCCCGAAGCGCTCAGCGTGACTGGGGAAGAGAATGTGTCAATCGAATTCACGGTGATTGACGTCGTTGCCGAGCTGCCGACTGCCATGGTGATTGCAGCAGGCGCGCTGAACGAGAAGTCCGGCACAATCACGCGGAACGAGGCTTTGTCACTGTTGTTGCTGAGATTGGGATCGTCGGGTGACGAAGCTTGGACGCTGGCTGTGTTGGTCACAATAGTGCCGCGAGCCAACCCGGACTTCAGAGTCCCCGTAAGAGTGATTGCCGCCGACGCGTTTGCCGCGAGCGCCGAGTAAGTCACCGTTATCGTACTGCCTGATGTAGCGCATACACCCACCCCGGTCGAACTGCACGAGCCAACAGTTAGTGCCGATGGCAGCGTGTCGGTCATAACCACCGTCTGCGCGTCGTTTGGGCCGAGATTAGTTACCGTGATGCTGTAGGTGACCGTATCACCCGCTTTCGCCGTGGTGCTGGAAACCTGTTTGCCGATTGTGAGGTCGGCTTCGGGCGCGCTTTCATAAGCGCCGATGTCCGGTGTGTCCTTGCGTTGTACGCCGCGCTGGTCGGTGGGAAGCGTGGAATTGAGGCTCGAGTCGGCTGCGCCGATTGCCGAACTGCCGGCGGGCAGCGCCATGGTTGGCGTGTCACCGGAATTGGAAGGACTACTGGTATTCAGCTGCAGCGGGCCAAGCTTAGGGTCAGAGGTAACGACCACGCCGGGGCAGCCAGCATTACTCATGACCAGGTTGCCCGAACCGCTTTTCGTCACCGTACCGATAAGAATACATTCATTCGCGGCATCGTTTCCGTTTGGGCCGTTATTCGCAATGATTGTGTTGTCAAGAGTGAACGTTGCAGATCCGTTGTCATTGATAACCGCAACACCAGCTTCACCCGAGGTGCTCCGGTTGTTGCTTACCGTGGCGTCCTGAACCGTGAGGGAGCCGTTCCGGGAAAAAATCGCAGCGCCTAAACCAAACCGTCTTGCGTAGGCGGTACGTCGCCCTTCAGGCCATGAGTTACGGCGTTGTTGTAGAAAGTACTGTTTTGTATCGTTAGGTTACCGCTGTCATTAAAAATTGCGCCACCCAGGGCAGCGCCTCCGCCGCCACCGGGACCCCCACTTCCCCCGAACAGTCCGCCTGTACCACCGTTTCCTGCGCCTCCGCCGAAACCGCCATTGCCGCCGGTCGCGCCACCTCCGCCTCCACCGCCTCCAAAACCGCCATTGCCACCGTTCTCACTATCCGCCTCCGAGCTACCCGAACCGCCACCGCCACCACCGTATCCGCCGTTGCCCCCCAAGTGTGTAAAGCAGATAATGCACTGGGGATCCGTATTTGCATCACCAGTGCCGCCTCCGCCTCCTCCCCCGCCGGAACATCCGTTGTGACCATTGCTACTGACATCGCCGCCCTCACCCCCGCAGAAGTTTCCACCAGCGCCCCCCTGGCTATTCACATCATCGCCGCCGTTCTCGACGCTGCCTCCCCCGCCACCTCCGCCTGAAGTCGCGTTACCTCCATTGCCGCGAGCGCCCCCTCCGCCTCCTCCACCCCCGACGAATGGCGCAGCAGACTTCAACTGCGCGCCGCCGTTACCGTAAAGCCCGCCTCCGCCGCCCGCGACCGAGGGAAAATTATCGGGGAACGTTGGGCAGCCGCCTTCTGAACTTCCGTTGCCACCCGTCGCCGAATTGTTTGAAAAGGTACTATTCACGACTGTCAGGACCGGGGAGGTGTTTGAACTTGTGTGATCCACCGGGTCTTGTGTTTTTCCGACGTAGATTGCGCCGCCGGCACCCATGCCGCCGCCGCCACCGCATGCTCCGTTCCCTCCTTTGACGGTAAAGTTCTTAATCCACACGTCCTGCAATGTCAGGTTCCCCGTGCCGGAAAAACTAATGCCTGTCAGCACACCCGAAGTAGGTGTGATCGAGGCGTATCCAACGGCGAACATTCGGGCATATGGATGATCAGCGTTCGTTGGCGCCCACTCCAGAATCGTTCCGTTTCCTAGGATGGTCACAGTCGAGGAGATGATGGGCGTGGCTGTGGGTCCAAAAGAATTGTGCGCATCGCCGTCCCAGAAATCATGGAAAGTTAATGTTCCCCCCGGCAATACGATTATGTTCCAGCTGTTCGAAGAATCTGAGCAACCAGTGTCGTAGGTGTCGTCGGGTTCGGTTTGGTCGAGGGCGACAGCCCGCTTGAACGCGGTTGCGTAGATGGCCTCCTGAAGCGAGCAGAGCCCCGCTGTGACCCCTGAGAAAATTGTGGTGACGTAGATTTGTGCGGCGCTCTGCTGTGCCAGCGCAAACACAACCGCGGCACTGAACAGGGTTGCCCGGCAGAGCCTCGACGCACGTGCACATCTTGCTGCGGATGAATGTTGCTGGGCTGAAGCGAATGGAAGCGATGACGCGGAAACCGAGACAAAATTCATGGCGCACTCCTTGGGAACCCCGCGGCAGTTCCCGTGTGAGGGCGCCGCAGCTTTTGATTTACGGAATGATCGAACCTCCTTCGATCACCGTTAAGCTCGTCTGTAGGTCTGAGACCAAATTGGATAACTGGGTACCTCCGACTCCCGCCAAACTCGTCTGCATGTGGCCCAATATTGCTGACATTTGGGGCCCTAAGATCGGGGAAGCCTCCTTCATCCCTACCGTCGCTGCAAATGCGATCAAAGCTACGACCAGGGCGTACTCGATCAGGTCATCGTGAAACGAAGTAACCGTCACCTTCGTTTTCGCGTAACAATCTGCTTCCGCTTGGGCGAGTGTGAGGCTGCCCGCAAGATCGTCTTCGATAATAACCACGCAGGGGAGAAAGCCGCCAAGTAGCGTCGCCACATCCGCGGCTTGGCCAACGGCATCGAGCGTAGCGTGGAAAGGAGGCGTTTGCGTATCATCCCGCGTCTCGATGTGAAGCGTGTCCCAGACCCCACCTGTTTGCGCTTGTATTGGGTTGGTCTGCTGTAAGGACACGGCCACGGGGCCAAGGTTGAATGATGTGTTCAGCCCAGTGATGGATGGAATCGTGGACGCCGTAGAAGTCGAGGTTGCAGTCTGCGCTAACCCGAGGTTTGCTGTCAGAATTACCAAAACGCAGGCAATCGTCTTCTCGGATAGGTTTCGCGTGGTGTTGATAAGCGAATTTCCCTTCATTAGAACCTCTCCTTCTTGCACGGAAATACTGGCCAGAGGTTTTCTGCTGCAAGGCGCAACTCTGAAAAACCCGGCGAAGCATGCCGGATTCCGTGCAGTCTCTCAATAGCGGAGCGTATGTCGCGACATTAATTTTTGTGTCGGTTTAACACGCTGAAAACAGAGAACATGCTGCGAAATGCCCTTTTGGAGGTAGAATTGCCGGAACTTTCGTTCAGTGCTGTGCCGGGCCGCGCCAACCATAGATGCCCGTACACAGCGGATTTCGTTGGAGCGCCACTTGGTATCAGGGCCAGTCACAGCCCCGGGCAAGATCCGGTTCGGCGGAGAATTCGAACTCGACACCGCTTCTCATAAATTGCGGCGCCACGGGCTCGCGCTCAAGCTGGAGCGCATTCCCTTTGAAATCCTGATTTTTCTGGTTCAGCGTCAAGGTGAGATCGTCACCCGCGAACAGATTGTCGAGAGAATCTGGGGCAAAGACGTTTTCCTTGACACTGACAACAGTATCAACGGCGCAATCCGAAAAATCCGGCAAGTGCTCAGGGATGATTCTGACGAGCCGCGCTTTATACAGACCGTCACCGGGCATGGGTATCGTTTCATTGCTTCCATCGCGGTTGAAGATTCACCTGCCGTGACATCTGCATATACCGTCCCCGCCATTGCGGCTCAGCCGGAACCTGATTCTCAGCCGCCGGCTTGGCGCCACACGAAACCATGGGGCTGGATTGTTGCCGCCGTGATCACGTCCGCTCTCATCGCCTCAGCGGGCGGGTTTTTCCTCTGGCGAAAATCACACCCCACTCGCCTCGCAACTCCACGGCGGCTAATGCTTGCGGTCCTTCCGTTTCAGAACCTGACCGGCGATTCGGGAGAGGAATATCTGGTTGATGGTTTGACCGAAGAGATGATCACGCAATTGGGGAACCTGGATCTGCAGCATCTGGGAGTTATCGCGCGCACATCGGTGATGCATTACAAAGCCAGCCAGACGGCGCTCGATCAGATCGGACGCGAGCTGGGAGTCCAGTATGTGATTGAAGGCAGCGTTCGGCGTGATGCAGAGACAGTGCGAATCACAGCGCAGCTTATCCAGATGAAGGACCAGTCGCACATCTGGGCCAGGCAATATGACCGCGAGTTGAAAGGGCTATTGACCCTGCAGGGTGAGATCGCGCAGGAGATAGCCGACGAGATCCAACTGACGCTGAACGACCGCAAGTCGGGCCCCGCCCACAAAATCCTCTCGCCTCAGAATTACGAAGCTTACGATCTCTATCTGAAGGGTCAATATTTCTTCAATAAGAGAACGGTGGCGGGGCTTGAGGAAGCAATCCGATATTTCCGGGAGGCTACAAACAAGGATCCAGACTTCGCCCGCTCTTACGCAGGACTGGCTGATTCCTACGCACTCATGCCCGGCTACAGTGGTTTGCCGCAGGGCAAATTTATGAACCAGGCGCGGGCCGCTGCGTTAAAGGCATTGGCTCTTGACCAGAACCTGGCGGAAGCCCATGCTGCGCTTGCCCTCATCGTTCAGAACTATGACTGGGATTGGGAAACCTCGGAAAAAGAATTCCGCCGCGCGATCGAGTTGAACCCGAACTATGCCACCGCCCATCATTGGTACGCTGAACACCTGATGTGGCGCGGGCGGTTCGACGAGGCATTGGCGGAGAGCGAGCGAGCGCGCCAAATTGATCCGCTTTCCCTGATCATTGCGGCGGACAACGGCGCCATTTTGTACTACTCACGGCAATACGATCACGCGATCGAGAAGTGGCGTTCTGTTCTGGAGATGGACCCTGACTTTCCTCGTGCCGGCTTGATTGCCGTTGCCTATGCTGAGAAAGGAAGGGCTGCGGAGGCGCTTGCCCTGGTCGAAAAGCGCCGCCCCACGAATTCGGCGCCACCATGGTGGTATTGGTCGCTGAAGGCTTACATTTATGCTCGCTGCGGGCAGACTGCTCCGGCAGGTGTGGCCCTCAATGAGCTACTTCAAATGAACCGGCGCACCACGATCGACCCTAGAATTCTGGCGTGGAATTATGCAGCTCTGGGAGACAAGGAGCAAGCGTTCGCCTTCCTGGAAAAAGCTTATGCACAGCATTCCACCGAGCTAGTAAGCCTGAAGGTAAACCCCGCCTATGACTCTCTCCGCAGCGACCCGCGATATCAGGATTTGCTCCGCCGAGTAGGCCTTGCGGAATAAGCGTTCTGTTTGGCGTCAATCATGACCCACAAACTGTTTTATCCGGCGAATTAGCTGGGATTCGGCCTCTGAGCGCGTATATCACCAATTTCAGTTCCTTCCGCCTGAGGCTTTATGGCTTGCGTAGTCTGCCGCACCCATGAAGTGCAACGACACGTAGGGTTCGTCGCCGACCACCCAGCTGTCATGTCCAGGGGCGATATAAAAGAGGTCGCCCGGCTTCATCTCGATGACCCTGCCGTCGTCCATCGCCGCCGTCGCGCGTCCGGAGATAACCAGGCCCACGTGCTCGACCGAGCAGCTTTTCAACCCTTGTGCCGCGCCGACGTGGGTGGACCATTTCCATCCCGGCTCGTAGCTGGCGCGCCCAATCGTCATTCCGCCCACATGAATGAGCTCGAACTTCCCTTTTTCAAACCTGCGAACTTCGTCAGGATGTTCAAACCGCTTCAGAATCACTTCGTTCATGCCTTCCTCCTCCAGATTCCTCGGTTTGAGATTTCCTGCGATTAGCGTAGTCGCTCGTGGCTGAAGCGCACAGATTCAGATCACTACTCCCGGTCACGATACAGACTTTGGACTCAACTCATCGGTTTCGAAGAAATCTCTATCGATCTCACAAAAGTAAAAAGGCCGCAATATTTCGCGGCCTTCGCACTTTGGACTAAGAGGTAAGTGTTCTCTGGGTTTCTGGGCGAAACTAACCTCAGTGCCTGCCACCACCGTGCCCGCCATGACCACCGCGTCCGCCGCGACCATCGCGACGACGACGATGGCGCCCGCCACCTCCGCCGCCGGGGCGCCCCCCGCGTCCGCCACGGTCTCCGCCGCGGTCTCCGCCGCGATCGCCACCGCGGTCTCCCGAAGCTTGTGGCGGCGTATCGATGCGGTTAAAATTCGGCTCGTCGCCTTCCTCGAACTCGGCTCCGCCCTCGATGGTCAGCGCGGCCCCAACCGCCACAGTATCAGGCTCAGCTTGAGCCGCCGCTACCGGCTCTCCCCCTGTTGCCACCGGCGCAGGCGCGCCTCCACCCATCTTTGCGCGCTGCTCTTTCAGAATCGCTTTTCTGGACAACCGGATCCTATTGCCCTCTACTGCCAGCACCTTGACCAGCACCTGGTCGCCTTCCTTCAGTTCGTCGCGGACATCTTTAATCCGATGCTCGGCGACTTCGCTGATGTGCAGCAAGCCTTCGGTTCCGGGAATAATTTCGACGAACGCTCCGAAATCCGCCAGCCGCGTGACCTTGCCAAGATAGGTCTTCCCCACCTCAGCCGTTGCCGTCAGATCGCGAATGATCTGAATTGCCTTGTTCGCCGAAGCCTCGTCGTTCGACGCGACATTCACCTTGCCGGTGTCTTCCACGTCGATCTTCACGCCGGTTTGCTCGATGATCGAGCGGATCATCTTGCCGCCAGGCCCAATCACGTCGCGAATCTTATCGACCGGAATTTGCAGGGTGTAGATACGTGGCGCATACGCCGAAACTTTCTCGCGATGCGTCCCAAGAACCTCTTCCATCTTTTCCAGGATGAACATGCGCCCGCGCTGTGCCTGCGCCAGCGCCTCGCGCATGATCTGCGGCGTAATGCCGCCGACTTTGATGTCCATCTGCAAAGCGGTAATGCCGTCGCGCGTGCCGGCAACTTTGAAATCCATGTCGCCGTAATGATCTTCTGCTCCGGCAATGTCGGTCAGGATCGCGTACTGCTCGCCTTCCTTCACCAGTCCCATGGCAACGCCCGCCACGGGAGCCTTGAGCGGAACGCCCGCATCCATCAGTGAGAGAGCAGCCCCGCAGACGGTTGCCATTGAAGATGAACCGTTCGATTCCAGAATGTCGGAGACCACGCGCATGGCATAGGGCCATTTCTCTTCCGATGGAAGCACTGCTGATACTGCGCGCTCGGCGAGAGCGCCGTGGCCGATTTCGCGGCGGCCCGCGCCCCGCAAAAACGCGACTTCGCCGACCGAGAACGGCGGGAAATTGTAGTGCAGCATGAAGCGCTTTTTGGCTTCGCCTTCGAAGACTTCCAGGCGCTGCATGTCGTCACTGGTGCCGAGCGTCGTGGTTACCAATGCCTGGGTTTCGCCCCGGGTGAAGATCGCTGAACCGTGCGTGCGCGGCAGCACGCCGACTTCGATCCAGATATCGCGAATCTGATCGAACGCGCGTCCATCAGGACGGCGTTTCTGATTAATGACCGCCTCGCGGAACAGACGCTCGCGCAGGATCTCGTAGTAGGTTTTGAGCTTCAATTGCGCTTCTTCATCCTCTTCGGGAAGCGCGGCCATTAGCGTCTTCTTCAACTCGCGAACCAGTTCGTAGCTTTCGGACTTAGGGTGCTTCTGGGTATCGAGGCGCTCCGAAAGATCAGCGCCAATGCGCTTGTTGAGATCGTCGTAGTACGCCTGATCGAACTCCACAGGCGCGACTTCGCGCTTCGGCTTGCCGGCTTTCTCGCGAAGTTCGTTGATGGCCGCGCAAATTTTCTTGATCTCGGCGTGGCCAAATTCGATGGCGTCAACCACTGTTTCTTCTTTCACTTCCTTCGCGCCCGACTCGATCATCACGATGCCTTCGGCGGTGCCGACCACCATGATGTTGAGCAGGCTGTCGCGCATCTCGCTGTAGGTCGGATTGATGACAAACTGCCCATCAATCAGGCCGACGCGAACCGCACCCACCGGGCCGTTGAATGGCACGTCGGAAATGGTGAGCGCGGCAGAAGCGCCGTTGATGGCGCAAACGTCCGGGTCATTTTCGGTGTCAGCGGAGAGAACGAATGCGATCACTTGCGTCTCGCAGCGGAAGCCTTCCGGGAACAGTGGCCGGATCGGCCGGTCAATCTGGCGGCTGGTGAGAATTTCGCGCTCGCTGGGGCGGCCTTCACGCTTGATGAATCCGCCGGGAATCCGTCCACCGGCATAGGTGTATTCGCGGTAGTCGACGGTGAGCGGGAAAAAGTCGATTCCCTCGCGCGGCTCCGGATTCGCCACCGCCGTCGCCAGAACCACATTGTCGCCCATGCGGACCACGGTTGAGCCATGCGCCTGCTTGGCCAGCTTTCCGGTTTCAAACGAAATCTGTTTTCCGCCGGCTAAATTAACTCTAATTTCTTGTTTCATTGTTTTTCCTTGGATATAGAGGAGGACACGAGATCAATCGCAGCTGTGAGCGGCGAGCCGCGAGCGCTGAGCAAGCATGAAATTTTCGGCCGGAACTCTCGATGGGTGGGTTGCTCACAGCTCGTAGCTCAAGGCTCGCAGCTTGTTGCCAAAGAGAATGGATTCAATTCGCCAAACACACTCCGGCACGCGAAATAAGATCCCAAAAGAAACCGCCTCCTATTTGCGGAGGCCGAGTCTCTGAACCACCGTCTTGTAGCGCTCGGAATCGTATTTTTTGAGGTAGTCGAGCAGGCGACGCCGCTTGCTGACCAGCATGAGAAGACCCCGGCGCGAACCGTGATCTTTCAGGTGCGTTTTGAAGTGGTCCGTCAGTTGACCAATGCGTTCGCTCAACAAAGCGATCTGGACTTCTGGACTGCCCGTATCGGTGGGATGCGTGCCGTACTGATCAATGAGGGATTTCTTTTGCTCTCTGGCTAGCACTAACCTGGTGCTCTCCTTCTAAATTTTCAACCTGTTGAGTTGTCTGTATTGAGCGTAACACGCTGGTACGGAAGGTGTAAAGGCGACGGTATCCAAAGGTTGTTGGGGAACTTTCTCGCCATTTGCAGGCTCCGTGAATTCTCAGATGCGAAGGCGAGAATTGTCGCATTCGGAGGGGTACCGGGGGTACCGCCGGCGATCCGGGATGCCCAAGCCTGCGGAGCGCGCTAACGGGATCGGCGGTCCTCGACGCGGCTCGTAATGCCATAATGTTGTGTCATGACGGCTTCCGATAGCGACGACGCCAAGAACACGCTGTTCTCGGAAAGTGATATCGAGAGATATCAGGACTACCGCCGGAGCGTTTTAGACAGGGTTGCAAAGGGATTCATGCACGAATCCGAACGGGGGTGCGTTATTGTTGGAGCAGCTCTCCTCAGCGAGGCTCTTGAGAGGCTCCTTCGCGCGTCCTTTCGGCATGCCGAAAGCGATGCGGAGGCGATTGACATGCTTTTTCAAGGCTACGCGCCGCTATCTAGCCTCTCCGCTAAGACAGATATTTCTTACGCTTCGGGAATTCTGCCGCGCCATATCAGAGACAAGGTCAATTTCGTACGACGGTTGCGGAACGATTTTGCACATGAATCGGGCCCACTAGACTTTCGCGACTCGCGGTACGTTGACCGGATCGCTCCGTTTGTTCAGGAGCCACGAGTTATCGAAATACTGAAAGCCAGAGGTGAGGAGGGCGAACCCAGGCAGGTCTTTGTTACGTCCCTGGCCTACACCATTGCTCAAATCAGCGTTTTGACCGAACTAGTTAGAAAACGCGTGAAGTTTGAGGAGGGCAAGGAACTCGATGCACCCTGGTAGACGCTTGCCGGGCGTCCCCATGCAACTGCAAGGGTGCCCCCGAAAGGAACTGGCCCATCTTTTCAGATCAAGAGCCAACGTTCAAGGTGGTCCCAGTCTATCGCCCCCATTGGCGAGGCGCGAACTCAGGTAATAATCCGAGTCGCGTATGTGCCACGTGGAAGAGCGGCTCTTTAGAGCCGCGTCCGCATCGCCCCGGAAAGTTCACGCCCTTTAGGGCCGGGGCTAAAGCCCGTCGTAAGCCAAAGATAAATTTTACGCGGCCATAAATGGCCGCTCTTCCAGGATTTATTCCCACTTTTTGACATCGACACACGCTCTCTCTAGACTGAAGCCCATGGAAGTTCACCTCCGTCCCGAAACCGAATCCCGCATTCACAAGCTCGCAGAGCAGACGGGACGTGCGCCCGACGACTTAGTCGAGGACGCCATGGCGGGATACCTACAAGAACTGGCGCAGACTCGCGAAATGCTGGACAGCCGCTACGACGACCTGAAGAGTGGCAACGTGAAGGCAATGGATGGCGATGAGGCCTTCGCCGCTCTTCGCCGGAAGAGCGAAGCCCGCCGCCGTCCATGAGGAAGTTTGTCCTCCATCCGGAGGCTTACGCTGACCTCATCGTTTCCCGCACCAAGGCCACTCCCGTCCAGACCTGACGGCTCGGCCCCTCCGATTCCAGGTGATACTCGATTATGTAATCGCGTACGCGCCAGATGAAAAACCGCTGGCTGTCATTGCCATTCTGCACGGTCGCCGCAATCCTCGGGTGCTGGCCGCGATTCTCAATCAAAGAACTTAAATGCATCCCACTCCACCTAGGAGCGCCAAGGGTGGGCAACGCGATTGGGAGCTACATCGAAGTCGGCTGGATGGAGAACGCCGGTACCGGAACGTCCACCTCCTCAAACCCGCTCACTGTCACCCGCGTGCACGCTGTGACCACACCGGTCACCACAACGTTGAGGCAAAAACCGATAAACCCTGCCGCCATCCCGTGATACGGATCGCGGCCGCTCACCATCAGCGCCACCGAAAGGGCGATTCCCGCGACCATCCCTGAGAACACTCCGGCGGTAGTAACACGCTTTGAGAACAGCCCGAGGACCACGCCTGGAAAAAGTTGCGTCACGCCCGCGAAGCACATCAGCAACAGTCCCATCAAAGTCACCGAGGTGTAGACCGCGAGCACCAGCGCGCCCAGCGTAAGCACCAAGACCATGATCCGCGCGAGACTACCCACCTGCTGATCGGTCATGTGCGGTGCGAACATCGGCTTGAACAGATTTTTCGAATACAACGTTGCTCCAGTAAGCAGCTGCATCGCCGCGGGAATCATTGCCGTCAGCGCGCCCGCCCCGCCGACAAGCCCCAGAAACCACGCCGGAAATGTTTTGCGCACCATCATCAGCATCGACAGATCGCCGTTCTTTAGCCCCGGCAAAACCAGCACTGCGGCAAAGCCAATGAAAACCACCAGCGGCATCGTCACCGCATAGAGCGGCATGACGATGGCGTTGCGCCGCAGCGTGTCTCCATTTTTCGCCGTGAATGCTGCGCCAAACCACTGCGGCCACATGTAGAAACCGAGTGCCATCAATATCAAGGTCGTGATGTACCAGCCGTGTCCCAGGTTCGCAGTCTCACCCGGCATGACCAGGTGCCTGGGATTCGCGTGCGCCAGCGCGGAAAACATGCCTCCGACCCCACCGTAATAAATACGTGGAACCGCCAGGCCGATAAATACCGCGGCGAACAACAGGAGGATGTCCTTTACGACCGCGACCCACGCCACCCCGCGCACGCCGCTCACGGACACAAACGCTGCGACGATCGTAAATCCGATCACCATGGCTGGCGTGCGATGGATCGCGCCAAAACTTGCGACTTCGGCGATGATGCCAAGCCCGGTGAGCTGTATCTGAACGTAAGGAATCAGACACACGACGCCGATCAACGCCACAAAGCCGGCTAGATACTTATTCCCGTACCGCGTCTCAAAAAAATCCGCCTGGGTTTGCAAATGAAACTTGCGCCCAACTTCCCATATCGGCGGAAGAATGTAGAACGAAACTATGTAAGCCAGCGGCACATACCCGATCACGTACAGCACCGGACCGCCCTTCGAATACGCCCAGCCGCTCGCTCCTAAGAACGTGAACGTCGTGTAGATTTCGCCGGCCATCAAAAGCCAGACAAGAATCAGCCCAAAGCCTCGCCCCGCGACCGTCCACTGCTCCAGGTCCATCTTGTGATGAAAGCGCGCCAGAAAGCCGAGCAGGGCCCCGCCCGCGACGATCAATGTAATGATTGTCAGCGCCACACTGCTCGGGCTCAATGCGCACCGCCTGGTTCGTCTTCATGATCGGACGCGCGCCGCGATTCCAGTCGGTAAGCTCCCCACATGATCAGCGGCGTGAGAAACAGCCAGAGCACCAGCCAGAAGACATTAAAGGGTAAGCCGAGAACCATGGGATAGATGCGGTCCCACAGAGAAACCGAAAAGCAGGTGGCAACGAAAGGAATCAGGCCGAGGAGAAGTGAACCCAGCGATGGTGGCTTCATCGCACCCCCATTACAACGGTCGGGGGATTGTATCAGAAGCGGTACTCAAATCAATCTGTTTCTCGCATGGCTTCTCGAGCCCATCTTCCGCAGCGCGCTGAATCTGGCCCCGATACTATTGCACGTTCTGCCGGCTGGCCGGCGGCACTATGTTATTCGCGCGATAGTACACGACAAGTTGCCCGTAATGTTCCGCACTGTGCTCGATGGCGAACATCCAGATATAGGAGTTGTGGGCCAACCGGTCGCCGAGTTTCGTTGTTTTGTCCAGCCCTGCATCGCCCTGCTGTTGAATCACTCTTGCTCCGTCGGCGACTGCCTCCTGCACGAACTTGACGACATCAGCCTTGGTCTTGAACTGATCACGCGAGGGATTTTCGCCCTCGCCAAAGTCGGGTCCAAGATTTGATCCGGAAACCCTCCTTATCAGAACGAAATCCAGTGCGGCAGCGTGGAGAAGATTCTGGGCAAATGTTCGCTCATCCTTCTGCACTTTGAAGTCGTACTTGTCTTCAGGAAACTCTTCGGCCATGGCGACGAGCTTATTGCCAATCCCATTCCACATGCCCAGAATCTCATCGGACTGGGAGCGGGCCGGACGCGGATTCTGGTCCTGAGCCTGCGTGTCAACACCAGTAGCGAGCAAGACCAGCAGAACGATCGCAAAAACGCTGATCGAGAGATGTCTTAAAGAGCATTGCATGTAAATCTCCTTTGAACTAAGTTCTCGAACTTTACCTATGACATCTCGTGGCCTACTATCCGGGGTTGCGCACGCATTGCAATTTGCCTTGGATTTTATTCAGCAGGTCGTGAGCATCTTGAGCCCCTTCACCTGCAGGTTGATGGTAAAGATAGGCTTTCAGTTCTACAGCGGCCTCCTGATACCTGCCCAGGCCGATCAGCGCATGTGCCTTTGCCAAATGCAGCAGAGTTCCACGGTTATTACTCAGGACCGCCTCGCTGGCCACCAAGGCCAGCGCAAACTGATCTTTTCCCATAAATGCCTTGCACATTTCGTAGTACGCAGGCCAAACGTTGGGAATCAGCTGAACGGCCCGTTGCGACATGGCAACCGCATCGTCGAAGCGTTGCTCTTGGTTGTAGAGGTCACTTAATAGAAGATAAGCCCATCCGTAAGTAGGATCTCTTCGAACCGCGGCCCGCAAGCTCTGTTCGGCTGCTTCCCACTGGTTCAGGTCGATTTGCATATACCCCTGCATCACCAGCGCCTCCGGGAAGGCAGGATACAGATGCAAAGCCTGATCCAGTTTCCCTTGCGCCTCAACATAGTCACCTTTTCGGAACGGCCTGGCCGCCTTTTCGTAGAGTTTGCGAGCTTTGCGAGGTACGCGAACGCGCGCCATTGAAATCGTGCTTTGTGCAGATCGTGGCAGGTAGATCTGCATCTGCGATGTGCCTGAAAACCCACTCGGGTTCGCAACTTGCCCAAGGGCTGAAACAGCGCAGATCAGTAACGCTGTAGCCGCGTTCGTAAAAAGCCATTTCATATCCGACTTAGATATATCAATATATGATATATTAAGTCAAGATAAGATATATCCGGAGTCGATATGGAGACTAGCGATCGGCCATTGTCGTCCGCTGCCGTGCAAATTCTTTTGGCGCTCGCCGAAGGCGACCTGCATGGATATGGCATCCTGCAGGCAGTGAAGAAGCAGTCCGGCGGCGAATTCAGGCTCGGACCCGGTACGCTGTACGCTAATTTGGATCGCCTGCTGGCCGCCGGCTTGGTCGGCGAGGCCGAGCGTAAGCTGAAACCGGGTGAAGTCAGACGAGAATACTCGTTGACCGCAAAAGGAGAGCGCGCGCTACGGCTGGAAATTCGCCGGCTGCGGCAAGTGGTGAATGTCGCAAGAGTGCGGCTTGGCAGTCTTGACGAGAGGGGCGCATGAAGATTCAGCGCTACTTGTTTGTCGCCTATCGTGTGATGCTGCACTTTTACCCGCCAGCTTTCAGGCAACGCTTTGGCCCCGAGATGCTGGAAATCGCGGAAGCAGCTGAACCCTCTGAATGGCCGCTCATCTTCAGTGACACAGGCGTTTCCATCGTTCGCTGCTGGATGGAAGGAACCCACTCGACGGTTGTCCTGACGGAGCTCGATGCATACTACCCAATCGGCGAATCTCGGATGAGTCCTGCGCGGTGGGTCCAGGGCTTGGCTTTATCTGTCGGGATCCTCGCGGGCCTATGCTACGTCAATAATCGTTGGCCTCCGCCTCCGCCTTGCGCACGCTACGGCGAGATTCATGCCTCGCGCAACGCGGTGACCGGGTCGACCTTTGCCGCGCGCCGTGCCGGAATATAACTGGCCAGGACCGCGATCACCAGCAACACCAGAGGCACGGCAATGAACACTGCGGGATCATGCGGCCGCACGCCGTAAAGCAGGCTTGCCATGGCCGAAGCGCCAGATGCGGCAAGAACAATTCCAGCCACAATGCCAACCACCGCAAGAACGAAGCCTTTGCCGAGAATCAATTTCACAATGTCGCCGCGCCGGGCCCCCAGTGCCATTCGCAGGCCGATCTCGCGCGACCTCTGCCCGACCATGTAGGCGAGTAAGCCATAAATGCCGATGGACGCCAGCAACAGCGCCAGTCCGGCGAATCCGCTGACCAGGTCGGCAGAAAACCGCCGCGGGGCAAGCGAAGTATCAAGCACGTCGTCCATCGTGGAAACGTGGAACACCGGCAGGCCGGGATCAATGCCCTGCACCTGCTGACGAATCTGCGACTCCAGCATCGTCGCCGGCAGCGAGGTCCGCAAGGCGATGCTCAGGCTCCGGCCCGGATACTGGTAAACCGCCACATAAATGTGCGGGATGCCGTTACTGTCGAGCCCGTCTTGCTTGATGTCCTTAACAACTCCCACGACCGTTCGCCATGGCTGAGTGATCCGTGACGCGGCCGGGTCCTGTCCAAAACGAAGCTGCCGGCCGATTGGATCGCGCTCCGGCCAGTAGCGCCGCGCTGTGGCTTCATCAATGATTGCGACCGGTTCTTTGCCGTCTACGTCGCCTTCGTTGAAAAACCGGCCCCGCACCAGCGGGACCTGCATCAGTTTGAAATAATCGGAGCTGACGCGAATGCCTTCCGCTCGTAAGTCCTGCGACGATTCCACCGGGTGGTCCTCAATCATCAACGCTGTGACCAGCAGGTCGCCGTCGTTGTATCGGGCGGTTGGCAGATTGGCAGTGATCGCAGCGAGATCGACTCCAGGAATACCATTCATTCTGCGCAACAGCTCGCGATTAAAAGGAGATTGTTTCTCCAAGCCCGAGTATGGATCGGCTTTCGGATCATTAGGGACCGGCAGCCACAAATTGGCGGTGACCACATGACTGGGGTTGAATCCAGGATCCTGCTCCAGCAAATCACGCAAAGTTCGAAGCAGGAGACCAGCGCTTATCATAAGCATGACCGCGAGCGCCAATTCTGAGATGATCAGCCCATCGCGAATTCGGTTCGTCTTGCCGCTGTAACCAGTCCCGCGCGCGCCTTCCCGAATTGCAGAGGACACCGCTACTTTCGCCGAGTGCAGCGCCGGAGCAAGTCCAAAAATCAAGCCGGTAACAACCGAAACTCCAAGCGAAAACGCGAGCACCACCCAATCAATGCGAATCTGGTTGAGTTGCGGAACATTCGCCGGCACAAAATGCACGATCGATCGCAGCACAAGAAATGCGGTCAGAACTCCTGCGCCGCCACCGATCGCTGACAAAAGCACGGACTCGGTCAGCATCTGCCGGATCATGCGGCTGCGGGTCGCGCCCAGAGCCTGGCGCACAGCCATTTCCTGTTGCCGTCCGGAAGCGCGCGCCAGCAGGAGATTGGCCAGATTCAGTGACACGATCAATACAATCAGCAGGACCGCGCCCAGCAGCACCAGCAGCATCCGCTGGACCTTGCCCACAAGAAATTCCTGCAGCGGTTGAATTTCTACCGTCCATTGCGCCAGCGCGGGATAATCCGTCGGAAAATCGTGTCGCAGTTGCGCCGCCATCGCCGTAAGCCGTGCCTGCGCCTGCTCAAATGTGATCCCCGGTTTGAGCCGCCCGATGACTGAAGGCAAAACTCGCGTGCTGCGCGCTGGTTTTGGAGCCGGGTCGTCGCTGAATCCTGCGGTCAGGAATGCCTCTACATTGCGGCCTGCATCGGGATGACGAAAGCTCGGAGGCAGCACCCCAATGACGGTATATGCGTCGTTGTCGAGCCGCAGAGTATGGCCGACAATATTGCGATCGGCGCCAAATTCGCGGTGCCAAAGATCATCACTGATCACAACCACAGGAGCAAAACCCAGCGCGAAGTCCTGAGAACCAAACAGGCGCCCAATCTGCGGCGTCGCACCCAGCATTGAAAAGTAATTCGGGTGCACCGCAACAAAATCCAGGCGCTCCGGTTGGTCTCCACCCGTTAAATTCACGCTGCCGCCCCCGATGCCGCAAACTTCCTCAAATACATTGGAGCGGTTTTTCAAATCTTCGTATTCGGGAATCGACGCCGGGATATCTCTCAAGCCAACGCCCGGGTTGCTGAAGATCACTTTCACCAGGCGGTCCGGATTTCGATACGGAAGTGGCCGCAATAAAACCGCATTGACGATGCTGAAAATCGCTGTGGTGGCTCCGACGCCCAAAGCAAGGGTAAGAATGGCCACTAGCGTAAACCCCGGCTTCTTCCGCAGCATACGAATGCCGTAACCAACGTCCTGCCATGTGGTTTCAGCAATTTCTCCGAAGCCTGGCAGCCCCCGCGCTTCCCGATGCTGCTGTTTCGCCTGTTCCGTTCCGCCGAATCGTACCAGCGCTTGCCGCCGCGCATCGCCTGGGGTCATGCCGCGCCGGATGTTCTCTTCTATCGCCAATGCGAGATGCGTTTCCATCTCGGCCTGTAATTCCTGGTCGGCATCTGCGTTTGCAAACGAAGACCGGAAGCGGTGGGCAAAGTCTCGCAGCCACTCAGTCATGGTTTTCCACCTTATTCAAGTGCTAGTACACGGTTCATTACAGCGGACAGCCCGTGCCAGTGCTCCGTGTGCGCTCACGCTACGGTGAGATTTACGCCTCGCGCAATGCAGCCAGGGGATCGACTCTAGATGCCCGCCGCGCCGGAATGTAACTGGCCAGCACCGCGACGAAAAGCAACAACACAGGCACCGCTGCAAAGACGATCGGATCGCGTGGCCGCACGCCATAAAGCAGGCTGGCCATCATGCTGGCCCCGGCTGCGGAAAACAAAACTCCCGCGACCACTCCGGTGGCCGCCAAACCGAAGCCTTTTCCCAGCACCAATCGCAGAATGTCAAGGCGTCGTGCGCCTAGCGCGATGCGCAATCCGATCTCGCGCGATCTTTGCCCGACCATGTATGCCAGCAAGCCATAAATTCCGATCGACGCAAGAAGAAGAGCGACTCCGGCGAATCCACCCACAACATCGGCAGAAAAGCGGCGGGAAGCCAGCGAGCGATCGAGCACTTCGTTCATCGAAGAAACATTGAATATCGGCAGGCCGGGATCAATGCTCTGGAGTTCATGCCGAATCTGTGGTTCGAGCAGGGTCGCTGGCAAAGATGTCCGCAACACCACGCTCACTGTCTTGCTGTTGTCTTGATAGGTCGAAACATAGATGTGGGGAACGCCATCGATGTCGAGACCGTCACTCTTGATATCCTTAACAACACCCACGACGGTCGTCCATGGCTTGGTAGCGTCTCGTGCGAATCGCACTCGGCGGCCCAGCGGATCTTGGGTTGGCCAATACTTACGAGCGGTGCTTTCATCAATGACGGCCACCAGCGGTTTGCCGTCTTCATCGCCGTCGGTGAATGAGCGGCCGCGTATGAGCGTCGTCTGCAACACCTTAAAATAATCCGGGCTTATCCGAATTCTCTCGGCGCTCAGATTCTGCGAGGACTCGACCGGTTTATCTTCAATCGCGAAACCTTCACTGGCTACTCCACCGACCGCGTTGGGATTGGCATTGGTGGTCGGTAGAGCTGAGGTGATTGCGGCGAATTCCACTCCCGGAATTGTCTTCATGCGCCGCAGCAACTCACGATCAAACGTGGCTCTGTGAGGAATATCGCGATACGTATCCGCCTCAGCTTCGTTGGGATACGGAAGCTGTATATTTGCCGTGACCACTTGAGTTGGATTAAAGCCCGGGTTTTCCTGCAGCAAATCCCGCAGCGTACGCAGCAGCAAGCCGGCTCCCACCATCAGTATGACGGCGAACGCCAGTTCCGAGACGATTAGAACGTCCCGCAAGCGGCCGGTCTTAGTGCTGTAGCCAGACCCTCGACCGCCTTCACGAATGGTCGAGAAGAGAGCGCCTTTTGCCGAATGAAGCGCTGGAGCAAGTCCAAACACTAAGCCGGTGAGAATGGAAATCAGCAGAGCGAAGGCCAGCACCGCCCAGTCGATTCGTACTTCGTTGAGCCGGGGAACGCTCGATGGCACCAAGCGCAGGATGAAACCTAAAGTACCAATCGCGGTTGCGATTCCCGCGACACCGCCGATGAGTGACAGCAGCATGGACTCGGTCAGCATCTGGCGCACCATACGGCCGCGGCTCGCCCCCAGCGCTGACCGCACCGCCATCTCTTGTTGCCGCCCCGAAGCGCGCGCCAAGAGGAGATTGGCAATGTTCAGCGATACGATGAAAACGATCAGGATTACCGCACCCAGTAACACCAGCAGCATGGGCCGAACGTTGCCTACCAAAGTTTCTTGCAATGGTTGAATCTCAATTGTCCATTTGGCTTGCGGCGGATAATCGGTGGGAAAGTCATGGCGTAATTGGGCAGCCATGGCAGTGAGCCGCGCCTGAGCTTGCGCCAGTGTCAGGCCAGGCTTAAGTCGTCCGATTCCAGATACTAAAACCCGGGTACCACGCATTGGCCGGGGAAAGGGATCTGCGCTGAATCCGAAGGCGCTAAACGCTTCCACTTCGCCGGAAGTTGTCGGTCCAGGATGGCGAAATCCGCGCGGCAGCACCCCGATAATGGTGAAGGGATCATTGTCGAGCCGGATGGTGCGGCCGACAACATTCGGAGCGGCGCCATAGGCTCGGCGCCACAGGCCATCGCTGATCACGACCTCAGTAGAGGCACCAGGCACGAAGTCCTGCGAACCAAACAACCGTCCAATTTGCGGGGTCACACCCAGCATGGAAAAGTAACTGAAACTGCCATTGACGCCCTCGATACGCTCGGGCTGTTTGCCGCCGGTCACATTCTCGCTACCCTCAAAAATCGGGCTCACATCTTCAAATACACCCGATCGCGTCTGAAGGTCATCCAGTTCGGGCTTGGAAAACCTGACGTCCCGCAATCCTACGCCGGGCTCGTTAAAGAAGATTCGTACCAAGCGATCGGGATCGCGGTAGGGCAGAGAGCGTAGCAACACGGCATTCACGATGCTGAAGATCGCGGTATTCGCGCCCACGCCCAGAGCCAGCGTCAGGACAGCCACGATCGTGAATGTAGGCTTCTTCACCAACATGCGGACGCCATATCGGATGTCCTGCCATGTGGTTTCAGCAATTTCTCCGAAGCCTGGCAGCCCGCGCGCTTCCCGATGCTGCTGTTTCGCCTGTTCCGTTCCGCCGAATCGTACCAGCGCTTGCCGCCGCGCATCGTCTGGGGTCATGCCGCGCCGGATGTTCTCTTCGATCGCCAATGCGAGATGCGCTTCCATCTCGGCCTGTAATTCCTGGTCGGCGTCTGCATTTGCAAACGAGGACCGCAAACGCTGAGCAAATCGTCTTAACGGAGTCATTCGTTCCCGCCTTCCTGCAATGCCAGCACGCGGCTCATTACACTCGCCAGCCGTTGCCATTGATCAGCATCCTGAGCGAGCTGCTTGCGTCCCTTTTTCGTAATCGAATAAAACTTGGCCTTGCGGTTGTTGTCGGAAGTGCCCCACTCCGCCGAAATCCAGCCCCGCTCCTGCAGTCTGACCAGCGAGGCATAAATCGTTCCCTGGTTCAGAAGGATTTCTTCGCCGCTGATCTGCTCGATTCGGCGCGCAATCCCGTATCCATGCAGCGATCCCATCGCCGCCAGCGTCTGAAGCACCATCAAGTCTAGGGTGCCTTGCAATATGTCGAGTTTCGATTCGGCCATTGGGCTCCTGTGGCGAAACCACAGCAGAATGCCATAACTCCTGTGGCGTGGCAACAGAAGCAAGTTTCAGGCCAAAACCACAGCAAATCCGCGCGATCAAAATATGGAACTTAGGCTCTCAAGAAGGATGAATTCCTAGCGCCGCTTGTCCGTTTTAACGAATCAACTGTCCACTTATGGGCAGGATGAGTGGCACGGCTGAGCGCTGGTGTTAAGGCGGCGGTTCAGCGTCGCGTAAGTCAGTCCAAATGACTGACGGGCTTTAGCCCCAGAGGACGTCAAAAGATGTTCTTCCTCGGCTTGTACAAGCCTCATTACCCCAACGCCTGATCCAGATCCGCGAGAATGTCTGCAACATCTTCGATCCCGACCGAGATGCGCACCATGCCATCGGTGATGCCAATGGCTCTTCTTCCTTCCTCACCCAGCGCGGCGTGGGTCATGGTCGCAGGGTGAGAGATCAGCGTTTCGACGCCACCGAGAGATTCGCCAAGCGTGCACACCCGCACTTTTTTAAGAAGATTCGCTGCGTTGGCAAGAGACCCAGTTTCAAACGTAATCATCGCGCCGAAGCCGGTCATCTGTTTTTTGGCCAGTTCGTGCTGGGGATGATCAGGCAAGCCAGGATAGAAGACTTTTTTCACTTTCTTATGACGAGATAGAAACTCCGCGACTCGTCGGCCGTTGCAATCGTGCTGCAGCATGCGCACCGCAAGCGTCTTCACTCCGCGCAGCACCAGCCAGCATTCGAACGGCGAAAGAATCGCGCCTGCGGCTTTCTGCACAAATCCGAGCTGATCGGCCTGCTCCCGCCGCGTGCAGACCACCACTCCGCCAAGCCCATCGCTGTGGCCGTTCAAAAATTTTGTCGTCGAGTGCACCACCATGTCCGCGCCCAGCGCAATCGGCTGCTGAAAATACGGGGACATGAACGTGTTGTCCACCACCAGTTCGACTTTTTTGCTTCTGCAGATTTCCGCGATCGCGGCGATGTCGCTGAGCGCCATCAGCGGATTGGTCGGAGTTTCCACGTAGACCATGCGCGTAGTTCTGCCAATCGCGCGCTCCACGTTCTTCGCTTCCGAGGTGTCGACGTAAGTGAATTGAAACCCATATCCGGAGAGCACCTGATCGAACAGCCGCGGCACTCCACCATAGAGATTGTGCCCGCACACGACGTGATCTCCGGACTTGAACATGGCGCAGATCGCATTGATTGCCGCCATGCCGCTGGCGAAAACGCGTGAGGTAACTCCGCCTTCGAGCGAAGCTAAATTTTGCTCTAGACGATCTCGCGTGGGATTGGTTACGCGGGCATATTCGTAGCCCTGACGGGGCTTGCCAAGTTCATCCTGAACGTAGGTTGACGTCGCGTAAATCGGAACCGAAACCGCGCCGGTAGCCGGATCAGGTTCCTGCCCGTCGTGGATGGCACGTGTGGAAAAGCCGAGGTTCGGTCCTTGGTCCTTGATCCTTGGTCGTTGGCGAGCCATTCTTTGCTTGTCTTTCATGATCAAACGTTAGCTAATCATGTCATTCCGAACCGTTTCAGCGGTGAGGAATCTGCATTTGCGTGCAGCGTGCGACGAACCACCTGCAACGCCTCCCCCGCGACAGCCGACAGCCGAGACCAGAGAGCCGAGAGCCTTCTTTCAAATTCCCCCCTCAAATATCTTCTTCGACAAATATCGCTCCGCGGAATCAGGAACGATCGTCACCACGCGTTTCCCGGTCCCAAGTCTTTTCGCGATCTGCAACGCTGCGAACACGCTCGCGCCGCCGCTCGACCCCGACAGAACGCCTTCTCTAGCCGCCAGTTCCTTCACGGTATTAAATGCGTTTTCATCAGTAACCATGAGAACTTCGTCGCACACCGAGCGGTCAAAATTTCCCGGAATAAAGCTCGCTCCAATGCCTTCAACTTTGTGCTTTCCCGGCGGCCCCCCGCCCAGAATCGAACCTTGCGTCTCGACCGCAACCGTGAGCACGCGCGGCAACTTCTTCTTCATAAAGCGCGCGACCCCAGTAAATGTCCCGGCTGTACCTGATCCGATCACGATCGCATCAAGCTTTCCGTCCATCTGCTCGAAAATCTCTTCGGCGGTCGTCTGATAGTGGTAGTCGGGATTCGCGGGATTATCGAACTGCGCCGCCATAAACGACCCCGGAGTCTTGGCCGCGTATTCCTCTGCCCGGCGGATCGCCCCTCTCATGGCTTCGTCATCTGGCGTGCGTGTCACCTCCGCGCCCAGCGCGCGCATGATGATGACTTTTTCTTCCGAGAACCGCTCGGGCACGAACAAGGCCACCTTGTACCCGCGATTGACGCCGATCAGCGCCAGGCCGATTCCGGTGTTTCCCGCGGTGGCTTCGACAATCACTCCACCCGGCCGCAGCGCACCATCGCGCTCCGCCCGCTTGATGATTCCTATCGCCGCGCGGTCTTTGACGCTCCCGCCGGGATTCAAGTATTCGAGTTTCGCGAAAACGTCGGCAGCCCCGGAAGGAACAATGCGACGCAGGCGAAGCATCGGCGTTTCGCCAACCAGATCGGTGATATTTTCGGCAACACGCAGGCGGGCGTTCGAGGAAATAGGCACCTTACAGGGTACGGAAGAGGGGCATGGAGGTCAATTGGTTCAGAGAGGCTTCAGGCTTCATGTTTCTGGCTGCGTCTGAAACTTTGAAACCTCTGTGTCCCTGTGGTGAATGAGGCGTTGCCTACCGCATCGCTGCTTCTTGCCCCGGGTAATACCCGCTGCGCGTGCGCACCGTCAGGTGTTTGTATGGCCGCGCGTGCGCTTCCACGTGGATCGTTCGATATCCGCCAACGCTTTTCGGAGTGCTTGGCCGGTAGGAAATCGTGTACTGGTTGCGAATATCGTGCGCGATCTTGCTGCTGATCTCGTCCACCTCGTCAAGCGTGGGCGGGAAAAATGCGATCCCTCCGGTGCGCTCTGAAATCGTTTCCAGCGCCCGTTTTGCCCGCCGAACTTTTTCGTCCCCGAGAAGACCAATGCTGTATACCGTGGGTCCGTTTTCCTGAGCCAGGCGCTGCACTGCCTGTTCCAGAGACGACTGGCTCGCGTCATCCTCCCCGTCCGTCACTACAAACAAAACTTTTCGTGACAGCTTCGACTTCATCAGGTAGTCCGCCGACGCGATGATGGCGTCGTAGAGAGCGGTCCCGCCGCGAGTTTCCACGTGTTCCAACGCGGTCTGCAACAATTTGACGTTGGAAGTGAAGTCCTGGTCCAGGTAGAACTCGTCATTGAAATTGACGACGAACACCTCGTCATCCGGATTGCTCGAACGCACCAGGTTGATTGCAGCCTTGTTGACTTCATCGCGTTTCTCGCGCATGGAGCCGGAGTTGTCGATCACGATCCCCATTGCCACCGGGAAATCGGTCTGCCTGAAGGAACTGATCTGCTGCGGCTGGTTGTTCTCGTAAACCGTGAAATCCGGCTTCGAAAGATTCATGACCAAGTGGTTCTTCTCATCGACCACGGTCGCGTGTAAAACCACTTCTCTGGCTTCCGCTTTAAAAACGAATACGCCGTTGTCATTCGCGTCTGGCGCCTCTCCCGGACTCTGTCCCCCAGCAGGCTGCCCGGCCCCGCCATTCTGCGGCGCCTGATTCGCCGGACCCTGGCTGGCGGGCGCTGCCGCGCCATTCTGTGGGGGCGCTTGATTCACTTGACCCTGCCCGGCGGGCGCCGAGCTTTGTGCTGGCGTTCCCGGCGCAGGCGCACTCTGGCCCGGCGTAGTCTGTGGAGCAGCGTTCGCCGGCTGCGTTGAGTTTGGAGTTGCCGGGCTGGTTTGACCGGGAGCGGCCGACGCAGCCTGCCCACCCGCACTCGCGACAACCATCAGCGTCGAACACACGAGCGCAATTGCGATAAGCAGACCTGTGGCTACTCTGGAAGAAAACAACTTATTGCGAAGACGCATAGTACCCAGTTTTGGCATAAACATGGAGCGGCGGCAATCCTTTGGGTGGAAGTAACTTTACTTTTATTTTATGCCATTTGCCGTCGTGCCCTGGGTTCTTTGGACGGTATCCGAGCACATATTGGTTGCGTAGCTCGATTCCAATTTTTGTAGCGACGTCGGCCAAGTCATTAGGATTATCAATGGTGAATGAGCGTCCGCCGCTCAACTCCGAGATGTCCCCCAACAATTGCGGCCCCAACCGCTCTTCTTCCGTCTGAAAATAATGGTCATAGATTCCAATGGAGTAGATCATCACGTCTGCTTCTTTTACCAGCGATTTGATCTCTCCCTCGGTGTACCGGCTGTGGTTGTCGCCGCCGTCGGAAATAATAAGAAGTGCCTTCTTGGGATAGCGCGCTTGCCGCATCTTGCTGATTCCTAAGTAAATTGCATCCAGCAATGCAGTGCGGCCCTTCGGCACCGTGTAGACCAGCTTGCCTTGCAGATCGTCCACCGACTGGGTAAAGTCCGAAACTTCTTCAGGCTTGTCCGCGAAGGTGATCAGGAAAAACTCGTCCTGCGGATTTGCCGTTTTGAAAAACTCGATCACTGCCTCGCGGGCACGCTCGATCTTGCTGCTCATGCTCCCGCTCATATCAAAGATCACGCCCAGCGATATGGGGGCATCTTCAGCGGAGAAGTGCCGGACGACTTGCCGGTCTTTGCCTTCGAACACCTCGAAATTTTCCTTGTCCAGTCCGGTCACCAGGCGATTCATGGGATCTGTCACCGTGACCGGAACCAGTACCAGGTCAACCTTCGATTTGAGCGTCGTAGCGTGGGTTTGCACCGTGTCCACAATCGCGCTCTCTTCGCTGATCTTTTCCGGAATTTTCACCGCCGGTTTGTCCGGATCTATCCGGGGTGAAATGTGAACGTCATCCACATCCACTGACTGCGCACACGCCGCCGGCAAAGGGACAATAGACGCTGCCAACAAGGCGATAAGGCAGACAAAATGTCCGGACATGCGGGGGGTTAGCCGGTGACGTCTCAGTGATGTGCTGCGAACTTCTGTCCCCGGTCTGGAGGAGCCGCGCTGGTGCAGGCGCGTCATAACTTCCACGAAACGACTGCAGATGTTAGCACAGGTCGAGAGCAGTGATGTTAAATCTTTGTCACGCAACTCAACGTTTCTTGCCACGACGATCCTTGCCACAACAGCACTTGGATTCGTCGCGTGTGCAAAAGTTTGCTCCAAGCTGGCAACTCGGTGCTTCCTTATTATGCGTAATCCTCGGCACTTTTCGTGGTTGCACGCGCACGCTTGGTACAATCGATTCACACCCTGCACATGGCCCATATAACACCATTCCGCGCGCTTCGTTATGATCCCACGCGGGTTGCAATCGCCGAGGTTGCCACGCAGCCCTACGACAAGATTACACCCGAAATGCAGGATCGCTACTACTCTTCCAGCCCGTACAACCTTGTCCGTATTATTTTGGGCAAACGGAATGCCAATGACGGGTCTTCCGACAACCCTTACACTCGGGCAGCCAGTTCTTTCCGCGACTGGCGGGCAAAAGGCGTCTTCCGCCAGGATCCGGAGCCCTCCATCTACCGCTACACCCAGAGTTTCACTGCTCCGGGCACTAACGTTAACCTCGAACGCCGGGGCTTTATTGCACTTGGCAAGGTCGAGGACTATTCCGCCGGGATCGTATTCCGCCATGAGCAGACTTTGGCCAAGCCCAAGGCCGATCGCCTGGATTTGCTTCGCGCCACTCGCGCCCACTTTGGCCAGATCTTCATGCTTTACTCCGATCCTGCCGCCGAAATTGATAACGCGCTTGCTTCCTCTGACTCGCCGGTCATCGACATGCGCGACGAATACGGCGTGCTCCATCAAGTCTGGAAGGTTTCTGAACCTAAGACGCTGGACCTTGTCTCCGGCAAGATGCGTGACAAGAAACTTATCATCGCCGACGGCCACCACCGTTACGAGACCGCTCTGAACTACCGCAACGAACGCCGCATGGCTGCCGCCGCGGCTGGGGCCGGCGAAGGCGATGGAAGCAGCAAACATTCTTCGGCGCATGGCGACACCCTGCCGCCGTATGAGCTGGCCATGATGACCTTCATCAACATGGATGCGCCTGGTCTTCTGATCCTGCCCACTCATCGGGTGGTTCACGGTCTCTCGTCGTTTACGATGGACTCGTTCCGCGACGCCGCTTGCGAGTTTTTCAGTGTGGAGGAAGTCGATCCATCGATCGATGCCAAACGAGCTACTTCAATTCTCAACGAAGCCGGCCAAACCGGGACCGCTCTCCTCGCAGTTGCCCGCGACCGTGTGTTTCTGCTCAGCCGATGTAAAGCTCCAGCCGCCGTTTTCAGCGGCCTCTCTTATCGCCAGCAAGGGCTCGATGTTGTTCAATTGCACAAATGTTTGCTCGAAACTGCGCTCGGCATTTCCGAGGAAGCAATCCGCAATCAGCAGAACGTAACCTATATCCGTGATGCTGACGAAGCCATGGGCATGGCTCGCAGCGGTAAAGCCGATGTGGCTTTTCTGATGAATCCCGCGCGCATCCAGCAAGTCCGCGACATCGCCTTTGCCGGTGAAGTCCTGCCCCAAAAATCCACTGATTTCTATCCCAAGCTTCTCAGCGGCTTAACCGTCTATGCCTTGGAATAAGTCCGGGATCACGCGACTCGCAGTCTTATTACTGCTTTCGTTGCCGGCACTCCTGATCCACAGCCAGACTGCGCCTTCATCATCACCAGCTCCGAATCAAACACCACCGCAGCCAGCGTCTCCCTCTCCGCCCCTAATCCTGATCGATCCCGCGCACGGCGGCGCAGATTCCGGCGCTGCGTTGAACGCGGCATTTCCGGAAAAAGACGTGACCCTCGTCCTCGCTCGCCGCTTGCGCCAGGACCTGGCCAGTCACGGCATGTCAGCGCAGCTCTTGCGCAACGGTGATAACACCTTGCCCCTTGACCAGCGGGCCGCGATGGTCAATGCCTCCCACCCTGCCCTCTACCTCGTAATCCACGCGACCTCGCAGGGCAGCGGAATTCGCCTTTACAGCGCGATGCTTCCTTCTGGCCAAAGCAGTCGCGGCCCTTTCCTCGATTGGCAAACTGCGCAGACCTCAGCTCTCGCGCACAGCCGCTCCATTCAGGCCCAGATCACCACGACTCTCCAAAAAACTGGCTTCCCGATGCGGAGCCTCGTCGCTCCTCTACGCCCGCTGAATAATCTGATCGTTCCTGCCATTGCGATCGAAGTCGCCCCGACATCAGCTGACGTGTCCCAGCTTGCCTCTTCCGATTACCAGGAGACGGTCTGTGGCGACTTGGCTAATGCCTTCGCCGCTACTCTTCCCTTGCTGCGGACTGGGCCATGATTCCCCGCCATCTGATAGCTGCGACTGCGCTCCTGCTCGCTCTTGCGATTGCTATGGGCATTTACGTCGCGAAGTTGCGCCGTCGCGAAGCGATCACGCCGATTCCTTCCCGCGATGAGCAGCACGTAACGCCGCCCGCCTCGGGCCGCACCGAACAGGTCACCGTCTGGGTCGCGCGCGACGACAGTGGGACTCTGATCCCGCAATCCATCGTCGTCCCTTCTTCTCCCGAAAAACAGCAGCGTGCCGAAGAATTACTGCGCGGCCTGTTGGACTTTTACGTATCGAAGAATTCTCCTCACCCGCTCGGCGCCGGCGCCGAAATTCACGACGTCTACCTCGTCGACCCCGGCCTCGCGGTCATCGATCTGAACGCAGCTTTCGCCGATGAGCATGCCTCCGGTGTCCTCGCCGAAGAGCTCACCGTTGTTTCGATGATTCAAACTCTCGCCGCCAATATTCCCGGCCTGACCCGGGTCAAAATCCTGGTGGACGGTAAAGATCGCGACACCCTCGCCGGACATGTCGACCTCTCATCGTTTTATGATGTTTCCCAGGTTTCGCAGTTGGCACGGCAACTTTCGGCGCAGTAAGCAGGAAATCATGCGAATTCTATTGATCGGCGGTAATGGTTTCATCGGTACACCTCTCACCCGACAACTGCTGGCCGCCGGCCATAAGCTCGCAATTTTTCATCGCGGGACACCTTCAGCTCAGGCGAGCGCCGCGGCGCTTCACATTCAAGGGGACCGCAACCGGCTCTCGGATCATCAGGATCAACTGAGAAAATTCGCTCCGGATGTGATTGTGGACTTGATTCTTAGCTCCGGCCCTCAAGCCCGCCAGCTGATGACTGTTGCACGCGACATCACGAAGCGTGTTGTCGCGCTCAGCACTGGTGACGTCTATCGCGCCTGGGGCGTGCTGCACCGCGTGGAAAGCGGTTCACTCGAGCCCTTGCCGATCACGGAAGATTCTGCCTTGCGCACCACCCGCAAGCTGTATTCGCCCGATGGGATCAAGGCCTTGCAGGACATTTTTACCTGGGCTACCGAGGATTACGACAAGATCGCGGTGGAGCAGGCGGTAATGAGCGATGACCGTGTCCCCGGCACAATCGTTCGTCTTCCGATGGTCTACGGCGAAGGCGACCCGCTTCATCGCTTCTTTCCTGTATTGAAGCGCATCGCGGATCGCAGAAACGCGATCATTCTGCCGGAAGACGTGGCCGCATGGCGGGGCCCTCACGGCTACGTCGACAACGTCGCTCACGCGATCGCCCTGTGCGTCAGCGCCGATCGCGCGGCCGGGCGCATTTACAACGTTAACGAGGAGCCGTCTGTCTCCGATTTGGAATGGCAGAGGAGCATTGCGCAACAGACTGACTGGCGCGGCAAATTCGTTGTTTTACCCGTCGATCGCACCCCGCAACACTTGCGGTTCCCTGCGAATACCGCCCAGCATGTGGTAATCAGCTCGCACCGCATTCGCAGCGAGCTGGGCTACCAAGAAATCATTCCGCTCGAAGAAGGGATCGCGCGAACCATCGCCTGGGAGTCGGCCAATCCGCCGGCAACCATTAACCCGCAGCAGTTCGACTACGCTGCCGAAGACGCCGCCCTGGCCAGTGCTGCTTGATAAATTCAGCCCCGCAAGGGGCGGCAGATAAATAGCCCACGACGTGAGTCGTGGGTAAGCGATAACCAGGATCAAACGCGAGGCCGTCAGGCCGAGCACCAGTCGCGTAGCGACAGCCGAGCACAGCCCAGGACTCTGGTTGCGATTAGCCCAGTCATTCCGAGCGGACAATGATCATTCGCGTGCGAATGATTATTCGGGATCGAGGAACCTGCTTTTCTCGAATAGAACGTTAACTAATGCCGTGGCGTCCCTTTTCCCTGATATCCGAACGTAAACACGATCCCGCTGCTCACGCGAAACTGGTTTTCCCAACTGCCTGCCAGCCGCGTGGGAATGTAATCGGCCTGCACCAGGCGGATCGCAAGCAACCGGGTCCAATGAATATCGAACCCGCCGCCCACACCAAATGCAAGATTGGTGCGCCGGGCGACATCGGGAACGATGTCAACTCCGCCGAGACTCGAAACCAGCCGCGTGTTGGTGATGCCAATCAGCGCATGCGCAAACGGCGCTACTTTCTCTGATCTCCGAATGAACTCAGGGCCAAACAACACCTGGCTGGTACGAAGATCGGCGTGTTCTGGCGTCAGCTTCGTCGTCGTGCTGCCCATTTGGACTGAAAAGTCGCACAAGACAATGCGAAGATAGCTTCGCGGATTGAAGCTTCCGTTCAGGTTCATCCCGTAATAGTTTTGGCCGGTAGGCAGAAATGTCGTCGATTGCGCTCCAAGGTTCACATGCGCGTAGGAAAATCCGCCGAATAACTCCCACCGCGGATACTCCTGGGCCCGAACGAGCTTGACAGTAAAACACAAAAGAATAAGAACCGTCGCCATACGAAGGCCAAAGTTTCGAATTTCCTGGTGATCTCGCATCGAAACCCTCCTTGTCTGGATCCTTTTCCGACTGCTACTTCCTCACCTGCACACTAACGACGCTGTGCCGATATAGGTTTGACCACCAAACTCGACCGAGCCCGTGATAGTGTCACCGACATATCCCCCCGCGAAGTAGTCTGAAGGTCGCACGCATTGCACGGTAACCACATCGGAGGATGACGTTCCAAAAATTAAAGACGCCTTCCCCTGAATGGACCAGGTCACGTTTGAAACGGGGCGTTGATGGCCGTCCACGTACTGCAAGGCCGCCGCAAAATCAGCCCCGGAGCCGATCGAAGCAGTCGCCGAAGCCGGATTGATCATCAGCCCGACGATGTTGGAGCCCTGGTCCGCCCCGCAGGACCACAAAGGCAAAAGGGCCAGAAGAAGGTACAGGGCGCGCGTACTCATGCGCCGAACATGTTAGTTCTCTCTCGCATGAGGCACCGTGACCGTGCTCACAGGTGTTGTGGGTGAAAATTCAAGACGATAGCCGAATTTTCAATTAGCAGAAGTAATTTGGAGACACGGTCTGTTTGCCCGTCCGTGCTCTGGGGCGACTTGCTGCGCATTTGCAGCCACAGAGCCTGCCCTGAGCGACTCACTTCGAGGAGGAGTCCGAATGCGTCCCCGCCCGTTCTTCCCGTTACCAGAACTCATTTGATCCAACTAGCCATGTCACTCCGATAATTCTTAACTCTGTCATTCCGAGTGAAGCCTAAATCGTTCGCTTTCGAATGATTATTCGCAGTCGAGGAACCTGCTTTTTTTCGCAGAAGCATGGCCCTTCATGCTCGAAAGAATCTCCACTACGCGGGGCGTGCTGGGAAATTAAGAACGCGCACCGGCCGGCCGAGCCACCTGAAACCTCAATCGCACGTTCCGCTCTCAACCAATATCACTGCCGCTCATCCCCGTTCTCGCTCCCCCGGCTTCTCCGGTAAACTTTCGGCAGTGGCTTTTGCCGACCAACTTGGGTTCACCTTCAAAGCTTCAGAGCGGCGTGTGTGGGTGGTGCGTGACCTGGTCGCCGCCGTCCGTACCAGTGTTGAGCGCGAGTACAGCGACATCTGGGTCGAAGGCGAAATCTCCAATTTCCGTGCCCACGACTCCGGCCATCTTTATTTCACGCTAAAGGACGAGAGTTCCCAGCTCAAGGCTGTGATGTTCCGCTCCCAGGCCCGCCTGCTGCGTTTTCGCCCCGAAGACGGCATGCACGTCATCCTGCGCGGGCGTGTCACCATTTACGAAAGCCGCGGCGAGCTGCAACTTTCCGCCGAGTATCTGGAGCCAAAAGGCGCGGGTGCGCTGCAGGTTGCCTTCGAGCAACTCAAGGCCAAGCTCGAAGCCGAAGGACTTTTTGACGCCTCGCGCAAAAAGCCAATCCCTCCGCTGCCTCGCCGCATCGGCGTGGTGACTTCCCCGCAAGCTGCGGCCCTCCGCGACATTCTGAACATCTTGCGCCGCCGCCATCACACGGCCAACATCCTCATTTATCCCGCTCAAGTCCAGGGAGACGCGGCTCCCGTCGAAGTCGCCTCCGGAGTGAAATTTTTCAATCGCTCAAAGAACGTTGACGTGATTCTGGTGGCGCGCGGCGGCGGATCGGCCGAGGACTTGGCCGCGTTTAATCACGAAGGCTTGGCTCGTGCAGTCGCGGCGTCCCAGATCCCGGTGATCTCCGCCATTGGCCATGAAACTGACTTCACCATCATCGATTTCGTCGCCGACCTGCGTGCGCCGACTCCCTCCGCCGCGGCTGAACTCGTAATTCGCTCGCGCCAGGAGATCGAACAGCAGGCGGAAGCCTTGCGATCACGCCTCGCCCGCGCTATCCGGTATCGTTTGCTCATGGCCAAGCAGACGCTCACTGAGGCCGCACATCAGGGCGCATTCGCGCGCATGATGGATGGCATCAACCAGCGCCAGCAGAGGCTCGATGATCTCCGGTTCCGTTTGGAAAAATCAGAGCGCCGCCTGATCGAGCAGCATCGCCGCAGATGGGAGCGTGCATCGGCGGCTGTCCGTCATTACGATGCCCGCCGCGTGTTGTCGGGAATCCGACGGGAACTCGCGTCCCGCAATGCTGCCATGGGCGCCGCAATTAAGGCTGCACTGCTCCGACACAGGTCACGACTGGAGCACCTCGAGCATCAACTGAAAGCGCTTTCCCCGATGTCCATTCTCGAACGTGGCTATGCGCTGGTCTTCGATGCTGCGGGAAAGCTGGTAAAAGACTCCGCCCAGGTAAAAACGGGCGACGAGATTTCCGCCACCTTGGCAAGGGGCAGTCTTACAGCCGAAGTAAAGCGCACAAATGATCGTGGCTAGACCTGATAGCCCTGTCATTCCTGAGCGGAGCTTTTTTGTGCGCTTGCGCAGGAAAAACGCAGTCAGGGCCTATGGAATTGCGGTACAAAATGAATGACCCGTGCTGTCCTGCCACAGCAGCTTTAGCGGCACATTCCCTCGCGCACCGAATCGCTCACTCACTGCATTACAATGACCTGAGCGCGGGTGCATTAATGCCTTTCTGAGAGGTCGCGAGTGACTGTTGCTGGAACCTGGCCACACTTGACGGTGATCTCGGTCATCGACATCCTGCTTGTGGCCATCGTTATTTATGAGTTCCTCGCGCTGATTCGCGGCACGCGCGCGGCCTTGATCCTGGTCGGTGTCTCCGTCGTCATCCTCGCATTTTATTTTTCCCGCGTCGGCCAACTTACCACGCTCAATTGGCTCATCACGCGCGTGCTGCCCTACGCCGTATTCGCGCTAATCGTAATTTTTGCTCCCGAGATTCGCCAGGCGCTCGCGCGCTTAGGCCGGCGTTTAACATTCGCGCGCGGCTCCGGCCCTGACGCCGACGCTTACGACGATATCGTCCTGGCCGCCAATTTGTTTTCCCAGAACCAGACCGGCGCGCTGATGGTGATCGAGCGCGAAATCGGCCTCCGCACTTACATCGAGAGCGGCGTCGCCATTGACGCCCAACTTTCTTACGATCTGCTGGCCACTATTTTCCGGCCCAGCGCTCCGCTTCATGATGGTGCCGTAATCATCCGTGGCGATCGCATTTCCGCCGCTGCCTGCTTCCTGCCGCTGTCGATGAATCCGGTCCTCTCCACCCAGCTTGGCACGCGTCACCGCGCCGCCATCGGCATCACCGAGGAGACCGATTCCATCGCCGTCGTTGTCTCGGAAGAAACCGGCAGCATCAGCCTGGCGGTCGCCGGGACCATCGAGCGCGATCTCGCCATCGAGCAACTGCGCGACCGCATGGGAATTCTGTTGCGCCGCTATGTTCCGCCAACCCCACTGCCAACGCCCATCGAAGGCGCCGGCATGCTCGAAGAAGCCGAAACCGAGGTTCCGGTCCGCTCCGACCAGACCTCCAAGCCCGGAGGCGGCCTGTGAGTGCTCGTGATTTCGTTCGTCGGCACGTCTTCCACAATCTCGGGTTGAAGCTCACTTCGCTCATCCTTGCCACCGGCCTGTGGCTCGCCATCGCCAGCAGTCCGCCTTCGGAAGTCGCCCTCCGCGTTCCGATTATTTTCCGCAACATGCCCGCGGACCTTGAAATCAGTTCCGAAAATATTCCCGAGGTGCAGATTCGTGTGCGCGGCCCCGAGCGCACCGTTCGCCGCCTGCAACCCACCGACGTTCGCGCCGAAGTCGATTTGACCGGCATGAGGCCCGGCGAACACACCTTCGATCTCACCAAAGCTATCGGCGTACCCGATCGGCTGGAAGTCGCTCAAGTGGTGCCCAGCGAAGTCCACGTCGAATTCGACACTCGCGCCCAGCGCCAGGTCCCAGTGCACCCGCGCGTTGTCGGGACCTTCGCCAGTAGCATCCGCATCGGCAAAATTGAAACTGATCCCGCAAGCGTCCAGATCATCGGCCCGAAAAGCGTGGTCGACGCCATCGACAGCGCCATCACCGACCCCATCGACATCACCGGCGTTCTCGATGAGATTACCGTCGAGCGCCCTGCTTACGTTTCTGATCCCCTCATTCAGGTCACCGGACCCCGTTCGGTGCGAATCACGATTACCATGCAGAAGGAAGCAGCCAAGACTCATTCCGAATGACATCGCAGCGACAGCTTTTTGGCACCGACGGTATCCGTGGCGTGGCGGGAGAATTCCCGCTTAGCGCCGAGAGCACCTTTCTCATCGGCCGCGCACTCGGACACGACTTGCTGCGCCGCAATTCGCGTGCCCGCGTCATCATCGGCCAGGACACGCGCGAATCCAGCCGCTGGATCGCGGACCGCATTGCGCTTGGCCTGACCTCCTGCCAGCTCCAGGTGCACAGCGCCGGCGTAATCACCACCCCCGGTGTTGCGTATCTGGCGCGTTCGCGAAAGTATGACGCCGGCGTGGTGATTTCGGCCTCGCACAATCCCTGGACCGACAACGGCATCAAGGTTTTTTCCGGTGACGGATTCAAGCTCCCCGATTCCGACGAGCTCGCCATTGAGCAGGAAATTTTCTCCCTCCTGCAGGACCCGCAATCGCATCCTGAGCCTTCCGCCAAGCCCGCGCCCAGCCTGCCCGGCGAGCATGGCCTGCGCGCCGCCTACATCGAGTGGCTTCACAAAAATATTCAGGCCGACATCAGCAACCTGCGCGTTTTGGTCGATTGCGCCAACGGCGCCGCCACCGCCGAAGCCCCAGAACTCTTTCGCGCTTGCAAAGTGCACGCCAGCTTCGTTCACGCCGGCCCCGATGGCAAGAACATCAACGAAGGATGCGGCGCGCTCCATCCCGAAAACGTCGCCCGCAACATCGCTGGGGCCCGAGGCGCTTTCGACCTCGGGGTCACCTTCGACGGCGACGCCGACCGCGCTCTGTTCAGCGACGCCGCAGGTCGCGTCATCAACGGCGACGCCGTGCTGCTTCTCGCGGCTCGCGACATGCAATCGCGAGGCGTCCTCCATGGCAATACCGTGGTCGCGACCACCATGTCGAACATGGGCCTCGAAATCGCTCTTCGCAATTCTGGAATTCGCATGCTGCGCGCCAACGTCGGCGACAAGTACGTCCTCGAAGGAATGCTCAAAACCGGAGCGACCTTAGGCGGCGAGCAATCCGGCCACATTATCTTTCGCGACAGTGAAGCTACCACCGGCGACGGCCTGCTCACCGCGCTCCGCGTCATGGAAATCATGGCTCGCACCGGACGTTCCCTCGCCGAGCTCGTTTCCGATCTGAAAGTCTTTCCTCAGAGAATCCAGAACGTTCGCGTGCGCGAGAAAATTCCCTTCGACCAGGTTCCGGATATCAAGCGCGCGATCGAATCCGCCCAGCAGGAACTCAACGGCAACGGCCGCGTCGTTGTTCGCTACTCCGGAACCGAGGCGCTGGCCCGTGTCATGGTCGAAGCCGAATCCGAAGAAAAAATGAATGCCCTCACCGAGCGCATTGCCTCTGCCATCCGCGCTACCCTCGGCGTCTGACGGAAGGCGTAATCACGACGGCGCGACAAGGATGCGGCAGCTACGGGAAGTCCTTGGCACGACTGTCCTCACCCGTGTTCCGGTTTGGGAATCGGCGCAAGATTTGGTGCTCAACGTCACAGTCTTACCGGCTCGTCATAACTCATACTTTCTGTCGCAATGAAGTCGAAGGATTCCCGTTTTCCTGACCATGCGTGAATATCACTTTTACGTGTACATCCTGCAGAGCGCATCGCGCCGTGCTCTCTATATCGGTGTCACCAACAACCTGCGACACCGCGTTTTCCAGCACAAAACCCATCAGTTCGAAGGCTTCACCGACGATTACAACGCAGTCCGACTGGTCTATTGGGAGAAGTTCGGAAGCGTTGGCAACGCGATCGCTCGCGAAAAACAGCTAAAGCGCTGGCGCCGAGAGAAGAAAATTTGGCCCGTCGAAAGGATGAACCCGGCGTGGAGAGACCTGGCCGCAGACTGGTACCAAGCACAAGGTCTCTCGACAACGCCGCCCGCCCGCACCGCGGACGGTCCACTTCGCTCGAGATGACAATGATGTGGGGGGAATTTATGAATTGTCATCCCGAGCGAAGTCGCGGAGCCTTGTGCATTTCGATCTGACGCCATCCTCCACTCTGTCATCCCGAGCGAAGTCGAGGGACCTTGTGAATTCCGAATCTGACGGCCATCCTCTACTCTGTCATCCCGAGCGCAGTCGAGGGACCTTACGTCAAACATGGCCTGTCACCCCGAGCGCCGCGTAATCTTTCGTTCCGAAAGATCACCAAGTGCCGTCCCAAGTACCTAGATGGCTGACATTTCCCTATTTACGGATGGCCCATTTGGTTCACACTTTTGCCCCTCCGAGGCTTGGATCCTTTTGTGTCGTTTGTGCCCACGGCTCGCGCCGTGGGCTGCATTCCTTCGGCGCTCCACGCCTGAGCACGGGCTCACCGCGGACATAACCTCGCCCGTTCTGAGCCTATCGCCCGAACGATGTCCGCTCGGTGATGATTGTCACTAGGCGCTCAATGCCGTTCCGAATCGGAACCGACGGGAATGCACCAAATTCGTCAACATCCCCTTGCGCTCTGCCGTGTGCGGTGGTATAAATGACAAACCGTCGAGAATGAGTGTGGCTAGTCGGGCTGACGGATCTTGGTTGCGAATTTGAATCTTTCGCACAGGCCCGGCATCAAATGTAGTAACCCAGCAAATAGAACGATTTAGCTGGAGTTGGCCTCGGCCACGAGGTCTTGATTCGGGGACAGCGCTCCTCGAAGGGTTTACGCGTCGATCGCAAGAACCTCCTAACGATCTTTTCTTTATCGATAATCTTCCGACTCGGCTCGTGCCGAAAAATCGGGCTTTAGGCGTTGGGGTTTTGGTTTAGCCAAGAGCCAACGATCAAGAGCCAATAGCTGCTTTTCTGGCACTCGTAGCGGGAAGGAAGATGTGTTCTGCTGCGCAAAAGCAGTGAGGGGCGAGCAATGAGCTTGCTCACAACTCATCGCTCACGGCTCACAGCTGTGGATTTCCTGTGAATCCAGCAATTGACTTGCCCGCAGGCAGAACGATATTTTTAAAAGGTTTCGAGGACGGCAAGATTCTTCCCAGAGTCCTGCCGGACTGAAAACGCCCCGCTCAGGCGGACAGCGATTTCGGTCTTTGACAATAAGGTTGAACGTGCCAGTCGTGAGAGTGATGCGGATTCGTCCGCATCATGGAAAGGTTTGGGCTTAAGTCCGAACTTCTCACAAAATTAGCTAGCGTCCTGACCTCCGTCAGACGCGAAGCGAGTCGTCACGTGTGGGTCGGGCATTCGTGTCCGACAAACGCAGGGCGGCGCATTTGTTCATTCCGAACAAATTTCAGGTTTCAAACGAGAGTTTGATCCTGGCTCAGAATCAACGCTGGCGGCGTGCCTAACACATGCAAGTCGAACGAGAAAGTGGAGCAATCCATGAGTACAG